>JGI20225J20221_1000038_pt1 | contig 506611 bp, 463 predicted proteins | sample BioMet4_FD_20221 | JGI IMG/M metagenome (IMG submission 20221)
AGTTACTTTTTCGATGGACGGGAACTATAGGGTTTGCGCAGGGTCGTCTACTTCGTTACCGAGAGGCTTTTGCCCGAGCTTTCGGCTGTGTGAACCTTTTTCCGCGCACCGTCTCGAGAATTTTTGACGGAGTGGTCTCGACGTCTTGGCAAGAGGTTAAGCGGTCGCGAACGGTTTAGGAGACAAGCCTTTAGTCTGCTTACCTTGCGCGGCGTACGCTACTGCCGTCTCGCGTGCCGACGGAAACGAAAAATGCCTGGTTGGCGTGTCCGCGCGCCGACCCGTTCCCGCTGACTAAGTGAATGTTTTAGAAGGCGTCTTAGGTAGACCTCCTTAGAGCCGTCTACCGGGCGCGTGAAAAGTTTTAGGCCACCTGAAACTGCGTCACTTTTACGAGATACTCCTACATGGCTATTGCGAGAGCGTTCGACTAGGCGGCGACGGAAATAAGGCTTTCTACCGACAGTCAAAAATACAGAGGCTGAAGTCCACGGTAGCTCCGTTCTCAGTAGCGGACCATACCGCCACTTCTGGACCGCCGTCTTCCAAAAAACTTCTACCACCGCTGTAAAATCGACGCGCGTCAACGGTCAGTCTACAAGGCAACAAAGGACAGCACTTCGTGCCGTAGTTGCCGGTGGACGCAGTTTTCCGTTTTAACGGCTTAACCCGCCGGAGCCGATACCGCCAGACGGGAGCCGCGTGAGTTTCGATACCCCACGGTAGCTTCTACCCCGAAAAGTCTCCTGCTCGAAAGGAGCGACCATCTGCGTACCGCCGTTCTTTAGAGGGGCATAGCAGGTCAAGACCACCCTACAACTTGGCGCGCCAATACCTTCGCCAGTCGTATTCGTGTGTTGGGTCGTCGGTGCCAGACTGGGGAAGAGGACGGGCGACGGGCCCTACGGAGAAATAATGTTGAAGGAAGGCGCCGTCCTTGGAACCGGATACACCTTCGGCTTCCACGGCCCTGCTTGTTCAAGCGCCGCTTACGTTACGTGGAATTACCTTTTCCGTTAGCCAAGGTTTTTCTTTACCCTTCGCAGTAGAGGGTGCGGTCAGCTCCGTCCGGGAGCGGGTATCCATTTCGATGGCCTTCTGCACCAGATCCATGTCGAGGCGTACACCGCGATCATTGATTTCTTGGTCGATATGATATTCATCCCAGACCGAGTCTGGCACAGGGAATTTTGCAAGCCTATTCTTGATACCCATTTCGACTTCTACGTCTCTTTTGTTATATGTTTTAAACACTGACCATTTATCAAGAGCATCTTCAGGAAGATTTCTGCTACGACCACCGTTTATCTTGGTAGGGGCACATGGGACAGAAAAATATTTGATGAGAGCTTTACCTTCATCCATCTTCTGATCTTCAAGCTTCAGTACAGCGCCGACACCTTTTAAGGAAAGCGGCAGTCCCATTGTGGCTGCCCAGACCATAGAACAGTACCAGCTTTCAGGATTTAAGAAGCGGGAACATTTCTGCGAAAGAGGGTGTGTATCATGGAAGGGGTCGAGATTTATACCTAAATCACGTAGGTATCTTGACAGGCATACGCGTTCGAAGTTCGCGTTGTATGCCCATTTGATGGCTTCGTCACTGACAAGCGCGTCGATGATCTCCTGTGGAATTTTTTCTCCTTGAGCTAGATCGATTGTCCTGACCTCGCCGTTGTCAACGGAATATCCGAATAACAGAATTTCGAAGTCTGGAGATTCTGCGTATTTGTATACACCGCACTTGGACAGATCCACGCTGGAAAATGTCTCCAGATCCAATGACAAACTGTTCACTTTAGCCATGCAAAATTCCTCCCCGTTTTTATTGCACTGATGATTGTTGGCGTTTCCATATTTCTATTTTCAAATACTCGCCTCCAATCAAACAGGCGACAGAGATCGTTCCCTGCCGCCTGCCGTAAATTATTTATCTAAGGATTTCATGCGTTTTTCGTGATATTCGAGATCACGAGCTGCCTGATCCTTTTCGCGCTGTTCATGTTCCATACGGCGCTTTTCCTCTTTGCGGTCATTGAAAATTGTCTCTACGGCTACAGCTATCCATGTGAGGACAAGCACGCAGAAGCAACCGACGAGAATGTTACAGAGAATTGTAGAGATCATTACTTCGTTCATTATTTCACCTCCCTTAGTTCAGAAAATCTTCGTCGTCATCAGTGGCAAAATCGGACTCAGCACTTGCCTTGCCACCAAGAGGCTCGCCGTCGCGGATCTTCTGCAGGTTGTTGAGCCCGCAAGCGATACCTTTGTTCCCGGAAGAATTGAAAGCATAGAATGTAATGCTGGCTCTTCCATAGACACCGGAGTAAACTTCGGAGCGAGTAATAATTGGATTCAGGTCGGCATCAACAACACCGGGAGCGGATGTAGCATTGGCATTTACAAAGTAAGCATTCTTGTATGCTTCATCATCGGGACGTTCAACATCGCCATCACGAAGGGGTGTCTTCAATACAGAAAGCGCAGGGACGGATTTCCCGTTACCTTTGAGCTTGGCTTCGCCTTCTTTGTAAGCGGCCTCAATGGCAGCTTTGATTTTTGCGATGGTCTTAGCATCAGACTTCGGGATAATGAGGCTGATACTGTACTTCGGTGTGCCTCCGTTAATTGACTTTGGTTCCCAGATATTCGCATAACTCCAACGGGTATCTGCACCGGTGATAACCTTCATAGGATTCTTTACAATAGTGTTCTTAGACATGATTTTGTCCTCCTTAATTTTCGTTAAAATCATTTTTTGCTGTATTCATGGCCGGGCGTTTATCGCTTTCCGGCGCAAGAGTGGGCTTTCCCTGCGGCTTTTCGATGTAAGCCGTCAGGAGTTCATCGAAGCGGGACTTTCCGAGGAGCTTCTGCATGGCAGTGACGCCGAGCAGCTTCTTTTCATACGGATCAAATCCTGCTTTCTCGACCGTCTGGATAACAGCGGCCTCGTTACTGTATTTACGGTTGGAGCGGCCTTCGACCAGCTTCCAGCCGTTCCATTCCTTCCCGGAGAGCGCCTGCTGCAGGGCATATTCCTTGATGTCAGATGCCCAGCTGATCAGCTCGTCCACCTTGTAAAGAATGACTTCGATTTCGGTGTCCGTCAGGAGCGGCGGGAGTTTGAAATCATACTGCACCAGCTTCAAATTGGCTTCGGCCCTTGCACGGCATTCATTCTTCGCTTTACAGAAACCGCACCATTCACCGCAGAGAAAGTTTCCATCTCCTGCAAAGGCGAGCTCTGCAGTGGGCTTTAACACTTCATCCGCCCAGCGGTATAGATCATCTTTGCTGATTTCAAAAGTGCTGACATTCTGACGTCTTGGCTGATAGATGGTCATGCTGACCTGATCGATGTCGTAGATGTCATCAAAGAGTTCAAGAGCCCCGAGGGCGTAGCACTTCATTTGCGGATTCTCTTCAGCGGAAACAAGAACGCCGAGGCCGTATTTGAAATCAATAACCCGGAGCGTGCCATCTGCGATGACGACGCAGTCGGCGGTACCGAAGCCCTGTTCTACCCAGCGGGAGAAGTCAACTCGCTGCTCAATCAGGACAACCGGATCAGCGCAGGTCTTCTTTGCGGCCTCGACCTGCTCCAGCACGAATTCGGCATAGCCGCTGGTGCAGTCGTCCATCTCTTCGGAATACCAGGAAAGTCCATCTGTCGGATCGTCTGTCGGGAGCCCCAGCACTTTCTTAAGCTTGAACTCCGCGAGTGCATGAGCATCAGTGCCTTCCGCTGCGTAGTCGCTTCCTTTATCCTCGTAGGTCTCACAGAGCCGTGCCGATGGCGGACAATGAATCCATCTGTCAGCGCCGGAGGCAGAGAGGATCGCGTGTTGCTTACTTGCCATTTCCGATTGCCTCCGCGTCCTTCATCAGGGCCTCATAGTTTGCCGGATCAATAGCGGAGAGCTTTGTCGCTCCGTATTTCTGAAGCAGGTCACGTACCTCGGCAGTGTGTCCTGCGCGGGATTTCCCGGCAAGAACAGATCTTACGTCCTCCAGCTTTAATTCCGGCTTGGGTTCTTCTTTTGTAGCAGCAGTTTCAGAACTTTGCTGCTTATTGGAATCGTCTGCGCCGGAGAACTGCTGGTAAAGCCAGTCGGCTGCGTCGTTAATAGCGGTAGCAGCACTGTGGAGATCTTCGATTGTCTGTTTCATGTCTGCCATTTTGCTCATAGGTTCTTTCTCCTTTCTCGGATTGTCTTTGCGCGGCAAGAATTGAGAGGTTTCTTGCCATTCTTGCTGATACCTGACTGATTGTTGTAAGGACTTCAATCATTTCAATGTTGGTATCGCTTTTGTGATAAGCTTGCATCTTGATGCTCACCTCCGTTTCTGAGAGGCTGTTTTGTTGTGCCTCATACTTTCCCACTGGAGATGAACACCAGATTTGAGCGGATTTTCTTTAAAAAAAATTTTCTCTCCGACTGAGGTTGACCCAGCCAGAGAGAAACATGTGCGTTACCTATTAATAACCACGTACTTTACGCAATTCAGTACGGATGCGCTTCATCTGGTCAGCAAAGGTACGAGGTTTGCGGCCCAAAGCCTCAGCGATACTACGGTCAGAAATCTTGTCGTTTTCTTTCCATAATTCAATAATGCGGTCGGCATCAGGGTCGAGTTCCCGAAGACGCTGGAACAGCTGTTCTAAAAGTGCACGGTCTGCATAGATGTCCTCCATGTTAACGGACGGAGTGAGCTCGGTATCCAGCAGAGAATTCTCATCCTCGGTATTTGATGCATCGAGCGAAAGTGTACCGTAGCCTAAATGGTGTTCACAGTTTTCACAGTCACCATCGCAGGCCCAGAAGAACTTTTTCGGGCATTTGCAGCGATGGTGGTATTGCTCTTTCTTGCGTACTGCTCCGGCCATACGGTAAAAGTCCTGAAACTGTTGCTCCGAACAAGAAATTTTCTGCTTGGTGGAACGGATGTAGATAAAGCGTGTGTTTTGATTGTCGTTGATTGCCATAAGATTTTCTCCTTTCGGCTGTTAAACCGAAGCGGAGATAACCTGTATGGCTGCCAGTTCTGCTTTTCATAAGATGGTCACCTCATGCGGATTTCTCCGCTTCAAATCGGTGACCAGCCGTTCGTAAGCTGGCACTCATATTGAAAGTTCTTCCATCCATCAGCTACGAACACACCTCGTGGCCACGAAGAAGGTGAGCAAATTTCAGGAAAAGTAGTTTTATGTCATGCTTAGGACAAGAATGCAAAAGCAATAATTCAAATTAGCGATAAAATATTTGCGAACGCGATGTAAATATTCACGCAAACAGTAGAAAAATGCATTACAATGTGCTATAATTAAAAAGTGCATTTGTCTTAAAAAATACGTTTTGTCAGAAAGCAGTGGTTTGCTGCTTCTGAAATTAAGTATAGAAAATCAGGCTGGTACGTTTGGGTACCGGTGGATATGTTCGGATATGAACGGATACGGAGGTGCTTTTGGCAATGGTGTTTTGTGACTTCGCTCAGCGCGTATATTCAGTGATTGGCTCCGGTAGTAACACAAGTGCCTTCGCTCGCACACTGCTTGATACCATCGTTGTTTATGAGGATGAAGCTTTGAATCCGATTCAGGAATTAAAGCCTTCGACTTTCAAGGCCTACTACAATGGAACAAACAACATCACGAAAACAGCAAAAAAAATAAACGCCAACGTGGAGACGTCAGCGTTTGAAGAATATATTGATTCTTTCCCGGATAATGCTGTTCAAGGACTCTGTAGTTTATTTGAAGAAGCCATTCCGAATATCACACCATATAATGCGAGTCAGAAACTGGCAGAGTTGTTTGCTTCTATTATTTATGAAGCTGCTATGGCAAAGCCAAAGGCTGCGAGCAAAAAGAAAACAAGCGAGGAAACGACTACATCCGCGCATGATAAATTGACTGCAAAAATTCTCGCCTCTGGGGAAGCGATGGCAAAGGCCTGGGCCGGGGCTGTGAATGGATTGACGGAGGAACAAGAACAGACTGCTAAAGCAAAAAGCATCCCGGTATTAAAGCCGGGTCTACTTTCGGATGCAGATAAGGGATTACTTTGTCAATTCAAAAAAGATGTAAAAGGACTTTTGAAATACTGTATAGATAACGATCCTGCAGCACAACAGACAAAAATTAGTCTGGCAGATGAATTGCACAGCGTGCATCGGAAGTGGCAGTACGACCTGCGCGAGATTGAGGATATCGCTTTCCGTCAGCTTGTAATCGATACGACACAAACTATGGAAGAGTACTCCTATTATGTGTCTGATGAGTTTTTGCGTCTGATACCTGGCACGGATAGATTGTGGTTTAGAAATGAATCGGCCGAAGATGGTGACCGTCTAAGAAATGTTCTCCAACCGAAATCACATGAATTAAGGCTTGCAATGGCAGAATTATATAGAAGGTTGTATCCAATTCCAGAGGAGGCAAAGCAGGATGAGGCAGAGCCAGTGGAAGCAGAGACTGTGGACGAAGAATCATCAGGTGCCGCAGATGCAGCAGGAGATGGTGTAAGAACTCAAATAATCAACAATCCGACTATTGTAAATCAGTACGGTGAAAAGAATGTTCATATTGAACATGTTGATAATTTGAAGCTCTGAGCGGAGGTGAGCCTATGAAAGATGAAATACAAACGATAGCTGGTGTTGGCTTACCGGCAAAAACAGTAAATCAGTATGGCGAGAAAAATGTACATATTGATACAGCTGAAAATGTAACACAGAATATAAACATAAATTTTCCATATGTGCAGAGAATGGCAAATGGAACCATGCAGCCGACCAGCCGAGTCATCAATCCAGAATATTACAATTTATTTGTGATTGGTGATGAGACTTTTGAATATGATCATTTCATAGTTCCAGCAGATCGTGCGTTATCGAGATATTGGACATCAGAGGAGCTTCGGGAACGGTATGGCACTTTGTCTGAGACTGCAGTTGAGGCAATGAAAACCTTTCCAGCGCTGTTCATGCCAGAGGCAGAATTTCAACATGCAAGGGCTGGAGAAAATCAGCAAGTATTCTTTGGCTTTGTTGATGGAATAAGAAAGCAGGATAACGGAGTCAAAATACGATGTCAGTTACTGTGGCCCATTCCCATGCAGCAAATAAGCAATATTGGTTTTGAACTTGGCATGTTAGATATGACGAGAGGCATATCAGAAATGAATCATACGCATTGGGCAATTAAGCACATCAATCTAAAGGAAGAATTGGCTGATGCGAAGATTTCCCTGTTTGGCTTCTGATGGGAGGTGAAAGCATGAGAGACAAACTGACATCTGAAATTGTAAAATTGGACATGAACGATGCCTCCTACAAAGGTTGCGGGGTATCGATTGTGCCGACTTATGTGAATTTCTTTTTTGGAAACAATGGTACGGGCAAATCGACCATTGGCAAAGCGATAAAAGTTGATCGTGGCGTGGAGTGGCAGCCCGGTCGTTCGGTATCCGATTATAAAGTGCATGTTTATAATCAGGATTACATTAGTGCTAATCTTCCCAACTATCATAACCTTCCAGGCGTGTTTACCGTGAATGAGGTAAATGTCACTATTCAGGCAAAGGTCGATGAGAAGCAGATTCAAAAGGAAAAGGCATCAACTGCCTTCTCAGAAGCAGGCGAAGCGAAAACGAAAAAGGCCGCTGCGCTGCAAGAGGCATTGGAGCGGTTCCAGCAGGAGTGTTGGGAGAAAACCGCAAACTTGCGAGCAGAGTTCAAGAAAACACAAACGAACCGGATGCAAAAGAAATCCTTTGCAGAAGGGGTACTCGAAGTAAGGACGCCCAAAGAACATGATGTGGAAGCTTTGCACCGCCTCTATGCTGTAGCCTATTCTGACGACGCAAAAAAATATGAGCTTTTTCCTTCCATTATAAATACAGCAGCGCTGGATGAACTTGAAGGCAGAGATATTCTCGGAAAAAGAATCGTAAGTAGTGCAGACACGCCTTTTGCGCAGTTCTTGAAAAAAATAAATGCGGCCAGTTGGGTACAGCAGGGCCACAAACAATTTCATGAGGCAGCAAAAGATACATGCCCGTATTGTCAGCAGCCTATGCCGCTTAGCTTTGAAGATGATCTAAAGGCTTGCTTCGACTCCAGTTATCAGGAAGCAAAGCAGGCCTTGGCAGATTATTATGAAGCCTATAGAAATGAAGCGAATGAGATAGTAGCACCATTGCTCAAGCCGCCTGCGGTGTTGAAACCGGGCATGGACATTACGCCTTTCACTGATAAAGTAGCAGCCATAAAAGGTGTTATCTCGACAAACCTGCAAAAGATAAAAGAAAAAATTGATGAGCCAGCTGAGCTTGTGGAAATCGAAGATGTCGCATCAATGCTAAGCGAATTGGAGAATATCATTGATGGTTTTAACACGCTCATCAAAGAAAATAATAGCGTCCTCGATGCAAAACCAAAAAAGCAAGCAGAATGTAGAACTGCTGTCTGGGAACATTTTGCTTTTCTTTTGGCTGATCAGGTTAGCCGGTATAAAACCAGTAAGGCCTTATTGGAGGACGAAATCTCTAAGCTGATTACGGAAATTTCAACACAGCGGACAGCAATCGGTGCACTCACACGTGAAATCGCTGAGCTCAATAAAGACTGTGTAAATACAACCGCAACAATTGAGAGCGTAAATGTACTGCTTCGAGATTCTGGTTTCCAAGGCTTTAGTATCCGGGAAAAAGAAGGAACGCCAAATGTATATGAGGTTGTTAGGCCGGACGGAAATATTGCAGAAAATCTAAGTGAGGGTGAAAGAAACTTTATAGCATTTCTGTATTTTTATCATCAGGTTAAGGGCAGTGATAATCCAGATGGGAGCCAGCTCGATAAGATTGTTGTAATCGATGATCCCGTGTCCAGTATGGACAGCAGTGCCTTATTTATTGTGAGTGCCTTAGTCAGAGAGATGATTCAGATTTGCGAGAATAACGCAATCGGTGTTGATCCGGTCGCAAAGGCAGATTACATTAAACAAATCTTTATATTGACACATAATGCTTACTTTCATAGGGAAATCACATACAATCAGGTTAAAAATTATTTGTTTGTGAATTTCTATTTGATCAGCAAGATTGACAATAAGTCCTCTATCAAGCTTTGCACGAAAGTCAATCCGGAAATAATGACCGAAGAAATAAACTACAATCCGGTACAGAATTCGTATGCCGCTCTATGGGAGGAATATAAAGAAATTAATGCACCGATTCCTCTGATGAATGTTATTAGGCGAATACTGGAATATTATTTTCTACAGCTTTGCGGATACGACGGTGTGACGCTTCGAAAGCGTATTCTGATCGATAACAAGGATAAGTTCATTACAACAGATGCCAACGGCAAAGAGGATTATACACAATACCAAATGGCACATGCAATGCTATCTTACATCTGTGCGAATTCTGTAGGAATCAATGACGGCATCAATTTTGTAGATGACTGTGTAGATGTAGACCAAACAAAAGAAACCTTTAGGCTTGTATTTGTGTTAATGGAACAGAAACAGCACTATGACATGATGATGGGAAATCAGTAAAGGAGAAAAAAATGCGAATCAGTTATAACAAGCTGTGGAAAATGCTAATAGATAAAGGCATGAAAAAAAGTGATTTGAAAGAACAAGCTGGAATCAGTTCAGCTTCAATCGCTAAGCTTGGTAAAGGTGAAAATATTACTACTGATGTTCTGATAAAAATCTGCGAATCTATGAATTGCCATTTAGAGGACATAATGGAGACAATTCAAGATGACGAGTCCTGATTATGGTACAGCGAAAGGAATAAGATTAGTATGGGCGTAATTATTACGGCCCGGAATTTTTCTCCACAGAATCAAGCCGGGCTCTTAAAACCAATTGTTTATTGCTGTCCGTATGCAGGCGTAACAGAGCATGCTGTGGCGATAGATCTTGAATTGGCACAGGCGCTAAAGGCAATTAAACCAAAGCGACGGACAATGCAAATCGAACGCTGTTTTGCAGATATACTATCGAAGCTCCCGGATGGAGTAGTGTTGAAAGATTTTGATGTACTTTTCAATCCGGACTACAAAGTTGATGTGATGACGATGATGGTGAATACCTGCAAAGCAAAACCTTTTGGAATTCTCTGGCCAGGTACCTTTGACGGCACCAGACTTGTATATGCAGAAGAAGGATTTCAAGATTACAAAACGTATGACGTGAGCTCCTATGACATCACGTGCATCGTATAAGGAGGAAATGCGAGATGAAATATTCAGAGCTTATTAGCTTTAGTCCGATTGAATCTACCTTGCAGTTGATTCAGTCCAACAGCAATAAGGCAGAGGAAATCAATAACATTAAGACCTACGTGATGTCTGAGGGCATGGCGCAGAGTATGAAAGCACCGGTTATCGACCAACTGCAAATGGATGAGGTCGTTGATAATAAAGGCGTGCTTATTGTTGGTAACTATGGTACTGGTAAATCTCACTTGATGAGTGTTATCTCCTCCATTGCTAAAGATGCAGACAATTTGCAGTATCTGCAGAATAAGACCTTTGCAAAAGATGTGGAATGCATCGCAGGCAAATTTGAAGTGCTGCGCATTGAAATTGGTGGCGTTACTATGTCACTTTATGATATTCTGTCGGGCTACATTCAGGATGACTTTGATAAAAGGAATATCGACTTCGAATTCCCGGAGCAGGCCACTGTTCGGAATCCCAAAAAAGTAATTCAGGATATGATGATTGCTTTCGCTGAAAAATATCCGGACAAGGGCTATCTGATTGTAGTTGATGAGTTCCTTTCTTATTTGACATCCCGTGACGAGCGCCAGATTGTTCTTGATCTGGAGTTCTTCCGTGCACTGGGAGAAATGTGCTCCAAGAGCAAGCTCCGCGTCATCTTTGGCGTGCAGGAGAAGATTTTCGACAATCCAAGATTCAGCTTCGTTTCAGATACGTTGAAGCATGTATCTGACCGTTTCACACAACTTATCATCACCAAGGAAGCCACATCCTACGTTGTTTCCGAGCGTATTCTGAAAAAGTCACCGGAGCAGAAGGCCTTGATTCGTAAGCATCTGGAGAAGTTCTCCAATCTCTATACAGGTATGTCCTCTCGCTTGGAGGAGTTTGTAGATCTGTATCCTATTCATCCTTCGTACATTGATGTGTTTAATAAGATTTACCTGATTGAGAACAGACACATTCTGAAGAATATTTCCACGACTATTCGGGATATTTTTGATACAGAAGTGCCGGAAAATGCACCGGGCATTATTTCTTTCGATGATTACTGGCCTGCAATCAAGTCCAATGGACTGCTGAAGAGTGATGTAACCATCAATCGTGTCGTTACTGCCAGCGGGCAGTTGGAGGACATTATTAATCGTGCTTTCCCGAAGCCAGCTTATAAACCGTTGGCAATCAAGATTATTTATGCGCTGAGTGTGCACCGTTTGACCACAAATGGTCTGGATGTACAATTCGGCCTGACTGCTGAAAATATGAAGGACGATCTGTGCCTTTTCCTGCCGATGCCGGAGCAGGATGCAGACTTTCTGCTTTCTCTGATTAAGACAACTTTGAAGGATATCATGACCACCGTTTCCGGTCAGTTCATCATCTTCAATGACGGCAACAATCAGTACTACATTGACGTGGACAAGGTTGTTGACTATGACGAGAAGATTAAGCAGAAAGCTTCTGTTATGGCAGATAGCGAGTTGAATCGATTCTTCTATCAGTTGGTTTATGGATGTCTGGATTGGGACGCAAAGCAGTACGTTCCGGGCTTTGAAATCTACCAGCGAGACCTGAATTGGGATTCCCATAACATTTTCCGTGAAGGCTATCTGTTCCTTGGCCTGCCGGGAGAACGTAGCACGGCCCAGCCGGAGAGAGATTTCTATATCCACATCATGCCGCCGTACAGCGCAACTACAATCGCTGTGAAAAATCTGGAAGATGAAGTGTATTTCTTCTTTAAGTCCTCAGACGAATTTAAGGAGCTGCTCGGTCTGTTTGCCGCAGCCAACTCTCTGGCGCAGATCAGTGAGGGCAAGGATAAGGATGCCTATCTGAACAAGGCTGGTATGGTGCGCAAGAGACTTATCAAGTACTTGGGCGAGAATAAGAACACATGCTTTGAAGTGCAGTATAAGGGCCAAAAACGCCAGATGATTGAAGTGCTGAAAGGCCGCTACAACAGAGACATGGATTTCAAGGATACCGTTGACCTTGCAGCATCGGTTTGCCTCGATGAATACTTCGACAGCATTTATCCGGAGTTCCCTGTCATGAAGACCAAGGTAACCAGAAAGAACATGGCAGAAAATGCCCGTCAGGCCTTTGATTACTTTGCAGGACGCAAGACGCAACCTGCAACACTGATGCTGCAGAGTTTTGGCATTCTGGATGGCGATAAAATCCGTCCGGAAGGTTCCAAGTATGCTGCTTACTTTATTGATTTACTCAAAAAGCTGCCGCCGCAGGGCGTTATCAACTATTCCGACATTTTTGAGTTGAAGTTTGGCGATGTGTTTGAAGATAAGAAGTTCAAGATCAGCTTTCTGTTTACACCGATTGTATTTCTGTCTATGGTTTATGCCGGTTATGCAACGATGACCCTGAAGAGTGGAACCGTCATCACGGCCTCAAATCTCGACCAGGTATCGAAGCTGGGCGTTATGGATTTGTACGAGTTCAAGTATCTGTCCAGACCGGCTCAGATTTCTATGGTGGAGCTGAAGAAGCTGTTTGAGGTGCTGGATATCAATGGCGCGCTGCTGGATAATCCGAATGACCGTGAGGAAGGTGTGAAACAGCTACTTGCAAAGGCTCAGGAACTGAGCAATTCCTCTGTTCTGGCTGCACGCAAGCTGCAGGAGGGCTTCGAACTCTGGGGTGAGCCGCTTGCAAACGCGCAACAGGTTGATAGGATGCAGAAAGCCTGCACTGCCGTTCGTGACGAGTTCAGCAACTACTCGGCAAAATATAACACACCAGCGAAGTTGAACAACTTTAGTCTGACCGGAGAACAGGTTGATGAACTGGCAGAACAAATTGCACTCATCAAAACCGTCGCCGAGTATGTGACCTTCAAAGACTACTGTTCGTTTTGTCTACAAATGATTATATACCAAAGAAATTCAAAGCCATTGATAGAATGTCAGTTGGATTTTATGCGTAAAAACTTAAAAAATCGCATTGTTAAATTTCGATTTTGTTGATATGATTTCAATGGAATAATTGATTTGCAAGTGTTATGCTATATAATATTGGAGAATTGAATGATGAAAAAAATAATCAGTATAGTTGCTTTTGGTATTTTATCATTTATACTTGGAGCTGCTTCGGGGGCGATAGTATGGTTGATATTGAAAATAATGGATCTTGGCATTGAGTTTTTCTGGACTTGGCTGCCGGAAAAGTTCAACGCTGACGGCAGCCTGATATACTTCATGACGGTATGCCTCATCGGAGGATGCCTTATAGGTTTGTGGCAGAAAAAATACGGACTGCTTCCAGATGAGCTGCCTGTAGTTTTGGGAAAGATTCACAAAGACGGTAGATACCCATATGATAATCTTCATATTCTGGCGGTGTCTGCATTGCTCCCGTTGATCTTCGGCGGGGCATTAGGACCTGAAGCAGGTCTTACCGGCATAATAGCCGGGCTTTGCTGCCTGGTAGGTGACAGACTCAGGTACAAAGGAGAAAAAGTGGCTGCGCTGGCGGAAACAGGCATGTCCGCTACGCTGGGAGTGATTTTTGGATCGCCGTTATTTGGAATAATCGACAGCCTTGAACCCGATAATGAAAACGAACATTACAAGGCAAAGCTTGTCGATAAAAAAACCAGAATATTTGTTTATGTGTGCGGAGTAGCAGGGGGGATGTTGATCGTAAAAGGACTGACTGCAGTCCTTGGCGGCGGAATGGGCCTTTCAAGATTTGACAGAGCACATGGCTACGGCATTGAACAGTGGAAATGGATAATCCCATTGATACTCGCAGGTATTGCCGGAGCATTTATATATTTGATATTCAATAAGCTGACATCAATGATTGGCAATAAGTTGAAAGATCACATAATTGTAAGATGCATGCTTGGCGGAGCGGTGCTTGCTTTGGTAGGCTGGTACGTACCCCTTACAATGTTGTCGGGAGAAACCGATATGGGTACAATTATGGCAGATTGGCAGACAATGAGCGTATCGGTGCTTTTCGTTATCGCAGTGTGCAAGCTATTCCTGGTCAATTTCTGCCTGAATATGGGTTGGAGAGGTGGAAGCATATTCCCTATAATTTTCTCGGGAGTAGCCATTGGATTTGCTTTTGCACTGATGACAGGAATGGATGGGGCATATGCAGTAGCAGTTGTGTGCGGTGCCATATATGGATATATAATGAGAAAGCCTGTGACAGTTATCGCTGTGCTTCTGCTGTGCTTCCCGGTGACTTATATAGTGCCTCTCGGGATTTCAGCATTCATAGCGTCCAAAATACCGATGCCACGCTGCCTGGTTGAATAGTTGAATGAAATAATTACGAAAGACAGATTGCTCTGCAGTTGTGAGCTATATTGCTAATATTGAGTTCCTTGATCTTGGAGCAGTTTTCAAGCAGGAGCTTGAGGCCGGAAAGGCAGCCTTTCGCGAAATCAGAGACGACATCGCAGATGGCGCTTCCGGTGAAACGGCAGCGCAGAAGGTTACGACCGAACTGGATAAACTGAAAGATAAATACATTACGATGTACTTTGAGGAGCATAAGAAAAAGCGCCTTGACATCGAGGATGCAAAGCGCCGTGGAAAATTGCAGGAAAGTGTTGCACTGGCAAATCTGCGCAAGCTGCGTAGCATAGAGATCCTTTCAGGTGCAAAGCTGACTGCCATTGAACAGGATATGGCTGATCTGAAGGTCTGTTATGAACTAACACCTGTTGAGTTGAAGACAAGTCACATTTGCCCTCACTGCCACTATACCTATGGCGACAAGGCAAAAAATGTAGCCGGGCAACTGGACAACATTGATATTCGCATGGATGATTTGGTGACGGAATGGACAAATACGCTGCTCAACACAATCTCTGACCCGATTGTGGTTAGCCAGAAGGAGTACTTGAGTGCGGAACAGCAGAAGGTCATCGATGAGTTTATTTCCACCAAAACACTGCCAAAGCATGTAGACGATCACTTCGTGAATAGCATCAAGGCGCTGCTTCAGGGCTTTGAGCCAGTGGTTATCGATACGGAGGATATAGTTGCAAAGCTGGATGAGCTTGGCCCTTGTGATGTGGCTACATTCAAGAACAAGCTGAATAGCATTGTGGAGTCTTATATCAAGGGAAAAGATGCAGCTAAACTGCGTATCGTAGTGAAGCGGAAAGATAGTGAGGTGTAACGATGGAACCAAGAAAATTAACGAAAGAGGATATCGACAAAGTTCGCGACATTGAGGGCTTTCCGATTGCCAAGGATGAAGATATCATTGCTCTTTCAAATGCACCGTTTTATACGGCATGTCCTAATCCATTTATAGATGAATTCATCAGGGAAAATGGGACTCCTTACGATGAAGCAACGGATGACTATCATTGCGAGCCTTTTGCTGCGGATGTAAGTGAAGGTAAATATAATCCAGTGTATAGAATGCATCCTTATCATACAAAAGTTCCTCATGCGGCAATTGTTAAATATTTGGAGCATTACACGAAACCTGGTGACCTTGTTTTTGACGGTTTTTGCGGAACGGGGATGACTGGTGTTGCAGCTCAATTATGCGGAGAGGGTAGCCTTTTTCATCCAACTGAACCACGGAAAGCGATTATTTGTGATATTTCTCCCGAAGCTACATTTATTTCTAACGCATACAACCAATCATATAGCTTCGATAAGGTTTTTAAAGAGGCTCAAAGACTTGCAGACGAATGTGAAAAAAAGTACGGTTGGATGTATAAGACAAAAGTCGACGGTACTGTATTGGCCAATGTAGACTCTTGCGTATGGTCTGATGTTTTCATTTGTCCGCATTGTGGGCATGAGTTCGTCTTCTGGGATGAAGCCGTGGATGTTGAAAATGGGAAAATACCTACACAGTTTAGTTGCCAATCTTGTGGTGCTAAATTGAAAAAGAATGACTGTCAGCATGCGATTGAAATTTCATATGACAAAATAATAGGAGAGACAATCAAAACCTACAAGCAAATCCCAGTGTTTATCGGATATAGTGGTGCTGCACGCGGTACCAAAAAAACCGATGAATATGACCTCGATATTATCAAAAAGATAGAGGATACTCCGGTGGAAGGCTTTATTCCAATCGCGATTATACCAAATGGAGAAAAGACTCAAGAAGCCATTACGCGTGGAATTACACGATCATATCAATTTTACTATAAACGTTCTCTTTTGGCATTAAGTTATCTCTGGACAAATGGTAGTTTGAGAATAAAAAGTATTGTCTCAAAGCTGTTATTTAGAATGACTAAGCGATATGCATTGACATATCAAAGTGGCACATGGGGCGCAGGAGGCGGCCCTACTCCAGGAACGCTTTATATACCATCGTTGGTGAAGGAACTGAACATTATCAATCAATTCAGAGATGCAGTTCGAGATTATTCAAAGGCTTACTCAAATTATTCCGAAGGAAATGTATTGATTACAACCCAAAGTTCAACTGCGGTTCCTCAGATTCCGGATAATACTATTGATTATATTTTTACTGACCCTCCTTTTGGAAGCAATATCATGTATTCGGAACTGAATTTTATATGGGAATCTTGGCTTAATGTATTTACGAATGAAAAAAGGGAGGCGATTGTAAGCCAACTTCATGGAAAGAATCTTTTGGATTATCAACAGTTAATGTCAAATTGTTTTTTGGAGGACTGTAGGATTCTCAAGCCTGGTCGTTGGATTACTATTGAATTTCATAATTCAAAAAATGCTGTGTGGAATTCAATTCAGGAAGCAATACAATCTGCAGGATTTGTTGTGGCAGATGTCAGAGTTTTGGATAAAAAGCGAGATAGCTTTAACCAAGTAAAAGAAGCAAGTCAGGCAATAAAACAGGATTTGGTAATTTCAGCATATAAACCTATGGGCGAGTTTCGCAAAAAATTCTCTTAAGATATTGGTAGTGAGGAAACAGTGTGGGACTTTGTCCGGCAACATCTTGAAAAGGTACCAAAAGTCGTTATTCAGGATGATAAAATAAAAATCGTAACAGAACGTCAAGCATATTTGCTTTACGACAGAATGGTGGCATATCATATCGTGCAAGGAATTGCTGTACCTATCGACTCTACAAGTTTTTTCAGGGGACTGGATAGCAGGTATTTGAAACGCGATGACATGTATTTCCTGCCAAACCAAGTAAACGAGTATGATAAAGCTCGAATCAAGGCGGATGTTGAGCCTATCCAATTCAGTTTATTTGTTACAAATGAAAAAACTGCAATTTCTTGGCTTTATCAACAACTTAGCGAAGATTTTGACGGGCCACAGACATACGCACAGCTTCAGCCAAAGTTCATGCAGGAAGTAAAGTCAGTAGATCAATATGAATCTATGCCAGAGTTAGCTGTTCTTCTTGAAGAAAACTTCCTTCAGGATGAGAAGGGCCGCTGGTATATCCCTGATGTGACCAAAGAAGGTGACGTTACCAAACTGCGTGAGAAGAATCTCTGGAAAGAGTTCGAAGGTTATATGAGCAGCAAGGGCAAGCTCAAACTGTTCCGTTCCGAAGCAGTCCGTGTGGGCTTCTCTCGGCTGTGGAAGGACAAAAACTACAAGGCCATCGTGGACATTGCAGAGCGTCTGCCGGAGCAGACAATTCAGGAGGATGCAAATCTCTTGATGTACTACGATATTAGCTTAGGTCGTATCAAAGATTGAGGTGAAGAGGAATGCTGGAAATCGGCGATTTCGCTTTTGACACGCTGGAACAAGCGAATGTGCAGGTACTGGAGAAAATTGAAGTATGGGGCTATGTTTCCTACAAGGTTTTCAATCCGGCTACCGGCCATGTCTACAAAGCGACAGAAGAACAATTGAATTCAGAAGTCGGTAGCATTCGCTACGATGAGAATTATCTGCGATATGTTGTACAGCTTTCAAAAATCAAAAACGAGACCGCCGGAGGCTTCCTTTCGTCACTGGCAAGCGGTATTATCCCGTTGCCGCATCAGCTTCATGTGCTCAATCGCGCAATGGAGACAAACAATATCCGCTATATTCTGGCGGACGAAGTTGGTCTCGGCAAAACGATCGAAGCCGGGATGATTGTCAAAGAACTGAAGAGCCGTGGACTTGTCAGCCGAGTACTTGTGGTTTGTCCGACCGGTCTTGTAACACAGCCGTTACTGGAAACCATTGATGCCATAATGAGCGATGACAAGACCCAGAAAATCATTATCTTCACGGAGTTTGTTGCCACACAGAAATATCTGCAGGAGCTTCTGACAAATCGCGGCTTCTCTGTTACGGTCTTAAACGGTAGCATGGATATCGAAGAACGAAACGAAGCTATGCAGGAATTCAAGAACAGTACCAGTATCTTTATTTCGACTGATGCTGGTGGGGAAGGTCTCAACCTTCAGTTTGCAAATATCATCGTCAACTATGATCTGCCTTGGAACCCGATGAAAATCGAGCAGCGCTGTGGTCGTGCAGACCGTATTGGCCAGCAGAGAGACGTACATATTTATAACTTTATCGTTTCGGATACAGTGGAAAATCGTGTGCGTGAAGTGCTGGAAGAAAAGTTGTCTGTAATTTTGAAGGAAATGGGCGTAGATAAATACTCCGATGTTTTAGACAGCGAAGTCGCTGAGTGTGATTTTACTGAGGTCTATATGCGTTCCGTTGGTCATCCGGGACAGGTTGAAAAGAATACCTATCCGGTTGAAGCCGAGATGAAGCAGCAGCTCGCCAATGCAAAGAAATATAAGGATGTTATCCGTGAAGAAAAGGATTTGACACGTCTGGTTGGAACAGAATCTGATTTTGATGTGGATGTGGCCCTTCGTACCATGATGACCTATTATGAGTGCTGGAAAGGCAATGACCCTCGGCTGATTGACCGTATCAGTATTGGTGATGAAGAAATTACAAAACATTTGCGGACAGAAATTCTTCAGGATAGAACAAATCCGCTGCTTTCAGTGAGCATTGCTAATTTCCCCAATGAGGCCGGTTATTTTATGTTGTGGGAGCTTTCTATATCTGATGATGAAAGCGGAAAGCGTATTATCCCCATCTTTGTAAATGATGATATGATTTTACGTCCGATGGCAGGAAAGCGTTTGATGGATGTTTTCCTTGATGGCACCAGTCGTTTGACGATTGGAACTGCTCCAAATATAAAGGCAGAGAAATATGAAAATCTTGAGAAGCTCAGCATGGAATTCGCTTATGATACCTTCATGGAATTGAAGGGGAAGCAACTGCAGCTGAATCAGGAAAGCTATAACAAATATATGTATGCTTTAAAGCTCCGGATGGAAGCTGCTGAGCATATCGGAATAGAAAATATCCGCCGAGGCCGATTGGCGAAGCTGGAAAAAGAGAAGGCCACCATTGAATCTGAGCATAAGAAAGGTACACAAGTGTATCCGGACTTCCGCTTGATGCTGGCAGTCAGATTGGAGGCATAACGCATGTTTGGAGACTATGTGCTGAAACAGGCAGCAGCAGAATACAACAATCGAATACTCCTTATAGATGACGAAGGACTGGATGAAGCAACTCATTACAGTGCTGACTTTCAGGCGCATGGCTTTGAAGTGGTGCATTATACAGATGATTTGACTTTTCGAATTGAGTATGAGGGTAAGCTGAAAAGTACAAAGGACAAGTTGCTGGTACTTGCACATTCTAATAGCTATATTCCCTATGACCTTCAACGAAGACTTCGGGCTTATATTGTTTCAATGGACAGACTGTTTCCAAAGTTGAATATTGAGGTTTTGAAATCACACAGGAACCTTGATCTGGAGCTTTTATGCTTAGCATATTTGAAGAATTTCGACGATCTTCGTCAGCGCAAACAGACGGAGGACTTTATTCAGGAAAAGGTTGACAGCCCGGAAAATGTTGCCGCGTATCTTGAACAGCTTGATATTGAATTGCAGCAGAAGCAGGAGCAAGTTAATTCATATCGTGATTGGTTTGCCATTGCAGAGATAAAGGCGAAGATTGATACGCTTGCTACTGAGCACAAATTGAATGTTGACACTTCAGTCGTAAACAGAGTTTTTAAAGATTATGTTTTGGCGCAGTTTGGTAAGCTGTCCTCTGAAATGAGCCGGGAGACACCCGTGCTTGTTAGCCGTGCGATGGATTACATGCACGACCATAGCAGCAAATTTGTGATTATAGTAATGGATGGTATGTCAGAATTTGACTGGAGGATTATCTCTAAGTCCTTTCAGAATGTTCAATATGAGCAGACAGCTGCGTTTGCTATGATTCCAAGCACCACGTCGATTTCACGGCAGTGCCTGTTATCAAATAAAACACCAGGTCAGCTGCTGGAGCCGTGGAAACAAAGCAAGGAAAAGCAGGAATTTGTGGCCTGTGCAAAATCAATGGGCTATACAGATAATCAGATAGGTTATGAACGTGGTTACGAGGCGCAGTTTGGCTCCTTTGTAAAGTGTGGCGCGGTCATAATTAACGATGTCGATGATATGGTGCATGCGCAGCACCAAGGCCGTCTGGGAATGCTAAATGACATTGGTGTTCTCTCCGATCAGCATAAGCTGGTAGACATGACAAAGCGGTTTCTTTCAGAAGGTTTTGATGTTTATATCTCTGCAGACCATGGAAACACGCCATGCACTGGACTTGGAAAATTAATGGGTACTGGAGTGGAAACAGAGACAAAGAGCCACAGAATGCTGGTGCTACAAAACTTTGCTGACAAAGCAGGACTCATACAAAAGTATGGAATGATAGAATATCCGAAATATTATCTGAATAAGGACTTCGATTATCTGATTTGTGATGTAGGAGACTCCTTTGATGCCAAGGGCGAGGAAGTCATGACGCACGGCGGCATATCAATTGACGAGGTCATAGTACCTTTTATCAAAATAAAGGCGGTAAAGTGAATGGCAAAGATGGTAGGCTTATCGAGAAACTTGAAACTATCATGGTTGAATCAAGCCGTGGAGTTGGTTTCGAGCGAGTTGACAGAGAATGAAATAAAAGAAAAATTGAATGAATACTTGGGCTTTGAAATCGGGAGTCCCACAAATGTTCGTAAGACCAGAGAAATTCTAATGTGCATCTGGAGCTATGAAAATGAATATACAGAAAAATTAAGACCTACAGCACTCGAACTGATTAAGAAATATCCGGATTATGCGCTTGAAATTCACTGGAGCATGATGTTGGCGGCTTATCCGGTTTTTATGGATATGTGCAAACTTATCGGTAAAATGTCAGAGTTCCAGGATGAGATTACGCTGGCCCAACTGAAGCAGAAGCTGTTTGATGAGTGGGGAGAGCGTACGACACTATATCACTCCATTGACAAACTGGTATCCACACTAAAAGAGTTTGGAGTTCTCATTTGCGACAAACCCGGAAAATACCGAATCAGTAAGCACAAGGTTGCAAGAGATGAGATCAGTAGTTTTTTGGTTTATACCATGATGAATGTGGATGACAGTGGATATTATTCTTTTCAAGAGCTGAACGCCTCAACATATCTGTTCCCATTCGAATATCGAGTGACCAAGGAAACTTTGTTGCAGGATGATCGTTTCGTAATGAACAATTTCGGTGGAGAACTATCGATAGCACTGAACAACTAATATCATTACTGTTGTGGATGTAGATTTAACAGATTACATCCGAGCGTAGTTTACTATTAATGATCTGACGGTGTTTTGCCGTGGCAGGGATAAAGAGCAGCACCGTTTAATTTTGCCCCACTTTTTAATTATCCATATTCTGACCGAAAGGAGACCTTGTAAAGATGGCATTAACAGCAAGAATGGCTCGTCTCAAAATGCCCAATTTCAGGTGCAGAACGAGCCGTAGGAACTATCAAAACACGGGAAATGCCTTGTTTACAGGGCCTTTTCACTACACAAATCCTTGTATCAAAAACGTGGTCTTGATAGACTCAGCTTAATATAGAGGCTATATTTTGATGGATATGTACGATTATTTAGTTATAACTTGCAGCACAAAGGAAATGCTGTGAAATGAATTAGAACAGGAGGCCATCAGCATGGACGACCGTGGAGAAGTAATTATATATCAGACTGAAGACGGTTTGACAAAAATAGATGTCACTATGCAGGATGAAACAGTGTGGTTGAGTCAGGCAGATATGTCAAAGCTTTTTCAAACGACTAAGCAAAATGTTAGTCTGCATATAAATAATATTTTTAAGGACGGAGAACTTGACAGTGCTTCAGTTGTCAAGGAATGCTTGACAACTGGTGCTGACGGAAAAAACTATAAAACAAAATTTTATAATCTGGATGTTATCATCTCCGTTGGCTATCGTGTCAAATCCCAGCGTGGTGTTCAGTTCCGTATATGGGCAACAAACATTTTAAAGGAATACATCAAAAAAGGTTTCGCGATGGATGATGACCGCCTGAAAGAGTTGGGCGGTGGCGGATACTTTAAGGAGCTGTTGGAAAGAATCCGAGACATCCGGGCTTCTGAAAAGGTATTTTATCGTCAGGTATTGGAAATCTATGCGACCAGTGTTGATTACAACCCTAATGCGGAAGTCTCCATACAATTTTTCAAGCGAGTACAAAACAAGATCCATTATGCCGTTTCCGGCGAGACTGCGGCGGAGGTGATCTATCATCGTGCTGACGCAGAAAAGGATTTCATGGGTCTGATGACTTTTTCAGGAGATCAGCCTACGCTCCGTGAAGCGAAGACTGCAAAGAACTATCTGAATGAAAAAGAGCTTCGCGCAATGGGCCAGCTCGTTTCCGGATATCTTGATTTTGCTGAGAGACAGGCAGAGCGTGAGATTCCGATGACGATGGAGGACTGGGCCAGACATCTTGATGGCATTTTGACCTCCACAGGAGAAAAGCTGCTGATTGGAAATGGGACTGTCAGCCATGATCAGGCAATGGACAAGGCGCAGACGGAGTATAAAAAATACAAAGCGAAAACATTGAGCAGTGTGGAGCAGGACTACCTGAATAGCATAAAGCAGCTGGAAAAGAAGAGCAAAAAATAATCTATCATGGCTACAGGAAAATCTATGAATAAGGGTTGAGACAATGGCAATCGTGGAGCAATTCCCTTGTACCAATCCGGCGTCAAGGTGGAGACAGTGGACGCCAGACCCGGATGCCATATATAAGGTACGTTCAAACAGTGGAGCAATTCCCGCGAACGTACAAAAGCGTGTCGATAAGTTTTCGCAAACCGAAAAAAGCGGTTGAACAATTTCCGCGAACGGATGGGCAGAAAATCGAAGGTTCACGAGAACTGGTCAATAAGGAGACATCAAGATGGAGCAATCGTGCCAGAGTGTTCAGAATGGATGTCAACAGCCTCAACCTATGAAATTGAGAAATGCTGATAAAATGAGCGTTTGCGGGTATTAGTGTACATTGGATATGTTCTGATGAACCGAAAAAGCATATCGGTACGTGGAAATAAATCTATCGGAAATCCGCTTGAGATAAGGGAAAATACCCGCGTGGATATATTCCCCGCGTACGAACGGAGCTGACTTTTGCCCCTGTTCACGGTAAACAGGTCAATAATCGGACATCAAGATGGAGCGGGATCGTGCCAGGAGTGTTCAGAATGGATGTCAACAGCCTCAACCTATGAAATTGAGAAATGCTGTAAAAATGAGCGTTTGCGGTATTAGTGTACATTGGGATATGTTCTGATGAACCGAAAAAGCCATATCGGTACGTGGAAATAAATCTATCGGAAATCCGCTTGAGATAAGGGAAAATACCCGCGTGGATATATTCCCGCGTTACGGAACGGAGCTGACTTTTGCCTGTTCACGGTAACAGGTCAATAATCGGACATCAAGATGGACGATCGTGCCAGAGTGTTCAGAATGGATGTCAACAGCCTCAACCTATGAAATTGAGAAATGCTGATAAAATGGAGCGTTTGCGGGTATTAGTGGTACATTGGATATGTTCTGATGAACCGAAAAAAAGCATATCGGTACGTGGAAATAAATTCTATCGGAAATCCGCTTGAGATAAGGGAAAATACCCGCGTGGATATATTTCCCCGCGTACGAACGGAGGCTGACTTTTGGCCTGTTCACGGTAACAGGTCAATAATCGGACATCAAGATGGAGCGATCGTGCCAGAGTGTTCAGAATGGATGTCAACAGCCTCAACCTATTGAAATTGAAGAAATGCTGATAAAATGAGGCGTTTTGCGGGTATTAGTGTACATTGGATATGTTCTGATGAACCGAAAAAGCATATCGGTACGTGGGAAATAAATCTATCGGAAATCCGCTTGAGATAAAGGGAAAATACCTGCGTGGATATATTCCCGCGTACGAACGGAGCTGACTTTTTGCCTGTTCACGGTAACAGGTCAATAATCGGACATCAAGATGGAGCGATCGTGCCCAGAGTGTTCAGAATGGATGTCAACAGCCTCAAACCTATGAAATTGAGAAATGCTGATAAAAATGAGCGTTTGCGGGTATTAGTGTACATTGGATATGTTCTGATGAACCGAAAAAGGCATATCGGTANTCCATAAAAAAACAAAAAAACAAAAAAAAAAAAAAAAAAAAAGAAAAAAAAATAAAAAAGAAAAGAAANANNNGCGTGGATATATTCCCGCGTACGAACGGAGCTGACTTTTGCCTGTTCACGGTAACAGGTCAATAATCGGACATCAAGATGGAGCGATCGTGCCATGTGGAGGCGGTGGTGCAATTGGCTCAAATTCATGAGGCGAAACATCATATGAATGTGACATTGGAAATGGACGAGCTTGATATTATTTCTTCAGGGATCAAAATCATCATTGAAAAGATGAAGAAGTTTCTGGAGAAGGAGCATGGACTGCAGGTAAGAAATTTATTGCACAGGTGAAACGTAAATGTTGAATCATTGAGAGGAAAACTATAATTTGCCTGAGAACTATGATGTAAAGCACTACAGTGCCCGGAAGAGAAAAGCGATAAGGGGATAAATTGGAAAATATTGGGATGGTGTAAGTATGATAAAGGAGTTCGGAGTAGGTATATCTGATAGTTCAAAAATATATTTTATTGATTCGAATATTCCGTTGGCTATGTGTCAGCTTTATTACAAGGGGAAGTGTGTGCAAGGGGGAAATCAGAGCATTTGAAAATCTCAGATGACACTCATTTTCTTGTAAACTCAAATTTATTTCACTACCCAAATAATAAAATAAACTGAAAATAATGCATTATTAAAATAAAATTCTGACAAATTTGCAATATTTGTACTTTAAACTGATATTTTATGTTATACTGAATTACAGTAGGCTAGTGACATATATCGAAATTTAATATTTTTTGCTTGAAAAAAGCCACTTTTTTAAGTGGCTTTTTATTATGATCCAAAAATGATATTGCATGGTGATAGATGTGTTTGGTGATAACGCAAGGTTATTCACTGGGAAGATGGTGCCAATGAAATTACCACTTTTTGAATTTGCAATGCTTATTTTTACGCTGTTATTGATTGCTTTTGCAGTCATAAGACTTAGAAAAAGTAGAAGAATCAATATGCTGAATGCATCATTGACGGTTGAAGAACTTGAAGTACACGCCAAAAGAGCTGCGCTTACGCATACTGTAACATCTCGAAAAAACACAAGGAACTGGCCGATCAATCGAGTCAATGATAATTATGATTTCATCAAGTCATTGTATAAAGACTTAAATGATGACATCAGACATAAAAGAGCAGTTCCACCTGCAGCAGAGTGGATTCTCGATAATTACTATGTTATTGAGGAAAGGACAAAAAGTCTTAAAAGAGATCTGACAAAAAAAGAATATTATAGATTGCCCGTATTAAAAAAAGGAACTTTTCGAGGGTATCCCAGGGTGTTGGCTATTGCAATGGAGTTTGTTGCAGTCGTTGATGGGCAGATAGAAGAAGGAACATTATTAAAATATCTGGAAGCTTATCAAAGCCATAATGTTTTATTTGATCGGGAGATCCGTATGATACCAATGATGTTGCAGATAGCCCTTCTTGAAAATGTCAGAATGATTTGTGAGAATATTAAGGAGACACAGAAGCAGTGGAATATTGCAGATGGTATTGTAGATAGATGGTGGTCTGAGGATGTGTCTAATGAGGAAAGAATAATTGCTTCCTTTAAAAATACGCTGGAGAACAAAATAGATACGGATATATCCTTTGTTGAGCATTTGTTCTATCGGCTGCGACGTTCTGGAAAAAGCTATGTAAAGCTGCTTCTTGAATTGAATGAGTATCTGGTTTCCTTTAGTACGACGATAGAAACAATCACACAAAAGGAGCATAATGCGCAGGCGGTAAGTGCTGTCTCAATGGGAAATGATATTATGAGTTTTAAGTATATATCAAGTCTGAATTGGACAGAATTATTTGAAACACTCAGTTTTGTTGAGAAAATACTGAGACAGGATCCAGATGGTGTATATGGAAATATGGACACACAATCAAGAGGCTATTATCTGACACGAATTGAAAAACTTGCAAAAATATATGGAGTATCAGAACGACATATTGCACAGGCTGCAATAGATTTGGCGAAGGAAGCTTGTAAAATAAAAGATCAGATGGCAAACCCGGGGAATGAACAAATCAAAAGATCCCATGTTGGGTTTTATTTGATTGGAGAAGGAGTCAGACAATTAGAAGAAACTCAAAAAAAGAAAGAAAAGGTTTATCGTCAGATACTGCGCAGACTGATTCAATATCAAGGAAAGCTATATATTATGGCAATCATTCTGACAACGGCTCTATTTATGGGTGTAGTAATCAATTATTTTTTCAATCAAATCAATTCAAATAATTTAATGTACGGGGTTCTGATGGGAATATTGATTTTGATACCGTCATCAGAAGTGGGAATTTCGTTTGTGAACTGGATGGTAGGAAAGATAAAACAACCGGCGTTTTTCCCACGCCTTGAACTTAAGGAAGGAATTCCGGATTATTTAAGTACTATGGTAGTAGTACCAACTTTGCTCAATGACAAAAACAGAGTGGATGAATTGCTTAAAAATTTAGAAAATCATTATTTGGCCAACAAGGAAACCAACCTGTATTTTGCACTAATTGGTGGATTTAAAGACTCAAGTACCGCAAGTACAATAAATGATAATCCTATTCTTAAAAAAGCACAGGAAGGTATCGACGAATTAAATCATCGATATGTTTTAGGTGATACCAATATATTCTATTTTTTCCATCGTAAGAATATGTTTAACGAAAATGACCAGAATTGGACGGGCTGGGAAAGAAAACGCGGAGCCTTGATGGAATTTAATGATGTGCTAAGAGGCGCTGATAACACAAGCTTCATTTACAACAATAACAGCTTTATCAGACATGCTCAGATTAAGTATATTATTACATTAGATGCTGATACTTTGTTACCGCTTGGTATGGCAAAGAAAATGATTGGAACGATGGCACATCCTCATAACCTTCCGGTAATTGATCCGGTGCGAAAAGTGGTTATCCAGGGACATGGTTTGATGCAGCCAAGAATAGCATTTGATATGGACAGTTCTAATAAATCTATTTTTTCAAGAATTTACACTGGGCAGGAAGGAATAGATCCCTATGCCAGTGCAATTTCAGATGTATACCAGGATTTGTTTGATGAAGGAATTTATACAGGAAAAGGAATTTATGATTTAGATGTTTTTCAGGAAGTGCTTCGTGATGTTGTGCCTGAAAATGCAGTCCTGAGCCATGATTTATTAGAGGGATCCTATGTCAGGGCGGCATTAGTCTCTGATCTTGAATTGGTAGATTCCTATCCTACAAAATACAATGCCTATATGGCAAGGCTTCAGAGGTGGATTCGCGGAGACTGGCAATTAATTCCGTGGTTAAAACGAAATGTATACAATAAAAACAAAAAGATCATTACCAATCCGCTGTCTTATATTTCGATTTGGAAAATAGCAGACAATTTAAGACGCAGTCTGTTTGCTCCTTCTTTAATGCTGTTTATTGTAATGATTATTGGGTTTTTACCAGGAAGCGTATTTTTTTGGCTTGGGTGTGTAGCATTTGTTGTTTTGTTTCCACTTATTATTCAGATTTTGGAACAGATTATAGGAACCGGATTAAGCATAAGAAGCAGTAAACGCCATATTGCTGATTTTTTTGGATTGAAATCTTCTTTATTTCAACTTTTGTTTAATGTTGTTTTTCTTCCATACCAGGCATTTCTTGCTATGAAAGCGGTAGTAGTTACATTATTTAGAGTATTTTTCACAAAAAAGAAAATGTTGGAATGGATAACGTCTGATGATGTAGAAAAAATGCAAAGTGGATCATTGGAAAGTTATGTATTATCAATGGGACCAAGTTCCTTGTCTGGGATATTGCTTGTTGCAATAGCCTTTCTTTTTCATTCGGAAAATTTGTTGCTAAGCCTGTTTTTTGTTGTAATGTGGGGCATTGCACCTTTTATTGCCTATTATATAAGCAAAGAACAGGATACCTCTACAGAAGTGTTAAAGGAAGATGAAATAAAGGAACTCAGGCAGATAGCGAGGAAAACCTGGCGATATTTTGAAGAGTTTGCAAATAAAAAAAATAATTATTTAGCACCTGATAATTATCAGGAGGAACCTTTTAGAGGAATAGCATACAGAACTTCACCAACCAATATTGGATTAGGACTATTGGCTATTTTGACAGCCAAAGATCTTGGCTATATTAACCTGGAAAAAGTAATACTGCAATTAGAGAGAACAATGTGTACCATCGATAAATTAGAAAAATGGCATGGACATCTGTGCAACTGGTATGACACAAAAACGCTGGAACCTTTAAAACCACGTTACATTTCTACTGTGGATAGTGGGAATTTTGTGTGTTACCTCATAACATTAAGGCAGGGACTATTAGAGTATAGGGAACGACCAATCATTGATGTGATTGTGATGAATGGAATAGAAGACACCTATGCCTGTGGAATTGGCAGAATAAGTCCATTTTTCAGCGATGATACAAATTTAGAAATGGGGCCTCATGTAGAACACATTTCCTTACTTTCATGGAAAAGAATGCTGGAAAAAGCAATTAATAATCCAAACATCAATCAGGTAACAAGTGAAGCCTGGAAATACAAACTGGAACATATGATTCGTGAGAATATAAAAGAATTACAGCAATTCATGCCATGGGTAGGTCTCCTGGAGGAAATTCCTGATTGTTTATATGCCGAGGAAAGGAAGGAAGCCGGAAGTGAATTATTAGAATTGATGGATGGTAATACTTCAATGGATAAGTATGAAAATCATTGCGACAAGATTCGCGAACATGTGAAATATATTATGGAAGCGCTTTATAATAATCAGACAGAACAGCCAGCAGAACTTGTTTCCTGGTTGGAGAAAACTCTTGAAAATGTAGAAAACGGATTAGAACATATGAGGAGTTTCATTGCACGATATGAAAAAATGACTGAATGGGTTTATCAGGTATCGCAGCAAGTAGAATTTGCTCCTTTATATGAAAAAAAACGTCAACTGTTTTCAATTGGATTCAACCTTGATGACAATAGAATGACAACCTCATATTATGATTTATTGGCCTCCGAGGCACGACAAACGAGTTATATCGCAATTGCCCGTGGAGAGATTCCTGTGAAACACTGGTATACGCTTGGCAGGTCATTAACTGTTGTAGACAGGTACAAAGGATTGGTATCATGGAGCGGCACCATGTTTGAATATCTGATGCCATTGATCCTTATGAAAAATTATAAAAATACTTTACTGGACGAAACATACTCATTTGTTATTAAGAGTCAGATAAAATATGGAAAACAACGTCATATGCCATGGGGTGCCTCAGAGTCTGGATTTAGTTCTATGGATATGCATTTGGATTATCAGTATAAAGCAATTGGAGTGCCATGGCTTGGATTAAAGAGAGGGCTTATTGAGGATGCGGTAACTGCACCTTATGCAACTTTTATGGCATTGCTGGTTTCACCTTTAGCTGCATATAAAAATATACAGTATTTAAAAGCAGAAGGGCTTGATGGGGTATATGGCTTTTACGAGGCAGCAGATTATACGCCCGAACGACTGAGCAAACAACAGGATAAAATTATCATTAAAAGCTATATGGCACATCATCAGGGAATGAGCTTATTATCATTAAACAATTATTTGAACAAAAACGTTATGCAAAGAAGGTTTTCAGCAGATTCTTACGTGAAAGCAGCAAGGCTGTTGTTACAAGAGAAAGTCCCTGCAAATATCGTTTATACAAAGGAAAACAAAGAGAAAATCATGCCTTATAAAGGTACGATATCTCATGATAAAGGTTCCTACAGACATTTTACGCAGCCGAATAGCTTCTTACCCAAAGCGCACGTTTTATCAAATGGGTATTATTCAGTAGTTATAACGGATAAAGGCACAGGGTATAGCCGAACAAAAGACTATGCCATTACAAGATGGCGGGAAGACTCTATTATTGACAGCTATGGTATGTTTTTTTATATTAAAAATAAAGATACCGGCAAAAACTGGTCAGCAGCCTATGCTCCTTTTAATGTTTTGCCGGATGGATATGAAGTTACCTTTACAGCAGATAAAACATTGATAAAGAGGACGAACGGTCTGATTGAAACCCTTACAGAAATCATTGTAACCTCTGGGGATTTTGCAGAAATCCGTAGAATTAAGTTAAAAAATAATGAAAAAGTTAGTCGAAATCTGGAAGTTACCAGTTATTATGAAGTGGTAATGGCACAACAAAATAGTGATGAAGCGCACCCTGCTTTTAGTAATTTGTTTGTAGAAACAGAGTTCAACCAAGAGTTCCAGGCACTTTTAGCGCATCGTAGACCAAGAAGTGAAAGTGATAAAGAATTATGGTTAGCTCATATGGCTGTCATTGATGGAGATCAGGCAGCGGGTACTGAATATGAAACAGACAGGATGCATTTTATCGGGAGGGGACATACGGTATCAGATCCGGCGGCAATAAAGCGGGAAAGACCATTGGGTAATCACGTTGGAAATGTATTAGATCCAATCTTCAGTTTAAGGGCAAAGGTAAAGCTTTTACCAGGGAAATCTGCCAGAATATCCTTTATTACCATGGTGGCGAACTCGAAGGAACAGATGCTGGAATTACTCGCAAAATACAACAGTGTTGAAAGTGCTGATGCAGCATTCTGGCTGGCAGTAATCAGAAGTCAGGTAGAAGCAAAGTATTTAAATATCAAAGCACATGAGATGGAATTATACCAGGATATGATTTCTGATATCATTTTTTTAAATCCTTTACGCCAGGAATGTGCGCAATATATGCAACAGAATCAGAAAGGGCAATCAGCGTTATGGCCTTATGGTATTTCAGGAGACCGCCCAATCGTTGTAGCTAAAATTCAAAAACTTGAGGATGTAGAAATTTTGTATGAATTATTGAAAGCACACGAATACTGGAGGATAAAAGATCTCAGAGTGGATCTGGTTATACTGGTTATGGAGGAATATAGCTATGCGAACCCGGTATTTGCGCTGGTTAATGACATTGTAGAGGCAAACCAGTCAGCGGATATGCTTCATAAAAAAGGAGATATCTTTATTTTGAATCTCGCACAATCTGCGATTGAAGATCAGTATTTATTCGCTGCATTGGCAAGATTGTGTTTCTACGGTCAAAAAGGCAGTATGTCAGAACAATTACAACGTTTGCCAGGTAAGAAATTAGAACCATTTATAATACCGGAAGATACATTTAAAGATAGTTTTTTTGAGACAGGAGAGGAAGCCGGCACTGGAAATCAGGTGACAGAAATGGAAGGAGAACATCTGGAATTTTTCAATGGAGTAGGTGGATTCAGTGCAGATAACCAGCGTTATGCAATATATCTGGATAAAGATCAGACAACACCTGTACCATGGTCCAATATAGTGGCAAATGAAGAGTTTGGTTTTATGGTGACAGAATCAGGTGGTGGATATACATGGTGTCAAAACAGCAGGGAAAACAAACTGACACCATGGTCTAATGATCCGGTCAGCGATTCACCGGGTGAGGTTTTCTATTTAAGAGATGAGGCAGTCAATATCTGGTCTCTGACTCCATTACCGGTACGTGAAAAAAGTTCTTATATCATAGAGCATGGTTATGGGTATACTACTTTCAAACATGCAAGTCATGGGATAGGACAAAAACTGACGCAATTTGTGCCTGTAAAAGGAAAAAGCAAGATCAGTATAGTGAGTCTGAAAAATGAAGGAACAAAAGAGCGAAATCTGGCATTAACATACTATATTAAGCCAGTGCTTGGAGTAAGCAGTCGTGATACTGCAATGCATCTGATTACAGATGTTACACCGGAGGGAATTATAACTGTTAAAAATGGTTACAATCAGGAATTTGCCAGTCAGGTTCTCTTTATGGATACATCAATAGAGGAGAGAACTTATAATGGGAATCGTAAAGATTTCATTGGACAAGGAAGCATGCAGATGCCTGAAGAACTTTCAAGACAACAATTGTCAAATCAGGTGGGAGCAGGATACGATCCATGCGTTTCCATGCAGGTGAAAATAGCAATAGCACCGAAGGAAACATTTGAATTAGTATTTGTAATGGGAATTTCCAATGGACCTGGAGAGATTCTGCCTGACAGCCTTCCTTACAAGACAGTTGCAGGTGCAAAGAATGCACTGGATTCAGTTAAGATTTTTTGGCAGGAGAAGCTTGGCGTGCTCCAGGTTGAAACTCCGGATTTAGCAATGAATCAGATGTTAAATGGACATTTACTCTATCAGGTAATTGCCTGCAGACTTTGGGCAAGAACTGCTTTTTATCAGGCAGGTGGAGCATATGGTTTTAGAGATCAGCTTCAGGATACACTTGCGGTTCTGTCTGTCTGGCCGGAGTTGACCAGGACGCAGATTATCAAACATGCGGCACATCAGTTTGTTGAAGGCGATGTCTTGCATTGGTGGCATGAACCAGCACTTAAGGGAACAAGAACACGTATTTCAGATGATTTTTTGTGGCTTCCTTATGTCGTGGCCCAGTACCTGAGTGTAACGATGAAAGATGAAATTCTAGAAGAAATGATTCCATTTATCGAGTGTGAGCAGCTTAAAGCGTATGAAGATGAGAGATATGAAAATCCCAGTATTTCCAGGGAAAATGGTTCTTTGTATGAACATTGTATCCGTGCTATTGAAAATGGGTTGCGTTTTGGAACGCATGGTCTTCCTTTAATGGGATGTGGTGACTGGAATGATGGTATGAACAGAGTTGGTAATGAAGGAAAGGGAGAAAGCATCTGGCTGGCCTGGTTCCTGCTGTCCATTCTTAAGAAATGGATTCCAATTTGTCAAAATCATAACGATTCGACGAGAGGGATCAGATATACAGGTATTTATGAGAAACTAAATGAAGCAGTTGAGGAACATGGCTGGGATGGAAATTGGTATAAACGGGCCTATTTCGATGATGGTACACAACTGGGATCTGCAAATAATGAAGAATGTAAAATAGATTCTCTGGCGCAGACATGGGCAGTGCTATCGGAGGCAGGAAACCCGGAGAGATCGCTGAACGCCATGTCAGCGTTGGAAGATTATCTTGTCAGTAAGGATGATGGAATTATAAGATTACTGACACCGCCTTTTAATGATGGGCAATTAGATCCTGGTTATATAAAAGGATATGTACCGGGGGTACGAGAAAATGGAGGCCAGTATACGCATGCAGCTGCCTGGGCTGTAGCAGCATTTGCAAAACTGGGTAATGGGGATAAAGCATTTGAACTATTTGAGATGATTAACCCGGTTAATCATGCCAGAACAAATCTGGAATTAAAAACCTATAAAGTGGAACCTTACGTTATGACAGCAGATGTCTATGGGTGTACCCCTCACATTGGGAGAGGTGGTTGGAGCTGGTATACAGGTGCAGCAGGCTGGATGTATCAGGCTGGAATACAGAGTATTTTAGGCTTTCATAAACGGGGATCGAATCTTGTTATTGACCCCAGTATTCCGAAGAGATGGCAGCAGTTTTCAATTCAATATATTTTTGAAGAAACAATATACGATATCCAGGTAAAGAATCCCGATGCAATCAGTCATGGTAAGGTGAATATAAAAGTAAATGGGGTAATGCTTCATGATCATAGTATTCCAATGATTGGCGGACAGGAGATTCAACATGTTGAAGTTATTATGAAAGCACAGTAAATCATATCGAAACAGATAGAAGCCGTGGATATGAGAAAGCCGGGATCAGTTTGATTCTGGTTTTCCTGTTGGTCTTCATGATGAGATCTTTTTGCAGTTCTTCCGGTTATTGTGATCATTTCAATTGACGGTCTTACCGGTTTTGCCGATGCCATAATGCAGTTTTTCCAAAAGTAGAGTACAGCGCTGCATTGTGCATCAGGTAAGTTATCCCTACAAACTGGAATTTAGGACTCTGTATCCGGTTGTTGTCCGTTATGTGCTTTCCACTGGCATTCCATCAGTTCCATATTGCTGAATACTGCTTTGAAAGAAGATTTTTCTGGAGAACAGGCATAGATTCCAAATTGAATCCTGCCATTTCCCTCATGCAAATGACATACTCGCATTTGTTCAAAATGAATGCCATCTTTAGAACATTCAATACAATAATCATCTTCCCGTCTGCTCAGGCGATACCACATGGTTTTTACAGATGCATCAATTACTGTAGTTGCCCAATCGGAATAACCATGATTTGTTACTACGCTTCCTAAATGCTGAAAACTGTCGTTTTCATATTCAATTGATGCTTTCAGCCAGTTTTCACTGTCAAGATAAAGGACAATGCCGCATTGATCAAATCTTTGATGACTGTCTTCGAATTCAGTTTTTACAACAAAACTGAAATACTTTTCATCTGTTTCCATTTGATAAACCGGTGCATTATCATTTTGAAAATGATAATAGGTTCTCTGCCATAAATCGGTATTTGGTTTTGTAATAATTTCCATTTTTCCGTTATCATTCTTGAAAGCTTCCGGTTCCCTTGTCCATTTGAAATTTCCTGATTTCATAACCTCTCTCCTTTTTGCACTCTGCCAAAACAGTTTTTTTCATCTTCTGTTGTCTTTCTGAGTAACCTTTTATTATTTTCGATTGTCTTCCCGTTCCAGATGGGCGAAGTTGATTATAATCATAGCATAAATCCTCTGCAATGCCAGAATATAAATTTGTTATTGAGAATATAAAATGATTTTTTTTTTTTAAAATGATTTTTTAAAAATTATGGCTTATAATATACAAAAGTTATTATTAAAGTAAAGATCAGGCAAGATAGCAGAAGAATTTGCATCATTTATTTAAAGCAAAAAGAAATCATGCAAGAGTTATAAAACACAGATGGAAATCATGCAATTTCAGTTTTGCGGAGATGATAAAACAGATTACAAAACGGCTTTTTGGAGATGATAATATGATGAAGAAGTGTAAACGAATATGCAAAATTGCGTTCGGTATTCCAATTGCTGCAATACTCATTTTCATGATTTCCATTCCTATAGTCAATGATAATATTGCTGATAAAACGGCTGAGCGCATTCAACAAATAGAATTACCGGATAATACGCAATATCTTGAAACCTTTTCGAAAGCCGGCAAACTAAGCGGGAATGGAAACGGTATGCAGTATATTGGCGGAATATTGATTAAGAGTGATTTATCCTTACAGGATCTGCAGTCATATTATTCCCGATATGCAAAAAATGAGTGGGATTGCATAGTAGAAAAGCAGACGGATCAGAACATCTCGTTTATTGAACATGAAACGGTATCACTTAATAGTGACATAAACGGTGACACCTGTTATGTGGTGTATTCGTGGGGAGATAATGATTCGCTGTACAGTGAACTGGACTTACGGGGACACTGAGCAGAACGATTTATCTTTTGTTCCCAAAACGTTGTTATATTTTTTTTCAGATGTTCAGGTTGATTCTGCGATTGTCAGGAACACAGAGTGTTGGATTTGAAGAAGGAGGAAAAATGAAGAAAACAGAGAAGATATTGTATTGGGCACCAAGGATTCTATCAATTTTGTTCATTTGTTTTCTGGCTTTATTTTCAATTGATGTGTTTGAGCAAGGGAAAGGCACAGGAGAAATCCTGATTGGGTTGTTCGTGCACAATATTCCTGCCATCATTATGATTGTCATACTGGTCATAGCCTGGAGAAAGGAAATTGTGGGCGCAATATGCTATTTGGGGGTGGGGTTTTTATACATCGGATTGGTTACATTCAATGTTATAAATTCGGAATTGCCATGGTATGTTATAAAAGGGAGCATGGCTGTTGCAGGACCGGCATTTATAATAGGTATTCTATTTCTGATTAACTGGAAAAAAAGAACAAAATGCATAAATCCAATTTGTAGGTGGTTTCCTTTCCTATTGTCAACCGCTAGTATATCGAAGAAATAACCTGATATAAAAGAAAAAATATATAGATGCCATAGCAGAGCCTTGATGCCTTGCTGTGGCATCTTTTTGCAGAAAGAAAAACTCCCCAGTTGGTCTGTACCATCGCTGATCGATCAATTGTTGTGCTGGAAGATTGATTGATAATGAGAGGCAAGTTCCCACAGGGTATTCTGAATGCTGCTTTTCAATTTTTCAGGGGATACTGAAATGATCTGTTTGCCATAAGAGATAAGGTAATTTGAAATGAAGCTTTCTTCTCCCAGGCGGTAATAACCATTAATATAAAATCGATTATCGATTATTTCAAGTTTCATTGATGGATAGTTTTCTTTATAAAACTGATCGACACCTTTTCGTGTGAGTTCGATTTTAAAATCAATTGCATCACTGCTCTTGAAAAATGCAAAATCTGAAGTATCATGTTCTGGTGAGTCTTTGGCAACATAATGCGTACATTCTTTTATGGATGATATTTTATCACACCGAAAGACGATCGGTTTTTCCGACTCAAAATTGAAAGCAGTTGCGTACCATTGACCGAATGAAGAAGAAATGTTGAAGAACTGCACATAATAGGTCTGCTTAACTGAATTTTTCATATATTCAATTTCACACACTTTGTTATCAATTGAAAATGCCAGGATATCTTTTAAAAATCGACTCTCATTAAAATGTTTGATGCCACCCATTCGCAGTATTTTTTCCATTTTCCGGAGCTGATGCTTTTTTTCATCGGACAGGCACATCTCAAACTTATTTTTAAGGGCTGTTACAGATAAGTGAAAGGGTGTAGTTTGATAATCATTAAGGGTCAGCATGGCAAAGTAAAGGGCATACATCTCATCGACGGTAAAAACAATGGGTGACAGCAATCGATTGGGGAGAATACCGTAATACCCGTTTCGACCCTGTTGAGAGTATATCGGCATTCCAATAGATTCAAGAGATTGTATATCCCGCAGGGCTGTACTTTTTGAAATTTGATATCTACAAATAATATCTTTTAGATTGAATGAATTTTTATCATTCAAATAGATCATCAGATCATGCAGGCGTTCAGATTTTTTCATCTTCTCCTCTTTTGAAATAATATATTTAAATGGTATCACAATATGACACCATTTAAAAGTAAAATGAACATAAAACACAAAAAGGAGAAAGATAAAAATGAACGTGAAAGAAGAATTTTACAGAATTATGGCGACACAGACAGAAATTGCTCTTGCAACATATATAGCGAACGTTCCAAATGTGAGAATTGTAAATTTCGTATTTGATGAAGAAGAGAAAAGAATATACTTTTCGACATTTGGAGACAATGAAAAAGTCAAAGAAATTGAAAAAAATGATGTAATCGCATTTACAACAATACCACATATGGGTAATGAGCATGTCCGGGCAAAAGGTGTAGCAAGAAAAAGCGAAAGGTCGGTCTTTGATTTAGCAGAAGCCTTCAGTAAAAAAATAAGTGGCTATGCGGATACACTTGAACAGGTGGGTGAGTATCTGGTTTTATATGAAATAAGTTTTGTGAGTGCAAATGTGATATTGAATCTGGAAAGTGCAGATGTGATTGAACTGTAAACGAAGATATTGCATTTTTTATAGAGAACAGATTAAAGGCAGCTTTTCTGCTCATTGTGTGGCTGAATCGAATTGCATCTTCCGGTATAGTCCACAACAGAATAAGTATCTGAGTTTTATAGCAAAATATTATAGATTTTGTATTGAATGAAATGAATATCTGCATGCGGTTATGGAATTGTCTGTTTATGTCATTTTGAATGAGAACGACAAATATATTCCAATATGAAAATGTGATGATTTCAGATGGAATTGCTTATGAATGGAGCGTATTTATGGATATAAACATTCTCTTATTCGATGATTTTGAAACCCTTGATGTATTTGGATCGGTAGAGATTCTTGGTCGTCTGGAAGGATATGAACTGCATTTTATTTCGATGAATGGGGGAGTAATCAAAAGCAGACAGAGAACTGAAATTGTAACGCAGCCTGTGAGGGAAATAAAAGCAAATGGAATTCTCGTTATACCTGGAGGACAGGGTACCCGGGCACTTGTCAATGATATCGGTTATGTGAACGGGCTGCAGGAGATCTGTCCTTTGTTGAAAAATTCAATGAGCATCTTGAACTGTGAAAAATGGTTCAAGGTGTTTTTTTGTGCCGGATTTCAAGCAGTAAATATATTTATTTGCAATGTGATACAGTCACAGATAATAAATTGGAAGTGGATTATAATATAAAACATAAATATGTTAAAAAATTAACTGAAAATAGAGATTCAAAAACCAGGAGGAATATAAGATGTTTGATTTTTTAAAGAAAGACGATACAAAAGTCATTAATGTAAATGACATGGACGACCTGATTGGGAAGGTAGAACTGATTGACATAAGAGAACCGTATGAATATCAAAGCGGAACCTTAAGAACTGCCAGAAACATCCCTATGAATAATTTGCTTACAAGTCCTGAGAAGTATCTGATAAAAGATAAGACATACTATATCATGTGCCAGTCAGGTGGAAGAAGCGGAAGAACTACAAAGATGCTTGCAAAGCAGGGATTCGACGTAATCAATGTTGCCGGCGGCATGGGTTCTTATGTAGGAACCAAGAGGAAATAAAATTCAGCATAGGAGGTATGCAGAATGAAACGAAAAATACTGATTATCGGCGGAGTTGCAGGAGGCGCATCAGCAGCAGCCAGACTTAGAAGAAACAGCGAAGAAGATCAGATTATGATGTTTGAAAGAGGACCTCATGTTTCCTTTTCCAACTGTTCACTTCCTTATCACTTGAGCGGCATGATTGAGGATGCCGACGATTTGGTATTGATGGATCCGGAGCTTTTTTTAAAACAGTACCATATAGATGCACGCGTAAACACTGAAGTAACGGCGATAGACCGGGAAAACAGGACTGTAAAAGTAAAGAAGACAGATTCAGGTGAAGAGTACACTGAAAACTATGACAAACTGATTCTGTCACCGGGAGCTTCTCCGATTGTACCGGGGCTTCCGGGTATTGAAAAAGTAAATGTATTCACAGTTCGAAATGTAGTTGATATTGATAAGCTGAACCGATTTGTCAAACAGATGGATTCGAAGGATATAGCGGTTATTGGTGGTGGATATGTTGGAGTAGAAGTTGCGGAGAACTTAAATGCAGCCGGATATAACGTATCCCTGATAGAAGCAACCAACCAGATACTCAGGCCATTTGATTATGATATGGTTCAGATCTTCCATAAAGTGTTGCTTGATCATAATGTGAATTTAATGCTCGGAGATAAAGTAGAGAAATTTGAAGAAAATAAGGTTGTTCTGGCATCCGGGAAAATGGTGCATGCCGGCGCTGTTGTAATGGCAATTGGTGTATCACCTGAAATACATCTTGCAAAAGAAGCCGGTCTGGAAATTGGGGGAACGGGAGCGATTCAGGTCGATAAAAATTATCGTACGAGTGACCCGGATATTTATGCAGTAGGGGATGCAATTGAAGTTTATCATGCATTGACCCATACCATGACGAAACTGTCATTGGCAGGTCCTGCATTAAAGCAGGCAAGATCTGCCGCAGATCACATTAATCATAAGGTTACCATAAACAAAGGGTATATCGGTTCTTCTGCAATTAAAGTATTTGAGTATAACGGTGCATCTACCGGCTTGAATGAATCCCTGATCAAAGTGCTTGATATGAAAATCAGGTATGATATCGTTCGTGTCATTCTGTCAGATAAGGTGGGGCTTATGCCGGATGCGGCACCGATGCATTTCAAACTGTTATTTGAAGTACCGACCGGAAAGATTCTTGGAGCGCAGGCAATCGGTAAAGGCGATGTTACAAAACGCATTGATACGGTTGCTACAGCCATTAAGTTTGGCGGAACAGTTGAGGATTTAAAAGATCTGGAATTCAGCTATGCACCTCCGTTTACGACCGCAAAGGATATTGTAAATTATGCGGGGTATGTCGGCTCAAATCTTTTAAACGGTGATTTTAAGCAGGTAAATGTAGATCAGGTACGAACACTGGTTGAAAATAACAATACCATCATCGATGTGAGAGAAGACTATGAATTCAAGCGTGGACACATTAAAGGAGCGATTAATATTCCTTTAAGTGAACTGCGGGAAAGAACGGATGAAATTCCAAAAGACAAACCGGTATATTTGCATTGCCGAACGGGACAGCGCAGCTACAATGCTACTCTGGCACTTCAGAATCTGGGCTTTCACAATATTGTCAATATTACCGGAAGCTTTCTGGGAGTTTCTTTCTACGAATATTATAATGACAAAATGAGCGGAAGAGAAAGTATTGTGACAGAATACAATTTTAGATAAGGGAACAAAGCGCATACGCTTCAGTCCTTTGGAAAAACTACCTGCTTTACTTCAAAGGGGGTGTTGCAAATTGACTGATTTTTAGTCGTTTCGCAATACTCCCTTTTGACACTACTGTTAATTCTTATGGAAAATATTAATTTTTTACCTGTAGATTATCATAGGTTATTCATTACTGTTACTCCTTAAAATGCAGAGGACTGGCTGAAATGATTTTGCTGATCTCCAGAGAAAGATCATTCAAGGTAAGATCCAGATCCCCACGGAACCATAACTGATAAAGGTTGATGACTCCGCCGGCAAAAAAATTGGTACGAACATGAAATTCAGAAGTCTTTTTGACTTCTTCCGGCGCATCGCTGTTGTTTTCCATATAGGAGACAAAAATATTTTTCAGCTTGATCAGAAATGCGTTTGCACCATTGGAGTTGATCAATATGCGATAGAATTCCAGGTCTTCCTCAAGATACCTTGCTATTTTTAATAGTAAAGGGAGCGGATTCTGGAAAAAGTTTTTGTATTGGAATTCACTCAGAACGCCGATCATTTTCTCAATAATATCATTTTCAATCTGCTCTATCACAGCACGGATGTCCTGATAGTGTGCATAAAATGTTCCACGATTGATATCTGCAAGGGTGATCACATCAGTTACAGTAATTTTTTCCAAATCTTTTTCCTGCATCAGTTTGATAAACGCCTGCATGATCAATTTCCTGGAACGGATAGCACTGCGGTATTCAGCTTTTTTCTCCATGGGGAACCTCTTTTTACTTAAAATCCAATAATATTTCATAATCTGTATGATTTTGCATAAATACGGAAATTCTGCTGATTGTTCACTGTTTTTGGTCTGATTATAATTTAAACAGAAACAAAATACAACACATGTATAAAATTGGTAATCATACCAAAAATAATATTGGAGCAAAGAAAGGAGTATTAAGATGAAAAATTACGATCGTATTCATGCAAGAAAACCGGAGGGAATTGAAACACGTCATGCACATATTGTGGGAGGAGGAATAGCGGGACTTTCCACTGCCGCATTTCTGACTGAAGACGGACAAATGCCGGGTGCAAATATAACAGTATATGAGCAGTTACCGGTTGTAGGGGGATCCATGGATGGTTCGGGAAATGCCATTGATGGTTATATCAGTCGCGGAGAAAGAGAGTTGGAGCCTTATATGGAATGTCTGTGGTATTTATGTGCCATGATCCCGTCTCTGGAAGAAGAGGGAAGGACTGTTTTGGATGAAACACGTGAGTCAAATAGAAATCTTCCCATCTACGCCAACAGAAGACTGTTTGAAAATAAATTCAGACCCAGAGATATTTCTACACTCGGGCTCAGCAAAGCTGATATGGATCACATGATGAAGATGATGACCACAGCGGAATCCGAACTTGAAAATGTCACGATAGAACAGTGGTTCACAGCAGATTTCTTCAAAAGCAATCTCTGGTATTATTGGGCAAGCATGCTTGTATTTCAGCCATATCACAGTCTGATTGAGATGAAGCGGTATACAGTCAGATTCATGCAGCATCTGGACGGCGTGGAGAACTTAAAAGGAATTCTGCGAACCAGATACGATCAGTACAACAGCATCATTAAGCCATTGCATAAATGGCTGGAAGGAAAAGGCGTACAGTTCTTAACTGGAGCTGTTGTAGAGGAAATTCATGTGGAAATGGATGGCGAGTCAAAAACGGTAACTTACCTTGAAGTAAAAAAAGATGGTGTACTGCGGAAGGTTCCGGTAGCTTCTTCAGATCTTGTTTATTTTACAAACGGAAGTATGACGCAGAACAGTTCACAGGGAGATGCACATACCGTTGCCGGAATGAATCGTGATGATCAGAACAGGGGATGTTTTACCGTGTGGGAAAAGTTGGCAAGGGTCAGCCCTGTATTCGGGAACCCGGAAAAATTTGATGAGTTTCCTGATAAATCGCACTTTATCAGTTTTACACTTACCATTACGGATTATCCTGAATTGTTCAAACACATAGAAGAGAGAACCGCAAATATTACCGGAACAGCCGGTGCGATTACGCTTGTGGATTCGGCATGGTTCTTTAGCATGAATACGCCGCCTCAGCCGGTATTTCCTGATCAGCCGGAAAACGTCCAGGTTTTATGGGGATATGGTTTACACGGAAATGAAGTTGGTGATTTTATCAAAAAGCCGATGACTGAATGTACCGGTGCAGAGATATTACAGGAACTTTTATATCATATGGATTATCTGAACCATTATGATGAAGTTCTGGATCATACGAAGATTATTACCAGTATGCTGCCTTATATTACAAGCCAGTTCATGCCACGCACCCTGACCGATCGCCCGCAGATTATTCCAAATGGCTGCACCAATCTGGCATTTATAGGTCAATTTGTTGAGCTGGAAGGGGATGTTGTATTTACAGTGGAGACATCGGTCAGAACAGCTATGGTAGCTGTTTACAGGACATTGCATCTGGACAAACCGATTGCACCGTTATTTGAGGCACAATATGATATCCGTATTATTACTGCATGCATAAAGAAAATGCTTAACACGGACCTTATCAAAAGAGATGATCTGCCGCCCATCAATCCGATGAAAATCTCAAAAACGGTTGATGATCTGTTAAAAGCAGTCAATGCGGTTCCAGCCATGAAGGATTACTATTCTGAAAAAGAAGAAAATAAATAGTGTGAGCTAAAAAACAAAGAAGACTATGTTCTGAAGTATTTTCAATAGAACATAGCCTTTTTGTATTAATATGAGCGATTTTTATAAAAAGTATTTTGTTATTATGATTTCCAAATTAGAAATTCAAAAAGAGCATATCTTATAATACGATATAGGTATTCGCTATTTCTAAAACCATACAGTAGAGTATAAGGGTAATGTTATGAATACTTATTTATATGGAAATATCGGATAATTCAGAAGAGGACAAAAATATGTTTTCGAACAAAGATTTGAGAAGCTTGATTCTGCCATTATTTATGGAACAATTGCTCGTTATTTTTGTTGGAATTGTGGATACCTTTGTAATCAGTTATGCAGGTGAGGCAGCAGTATCGGGTGTATCACTGACAAATTCCTTTAATACGATTTTTATATATCTGTACACGGCACTTGCATCAGGAGGAGCAGTTATTATCAGTCAGTATATAGGGAATAAGAAAATGGAATCCGCAGGGGAAACTGCAAGTCAGTTACTGATGATCTCAGTAATCTTTTCAGTAATAACTTCAGTATTCGTATTAGTAATGGACAGAGTACTGATACGGGCATTATTTGGCAGTGTTGAGCCGGCAGTTATGGATTCGTGTGTGATATACCTGAAAATTTCAGCATATTCTTACCCGGCACTTGCAATATACAGTACAGGAGCGGCTTTATACAGAAGTATCAATAAAACAAGCACAACCATGAATATTTCCATTATAGCAAATTTGATTAATGCATTTGGTTCTGTCATAGGCGTTTTCGTGTTTAAGGCAGGTGTAGCAGGAGTAGCCTATCCATCGCTGATCGCCAGAACCTTTTCTGCGGTTGTAATCACGATATTATGTTTTCGAAGTGTAAATATGATACAATACAAAAAAAAGTGGATTTTTAAATGGAATGGCGATTTGTTAAGGCGTATTCTGAATATTGCCATACCAAATGGAATTGAGAGCGGTATATTTCAATTTATCAAAGTTGTGCTGAGCAGTGTTGTGGCATTATTTGGTACTTATCAAATTGCGGCGAACGGAATAGCACAAAGCATATGGTCACTTGCCGCACTGGTCTGCATGGCAATGGCTCCGGTTTTTGTTACAGTGATCGGGCAAAGCATGGGTGCCGGAGATGTGTCTGTGGCAGAACAGTATTTTCATAAACTTCTCAAAATAACAATTGTTGCTTCAATTGCATGGAATCTTCTGATTTTTATACTGACACCACTTGTAATGAGAACCTATCATCTGGAGAGTGAAACAAAACAGTTAATCATTATTCTTGTGCTGATACACAATATATTTAATTCGGTGGTATTTCCCTTTGCCGGGCCATTAAGTAATGGACTGCGGGCAGCTGGGGATGTGAAATTTACGATGTTTGTATCAATTGCTTCTACGGTAATGATTCGGCTGGTGTTTTCTGTTTTATTTGGTATGGTATTGAATCTTGGAGTAATTGGAATAGCATATGCCATGTGCCTTGATTGGATCATACGGGCGGTAATCTTCTGGATTCGCTTCAAATCAGGGAAATGGAAAAGATTTCAACTGATATGAGCTGACCGGAATGGTTCCAGATTTATCCGGAAAAGGCGAGACAGAAGGGAGTAAGCGGATGGAGTTACGTGTTTTACAATATTTTTTAATGGTAGCGGAGGAAGAAAATATTACAAAGGCAGCTGCTTTACTTCATGTTACACAACCAACACTTTCAAGGCAATTAAAGCAGCTGGAAGATGAACTCGGGGTAAAACTGTTTGAAAGAAGCAGCCATAATATTTTTTTGACAAAAGACGGCATGCTATTAAAACAACGTGCGCAGGAAATGATCACTCTTGCAGAAAAAACGAAACAGGAGCTGCAGCAGGCGAATGCATTATCCGGTGAAATTGCACTTGGAAGTGGTGAATCAAACGGAATGTATATAGTAGCTGATATAATAAGCGGATTTCGGAAGAGATATCCACAGATTCGATTTGAAATTTATACGGATAGTGCAGATGGAATAAAAGAGCGATTTGAACATGGATTGATCGATTTTGCTATTTTTCTGGAACCGGTTGAATCTGGAAAATATAATTTTATTAGAATACCGCTAAAGGACACATGGGGTGTAATGATGCGGAATGATCATCCACTTGCCCAAAAAGGTTATGTGGAGCCGGATGATCTCAGGGAGATACCGTTACTTATGCCCGGAAGATATCTGATTCAGAAGGAATTGGCAAGTTGGTTTGGTGATCAAATGGATAATTTAAATATTGTTGCCACTTACAATTTATTGTATAATGCGGCGCTATTGGTAGAAAATGGGGTCGGGTCAGCTCTTTGCCTGAAATTGGAAGCACATTATGATAACCTTACTTTCGTCCCGGTTTCTCCACAATTGGAAATGCGTTCACAAATGGCATGGAAAAAAAATCAGTTTCGTTCTCCTGCTGCTTCTGAATTCATTAAATATGCAAAAGACTATATGAAAGAAATGAAGAACAATGGGAATCTGCGATAAAGCATGATTGTGTTTCCGGGTCTGTTTCAAGCTTCGTTCAAGAATAATCTGATATACTTGAATGAAACAGGAAAATAGAATTTTACAGGAGAATAGATCGTGAAAATATTACTGGTAGAAGACGAGCCAAGAATGTCAGAAGCGCTTTGTGCAATTCTGCGGCAGGAAAAATATGACGTGGAGGCATATCCGGATGGAATAAGCGGATGTGATGCTGCTGTCAGCGGTATTCATGATCTTCTGATTCTGGATGTGATGCTGCCGGGAATGAATGGCTTTGCCATTGCAAAAGAAGCGCGCCGTGCCGGAATCAAAGCACCGATACTCATGCTGACGGCAAGAGCAGATCTGGATGATAAAGTAACAGGACTGGATAATGGCGCAGATGATTATCTTACAAAACCGTTTGAAACAAGAGAGCTTCTTGCAAGAATCAGAGCCATGCTTCGCAGGAATAACATACAGAGTATGGATGAAAACGGGCAGCTGACATATGGAGATCTGCGACTGAATCTGAATACCTCAATGCTTTGTAACACGGTCAATTTGCAGGAAGTACGTCTTTCTGAAAAAGAACTTCGTATTATGGAGGTATTCCTTACCAATCATGGTAATATTGTGAATAAAGAACAACTTGCCGTTAAGATATGGGGATATGAAAATGAGGCAGAATATAACAATGTTGAAGTGTATATTTCATTCACGCGGCGTAAGCTTCAGTTTCTGAATTCAACAATGGAGATCAAGGCTGTGCGCGGGCTTGGATATGAGCTTAGAAAGGTAAGAAGTAAAGGCAGATCATGGCAGATAATATAAAACAGAAAGTCTTTCGTAATTCGCGCAATAAAATTGTCCTGACGATCATGAGCCTGCTCACAGCCGTACTTGTGGGAACACTGCTCACAATCTATGGCACGACTTATCTTGCCGTATATCGCAACAACCAGACGATGCTCAAGCGGTTCATGGAAGAAAATCAGGATGGGGTTGTGCAGGATAAAGACTTACAGGGATCTGATCATAAAGAGAAAGCAGCGGCATCACCTGATGATCAGAAACAGGTGAGTGATAAAGCGTTGCTTGCAGGTAATAAGTTCAATAAAAATGTTGTGTTTTATCTTGTAAAGTTTTCGGAAAATGGAAGTCTTCTGAAAATCATGAATGATATTCAACCGGTTATGAGTAATGATGCCCTGGAGAAAACAGCATGGAAACTGGCAACAGGTTCAAGTGACAATGGCGTGAGTCAGAATCTGGTGTACCGTGTAATCACTGTAACGGAAAGCATAAACGAAGAACCTGTGGTTTATGTTGTTATGATGGATAATATGCTTATGCATGACAGTATGACTGCGTTGGTGCAGAATGCGATTATTTTTGGATTTGCAGCACTGATTATTTTTTTTCTTGTTTCCATTTATATTGCAAAGCGTATTGTGCAGCCAATGGAAGAGGCATATCAAAAACAGAAACAGTTCATATCGGATGCCAGTCATGAACTGAAAACACCGATTTCTACGATGGATGCAAATGCGGAACTGTTAAAGCGTGAAGTGGGAGAAAATCGATGGCTTGAAAATATCATTTTTGAAAATCATCGGATGAAGGATATGGTTACACTGTTACTGGATCTTGCCAGAACGGAAAATGTGGAACCGATATTGGAAGAGGTGGATTTCTCACATCTTGTAATAGGTGGGGTTTTGCCATTTGATTCGGTAGCGTACGATAAAGGTATTAGTCTTAATACGAACATTACACCCAATATTCATGTTATTGGGGACAGCAGACAGCTCGGGCAGCTTGTATCAACACTGATTGATAATGCGCTGACACATACCTCATCGAATGGAGGCAGAGAGCAAATAGCAGATGAACAAAACGCAGTCTGCGTTTCACTTGTGAAAGAAAGCGGGGCAGCAGTGTTTCGTGTTATGAACCCCGGGAAGCCGATTCCGGAAGCAGAACGTGAGAAGATTTTTGACAGATTTTATCGGAGTGACAGCTCACGGGAGCTCAATGGTCACTATGGCCTTGGTCTTGCGATTGCGAAAGCAATTACAACTGTTCATAAAGGTAAAATTTTCTGTTTTTCGGAAAAGGGTAATAATATTTTTACAGTCAGGATACCGCTTCGATAGAAAAACAGTAGAATTCATATATTTCGGAAGCTTGCAGGAACTTCAATGTTTCTTCAAGCTTCCTTTTTTATAATATGAACATTCAATTGAAAGTTCATATTATAAAAAACTGCATAATTGCAGACTTGATCAAAGGAGAAAATGTAATGAAGAAAAAGGGTAAATACATTCTTGATGCAATACTGATCATCATGATTCTGACTTTGTACAGCAAGAACGTTATCAATCTGATGTATCACGAAGTGGCAGGTCTGATTATATGCGGACTGTTTTTGATTCATCTGGTTTTTAATCGAAAGTGGATAGTCGGTGTCGGAACAAAGGTATTTTCGAAAAAGGTGACAGTTAAGGCAAAAGTGACATACGTTGTGGATATTCTCCTGCTTGCAAGCTGGATTGGCGTTGCCGTAACCGGCATAATGATCTCAAAAAGGCTTTTTTCGTTTCAGGTACAGAGCGCTACACCACTTCACCTGTTTTGTGCAGGAGCGGGACTTATTCTGACAGGTATCCATCTGGGGCTGCACACGGAATACATACATGCGGTTCTTTGGAAGCTTCCTGGAATCAGAAAACTGACGCGTCCGATTACCCTTATATTGATGCTGCTGCTACTGATTGTCGGGGGTTACAGCTTTGCTGCAAGTGATATGACGAAATGGATTTCTGCTCCATTTGCACAAAGTAATATGACTGCAGGATATGAGTCGCAGGATGGAAATGCAAATGTGGTTGTAGATAATGGCATTTCGAAAAGCCAACCAGATAAAGCAAAAGGGAGCGGTCAAGATCAGACAGGCCAACAGATCCAAAACGGAAAAGCGATGCATGGTCAGGAATCGTTCAGTATGATCAATCTTTTGAAGTTGGTGGTTAATATATTTTCCATGCTCTATTTTATTATGATGATTACATATTGGATTGAAATGTTGCTGCTTAAAAAAAGAAAATCAGGAAATGGAATGAGGTTACAGGATGAAAAGTAAATATATTCTTTATAAAGGTGCAGGCATCGTTTTGACTGCGGCCATGCTGGGAACCGGGCTGACAGCATGCGGATCTAATGAGACATCCTCTGCTGTCAGCGTAGCATCCGGTACATTGTCTTCCGGTACCGATCTGCAGGTTGCGGACACTGTAACAGGCGAAACAAAATCGAATCCGGTCACGGATCTTTCTCAGATCGATAACACGAAATGGCAATACAATGCAGATGATAATGTTTATTATCAGATTGGCATCAGTTACTGTGAAAATCCCGCAGATGTAAATTATGAAACACTTTCTGTCTTTGTGCCAGGTGCTTATATGACAGCAACAGATAATGGTGATGGTACGTATACCTGCATGATCAATAAGACAGCAACAGTCGGAGACTCCAAATATACGGCGGAAACGGCGCCGATCGTTCTGCCTGTTGATACACCAGGCTATGCAGCACAGGCTGCACTTACAGAGTATAAGAGCTTTACCGGTTATACCGATCAGGGATTCATATATGTTCATGCCGGATGTCGTGGCCGTGATGCGGGTGCACCTGCCGGTGTAACCGATCTGAAGGCTGCAATCCGTTATATTCGCTACAATGATGGTAATATTGCGGGTGATATGAATCGTATCTTTGCTTTTGGAATGTCCGGTGGTGGGGCACAGTCGGCACTTCTTGGGGTGACAGGAGATTCAGAACTCTATGATGATTATCTCACAGCAATCGGAGCAGTACAGGGTGTCTCGGATGCAGTGGCGGGTTCGCAGGCATGGTGCCCGATCACCTCGCTGGATTCAGCAGATGAGGCATATGAATGGCAAATGGGGACGACCCGGACCGGACTCTCCGATGAGGAGCAACAGATTTCGGATGATATGACAAGTGCTTTCGCAGACTATATTAACAAACTGGGGCTGACAGACACAGAAGGTGATGCCCTGACATTGGAGCAGTCAGATGACGGGCGTTATCAGGCAGGAACTTACTATGCATATATTAAATCGGTTGTGGAAGATTCTTTGAACAATTTTCTGTCTGATACAACGTTCCCATATGATACTGCAAGCAGTGCAGGACATGAAGCAGGGATGGGGCCGGATAATATGTCTGCTGGTATGATGGGTTCTCTGGATTTATCACAGAAACCTGATTTTGGGATGGCTCCCGCGTCAGGAACAACTGCTTCATCGGATGCACCAGCAGGCACTGGGAACAGCACTGATTATACGGCAATTGATGATATCAGCAGATCCGGTACTGCTTCTGTTGCAGGGGTAACACTTTCCGGAACTTATCAGACAGCACAGGATTATATAGATGCACTCAATGCTGATGAAAACTGGGTTACTTATGATGCGGCAACCAATACTGCAACGATAACTGATCTGGAATCTTTTGCAAATGCGGTAAAAACTGCCTCAAAGGGCATTGCAGCTTTTGATCAGTTGGATGAGAGCCAGGGAGAGAATACATTATTTGGCTACGCGGATGGAAATGGTGCACATTTTGATTCCATTCTGACGGATATACTGGAAAAAGAGAAGTCTCAGTATGCATCTGCATATGAGACGGATAGCAAAAAAGAAGATGCCGAGGGACACACTGTGGACTACAGGTTGAATATGTATTCTCCACTTTATTATCTGATGAAGAGTTCTGCGGGTTATGGAACTTCTACTGTTGCACAGTTCTTCCGCATTAACACCGGTCTGTTCCAGAGTGATACGGCAGTCACGACAGAAGCCAATCTGGCGCTGGCACTGGAGAATTACAATGCAGATGGCACTGATATCAATGTAGACTTCACAACTGTATGGGGAATGGAACATACCAAGGCAGAGCGTTCTGGAGATTCCACGACTAATTTTATCAGTTGGGTAAATACGTGCTGTGCACAAATTACAAAGTAAAAAAACTATTATATGATTTATAAAGGAGAAGTTCTGATGAACAAAAAAGTACAGACAGGAATAATTGCTGTAGCAATAATGGCTGTCATAGCAGGATGTGGAAGTACAGAGACATCTACAGAGCAGGGAGCAGCTGCATCAGCAACATCAGCAAATATAGAAATCAGTTCTGATAATATGGGATTCGGAAACAGTATGGGAGGCCCTGCAGGCGGAAATATGGGAGAAGGTATGACCACTGATAAAAGTGCGGATACAGAGCTGCAGGATATGATTACCGAAGTAGCGGACAAATTTACGCAGGGGTCATATGAAGATGATGAGACGGGGCTTACTGTTCCGTATAACATTTATCTGCCTGCAGGATATGATGCAAGTCAGAGTTATCCGTTAGTTGTTTTTATTGGTGATGCAACAACGGTCGGAACAGATATGGAATATCCTCTGACTCAGGGATGGGGCGGACTTGTCTGGGCTACCGCTGACTGGCAGAAGGATAATCCCTGCATTGTCATTGTTCCTGTATATCCGGAGACTGTGATCGATGATAATAATGGGAATGAGAATATATCTGATTATGTGGATCTGACAGCGCGTTTGATTACAGAAGTATCTTCAGAATATGCGGTTGATACAGACAGAATATATGGTACCGGACAATCTATGGGCGCGATGACGACGATGTATCTGGCCGCCAATTATCCGGCTCTGTATACAGCAGTTTTGATTGTTGACGGGCAGTGGGATGTGAGCGCTCTGAAAGGACTGGAACAGCAGAAAGTAATTTATATCGCAGCAGGAGGTGATGATAAGGCATCAGAAGGACAGCAGAATGTAAAAACCATGCTGGATGCAGACAGCGTATCCTATTCCGAGGTCACAGATCTGGATGCACAGGCAGATCGTGATACTTTAAATAAGGAAGTACAGGCAATGCTTGATAAAAACAGTAAAATCAACTTCATTACATGGACAGCAGGAACGGTTATGCAAGGTGTTTCCAGCAATATTTCAAGTGAACATATGGCATCTTTTGATTACGCCTATAAATTGTCTTCTGTCAGAGACTGGATTTTTGCCCAAAGTAAATGATAACTGAATTTCCGAACATGCCAGATTTGTTGGATAATAAAGATTAAAACTGATTAACAAACAGAACCATCGAGATATTTAAAAGCCCCGGATACGGAAGAATTGTTACTTTTCTTCTGCATCCGGGGCTTTATGTTTTTAGAACTGAATAAATCATGTAATTACTGGTTGCGCAGAACTTGGTCAATTGTTCTTTTTCAATTGCAGAGGCATTGTTGCAACAACAATGTGCTTGTATTTGAGCAGTTCCCTGCGGACATATAATCCGGTCTGATTATGCAGGAAGTTTTCATGTTTTGATTTTACGATAAACTGCGGGAGAATAACGGTGATGATTTCTCCCTTTTTAATACTGTATTCTTCCGATTCAATATACTTTACCAATGGATCAACTACTTTTCTGTAAGGAGAATATTTGATTACAAGCGGAATATCGGTCTTCAAAAGAGCATATTTCTCTTTGACTTTTGCTTCGGACTCCTGATCTACAACAACACAGAAAGCAACGACATTGCCTGAAATGGTGTTGGCATAGCGCAGGGCACGTACACTGGCTTTATTCACACTGGCAATCGGTACGATCACGCGATTTTCATAATGCTTGTTTATGGGATCTTCTTCTTCCACCTCATAACTGGATAAGCTCAGCTGGGATGCTACATCGCCGTAATGTTTCTTTATTCTCTGCATTGTGTAAATTAGAAATGGAATTATGATAATGACCAGCCAGGCACCTTCCGGAAATTTGGTTATGGCGATGATGATTACAGCAACGGCTGTAGCTATTGCACCGGCGCCGTTCACGATTGCCTTTGGAAGCCAGCCCTGGCTCTTTTCACGCTTCCATTTGAAAAACATTCCGGCCTGCGATAGTGTGAAAGATACAAATACGCCAATTGCATATAAGCCCGTAAGAGATTTTACGTTTGCTCTAAAACCGATTACCAGAATACTTGCAACTACTGATAGAATCAGGATTCCGTTTGAAAAACTGAGTCTGTCTCCACGCATATTCAACTGACGGGGCACATACCCATCTTTACCCATGATCGCCATTAATAACGGGAATCCTGAGTATGCTGTATTGGCAGCCATGATCAGGATCAGGGAAGTGGTAAAAGTAACATAATAATACATGAAACTTTTGCCAAATACCTGTTCTGCCAACTGAACGAGCATAGTTGTATGTGTGATATCTGGATGATAAAAACTTGCAAGAACCGCGGTCCCGCCAAAAAGCAAAAGAACCAGTGAAGATAAGATCAATAAAACCAGCTTGGCATTTTTCTGAGACGGGCTCTTGAAACTTGGTACTGCATTGCAGATTGCTTCAACACCTGAGAGTGCAGTACAGCCACTTGAAAATGCTTTCAACAATATCAGGAATGTAAAAGGCTGGAGAATATCCTGATCAGTAGAAACGACCTGGACACTGCTGCTTCCATGAAAATTGAAAAAACCCACGATCATCATAATAACGATTCCAAAAACAAACGCATAGGATGGGATTCCGAAAAGAACGGAAGATTCCCGAATTCCTCTTAAATTCCCGATTGTAAGCAAAAGAATAATGGCCAGTCCGATTAGTACCGAATAGATTTTCAAATGCTGATAAACGGATGTGATCTGTTCAACAGCGGATGAAACACTTACCGCAACGGTCATGATGTAATCTACAGACAGTGCAGCACCGGCACAGATTCCGGCGACTTTTCCGATATTTTCTCCAGCGACCACATATGCGCCCCCGCCATTGGGGTATTGGTCTATCGTCTGGCGATAGGAAGTGGTCAATATCATCAAAAGACCAATAACAATAAATGCGATCAGTGGAAGTTTTGAATATGCTGCAACCCCGATCAGCGGTAATAATACAATCAGAATTTCCTGACCCGCATAGGCTACCGATGAAATTGCGTCACTGGCCAGAATCGGAACACCCCATAAAACGCCGAATTTTTCGCCATCAATGGCTTCATTTTCTAATGGTTTGCCTATAATATATCTTTTTACTTTTTCATACATTGGAACTGCCCTCTCCATACTTTTTTTGTGTAGCATTTGATTCAAAAAAATTGTTTTACAAAACAGAAAATTACTAAAAAGAAATTTTCAATGCCCTTCACTATACCGCATTGCAATGATATTTTCAATAATGGATATTTTCTGTAACAAGAAAAAGTCTTTTCGAATCAATATGTAAAAAAAATGTAAATATTTGAATTTCATATTGACAGAATAACGAATTGATTTCATAGTGGTACTACAAATATAATTTCAGTACCAAAAGAGTTTGGGGGAAAACATTGCACAAGAATATCTATTTGGAAACATTAAAATTATTTGGGAATAAAGGAGTTCGATTTACAACGGAAGAACTTGCCAGGGAGCTTGGTACAAGCAAGAGAACAATCTATAACTGTTTCACAACAAAAGATGAATTAATTGAAAAAACAATTGACTTTGTGTTTGAAGAAATGTATGTTTCCGACACGCTCATTTTAGAAAAAAAAGAAGTACCCATTCACACAAGACTGGAACTCTATTTTCAAAATACGCCGGATGCATACAGCCTTTCCTCGCTTGTTCAGCACATGGATGATTTGCAGCGTTATTATCCGGTACTATGGGAAAAACTTAATCACTATTTGAATGATGTATGGAATCCTTTGATTGAGGTGATTGAAGATGGAATTCGGACAGGTGAATTGGAAGAAACGGATACCACAGTATTAAAGATTATGCTGATCCAAACCCAGAAAAAATTGCTGGACTATGAATTTCTTGCAACAAATCAGGTAAGTTATGACCATGCGGTAAAATCTATGGGAAAAATTATTCTGACAGGTTTATTGAAGAGATAAAACATAATTAGATATTGTATTCCGGGAGGGTATCATGAATTGGAAAGAAAAATTTTTATCAGCAACCATATATTCCATAAAATTTAAATTAATTGCAGCAGTAGTCGTAGTACAGCTATTTAGTTCCTATATTGGGCAATTGGTCAATCTTGGAATCAGTAAAGGAAGAGCCAGTCTTGAAAAAATAGGATTTGGAACTTCGTTTTTTGATGGAACCGTTGGCGTAGTTATTACTACGATGATCAGCTTAGTAATATCCGTTTTCATCATTGTCTTTATTTATGATAGTCTTGTTTTAAAAAGAAAAAATATTTATATTTCCGATTATTTCATCAGTCATTATTTCATTAATCGCAATTGCGATTGTATTTATTTCTGTACCCGGGATGGTGGTAAACAATTTGTTGTCCAATGCACAAAAATATTCCAGGAAGGGAACGAAAGTATATATGAAAAGCTGTCATGAGCGGAACGGGCATATCAATTATGCAGTGTTTTCTGTAAGTAATACTCCGGCTCAACCGATGACGGAGGAAGAAACAGCAAAACTTATATTCGGATTCTCTGTTCTGACGCAAATTCTTTGCAGGCATTTTATGATTATCTGATTGACAAGGTGCCTGCCTTGGAGTAGTCTTAAAAACAATTATATTGAAACGGAAAATTCAGGAAAGGATTTATAAAAATGCAGAAAACAAAAAGATTCTCATATCCGCAGAAGCAGCCGGTCGTGTCCATGATTATGCAGGGGCTTTTGTCTGATGGAATCTATACTGTATTTTTACAATCCTTTTAGTGATAGCACAGAAAATAAGTGCAGATATCCGGAAAATTGATACAGGAATGTATAGAACACCATCAGACGATTATATGAAAAGTCTGGTGGTGTTTTTTTCAGAAGAGGGAAAATGACAAATATGGAGAAATACAGTTTTATCAGATGTAGTGGGAGTAATTCTGACTTTATAGAGAATTGCAGACTGCTGGATGAAGATCTGGACAGACGTGTCGGAAAAGTGATTCAGAGAGATAAATATGCGCAGTACAATCAATTAAATCATATCAGTGAGGCAATTGTAGTTTACCAGGATGGCGTACCCATTGGAGGGGGAGCAATTCGGAAATACAGTGAGGACAAAGTGGAGCTGAAAAGGGTATATGTACGTGCCACAGCGCAGGGACAGGGAATCGGAACCCGACTGGTCAGATGTCTGCTTAATTGGGCACAGGAACTGGGATATAAAAGTGTGATACTGGAAACAGGAGATTTGTTGAAAGAGGCAAGTCATATATACCGGAAAGTGGGGTTTCATGTAATTTCCAATTATGAACCATATACCAATATGCAGGAATCGGTCTGCATGGAAAAAAATCTGATGGAGGAGAGCATAAATGAAGGAAACGATAAAGCTTATAATAGGTTATGTCTGCGTCCATACAGAAGCTGCGATGCAGAGGTAATTGTGAAATGGATTGGTGACGAAATCAGTTTCCGCAAATGGTGTGCTGACCGATATGAGAGTTATCCGATTAAGGAAACGGATATGAACCATCAGTACAATGAATGTATGCAGACAGGCTTTTTCTACCCAATGACAGCTTTTGTGGATCAACATGCGGTAGGGCATCTGATTATGCGATTTACAGATGATGAAAAAATGGTTATTCGTTTTGGCTTTGTCATATTGGACAATAAAAAGAGAGGTATGGGATATGGAAGGGAAATGCTGCGGATTTCACTAAAGTATGCTTTTGAAATACTGAAAGTCAGGAAAGTTACGCTTGGTGTTTTTGAAAATAATCCTGCTGCCTACCATTGTTATCAGGCAGCCGGTTTTCACCGCGTGGAAGACGAACCGGATAAATATTACGAAGTTCTGGGACAAAAATGGAAGTGTATGGAGATGGAAATGACGGAGGCAGAATATGCGGGTAGAAATTGAAACAGACAGATTGATACTGAGAAATCTCATACCGGAAGATTATGAAGCTGCATTTAAATGGTGCGGAGATCCGAATGTGAATACCTACATGATCTATCCGCTGTATCAGAAAGCAGAGGATGTAAGAGACTGGATCAGGACTCTGAATCCGGATAACCCGGATGATTATGATCTGGGATTTGTGCAGAAAGTGACAGGTGAGCTGATCGGAAGCGGTGGAATGGTGTATAACAAAGAAAGAGATGTATGGATCATCGGATACAATCTAAGAGCGGATTGTTGGGGAAATGGTTATACAGTAGAAGCCATCAGCGGAATCATTGATTATGTGAAAAAGAGCAGACCGGTAAAGGTGATTGGAGGAGAATTTGCAGTAGAGAATCATAAAAGTCAGCGTGTTATGGAAAAACTGGGAATGACCTTTGATCGTGATGCGGAATATGAGAAGCTGGATGCAAGTGTACGGTTTCAGGCAAAAGTCTTCAGAAGAGTTTTGGTATGATATACTCGAAAGTGAAAGGATATGCCGGTAAAAATTTTGCTGCAGGAAAAGAAGTATATAAAAATTGTGGGGAAGTAGTAAATGAAAATTGAAAATAAACTGTTACGGAATATTATATGTATCATCCTGCCGATTACACTGCAGAATCTGATCGGAGCAGCGGTCAATACAGCGGATGTTGTCATGCTTGGAAATGTGAGTCAGGTAGCACTTTCGGCATCTTCACTTGCAAATCAGATCGTATCGATCCTTTTCATGTTTTTTACCGGTCTGACATCCGGACTTGTAATCATGGTCGCGCAGTATTGGGGGAAAGGTCAGAAACGTACAATAGAAACGCTGTTTGGCATGGGCCTGCGGGTAGCAATGATCGTTTCGGTTATTTTCACACTGATGGCGGTTCTGATACCGCAGTACCTGATGCTGATTTATACAAATGACAGGGAATTGATTGCGGCAGGCGCAGGATATCTTCGGATTGTCGGATGGTCATACCTTTTCATGGGATTCTCACAGGTCTATGAATGCATCATCAAGAGTATGGGAAGAGCCAAAACAGCAACCGTTTTTTCAAGTGTGGCGCTTGTTGTAAATATTATTCTGAATGCCATACTGATCTATGGACTATTGGGAGCACCTGCGCTTGGAATTAAAGGAGCCGCCATTGCGACGCTGATCGCAAGAGTGGTGGAAATGCTGGTTTGTGTAGTCGATTCACATAGACAGAAAGAGATCGCACTCACTTTTACGGCAATCACAAACTGGAACAGGCAGCTGTTTGCTGATTTCAGGAAATACTCGCTTCCGGCTCTCGGAAACGAATTTCTGTGGGGAGCGGGATTTTCCTGCTATACGGTGGTATTGGGGCATATGGGAAGTGATATTGTTGCTGCCAATTCCGTTGTATCCGCAGCGCGTAATCTGACATCTGTTTTTGTATTTGGTGCAGCATATGGTACGGCAATTATAATCGGCAGTGAAATCGGAGCAGGTCAGGAGGAAACTGCAAGGAAGGATGCGGGAACAATGCTACGGGTTGTATTTGCGGCTTCTCTTCTGGCAGGCATGCTTATTCTGGCGATGCGTCCGCTTATTCTTCATTTTGCAACGCTTTCGGAAACAGCAGTGGATATGTTGAATATCATGCTGTGGATCAATTGTCTGTATATTCTCGGTATGGGAATGAATACGACCTTTATCTGCGGTTTGTTCCGTGCAGGTGGAGATGCAAGATACGGGTTTATTCTGGATACCATTGTCATGTGGGCAGTTTTTGTTCCGCTGGCTTTTATCTGTGCGTTTGTACTGCATTTTCCTCCGCTTCTGGTCTATACAATCACCTGCAGTGATGAATTTCTGAAACTGCCGATCAATACCGTTCATTATCTGAAAGGAAACTGGATTAGAAATATTACGCGAAGTGAAGCAGAACTGCAGAAGCTGTAATGACAGTTACGGTATATAAAGTAAGAAATTGAGCAGACGATTTGGCAGCATATAGAGAATGCAGACCCAAAAATGGACAGGAGGAGAAATTATGATAACAGATTCATTTGATACCATTACAGAAGCAATTATATCTCCTGAAAAAGCAAATGAAAGTACACAGCATTTGAGTGATATCTGCATCATTACTTTTTCACATCATATTATTACAGAAATTCTGCAGCAGTTTGCCTGTGTGAAAATAGCGGAAATACAAAGTGCAAATGGTGCAATTCCATGCTATAAACTGAACTATAGGGGAACAGAAATTTCTTTTTATATGACAATGATCGGATCAGCAAGTGCGGCTGCCTGTATAGAGGATGCACACTGCCTGACCGGTGCGGCCAGATATATCATGTTTGGCGCATGCGGGTGTCTGGACAGAGCGGTTACTGCCGGAAAAATTATTGTTCCGACAGATGCATACCGGGATGAGGGACTATCCTACCATTATGCAGAGCCGGCAGATTATATCAAAATGAAAAACGCCGGCGTGGTAGCTGATTTTTTTGAAAAGTCAGGAATTCCCTATGTGACAGGGAAAACCTGGACTACCGACGCGATATATCGGGAGACCAGAGGAAATATGGAGAAAAGAAAAGCAGAAGGATGCATTGCGGTTGAAATGGAGTGTGCAGGCATTCAGGCAGTATGCGATTTCAGAAAGCTGGAACTGTACAATTTCCTGATCAGCGGAGATTTGCTGGATGATTCAGAGTGGGACAGGAGAATACTCGGAAATACAGGAGAACGCACACATCAGATCAGAAGCTTTTATATGGCACTTGAACTGGCACTTCAGATTATGTCAGATGAAAGAGAACATTGAAAGAAATCATTGAATGAGATCGTTATAGAAGGGAGTTTTTATGGTAAAAATTTATTATGAGCAGGATCAGAAAAGGTCTGCCGCATATGATGATGGCAGACTGATCGGGGAATGTGATTATTCGATGCCCGGTTCTTATTGGATCATTACACATACACAAACCGATCCGGCATACGCAGGACAGGGAATTGCGGCGAATCTGGTACAATGTGTGATGCAGGCAGCAGAGACGGCAGATGTAAAGGTAAAACCGATCTGTTCTTATGCGGAAAAACTCTTTACGAAAATACCGGAATATGCTTTGCGGGAAGAAAAAAGTGTGATCCTCGTCTATACGATGAAAACATGCCATGAATGCATTTATGTAAAGGCGCAGATACAGGATAACGCGAACTTTGAAGTGATTGATATCGGGGAGAATGTTCAAAATCTGAAGGTGTTTTTGAAAATCAGGGATAACAGTCCGGTGTTTGACGATGTCAGAATAAACGGTTATGTGGGTATTCCATGTTTTGTATTAGGAGACGGAGCAGCCACCATTACACCGGAGGAAGTTGGACTTAGATCAGAACCTGTTCAGGATGGGCAGACATGTAAATTAGATGGAACAGGATGCTGAAGCAGACAGGGTGCAGAAACTGTTCAATATAACAGTTTCTCATAATTAAAGGTAACAAAATCCGATTGGGGTAAATGCATGAGAATTGCGGTTTGTGATGATGAGAAAATCCAGATGGAGCTTCTTTCTGCATATATGACGGAATATGGAAAAGAAAAAGATGTTCTGGTAGAAGTAAAAAAATATGATACGGCAGACGGACTATGGTGGGATATACAGGATGGCTTCAGCCCTGACCTTCTGATGCTTGATATTCAGATGGAACATATGACTGGAATCGAGCTGGCACACCGGATCAGAGATCTGCATCTGGATAATCTCATCTGTTTCATTACAGGAGTAAAGGATTATGTTTTCGAAGGATACGATGTCAATGCAATCGGATATATTCTCAAACCCTTTGAAAAAGAACAGATTTTTCGAATGCTGGATAAAGCGGGCGCAGTGATCAGTGCCCCGCCTGCGTATACGGTCATGAAAACCGAGGAGGAAATGATCCGGATTTATCACAGAGATATTGTTGCACTGGAAGCCGTGGCTCATAATACAGTATTCTGGATGAAACAAAGTGTGACAAACCAGAAAGATTCCATAAGTGTCAGGGACGGAATCAGTGAGTGTATTGCACAGCTTGGCATTTCGGATATGATCAGGATCCACAGATCCTACGCCGTGAATATGCAGAATATTGCTGCTGTCAGAAAGGACGCCTGTGTCGGGGCAGACGGTAAATGCTACCCGGTTTCCCGTTCCAATCGGGAAGATGCCATGCAGGCTTTTATCAGAGCCAATCGGGGTAATGTGCAATGAAGGTTTTGATTTTGGTATATATCATTTTATTGTTTTTGTGGATATTCGAATTCATGCTGTATCATCAGAAAAAAGTTTCCTTTGTTCTGATTACAGCTTTTTTGATGACTGGTTCTGTTATACTGGTATCCCGTTTTCCATTTCTGCTGTGTACGTTTCTGGGACTGGCATATTTCTGGAATCACAGACATCTGATCAAAGAAGAAAAGGTATATGGCCTTGGTGTGACCGCAGTATACCTGTATCTGACTTACTGTGCATATTGCAGCCTGTTACAGGCAGGCATTACAGCAGCGGGCATAACTGTTTTGCTGGAATATATTACCCTTCGGATCATGAAGAGAGAAGAAGATTCCACTATCATTTATCAGAATAAACTGATGAAACAGCAGATCGATGAAATTGAGAATATGTATCTGACCATGCGGGGATGGAGACATGATTATCATAATCATCTGCAGTCGCTGAAAGGTTTTCTGAAGCTGGGGGAGTATGATCAGATAGAGAATTATCTGAAAAACCTGGAAACAGACCTTGATTCGATTGACACCCTTTATCATTCAGGCAATATTCAGGTGGATGCCATTCTGAATGCAAAGCTTGCAATTGCGGAAAAAAATCAGATTCAGATCAGGTGTGACGCACAGGTTCCGCCGGTACTGCATGTGTCAGAGCTTGACCTGTGTGTCATGATTGGAAATTTACTGGATAATGCAATTGAATCCTGCAGAAAGATCGCGGATCCGCAGGAACGGTTTATCCGTATTTATCTGGATATGATGAAGCAGCAGCTCTATATTTCTGTTACAAATGCCACAGGCGAGAGTGTCAGAGTCCGTACAGATGCGTATTTTACGCAGAAACGCGGAGATCATGGTCATGGGCTGAGGCGTGTCGATCAGGTAGTGCAGAAGTATGAAGGTTATCTGAATCGCCAGAATGAACCGGGTGTTTTTGCTACTGAAATATTACTGCCACTTTAATTGCAATGTTATTCGTGCACGAGTTAAACCATTCGTGCACTTTTTTTGTTTTAGGATAAAAACACGCTAAATTAAAGTGGCAGGAGGTAAATTAATATGAAAAAAGAGAAATTTACAAGATGGAATACTGCCGGATGTATCCTGAAAGATGCCTGGGGTTATAGTCGCAGGATGATGGCTATGATGGGACTTGAAGTGGTTGTAAAAGCAGCAGCGCTTGTTGGCGGAGTTATTTTGCCGGCATTTATTATTAAAAGTCTTACAGGAGAATTCACGAAAACGGAGATTGTTACAAATATTATTCTGATATTTTGTGCAGTGGGACTGATCAATGCCTGGAGTACCTATCTGTACAACAGGAACCAGATGCAGTATATTCCGTGGCGTGGCAGGAAGCTGATTACCGGGTTGCCGGCGGTTATGGAATGCGATTATCAGAAGTATGAATGTAAAGAAACACAGACGCAGATGAATAAAGGATTGCATGCGGTTGACACAAATACCGTCGGGATGGAAGGCTTTATGCATCTGACGGCACTTTTTCTGGCGGATATTCTGCAGCTGATCATTTATATGGCAATGATTTCCTATATGAACATCTGGATCATTTTATTTCTTCTGGTCCTGTCAACTTTGAATTATCTGGTCAATTACGGAATTTATCAGAAGATGAAGAAAACAAGAGAAGCAGTGGCCGAAAATGATATTCATATCGAGTATTTCAAAAAGCTACCGTATAATACGGAAACGGGAGAGGATATTCGTTTGTATCAGATGCAGGACATGCTGAAAAATGTTTTTCAGATGTTTAACAGGAAAGGAATTAAATTCCAGTCTGAAACGGAAAAGTGCAAAATGCAGTCAGGGCTTACAACAAACGTTGTTACACTGGTCAGAGATGCACTTGCATACGGTTATCTGATCTGGAGTCTGACCAGCGGGAAAATGGATGTTGCGGCGTTTGTTCTCTTCCTTGGTGTATTTTCCGGTTTCAGCAGCAGATTCACAGATATCAGCACAGAGCTTTCGTCCATGATGCAGTGTCTGGATGAAAAAATTGAATATCGCAAAATGTTTGAAATGCTGGCACCTGTATGCGGAGACAGGCATCTGGGGGCAGGGGAACTGGATATTGTATTTGAGCATGTGACATTTTCTTATCCGGGGAGTGATAAAAAAATACTGGATGATTTTTCACTTCATATCCATCCGCATGAAAAACTGGCACTGGTAGGCGTTAACGGAGCTGGAAAGTCTACGATGGTAAAGCTTTTATGCTGTTTTTATCATCCGAATGCAGGTAGAATACTGATAAACGGAACGGATCTGGAGAAAATTGACACGGTGGATTATCAGAAGAAAATCAGCGTGATTTTTCAGAATACGAAGCCCTTCAGTTTTACAATTGGTGAAAACATCAGTGGTCTTCCGGAAGAGCAGTATGATGAAGCAAGAGTAACAGAAGCGCTTGAAAAGGCCGGTATTTCTGATTATATCAGAAAACTTGAAAAGGGAATCCATACCTATATTGGTAAAGATTTTGATCCGGACGGAGTGATGCTTTCAGGAGGTGAGGTGCAGAAGCTTTTGCTTGCAAGAGAATGGTATCACAATTCCGTGTTTACCATTATGGATGAGCCGACCGCTGCACTGGATGCGATCAGCGAACAGGAGATGTATGGCAGATACAATGATTATATCGGGAGACATAATGCATTATTTATCAGCCACCGATTGGCGAGTACCAGATTCTGCGACCGGATCATTTTGCTGAAGGACGGCAAAATTGCGGAGCAGGGGACACATGAAGAACTAATGGATGCTGCAGGCTATTATGCCAGCATGTTCCATGTTCAGAGTAAATATTATCAGGAGGGAACATCAGATGACGATGAAGGATGTATTGGTTAAAATGAAGCATTTCTTTTCCATGATGAAAGAAGATTATCCATATGTATGGTTGGTAATTATCGTAAATATGTTGAGTACCGGTACCCTTCCTTTTTTAAGTCTGTTTTTGTATGCCTGCATACTGAATCAGCTGCTGGCAGGAAAATATTCAGCCGCTGTGGTTTCTGTGGTAATCCTGATCCTGGGAAGTTTTGTTCTGGAAATTCTGGGAACGGTTAGCGATTCCAGAATTAATCTGTATTACAGTACGCTGAATAATTCCATATCCCGTCAGATCAACGACAGGGCTTATGTAATGGAATTTGATAATTATGAAAAACAGGATTCCATGGACCGGATCCGCTCTGCAAGGGAAAAGGCAAATGGCGCAGGTGGTGCGGGAGAGGTACTGTTAAAGACCAGAGATCTGTTTCTTGCGATATACGGCGCATTACTGTGTGCAGGAATGACCTCTTATCTGTTTGTTTCTTTGCGTCATGTGATTCGGATCACAGATATTTCACTTTGGATTCTGCCTGTTCTGTTGTTGCTGATCCTGTTCGCAGGAAGCAGGGTTTCAAGGTTGTCCATGTCAGCATATGAAGCAATGCAAAAGAAAAATGTCAGATCAAATTCAATGGCAGGCTACCTGATGTCAGCAGGGATGAGCCCGGAGAATAAGAAAGATATCATGCTGTATGGATTCAAAAATGTTTTCAGCAGCTATGTGGAAAAGGTACTCAGTCAGTTTGATAATTTTCTGATATGGGGCAGAACGAATGGTTTTCTGACAGCCATTCTGGTGATTCTGATGTATCTGTTTGCGGCAGCAGCCTATATTTTTGTCGGTCTGCAGGCATACAATGGTAATATCGCGATCGGTGATGTGCTGATGTATGCGGGAGCGATTCAGATGCTGACCGGAAAGATGAAGGATATAACAGTGGCATGGAATGCAGTTGCTTTCCGCATGGATTTTGTAGATGAATTTTACACTTTTATCAATGCACCTGCCATGCATTATGAGGGTACTCTTCCGGTTGAAAAAAGATCCGACAATAACTATGAGATTGAATTCAGAGACGTCTCCTTTTGTTATCCTGGCAGTGAAAGACTGGTTCTGGATCATGTGAATCTGAAATGCAAAGTGGGAGAAAAGATTGCCATGGTAGGCAGAAACGGTGCAGGCAAGACAACGATGGTCAGACTGCTTTGCAGATTGTATGAACCGACGAAAGGGCAGATTCTTCTGAATGGAATCGATATCTGGAAGTATGACTACAGGGAATATACAAGGATTTTCGCACCGGTATTTCAGAACTTTGCAATTTTATCTCTCAGTATTGCAGAAAATGTGGCATTTGAAAAAAATGCGGATGAAAATAAAATATGGAATGCTTTACAGCGCGTCGGTTTGAAAGAGAGAATGGATTGTATGCCGGAAGGAATTCATACATTATTGAATCATGACAATGGAGAAGGTGTCGATGTGTCCGGAGGGGAAGCGCAGAAAATCGCAATTGCAAGAGCACTCTACAAAGATGCGCCTTTCGTTATTCTGGATGAACCAACCGCTGCACTTGACCCCATGGCAGAGGCGGAAATATATGAGAACTTCAACGATCTTGTGCAGGACAAGACCAGTATTTATATATCACATCGTATGAGTTCCTGCAGATTCTGTGACCGGATTGTTGTCTTTCAGGACGGAAAGATCACGGAAGAAGGCACACACGAAGAGCTTCTTGATAAAAATGGGGAATACGCTGCGCTTTTTCATGCACAGGCAGAATACTACAGAGAAAGTGCGCTTGCATAGCTCCCTCGAATTATCTATTGGTACATTCTTTTTTGGAAATGAAAATAAGGTGGTTATTAATAAAACATATATTACAATGGAAAAGTAAGAGGGGGATGAAATATATGTTGGAAAAAATGACTGATTTCTTTACAGAAAGAGTGGAACAGTATGATGCGCATATGCTCGCTAACGTCCCGGCATGTGCAGAAGCATATCGGAAAATGGCACAGCTGATACCACAAAAGTGCCATGAATTGTTGGATCTTGGCTGTGGAACCGGATTGGAGCTTGCGGAAGTATTCAACCTGTACCCGGATATCCATGTGACGGGAATTGATCTTACACAGGCGATGCTGGATAAACTGAAACAGAAATATGCGGATAAACAGATCAATCTGATCTGCGGCAGCTATTTTGATGTTGATTTTGGAAAAGATCGTTTTGACTGTGTAATTTCTTTTCAGACGATGCATCATTTTACACATGAAAAGAAAATAGGACTATATAATAAAATACAGAACTGTCTGAAAAAAGCAGGAATGTATATTGAATGTGATTATATGGTGGAAGCACAGGAAGAAGAGGATTTTTATTATGCCGAGAATCGCCGGATCAGAAAAGAAATGAATATTCCGGAAAATGCGTTTTACCATTATGATACACCCTGCACGGTTCATAATCAGATCATAATGTTGAAACAAGCCGGATTTGCAGAAATTGTTCAAAAATTCAGAATGGAAAATACGACAATTCTGTGCGCATACAGGCAGGAAATATCGGGGAATGGGAGCATACAATGAAAACATTATATTTAATCGGGGGTACAATGGGTGTAGGAAAGACAACTGTCTGTAAATGCATGAACAGGAAGCTTCCCGACAGTGTTTTTCTGGATGGAGACTGGTGCTGGGATGCGGACCCTTTTCAGGTTACAGATGAAACAAAGAAAATGGTAATGGAGAATATCTGTTTTCTGCTGAATCAGTTTCTGCACTGTTCAGCATATCAGAATGTGGTTTTTTGCTGGGTCATGCATGAACAGGGGATTATTGATCAGATTCTGAACAGCATTGATCGATCAGCCTGTGAGGTTCGGGTCATTTCACTGATTTGCAGGGAAGATTCCCTGCGAAAACGGCTGACAGAGGATGTTCAAAAAGGTATCCGTTCCCCGGAAATTATAGAAAAGAGTGTTGCCAGAATTGATTTATACAGGAAGTTGGAAACAGAGCAGATCAGAACAGATGATAAGACACCGGAGATGATTGCAGAAGAGATTCTGACAAGGTATGAACAATAAGGGAGACCCGACAGATGGCACTTAGAACGGTATGCCTTTGTGATGGAAGATATATTGGGATTGAAATGATATATACCGTTATTGATGGAAAGCAGATCAATATTCCGGAGAATCTGGAAAATCTGCGGGCAAAGAGCAGGGATAACAGACTGTTTTGTCCCTGTGGATGCGGATCCAATCTGATACTTGTTGCAGGGGATAAGAATCTCAGAGCGCAGCATTTCAGATTGAAAGAGGGACCTTTCAATTCTGCTTGCGATGTGATAATGGAAGGCAGCGTATCAATTGAATCCAAGATAGTCCTGAAATGCTGGCTGGATGATAAAATAAAGGCAGCTGATCTGGAATCACGTGTCCCGATTCAGGCGGTAGATGAAAGCAATCGAAAATATGAATTCACCTTTTTATCCAGAGAGAAAAGAATTGCACTGAGTTATTGTCATGAAAGAATAAATCTGTCGGATGAAAAAATGGAATTGCTTGATAACAACAGCAGCGGAATTTCTGTCATTTATGTTGTGGATTCTGAAAATGGCAAAAGCAATGGTCAATACCCCGAATTTCTCATGAAAGTACAGAGCAGGCAGGGGTATTGCCTGCTGTTGACGATCGTATCAACAGATTACAGCAAGGCGAGGTTGAGCGCGGTATATTATGTCAAAAACATTGACGGATTATGGCAGGAAGAAACCTTTGCAGAAGGGTATCTGAATGAATTTCGGATAGATGAATCCGGGAAAATAAGATTCTGGATGGAATATCTGGATGAGATGAAAGCGGAAGCGGCTGCTGCATTTCAAAAAGTATTGGAAGAAGAGAGAAAGAAAAGAGTAGAGGAGAAGCAACATAGGGAAATGAACTGGAAAGCTTTTCCTGAAAAAGGCAGAGACAGCATACTGAAAAAAACTGTTTTGCAGGAAAACAGCAGGCAGCCGGAACAAAAGACAGAAAATATGCATGCGATGGCTGAAGCTGATTTTGTGCAGCAGCAGATCCAGATCAGAGACGCAGACGGAAATCGATGGATCAGGTGCGAATTCTGCGGGAAGATTGCGCAGGAGAACGCATTTCGTTCATATGGGGGAGCCGGACATGTTAATCTGGGAATCTGCAAGGTATGTGCAGCAGAAAATCCGGCAGTAAAACAGAAAGAAAAAGAGCAGGAGGAGAAAAAAATCCTGTATTATGGTTCAACAGTCTGTCCCCTTTGCGGCGGACAATTGAAAGAAAAAAGAGGATTATATGGCAGATTCATGGGATGCAGCAATTTCCCAGACTGCAAATACAACCAGAAAAGCACCTGATTTTTTTGTGTGATTGTATGTTAAAATATAGAAAAAGACGTGAATTTTGCAATGAAAGAGCGGTAAAGCATTTATATCGCAATATCACAGAGGAGGTAATGATATGGAACAGAAATGTGTATGTGTTATTACTGGCGGCGGAAGTGGTATGGGATTTGCAGCAGCAGAATTCATGTCAAAAGATAAAATAATTGTCTTATCAGGAAGAACGAAGACAAAGCTGGAGAACGCGGTGGGAGATTTAAAAAGGATGGGAGTGGATGCCTATGCGCATACCTGCGACACATCTGACAGGATCAGCGTGCATGAGCTGGCACATTTTGCTGCTTCACTTGGCAAAATAACAAATGTGATCAATGCGGCAGGTCTTTCCCCGGCAATGGCAAAAGGAGAACAGCTGCTTAAGGTCAATGCTCTCGGAACCGTTTATGTGAACCAGGAGTTTTCCAGGCTGATGGGTGCAGGAAGTGTAATTGTTGATGTGGCATCAACGGCGGCCTATGCTTTACCGGAATATATGATCAGTCATAAAGTCTATGGACTTGCAGAGACAAATGAAACGCAATTTGTCCGTAAGTTGCTCAGAAGAAGCAGTTTTATCGGAAATGCTTATGAAAAGGCCGGATTTGCCTATGCGTTGTCCAAGAATTTTGTGGTATGGTATGCACAGAAATGTGCGTTTGAATATGGGAAAAGAGGAATCAGAGTTGTTTCAGTGAGTCCTGGACCGACCACAACGGAAATGGGAAAACTGGAAGAAAGGACAGGTGGTTATCTGCTGAAATATGCAATCGAACATCGTCCAGGCAGACCGGAAGAACTGGGATATGCGCTGGCAACAATTGCCGATGAACGAAATGGTTATCTGGCAGGAGTTGATGTATTATGTGATGGCGGATGTGTGAATGGAGAAAAAAGAAAACGTTATAAATAAGGAGATTCGGAAATGGTTGACCTGACCAAAGAACTGCAGAATAAAGATGATAAGGCAGCATACAGATTATTTCAGGAAATGTCAGCAAGGTCAGCTGCATCTGATCATATCAGATGCAGGGGGTAAAGGAAGTCTGAACGGATAATTTATGAAAGATAATACAGTTTTTGCACCGCTGGTTCTCAGCGGTGTTTTTTTTATGACAACATAGGGTAGTTCTGTCTCATTTTTATTTACAAATTCGTAAATTACAAGAATTGTAGTATTAGTATAAAAAAAAGACATTATTAAAATTTGTTACTTATAGTCCGTTGACGAATATGCAAAGAAGAGAAAAAATATATATAATTTATAAAATTTTCTACACAATTTAATGAATATTTTAATTGTTTTAGGCAGCTAGTGCATAATTCGTCGGAGATTATATAGTAAAAAAGGAAAATGGAAAGTTAAAAAGTACAACCTATAGAGAAATATATCATATATCATTTCACAAAAGCGCAGAGATTTAAGAATGAATAGTAAAAAGATATTTGTCGACTGCAGGGGTATGATCTTTATTGGTTATATAGGGCTGGAAATGTTGATAAATACTTTTTACGGTGATGAGCATGATAACTGCGCAGGTTGGTACACGCATAAGAAAAATAAGAATAGAAAAAACAGGCATCAGTCAGGAAAAATTTGCCAATGAAATAGGGATGGACAGGACCTATTTTTCAGGAGTAGAGTGCGGCAAACGAAATCTGTCGCTGAACAGTCTGGATAAAATCATAAAAGGGCTTGGCATATCTTATTCGGATTTTTTTGAAGATGGATGGGATGAGGAGGATCCGATCAACAACGGGAAAAAAACAGAATAGAAAATATACTTGCGTTTCATTACAACGAAGGTCATGGAGGACAGCATGATGGGGGAATCAGGGTCTTTTTGGGAACAAAAGCAGGACAGGCAGGATTTTTTGCAGAAAACATCGGATCTGGTGGGAGAATCCGATGCGGATTACAGCATGCTGTCACTGAATCTGGACAATTATTCAGCATTGGAATGTGTTTTTGGCAGGCAGATGATAGGTAAACTGGTGTGTGCGGTCAGTACGGCAATCAGCGGTTATGTTGGCGGAAAGGGATTTTGGACCAGTATTGGAAATGAAAGATTCTATGCCTGTCTTTTATCTGAAAAAGTTTTGCCTGAAAAACTTTCCGGGCTGATCAGTATTAATATGATGATGTTAAAGGTAAAAAGCTTTCTGTGTTATCACATGGGGTATGCGCGGATCGAAAATCATCGCGAAAGTATTTTTCTGGCAATGAATCAGGCAGATGAAGCCAGAAAACAGGTGCAAAACATTTTTTCTGCAAATGCAGGGTATTTTAATACTGCAATGACCGAGAATATGATTCTGGAACAGCAGCTTTTAGCAGGGATAAAGGAAGCATTGATCAAAAAGGATTTTACAGCTTTTTTCCAGCCTATCTATAATACACAGAAAAGATTGTGTGCGATGGAAGCACTTGGAAGATGGAAAAGGAACGATGCTCTTGTTATGCCGGATACATTTGTTCCGATCATGGAAAAATACGGAATGATTCAGAAACTTGATTTTCAGATATTGGAAAAAGCACTTTTCTTTCTGCAGACAGCGCTGCAGAAGCATAAAAATGTTGTACCTGTTTCAGTCAATATTTCAAGATATTATCTTTCTGACCAGTCACTGGCAGATCAGATTTGTCAAATGGTAGATCGGTTCGGAATATCACATCATCTGATTAAACTGGAGATTACTGAGACAGCAGGAAATGTTTCACAGAGCATTTCCAAACTCGTCATGCAGCTCAAAAAAATGGAGTTTGCAGTGATTTTGGATGATTGCGGGAGCGGATACGCGACACCGGAAGCAATTATGGATGCGCAATTTGATATGGTCAAAATAGACCGCGCATTTGCGCAGAATATGTTAAGCGACAGGCACAGTAATATTCTGCTCAGACATATGCTGGCAGCATTTCATGAAATGGGAATTCCGACAATTGTGGAGGGAGTGGAAAATGCTGCGGTATGTGAGCAGTTGTGCGCAATGGATTGTAAATATATGCAGGGATTTTATTTCAGCAGGCCGCTTGTACAAAGTGAAGCAGAGCAGTTGCTGATTTAGAATAAATAAAAGGGGTAAAGAGAAGGAGAAACAGGAAATGAAAAAGGTACCAGTTTAGTTATCAAAATCATTGTAAGTTCTTTGCTGATCGCATTGCTTGGGGTTGCAGCAGCAGCCTTAAGTATTATTCGAATTGATCAGATGACCGGTTCTGAGCAGTCTATACAATCGACTTATCTGCCAAAATATTCGAAATCTGCAGACGTATCAGAAGATTCACTGGAAATGATTTCGAATCTGAGAGCATATATTATTGATAAAGATGAAAGCTATCTTACAAACTATAAGACATTATCAGCTACTGTATCGGAAGAATTAAATGAAGCTTATCAGAATTCAACAACAGAAAAGGGGAAGAAACTTCTGTCCGGTGCGCAGAGTGCTTTTAAGACGTATACGGATGCGGTTGATCAGAAACTGATGCCTGAGATTGAAAAAAATGGAGACACTGCAGCTGTTATGAAGACAGAGATCGCACCTGTTGCCAAAACGCTGGATCAGAATCTTCAGGATTATAAAGACTATCGCAAAAGTATGATCACGGATGAACTCTCAGCATCTGTTTCCATTGCACAGCAGACACAGATTATCATGTACATTGCAATTGTGCTTTTGATCGTAATATCAGTCATATTGAGCCTTGTAATTGCACTGATGCTGACCAGGCCGATCAAGGAAATGCAGGCAAAGCTCATAGCTGCTGCAGAGCAAAATGATCTGACGGTTTCCTTTCTGGTCAGAAGCAGGGACGAAGTCGGGTCCATGGCGGATGCATTAAATTCCTTTTTACAGAGAATCCGGACATCTTTTACCGAAGTATCAAAGGATTCTGTAAATGTCGGAAATTCTGTTGAAGCAACGGTACGCTATATCGGAGATCTGCATGCAGATATGGAAGATATTTCCGCAACAACGCAGGAACTTTCTGCAGGAATGGAGGAGACAGCTGCCTCTTCTGAAGAAGTAAGTGCAACAGTCAGTGAGATCAATACAGCGGTACAGTCCATTGCTGAAAAAGCACAGAGTGGTGCTGTCAAAGCAGATCAAATCAATCAAAGAGCCGATGAACTGAAAAAAAATCTGTCTGAAAAGCAGGCAAAGGGAATTAAGGTCTTTGAAGATGTAAAGGGCAAACTGGAGAAGGCGCTGGAACAGTCAGGAGAAGTGGAAAAGATCAACGTCCTTGCCAATGCGATTTATGATATCACCAGTCAGACGAATCTGTTATCACTGAATGCATCCATTGAAGCAGCACGGGCAGGGGAAGCAGGGAGAGGTTTTGCCGTTGTAGCGGGAGAAATCGGTAAGCTGGCAGAAGATTCGGCAAATGCAGTCAGTCAGATTCAGACGATCAGTGATACAGTAAGAAATTCTGTTGCCAACCTGGCAGAAAATGCAAATGATCTGTTAAAGTTCATTACAGATGTAGTACTCAAAGATTATGCCGAAATGCTGTCGGCTACAGATTCGTATCAGGAAGATGCATGTTATGTGCAGGAACTGGTAAATGACTTAAGTGCAACGACAGAAGAATTATCTGCATCGGTAGAAAATATTACAAGTGCTGTTACGGAAGTAGCACAGGCTTCAACAGAAGGAGCAACAGGAACAACGAATATAGCGAACAGGTCCAGTGAAGCGGCAGTTACTTCTTCATCTGTAGTAGAAGAAGCAGAAAACGTGAAACAGAATGTCAGTGCTCTGATGCAGTCTGTTAACCGTTTTCATTTCTGATTGTTTGAGATTGCTTGAGATGCCTTATAAATCTGTTTGGCCTGCATCTTTTTTATGATAAAATATAGAAAAAGATTTAGAACAAAACAGAAAAATAGTACACGGAGGCGGTATGGGAAAAAAGCTATCAGAAATGAGTCTGGAAGAATTGTGGCAGCTTTTTCCCATATTTCTGGTTCCACATGATGATGCATGGAAACTATGGTATGAAAATGAGGAACAACGTATTTTGACAATACTTCCGCATGGAATTTCAGCACGTATTTCGCATATCGGAAGTACGGCAATTCCTGGGATATATGCCAAAAATATAGTTGATATCATGCTGGAAGTTACCAAAACAGATGATTTGTATACTGTATCGGAAATTCTGCAGAATAACGGATGGATCTGCATGAACAGGGCAGAGAAGCGTATATCACTGAACAAAGGATATACCGAAAACGGATTTGCGGAAAAAGTATTTCATCTTCATCTGAGGCTACAGGGTGACAATGACGAACTTTATTTCAGGGACTATCTGGTGGAATATCCGGATGCAGCAAAGGAATACGAAGAAATGAAGCTGCATTTATGGAAGCAGTATGAGCACGATCGGGACGGATACACCATGGCAAAGGGAAGTTTTATACAGAAATATACTGAAAAAGCAAGGGAACATTATGGCATGAAATATTGATTGCATAGCATCCTGAAAACGCCGCCAGATCAAATGATCAGACGGCGTTTTGGATGTTTTGAGGCAAATTAAAATGCAAAAACTGAAAGCATATCAAGACAGCGCAGAACGAAATATGTTATGATTGCAATCGGACAAAAAAATCATGACAGGAGAAAAAGAAATGTGGTTTTGGCTTTCACTGATTGCAATATTGTTTTGGAGCGGTTCTGATCTGTTTTCCAAAATGGGTTCCAGGGAAGAGGATCGGTACAGTCACTGGAAAATGATCATTGCCGTCGGCACGGTTATGGGAATGCATGCTGTTATTGAATTGTGCAGCGGTGCAGAGTTTGGCATAAAGGATATTCTGATTTATTTACCGGTATCTTTTCTCTATATTTTTGCGATGCTGCTTGGTTATGTCGGGCTGCGTTATGTGGTACTCTCGGTTTCTACGCCGATCTGCAATTCATCAGGCGCAGTTGCGGCGCTTTTGTGTTTTTTTATTTTGAAACAGGCGATGAGCAGATTGCAGTTATCAGGGGTCGTGCTTGTCTGTATCGGTATATTCCTGCTGTCGGTAATTGAGAAAAAGCAGGAGGATGAAGCACGCAAAAGAGAAGGTATTATTCCGGACAGAAAATATACGCATAGTTTTATTGCGGTTTTTTTCCCGATATTCTATTGTATCCTGGATGGTGCGGGTACGTTTGCGGATGCGCTTGTACTGGATCGTTACATCAAAGAGGAATCAGCGAATATTGCATATGAACTGACTTTTTTCATGCTGGCAGTACTTGCCTTTATCTATGTGGTCATTATCAGAAAGCAGAAAATCAGGCTTTCACAGGAAAAACCCAAGATGCTTGCGGCTGTATTTGAAACAGCAGGGCAGTTTGCATATATATACGCACTTGGCAGTAATGCAATCGTTGCGGCACCGCTCATTTCGTCCTACTGTATCTTTTCACTCGTGTGGGCGAGAATCATTCTGAAAGAAAAACTGACCTGGAAGCAGTATCTGGTTATTGCGATTGCCGCAGTAGGGATTGTGATCCTCGGCATGGAAGGATAAAAACATTTCAGAGAGGGTATCGTATAGCTGAAAGGTTATTTTGGTAAAAACCGGATACGGTTTTATCAGACAAAAACAAACTGAACCAGGATCATATACAGGATGGTGCCTGCGATAATGCACAGCAGTGTGTTTTTCTTCCATCTGTATAGAAGAATGATACCTGAAATTGCGATGATCTCAGGTAATCCGTGCTGCCCTGAAAAAAATGACATATTTTTCAGACAATATATTACCAACATGCCGATTACAGCAGAAGGCAGAACCTTACCCAGGTACTGGACATAACGCGGAGGTGTTTTACTTTCCGGGAAGATAAGGAACGGCAGAAACCTGGTCAGTACTGTTCCGATTACCACGATTATGATTGTTATGATGCGTTGTGTGAAAGACATGGACATTTTGTCATCCTCAGCTTTCCGTATGTGTTTTTAACAGTGTCAGAACCAGTATGATCACGATCATTGCCGGAATCATGAATTTGCCTGAACCAAAAAGAAACAGGCAGACTGCAGCGGACAGCAGCCCGGCAATAGCCGGTAAGTGATTGGAGGTTTCATCCCACTGATTCAGGAAAATAACAACAAACAATGCCGTCAGAACGAAATCAATTCCCTTTGTACTGCATTTTATACAGGAACCCAGGATTCCGCCAATCGTTGCACCTGCAACCCAGTAGATGTGATTCAGCAGTGTGACGAAGAACATGAACCAGCCATGGTCGACATCTGCGGGCGGTATAACAGAGCAGTTGATGGAAAAAGACTCGTCACACATACCGAATATCAGATACCATTTTTTTATTCCCATATTTTTGTATTTTTCCAGCATGGAAATTCCATAAAACAAATGTCTGGCGTTTACCATGATGGTCAGCAGAAAAGCGGAGAGCGGGTCAAAAGCTGATAATAAAAGGCTTACGGTTACGATTTCCATTGAACCTGCAAAAATGAACAGGCTCATCAGCATGGGATAAATAAAGGAAAATCCGCTTTTGTTCATATAGATTCCATATGCGATCCCCAGTGCCAGAAAACCGGTACATATCGGTAGTGTATAGGGAAAAGCTGCTTTCAGTGCTTTTTTCTGAATCATTTTGTTACCTCTTATTTCCGGAACTTGATTTTATGTATGAATTTGCGTAAAGTTGTAATAACGGATTTTATTATAAAACAAATATATTTTACGATTGTAAAATATATTTGTCAATTCAGGAGAGGATTCAATATGGAACTGAATGAAATTATTGCTGCAAACCTGAATAAATTGCGAACGGAAAGAAATCTGAGTCTGGGACAGCTTTCCGGACTATCCGGTATCAGTAAGGTAATGCTTTCGCAGATTGAAAAAGGTGAAACCAATCCGACGATCAATACCATATGGAAAATTGCAAACGGGCTGAAGGTTCCGTATACAGAGCTGATTGATGAGCCACTCGGTCATGCTGTTGTTATTAGAAAATCAGAATGCAGTAAGCAGGCAAATGAGACCACAAATTATCGTGTATTTTGTTATTATACAAATTCTCCGACACGCAATTTTGAGATGTTCCGCATAGAACTGGATCCGTATTCTTCCAATGAATCCATCGGTCATTCAGAAAAATCTGAAGAATATATTTATGTTACTGCCGGAGAACTGGTTCTGGAAACAAAGGGAGTGGAGTATGTTTTAGCCGAAGGTGATTCCATTTGTTTTGATGCATCCGTGCAGCACAATTATATCAACCGGAAGGATCAGTTACTTACCTGTGTCATCATAAATTATTACCCGTGAAGTCGTTTTAACAGAAAAAGAGAATAAGAGAAATCAACCCCGGAAATCAACCGAAAGGCTGATTTCTTTTTTTGGTGAAAGTATAAAATGAAAAACATCAAAAAGAAAAGGAGAACGATAGATATGGGTGAGATATTGAATGTAACAATGCTGAATAAATCATACGGAGAAAAGAAAGTTGTAAATGATCTGTCCTTCCAGATTCATAAAGGAGAGATTTTGTGTTTACTGGGACCAAACGGTGCAGGTAAAAGTACGACAATGAATATTGTGTGCGGGTTACTGGGATATGACAGCGGAGAAATCCTATGGAATGATCAGCCGGTAGACAGGTGCCTGAATCAGTTTAAACAGAAACTGGGCGTGGTACCGCAGGATCTTGCAATATATGAGGATTTAAGTGCGGAGAGTAATGTTGCTTTTTTTGCATCCTTATATGGACTGAAAGGGCAGGGGTTACAGGATCGTGTGGACAGGGCACTTGCTTTTGCAGGTCTGTCAGATCGCAGCGCAGATAAAGCCTGTACCTTTTCCGGCGGAATGAAGCGCAGACTGAACATTGCATGTGCAATTGCACATGGACCGGAACTGCTGATTATGGATGAGCCGACAGTAGGAATTGATCCCCAGTCGAGAAACCATATTCTGCAGTCCATTCGCAAATTGAAGCAGGCAGGAATGACCATTTTGTATACGACACATTACATGGAAGAAGTGGAAGCAATTTCAGACAGAATACTGATTATGGACAGCGGAAATGTAATTGCAGAGGGAACAAAGGAAAGCCTCAAAGAAGAGATTTTTGATGACAGGCAGTTTAAGCTGGAAGTGGAAGAAACCGAAAATCTGAATCTTGATCCGTTTTATGCGATTGAAGGAGTCAAATCTGTGAAATACAGGGAAGGATGCATTGAAATTATTTCGCTGAAAAATGTCGAGAACCTGGATCAGATTATTTCTGTAGCAGTAAATGAGAAGTTGAAAATCATAAACCTTTTTTGTCAGATGGCAACACTGGAAAATGTTTTTCTGAAACTGACAGGAAAGAGTTTAAGAGATTAGCAGTTTGTGCGTTGCACAGGCTTGCCGGATTTTGGAAAAGGATGGGTATAGGTTGAAAAATGAGATTTTTCAATCAGCACTTTGAGAAAGGGACAGGATTTTGATATGAGAAATCTGTGGTTGATTACAAAAGAAGATTTTATTAATCTGATTAAGAATCCGATGTGGATATTTTATGGAACGGCATTTCCGATCCTGCTTGTGGCGATTGTCGGATATCTGGCACACAGTGCCTATGGAAATGAAGTTACTTCATATGACTATTACGGCGTTACGCTGATGATCTATTCTGCACTCAGCAGTGGTATGACTTCCGCCAATTCTTTTATGGAAGAACGAATCAGAAAGGCAAATATGCGTATCATATATGCTCCGGGAGATGTGAGATCAATATATCTGTCAAAAATTATTGCGTCATTTCTTTTTTCATTTCTGTTGCACATGGCAGATGCGATTTTTCTTGCAGTTGTTTTTCGGGTAAATTATCATGCCGCAGTATATTTGATTGTACTTCTGGCACTGATCGAGCTTTTTGCAGTTACCCTCGGAATCATGATGTGCTGCATTTTCAAAACAGAATCCATGACCAACCAGATACAGGGATTGTTGGTTAATTTACTTGCATTACTGGGTGGAACTCTTTTTTCATTGGATGGTTACGGAAAAACAGCAAGAGCAATCAGCCAGATCTCGCCGGTGAAGTGGATCGTGGACGCTTCTTTTCAAATAATTTATGATAGTGATTTTCATTTGTTCATACCGACAATTGGTATTATGACAGGCAGCATTCTATTCATGCTGCTGATCTGCAAAATAACATTCAGAAAGGAAAACTGCATATGTTGAGCATATTAAGAAATGACTGGAACAGGATGATGCAGCAGAAAATATATATGCTGGTCGCAATCGGACTTACACTTTGCTCCGTTGTGCTTGCGGTTATACTGACCAATAAACTGGAATCCAGAATCAATATCGCTGTTGTCGGCTCGAAAGTCAGTATGGAGCAGACGGAGGGAATTGATATTACATATTTGGATGAAATGCCTGCAAAGTCAAGTCTGGTAAAAAATCGATATGATGCTGTTATCCAAAAAGATGCAGCAGGCAAATATCAGATTGAAACAATAAAAAGTGAGAAAATCGGGCAAAAACTGCAGCTCATGTTAGAGGGAAAGGCTTCAAAAACTGCAGGACCTGGACAGGGAAGAAAAATCGGTACCGATATTTTGGGCTATATGCTGATGTTTCTGTTGATGCAGGGAACACTCTATGCAAGACTTTTTGCTGAAGACAAAGAAAAGCACATGATGGAACGGATTGCGATTTCTCCGATATCATTTTATAAATATCTTTTCGGGCACATTGTTTTCGTATGGGGATTGATTGCACTGCCATCTTTTCTGGTTATTCTGGGTGCAGATATGCTGGGCATAGCAGTCGGTTTCACACTTTTACAATATGTATTTCTGATCGGAACGCTTTCACTTTTGTCTACCTGTTTTGCAATTTGTCTGAATTCCTTCTTTTGCAATGCAGATACGGCCAATATGGCCGCCAATAGTATTATTGTGCTGTCATCCCTGTTGGCAGGATCATTTTATGATATGGGAGACGGAAATACCTGGTTTGGTCATGTACTGTATTTCTTACCGCAAAAAGATTTTGTATATTTTATTGAGCATCTGGAAAACAATATGGTTAATTCCAGAGCAGTAATCAGTATACTCTATATTATAATGTGTTCAGCAGTATTTATCATAATTGGAGTAGTAAAAACGGAAAAAGATTATATTTACCATAGGAGTTAACAAAAATGGAAGGCAGTACAATACGTATCTTACCGGCAAAATGTAAGATCCCTGCACCGAGAGAACGGTATATTATCAGAGAGCATCTGATGGACAGGCTGGATCAGATACGGCAGAGGAAGGTCACAATCATAAAGGCGGGAGCGGGTAGTGGAAAGACTACCCTTCTTTCCGTCTTCATCCGTGAAAAGAAGCTGCAGAATGTAAAGTGGATTACAGCAGATGAAAGCATGAATCAAATCTATCTGTTCTGGAGCTATGTATTGCAGGTTCTGGAAGAATATACGGGAGAAGATACAGAGAACCTGCAGGACTGTTTTGAAGGAAATTTTCAGAAGGAAATGTTTTTGCAGATACTGGAACTGTTCATCGGTAAAATGACGGGTTCAGAGCAGATTTATCTTGTGATGGATGATTTTCAGTTTATCAGGGATGATTTCCTAATCGAAACAATTGATTTTTTTATCAGAAATATGCCGGATACATTACACATGGTTTTTCTTTCCAGAGAACTTCCGAATCTGAATCTGGGTATGCTTTCAATGGAAGGCCAGCTCCTGCTGATCGATGAAAATGAGATTCAGCTGACCAGGAAGGAGTGCATGAATTTCCTCCAATACACACTACAGTTTGCTGCGGATGATCCGCGGCTTGTTTCGATTGCAGACAGTGCAAACGGATGGATCGGTGGTGCTCAGCTGATGGCAATTGCATCACGGATGAAAAAAAATGTCGGTATCACCTATTCCGGAGCCAATGAGCAGATAGCGTATAATTATCTGGAGAAAGAGATTTTTGATACTTTATCGGAAGAAGAGAAACTGTTCCTGAAAAAAACTGCATTACTGAGCTATTTCAATCAGGAAATCTGTGCACTTTATTTGCCGCAGTATAATTTTGAGCATATGATGCAGATGATTCTGGATAAAAATCTGTTTGTTATTATGATAGATGCAAACAAAAAAGAGTACCGGTATCACGATATATTGCGTGAATATCTGTTGCATCTGCTGGAACAGGATCAGGAAGAAAAGAAAAGACTGTACCGGCAGGCGGCAGAAATCTGCTTTCGACTCCTGGATTATGATGAAGGTGTGCGGCTACTCTTCGCTGTTGAAGACTATGAAGAACTGATGAGCAGGCTTATGAAAATGCCCCAGAATGTGGTGACCTTCAGTTACATGATGCAGATACCGAAGGAGCAGATCACGAAAAATGTCAATTTCGCATATCAGTATTTTTTCTGTTATTACGCAGCAATGGAATTTGAAGCGTGCGAAGAGTTATATCCGTATCTGATGGAGCATTTTAAGGAAGATTTGACTGCAAAAGCATTTCTGCATGCCAATCTGTTCTTTGATGTGAACTGGGAATTTCATGATATTGCGATTTTATCACTGAAACAGATTGACGACCTGCCGCTGAATCGGGTGACAAAGGCATATGTTCTGGTTAAAGAGGCCTATTTTCTATTCGTTGCGGACAAAGTAGAGGACGCTATGCAGTATCTGGATGAGGCGGAGAAAATATATCAGGATACGCAGAATATTTATATTGAAACGTTTGTCCTTGCAGAGAAGACACAAATTCTGGAGGAGTATGGAGATTTTAAGCAGGCACTGTATCTGTATCATAAAATGAAACGATGTATGGCAGAAGTGCCTACTATGCGAACATCCTACTACATCGGTATTTCAGGACTGCATATCAGACAGATGCGCCTCAGAGAAGCGAAGGAAGAACTGGATCTGGCGAATGAAGCAATGGGAGAAGGGTATGTTACCATCAAGAGTGCTTATTTGTACACGCTTGCAGAGTGGTATTTTGTTACCGGCAATTTCGCCGAAACGGAAAAGATTATTATGAATCTGGCACAGCCGGACTGTTATCAGAGTGTTTTTTATCTGGCAAGACTGGTACGTTATCCGGTGTATCGTGGCAAAAACAGGGAAATGGCGGAACTTTTTCTGGAAAATTATAAAAACACAGACAGCCTGATGAAGAATATGGATACGGAACTTTTGTATGCGGGAATTGTTTATGAGCTTGAAAATGCAGAGGAGGGGATGCGGCTGGTTGATGATCTGCTGATGCGGGCCAGAAAAGTGCATAACAAGATTAAAATAGTCGAATGCTGTTTATTAAAGGTGCGTATATTATTGGAACAGAACAGGGAAAAGGAAAAACTGCTGAATCTGATGGCGGAAGCAGCCGATGCCAGTAATCGTGAGATTGCGGTTCCGTTCTGGTTTGAGAAAGAAACCATGATCAAAGTATTTGAACGGTATTCTGCAGAACTGAAAGAAAAGTTGTCTGAAAAGGATATTGCCTATATGCAATGGGCAATTGCAGGCGGACAAAAATCTGCTGAAGGAGACAGAACCACCGAAGATCAATTGACAGAACGTGAGATGGAGGTTCTGGAAGAAATCGGGAGTGGAAATTCCAATAAAATGGTGGCGGATCATTTGTGTATTTCTGTTGCAACAGTCAAGACACATTTGATTAATATATATGGAAAACTGGGAGTAAATAACAGGGTCGCAGCAATCAATAAATATAAAAGTATGGAATAAAATCATCAGATAGACTGGGAGGACAATATTGTGAAGGATTTGATTATCCGGTATGCGGAAAAGGAAGAGTTGGATGCGGTCAACAGGATACGGAAGCAGGTAAATGAGATACATATAAAGGGAAGACCGGATATTTTCCGGGCAGATGCATGGGACAGTATCCGGGATCTTGTTTACAGGCGGTTTGAAGAGGAAGGAAGCGGACTGATTGTGGCAGTTCACGGAACGGAAATCATGGGATTTGCGCAGGTGCAGTATATCATAAGACCACTTTCAGCATATAACAAAGCGAGAAAGATATATCATATTGAAGAATTTGGCGTGGATGAAAAATACAGAAGAATGGGTGTTGCCAGTGCAATCATTAAATTTGCGAGGGAAGACGCGGCAGGAAGAGGATTCCCCAAACTGGAACTGGACATGTGGGAGTTTAACGAGGGTGCACTTGCATTTTATGAAAGCGTGGGATTTTCCACTTTTAGAAGGTATATGGAGTGTGATGCCGATATTTAAACAGAATGAACGGTTTATGCAAATTTTCAGACCAGAACCAGTGCCTGTCTGGGACAGGATTTTGTGCATTTTCCACAGCGAATGCAGATATCCTGATCCACAGTCGGAGCATGAAAGCCGCTTTGCCTGAGCGCACCTACAGGACATACAGAAACAGACGGGCAGGGATGATTTTGCGGGCAGTTCTCCTTTACGATCAACAGTGTTTTTATGCTCATAAAAAAATCCTCCAATTAAATTGAAAGCATAATTTTGCCGGAATCAGCTATCAGATGGAAAAGTTTTTCCTTAAAAGGAAACAGCAATCATGAGACCCAGAAGCATGCCATACAATATGGTAGCAGGCATGCTGGAAGTAATCGGACAGGTGCCGCTTTTGCAACCGACTTTTTTGTTATACAGATATCCCAGCACACCACCGATTCCAGCTCCGGCAATAGATCTTAACATCATAATGAAATCCTCCTGATTTTTTGCAATAGACACAAATGCGATAAATATAATATAGCAGATAATCAAAAAACTTTTCTGTAACTTTGTCACAGAAAAGTTTTTTGATTTTGTAACGAAATTGAAACTGCTGCGTCTAACCAATATAAGAAAGGAAAGGAGGATGTACCTGATACAGATGATACAGCTTCTGCTATAATCTGATACAGGACAGAAAAATGAAAAATGGAATAGGCAGGGCAAAAGAGGGACCGTGTAATGGATTTTGAAAAACTATATCATACCTATTATATGTCTGTTTATACTTATGTAATTACGGTTGTAAATGATTCCGGTCATGCAGAAGAGATTACCCAGGAAACATTCTATCGGGCTTTGCGGGCAAAAGATGCATATCAGAGGAAAGCAAATGAATATACATGGTTATGTGCAATTGCCAAAAATCTATGTATGGATCTGTTCCGCAGACAAAAGCATCATGCGGATCAAATAGATGTTGAGCAGTTACATCCGGAAAAAGAGCAGCAGACGGATACCGGAATCAATATTGAAAGTGCATTGATCAATAGTGAAACCAGCTTTGCAGTACACCGATTCCTGCATAATATGGAAGAACCATATAAAGAAGTCTTTCAACTGAGAGTATTCGGGGAACTCAGTTTTGATGAAATTGCAAAATTATTCGGGAAAACGGAGAGCTGGGCGCGTGTTACCTATCACAGAGCCAGAATCAAAATTCAGGAAGGAATGCAAAATAATGGAAAATAAATCAAACCAATATGACTGTCAGGTTATTCAGGATCTGCTCCCGTTATATAAAGACGGAGTTTGCAGTGCAGAAAGCAGGAAAATCGTGGAGGAGCATCTCCTCACCTGTGACAATTGCAGACATATGAAAGAGCAACTGGAAAATACAGTCATTGAGGATAATCTGATCACAGAAACTGCTGATGTGATCGGGAAACACGAAAAAAAAGAGCGCAGAAGATCAGCAACGATCGGTATGACGATGGCCGGGATTTTGATGATACCACTTGTAATATGTCTGATCTGTAATCTTGCGATCGGACACGGACTGACCTGGTTCTTTGTGGTATTGGCGGCACTTCTTCTGGCAGCTTCCATACTGGTTGTACCGTTTCTGGCAGAGCAAAAGAGAGTATTGAAAACCTGCATGGCATTTACTGCAAGTCTGTTACTGTTACTACTTGTGACAGCGATCTATTCAGGCGGGACATGGTTTCCTCTGGCAGCGGTTTCTGTGATACTGGGACTCTCGGTGTTCTTGCTTCCGTTTCTGGTGAACAGTATTTCTTTTCCGAAAGCACTCAGTCAGCATAGAGGAATCTGTATTATGTTATGGGATACAATATGGCTTTATATCGTGATCTGGGTATGCGGATTTTATCCGGTTCCGGCGCATTATCTCAGAATCGCGATGCAGATTACAACCGTGTCAATCTGCATACCATGGAGCATGTTTCTGGTCATACGTTATCTTAAAGTTACCTTGCTGGAGAAGACCGGAATATGTATGATTATTGCCGGTATTGCGGAAACTGTAATGGATGAGTTGGTCGATAATATAATCGGAGATTCTGCAACACTGCCTCTTGTGCATTTGAATCTTATGAACTGGACAGGCAGCAGCATCGATGCCAATGTTGATTTCCTGGTACTGGTGGCAACTGTTGTGCTGGGAATCTATCTGATTCTGAGAGGCAGAAGCGGCAGAACGGAGAAATAGTCTACGACAGATATTTTCAGTTGAAGATGGTAAAAAATAAGTGAAGGATATAAAGTTCTGTATGATACACATTGGCGGGAAAGATTTTGCCAATGTGTATTTTTTATGGTTCATTTCGGAATAAAAGCGGATATACTAAAAGAAATATGGAATTCCTGTGAGAATTATAGATTTGATTGCAGTAGTGTAGAACATAGATTATCAGCAGATGTTAGTAAAACGCATGCATTGTTTTTTATGGTGTGCTTTCGCAAAAAAGCTTCGGCCAGGAGGAAAAATATGGAACTGATCAGTCAGAAAATGAGAACGCTTGCACCGGAAATGGATCCGCTCAGACTTGGAACAGGATGGACACCTGCAGATCTTTCGAAACCCCAGATCCTGATCGAAAGTACCTTTGGGGACAGCCATCCTGGAAGCGGTCATCTGGACAAACTGGTACAGTCGGCGCGAAATGGCATCAAGGATGCAGGCGGCTTTGGTGCAAGATATTTCTGTACAGATATCTGTGACGGTGAAAGTCAGGGAACGGATGGCATCAATTATAGTCTTGTAAGTCGTGAAATGATCGCAAATATGATTGAAATACATGAGAAGGCAACCCCGTTTGATGGAGGTGTTTTCATTGCAAGCTGTGATAAGGGACTGCCGGGCAATCTGATCGGAATGGCACGGGTCAATATTCCATCGATCGTAGTGACCGGTGGAACCATGAATGCAGGTCCGGAGCTTCTGACACTGGAGCAGCTCGGCATGTACAGCGCGAAATATGAGAGAGGCGAGATTCCGGAGGAAAAGCTTGCCTGGGCAAAACAAAATGCCTGCCCAGGCTGCGGCGCATGCAGCTTTATCGGAACAGCCAGTACGATGCAGATCATGGCAGAGGCACTTGGATTATCCCTCCCGGGCAGTGCACTTCTCCCTGCTGAAAGCCCGGATCTGATCTCGTATGCATATCTTGCCGGAAAGCGTTCGGTGGAACTTGCAAAAGATGGCATGAAACCCGGCGATATTGTGACATTGGAGAGCTTTGAAAATGCGATTCTGGTACATGCAGCTATTTCAGGAAGTACAAACTGTCTCCTGCATCTGCCTGCAATTGCACATGAATATGGAATCGAAATTACAGGAGATACCTTCGACAGATTGCATCGGGGGGCACATTTCCTGCTGAATATCAGACCGACCGGAAAGTGGCCGGCAGAATTTTTCTATTACGCAGGCGGGGTTCCGGCCATAATGGAGGAAATCAGGGACGTACTGCATCTGGATGTCAAAACAGTTACCGGCAAGACCCTGGGAGAAAATCTGGCGGATCTGAAAAAGGGAGATTATTATGAAAAATGCGCCGACTGGCTGACGCGGGCAAATGAAAAACGCGGACTGCATATTAGCAAAGAAGATATTATTCATCCGAATGATAAGCCGCTTGGCATAAACGGAAGTATCACGATACTGAAAGGAAATCTGGCACCGGAAGGCGCTGTCATCAAGCATACGGCATGTCCAAAGGAAATGATGCAGGCAGTTTTGCGTGCAAGACCTTTTGACAGTGAAGAAGCATGTCTGGATGCGGTTCTGCATCATAAAGTGCAAAAGGGCGATGCGGTTTTCATCCGCTATGAAGGACCAAAGGCAAGCGGAATGCCGGAAATGTTCTATACATCGGAAGCAATCAGTTCTGACCCGGAACTTGGAAAGAGTATTGCGCTGATTACAGACGGACGGTTTTCTGGTGCTTCTACAGGACCGGTGATCGGACATTGCAGTCCAGAGGCTATTTCAGGCGGACCGATTGCACTGATCAAAGAGAATGATCTGATTGAAATAGATGTGTATGCCCGCAAACTCAACATTGTAGGCGTAGATGGAATGCGCAGGACAGAAGATGAGATTACGCAGATACTTGCAGAACGGAAAAAGGACTGGAAGCCAAGACCATACAAATACCGGAGCGGCGTACTGAGAATGTTCAGTGAACATGCGGTGAGTACGATGAAGGGCGCGTATCTGGGGTATGGGGAGTAGGTTGAAGAAAAGCGTTGATTATATTATATTTCTGGAATACAATGAGTATCGTTATTTTAATAATTTAAACAAATATTCAGTAAACATACAGTGATGTATGGACACAAAGCTGTAAGTCTTATGTTGAAGGGAAATCCGGTGATCGGGTGAATCCCGGTACGAATAACGGCAGAATAAGACGGTTTGGCTGCAGAGAAGAGGATTGTTTTTTTCCCCTCTTTTTTGCAGCTTTTTTATTTTTAATGATTACCAGATAAAGAAAATCTCTTTGGAGGCAGACATGCAGTCCGGATCGGGAAAGTTCTATGATGCAGCAAAGACAAGGCCATACTGTGACCAGATACAGGATGAATATGACGAATACTCTCAGGCGGCAGGGAGCCCGGCGTCTATGCAGACTTCTCTGCAAATGACAGTTGGAGAGGGTCTGCAGCTGTTATGGGTAAGAAGCTGATCGGGGAAAGTGAGACAAGGACTCTTTCTGAGATCTTGCACATCCAGAAGGATATGTCGGACCTCCATGCAGACATCATAGACTGCTTCGTATATGATGTGGATGCGGCGTCGGATGCAAGGATCCGGGGAGATATCCTGATAAAGATAGAAAAGGACTTTCAGGAGCTTTTTAACAGTTATGATTCCTCTGCCCGTGAAGTGGAGCAGATGGCAGATGAGCTGGGTGCGAGATTCGGGAAATACGGCTCCTTCACCAAACCGTATTTTGAAAGCGGAAGAGATGCATTCCGGGATCTGTGCGGCGGGGAATATGACCAGGCCGGCTACCTGTATGAGTGCAGGAAAAAACTGGAGAAGTATGGCGCACAGACCACGGAGATGATACAGGATAGTGGCATCCGGGAGCGGATGGAAGAACTGGGCAGACAGATCAGTGCTTCTGATACCGCCATTTCAGGATCAGTCACCACTTCCTGCACGGGAATCAAAAAGCAGAAAGTGGAGGACCTGAACGTCACAGTGACCGGCGCAGAAAATGCTGCAGAAGGGTTTTGCCGGGACCTGTTCCGGGACGGGAAGGCACTGCTGGCAAAGATAAAGGGGACGGATTTTGTAAAAAAAGCCGGTAAGATTGTATCAGCCTATGGGAAAGCGTATGATAACAGTGACGGTTCCGGGGATGATATGGACAGAAAGATCCGTGCCAGCCTGAAGATCGGTACACACCTCCTATCCCTTGCAGCAGAAGAACTTGGGAGCAGCAACATCCGTTGAAAAGGCAGTTAATGTAATAAGCGGAGTTAAAAAAGAAAAAACTGTAGCAGGTAATGTTAACAAAGCAGGGGATGTTATAAAGTGTGAGGTTGATGATCTAAAACTAAAAATCAATATAGGTCAACAAAACAAACACATTCCAGGGACAAATAACTATAAGCAAGAATTAGCCAATGGAAAATTGAAGAGCATACTTTCGGCTGATCCACAACAATTGATTGATGATTTTGCTGGAACAGGAAAAAAATTGGAACAAACAAGGAACGTGTTGATTTTGGAAACGTAATTGGGAAATATGTAAATCCAGAGAATGGTGAAGCTGTTGACACGACAGTTGGCATAATTCATTACGGAAAGAACGGAGCCCATATCGTTCCAGCTAGACCCAAATAAAGGATGGTAATTTGCATGGATGAATTATTAAAAGTACTAAACAAGTTAGAGAATGGGACAAGATTGATTTTGAAGTTCCAAAATTACAAAATTGAGGGATCGATTGATACAATTTATGAAACAAACAATGATGCTGATGAAGATAGTGGCGATTATGTTGAGTACTATGCCTGTGCAATCGAGATAAGCAAATTCATAGCCTTTGAAAACTGTGAGGTGAACTATGAGATTGGAGAGTTAATTGAAGTGTCACAGTACAACTCTCCAGAAGAAATTTCTAGCATTGAAGGCAATCAAATTTGGAAGAAGAAATGATAACTCATTGTAAAGAGACACCTAAGCAGCACCTATAGAATGGGTTGGAAATGAGACTTTCGAGCAAACAAACATAATAGGTTCTTTTAGTATTATGAAAAATTCCACTTTTTTTATCTTTCAATTCAATTTGTTTCTTTTTTCAGACCTGTCCATCCTTATTTCTAGCAAATTCTTAAAACGCGCGATAGGTTCAAAGCCAAATTTCTTATAGAAACTATGCGCATCTTTTGTAATCAGCTGCCACTGATAAACATCAGCCAATTCCACACTATCAAGAATAGATTGAATAAGCTTCGCTCCAATCCCTTGATGTCTATAATTTTCATGTACAATAACGTCAAGTATGTATGCATATCGTGTCTTATCTGAAATGGCACGAGCATAACCTATCTGTTCTCCCTGCTGGTTAAAGGCACCTACCAAAAGAGCAGAATTATATGCACCTTTTTTCACTTCTTCAATTTCAATTCCGGGACTCCAAAAAGACTATGTTAACATTTCTGTAACCTTAACAAAGTCCATATTTTCTGTTCCTTCTTTTAATAGGACTTTACACATACTGCACGACCTCATGTATATTTATTGAATTAGGCGTTTGCGAAACGCCTAAAGCCCTGATTTTACGGGCCATTTTGTTGTCAAAATGAGAATAGCTCCTCACCGGTATGTTATAATCGAGTGTTAAGAAACAATTAAACACCACGCTGAAAGGAGTTATTCTATGGCTATTATAGCATGTAATCAGCTTTCGTTGGCAGCTGTTTTTTTGATTGTCAGGATATAAAATATGTATGACAACCGGAGATTGATTTCCTTTTTGCAATATTGTACAATGTAAATGTACAAAACGTACACAATGTACTGAAGATGCAGCATGTACACAATCAGGAGGTCATTTATGAATCATACATTGAGTGGAGATTTTAGTAAAAAAGCAACGGATGTAAGAAAAGACTGGAGTGAAACAGTTGATACTGTAGTACGTGTGAAACCGGTTTTTATTAATAGAACGCACGATAATATTCTCATGATAAGTATTGATACAATGAAACAGGTATTTGATTGGGTAAAATATAGTGTTGAATTAGTAAAAGAAGAAGATGGTTCATATACCGGAGTTGCATGTGATTTAGATCTTATTGATAATGCGGATACAAAAGATGAGTGTATAAATGCATTAGTAAATAGTATTCAGGACTACGCATCGGATTATTATAAAGAATTTTCTTTATGGTCAACAGCTCCAAATACAAAAAAACAATTACCATTTATCATGAAAGCATTATATAGCTCCTTTGATGAAATTAAGGAGGCTATCGTATGCCAAAATGGAAAGAATTAAAAAGATTTTGTGACAAAGATGGTTGGGAGTTATATAAAGAAACGGATCACTATTTTTATCGAAAAATTATGGATGATGGAACAGTTTTGCATACAAAGGTATCAAAAGGAAGTGGTGAAATTCATCCGCATATGTGGATGGAAATCAGAAATAGACAATTAAAAGTTACACAGGAATATTTCAATTCAAAAATTTAATTTAATCTATGATAGATTTACTTCTCTTATTCTTTTTGCATGCGTAAAACAGTTTACTTTTATTTTATGAGATTTTGATTATATAAAAAGTTTTATTCCGCATTTCTGCGCTTTCTAGTTGGAAATGCGTTTTTTATTTGATAACGCCAAATGGAACAATATTTTTTATCTTGACAGCTAGCAAACACTAGTATAACGTCCGATAATTAACTGGACTGTTCGAGTAGCAACGTATCAGTTCCAATTTCTTCGGTAATATCAACATCGTCAAGTTTGTATTTCCAGTGATATACAACAGGGTGTTCATTTACCTCATCAAAATATCTGTGTATTTCTGGGAGAAATTTAAGTTCTTTCCTTTGTTTTTAACACCGTTTATTTTCCCCCCGAAGGCATTTGGGGGGGGGACGCGTGTCCATTGTGTAACTGAAAGAATCCTTCTTACAAGGGATGTGAGCTCCAGTGTATCCGTGGCTTTGNNGTTGTGNGGNNNGNNNACTANAATACCGTCGAATGNCNCCCANGGTAGTGTTGCAAAGGAAAAGCGGCCGGGNCCGGGTTTCAAACGNGATGATATGATACTTTTAAATTATTCCAAGGACCGCGATGGCGGATTTTTATCCCCGGGCCAGCAAGGGATACTTTTGGTCCCCATCAAGTTATCCTGGAGGAATTTTAATGTAATCCCTTGTGTTNTGTGTTTCATCTTAACAATGTATTGCTTTCNCCTGTCTGCCAGATCTANCCGNNTGCTTATTAGTANCTTCTCCTGTCCTGCANGGATCTTATCCGNCTGCTAAAAAGGAGNAAAAACTTGTACCAAGGACGCTTGTATTTCCATAAATTCACGTTGTATTGCCCACCGTTACTGCCATTCGGAGGAGTTCCATCTGATTGTCCCGGTAGAGATTTGCCTGAAAACCCCGCCAGGTTTTTTCCATTCAAAGAAAGAACGTGGGGCACCAGGCCCTCATCAATCCTTTCAAAAAAACGGAAACCAAAACTGGTCCATATTTTATCGAACTGCATTGAAAGCTGCTTATATAACCAAGCAATTTTAACATTCTGCATCTTTACGGATCAAAATCCCAGGGATCCCGCGCTGTTTTTCCACCCCAATTTAATAGTTTAATGGCGGAATGGCTTTGATTTTCAGGCATTTCAATCCAGGATAATTTATTGTGTNTATCGCTGTTAAAAGAGAAACTGTACCAAGACGCTTGTATTCATAATCACGTTGTATTGCACCGTTACTGCCATTCGGAAGGAGGTCATCTGATGTCGTAGAGATTGCCTGAACGCCAGGTTTTTCATCATAAGAAAGAACGTGCACAGCCTCATCATCTTCAAACGGAACCAACTGTCCATTTTTATCGAACTGCATTGAAAGCTGCTTATATACAAGCAATACATTGTGCATCTTACGATCAAAATCAGGATCGCGCTGTTCACAATAATAGTTAATGCGGAATGGCTTGATTTCAGCATCATCCAATATTTTATGTACGGTACTCTTATTAACGGTAGATAGTCTTGTGTAACCGGATGCTTCAGCAGTGAGGTTCACGTGTGCGGTTAATTTTGCATATGTCCAGGTTTCTGCGGCATACCCGAAGTCAGTTGGTTTTTTACATGCAATGTTTATAATCCAGGTCTTTTCATCATCCGTGATCTCAGCATTTCGTCCGCGACCAGGTGCATCGAACAGAGCATTTTCAACACCACCCTCTTTATATTTTTTAAGGCAGAGCATAACGCTTTTCCGGTTCATACCGATCAATGCAGCTATGTCATCAATTGGTTTTCCATCTGCTTTGAGGATTAAGATTCTTGCACGTTCTGCTGTTTGTGCCTGAATGGTGCGCGCGCGCATTTGAGATTCAAGATATTTGCGGTCCTCTATTGATAATTCTATTGATGATGCTGTTCTGCCCATGATAAACCTCCAGGAATATGTTCTTGAAGGTATTATATCATAGTTGGGATATATGGTCCATTTATTTAAAGGACGATATACTAGCTATAATATACCCTATAGCTAATAAACACTAGCCTGCGGGCTGGCAGTATGGAAAAGGGGTATATTATGGCATCATTTAATCTGGAATCTTACCTGACAAAAGGGGTAGAGAATATTGTAAAGGGCATCTGGAAAGCGTCTTTGAAAAATCCGACAGCAAGTGTTTTCATGCTGCAGTATTTGAGTACCAATAAGGAAGCAAACAGACGCAGGAAGGAAGCGGAAGAGGAAGGCAGACATATTCCGCCGTTTCTGATTGCCAGCATCACGACGAGCTGTAATCTGCATTGCAGAGGCTGTTATGCACGTGCCAATCACAACTGTTTTGACAAAGATGAGACAGAGAATACCGTAAATAGAGATCCCCGTATGCTCAGTGCAGACAGATGGGGACAGATATTTGAGGAAGCGCAGGAACTGGGCATATCATTTATCCTGCTGGCTGGCGGGGAACCGATGCTGCGCCGGGATGTACTGGAAACAGCAGGAACGAAGAAAAAGATTCTGTTCCCGATTTTTACAAACGGAACGATGTTCACACCGGAGAATATAAAGCTGTTTGCAGCATATCCAAATCTGCTTCCGGTACTTAGTATTGAAGGAAATGAGCAGACAACGGATAAGAGACGCGGAAGCGGTGTGTATGATAAACTGGCTGCAGGAATGTCGGAACTGCAAAAGAGAGGCATTATTTTCGGCAGTTCCGTAACGGTGCAGACAGATAATTTACACGAAGTAATGGGAGATGATTTCCTGCAGTCTCTGATCCGAAAAGGCTGTAAGGCCGTGATTTATGTAGAATATGTTCCGGTCGGTGCAGATACAACGGAACTGGCACCCGGCGATTCGGAACGCGCCTATATGGCAGAGCGTCTGGAGCAGCTCAGAGAACAGTATCCGGAGCTGGTATTCGTTTCCTTTCCGGGAGATGAGAAGACGTCCGGCGGCTGTCTGGCGGCTGGCAGAGGCTTTTTCCATATTAATGCATATGGAAGTGCGGAGCCGTGCCCGTTTTCTGCATATTCGGACACCAGTCTGGGAGATGTGTCGCTGGAAGAAGCACTTCACTCACCCCTTTTTGAGAAACTGCAGGACAGCGGAACACTTATGACGCAGCATACAGGCGGATGTGTACTGTTTGAGCAGGAGGAAAAGGTGAAACAGTTGTGTCAGAGTGATAAGGAACAAAAAAGGAAAGCATTATGACGACCAGGGAAAGAATCACCGAGGAAGCACTTACACTTTTTTCGCAAAAGGGCTATAAGGGAACGAGTGTAAAGAATATCGCAGATGCGGTGGGAATAAAGGATGCATCCCTGTACAAGCATTTCAGAAGCAAACAGGAAATTCTGGACAGTATTGTGGAAATGACGCGGTATAAGATAGAAAACATGTCGGATGCGTTCGGATTGCCATCCGGCGATGATCTTCAGGGCGCAGCAACTGTTTATGGTGCGTTTGACGAAGACCTTGTGGTAGAATTCAGTAAGAAGATTTTTCTGTTTTATTTAAAAGATTCTTTTATGTCCAGATTCTGGCGAATGGGAATGATGGAACAGTTTCAGAATCAGGAGGTTTATGAGTTGTTTCGTAAGCTGTTTCTGGAAGACAGCATTGCCTATCAGAGTGCACTGTTTGCCGAAATGTGTAGACTGGGATATTTTGTGCAGGCAGATTCGCAGGTGATGGCGGTTTATTTCTATACACCGATTTTTTTCCTTCTGTGCAAGTATGCTAACGCGACCGATAAAGAGGAAGAGGCGCTTACGGTGTTGGAGCGTCAGGTAAGGGAATTTTGCAGAATATATCGGGCAAAATAATCGGTACATAGCGGAAATGGGAAATGAAGCAGGTGTACGGACAGGTATAGAAGATATCCCGAAATCAAAAGAAGCTTTGGCAGGGAGAATAAGCGAAAGATGAAGATAACCATCATAAACGGACAAAATCATAAGGGCAGTACCTACCAGATGGGAAGAATTCTGGCAGAGCAGCTGGCAAAAAAGGAAGATATCACGGAATTTTTTCTGCCCAGGGATCTGCATTATTTCTGTCTGGGCTGCTACAGATGTATTGAAGATGAGACCCGTTGTCCATACTGGGATGAAAAGAAAATAATTCTGGATGCGATGGAACAGGCGGATCTGCTTATTTTTACTTCACCGAATTATTGTCTGGCACCTTCCGGTGCGATGAAATCCTTTCTGGACCTGTTTTTTGATATCTGGATGGTGCATCGTCCGAAAGAATGGATGTTCCGGAAGCGGGCCGTTATTCTGTCCTCCTCTGCAGGAGCGACCTGCGGCGGTGTGATACGGACAATCCGAGATTCACTTTCCGGCTGGGGAATACCGGATATCAGAACATATGCCAGGGCGCTTCAGGCGATGAACTGGGAGATGGTAAAGCCGGAAAAGAAGATAAAGATAGAGAAAGATCTGAAGCGGATCGCCGGGAAAATAGACTGCAGCAACGTACCGCATATAGGTATCAGGACGCGGCTGCTGTTTTATATGATGGGAAGAATGCATGCGGCAGGATGGGATTCATCTCCGGTAGAAAAGAAGTACTGGATCGATCATGGGTGGATTAAAGGGGAAAAAGATCAATGAAATTGGGACTATTTAAGGACAGGGTGTTTCTCAGACGTTTGATACAGCTGACGATTCCGATTGCATTGCAGAGTCTGATGCTGGCTTCGGTTGCTGCAGGAGACGCCATTATGCTGGGGCGCGTGGAGCAGGATGCGATGGCAGCGGTCTCACTTGCAACGCAGGTGCAGTTTGTGCAGAATATGATTATTTCATCTGTAACGGGAACGGTCACGATTCTGGGTGCGCAGTATTGGGGAAAAGGGGATCGGAAGACGGTCAATGACCTTTTCTGTATGAGTATCAGACTCTGCGGAATTGTCTCACTTCTGTTTGCAGTTGGCTGCTGCTTTTTCCCGGATCTGCTGATGCAGATATTCACAAATGATACGAAACTGATACAGATTGGAGCAGAATATCTCAGAATCGCCGGGATTTCATATTTGCTCACAGGAATCTCACAGTGTTATCTGACTACGATGAAGATTACGGAGCATGCGAACAGAACCGCTTTGATCAGTACAGTGACGGTGGTGCTGAATATTGTACTGAATGCGGTATTCATCTTTGGAACAGGCTTTATTCCGGCAATGGGTGCACGCGGCGCAGCACTGGCCACACTGATTGCGCGTGCGGTGGAGATTTTGTGGTCAATCGCATCTTCCTGTCAGAGCGGGTACATGCACCCTGCAATCAGCGGATTCCTGCATCGTAACAGGCTCCTGGCACACGATTTTGGGAAATGTGTATTCCCGCTTCTGGGCGCATGTCTCTTCTGGGGCGTCGGTTTTACATCTTATACGGCAATTATCGGGCATATGGGAGCAGATGCCGCCGCAGCCAATTCGATCGCTGCGGTTGTGCGTGATCTGGTCTGCTGTATGTGTAACGGCATTGGAGCAGCAGGCGGGATTCTGGTCGGAAATGAACTGGGAGCCGGCAATCTGGAACGTGGTAAGTTATACGGTCAGAGACTTGCCGTACTGGGATTTCTGCTCGGTTTTCTGTCAACTGTCGTAGTACTGCTGGTAACAGTACCGGTTGTGAATTTTATGATACTGACAGATCAGGCGAGAGAATATCTGACCGGTATGATGGTGATTATGGCGGTCTATATGATCGGCAGATGTGTGAATACCATTATTATCAATGGTATCTTTGATTCGGGAGGCGATACGCTTTTTGATATGTATTCCCTGGCGGTCATGATGTGGTGTGTTGCGATTCCGCTGGCCTTTGCGGGTGCATTTTATTTCCACTGGTCACCGCTTCTGGTATATGCGTGTACGTGTCTGGATGAAGTCGGAAAGATTCCGTGGGTAATTTATCATTTCAGAAAGTACAGATGGGTAAAAGATCTGACTCGTCAGGTGCTGCATGGGGAAAATGAATAATTTTAGTGCTTGACAAATAATTAAACGGTCAGTATGATTTATTCAATGATTAATCATACTGACCGTTTAACTATTTTGAAATATGCAGATTTTCAAACATTGGAAACCATATGTGTATTGGATACCTGTGTCTGCAGCACAGGCGGATTTGGCTTATTTCATACAGAGAAAGTACAAAGAGGTGCGAGATGGTACTCGGAATAGTTACAGCAGTACTTTTATTGATGGAATGTGCAATGTTTATTTTGAAATACGGTAGTAAAGCGAAAGAGTTATATACCGGCAGAGGGAAAGCTGTTATGCTGAAAGTGCATGAGATCGTGGGTTTTGCACTCCTGGTCATTGTACCGGTGCATCTGCTTATAACCTGGAAACTGCTCCTGCAAAGACCGGTTCTGACCTACATTACAGGCTTTTTAATGTTGATCTGTATCATACTGACAGCGATTAGCTTTCTGTTTCGCGGCAGATGGAAAAAGTGGCGGACGGTTCACCATTTGGCAGCAGGTCTTCTTCTGATTCTGGCTGTCATACATGTACTGTGCGGCGTGATCAGTTTCGGACAGTATAATGAGAAGGTGCATGCGATAGAAATCACGGATATGAGCGCGGCCGGAATACCGGACGGTTCCTATACCGGTGTTTGCGATGTGGGTTATATCTATGCAAAAGTGCGTGTGGAGGTATCGGATGGAAAGATTACGGACATCAAACTGCTGGAGCACAGGAATGAAAGGGGAAGTGCAGCAGAACAGGTTGTCGGCAAAATGGTGCAGCAACAGAATGTGCATGTGGATACGGTGACAAGTGCGACCAATTCCAGCAGGGTTATCATGCGGGCAGCAGAAAATGCGCTTGAAAGTGCAAAGGAGAACTGAAAATGGCCAGAAAGAAAGAACCCGAGAGGGCCTTGCAGAATAAGGCAAGGATCATGGAAAGTGCCAGAATTCTTTTTCTGCAAAAAGGAATCGAGCAGACCAGCATGGAAGACATTGCCAAAAAGACAGGTATCTGTAAGGCAACTTTATATACCTGTTATCCGAACCGTGATGCGATCAAAAATGATATTTCACTTGAGGCAATGCGGTATCTGTATCAGATTTTTACGGAAAGAACATCTGCAGATGCAGAGCCGGAGAGAAATTTTATGGCGATTTGCAGTGCACTGCTTGATTTTCGTGATAAATATCCTTTGAATTTTCAAATGGTTGTTGAAAACATATGCATAGATGATGCGGTGTTAGCCGAAAATCAAACACTTCTGGAAATATTTGAAATCGGAGAAAAGATCAATGATCATCTGTTGCAGATTTTTGAAACAGCATATCTGGGTAAGAGCCGTGCAGAAATGATAGAACTGATATTTGAAATGTGGGGCAGTATTTATGGCCTGATTCTGATCGCGGATAACAAAGCGGAATATATTCAAAAGGCAACAGGTAAAAGCAGAGAAGCATTTCTGCAGAACGGATTTATGCAGATCTATCGGCAGATATTGGATTGAAAAGCGCAACGAGATGTGCAGGAATGGAGAAATATGAAAATTGCAGTTATTTATTATTCACGTCATCATGAAAATACCAAAAAGGTACTGGAAGGTATGGCAGAAGGTCATGAAGAAGAAATCAGTCTTGTGGATGTGACTTCACATGAAATACCGGATTTGGCGGACTATGATGCCATCGGATTTGCTTCCGGAATCTACAGTGGGAAATTTCATGAATCCGTAATGGATTGTGCAGAGAAATATCTAAGCGCGTGGCAAAAGACATTCCTGATTTATACCTGTGGTGCGCCAAGCCGTAGGTATACCAGTGCGATGACTGATCTTTTGCATGAGAAAAAGACGGATATACTGGGTGAATTTGGTTGCAGGGGATTTGATACCTTCGGGCCGTTTCAGATGATTGGCGGAATAAACAGGAAACATCCGAATGCGAAAGATCTGCAAAACGCACAGGATTTTTACCGTGAAATAAGGGAAAAAGTACAACAATAGAACAGTGAACTCCATATGACCGGATTGTATCAGAATTCAGAAGTCGAACAGATCTGAATATGCTATAATGAATCACCCAAATCAGAAAACGGCTGCGGAGAATGCTTTATGATAGAAAACAGTATTGTGACAGAAGCAATGGAATATATTTTTCTGAATATCTGGCGGAATGTAACAGTGGAAGATATTGCAGATCACTGTCATGTTTCCGTTTCTTATCTGGAGAAGCTTTTCAAGGCACAGACGCAGCAGAGCGTCTATGCCTTTATGAAACGTATCAAAATGGAACAGAGTGCCATGAAACTCAAGATGGAGGCAGACAGGAGTATCACGGAAATCGGTGAGGATTATGGATACAGCTCATCGAATTACAGCTCTGCATTCAGTCTTTACCATGATATTGCACCTTCTGCATTTCGAAATGAGAGGAACAAAAGGCAGGATGCCGGGCAGAGAATATTTGAAGAAATTGATCGAAAGATACGGATCGAGATGCGCCCGGATTATACAGTCATGTATGAGCGGACAATCGGATCTTATTCGGATATGAAAGCGGTCTGGTGTGATTTTGTGGAGAGGTACAAAGACGATATAGATGAGAATACCATTTTTTTTGAGCGCACCTTTGATGACCCTACGATTACACAGAAGGACCGATGCATCTATGATATCTGTATGTCAACAGCGACACCGGAAAAGTACGCGAACAGCTGTATCCTGCAGGGCGGGAAATTTGTGATCTACAGATATCAGGGATATATCGAAGATATCTATCCGGTCAATCAGCAGCTGGTGGGAATATGGTTTCCGAGAAGCCATAACGAACTGGATGACCGATACAATTATGACCGGTATTATGCGGTTAAAGAAGATGGCTATATGGATTTTGAAATCTGTATTCCGATACGAGGATGAAAATAGATTTTCATCCTCGTATTAAATTATATGTTTTAAAAAGTGTATCAGAATTCAGAAGTCCAAATAAATTACCCCTGCTATAATCGCAGAGACAACGAAAATGATTGTAGAAAAGAGGACTTTATTATGGATCTGAACAAAATCAAAGAACACCGCGCGCAGATGATCATGCAGTTTGCATGCCCTTCTATCATCGCCATGATATTGACAGCACTTATTAATATTGTGGATGGTTTTTTCACCGGTAATTATGTTGGAACGGCCGGACTGGCAGCGATCAATCTGGGACTTCCGATTGTGTATCTGTATCTGGCAGTCGGACTGATGATCGCAGTAGGCGGTATTTCAATTGCAGGAAGGCAGCTGGGAGCAGGTAATACAGACCAGGCGAATCAGGTTTTCCGGCAGACCGTTTTCCTTTGTATTATGGTTTCGCTTTTGCTGACTGCTGTGATGTGCTTTGTATTGCAGCCGGTTGCAGGTCTTTTTACAAAGGATGCTCTTACTTTGGACTATTTTGAAGACTACTATGGAATCCTGATATTTGAGTTACCGCTTATGATAATGATATCTACACTGGGAATGTTTATCAGAGGAGAGGGAAGACCTATATTTGTCATGCTGACAAGTACTGCAGCTGTTTTACTTGATGCATTGTTCGATTATATTTTTGCAGTACCGCTCGCACTCGGGGTTTCAGGAATCGCATGGGCGTCTTTACTGTCAGAATTGATTGTACTGGGAGCCAGTATTTTGTATATGGTATTGCGACCACAGTCATTTCGGTTTGGCAGATTTCATTTTGAAAAAAATGTGATTAGAGAGATATTTTTCAACGGGAGCTCAGAATGTATCGGAGAGCTTTCCATGTGTATCTCCATGGCGGCCTATAACTATCAGATTTTGAGACATGCCGGTGTAGACGGGCTTGCCGCATTCACAATCATCGGATATGTGTCATTTGTATTCAGTATGATCATTGTGGGATTCGGACAGGGAATCGTACCGCTTGTCAGCTTTTCATTTGGGGCACGGGAGAGAAAACTTGCGGCAGGTATAAGGAATACGACAATGAAACTGGTGACGGGAGCAGCTGTAGCAACGTTTCTGATTATGTCTCTGATCAGCGGCTGGTATTGCGGAATCTTTTCTGACAGTAAAACGGTAGTACAGATGGTAATTCCCGGTCTTCGTATTCAGATGAGTTCTTTTGCATTTGCAGGAATCAATACCATTGCTTCCTTCTATTTTACCGCGATTGGCAGAGCAAAGGAGTCTGCAGTGATATCAGCATCCAGAGGACTTGTCGTTTTACTACTGGCAATTATGATTCTTCCGGCACTGATGGGCATTACAGGGGTATGGTTTGTCAGCCTCATAACGGAAACGGTTACACTTGTGCTGAGTATTGTTTATATGAAGCGGGAAAGTGCAATATCAGTAAGAACAAATGTTTATGATATCCCTTGAAGAAGAATGTATGTTCTGTTATTATGAAAATCAGTAATAGGATTTTCATAATAACAGACAACACAGTTTGAAAATGGGAAGGTGGAAAAATGGAACAGGGAACAAGAGATTATATTGTAGCAAAGACAAAGGAAATGATTGCGGTTGATTATTGCTGCGAAGAAGCAAAGGCAGCAGGTGAAGCATTTTTGAAGGCAGCAGGGACGGCTGAAGAAGATGCACAGATGAAAGCATATGTTGCGGAACTGAAGGAAGACCTGTTATCCATTGAAGAACTGATTGCATTTGCGAAATCCGAAAATGCGGTAAAGTGTTTTGGAGAGGATGATGCGCGGGAGATGCTTAAGCATGCAGAAGAAAGAAAGGCGGCAGGGGAGAAATTCTGTGACTGTGAAGCCTGCGCGGCGGCAGCGGCTATTATTGACAAGGTAGAAACAAACTGAGATCCGGATTGATGAGAAGCAGGGCATAGAACGAAATGTATGTATTGAAAGACAATATTGATATGGCCGGCATTTATGATGTGATAACCCGCGGAACAGCTGAGATTTATCATCAGGAAGATCAGAATATTTTCCTGAAGGATCTGCGAAGCGGTGCATACATGCTCTCTGTCAATGACCCGGAAAAGGGAATCCGGTGGTTACAGGAAAGAGAAAATGCCCGTTACGATCTGATGGAATTATGGCAGAAGGAATGTGCGGAATACTGCAGAGACAGATATCATCTGGACACCATAATGGAGTGCAGACAGGCAGTATGGGTAAAAGATTCGATAAAGCCTTTGGCATCTTCCGATCTGCAGATCAGAGAACCGGATGATCAGGAAATGGAACTGATTTTCAGAGAGTATAATCTGATTCCGCGGGATGAAATGATGCAGGTAAGAGCACTTCACAATATTTTTGTGGGTTGCCTTTCTACCGGTGAGATTGCAGGCTTTATCGGAATGCATATGGAGGGCAGTATCGGTATGCTGGAGATTCTGCCTGCCTATAGAAGATGCGGATACGCAGCAGAGCTGGAGCATTTTATGATTCAAAGAACGCTGGAAATGGGACTGATTCCGTTTGGACAGATTGAAGTCTGGAATGAAGCTTCCATTGCATTGCAGCAGAAAATGGGTATGACTGTTTCAGAAAAAAGTGTTTTCTGGCTGTTTTAGTATCCTGTATGAGATTGCATAGTTGATGGAAAAGAGATACAGAATAATGATATAAAGTCATTTTTGACGCACCGGTTTCCGGTGCGTTTTTTTTGCGCAATATCTGATTATCAAAACGCAACAAACAGAGGGAAAAAAGAGTTTTTTTTGTATAAAGTAATAATCAGGGATAATTTTGCGTACAGGAGATTTGTGATGAAAACTGCATTTTATGATCAGCATTATAGAAATGTTTTTTGCGAGATGGGACTGGATGAAACAGCAGTCAGAAAAAGACTGGAAGATATTTTTGATACACTTTTTTATGGTACAGAAGAGGAACGGATTTATCACCCGGTTGGAGATATGGGGTATATAGAAGACACAGGCAATCATGATGTACGGACAGAAGGAATGTCCTATGGCATGATGATGTGCGTACAGCTTGACAGGAAAGCGGAATTTGACAGGTTGTGGAAATGGGCAGTTACATATATGAAAATGGAGTCAGGGACACATGCCGGCTATTTTGCATGGTCCTGCAGGACAGATGGAACACCCAATGCACAGGGACCGGCACCGGATGGGGAGGAATTTTTTGCAATGGCGCTTTTCTTTGCCGCGAACAGGTGGGGAAACGGTATGGGAATATACGATTATGCCACGCAGGCCAGAAACATCCTGCATGCCTGTCTGCATAATGGAGATCCGGAACGAACAGTAAAAGGCTATTCCATGTGGGATCCGGATAATCATCTGATTCGATTTATTGCAGAGTGTGACTGGACTGACCCTTCGTACCATTTGCCCCATTTTTATGAACTGTTCGCATTATGGGCGGATGAAGCAGATCGCGCCTTTTGGCAGAAAGCAGCAGAGGCCAGCAGAGATTATCTGCAGTTATCCTGCCATCCTGTAACCGGGCTGGCAGCTGAATATGCGGAATATGACGGAAGTCCCTGGATCAGAGAAAAAGAACAGGGAGATTATGGCAGACATGACTGGTTCTACAGTGATGCATACAGAACGGCAGCTAATATAGCACTTGATGATGCATGGTTTGGCAAAACGAACTGGGAAAAAGAGGAATGTGAAAAGATCACATCTTTTTTCAGGAAACAGGAAGATGAAAACGGAGTATATCTGATAGATGGAACGAGGCTGACAGAAAAGGCACTTCATCCGATCGGCCTTTTGGCAACAGTTGCACAGGCAGGGCTCGCACTTACAGGAAAAGAAGCATTTTTCTATGTGCAGAAACTCTGGGATACACCGCTGCGGACAGGGGATAGAAGATATTACGATAACTGCCTTTATATGTTTGCATTTCTTGCATTGAGCGGAAACTACAGAATATGGGAGTAAGACCGGTATCTGCAGGATAAAGAGAATCACAGGAAGCGGATGCGGAAAAGGATAAGAAAATGGCAATTGGACAAATGACATTTTTCTCAAAAGCATTACAGCGGGATGTGAGTTTTCATTTCATACTTCCGAATGATGCCCAAAGTTATGTTACTGAACACAATGCGGAATATGACAGACCGATGAAGACATTATATCTGCTGCATGGATATAACAGTGCAGCAGATAACTGGATTCTGAATTCTTCCATTATGGATATTGCGCTTCGTTATAACCTCTGCGTGATTTTCCCGAATGGAGAAAACAGTTTTTATTTAAATGCAGAAGCGACCGGACGACAGTATGCGACTTATACGGGAGAAGAACTGGTGGCATATACCAGAGAAACATTTGGACTTTCAGAAAAAAGAGAAGACACGTTGATCGGCGGTTTTTCCATGGGCGGGTTTGGCGCAATCCACACCGGGCTGATGTTTCCGGGAACCTTTGGAAGTCTGTTTGCACTTTCTTCCGCATTGATCCTGCATGAATATGCACATATGCAACCGGAAGACGACAATCCGGTTGCAAATTTTGCATATTATCAAATGATATTCGGAGAGCAGGACACAGTTGTGCAAAGTGAGAATAATCCCGAAGAACTTGTGCGCAGAATCAAAAAGAACGGTGGACACCTGCCTGGGATTTATATGGCATGTGGTACGGAAGATTTTCTTCTGGAAAAAAACAGAAATTTCAGGGATTTTCTCGAAAAAGAAGAAGTTCCGCTCACTTATTGTGAGAGCAGCGGTTCACATGATTACCGGTTCTGGAATCAATATCTGGAAAAAGCTGTAACATGGATGTTGCAGGGAAAAAAGCAAGAAATATATGGGGAAATGAGGGTAAGCAAATGGGAGAAGCAGAAGAACTGAATGAATTTGAAGTGCATGCACCAAAAAATCAGCATAAAAAAGGTGACAGAATCTGTTTTCTGCAGAAAATAGATATTCAGGGAAGCCTGTGTCCGGATGGTAAAAATGCGGATGTTATTTTTCTGGATATGAACCGCATGCGTGATAAGATCCGCATGATGAATGGGATAAATGATGAGGAAATCCTTTCTTTATTTGATACAGCCGAGGGGTTTCGCAGAATTGTCAGCGGGATCGGATTTTCTTTTGATCATACGGATGCACAGCAGATCGATCTGGAGTGGATATTCTATGGCAAAGAGGACAGGTACGTATCCGGAACACATTGCCATATCAGCTGTCCAACAGATGGGAGAGAAACACTGCTTTGGATGGACGAAGTACAATTGGGAACAGATGATGATATTCCGGGACAACTTCGCTTTTGCTTTCCAGGGGAAGGAATGTGCGCTAAGGCAACGGTTGTTTTTTACGTGCAGGAAGGATATCATCTTCCGCAATTGGAACTGGAACCACCGGTAAATTTCGAAAGTGAGCAGTATGACAAAATGATTGACAGGTCGCTTCTGAGCACCGGTAATAATTTCAGGCTCAAAATGATGTTGGATAAAGTACAGGAAGGGAAACCGATCAATCTTGCATTTATCGGCGGCAGTATTACACAGGGGGCAGGTGCAAAACCGGGAAGTACGGAGTGTTATTCTTATCATGTATGGAAGGATCTGGGGCAAATGCTGGGAACGCAGCAGATCAGTTATACACGTGCGGGACTTGGGGGTACACCTTCTGAACTTGGACTTCTGCGTTTTGAAAAAGATGTTCTCAGAAAAGAACAGCCGGATATTGTTGTAATAGAATTTGCCGTAAATGATGCTGACGATGAAACAGAAGGAAGATGCTTTGAAGGCCTGATACGGAAAATTATGATGCGGGAAAATCATCCGGCAGTCATTTTACTGTTCAGCGTTTTTTCCAATGATTGGAATCTGCAGGATCGTCTTGCACCCATCGGAAGATATTACGGACTGCCCATGGTCAGCATATTGGATGCGGTCAGCCCGCAGTTCGGGAAATCAAGAGATGACGGAGGTGTCATTTCCAAAAGACAGTATTTTTATGACTGCTTTCATCCAACCAACGATGGACACAGAATCATGGCGGACTGCCTGTTAAATCTGATGGAGCATATTCTGGATGCATCACAGGATGAAAGTATATCCATGCCGATTCGGACAATGACGGGCAGAACGTTTGAAACTGCCAGACTGATCGACAGAATTTCCGAAGATATTGCAGATGGAAATATTTATATGGAATGCGGTGATTTCAGTGCGACTGATACAGAACTGCAAATGGCAGCGTATGATGATGAAGTGCGGGACCAACCGCAATTTCCGAATAACTGGATGCATACTGCACAGGCGGGAAGCAGCCCATTCGTTATCCGACTCCGTTGCAGAAGCTTTTTTCTGATCACCAAAGATGCAGGGGAGGACAATTTTGGCGAGGCAACGGTAATCGTGGACGGGAAAATGAATAGGACGATTGATCCGCATCAGGTTGGGTGGACGCATTGTCATCCTTTTCTATTGTTTGAATCCGATCGGGTTATGCAGCATGAAATACAGATACAAATGGCACCGGAAAATAAGCATAAGGCATTTACCATTTTGGGTTTTGGCGTATGCTGAGGAAGATAACATGCAGGAACAGGCAGTAAAGTCAAATTACTGAAAAGGGTGGGCAGTATGCTGGAAGCAGTACAGGGTAAAAGCAGAAGAATTGAAAAAATAGAAAAGGAAAAATCCTGTCTATATCTGATTCAGGCGTGCGGGATGATCAGAATCTGGCCGCAGACGGCATCTGTTATTCGCATATCCTATACAGAAAGCGGATGCTTTACAAAGGCGCAGGGAGCAGAATATGCCGATCTTTCAGACGACTGTGTGTGGGATTATCAGGAAGCACAGGAGGAGATTCAGGTATATACAGAGGCTTTGACCATCCATATCTGTAAGGAAACAGGGTCCATATTATATACGGATAAAAGTGGAAAGCTTCTGTTTACAGAAGCGGAAGAGAACAGTAAAACGGTAGAAAGATTTGATTCCTATCGTATAGCAGACGGACAGCATATCAAAACACAGGATATTCAGACCCCGGACGGAATAAAAAAGAAAATTCTTGCGGCAGATAAAATATATGATAAAACACTATACCATACAAGACTCTCGGCCAGATTTCAGGACAAAGAGCGCCTGTTCGGTCTGGGGCAGGCACCTGAAGGGACCTGGAATCTTCGTCATACGACGCAATATCTGCATCAGGCAAATCGTAAAATAGCGATACCGTTCCTGCTTTCGACCGCCGGATATGGGATACTTCTGTCCACACAGAGTACGGCGATTTTCAATGATACACAGTATGGAAGCTATCTGTATACGGAAGCAGATCATTATCTGGATTATTATTTTATGGCTGGCACCTGCATGGATGCAATCATCCATGCGTTCAGGCAGCTTACCGGAAAAGCAGTTATGCTGCCCCGCTGGATGCTGGGATATATACAGTCGCAGGAGCGTTACGAATCTGCAAAGGAACTGATTGATACGGTGTTGGAGTTTCGCAGAAGAAATCTGGGACTGGATACAATTGTTCTGGACTGGATGTCATGGCCCGGGAATCTGTGGGGACAGAAAAGTTTTGATCCAAAAAGGTTTCCGGATCCGGCAGGGATGATAGCGCAGCTTCATGAGCAGCAGGTTCATTTCATGCTCTCTGTGTGGCCGGTTATGAGTGAAGAGACAGAAGATTACAGAGCGTTTGCAAAAGAAGGAAAGCTTCTGCCCGGCACGGGGATTTACGATGCATTTGATGCAGATGCCAGAGCGTTATATTGGAAACAGGTAAGGGACAATCTGTATGATAAGGGAATCGATGCGTGGTGGTGTGATTCCAGTGAACCGGTTACCCCCGAGTGGGAGAGGAAAGTCTCTCCGGAAGCTTCTGAAATGTATCATAACTATGTAGAAAATGCAGAAAACTGCATGCCTGCAGAGAAAATGAATGCATTTGGACTATACCATGCCCGAACCATCTATGAAGGACAGCGTGGAGAAGGACCGGATAAAAGAGTTACGAACCTGACACGGAGTGGTTATCCGGGAAGTCAGAAATATGGGGTGATTCTCTGGTCAGGGGATATTGCAGCGAGCTGGGATACATTGCGCAGGCAGATTGCAGCGGGTCTTCAGCTCTGTGCAAGCGGGATGCCATATTGGACACTGGATATCGGTGGATTTTTTGTAAAAAATGGAGATTCCTGGTTCTGGAACGGTTCATATGACAGCACGTTGCAGGACGATAGATACCGGGAACTTTATGTCAGATGGTTTCAATATGGCGCTTTTCTCCCTGTATTTCGCAGTCATGGAACGGATTGCAGACGGGAACCCTGGCAATTCGGAGAGCAGGGAGATCCATATTACGGGGCGCTGCGGGAAGCAATAGCAGGCAGGTACAGACTGATGCCCTATCTCTATTCCCTTATGGCACAGGTATGGATGAATGACAGCACCATGATGAGAATGCTTGCGTTTGATTTTCCGGAAGATGAACAGGCAGTCGATACGACAGATGAATATATGCTGGGTCCTTACATGCTGATCTGTCCGGTTATACAGCAGATGGGGAAAGGTGTACAGGAATCTGAAAGATCCGTATACCTTCCATCCGGTACAGACTGGTATGATTACGTGACGCACGAGCGGTATGAGGGTGGTCAGATTCTGTATGTGCGTGTAAAACTGGATCATATTCCGGTGTATGTAAAAGCGGGTGCTGTGATTCCGGTAACAGAGCCTGCAGGGAGTACGTTGCAGCAAAGCGGTCAGCCGATCACAATTGAAGTGTATGCCGGAGCAGACGGGAATTTCACGCTTTATGAAGATGCAGGTGACGGATATGAATATGAGAACGGAGCATATGCACTGACTCATATTACATACAGAGACACCACGCGTGAAGTCAGTTGGAAGACAGATGGTGCTGTTGTTTATCAAAAAGGAATTATCAAAACAGTATTAATTGAATGAATTGGAAAGTATCCATGAAAATGCACCTGTAAAAAAGCATCAATAAAAGACCTATTTCAAAGAAACCCCGGATCAGTGAAACAATTGATCCGGGGTTTCTTTAATATAGAGGTGTTTCCACTTATTATTGCAGTTCAATGGCAAGACAGTTCACATATTCTGTCGGAAGCTGTTCCGGGAGTTTCATATTCAAAACACCAAAGCTCTGTTGGAAAGGAATCTCTCCGTGACCCAGAAGGCGTACGCTCTTGACCATTTCGCTTTCAGTCAGAGAACGGAGTGTACAGATGTGGGTTTCAGGTGTTTTCATAACAAAAGCATACAACGTATTTCCCTTTTGTGTGAAGCGATAATCCCAGTCTTTCCATGCAGTACGGTCTTCTGTAAAACCGTTGATGGTCACCCTGGTGTCTCCTTCACCGAATATACGGAAAGGACGTGTACCGTAAACACTTTCACTGCAGATATGGAACCATTTACCAAGTTCCTCCAGTGTAAAGCGTGCCTCAACATCAATGCTGCCATCCGGAAGCTGCGGAATATTCAGCATCAGGGTTCCGTTTTTGGATATGATATCGATCAGCATTTCAATGACCTGCGCAGGCTTTTTGTATACGACCTGAGAATCATAGAACCAGTTACCGATGCAGGTATCTGTCTGCCATGGGGCTTCCGGAATATCCGGCAGCTGGCTGCGTTCCACGTCCAGAATACCGATGCGGTAGATTTCGGGATTACGGTCTTTCTGTGTATAAACGGCACGGTTCGTGCCATATTTTTTGATCGAATTGTTATACAGATGTGCAACAGCTTCCAGTCCGGGCTGATAGTTTGTTTGATCATCATGCTCGCGTTTGAATGGCAATGCACTGTCGGAATATAACAAATCCGGAGATAAATAATCAATCATTTCACATACGGCTTTTGTCCAGTATTCATGGAAGGCAGTATTTGCAGTCATCCATTCGGGAGACATTTCACCCCAGTTCCCGTTCTGCCTCATAAAATCAGATTCACAGGTATTGTCGTGATAAAGCTGTTGATATGCGGGACGGCCTCCGTCATATGGAATATCCTTGAACGGACCATAGCTGTCATGTCCTTTACTGGGATAGAACCAGTTAAAGGAAGCTGCAAGATGTTCGGAAACGGCAAAAGGCAGATCATATTTTGCACATGCTTTTTTCCACAACAGACAGATATCTTTCTGCGGCCCGATATTGACTGCATTAAACGGATTGATCTTTGAAGCATAGTTGAAAAAGTTATCATGATGGGTGGCCTGTGTCATGAAATATCTTGCACCTGCATGATAGTACAGTTCGATCAGTTCTTCCGGGTGAAAGTTCTCCGCTTTCCAGGATTTGCAGATGTCAACATACCCGAATTTGGATGGATGACCATAATGACGCAGATGATACTCATACTGCGATGTCCCCTGAATATACATATTTCTGGCATACCAGTCGGAATCCATCGGGACACTTTGCGGACCCCAGTGACTCCAGATACCGAATTTTGCATCGCGAAACCAGTCAGGACAGGTATATTTCCGGAGAGATGCAAAGGTTGCTTCAAAGTTTTCTGACATATTATTCTCCATTTCATTAAAAGTATTATCTTCCTATATAAAAGTGTAGCAGTGTGCGCAAAAAATGGAAATAGCAGAATGCAATCATGACAAAAAATGTAAATATGTTTGCAAAAAATGGAAAGTACATATGCAACAAGTATAGTAATATACAAAATGTGATAAGCAATATAGTTAATATGCATAAAGGGAGGAACCAATGACTAAAAATGTAGTAAAAGACGCGAATTGGAAGAAGCGGCAATCGATCAAGCTTTTTCTGTATATTCTTCCTTTTCTGATTCTGGTACTGGTATTTGCATATTATCCGTTATACGGATGGATCTATGCATTTTATGATTACAAGCCGCCAAAGCCATTATCGAAAAGTACTTTTGTAGGGTTTAAATGGTTTTTATCACTTGTAAAAAGCGATGTAAAAATCAATCAGATATTGCAGGTGCTTGGAAATACATTTGCGATGAGCGGGCTGACACTCGGAACATCCTGGCTGCCAATGCTGTTTGCGGTATTTCTGAATGAGATCCGTAACCTGAAATTCAGAAAGTTCGTTCAGACTGTCACAACGCTGCCGAACTTCATCAGCTGGGTTCTGGTTTATGCCATTGCATTCTGCCTGTTTAATTCAACCGGTATGATGAACTCCTTTTTACAGAATCTTGGTCTGATTAAGGATCCGGTTCTCTTCCTGCAGTCAACCAAACATGTATGGCTGATACAGTGGCTCTGGCTGACGTGGAAAAATCTGGGATGGGCTGCCATCATGTATATAGCTGCAATTACCAGTATTGACGAGGAAATGTATGAAGCGGCAAGAGTAGATGGTGCAAGTCGTTTGCAGATCATAAAGTTCATAACGATTCCAAGCCTTCTTCCGACCTATTTTGTTCTGCTGATGCTTAATGTAGCGAATTTCCTTTCAAACGGAATGGAACAGTATTATGTATTCCAGAATGCATTTAATCTGCAATATATTCAGGTGCTGGATCTGTATGTATATAATCTGGCAATGGGAAGCGGCAGTTATTCAGTTTCTGTTGCACTGAGTATGCTTAAGAGTCTGATCAGTGTAGTGTTACTGTTTCTCGTGAACAATTTCTCAAAACTGATAAGAGGCGAAAGTATTCTGTAACCCGGGAGGAAAAAAATGCAGGAAGCAGTTGTTAAAAAGAACAAAATCAAGGAAAGCAAGGGAGACAGAGCACTTTCAGTTTCATGCTATATTATTTTTTCAATCTGCTCTTTCCTTTGTGTTTATCCGTTTTATTACATTTTTATCAATACAATCAGTGCCAATGATTTAAGCTCCAGGGGAAAGATCCTTTTCTGGCCGCAGGGAATTCATTTTCATAATTACATCAATGCGATGAAAATCGATGGTTTGTTGCAGGCAACACAGATTTCTCTTGCAAGAACAATAATCGGAACCATTTTAACGGTTGGTGCATCGGCGTTTCTGGGATATATGTTTACACAGGAAAAAATGTGGCACAAAAAGTTATGGTACAGACTGACAGTTGCTACGATGTATTTCAATGCAGGAATTATTCCGTGGTATCTGACAATGAAAAATCTTCATCTGACCAATAATTTTCTGGGATATATTTTACCGCTCGTTGTATCACCATTTTATATCATTCTGACCAAAACATTTGTTGAGTCGATTCCAAAGGCGCTCAGTGAGGCAGCAGAACTGGATGGTGCAGGAGTATTGACGGTATTCTGGACGATCATGCTGCCGATTATGAAACCGATCCTGGCAACGGTCGCAATCTTTTCAGCAGTCGGTCAGTGGAATGCTTTTCAGGATACACTGCTCTTGATGACAGATACGAAACTGTACAGTCTGCAGTTCATACTGTATCAGTATCTGAATCAGGCAAGTTCTCTTTCCAGTCTGGCCAAGAGTACTTCCTCCGGAGCTTCTCTGGCAGGTGCACTTGCAACAACACAGACGGCTACCAGTATTCGAATGACGATTACGATCATTGTAGTTGTTCCGATTATGCTAGTATATCCGATTTTCCAGAGGTATTTCATTAAGGGTATCATGATCGGTGCAGTAAAGGGATGATGGGTAACGATGGATCGTTTATCCATAAAAGGTAACGAAGCCATTGCTTATAGATGCAAAAAAACAATAAGGGAGGGTAACATGAAGAAAAGAAATATTGGTTCCAAAAAAGTACTTTCAGTTCTTATGATGACCAGCATGACAGTTTCTACTGTTCTGACCGGCTGCGGAAGCAGTACGACTGCAACAACGGCAACTTCAGGCACAGCAGCTTCCGGTGCAACAGCGGGGGCACAGGCAGCGGCATCCGTATCGCATGATGAGGAGCTGACACTGGATGTTTATGATGTGGCATCAAACTTCCAGGGTGAACAGACCGGATGGTTTGGAAAGATCATCAAGGATAAGTTTAATCTCAAACTGAATATTGTAGCACCGCAGGTTGCAGGAGATCCCAAGTCACTTTATCAGACAAGATGTGCATCCGGCAAACTTGGAGATATCATTATACTTGATAATGCAGATATGCAGGATTGTGTACAGGCAGGATTGGTTGCAGATATAAAAGACGATATTACAGCATATCCCAATCTGATGAAGTATTCTTCACAGATCAATGAATTCAACAGTGCGATGGATGGGGTTGATGCAGGAAGTGTATATGCAATCCCGACGGAAATGAACTCCAATGGTCCGACAGCCTACATGGAAGATAAAGTATATACCTGTCCGAGACTGCAGTGGAATTATTACACAGAAGCAGGAAGTCCGGAACTGAAAAACACAGATGACCTCCTTGCAGTTCTGAAAAAGATCCAGGATGCACACGGAACAAATTCAGCAGGTGATAAAGCATATGCAATTACTCTGTGGCCGGATTGGGATAATACCAGTATTGAGAATGTAAATCAGCTGACGAAGTGGTACGGTCAGGAAGTAAATGGTTCTATCTTACTGGGAACAGATAACAGCATTACACCGTTAACAGACAAGTCCGGTGCATATTACAAGATGCTGAAATTCCTGTATCAGGCACAGGCTATGGGACTGGTAGATCCTGATTCCGCTACGCAGGACTGGAATGCAGCTTGTGACAAGATGAAACAGGGCAGAGTAGGTCTGTTATGGTACAGCTGGCAGTATGGCTTTACAAATTCTCCTGAAAAAGGTGAAAAAGGTGAGAACTATGCAGCAATCCCGCTTGCAGATATGAACATGTATCAGACTTCCGATTACTATTACGGCAGTGGTCGTGTATGGGGTGTTGGTTCAGATGTAAAGGGCGACAAGAGAGCAAGAGTTATGGAATTCCTTGACTGGCTGGCTTCTCCCGAAGGACTTGAACTGCAGCATGCAGGAACAAAGGATTTTGTCTACACTGTTAATTCTGATGGAACCTATACACTGACAAAAGACGGCCTGAACAGATACAATCAGGATATCACAGTTCCGGATTCAGAAGGCGGCGGACTCTGGCAGGATGGTAATGACAAGCTGAACCAGTGGATCGTAGCAAGTGTTGAGATTAACCCGAACACAAAGGAAACCTACGGAACAGATTACTGGTCATCTTATATCAAGCAGAATCAGACAAAGACAACAACAGAATGGCAGGCAAAGTTTGGTGCTGAAAATGAAGTAAAATATCTTGAAGATAAAGGGCAGATGAAGATCGTTGCAAGTGTTAACAAGCCTCTTGCAATTGATGATACAGATACAGCACTGATCAGAAGCCAGTGCGGTAAGGAAATCTGTACAGATTCCTGGAAGATGATCTATGCAACAAGTGATGCTGAGTTTGATCAGATGTGGGATGCTATGTGCAAGCAGTTAGACGGATTTGGCTGGCAGGATCTTGTAAAATTTGATACAGCAAAGTACCAGGTTGTAGTAGATGCAAGAAAAGCAGCAAAATAATCTTACAGAGTAAATTATAACAGATAACATTTTATGAAGAATCGGGAACCGGTACCACTTCGGCTCCCGATCTGCATATATACAGTTAAGATACAGGGAGATGCAATCATGAATCAGCTTACGGTCAGAACCGAAAAGGAACTTTTTCCGGTATCGGAAGATTTGTATGGGATTTTTTTTGAAGATATTAACAGAGCAGGAGATGGTGGTCTATATCCGGAAATGCTCAGGAATCGTTCTTTTGAAGATTCAATCCTGCCTGAAGGATGTACACCGATAAACGGAAAAGATGCTTTTGTCAGTCCGACAGGCTGGAAAGATACATTTCATAACGGTGAAGGGATGCGCAGCTGGACAGACGGGCAGGATGAAACAGACATTCCGGCGTGGTACAGCGAAAATGCAGAGATTGTTTTAAATGAGAAAAATGTTCTGAATCAAAACAGAAAAGCTGCACTGGAAGTGAAATTTGAAGCAGGCGCAAGCATATACAACATTGGATACCATGGTATATCGGTACAAAAAGGAGAGACATATGATTTTTATATGTTTATCCGGACATTTTCAGAAGAAGCTGCAACAGAACTTCAGGTGATGTTAAGATCTGCTGCTGACAATAAAAAGATATATGCTGTTGAACGTGTTGCAAAGATAACAGCTTCCTATACCTGTGTACGGATCCGGCTTACGGCTGATACGACAGATCATAATGCAGTACTGGCAATACAGTCAGAAAACAAGGCACATGTTCTGATCGGATACAGTTCTCTGATGCCGCACGAAACCTACATGGGACATGGGCTCAGAAAAGATCTGATGGAAATGCTTGCAGATCTGCATCCTGCTTTTGTCAGATTTCCGGGCGGCTGTGTGGTGGAAGGCTTTACCAAAGAAACGATGCTGCGCTTTCCATATATGACAGGGCCGGTCTGGGAGAGACCATCCCAGACGCTTTTATGGCACTACAGGACAAGCAACGGGCTGGGATTTCATGAATATCTGCAGATGTGTGAGGATCTGCACAGTACTGCGATATATGTGATCAATGCCGGAATGACATGCCAGGCAAGATGCTCGCAGAGTTTTTCGGGAGATTTTCTGGAGGAACTTCTGCAGGAAGCCATTGATGCGATTGCATATGCGACGGATCCTGCAGATACAGTCTGGGGAAAAAAGCGTGCGAAGGCCGGACATCCGGCACCATTTTCCATGAAGTATGTAGAAATCGGAAATGAAAACAACGGGAAAGATTATCAGGAAAGATATGATCATTTTTATAAAGTTCTGAAGGAGAAATATCCGCAAATAACATTCATAGCGAATGCGCATCTGGAAAAAGATGGCAGTACCTGTGAAATGGTGGATGAGCATTTCTATGCAAATCCGCAGTATTTTATGAACAGCAGAAATGTTTTCAAGGAATATGACAGAAAGAAACCAAAGATTTTCATTGGTGAATATGCTGCAAATGAATATCCCGATATGGGGAATGTGAGATCAGCACTTTCAGAGGCTGTTTTTCTGCTTGGAATTGAAAACAATCAGGATATCATCCGGATGACTTCCTATGCACCGCTTCTCGAGAATGCAGGATTTCGTTCCTGGGAACCAAATCTTGTTGTATTCAACAATCATGCAGTATATGGACTTCCGGTCTATCATGTACTGAAGTGTCTGGCAGCCAAAAGGGGAAAGAAAGTTATCTCCGGTGCAATGTGTTGTCCTGATACCTATGAAATCACAGGGGGACTACCGGGTTTTATGACTTCCGGAGAAGGTGTAAAGGTCAAAGGCATGAAGTGCAATGGTTTGCCGGTAAGACCCTCTCATTTTATGTGTGGTAAAACGGAAGAAAATGCAGAGGAACAGGTATGTGAGATTATCCCGGGTGCAGCTCCGGATCTGCAGGATACAGATTATGCGGATTGGGATAAAATGGGAGATATTACCTTCGGAAAAAATGAAGAACTGAAGAATATGACACTGGAAGGCGAAATTCTGGTACCCGGTGCAGATATGGAAGTTGCACTTACCTGGTGGGATTACAGCGGGGAAATATTCTATAAAACAGATGAGTCATCAACAGAACGTGGTGAATGGCAGAGTATGTTTACGGCACGAACCGGATTGCATATATGCAGGGGAAAGGCGGATATCAGGAGCACAAGACTGATGCAGGATACCGTGATCGGAAAAGAAAAGGAAGTTTCCATACAATATGGGAAATATCAGCCTTTTAAACTGATCATCAGTCAGGAACATGTTGACTGTTATCTGAATGGAGAACTGATACAATCTGCAGATATGCCTTCCTGCCCGATACTGAGCAGCGTTGTAACGGCAGATGAAGATGCAGTTTATATCAAACTGGTTAACATCGGACAATACGAAGAAGCATTACAGATCGCACTGGACTGTGAAGTTGCATCCGACTATGAAGTGATGCAGGTCTCTTCCGGTAAGACAGAGGACCAGAACTCATTCGTTCATCCACAGAAAGTATCTGCGCAGGTTTTTGTAAAGCAGGGAGCAGACAGAACCTTTACACATGTGATACCTGCAGATTCATTCCAGATTCTGACACTGAAAAAGGACAGATTATAACGAAAAGATTTTTTTCAGGAAAAACGCTCTTATCCGGTATTCAGGATGAGAGCGGATGATACAGTTCACGGTAACGGGATGGATTGCAACCGGTTTTTTCCTTGAATACGCGGTTGAAGGAAGAGAGAGAATTAAATCCGACATTTTCGGCAATCTCTGTAATGCTCTTTCCTAAATCCATCAACATTGCTTTTGCGGCAAGAATTCGCTGTGAAGCAATATAGTCTGTAAAGCTGTATGATGTATACTGATTAAATAATCTGGAAAAATAAAACTTGGAAAAACCATATTTTCTGGCAACAGCTTCCAGAGAAATTTCTTCATTGTAATGATTGGCCAGATCATTCAGAATCTGATTGAATTTGTCAGCATATTCCTGATGCTTGGAACTGTGCAGATGCATGATACTCTGTGCGGTGGAAAGATAGTTACGCCCGATTTCGGTCAACAGCATCAGAAGATAGGAATATACAGTCAGTTCCCGGAATTCATTGTTACTGAAGTAGGCGGTATGCATCTGATCCAGCAGTGTATTGGCGGTGTGGTTAAGTGTATGGTTCTCTGATTCTGAAATCAGAATGGGACGTGACAGCAGAGGACTGATTCCTGCGAAGCTTTTCATTGCAGAAATGGTCTGCAGATCAACAAGGTGGACGTACCCCCTGCAATTATCAAGTGGGCAGAGTGTGTGAACAGTACCACCGGGAATGAGCAGAATATCTCCGGGGCGAACCTGATAGGTAATGTGATTGATTTCCAGAATATAATATCCCTGTTCACAGGAAATGATTTCCATAGGGTCGTGCCAGTGTTCGTCATAACAATCCGGATTGGAGGTGTACCAGAATCGGATCGAAGTTCCGGGCAGATAGTCAACCAGTTCATAAATTCCGTCATAATGTGTTCCGTCACCACCATCAAAAGGCTGCGGACGAATTGGATTCATATAAATTGATTCAGGCATAACGATTTACCTCCTGTCTATGTGTCATATTATAGCATGAGATAGAAAGAAAAAATGCTATTATAATTGAATATATTAAAATTTTGTAAATTCTGAACGAAAATCAGCGCTGAAAATTGTGAAAATAGTAAAACGATTAAAGTAAGGGATAAAAATAATAAGGAGGTGGCAAACATGGCATGGTTAATGGCATATACCCGGAAAAGCGATGCGATATATTATCCGGACGGGCTTGCCCGCAGTATGCATCTGGCATACAGTTTGGACGGCAGACAATATCATTTTCTGCATGACAATTACGGACTGCTGTTTGCAGAAGGAAAGATTGATTCCGAAAATGTGATTCTTCCGCAGGGGCTCAAAAGTCCCCGTCTGTTTGCAGAAAAGGACGGAAGATTTGCTGTTGTTGCAGAACTGGTCCGGGAAAACGGAAAAAGTGTTCCGGAAAATGAGGGAAGTCTGTTTCTTTGGTATACAGAAGATTTTCTATATTACAGTGAACCGGTTCGCATAACAGAGGAACAGCTTACAGAGAGATGGACCTGTATGCCTGAAATCATAAAAGGTTGCGGACAGACAGCGTATCCGGAAGGAATGGATGAGGCAAGTATTCTGGAAATAGAAGATTCTGTTTGCGAAAAACTGATTCATAAACTAAGAGGATCAGCAGCAAACACGAATCTGAAGAGAGATGAGCTCGGATATGAGTACCCGTTTCCATTGGCAAAGGGTTATGCGGATCCGGTGATTTTCCATTGGGAAGGCAAGTATTATTTCATTTCAACAAATGATAATACCGATGATGTCGGAATATACGTGCGGGAAGCAGATCATATACCTGCATTGTTTGACAGTCAGATACAGCAGCATCTGATTCTGCCATATGATGAAAAACGGGGATTGATGCAGACTTTCTGGGCACCGGAATTTCATGTCATTGGAGGCAGACTCTTTATTTTGTTTGCAGTGAGCGGTGAGAAATGGGAACCGCAGTGTCACATGATGCGTTTGAAAGAAGGCGGGCATATTACAGACAGTAAGAGCTGGGAAGATCCGGTCAGAGTAAGGCGCAGCAATGGAGAAGTTTTGTCGGATACCGGGATTACACTGGATATGACTTATCTGCATACCCAATCGGGTGGCTGGCTTGTATGGTCATACAGAGAGCATATCGGACAGGTAAATGACAGTGGATCCATGCTGTATATTGCAAGGGCAGATGAAACGAATCCATGGATGCTTGCCGGTGAACCGGTTTTATTATCCAGACCACTTTTGGGGTGGGAGAATGTTGCGGGTACGATTAACAATGAAGGACCATATGCTTTTATCCGAAACGGAAAAGTTTATCTGACTTATTCAGGCGGTTCTGCAAATGCTTATACCTATGCAATCGGACTGCTTACTGCAAGAGATGATGCAGACCTTACGGATCTGAGAGTCTGGAAGAAACGAAATTCACCGGTACTGTCATTTGCATCCGTACCCGGATTATATGGGCCCGGACATAACAGCTTTTTTACAGATGAAGAGGGACATCTGATGATCGCCTGTCATGGTGTGACCGGTTATGCGGAACATGAACGGTGCTCGGAGATCCATCGGATCTGTTTTGATGAAGACAATGAACCGATATTTGAAGGATATAAAGGAGAGATTGAAAATGAAAAAGCAGGCATTTAATCCATATCTTCCATCATGGGAATATATTCCGGATGGGGAACCCTATGTTTTTGATGGTCGTGTATACATCTACGGTTCACATGATTTTTATAATGGCTATGTCTTCTGTATGGGAGATTATGTATGCTGGTCGGCACCGGTCAATGATCTTGGAAACTGGCGCTATGAAGGTGTCATATATCCAAGGACAGCTGATCCGCTCAATGCGGAAGGCAAAATGAATCTGTATGCGCCTGATGTGACAGTCGGACCGGATGGCCGCTATTATCTGTATTATGTTCTGGACAAGGTCAGTATCGTTTCTGTTGCAGTATGTGATACTCCGGCCGGCACATATCAGTTCTATGGATATGTACATTATCAGGACGGAACAAGACTTGGGGAAAAACAGGGGGATGAGCCGCAGTTTGATCCGGGCGTGCTGACAGAAGGAGATGTAACATATCTTTATACAGGTTTTTGCGGAAAAGGCGATAAAGCACGTCATGGAGCAATGGGAACAATTCTGGCTGCAGATATGCTGACAATCGTGCAGGAGCCGAAGTTCTGTGCACCTGGCTGTGAATACAGCTCCGGTACGGGATATGAAGGACATGCCTTTTTTGAAGCACCTTCTATCCGTAAATATGGTAAAAAGTATTATCTGATTTATTCTTCCGAGGTTATGCATGAACTGTGTTATGCGACCAGCAGTGATCCGACCGGACAGTTTGCATATGGAGGAGTAATTGTCAGCAATACGGATATCGGAATTGACAGCTATAAGCCGGCTGAGCTTTCCATGGCATATGGAGCCAATAACCACGGGAGTATGGTAGAGATAAAAAAGAAGTGGTATATCTTTTACCACAGACATACCTGTAATACCTGGTATAGCAGACAGGGCTGTGCGGAAGAATTGCAGATCGACATAGATGGAAAGATTCATCAGGCGGAAATTACATCCTGCGGTTTGAATGCAGGGCCACTGAGCGGACAGGGGGAATACCCCGCGTATATTGCCTGCCATCTGTTTACAGAGAAACACGATGTCTATGTAGGCGGAGAGAACTGCCCGAGAGTGATGCAGGATGGAAGAGACGGAGATCAGGAAAACGGTTATATTGCAAATATGCAGGATGGCGCAACGGCAGGATTCAAATATTTTGATATCAATGATATACGGGCGATTGCAATTACGACAAGGGGATATGCAAAGGGACATTTTGAGGTACGGGACAGCTGGTATGGGGATGTTCTTGCAACAGTTCCGGTAGTCTATACAAATGTATGGGAAAAAACTACGGTTCCACTGAAGATGGAAGATGGGAAAAAACCATTGTACCTGACTTATAAAGGGGAAGGTAACTGTGCACTGAAGTCTTTTGAACTCATTGTATAAGGAGGAAAATATATGCTTCAGGTAGATGATCTGAATTCCGGGGTACTTTTGTTTGATCCGCAGAATAAGGAAATTACAGTGGATGGAAATGTGGCGCCGGAGTTCGCTTATCAGTCAATTCGTTATAAAAACTGCGATCCGGCGGTTTGCGTCATGGAAGATGGAAGCGTCCGCTTTACCTGTAGGGCACCGCAGGCACAAAGTGTTGAAGTGGCTGGAATCAGTGGAACAATGGGAAGAGAACACCATAAACTGAAAAAAAATGCGGATGGACTATGGGAAACGACTGTAAAAGGAATCGGTGCAGGATTTCACTATCTGGAATGGTTCATCGACGGTAATTCTACAATAAATCCGCAGGCACCTGTCGGATATGGATGTTCCCGTGCCATTAATTATCTGGAAGTTCCGGGACCGGATACTGATTTTTACCGTATGCAGGATGTAGCGCATGGCACCGTGCATATGGAATATTATGAGAGCAGCGTAACAGGCAGGATGCGGAACTGCTTCGTTTATACACCGCCAGGCTATGATGTCGATCAGAGCAGAAGATATCCGGTTTTATATCTCCAGCACGGTGGCGGTGAGAGTGAAACGGGATGGATCTGGCAGGGACGGATCCATATGATTATGGATAATCTGCTGGCAGCAGGCGCAGTGCAGGAAATGATCATTGTCATGAATGATGGATATGCATTTTTACCGGATGGTTCTGAAAATCCCTCCTGCGGGGCAATCGGAGAGGTTCTGGTACAGGATGCAATTCCGTTTATTGATCACAGATATCGCACCTGTGCTGATCGGGAGCACCGGGCTATGGCAGGACTATCCATGGGCGGATTTCAAACGCAGCGGACTGTTCTGCGCCATCTGGATACATTCAGTGCAATGGGCATGTTCAGCGCGATTTTCATAACAGATGATGGCAAGGATAATTATATGGAGGTCCTGTCTGATACGGAAAAAGTGAATAACAAACTGAAACTGCTGTTTGTTTCATCAGGGGAACAGGAACCGATGTGTGAACAGAACCAAAAGACACTGGAAGATCTCCGTCAGAAAGGCCTTAGAAGTGTATTTTATTCCACACCGGGATACCATGAATGGCAGGTGTGGAGATTCAGTGTAAAAGAATTTCTGCAAAAACTGTTTCGATAAAAAAATGTGAAACCGGTTCAGACTGACTTTTCCAGAATGCGTTTACGATATTCCCGCGGACTGCGTCCTGTTTTCTGACGGAAAAGTTCACTGAAATAGCTGACACCGCTGATACCGGTCAGATCTGCAATTTCGGTAACAGAAAAAGAGGAATTACGTAAAAGCTCCATTCCGATTTTGATCCGGTGGCTGTTCAGAAAGCTTATGGGTGTTGTCTGCAGATATTCCTGAAAGAGGCGGCAGCATTTACTTTCACAGATATTTCCGCTTGCGGCGATGGACAAAAGAGTGACATGATTCATATAATTTATGCGGATATAGTCCAGCATAGTCCGTAGTGTAGAAAGGTGTTCGGCTTCCATTCCGGCGGAAATACCGGCTTCCGGCATATTTTCAAATAAAAGTTCCCATATATGATAAAATTTAGACTGCAGATGCATAATGTGCGCTGTACTCTTATCTTTTGCGTTAACAGAAGAAAGAGTACGGAGCACTTTTTTTTGCCAGGAGATAGCCGGCTGTAGTTTACAGTACGGAAATTGCAGGTTCTCGGTCAGGGAATTAATGACAGCGTTTTTTACTAACGAGGAGACACAGAGTATGGAAGGGTTAAAAACAATACACAGAAAATCACACTCTTTGTGATCTGAAAAGCCGTAATGAATCTGCCTGCTGTTTACAAAAATTCCTTCCCCCGGATATAAAGCTACAATATTGCCGTTAATATTATAAATCATTTCTCCGCTTCGGATGTAGATCAGCTCGACATCATCATGCCAATGTGCCTGTGCAGAGTAATTACAATAGGACGACAGGAGTTCATCTCTGATATAGACAGGGTAATCGGTATAATCATAGTTGACATCTTCCCAGGCATCTTCCAGAAAAAGTCCGCAGGTTCTTTCCAGATCATTTTTCGTAGTCATGTTTTCCTCTTTTATTTTCTTTTAATCATATGATTATACAGGATTGTTATAATAATGAACAGAATTTTTGGAGAAAATCGCTTTTATATCTGCTAAAATAAATATGATTTTATAAGTCAGACAAATTGATCAGGAGTCTAAAATGGAGGACAGATAAATGGATCATATAACACGCAGGGATAACAATATGGCCTATATTTCAGATGAGCATGTAGTGGAGCAGATGACAGAATGCCGCAGGATCCTGCAGAAGTTCAATTTCATGGATCGATCGGATTTTGCGGGTTTGCAGCAGACGATAAAAGAGTTGCTTGGCAGATCGGAAGAAGCATGGATCAACCCGCCTTTTTACTGTGATTATGGGTCACATATTGAAGTGGGTAAAAATTTTTTTGCGAATTATAACTGTACGATCATTGATGTTGCACGCGTTACAATCGGAGATAATTGTCAGATGGCACCCAATGTATCCATTTACACCGCAGGACACCCGCTTCATCCGGTTTCCAGAAATTCGAGATATGAATACGGTATGCCGGTCAGTATCGGCGATAATTGTTGGATCGGAGGGAATACGGTAATTGTACCGGGCGTAACAATTGGCGATAATTGTGTCATCGGGGCAGGAAGTGTGGTAACAAAGGATATACCTGACTGGTCTCTTGCAGCAGGAAATCCGGCAAGAGTCATCCGCAGGATCACAGAAGAAGATAAGCAGTACTATTTCAGAAAAGAAAGATTTGATGCGGAGGCATGGAACGATGTACAGCAATATGAAAAGAGTCTGAAGGGAGAAGATGAATAAGGATAATTCACTTCGCAGTAAAATGTAAGAAATACCTTAATTGGTGCAGGCGATGTTATTGGAGAAAATATTCCGGTATTTGAAGAAGTGGAATTTGAATCAGATCTGTCGTATGATGTAGGGGAACCGGACAGGATCCGGAGGAAAAAGTACGTTTGGTGCGGAAACGATGGATAGAAGTAAATGAACAAGTATGAAATATTAAAGGAATATTTTGGCTATGACGGTTTCAGAGAGGGACAGGAGCAACTGATTGATGCGATTCTTGCAGGAAGAGATGTGCTGGGAATCATGCCGACGGGAGCAGGTAAGAGCCTGTGCTATCAGGTCCCGGCACTGATGCTTTCCGGCATTACGTTGGTGATTTCTCCCCTGATCTCATTGATGAAGGATCAGGTGCAGGCACTCAATGAAGCCGGTGTACATGCAGCCTATATTAACAGTGCACTGACAGAAGGACAGGTATCGAAGGCCCTTCAACTGGCAGCGCAGGGGCGATACAAAATCATCTATGTTGCACCGGAAAGACTGGAGACCAGAGGATTTCAGTATTTTGCACAAAAAGCTGATATTGCGATGGTCACGGTAGATGAGGCACATTGCATTTCTCAGTGGGGACAGGATTTCAGACCAAGTTATCTTAAAATTATTGAATTTGTCAAAGAACTCCCCAAACGGCCGATATTGAGTGCTTTTACCGCAACCGCAACAGTTACCGTAAAGGAAGATATTGCACGCGTTCTGGACTTGAATCAGCCGGAAGTTCTGGTGACCGGATTTGATCGCAGTAACCTCTATTTTGGCGTGGAGAAGCCAGGGAAAAAAGAGAACTGGCTGGTCGCATATGTACGGGAACATATTACAGAAAGCGGCATTATATACTGTGCGACAAGAAAAAATGTGGATCAGCTCTATCTGAAACTCCTGCGGGAACATGTTGCAGTGACCAGGTATCATGCAGGGCTGGAAGCACAGGAGCGGGCGGAGAATCAGGATGACTTTATTTATGACAGAAAGCCTGTAATCATAGCGACGAATGCATTCGGGATGGGAATAGACAAGTCTAATGTACGATACGTCATTCATTATAATATGCCGCAGAGTCTTGAAAATTATTATCAGGAGGCCGGAAGGGCAGGACGTGACGGGGCTCCTTCAGAATGTATTCTACTGTATTCTGCACAGGATGTAATGATCGATCGTTTTCTGATTGAGAACAGAGAAGATAATCCGGATATGGATCCCATGGAAAAACAGTTAATCAGAGAACGTGATGAAGCAAGACTGCGTGTCATGGATCATTACTGTCTGACGGATGAATGTCTGCGGGAATATATTCTGCATTATTTTGGGGAAACTGTATCCGGAGGCTGCAACAACTGCTCCAATTGTCAGGGAGAATTTGAAGAAACAGATGTAACAGAGCAGACCGGAAAAATTCTGGATTGTATTTGCCTGTTCAGAGGCAGATATGGGATTAATGTGGTTGCGGGAACGCTTGCCAGAAGCAATACTGCAAAGCTCAGAGCATATCATGTATCGGAGTGCAGTGCTTTCGGACAACTCGAATATATGACAGAAGCAGGAATCAAAGAAATCATTCAACAGCTGATCGTCAGACAGATCGTTGCTGTGACAGATGACAGATATGCGCTGCTGCATATCACGGAGAAGGCGGAGGACATTCTGCACGGAGATGAGAAGGTCATTTTGCGCAGGCCAAAGCAGGCAGCAGGCAGGACCAATACAGATTTTTCTGCCAAAAAGAGTGCAGCACGGCACAAAACAGATGCGCTTAACAGCAAAGGACTGGAACTTTTTGAAATGCTGCGCACTCTCCGGATGCAGATTGCAAAGGAAGAAGCCTTGCCGCCATATCTTGTCTTTTCGGATAAGACGCTTGTGGATATGTGTGTCAGGCAGCCTTTCTGTAAAGATGAAATGCTTGCAGTGTCAGGGGTAGGGGAGAATAAGTATGGTAAATACGGACAGAAATTCCTGAACGGGATAAAGGAATTTTGTAACGGAAAAAAAGAAAAAATGACATTCTGATGATAATTTCATAGAAAAAACAAAACACTGTATCTGTTTCAGAAAGCAGGATCTTCTGCTTATGGGGAGATGCAGTGTTTTTTTGTGTAAAAAAATTTGATGAAAAAGCATTTATTACAGTGCCCTTTATACTGTTTTGGGAAAGTGTGACCAGAAAGGATATACAGGGGTACAGTTCAAACCGCATTTTATGACAAATCCGGATAAGGAAACACAATTCCATCCATTCTTTTCAGAAAGAGAAGTGCTTACAATAAAATAAAAGCATGGAAGGATTGGTAAAATATATGAAATACGGACATTTTGATAATCAAAAAAGAGAGTATGTCATTGACAGAATAGATCTGCCGACATCCTGGACCAATTATCTGGGAGTAGAGAATCTTGCTGCTGTTGTGAATCACACCGCAGGTGGTTATTCCTTTTATAAAAGTCCGGAATATCACAGAATCAGCAGATTTCATGGAAACAGTATTCCGGAGGACAGACCCGGATATTATATTTATATCCGTGATAATGACCGGAATGATTATTTCAGTATATCCTGGCAGCCCGTCGGGAAAAAAACAGATCAGGCAAAGTATGTCTGCAGACATGGGATGTCATATACCGTGTATGAATGCGAATATGATAATCTGCAGGCATCACAGACCATGTTCATACCAATTGGAGAGGATGTGCTCTTATGGGATGTAAAAGTTAAAAATACCGGTAATTCGGTCAGAAATTTAAGCCTGTTCTCCTATCTGGAATTCTCTTTTCATTCAATTGCGGCAGATAATCAGAATTTTCAGATGAGCCTGTATTGCGCAGGTTCTTCTTTTGAAGATGGCGTGATTGAAGAAGATTTGTTTTATGAACCGGATGGATATCAGTATTTTACTGCAAATTTTGACCCGGATGGATTTGATTGTATGCGTGATCGCTTTTTGGGCAGGTATCATACAGAAAATGATCCGCAGGCGGTTATAAACGGAAAATGCAGCGGATCTGCTGAAAAGGGCGGAAATCATTGTGGGGTGCTGCAAAAAAATATTATTTTGCAGCCGGAAGAAGAAGTGCGATACATTTTTATGCTCGGAGAAGGAAATCGTGCACAGGGCAAAAAGATGCGCATCAAATATGCAGATTCTTCCATGGTAGATCATGCCAGAAAGCAGCTGCAGGATTACTGGGAAGAGAAATTTGCAAAAATGCAGATCAGAACACCAAATGAAGGTATGAATACCATGATCAACACCTGGACATTATATCAGTCGGAGATCAATGTCATGTTTTCAAGGTTTGCATCTTTTATAGAAGTGGGAGGCAGAACCGGTCTTGGTTACAGAGACACAGCACAGGATGCGATGACGATTCCGCATTCCAATCCTGCAAAATGCAGGGAACGGATCATGCAGCTGCTTCATGGCCTGGTTTCTGCAGGTTATGGACTACATTTATTTGATCCTGCATGGTTTGAAGAAAAAAAAGAAAACGGGGATGGATTCAAATCTCCCACTGTGATACCGGTATCGGATAAAGACCGGATTCATGGACCACAGGATGCCTGTGCAGATGATGCGCTCTGGCTGATTTCTTCCATCACAGAATATATCAGGGAGACAGGCGAAACCGATTTTGCAGATATGGTAGTTCCCTATGCAGATCAGGGAACCGGAACTGTATATGAACATATGAAAGCAATTTTGAATTTCTCGGAAAGGGAAGTCGGAAATAATGGCATCTGCAAAGGACTCCGTGCAGACTGGAATGATTGTCTGAATCTTGGAGGCGGAGAAAGTGCAATGGTATCCTTTTTATTCTACTGGGCGCTTCAGAATTTTATTGAGCTGGCAGAATATCTGGGCAGGACAGATGATGCAGCGCATTACCGGCAGATTGCGGACATTGTTCAGAAAAACTGCGATAACGTTTTATGGGATAAAGAATGGTATATCCGCGGCATAACGAAAAAGGGGAAGCGGATCGGAACTGCTGCGGATGAAGAAGGGAAAATACATCTGGAATCCAATGCATGGGCAGTCTTTTCAGGGGCAGCATCCAAAGAAAAAGCACAAAAAGCAATGGAAAGTGTAGATCGATATCTGTACACACCATATGGGATTTTACTGAATACACCGGCTTATACAAAAGCGAACCCCGATATCGGTTTTATTACCAAAGTATATCCGGGTCTGAAAGAAAATTCATCTGTGTTCTCACATCCGAATCCGTGGGCATGGGCTGCCGAATGCAGACTTGGAAATGGTGACGTGGCAATGCGCTTTTATGATGCCCTGTGCCCGTATTATCAAAATGATCTGATTGAGATCAGAGAGGCGGAACCCTATTCCTATTGCCAGTTTATTGTGGGCAAAGAACATACGGCATTCGGACGTGCCAGACATCCCTTTATGACAGGATCGGGCGGTTGGGCATATTTTGCGGCAACCAGGTATATGCTGGGAATCAGACCGGATTACGAGGAACTGATAATTGATCCGTGTATTCCGGCAGAATGGGAAAACTTCGAGGTTGACAGACAATGGCGCGGTGCCCTTTATCGTATTCAGGTGACCAATCCGTTTCATGTTATGAAAGGCGTACAGAAGATTCTGCTGGATGGGAGAGAGGTCAGTAAGATTCCGGTTCAGAAAAGCAAAACAGTACACAGAATTGAAGTAATCATGGGATAAAACCGGTCAATACAGCATGAATCAGAGAAAGGACAGAAGAATGATTAAATTCGGTACAGGCGGCTGGAGAGCCGTCATCGGAGATGATTTTACCAAAGAGAACATACAGATACTTGCCAAGGCACTTTGCACAAAAATGCAGGATGAAGGGGTTACAGGAAAAGGAATTGTACTGGGCTATGACAGACGTTTTCTTTCGAAAGAGGCAATGCAGTGGGCAGGACAGATTTTTGCAGCAGAAGGCATTACCGCTTATCTGATCAACAAGTCTTCACCGACACCGCTTGTAATGTTTTATGTAATGAAACATGAATTTCCTTATGGCATGATGATCACGGCAAGTCATAATCCGGCGATCTATAATGGGGTCAAAGTTTTTACGCAGGGAGGAAGGGATGCAGATGAACTGCAGACCAGAGAAATTGAAGAATATATCTGTGCAGAAAAGGAAACACCGCAGGGGATGGATTATGAAAAGGCGCTTGCAAAAGGGCTGATCAGAGAAATTTGTCCTTTGAATGAATATATTGACAGTATCATTGCCGAAATCAATATGGAAGCGATTAAAAAATGTAATCTTCGTGTCGTGCTGGATCCCATGTACGGAGTGAGCGAAACATCTCTTCGCATGATTCTGCAGACAGCCCGGTGTGAAGTTGCAACGATTCATGACAGGCATGATACGCTTTTTGGCGGAAAACTGCCGGCTCCTTCTGCAGCAACGCTGCATTCCCTTCAGAACATTGTAACGGATGGACATTTTGATATTGGAATTGCAACAGATGGTGATGCCGACAGGATTGGTGTCATCGATGATACCGGAAGATTTTTGCATCCCAATGAAATCCTGGTGCTTTTATATTATTATCTGGAACAGTATAAAAATAAAAAGGGCTCTGCGGTGCGGAATATCTGCACAACCTGTGTACTGGATAAGGTAGCGGAAGATTTTGGTGAAAAATGTTATGAAGTACCTGTCGGCTTTAAATATATTTCTGCAAAAATGAATGAGACAAATGCGGTTATCGGAGGAGAATCATCCGGCGGCCTGACAGTCAGAGGACATATCAAGGGAAAAGACGGGATCTATGCGGCTATGCTTCTGGTTGAAATGATTGCGGTAACAGGCAAGAAACTTTCACAGATTATCCGGGAAATAGAGGATAAATACGGTATGATCAGCATGGAGGAAAACGATTATCATTTTTCGCAGGAAAAAAAGGAGGAAATATATAAAATCCTTCTGGAACAAAAAGAGCTTCCGCAGCTTCCCTGTCAAATCGAAAAAGTCAGTTATCTGGATGGCAGCAAGGTTTATTTCACAAACGGCGGCTGGGTCATAGCAAGATTTTCAGGGACAGAACCACTACTTCGAATATTCTGTGAAATGCCTGATCCTGATGACGCACGCAGTATTTGCAGAATATATGAAGAATTTCTGGGACTGCATAAAGTATGATAAAATATATCTATGAAAAATAAATTGAAATGGTCTGGACAACTGAAGAGGAGAAGGGCTTCCCTGCAACATACACTGATCGGCGTATTTGCCATTTCATGGCTGATCCCGATTGGTGTATTTTCGTACTTTATTTTCCACACCTATCAGAATGCCTATATCACCAAATCGGATAATCTGATTGCAAATGAAGTCAGTCTTTCAGGAGTACTGGTTTCAACGGATCTGGACGAAGCCATTGCCAAGATACAGAAGCCGACATACGAAGGAGAATGGGAAAAGCTGTATAACAGCCTTGAGAAGGGCAATATATCGCTTTCGGATTATCTGACATCGATCAGAGCGTCCCTGATCTACAAATTCTATATGGACAGGCAGGTTTCCAGATATGCATTTTACAGGGAAGGGGATACAACACCAAGCTGTTATTCCGGCAAAAACGGGTACAGCTATTCGGATTATCTTGAACATGTGCAGCCCGTAGCAGAACGCATGATGCAGGAAGACAGTAATTATGTGACAGTCAAAATTATTGATAATCAGATTTATCTGATCAGAAATCTGTATACGGTGAACAGTTACCGTAAATATGGAACGCTTGTAGTAGGCTTAACAAGAGAAAGTCTCTTTGATAATCTTCCGGTTGAGCATGCCCGGGATGTACGGATCTATATAAATGATGACACAGCTTTTCTGACAAGAGCAGAGCAGACAGGGAAACCGGTAAAAGAAAAAGAAGATGTATACAGAGATTTGATCGCACATAAGGAAAGTTCGCTTCTGGATTATAGTATGATGGGAAGTATGAAGGACAGGTATGCAGGTTATGCTTATGATTATCAGTGCGATAATTACAAACTGCACATGTACTATCTTGTGGAAGAAGAATCGCTGTACTCCGGAATTGCAAGACTGAATACACTGATGTGCATTACTCTGATCTGTATGCTTCCGATTATTTGCGCAACATGGATATATCTGCGCATGCACATCGAAAAACCGTTGATCATGCTTGCGGATGTATCGGAAAAAATCAAGGAAGGTGCTTTTGGCAGTACAATAAATGCTGAGAAGATGCCAAATGAAGAATTTTTCTCTCTTTCAGAATCATTTAATGATATGTCAAAGCGGATCAAGCATTTGTTTGATACAGTGTATCTTGAAAAAATGGCAACAAAGGATGCGCAGATTGCCGCACTGCAGGCACAGATCAATCCGCATTTTCTGAATAATACTTTGGAAATGATGAACTGGCAGGCCAGAATGAATGGGGATATTGAAGTCTGCAAGATGATCGAAGCACTTGGGACGGTACTGGATTCGAGTATGAACCGTTCGAATGACACACTGGTACGCCTTTCAGATGAGCTGCGCTGCGGAGATGCTTTTCTGTATATTATGTCCATGCGCTTTGGGCAGCGACTTAAAATTGTAAAAAACATTGATGAAGATCTGCTGCACATTCCTGTTCCGCAATTGATTCTGCAGCCGTTGATCGAAAATGCCATCCGGCACGGAATCGAAATAGTAAATTCAGGAACCATCTGGGTCAATATCTATGCACAGGAAGACAAAATGCTGATTGATGTGATCAATACAGGGAAAAAGCTGACGGAGCAGGAACAAATGCGTATCAGAGATATTGTTTCAGGAAAATATCGTCTGGATAAGTCAGAACCGGGAATTCACACATCTATGGGTATATATAATGTCAATCGCCGTATCGCACTGATCTATGGACCTGATTTTGGCCTTTGCATATCGCAGCAGGCAGAGAACTGTGTTTTATCAAGAATTACTTTACCTTTATCCTATATACCACATCTTCCACACGATGTGAAAAAAGAGGTGAATGAAAATGGCTTTTTATAAAGTAAGACTGACACAAGCTGTGTTATTGTTGTCTCTTGTTCTGGCGTGCACAGCCTGTGGAGACAATACGCCCAAAGCAGAGACATCGTCCGCACGGGAGGTAACACTGCGGGTTGTGACGATGTTCGGCGGAACGGATCCGAATGCACCTGTTTATGAGAAAATCATGGCAGACTTTCTGGATACACACCCCAATATCAGTATTGAAGACAATTCGGATACTTCGGATGAACAGTGGAAGGCATCTGTTGCTGCCAGTTTCAGTGCAGGAGATGAGCCGGATGTGCTGCAGTTTTTTACCGATGCAACGGCAGATCAGCTGATCGATATGGACAAGTTTGTTTCAATTAAGGAAATACAGCAGATTTACCCGTCGTATGCTGCAGATACCTATACATGGGCATTGAAGCAGGTTGCCAACAGAGATGGGGTAGAACGCGCTGTACCGACAACAGGGTTTTGGGAAGGGTTATATTGCAATCAGGATCTCTTTGACAGATATGATATTCCATTACCTTCGGATTGGGATTCTTTTGCCTGTGCAGTTGAAAAATTCAGAGCACAGGGGATGATTCCGGTTGCCTGCAGCCTTGGAAATGTACCGCATTATTGGATGGAATATCTGATGTTATATACTTCAGGTGTTGACGGGTACAGTACGAACTGGACACAGACTCCTGCAGACTGGATTGATGCACTGGAGAGATTTCGGATACTGAAGCAGATGGGAGCATTCCCTGATAACACAGACACCATCAGTAACGATTATGCGCAGGATCTGTTTAATGAGAAAAAGGCAGCTATGATTCTGGAAGGGAACTGGTATCTGCCTGCGATCAGAGACAGGCAGGATACCATCGTCATACCGTTTCCCGGGGTACCGGACCAGAAGGCGGCCTCAGGAACGGTTGTAGGCGGCATGACATCAGGATTCTATATTACACGCAGAGCATGGGAAAATCCGGACAAGCGGGAGGCTGCAGTAGCGTTTGTCATGGCAAATACAGATAAAGCGGCAGTACAGAAATATTGGGAATATGGAGGCGGAATTACGACAGCGGCTACCAGAGTGGCAGAATACGCAAAACGGACTCCGCTGGAACTTTCCGCCAGAAAATATATGCAGGGAGCAACACAGATTGTGCTTTCGACAGATTCCCGTATGGCACCGGGAGCATACAGGGAGCTGATTGCCGGAATCATGCGTGTATCGGATGGCGCATCTGCAAAAGAGTTATTGGATCGGGTAATGTCGCTAAATGATGAAAACGGGAACTGGTAGCATCAGGAAGGAATGTCCATATGTATAAGGTATTGATCATTGATGATGAACCGATTATTGTAGAGGGACTTTCAAGAAGTGTGCCCTGGGAAAAGTATGGCTGTCAGGTGCTGGGAACAGCAGGGAGCGGAACAGAAGGCCGCAAACTGATAGAACAATGTCATCCCGATATGATTTTTTTGGATATTTGTATGCCGGAAATGGATGGGCTTACCATGATCGCAGGACTGAAGTCAGAATATCAGGATATGCAGATCAGTATTCTGACCGGATTCAGAGATTTTGATTATGCCAAGAAGGCGTTAACACTTGGTGTTGCGCGATATTTGTTAAAACCGTCCAGCATGAATGAAATAGAGGAAGCAATCCGCTTTATGTGCGGTAAGGTGGAAAAACTGCAGCATTTGCAGGCAGCATCCGTTTATCCGGATGAGGAAATGCCGCAGGAACATGAAAGTGTGGCCAGTAATTTTATTGTGCGTAATGCATTGGATTACATTGAGGCCAATTACAGAGAAAAAATACTGTTGTCTGATGTTGCAGAGAAAATTTATGTCAGTCAGTGGCACTTGAGTAAGCTGTTAAATAAGGAAACAGGACAGAATTTTTCGGAAATTCTGAATGGAGTAAGAATACGCAGGGCAAAGGAACTGATGGAAAATCCGGCACTTCGGATAGGTGATATTGCGGAGGAAGTAGGATTTTTGGATGTTGCACATTTTTCAAGGATATTTAAGAAGTTAAACGGAATATCCGCAAATGAATATCGCAACCAGAGGAGTAATGGATCCTCTGATTAATAAAAGAAATATAACAGAAAAAAGAACTGATACAGGAAAAATGTATCAGTTCTTTTTTTGTATAAAAAACAATGCTGTCAAAAGTAAACAAAAATAATTCCGGAAAGAGCCAATAATAGGCAAAAAACAACAATCTCGTGCCGTGACGCAGCGTATCCAAAATCATAGAATAGAGGAAGAACAGAAAAGAGAAATGAAGTTATTCGGAATGAATGTAAAGGGGATTACATAATGGCTGAAATAAAATTAACAACAAAAAGAAACGGATCTGATCATTTTCTGACATCCGGCAGAACCAAAACACTCTTACTGACTTCAATGGTACTGCCCGGTGCAATTTGGTTCTTTTTGCTTCGTTATCTTCCAATGGCGGGCATTATTCTCGCATTTAAGAACTATAAGGTATATACCAGAGCACCCGGATTCTGGAACAATATGATACACAGTAAATGGGTGGGACTTAAAAATTTCAAATTTCTTTTTTCGGCATCGGATTCATGGACCTATATCAGAAATACACTTTGCTATAACATTCTGTGGATTGCAATCGGGCTGGTCGTAGCAGTGGGATTTGCTGTTATTCTGAATGAAATCACGCAGAAATTTGTCGCCAAAACATATCAGACATTGATGTTCTTTCCCTATTTTCTGAGCTGGGTGGTAGCAAGCTATTTTGTTATGGCATTTCTGGATCCGACCAGAGGATTGCTGGATCATTTCCTGGTTGCACATAATATGGCGGCAATTGACTGGTATAACGAACCAAAGTATTGGCCATGGATACTGACATTTTGTAATTTGTGGAAAAATATCGGTTATTCAACCATTCTCTATCTGGCTGCAATTACCGGGATTGATACCACACAATATGAAGCGGCAAGTATTGACGGTGCAAGTAAATGGCAGCAGATAAAGAGTGTCACACTTCCCAATCTGCGTCCGATGATCTGTATCCTTCTGATTATGAATGTAGGTAAAATATTCAATTCCGATTTTGGATTGTTTTATACCGTACCAATGAATTCAGGCTCCCTGTTTTCTGCAACGCAGGTAATTGATACCTATATTTATCGTGTCATGACGGCAACCAGTAATATCGGAATGAGCACTGCAGGGGGACTTTTACAGAACCTGGTCGGATTCGTTTTCATCATGGCGGCCAACCGGATTGTCAGCAAAATTGATGAAGACAGCAGTCTGTTCTGAAAAAGACTGAAAAAAAGAAAGGATCCGTGAAATGAAAATAAAAAAGAAAAGAAAAATAAATGCGGTCAGTGTTCCTGTTGAAGTGTTATTCCATGTCATAATGCTCATTTTTTGTCTGGCATGTATTGTTCCATTTGTGTTTGTTGTTATTATTTCACTTTCATCAAAAGACAGTATTCGTATGATCGGTTATTCCTTTACACCTGTATCATGGTCACTGGAAGCGTACCGTTATGTGGTCAGACTTGGAGATCAGCTTTGGCGGTCATATTTTAACAGCTTTTTCATTACTGTTGTCGGGACCGTGCTGAGCATGCTGATTACGATCATGTATGCCTATGCACTTTATCGTAAAGACTTCAAATATCGCGGATTTTTTACCTTTTTCTGCTTTTTTACCATGCTGTTCGGAGGCGGACTTGCACCGACCTATGTGGTATGTAAGACCGTACTGGGATTATCAGACAGTTATGCGGCAATTATCGTTCCGATGTTGTTAAATCCGTTTAATCTGATCGTAATGCGGACTTTTTTCCAGAGTTCTGTTCCGACAGAACTGATTGATGCAGCTGCAATTGACGGAAGCGGGGAGTACAGTACACTTTTTCGGATTATCATTCCGATTTCCAAACCGGGAATTGCAACAGTCGGATTATTAACGGCACTTGCATACTGGAATGAGTGGTTTATTCCCATGCTGTATGTCAAGGATGCAGCTTACATTCCCCTTCAGTATCTGCTGATGCAGATGCAGACCAAGGTGGATTTCCTTGTGAAAAACAGTTCCATGATCGGTGCAGAAGCAGCTAATATCATGAGTTCACTTCCTGCCGATTCGCTTCGCATGGCACTGGTTGTATTGATTGTTGTACCAATTGCTTGTGCATATCCCTTTTTCCAACGCTATATCATTTCGGGACTGACAATCGGTTCTGTTAAGGGCTGAACATCCGGACAGATAGTTACGGCATAGTGCCGACTATATAAACAATATTTTAAGGAGGGTTTTACATGAAAAAGAAGGTATTATCGTGTGTTCTGGCAGCATCCATGCTGTTATCCATGACGGCATGCGGAAACAGCGGCAGCAATGTGGGGAGCAGTGCATCCTCTGCTGATACTGCAGCGGCAGCGCAGACTGCGGAGAGCAAGGAAACAGCGACGGATCAGGCAGCTGTTGATGTGAGTCAGCTGGAACCTGTTACACTCAAAATGTATTTTGACGGCAGCAATGTGACGGATGACAGTCAGGTACTGGAAGCAGCAAATGCATATCTGAAAGAAAAACTGAATGTAACACTGGAACCGGTATGGGGAACCTGGGGTGATTTTGACACGAATTCCGTGTTATCTTTACAGGGTGGAGATGATGTGGATATTTACTTCACATCTTCCTGGAGTGCAGATGAATATAACAAGTTTGCCCGAGACGGGTATTGGGTACGGCTGGATGATCCCAATAATAATATGATTGAGAAATATGCGCCGGAACTTTGGAAAACATTGCCGCAGGTATTGATCAACGGGGCATCTATCAATGGCTCTGATGGGTTTGGTGTATATGCGGTACCGGGTTATAAGGATATTGCAACACAGAACTGCTGGGATATCAATGTGACAAAGCTGAAAGAACTGGGTTATACACTGGATGACATTAAAAATGCGGATTATTACACATTTGGAGACATTCTGAAAAAAGCAAAGGAAAAATACGGAAAAGATTTCTATCCGCTTCTGGTAGAAGGCGCAGTTCTGGAAAGAATGGTAGATAATTCCATTATTGTAACAGGAGACAGTGCTACCGGAAACTTCATGTCATATTATGTAAATCCTGCAGATCTGACGCAGCCAAGTACTTATGGCAATAAGATTTTGAATAAGTTTTCGACGGATGAGTTCAAAAAGTTTGTAAAGCAGACACGTGCTTATTATCAGGCAGGTTACATTGATCCTTCTCTGGGAAATGCAAATCAGGCAAACGATACCAGAAGCAGCAAGCAGCTGACAGGTGACTATCTGATCGGGACACAGTCTTATTCTCTTGGATATGAAATGCAGGCTTCTCAGGAACGTGGAATTGATGTTGCGATGGTTCCCTGCACAGATCCCTATGTAGATACGACTTCTTCACAGGGAGCCATGATGGCCATATCCACGGCCTCCAAGAATCCGGAACGTGCGATGATGTTCCTGAACCTGCTGAACACAGATCCGTATCTTATGACACTGCTTAACTATGGCGTGGAAGGGGTTCATTACAATCTGAACAGTGACAAGCTGGTTGAATTTACGGATAAAAGAAGTGATTATCAGCCATGGACAAACGGTATGGGAAATGTAACCATTCTGGCACCTACCGCAGCGCAGGGGGCAGATTTCTGGAATGGTTTCAAGAGCTATTACGGAGAAGCAAAGCAGATTCCGATTCTGGGTTATGCGTATGACGGATCCAATATGGAAACGCAGATGGGTGCAGTTGCCAATGTAGTAGCAGAATATATGCTGCCGCTTTGCACAGGAACAGTGGATCCGGATGAAAAGCTTCCTGAATTCCAGAAGAAATTGGAAGAAAATGGTATTAATGATATAATCAAAGACGCAAATACACAATTGGATATTTTTATGGCAGCAAAGGGTAAATAAGCAAGTACAGATATATAATTGATTTCCGCAAGCGGGCCCTGCGTGATGAAATGTCATGCAGAACCCGCTTTTTGGGGAGAAAGGCATGATATGATCATACGTAAAATTTATCCCGGTGAAGTAAAGCGTACAGAAGAACTTTTTTCTGTCGCATTTGAAACGGTATATGAAGAGAAGAGAGATCCTGAAATACGGTATCTGGAAAAGTATGCTGCTTTTGAAGATGATGATAAAACAATGATGTGCTGCCTGACTGCAACAGGATATCCTGTCAATTTTGATGGAAACGAAGTCAAAATGGCGGGAATAGGTGGAGTAGCATCGCTTCCGCAATATCGCAGAAAAGGAGGGATCAGAGCGTGTTTTACAAAAATGCTTCCGGAACTGTATGCGGAGGATATTATTTTCTCTTATCTTTATCCCTTTTCAACAGAATATTACAGAAAATTCGGATATGAAATGGGATGCCGGGGATGGAAATATCATTTAAAACTTGCATTTATCCCGCAATATGACAGCAGCGGAACAGCAGTACTGATAGATCAGTACAACCGGGATCAGCTGCTTCCGGATATCAGGCAGATATATCTGTACTGGCAGAAAAAATATAACGGAATGATCTGTAATGAGGAATGTGAATACCGTTTTATTAAGGAAGCCGATCCATACAGAACGCAGGAATTTACCTGGATATATCGGTCAAAAGACGGAAAACCGAAAGCATACATGACCTATCGGAAAGTAAAAGAGAAGGAAGAACAGGTTCTGCTTTGCAGCAAAATGGTTTATGCGGATACAGAAGGGCTGAAGGGCTTACTGAGCCTGGCAAAGACGATGGCAGCTGATCACAGCAGGATTATTTTCACACTGCCGCAGGACTGTGAAATCGAATCGTTCCTGACGGAATTTTCTTTTGGTGCATATCATAAAGAGCAGGTCAATCTGGGAATGATTCGTGCGGTCAATGTGCAAAAAATTCTTGAACTAGCAGCGTACAGGGGAACCGGAAGTATCTGTCTGAAAATTTCAGATGCCTGCATTTCTCAAAACAACGCGGTTTTTGAGGTGCAGTACGAAAATGGAAGAGCAGTACGGGTACAGGAGGTAAATAACGGGGAAGCAATGCCACAGATGGAGTTATCCATACAGGCATTTTCTCAGCTGGCAGTGGGGTGCCTGCGCGGTTCACTGACAGATAACAGCGGGGTATCATTTTTATCAGATCAGACATCTGCAGAGCAGGTGTTTTACAGAAAACCGGCATATATTATGGAGTTTTTCTAAGTGCGTACAGCATGGAAGGGATACGAATGCATATTATCAAAGCACAGGATTATACAGCAATGAGCAGAATGGCGGCCAATATCATATCAGCACAGATTATCATGAAGCCGGATTGTGTTTTGGGTCTTGCGACCGGATCAACACCGGTCGGCACATACCGACAATTGATTGCATGGTACGAAAAGGGTGATCTTGATTTTCAGAAAGTAACAACGATTAATCTGGACGAATACAAAGGCCTTTCGCCTCAAAATGAGCAGAGCTACCGCTATTTTATGAATCAGAATCTCTTTGATCAGATCAATATCAATCAGTCTCATACCTATGTTCCAAATGGATTGGAAGAAGACAGGAACAAAGCCTGCCGGGATTATAATGAGATTATCAGAAAAAGCGGCGGAATTGATTTGCAGCTTCTGGGACTTGGACAAAACGGCCATATCGGATTCAATGAACCGGAAGAAGCATTTGAAAAGGAAACGCACTGTGTAAAGCTTTCAGAGAGTACCATCGCAGCAAATGCAAGATTTTTTGCAACAATGGAGGAGGTTCCGAAAGAAGCCTATACAATGGGAATCAAATCAATTATGCAGGCCAAAAAGATTCTTGTGATCGTAAGCGGAAAAGAAAAGGCGAATATTGTTAAACGTGCTTTTTTCGGACCGGTCACACCGATGGTTCCGGCATCTGTACTGCAACTGCACAATGATGTGACACTGGTTGGAGATGCGCAGGCGCTTTCTTTATTGCAGGAAGAACGGGAAGAAGGATAATATGCTGATTCTGAATGGGGATGTATATACAGAGAAATTCATATTTGAGAAACGGAATATTCGAATTAAAAACGGTAAAATAGAAAGTATTACAAGAGAAAAACCGGAGCCGGAAAATGGAGAAGAGATTGTGGATGCGACAGGAAAGAAAATCATTCCCGGACTTACGGACATTCATTTTCACGGATGTGCAGGATATGACTTTTGCGATGCCACACAGGAGGCAATTTCTGTTATCGCCAGATATGAAAGACAGGTGGGCGTGACCAACATCTGTCCCGCTACCATGACGATTTCCAGACAAAGACTGCTGAATATATGTAAAATTGCGGCACAACACAAAGCAGAAGGGGAAGAAGCAGAACTCGTGGGAATCAATCTCGAAGGACCCTTTATTTCACCGCAAAGAACAGGCGCCCAGAATCCTGCATTTGTGCACAAACCGGATACACAGATGTTATCAGGACTTGCGAAAGCATCCGGGAATCTGGTAAGACTGGTTACCATTGCGCCTGAGGAAGAAGGGGCAATGGAATGCATTCGTAAAATGAACAAAAAAGTACATTTTTCTGTCGGACATACCATGGCTGACTGTGAAACAGCCGAAAAAGCTTTTGAGGCAGGAGCAGATCATGTGACACATCTTTATAATGCGATGCCAGGACTGACGCACCGGGCACCCGGCGTTGTCGGTGCTGCTGCGGATGATGAGAAGGTTATGGCAGAGCTGATCTGTGACGGAATACATATTCATCCGAGTGCAGTTCGGGCAGCATTTCGTATGTTCGGACCGCAGCGGGTAATTTTGATCAGTGACAGTACCAGAGCATGCGGAATGCCGGACGGAGAGTATGAACTGGGTGGGATCCCGGTTTATAAGAAAGGCAGGTCAGTCAGACAGGCGGACGGAACGCTTGCCGGAAGTGCAACAAATGTATTTGAATGTATGAAAATAGCAATGCAGATGGGAATCTCACAGGAGAATGCTGTCCGTGCAGCAACCTGGAATCCAGCAAGATCGATTGGAATTGAGGATCATCTTGGGAGTATTGTTCCGGGAAAACTTGCCAGAATGATCATTTTGGATGATAACTGGGAAATAGTCAGAGTCATTATGGAAGGATAATAATTTATTCGGAAAAAACAGGGCAATAGAACAGAATAAGGCAATTTATGATATAATCAGACGCAGATTAATGATGGAATCTGTGTCTGTTTTTTATGGAAAAAGGAGAATATGGCAGAATGATAGCATTTTTTGATATTGACGGGACATTAACATCGGAAGTTGATGCTTCTATTCCTGACAGTGCTGTAATTGCAATTAGAAAAGCCCGTGAAAACGGGCATATGATGTTTATTAATACAGGCAGATGTGCACAAAATGTGGAAATGTGTTTTAGAAAAATCGGTTTTGACGGGTATGTGTGCGGATGCGGAACGAATATTTATTATAATCACAAAGAGCTTTTGTATGTCAGTCAGTCACATGAAATTGTGATGGCTTTGCTGCAGCAGGCAAGGCGTACGGATATTGATATTGTATTTGAATCCCGAAAAGAGATTATTTTTGACCGTTCAAGAGAAATACATAATCCGGATGCAATGAAATTGTACTATGATTTGAAGGGCAAACATTACGATATGTCTCACCCGCTTGAAGCAGAGGACTATACCTGTGATAAATTTATTATCTGGTTTACAGATGCAGAACAGCTTGCAGCGTTTCGGACAGTAAGTGATAAATGGTTTGTCTGCATTGACAGAGGAAATCATTTCAGAGAATTTGTTCCCATCGGATATTCCAAGGCAACAGGAATTCAATTTCTGCTGGATGAGCTTGGGATTCCCCTTTCGGAAGCATACGCATTTGGTGACAGCAACAATGATCTGCCCATGCTGCAGTATGTTCCCAACAGTATTGCAATGGGAAATGCTGAAAATGAATCACTTTTTGAAAAAGTTGCGTATGTGACAGCCAAAGCCAGTGAGGATGGAATTCAGAAAGCACTGGAACATTTCAAATTCATCTGAAAATCTGCAGGTTTATTCAAAAGCAGAAAAAAGACAGAAAAAAGCCGCGGGAGAAAAAAATGCTGCAAAAGCATGGGATCAGGAACAGTGTAGTAGGGATATATATGTTTTTTGCCGCACTGGTGCTGCTGTATGCACTGATCGGAGGAATCAGCCATAAAAAAGAAAGCCTGTGGAATGGGTTTAATGCAAAAGCGGTAACGGAGCTGAATGAAGGATGGAAGCGGAGTATCAATGGAGAACCATTTTCATCAGTCACATTGCCACAGACCGAAAGTATTCCAAATTCCGATATTACTGTGCTGGAAGGAACACTGCCACAAAAAATCGCAGCAGGGAAAACAATTGCTGTTTATTCATCTTTTCAAAATATCAGAATCTATCTTGCAGGTAAAATGGTGGAAAATTATACCGGAGAGGATGGGTTCCTGCACACGGACGTTCCGGTGACACAGATTCTGTTTGTTTCACTGAGACCGGAAAATGCCGGACAGAAAATCCGGATAGAATATGCAAGTCCGCTGCCTTCCCGAAGGGGTGTACTGCACAAAGTTCTTATCGGGAGCAGAATAGATGTGATCTATTATCTTCTGGGAGAACGTATTCTTATTATGCTTGCAGGTGGATTGCTCCTTGTTATCGGAGCAGTCCTGATCTGTTATCGCATATTTACACATGAGAAGGGAATTGTCGGAGAGGCACTGCTTTTTCAGGGAGTATTTGTGCTTCTTCTGGGACTCTTTTTTGTTTTGCAGGCAGGAATGAATCAGGTCTTTTTCAGAAATCTTAACTGGGCAAGATATCTTGAATTTTTTTCGATTATGCTGGCACCTGTCACAGCCATTCTGGAAATGGATGTGGTTGAGAAACACAGATTGAGACAATACGCTGATCTGTTGTGTATCTGCTGCATCGGGATGATTTTTACAGAATGTGTTCTGGCAGTTGTATTTCAGATTGATTATATGAAAGTAATCATGTTTACATATCTGATGATTGTGATAGCCGTTCTCTATGCAGGGGGTTCAATTATCTGGCTGTATATATCCGGAGAGAAAGAATTGCTGCGGGAAATGAAATGGATGATTTATGCCAATGCTGCACTTGCAACAGCAACAGTCGGAGAAATTATTTTATATTATGTTGCACCGTCAAGGGAGGATTGCAGAAGTCTTGCATGCGGCGTTATTTTTCACTCTTTTTTTTCCGTAAAATGGATTCTGCAGCAAAAGGAATTGCAGGAAGTTGAAAAAGAACGTTCCATTCAGCAGGCAGAGGCAAAGAGCATTTTTCTTGCCAGTATGTCACATGAGATCCGAACGCCTGTCAGTGCAATTCTCGGAATCAATGATATGATTTTGAAAAAAGTACAGGATAATGAAATATTGGAGTATGCAGAGGATATTAATGAATCCGGACACAGTCTGATGAATCTGGTTAATAATATTTTGAATTATTCCAGATTGGAATCCGGCAGTGATAAGCTGGTTAATACAGATTACAGGTTTTCAGCGCTTTTACAGGAACTGGAAGAAAGTACCAGAAGTGCGATTGGTAAAAAGCATATATTTCTGGAAATGAAGATAGAACCTTCCCTTCCGTCCGGATTGTATGGTGACAGAAATAAAGTCAAAACAATTTTGGAAAATATTCTGCAAAATGCGGTGCAGTATACCGGAAAGGGAAGGATTACACTGACAGTCTGTGCAGAAAAGACAGACAGAAAAAACATTATTCTGCAATTCTGTATTGATGATACGGGACCGGGGCTGACTGCAAAAGAACGGAAAAGAGTAACGGAAATGCTCCGGCAGGTACAGCAGAATGCACCACAGGAAAAAGGACTTGGACTCATGGTGGCGGGCGGATTTGTCAGAATGATGAATGGAAATATCGAACTGCTTGCATCAGAAACAGGCGGTTGTCTGGTGCGTATTCGGATTGCACAAAGAATAAATGATGATTCCGGGGTTGGAAACTATCACGAAAACGTTTTATTAAAGAAAGATATTTATATGCCGGAAAAGAAAATTCTGGTTGTGGATGATGAACCCATTAATACAAAGGTTCTGATTGGAATGCTGGGAAATACAGGAATACGTATTGATACAGCAGGAAACGGTTATGATGCGGTACAGTTGACAACGGACGTGGAGTATGATCTGGTTTTGCTGGATCATGAGATGCCTGGAATGGACGGAATAGAAACTTTTATTAAAATGAAGGAAATATGGCGTAAAAAGAGAGTATCCGTACCGGTTATTATGCTTTCCGCAGAACTGGAATCTGATCAGGAAGAAAATTATACCAATATGGGATTTGCTGGTTTTCTGTATAAACCGGTAAATGAAAAAGCTTTGATCCGGATAATAGAAAAGCTGTTTCATGAAAAAGTTTGAGAACAGAAGGAATGATATGGAACGTATCAATATGGGAAATGTGAGGCTTTATCATAATATAGTCATCAGATTGTATACGCTGATTCTTTTCCTGCCGTTTGTACTGGCAATAGTCAGTTTTGTGGATTTTCATGGAGAAAACAGCTTTCATACAGCCGGCTACAGGAAACTGGATGATACATTGATCGAAAGTTATACCGGCAGCAGACTTGAAATGGAAGGAAAGCTGCCGCAAGATATAGCAGACGGCAATGTAATATATGTGTATTCCAGACAGGAAAAAATTGAAATATACGTGAATGATTCAGAACCTGGCATGGAATGGAAAAGCGAGGGATCTGATTCCCGCAATGCCATGCTGGATGGATGGCACAGGGTATACCTGAACAGAGATCTTTCAGGAGCAGATTTTCGGATTATTTTGACTTCGCTGAACGGTTCCAAAGCAAAACACATTCATTCTGTTTATATGGGAGATGAAAGTGCTGTTTTGCAGCATCTGATCCTATTATATTGCTATCCGGTGTTTTCTGGTATTTTGCTTTTCCTTCTGGGTCTTTTTATGCTGGGTTATTCTCTTACAGCCTGGAAAATGGGCAGTCGTGTGTATCATTTTCTTGGGGCATTTATGATGTTTGCAGGAGTATATCTGTTCTACAGCGCACAAATACGTCAGGTATATCTGGGATGGGCAGAATATGCCGACAATATGGCATTTGTATGTTTACTCATGGCACAGATTCCGCTTGCAGCTGTTGTTGATGAAGGAACGGGGAGAATTTACCATGGTTTGCTGACCGTTCTGGAGTGCATGGAAATGACATTTTCCATTTTAACGACAGCACTGATGATGGTCCATATATGGAACCCTGGACAGCTGTTTCTGATACTGCGGTTTCTATACATATGGCAGCTGTTGTTCTATCTGATACTGTTAATGAAAAAAAACGGTTCAGAGGAAAGTTCCATGAAACGCGGTAAAATGAAAATTGCATTTTTTTTGCTGCTTGGTGGTGGAATCACAGAAGCAGGTATGTGGTATGGGTTACAGATAGACCTTGCGGGAGCAGGTGTGACATCCGGCGTGCTTGCCTTTAGCCTGATTGGAATTGCAGAATTCTGGGAGTGGATGCGTGCGCTGCTTGCGAGGGAACGGCAGGCACTTGTCAGAAATGAAGAAAAGAATATTTTTCTGGCAGAAATGTCACATTCTATCAGGACACCCGCGAATACAGTTCTTGGAATGGATCTGATGATTCTGCGCAGGAGTAAGGATCCTGTGGTCAACAGTTATGCAGCAGATATATGGAATGCAGGGCAATCTCTTCTTGCAGTGATTGATAATATTCTGGATTTTTCAAAAATCGGCAGTGGAAAAATGGCGATTCATCCCTGTGCATACCAATTGACTTCCCTGATCAGTGACTGTTATCAGATGGTTATTTTCAAAGTACAGGGCAAAAAGCTTGAATTTCATATTGCAAATGATCCGCAGATACCGGATTATCTCTATGGAGATGAAACGAGGATCAGACAGATAATCACCAATTTACTGACCAATGCCGTAAAATATACTTTTGCAGGAGACATTACGCTGGAACTGGATTATGAAAAAGAAAATTCTGAATGTATTCTGTTGAAAATATCAGTAAAAGATACGGGAATCGGGATCAGAGAAGAAAATATTCCGGATCTGTTTCAGAGTTATAAACGATTGCATGAATATGATAATCCGGCGATTGAAGGATCCGGGCTTGGACTTTCCATTGTAAAGCATACGGTGGAACTGATGGACGGAAAAGTGGAAGTTGCAAGTGTATATGGCAAAGGATCGATCTTTACCGTTACGATTCCGCAAGTTGTAAAGGGGTGGGAGCAGATCGGAAATCTTGGACTTCTTCTGGAAAACGGGATCAGAAAACCGGCGGGAAAAGTGGAATGGTTCCGTGCGCCACAGGCCAGGGTATTGATTGTTGATGATGTGAAAATGAATCTGAAAGTCATGAGTGCCCTGTTGGATGCCTCCGGAATGGAAATTGATTGTGCTTTGAGCGGGCAGGAGTGTCTGAAACTTGCCGCGCAGAAAAAGTATGATATGATTTTCATGGATCATATCATGCCTGGAATGGATGGAGAAGAGACTTTTCGCAGAATGTGCGGCATGAATCCGAACCGGAATCGCAACACACCGGTCATCATGCTGACAGCAAATGCTATCATGGGAGCAAAAGAGGAATATATGGGAGCAGGCTTTGGAGGGTATATCTCCAAACCTGTGAGAGAAGAGGAGTTAAGGGATATTTGCATGCAGTATCTGCCGGACAGAAAGATACAGAAAACGGAAGACGAAGCGGAAGACAGCGAACAGCAAATAGATTTGCAGGTACAGAATATGCAGGACATCAAACTGGAAAAACTTTCAGAGCTACTGGACACAAAAACCGGAATTGCATATTGTGTGGATGATGCACAGTTGTATCTGGAAATTCTGTCGGATTATGTATTGCCGGAGAGAAAGCAGCAGATTATCGAGGCGTATGAAACACAAAAATGGGATAATTACAGGGTAGGTGTTCATTCATTAAAAAGTACATCCAAAACAATTGGTGCGATGCAGCTTTCAGAAATGGCACTTTCATTGGAAACTGCTGCCAAACAAAATAATCTTGAATATATAAAAGAACATCATGCAATGATGATGCAGGTCTATGAAAATCTGAAAGAAAATATCAGCAGGATCCTCGCTTAAGCAGCATATTACGGGAATTTTCAGCGGGGTACCATGGTATATAAAAGAAAGGATTAACAACTGGTTATGAAAAATATGAAGAAACTGATATCGTATTATGGCCCTTACAAAAAGATCTTTTTTGCGGATATGTTTTTTGCAATTCTCTCAGCAGCAATTGCACTGATGATCCCACTGGTAGTGCGTTATGTGACGGGAAAAGTGATCTACATGGGGACAAGTGCGGCCTATCACACGATTATACTGATTGGTGTGGTAATGGTGGCGCTGGTTCTGGTGCAGTGCTACTGCAATTTTTTTATTGCAAATTACGGGCATGTAATGGGAGCCAAAATTGAATATGATATGCGTGCGGAAATTTTTGCGCATTATCAGAAGTTGTCCTTTTCCTTTTATGATGATCAGAAAGTGGGGCAGTTGATGTCAAGAATCACCACGGATCTGTTTGATATCAGTGAACTGCTGCATCATGGACCGGAAAACATTGTAATCTCACTGATCAAGATCATCGGTGCGTTCATCATTTTACTCAGTATCAGTCCGCATCTGACGATTGCAGCATTTATTCTGGTTCCATTTATGCTCTGGTATGCACTTTTCCTGAATCAGAAAATGAAAAAGGCTTTTCGGGAAAATCGTGTCAGGATTGCAGGAATCAATGCGCAGATTGAGGATAATCTGTCAGGAATCCGTGTTGTAAAATCCTTTGCGAATGAAGAAATTGAGAATGAAAAATTCAGGGAAGGAAATGAAGGATTTCTGGCTGCCAAGAAAAACAGTTATTTCTATATGGGCAGTTATCAAAGCGTTTTGAGTGCATTTACTGTAATGATCAACATCGTCGTTATTGTGGTGGGTGGGGTACTGATTACCCGGCAGGTGGTAAATGTTACTGATTTTGTTACGTTTCTGCTGTATATCAATGTTTTTACGGATCCGATCCGGACACTCATTGATTTTACGGAACAGTTTCAGAATGGCTATTCCGGATTTGAACGTTTTCAGGAAATTCTGAATATTGAACCGGATATTCAGGATAAGGTTGGCGCTGTTGAACTGCATCATGTAAAGGGAGAAATTGACTTTCGTGAGGTTTCCTTTCAATATTCCGAACAGACACCTGCTGTACTTGATAAAATCAATCTGCATGTTCCGGCAGGTGCGTATGTTGCACTGGTGGGACCATCGGGAGCCGGAAAGAGTACTTTGTGCAGCCTGATCCCCAGATTTTATGAAATAACAGCCGGAGAGATTACAATTGATGGGCAGAATGTTCAGGATGTTACTTTAAAAAGTCTTCGCAACCATATTGGAATCGTACAGCAGGATGTATATCTGTTTGGGGGAAGCATAGCAGAAAATATCAGATACGGAAGACCCGATGCGACAGATGCGGAGATTGTAGAAGCTGCGAAAAACGCAAATGCACATGATTTTATCATGTCTTTGCCGGATGGTTACGATACCGATATCGGACAACGCGGCGTTAAACTTTCGGGCGGGCAGAAGCAGAGACTTTCCATCGCAAGAGTATTTCTCAAAAATCCGCCGGTGCTGATCTTTGACGAGGCAACCAGTGCACTGGATAATGAAAGTGAGAAAGTAGTACAGGAATCGCTTGAAAAACTCGCCAGAAACAGAACAACTTTTGTTATTGCACATCGCTTATCTACGATTCGAAATGCGCAGCGGATACTGGTTCTGACAGATAACGGAATTGAAGAACAGGGTACGCATGAAGAATTGATGCAGGTTCATGGAGAATATCAGAAACTATACAGCATGGCAATGGGACAGAAGTAATGCCTGTCTGTTCATGCAGACATAAAAAGCAGACGTGAAAATAAGAAGCGCATAAATTCAGGATTGAATATAGAAAACCTGATTTTATGCGCTTTATTTATTGGAATAATGATTGCTTATTTCTGAAGCAGTTTTTTCAGATCTTCAGCAGGTGTAGTAATAGGAGCAATGTTGTAATGCTCTACAAGGTAATTCAGTACATTTGGAGAAACAAATGCAGGAAGTGTCGGTCCGAGCAAAATGTTTTTGATGCCAAGATGCAAAAGTGTCAGCAGGATGCAGACAGCCTTCTGTTCATACCAGGACAGAACGAAGGAAAGCGGTAGCTCATTTACTTCACATTTGAATGCACCTGCAAGTGCTACAGCAACCTGAATGGCGCTGAATGCATCATTACACTGTCCCATATCCATAATGCGAGGAAGACCGGCAACCGTACCCAGATCCAGATCGTTAAAACGATATTTTCCGCAGGCAAGTGTCAGGATAACGGAATCGGAAGGTGTCTGTTTCACAAAATCCGTATAATAATTACGTCCCGGTTTTGCTCCATCACAACCGCCGACCAGGAAGAAATGACTGATCTGACCGTTATTTACGGCTTCAACGACTTTATCTGCAACAGAGAGAACCGTTCCGTGGCCAAAACCGGTCGTTACTTCGTGTCCGCCATTGATACCGGTAAGTTCCTGATCTTCGCTATAACCGCCAAGTGCCAGTGCTTTCTCAATAACAGGAGTGAAGTCTTTGTTTTCACCGATGTGAACAAGCCCCGGATAGGAAACAACTTCGGTTGTAAAAATACGATCCATGTAGGATGCTTTCGGAGGCATGAGGCAATTGGTTGTAAACAGTACCGGTGCAGGAAGATTATCAAATTCCTTCTGCTGATTCTGCCATGCAGTACCAAAGTTTCCTTTCAGCTGCGGATATTTTTTCAGTTCAGGATATGCATGTGCAGGGAGCATTTCGCCATGTGTATAAACATTGATTCCCTTACCTGCAGTCTGGTCAAGAAGTGTTTTCAAATCGAAAAGGTCATGTCCGCTGATAACAATAAAAGGACCTTTTTCGATTGTCAGAGGAACAGTGGTTGGAACAGGTGTGCCATAAGTTTCTGTATTTGCCTGATCAAGAAGTGCCATACATTTCAGATTGACTTCTCCTGTTTTTAAAACAAGCGGAAGCAGTGCATCCATGGTATCTTCATATCCGATCGCAAAAAGCGCACGATAGAAGAATTCGTTTACTTCCGGATCTGTATACCCCAGAACCATCGCATGATAGCCGTATGCTGCCATTCCGCGCAGACCAAAAAGAATCAGTGACTTCAGGGATCTGATATCTTCATTGGCATTCCATACTTCATTCATATCATAATCATCACTTCCGCCGCAGGGTGAACCACAGGCACTGCATGCGGGTGCCAGCATATCTTTTCCTGCATGAACCAGATCAATCATATTCTGAACAGTTTCACTGTTAAAATTAACGTTGGTGATTGTTGTAAACAGACCCTCCAGAATAATTTTATCCGTTTCTTCTGTCGGACGGTTCCCACCTTCTACGGCGCGTGCAAGTCCGATCAGTGCGCCGGTCAGTTTATCCTGTAAACCTGCAACATCGGCAGGCTTTCCACAAACACCTGCTTTTCCGGTACAACCTGTGCATCCGGCTGTCTGCTCACATTGAAAACAAAACATATCACTCATATTTTCCCCTTTCGTGCCGCGCGATGCGGCGCTCTTAAAATGTTTCACACAGTCAGTCGAGGATTTCTCCATCGGTTGAAAGTGTAACGACCTGCCATGGAATCATTTTGCCGCTTCTTTGCAGTGCGGTTTTAACTGCGTATTCAATGCCGCCGCAGCAGGGAACCTGCATACGAACAACAGTAACACTTTTTATATTGTTGTTTGTCAGGATTTCAGTCAGTTTATCTGCATAGTCGGCATCATCCAGTTTCGGGCATCCGATCAGTGTTACATGACCTTTTACGAAACGTGCATGAAAATCAGCACGTGCATAGGCAGTACAGTCAGCTGCGACAAGAAGCTTTGCATTATCAAAGTAAGGCGCATTGACAGGAGCCAGCTGTATCTGAACAGGCCATGTAGTAAGTTCGGATACGGAACCGGAGGAAACTTCCACAGCGTTTTCCGCTGCCGGTCGTAAAGCTGCCGGAGTGCTGCCCGGACAGGAATGGTTTATGGTATGCGCAGCGCTTCCGGGACATCCGGAATGTGCGGCAGTACTTTCCTGCGCTTTGGAACGAAGAACCGCTTCCTGATCATATGCAGCAGCTTCCCGTTCGGTAAAGGTAATTGCACCGGTCGGACAGGCAGGCAGACAATCACCAAGGCCGTCGCAGTAATCATCACGCATCAGCCTGGCTTTTCCATCCACCATTGCGATTGCTCCTTCATGACATGCAGCAGCACATGCACCACATCCATTGCACTTTTCTGTATCAATCTGAATGATTTTTCTTTTCATCAGAAAAACTCCCTTCGTAAAATCATATTGAAATGATATTGTTTTGCGTTTCTGAGAAAAGTGTAATACAATTCACAAGGCAAGTATGTTGCAAATGCAACGTAATGAAGAAAGAGTAAAAATTTTTGATAAATTTTTTTGCAAAATGCTCCGGCATGGAGGTAAAAATGAAAAATAATGATATTGCAGTAATTATGCGCTCAGATTTGTTTCGGGGAGTGGGAGAAAAAGAGACAGAATCCATGTTGGGATGTCTTTCTGCTGAGAGAAGGGCATATGAGAAGGGCGCATATATATATCAGTATGGAGATATGGTAGATGCAATAGGGCTTGTTACAGAAGGAACTGCCAATGTGATCAATGAAGATTATTGGGGGAACAGAAATATTGTAGCTGTGATCCAGCCGGGGGAGACATTTGCAGAGAGCTATGCAGGAGTGGGAATTCCGATTGGCGTCAGCGTACAGTGTCTTGAAAAAACACAGGTCATTTTTCTGAATATCCGGAAGGTGCTGACTACCTGTTCCTCGGCCTGCGCATTTCATACAAGACTGATTCAGAATCTGATTACCCTTCTGGCATCCAAAAATCTGCTGATGAATGAAAAACTGACCTATCTGACCAGAAGGAATACAAGAGATAAGCTGCTGGCTTATTTATCTGCCGAATCCATGAGAAAGAAATCTGCAAGTTTTTCAATTCCGTTTGACAGGCAGCAGCTTGCAGACTTTCTTTCCGTAGACAGGAGTGCAATGTCAGGAGAACTTTCCAGAATGCAGAAAGAAGGAATTATTTCTTATAAAAAGAATCAGTTCACGCTTTGTGCATCCTATGATGAACGAGATTAGTTTCTGTGCTTTTTTCTTCTCACAATATCTTCTCTTTTGTGCCGGAGAATACAATGTACGATAAAGATGGAAATATCCATAAAAAGATGCGCGATCAGAATACTGACAATGACACCGTTTGATTTCAGAAGAAATTTTGTTGTAAAACCAACCCAGCACATAAGGCCGGAATAAAGAATGATCAGAAGTAACAGAGGAAGATTTTCCCATAGATTACGCATGGTTTGTGAAAAATCTTTCCAGGTAAAATCAAAGTATATGAAGCGCCCGATTACCAGTCCGGCAAAATAGATGATCAGTTCATTATAGTTGGTGTCATTATAAATAAAACGGATATACAGAAAAATGAGGATCATATAGAAAGTACTGACAAGTCGAATAGAGGCTTTCTGACCCGGTTTCAGTGTTCGCAGTGGTACAAAGCAGTGATCAAGCAGGGTGTTCAGAAAAACAGACATAAAAATAAAGGCCATCAGAAGAACATCCGAATATCTGTCCCATATAATACGGTACTCCCTGATATTCATAAAGCGATCGATCAGATAATAAGCAGCGAGAAAGAACAGAATGGATGTACTGGAAAAAACCAGTTCATAGAAACGCTCTACAACCTGACAGGTTTCCAGTCTGATAATCCGGCTCTTTTTTCTGCTGTGGCGTGTCTTTTCCGAATGATCGGAAGGATCACAGTCCGTATCATTTTTATCTGCAATTCTTCCTGCGTCCAGGAAAATAAGTCCGAGAACAATAAGCAATCCGAAAAAAGCGACAATCAGAAACCAGGTTGCATTCTGCCAGTCAAGATAATGTGCGACATATTTGTTATTCATGGGAAAAACCTTTCATCAATCAAGATTAGTATATAAAAATATGTATCAGAGAATCAGTATACCACCATCGTATCAGAATGAAGCGTTATAATTGATGATTCAGGAAAACTTAAGGAAATATTGTTCTATATCTGTGATAAGATAGTTTTTATGTAGATACAATAATGGAAACAGATTATTTGGAAATGTGGACAAAAAAATGAAAAATGTACAGAAAGTGAAGGCGCCGGGCCATATCCTGTCCTATTTCAGACTTGAGACTGTGCCGCTTATGATTGTAACGGTTTCAGGTATTCTATATAATGTCGGGATGGTAGCCGGTCCGTATTTTGAAGGCCAGATGGCACAGTGTCTGTATGATATCATAAAAGGAAAAAAGACATATCAGAATATGCTGATACTGGCAGCGTCATATCTGGCGGTTATACTTTTGATACAGATAATGCGTTGTTTCAAAAGATTTTATGTGCGCCGTTTTGCAAATGATACCAGCAGAAATATGAGACATATGCTTTATAACAATCTGGTGAATATGAGCTATGAAGAGCTGGAAAAGGAAAAACTCGGCAGTATCATGACCAAGGCGGTTGGGGATGTAGACGCATGCGTGGAAGGCATGCGGAAATTTACAACCGAAATTTTTGATACCGGCGTGGTACTTGTTGCATATCTTGTAATGCTTTTTTCCTATGACTGGCGTCTGGCAGCTCTTTCAGTCTCTTTCACACTGGCGGCATATCTGATTGCGGGGAGACTTAAAACTGTGGTTACAGGGTTCAGTGCGGATTATCGCAAAAGTGCGGGACGGTTGAATCAGGTAACAATGGACAGGATAGGCAATGCACTTACGTACAGAGTATACGGATGTGATGTGCAGAAGGACAGGCATTATGAATCATATCTTGCAGATTATGAGAAACGTGCGGTCCGTGCAAATTTATGGGAAAACACCATGCAACCGCTGTACAATATCATTTCCATGTGCGGCATTGTATTGATACTGTTTTTTGGTGCCCGCAATGTGCTTGGTACAGGGTGGACTGTCTGGAATATTGCAGCATTTACCACTTTTATGTCCTGTTTTGTTAAAATGGCCGGCAAATCTTCCAGGGCTGCAAAGCTTTTTAATGCGGTGCAGAAGGCACAGGTATCATGGAAACGGATCAAGCCGCTGATGCAGGAATATGTTGAAAAAAGCATGGACTCAACAATTGATTTCACGGCAGGAGTTTCACTTACGGTCAGAAATCTGAATGTCACATGGGAAGATGGACAGAAGGTTCTTTCTGATATCGGATTTGAGGTTTCACCCGGTCAGATCATCGGAATTACGGGACCGGTGGCCTGTGGTAAAACGACGCTGGCAAGGGTGCTGATCGGAGAACTTGCATATGAAGGAAGTATTAAGCTTGGGACGACGGAACTTTCAGAAATGAGTGATTATGAGAAGAGCCGGATGATTTCCTATATGGGACATCAACCGGAGCTGATGAGCGATACACTGGAAGAAAATGTATGTCTGGGAGAAAAAAAGGAAACAGCTCCCTATTTCAGAACGGTATGTCTGGACGAAGAGATCGGAAAAATGCCGCTGAGAGAAAAAACTTATGTGGGAAGTAACGGCATAAGGCTTTCAGGAGGGCAACAGGCAAGATGCGCGCTTGCACGTACGCTTTTCCATGATGCGCAGATTTTGATTCTGGACGATCCTTTTTCAGCAGTGGATCAGAAAACGGAACAGGAAATATTTGATAATCTGAAAAAGATTGCAGAAGGACGTACCATTCTGCTGATATCACACAGACTGAAACTTTTTCCGCAAATGGACAAAGTCCTTTTTATGGAAAAGGGACATGCTGCGTTTGCTTCTCATGAAGATCTCCTGCGTACAAATCAGATATATGCAGGACTGTATGGAGCGCAGATGAACGGAGGGATGGAATATGCCGGGTAATCACAGTAATCTGCAAACCATACTTCTGGGAATCATCAGAAAAAAAGCATTGATGAGTTTCATGACTTTTCTGATGATCATGGGTGCTGTAATAACGGCACTTTTTCCGCCTCTTTTTCTGCAGAAAATGATAGATGGACTGACGAACAAAGAAGGTATTTCTTTGCATATGGCATTGTTTTATTTTGGTATGATCGCAGTATCCGGGATACTGGAAGCCGGGCAGAATGTGATGATTACTGTTTTCGGTCAGAGGATCATGCATGGTCTTCGCAGTGAAATGTGCGATAAACTGCATCGGCTTCCGGCTGCATATTATACAGCCAACGAAAGCGGGAAGATTACATCCCGTTTTGTGAATGATGTGGATGTTGTGGATGCGCTTTTTACAGACGGAATCATCGGAATGTTTGCAGATGCCTGCAGTGTGATCAGTATATTAATCATGATATTCATTCTGAGCAGAGGTCTGGGAATACTGATGCTGATCGTGACACCGGTTCTGTTTCTGGTAACACGTGTTTTTCAGAAGAGAATGCTGGCAGCGCAAATGGAAAACCGGATTGCGATCAGTAAAGTCAATAATCACATTCCCGAAACCATCCGGAACATCAGAATGATACACACACTTTTCAGATATAAGTATATGGAACAGAAATATGATGATTATATTCTGGAGAGCTATCACGCAACGGATCGTACGAATCTGTACGATTCTGTTTACTCGCCGATTATTATTTTTACAGGTTCCTGTGTGACAGCTGTAATGATGGTATGTGCTGCCATGAGCGGTGGAATGCGGGAATTTTTCGGTGTTTCTGTGGGGACTGCAGTTGCCATGATCGCATATGTGGGGAAAGTATTTGATCCGCTTGAAAGTATCGGGATGGAAATACAGAGCATTCAATCTGCAGTAGCGGGAGTAAAGCGGATCAACGAATTTCTGTCTGAAGAAGAAAGGGTGTTTCCGGATCAGAAGGAGCAGGCTTTTCCGATGCAGGAAAGTAAGAATGGGATACCGGCGGTCAGTTTTCAAAATGTTACTTTTCGTTATGGAGAGGATCGTCCCGTGTTTGAAAACCTCAGTTTTACAGTTCAAAAAGGTGAGCATGTGATATTTACAGGAAGAACAGGTGCAGGGAAGAGCACGATATTCCGGTTGCTATTGGGACTCTATCAACCGGAAAACGGAGAAGTGCAGATTTATGGAAAAAGCGCATCCGATTATCCGGATGACAGAAAGCGCAAAATGTTCGGTTATGTGGAGCAGACATTTCATCTGGTAAGCGGAACAGTAGCGGATCAGATATCTCTGTCTGACCCGTGTATCAGCATGGAGCAGATCAGGAAAGCAGCAGAACTGGTTGGACTTCATGCGAGCATTATGGGACTTCCGGAGGGATATGATACGCCTGCGCAGCAGATTGCTTTTTCACAGGGACAGTTTCAGCTTCTGTCCATTGCTCGTGCGGTGGCAGCAGAACCGCAGATCCTTTTGCTGGATGAGATTACAGCGGATCTGGACAGTGATACGCAGCAGCATATCCTGACAGCGCTTGCACATGCAGGAAAAGGTCGAACAGTATTATCCATTTCACATCGCCTGCAGGAGTATGTGGATAAACAGAGACTGATTGAGATTGGAAGGGAAGACTGATGCTTTTTTCAAGCATATTGTTTATTTTTCGTTTTCTACCTGTTTTTATGTTGCTGTATTATCTGGTACCCAACAGGTATCGGAATATGATCCTTTTTGTGGGAAGTCTGATTTTTTACGGAGCAGGCGAACCAAGGTTTGTTTATGTGATGTTGTTTTCCATCGGGTTAAATTATGCTTTTTATCTTGCAATATACAGGTGCAGGGATGAGCGGATGACAAAGGCAGCTTTTCCGGCGCTTCTTGTTGCAAACTTCCTTCTGCTTTTTGTGTTCAAATACTGGGATTTTACAGCAAAGACATGGGATGCGGTTTCAGGAAGTTCTGCGATGCCGCTTTTGCATCTGGCACTTCCGCTTGGAATCAGTTTTTATACTTTTCAGGTTGTTTCTCTTCAAATCGACAGTTATCGAAAAAAGAGAAGAGGGGAGCCTGGAAAAGAAATTTCACTATTGAATTTTGCAACTTATATCATGATGTTTCCCCAGCTTGTTGCAGGACCTATCCTGAAATACGAAGAAGTTGAAAAGGAAATGGAACACCGCAGCTGCAGTGCGGAGAATATGGAGAAAGGATTCAGATTCTTTGTTTTTGGTCTTGCACTTAAAGTACTTCTTGCAAATCAGATCGGAACACTCTGGACAACGATATGTTCTGCAGGAATGGATTCTTTATCAGTTCCGGTTGCATGGACCGGGGCATTTGCATATTCCTTTCAGATCTATTTTGATTTCTGGGGCTATTCACTTATGGCAATCGGACTGGGAGAAATGATGGGATTTCATTTTCCGGAGAATTTCAATCATCCCTATCAGGCAAAGTCGATGAGTGAGTTCTGGCGCAGATGGCATATTACACTGGGCAGATGGTTTCGGGAATATGTATACATTCCGATGGGTGGAAGCCGCTGCAGTTTTCCGAAAGTGATACGTAATATTATGATCGTATGGGCACTTACCGGCCTGTGGCATGGTGCGAGCTGGAATTTTGTTATCTGGGGACTTACCTTTTTCGTACTGATTTCTCTTGAAAAAATATTTTACGGGAAAAAACTGGAAAAAAGCAAAATAATCGGGCATATCTATATGATTTTACTGATTCCGATTACATGGGTGATTTTTGCAGTAAATAATCTGTCTGACCTGATCGCATATCTTCGCTGTATGTTTGGAATACCAACCGGGACAGTGCTGACAGGAATGGAGCAGTTTATGCGTTATCTGAGGCAGTACGGTGTTCTGACTGTATTCTGTATTCTTTTTTCTACGGCATTTCCCATGTGGCTCTTCCGCAGATATGAAAAAAAATGCGTGATGGTACCTGTTCTTTTTGCAGTGTTTGCTTTTTCTGTTTACGAAATTGCATGCGGCAGCAGCAATCCGTTTCTGTATTTTAGATTTTAGAAGTTGCAGTACGAAACAATACGGATCAGATTGCGATTGAGGTTATGATGAAATGAAGAAAAAAAGAAATCCGGATGAAAAAATAGTCGGAAGAATCAGTAAAATATGCAAAAAATGCCCACTCCTGATTCTGACTGCAGGTATATTTACTGTGGCAGGTGCATTGTGTGCCGGCAGCACTTTCCTGTACGGAAACGTGCAGCCGCAGCAGTATCTGAAAGAACATTTGCTGATGCCATGCTGGATGCAGCTTATTGCAGGAAAAGATATGGATACTGAATCTGCAGATCAGCAGGTGGATTCGTCATCTGATCATTTTGCATCTGCAGTACATTCTGATGCCGTCGGAAGCAGCGAAAATGCATCTTCTGAAACAGCCAAAAGTACTACCGAACAGGCTGAAAAAGATAACAGCGGGGAAAATGAAGCGCAGCCGATTGGAGAGACTTCTTTCACAACCTATGAACCGGTAAAAATCAAATCAAAATATTATGAAGATGCAGGTAAAACAGCACATACTACAACATATCCTTACAGGGAAGTCGGAAATGATTATTTTGCGGATGCGGCATTTATAGGCGATTCCAGAATGCTTGGACTGCATGATTATGCAGGTTGGCAGGACAGTGCTGATTTTTTCTGTGACAATGGATTTTCTGTATATAAATGGGCAAAGGATGGAGAAGCAGTTGATCAGAAGAATGGGAAAAAAGTAAATCTGCAAAAAGCCTTATCAGAAAGAAAGTATGGGAAAATATACCTGATGGTCGGTATGAATGATCTGGGGTATGGAACAACGGATTTATATACTGCAAATATGAAAAAAATGCTAACCATGCTTCGAACGGTTCAACCGGATGCCATCATCTGTCTGATGGGGAATCTACATATGGCGGAGTCCAAGAGTGATATGACCAGTGTTTATAATAATATCAGCCTGAATGCCAAAAATGTAGCAATGGCAATGCTGGCAGATGGTGTAACGACCTTTTATCTGGATGCGAATCCGGAATTCACGGATGAGAAAGGCTTTCTGAAATCAGAGCTGACTTTTGACGGATTCCATCTGTATGCAAAAGGTTATAAACAATGGGCGGATTTTATTAAAAAACATGGAATTATGAAACAGAAATAATATACAGATGGGATGACATTAAAAAAAGATTATTGTATAATTAAGCCCGAATGCACAATTACATATTTTGGAATCGGAATGGAGCGCAGTATGGAAATCACTACAGTAGTCGGTATTATAGTCGGGTTTATCGCGGTAATCGGGGCAATGTATTTTAAGGGAATCAGTTATGGCGTATTCCGGAATCCGGCGGCAATTTTTGTTATTTTTGTCGGAACAATTGCTACAATATTGAATTCTTATCCAGGGAAGAATCTGAAATGTCTGGGAAAACTTTTTAAAGTTATTTTTACTTCACAGGGGAATGATAATCAGGATGTGGAAATGATCAGGGAATTCATGCGTCTTTCTTCCATCGCACGTAAAGAGGGACTGCTTTCGCTGGAAAATGAAGTGGAGAAGCAACAGGATCCTTTTATGAAAAAGGGAATCAGAATGATCATTGACGGAATGACGGAAGACTATATAAAAGATGTTCTGACGAATGAAATTGATGCAATGGAAGAAAGGCATGAACTGAATGCCGGTATCTTTTCATCTGCAGGTGCCTATGCACCGACACTGGGTGTTCTGGGTGCTGTATTCGGTCTGATTGCAGCTATGTCACATATTGATGATACAGCAAGAATGGCAGAAGCAATTTCAGCAGCATTTATTGCAACAATCCTTGGTATCTTCACAGGTTATGTTCTTTGGAATCCGTTTGCAACCAAACTGAAAACAAAGACGCAGGATGAGGTACTGATAAAAAATATGACAGTAGAGGGAATTCTTTCAATTTATCATGGCGAATCCAGTTCGCTGATAAAAGAGAAGATGTTGTCATGGCTTTCTGAAAGCCGTCAGAGAGAAATAGAAACATCGCTTGGTGATGTCAAGGAAGGAACGGAAGATGGCAAGTCGTAAAAAAAAGAAGCATTCAGAGGGCGCGGGTGAAGCCTGGCTGTTGCCATATTCTGATCTGATGACACTTTTGCTTGCAGTATTCATTGTTCTGTTCGCAGTAAGTAAGGTTGACCAGGTCAAGGCGACAGAAATGTCGAAATCGTTTCAGAAAACAATGATGGTGCAGGGGGGAAGCGGCGTATTACCGGGAGATGGAACTTCATTAAATCCTACATCGCAGACACAGCAGGGGAATGGTGTACTGCCTTATAATGTTGACGAGTCAGACAATGATAATGCATCCGATACCACAAATGGTACGGGAACCGCAAATGATCAACAGCTACAGCAGTTGCAGGAAAAAATCAATGACGAGATAGCAGACGACAAGGAGAGCGGTTCGGTAACTACGGCGGTGGATAACAGAGGCGTGGTTATTACTTTTAACAATGTGCTTCTTTTTGATTCCGGTAAAGCTGATATCAAGTCTGATAATACAGCATTTTTGCTGAAAGTTGCCAAATTGATCAACAGCGTTGATAATTATGTTCGTGTGGAAGGCAACACGGATAATGTACCGATTCAGAATTCAATTTATCCATCTAACTGGGAACTTTCTACCGCAAGAGCAACCGCTGTCGTCAGATTTATGATTGACAAGGGAAATGTCGCACCGGAACGCTTAAGCGCAGTCGGATACGGAGAATACAGGCCGGTTGCGGATAATAAAACAGAAATCGGCAGGAATAAAAACAGAAGAATTGAAATTGTAATATTAAATGAGGAGTACAGTAAACTGGAACAGAAATAGTTTTGAAGTGAAACAGGAAAATTCTCTCTATACTCCGGATAGGGAGAATTTTTTGTGAAAGGATATGAAACAGTAAAATGGTTGATTTGATTGGGAAAAAAGTCATGCACAATTTATCTGAAAAACAGATGTCGGAAGCATTCATCAACAGCGTTTTTCTGGCGTTGTCCGGCGGATTTCAGGATGCCTACACGTATTTTACCCGAGGCGAAGTTTTTTCAAATGCACAGACAGGGAATGTCGTTCTGATGAGCCGACATTTCATGTTGGGCGAATGGACGTCAGGAATGCGATATCTTTTGCCTATATTTGCTTTTGCAGCAGGCGTGTTTGTGGCGGAAACAGTTCAGGGAAAATATAAGTTTGCGCAAAAGCTTCATTGGAGACAGGGAATCCTTCTTGCAGAAATTCTGATTTTGATTATAGTTGGTTTTATTCCGGGTTCGTGGAATACGGCAGCGACGATTCTGGTATCATTTTCCTGTGCAATGCAGGTACAGAGTTTCCGCAAGGTAAAAGGATATTCTTATGCAAGCACGATGTGCATCGGAAATCTCAGAAGCGGAACGGCAGCGCTCTCCTTATATACAAGGGAGCATAATTCTGATCAGCTTAGACAGGCACTGTATTATTTTGGTGTGATTTTATTTTTTGCAATCGGTGCGGGGATTGGTGGTATCCTTTCGGCAGCATTGGGATTTCGTGCAATCTGGGTTTCAGGCGGACTTCTTGCGGTAAGTTTTTTACTGATGTTTCTGGAAAAAGTAAAATAAGAAGGAAGTGTCAAAACCGGAATGCATAAATAGAAAAGGTGGTTTTGTGAATCAATTTGAACATGTAATCAAAACGGTATATGAAGGTTCTATTGCACAGGAAATGGAGATCGAACCAGGAGATGTACTTCTGTCTATAAATGGAGAAGAAGTAGAGGATGTTTTTGACTACAGATATCTGATCAAAGATGAAAATATAGATGTTCTGATACGTAAACCTTCGGGTGAAGAGTGGGAACTGGAAATTGAGAAGGAATATGAGGATGATCTGGGGGTTGAATTTGATAATGCTCTGATGAGTGATTACCGCTCCTGCAGTAATAAATGCATTTTCTGTTTTATTGATCAGATGCCGCCGGGAATGCGTGAAACCTTATATTTTAAAGATGATGATTCCAGACTTTCCTTTTTACAGGGGAATTATATTACCCTTACCAACATGGATGACAGAGCCGTTGAAAGAATTATAAAAATGCAGCTTGCCCCGATTAATATATCAGTACAGACAACCAATCCGCAGCTTCGATGCAAAATGCTGGACAATCGCTTTGCAGGAGATAAGCTGCAGTATCTGAAGAAGTTGTATGACGGACATGTGGAAATGAACGGACAGATTGTGTGTGTGAAAAATGTAAATGATGGAAAAGAACTGGAGAGGACGATTCGGGATTTGAAACAATATCTTCCGTTTATGCGCAGTGTATCGGTTGTTCCGGCAGGTATTACAAAATTTCGAAAAGGTCTTTATCCGATAGAACTTTTTACAGAGGAAGAAGCAGGAGACATAATTGATCTGGTAGAAAGTTATCAGAAGGAATGTTATGAAAATTATGGGCTTCATTTCATTCATGCAAGTGATGAATGGTATATTATGGCAGGAAGAGATTTCCCGGAAGAAGAACGGTATGACGGATATATTCAGCTGGAGAACGGTGTTGGAATGATGCGGCTTTTTATGACCGAGTTTGAGGAAACACTGAAACAGGTGGTAGAAAGTGAGGAATACGCACAAAAATCTCAGGCCTATAGCAGGACTCTGACACTTGCAAGCGGAAAACTGGCATATCCCGTGATTCGTGATTCTGCAGAAAAGATAATGCGTGTTTTCCCGAAGGTCAGGATACATACCTATGCGATCCGAAATGATTTTTTCGGAGAGACGATAACGGTATCAGGACTGGTCACAGGACAGGACCTTGTGAAACAGATCGGAGAATATAAAAAGCAGGGAGAAGAACTGGGTGATGTATTGCAGATTCCTTCTAATATGCTGCGAACAGGAGAACAGGTCTTTCTGGATGATATGACTGTTCAGGAAGCTGAACAGGAGTTGCAAATGAAGATTATTCCGCAGGAGGAAGGCGGAGAAGCATTTGTTAGAGCGATTCTGGATCCGGATTATGAAATGGAACGTGATAACAGTAGTTTTGCATATATCAGGGCATTTGATCGAAATAATGGTAAAGAATAGCAAATTAACGGGAAAAATCTATACAATAATCGGTTTTTTGTCAACAAATGCCGTTGTTTTTTATGAAATACATAGTAAGATAGATGCTGTTCCCTGATTTAATGTAAAAAAATCTGTTATGCGGATGCAATGATAGTAAAATCAATATCTGAAGGGGACGGGGGACAGTGTAGTTGGTATGAATAAAAAAATTCTGATTGCGGGAACTGTTGTTTTGACGGTTTCAGTCATAATATATCTTGCGTTATCCATTTTTTTTCTGAATCATTTTCAGTTTCATACAATGCTTAATGATAACAATGTTTCGCTGAAAACGGCGGAAGAAATTGAACGTGAATTTAAAAATGAAGCAACAGATTATCATATTACGATTGTGGGAAGATCTGATTTGCAGGATACGATTTCTGCAGATGAGATATCCCTGCAGCCTGTTTTTGACGGCAGTATTGAACGGATTCTGCACGAAAGAAGTGCTTTTGCATGGCCGCTCAGTCTTTTTGCAAATAAAACCTATACCTGTGATTCTGTAGCAGAATATTCAGCAGAAAAATTAAAAGATAAAATCAACGGATTATGTTTCTGGAAGCAGGAGAATATGCAGCAGCCTGTGAATGCATCTTACACCTATTCAAACGGGAGTTATCAGATCATTCCCGAGCAGGAAGGCGCTTTGCTGGATCGCAGCCGTGTTATGCAGACATTGGCAGGCAAGATCGGCGCAATGGAAGAGACTGTTTCTCTGGACGATACGGGGTGTTATCAGGAACCTGCTGTCAAATCAGACAATGCAGCCCTGAAAACCACAGTGGAGAATCTGAATCAATTTGTTGGAACATCGCTTACGTTTACGTTTGGAGACAATAAAGAAGTTCTGAACGGGAACACCATAAAAGACTGGCTGACAGTAGAAGGAACATCGGTTAAGCTGAATGAAGAAGCCGTCAAATCATATGTCAGAGGGCTTGCGCAGAAATATGATACATTTGGTAAAAGGCGCAGTTTTCAAACAACGGGTGGAAAGAAGATTACGGTACAAGGCGGAAATTATGGCTGGTGGATGGATCGGGTTTCTACGATAAAAGCGGTCACAGATGCAATCAAAACTAAAAAAACAGGGGAAATGTCTCCGATATATTTTGCTACAGCTGCTGCCTACGGGGAAAATGATTATGGAAACAGCTATGTAGAGATAGATCTGGATGCGCAGCATGTATACATATATCAGGATGGTAAAATGGTAACAGATGCAGCGTGTGTTTCAGGTAAAGCAATAGCAGGGCATGGGACACCGGATGGAACCTATGCGATTACCTATAAGGAAAAAGATGCCACTCTGGTAGGAGAAAATTACAGTTCTCCCGTTAAGTTCTGGATGCCGTTCAATGGTAATATCGGCTTGCATGATGCTTCCTGGAGAAGTAAATTTGGTGGTGATATATACATAAATGGAGGATCTCACGGATGTGTAAATCTTCCGCCTAAAAAAGCAAAGCAGATCTTTTCGGCAGTTCAGAAAGGAGAAGCAGTTATTGTGTATGGCGGGATGACACAGGGGCAGGCAAAGGCATATAATATAAAAAATCATAAAAATGTACCGGATAATAATCCTGTAGGTGCAGGAGTATCAGCATCTGTACCGGATGTTTCAGGAGCAGCAATGTCTCAGAATCCACCGGTTACAGGAGCATCAGTTACAGGGGCATCAGTACAGAATGCTGCCACAGCAGGGACAGAATAAAAATAATATATTATGCAGACAGGTTATATAAAAAATGCAGCTTCTGATTTAATCAGAGGCTGCATTTTTTATATAATGATGTACTTGCCGAGTACTGTATCTTTTGGGAGGAGGGGCCATTCGGCGGGGAACCGAACGGCCCGGTATGAAAAAAGTTTTGTTGGGGATTCAGAAGCTTTCTCGCTTCTGATGGTATTTATATTACAGGAGTTTTATGACGGAACTGTGTCCAATTTCTAAAGCAATTCTAAAGGAAAATGAAAAAAACGGGAGCAGTTCATGAACAGAAACTAAACAGCAGGTGGAGAGTATGATACAATTAGACACAGGTGGAGAACCACCTGTGTCTAATCGAGGTTGCGACGCAACCTCGGCAAAGAACACAGATGGAAAATTACGAACCACCTGTGTCTGATCGAGGTCGAAATACGACCTCGGCAAAAACGATCAGGTGGAGAATCAATTTCAACATGTTACTTGGTTTCAGGAGGACCGATTATGGTAAAGCATATTATTTTATGGCAGCTTAAGGACGAACTTTCTGTACAGGAAAAGGAACTGGTAAAAAAGGAGATCAAAGCCGGACTGGAAGACTTGCAGGGAAAAGTGCCGGGTCTGCTTGATATCCATGTTCAGATATCTGCTCTGGATTCATCCAACGCGGATCTTATGCTGGATGTGACACTGGAAGATGCAGCAGCGCTTAAGGGATACGCTGTGCATCCGGATCATCTCGCAGTTGCAAACAGTAAAGTAAGACCTTACACCAAAACGCGTATCTGTATGGACTTTCAAATATAAAGAATAAAACATTTTTAAAATTGCTTTTCAGATATACTATTTTGTGAAAAAAGCCATTTTGCATACTGCTATTTTGCCGGAATCAGTATGTTCCGGCTGATGTGGCTTTGTTATGATGGAACCAATGAAACTTTTTTCGGAGAACAGACCGAAAAAGCAACCGTAAATTTGGAAAAGGGGAAAGAAAATGGGATTATTAAAAGCTGGATTTGATGCTGCGGCAGGCGTTCTCGCAGATGAATGGAGAGAATATTTTTACTGTGATTCCATTGATACAGAGGTTCTGGCAGTAAAGGGTGAAAAAAGAGCTGCCAAAAGAAACAGTAATACAAAGGGCAGTGCCAATCTGATTTCCAACGGATCTGTCATTGCAGTTAATGAAGGGCAGTGCATGATAATTGTTGATCAGGGGCAGATTGTGGAAGTCTGCGCAGAACCCGGGAAGTTTGTGTATGAGAATGCAACGGAACCATCTGTTTTTTATGGTGATCTCGGGAAAACCATACAGGATAGTTTTGACCAGTTTGGGCGGCGACTTGGACTGGCAGGAGATACGGGGACAGATCAGCGCATCTATTTTTTTAATACCAAGGATATTATCGGGAATAAGTATGGAACACCCAATCCGGTTCCTTTTCGTGTGGTAGATCATAATATCGGATTGGATGTGGATATTTCCATTCGTTGTCACGGAGAATATTCATATCAGATTAAGGATCCCATTCTTTTCTATAAGAATATTTGTGGAAACGTTGAATCGGAATACAGAAGAGAACAGTTGGATTCGCAGCTGAAAACAGAGCTTTTGACAGCACTGCAGCCTGCACTTGCCAAAATTTCCGAGATGGGGATTCGTTACAGTGCACTTCCCGCACATGCAGATGATATGGCAAATGCATTAAATGAAGTGCTTTCTGCAAAATGGAATAATACATATGGTATTGTAATCAGTACATTTGGAGTCAGTTCAGTAACCGCTTCAGAAGAAGATGAGGCAATGATCAAGAATCTTCAGAAAAATGCCGTTCTGACCAATCCGGCGATGGCAGCTGCAACGATTACAGCGGCGCAGGCACAGGCGATGCAGGATGCGGCTAAAAATACAGCAACCGGTCCGATGTTAGCATTTGCAGGTATGAATATGGCTAATAATGCAGGTGGTGTAAATGCACAACAGCTGTATAGCATGGCACAGAATCAGCAGAACACTTTATCACAGCAGAATCAGGGCACTGCGACGGAGCAGGTAAATCCGGGAACACCCGTGCCACAGGCAGAAACGTGGACCTGTGAATGCGGAGCGGTTAATGCCGGAAAATTCTGCTCTGAATGTGGAAAAGCCAGACCGCAGACGCAAGAATGGATCTGCAGTTGCGGAACGCACAATACCGGTAAATTTTGCTCCAATTGCGGCAGGCCGAAACAGTAAGAAAGCACAGGTGAAGAATGGCAACACAGGAATATAAGTGTCCCGCATGCGGCGGGGCAATGGAATTTGATATAAAAGAGCAGAAACTGAAATGCCTGTATTGTGATACCGTAATGTCACTGGCGGAATACCATGCAGTTGCAGAGAAGGCAAAAGATAACAAGGTATCACAAAAAGAGGCGGATCAGGCAGGTTTTGATCAGGAAAAATCGGTCTATATCTGTGAATCCTGCGGCGGAGAGATTGTTGCAGATAAACAGACAGGTGCAACCAGTTGCCCTTTTTGCGGAAATCATGTGGTTTTTAAGGAGATTTTTGAAGAAGGAAGAGTGCCAGATTATGTAATACCATTTCAAATGAGTAAGGAAGATGCCAAACAGGCCTATCGTTCCTTTGTGAAGAACAAGAGACTTTTACCGAAAGTTTTCTCTGCAGAAAATCACATTGATGAAATAAAGGGTGTATATATTCCTTTCTGGCTTTACGATACTGCCGTCAGCGTGGATGTAAATTATGAGGGAACGACTCACAAATTCTGGAGTGACAGTAACTACAATTACACAGATACCAGTTATTATGAAATCCGGCGAAAGGGCAGTATGGAATTTACAGATGTACCGGTCGATGGTTCGGAGAAAATGCCCAATGACCTGACCGAATCCATAGAACCTTTTCTGATGAAAGGTCTGCAGCCATATGATGGTGGTTTTCTGGCAGGTTTTCTGGCGAACAGGTATGATGTGGACGAGCAGGCGGCAAAGGAGCGTGCATTGGAAAGAATTCAGAAAGGGGCAGAGGATGTGGTACGCGGCACGGTCAGCGGGTATGATTCGGTAAGAACACTGAGCAGTCAGATCATGCCGGAACAGGTTGTAGCCAAGTATGCGCTTTATCCGGTCTGGCTTCTTACTACGACATGGAAGGATGCGCATTATCTTTTTGCCATGAACGGGCAGACGGGGAAACTGGTGGGAAATCTTCCGGTCAGCAGGTCTGCGGCAATCAAATATTACGCAATGTTTGCAGCGGCTTTTTCTGCAATTATGCTGCTGGTGGAATGGATAGTCAGGTTCTGAGGCAGAAGGGGAATGATAGAATGAAAAAAGGATTGAAAAAATCTGTTATGCATTTTCTGATGCTTGGGATGCTGGTACTGCTGCTTGCAGGTGCAGGTAAAATAACGGCAAAGGCAGGATCCACAACAGCAGAATCCACAAAGGCAGAATCTGCAGAGACAGAATCTGCAAAGCCGGTTGCAGCGGTGCAGGATGATGCCGGACTTCTTACAGATACGGAAGAAAAGTCATTACAGGAACAGATGCAGGAAATAAGTAACACTTATGGCTGCGAGATGGCAGTTGTGACGGTCGATTCATACAGTGAAAGTACGATAGAGGCGTTTGCAGATAATACTTCGGATCAGAATGATTTCGGATACGGAAAAGCAGGCGGTGGAATCCTTCTGGCACTTAGTATGGGTGACCGTAAATGGGCAATTTCCACATATGGTTCTGCCATTGCAGATTTTACGGATGAAGGGCAGAAATATATCACGGATCGGGTTGTTCCGATGCTTTCCGAAGGCGACTATTATGGTGCCTTTACAAAATATGCTTCTCTTTGCGGTACATTTTTGAAACAGGCGCAGACAGGAAAACCATATGATGTAGGTCATATGCCCAAAAAAACGGTGACTCCATTAATGATCGCATTGTGCATTGTTTTTGGAAGTGCAGTTGCGGTATTGCCAGTCTGGGCTATGATTGCAGGTATGAAAACAATCCGTTTTGCAGACAGTGCAGAGGCGTACGAAGATAAAGACAGCCTGCAGATGTCGGTGAAGGAAGACCGATTCCTGCGGCATTTGATAACAAGAACACCCATACCAAAGGATAACGGATCATCCGGCGGAAGTTCTACCCATACTTCTTCTTCCGGAACATCACATGGCGGAAGCAGCGGCAGCTTTTAAATATGCAGCGCTGTGCCAATGCTTTTTTGCTGTAGTGGGATGGTATGGTTGTTCTGTTCTATGCTTCACGGATATATTTTTGCAGGGTGTTGAGGACTTTTTTCTTATCTGCGCTCCAGAGAGGCGCGATCAGGAGCTTTTTGGGGCCGTCACCGGTAAGACGATGAACGATGGTTTCAGGCGGCAGGAGTTTGATGCAGCTTACAATGACATTGCAATATTCATCCAGCGTCATGACAGGGAACGGATTGTCCGTATACGTGCGGGCAAGCTCCGTTCCTTTTAATATATGCAGAAGCTGCAGCTTGATTCCGTCAAGGACAGGAGAAAGTCCGGCAAGATAGCGGACCGTATCCAGCATATCCGGAACAGATTCACCCGGAAGACCCAGGATAACATGTACGATAACCGTAAATCCCTGCGCTTTCAGTTTCTGATATGTTTTTTCAAAAACAGAAAGCGGATAACCACGGTGGATTGCCTTTGCCGTATTTTCATGAATGGTCTGCAGTCCAAGTTCAATCCAGACAGGTTTGATTTTGTTCAGTTCAGATAACATCGTAAGGATATCATCCGGCAGGCAGTCCGGTCTGGTTCCGATCGAAAGTGCTACAATTTCGGGGCAGGAGATTGCTTCATGGAATAAATCAAAAAGCCGATCAGGATCGCCATAGGTATTGGTGTATGACTGAAAATAAGCAATATACTTCCGGTCAGAAGCAGGAATTCCGGCAGGGAATTTTGCATCAATCCTGCTTTTGGCTTCTGCAATCTGTTGCCGGATGGGAGCAATGGCAGATGCAAAGTCACCGGATCCGCCTTCGGAGCAGAAAGAACATCCGCCTGATCCGATCGTACCATCTCTGTTTGGGCAGGAGCAGCCTGTCTGTAGGGAAAGCTTATATACTTTAATTCCGAATTGCTTTTTTAATGCATCGGACAGGGTATTGTAGTTCATTTTTAATATTTTCCTCCGGCTTTGATACCAAATTCTTCGTTCTTTTTGATTGTAGCATAAAAACATCTTTGCTGATGTGAAAAAAGATCATTGACTTATCATTTGAAATATGGTTTTATTAAATAAATTAAAACTTTGACAGAGTAAACCGTTGAAGCGGGGATGAAACGAAAGGGGCACTTCCAGAGAGTCCGGGCAGGTGAGAGCCGGATAGAAAGCCGATTCGCAAATGGGCCGCTGAGGGCATGGTAAACAGCCGAAAGGCTCAGTAGCACATGACGTAAGGCATACGTTAGTTGCCGGAGATATGATAGTATCTCGCAGAGGGCGTGGGAAATCTGTACACAGGCATTGAATCCGGAGATAATGTTTATTGCATTTCGGGGAAAATGGATATTGGTACAGAACAACACGAATCAGGGTGGCACCACGATAAACAGTTAGATTGTTATCGCCCCTGACGGAAAGAGCAGTAACTGCCTCTTTCTGTCAGGGGCTTTTTGCGTGCGTTTATAATGCATCTATAATCGGGAGGAATCATGCAGCAGACATCATTTGAAGAAGTCAGAAGAATTGCGGAAAAGGGAGATTACAAGCTTATCCCCATAAAAAGAGAGATCCTTTCGGATATCAGGACTCCGGTAGAAACCCTGAAAGCCCTGCAAAATGTCAGTGATCACTGTTTTTTACTCGAAAGCGTGGAAGATAACAGACAATGGGGAAGATATTCCTTTCTGGGGTATGCGCCGACAATGGAAATATGTTGCAGGGATCATGTTCTGACCGTATCTGCAAAAACAAAAATACAAATGAAGACGGACCATCCGGGTGAATATATTAGGCAGTTGATTGCAGAAAACCGTGCACCGGGACTTGCGGATATGCCTCCGTTTACGGGAGGACTTGTCGGCTATTTTTCCTATGAATATATGCAGTATGGCGAACCTTCTCTGCATTTTCAGTCACAAAATGAAGATGATTTTCAGGATATGGATCTGATGCTTTTTGAACATCTGATTGCATACGATAATCTCAGACAGAAGATCCTGCTGATCGCAAATGTACATACAGATTCACTGGAAACATCCTATCAGAGTGCGAATCTGAAACTGGATGAAATGGAGCAGCTGATCAGAAACGGTAAGCCCAGAATCAATCAGCCGGGAAAGCTGCTGGGAGAACTGAAGCCATTGTTTTCAGAAGAAACATATTGTCAGAAGGTAGAACAGATAAAAAAACATATTTATGAAGGCGATATTTTTCAGCTCGTATTATCCAATCCAATGGAAGCACCCTTTGCAGGAAGTCTTCTGGATACCTACCGGATCCTTCGGACTACCAATCCGTCGCCCTATCTGTTTTATTTCTCGGGAAATGTAGAGATTGCAGGTGCATCTCCTGAGACACTTGTGAAAGTAGAAAACGGAGAGATCCGGACTTTTCCCCTTGCAGGTACGAGACCAAGAGGGAAAGATTATGCAGAAGATCAGGCACTTGAAAAAGAGCTGCTGGCGGATAAAAAGGAATGTGCGGAGCATAACATGCTGGTTGATCTGGGCAGAAATGATCTCGGAAAATTGTGCGAGTTCGGTTCGGTAAACGTGGAAAAGTATATGACAGTTGAGCGCTATTCATATGTGATGCATATCGGATCGGCAATTAAGGGAAAGCTGCAAAAAGGCAGGCAGGCAGTTGATGCGATCGATAGTGTCTTACCTGCAGGAACGCTTTCAGGCGCACCCAAAATCAGAGCCTGTCAGCTGATTGATGAATTGGAAAATAAAAAACGGGGAATCTATGGCGGTGCGATCGGTTATGTTGATTTTACGGGTAATCTGGACACCTGTATTGCAATCCGGCTCGCATTCAAGATAAACGGGAAAGTGTTTGTCAGATCCGGTGCGGGTATTGTTGCAGACAGCGTTCCGCAAAAAGAGTATCAGGAATGCATCAATAAGGCAAAAGCGGTAGTTCTGGCAATAAAGGAGGCAGAGAATGATTCTCTTGATTGATAACTATGACAGTTTTACTTACAACCTGTATCAGCTTGTCGGAACCATCTGTCCGGATATTGTAACGATCAGAAATGATGCAAAAAGCATTTCTGAAATCAGACAGATGAAACCACAGGCAATTATTTTATCCCCCGGACCGGGGAAACCTTCACAGGCAGGAATCTGCGAAGACATCGTGAGACAGCTGGGAGCAGATATTCCAATATTGGGCGTGTGCCTGGGACATCAGGCAATCTGCGAAGCTTACGGTGGAACGGTTGATCATGCAAAAGAACTGATGCATGGCAAACAGTCAATTGCAAGACTGGATACCGCGTGCAGACTGTTTGCAGGGATGCAGGAAGAGATTCCGGTGGCGAGATATCATTCACTTGCATTAAAAGAAGAAACACTTCCCAAATGCCTGCAGATTGTTGCAAGATCCGATGACGGTGAGGTGATGGCAGTACAGCACCGGACAAATCCGGTATATGGGCTGCAGTTCCATCCGGAATCCATTATGACACCGGATGGGATGACGATTCTGCAGAATTTTATTGCAATCGTTTCCTGAGTCTTTTATGGGTATGTATGATCTGCAGCATACTGGCACATTATTCGGATCAGAATATTTTTTTCTTTGAAGAGGGCGATCTGTCAGGCGCCCTCTTTTTCCTGCTGTTTATTTAATATAACCTCTTGGATTACAGAACTTACCTCTTACCGTTTATCTGTTTACAGTGTGGGGTGCACTCGTTATGATGTGTTCATGACATAACAATTCACTGGAAGGACCGGGAAATGAAAATCAAGGTGGAGATGGATGAAAGCATCACAGAAGATGAAGTGGTGATCAGGTGCAGCAGTTACAGCGAAGACATTGCGGCCTTACAGAAAAGGATTATGGAAGCGGTTGCTGTCAGACAGCAGCTCTGCGTATACAGGGGAGATACAGACTACTATCTGTCCCTGCAGGAAATCCTGTTTCTGGAAACGGAAGGGGTAGGGGTTGCAGTTCATACAAGAACAGAAATATACAGTACGCATATGAGATTGTATGAACTTGCAGAACTGCTTCCGGGATCCTTTATCCGGGTGTCCAAGTCAACGATCATCAACATTACAAAAATCCGTGCCGTAAAAAAGAATATTACAGGAGCCAGTCAGGTGGAATTTACGGGAACGGAAAAAAAGGCATTTGTATCACGCAGTTTTTTCAAAGAGTTTATTACAAAGATGGAAGAAAAGAGGTTGGATAAATGAAAAAGACAAAAGAAATTCTGATCGGCATGATGCTGATCCTGGTGGCGGTATATCTCATGATGGCAAAGCTTGCAATATTGCCGAAGCTTCCGGTTTTCACAGTGCTGTTTACATTGTTTTTCGGGTATACGGCAATACGCGGTATGATGAAAAAAAGTATATTTGAACCTGTTATGTCCGTTGCATTTCTGGGATGTATTTATGCAAAACCGCTTGGGATAACGGCAATCACACCATGGCTTCTTCTTGGGGCGGCGCTTTTGATAGCAATCGGGCTGCACGTGATTTTTAAGGGACACATTTCGGTAGAGGTACACAACGATCTGGAGAGAGGCGGGATGCATATGACAGAAGACAATGCAATTGATCGAACAAATGAAAGTACAACAGGCACGCAGCGACAGACAGATGACGGCAGTCATATCTACTTCTCCAATTCCTTAAACGGAAGCAGTAAATATATCCGTTCCGAGCATTTTACCAGTGCAGAACTGGAAAATAATCTGGGAAGTCTGAATGTATATTTTGATCAGGCAGTGATCACGGATAACAGTGCATCTGTTCACGTAGAGAATAACCTGGGAGAAACCAATCTGTATTTTCCTGCGAACTGGAGAATTGCAATACAGGCAGAGAGCTGCCTTGGTAATATTGTTGATCACAGCACGCCGGTTTGTGATGAGACTGCTCCGATACTCAAGCTGTATGTGGAAAGTAATCTGGGAAGTGTCAATATTTATACTCTTTAAAACAAAATATGCATGAAAGTCAACGAGGAAGAGGAAGAGGGAGAGTTTGATATGGATTCATCAGTTATCGGGCAGGAGCAGGCGGAAAAAATCGGGTATCGCGATATTCTTTCACAAAAGCAGTTTATGAAAATTATTTTTGCGGATGTGATCAGCAGATTCGGTGACTCCATTGATGCAATTGCATTTACGTGGCTGATCTATACCGTAACAGGAAGTGCTGCCTGGAGCGCTGTTATCTTTGCGGTGAATCAGATTCCTACCGTACTTCTGCAGCCGTTTGCAGGAGTACTGGTGGATGGTATGCATAAGAAAAAGGTCATGGTATACGCCGATCTGATCAGAGGAATCACAATCGTTACCGTGGCGGGATTGTATCTGCTCAAAATGATCAATCCCTGGATACTGGTACTGATGACATTGTTAATTTCTTCGGCAGAAGCCTTCTGTATGCCGGCCAGTACTTCGATTATGCCCAAAATTCTGGATCGCAAATACTATGCTTTTGGCAGTTCCATGAATGCTTCGCTTTGCATGGTTTTCCAGATTATCGGTATGGGCGCGGCAGGCGTGATCATTGCTTTTGGCGGAGTAGGCCTTGCCATGCTGATTGATGCAGGGACTTTCTTTGCATCGGCGCTGATTACGGGAACAGTAAAAGTACAGGAGAATCCCGGGAAAAAAGCAGTGGACCTGCATGGATTTTTTGATCAGATGAAAGCAGGTGCAGATTATATCAGATCAAAGCGTGCAGTTTTGAACTTCTGCTTACTGGGGCTGATGCTCAATGCGGTACTGGTTCCCTTGAATGCGCTGCAGTCGCCCATGGCAGTTGAAATCTATGGGCAGGGAAGTGCTGTTCTAAGCGTTTTCGGTGTTGCACTGATGCTTGGAATTGCATCCGGTTCAGTTGTGATGCCATATCTGATGCAGAAAGTAACCATTCTGCGCATGGTGATTCTCAGCGGAGTCGGGATCGGATGCGGGATTGCCGGAATATCTTTTGGCGGAATTACAAAAGGAAATGTAATAGCCGCATATGCGTTATGTGCGGGAACAAGTTACCTGATCGGTATTTCCTGCGGATGCCTGCAGACGGTTGTTGGTGTGCAGTTCATGAAAACAGTGCAGGAGGAATATCTTGCAAGGGCATCATCCATTTTTAATGCGACTGCAACACTTGCCACACCTGTTACATCTCTTATTGTAAGTATTGCAGCAACGGTGTTTCCGGTTGCGGTTATTTTCAGAATTTTTGCAGTGATCTGTTTGATTGTAATCGCTGTTGCCGGAATTCGTAAAATTGAGTTAAGCTGATTGAAAAAGAATTGGTAAAGATTTGGAAAAAAGTAAAGGATTTTTTACTACCCGAAAATACAAGATATGGTATACTGAAAGCAGTAATCATACAAAAACTGAATAACGTTCTGTTGCCGGGAGGTAATGCCAATGAAGAAAATCTACGTATTAGACACCAATGTTCTCATTCAGGCTTCCTATGCGCTTAAATGCTTTGCGGACAATGAGGTGGTTCTTCCGCTGGTCGTACTGGAAGAACTTGACACACACAAACGGGATGAAGGTGAGCGTGGGGCAAATGTACGGGAAGCAATCCGCACAATCGAGCAGATCAGGGAACAGGGAGATCTGACCAAAGGCGTTCGCATGGATAACGGCGGGATGCTGCGCATCGAAAAAAATTTCAAGGATGTTCATTTGCCGCAGGATCTGGCTGAATACAAATCCGACAACAGAATTCTGAAGGTTTGTGTTGGCCTTTCACAAAGTAAAAAAGAACAGGTTATCCTCGTAACAAAGGATATTCTGATGCGAATAAAGGCACAGCTGCTGGGAGTCAAAGCGGAAGATTTCACAACAGAACAGGTAGCAGGACGTACCGAGCAGTATTCCGGGAGAATTACGGTTTATGCGCCGGAAGAACTCTTTCATGAATTTAAGAAAAAAGGAATATCGGTCGAACAGGTGTATTGTACGGATGCGAAAGGCAAACGGCATACACCTGTTTTATTTGAAAACGAATTTGTCATTCTGCAGGCGGATGAATCGCTGAAGAAGACCCAGATGGGACGTGTTGAGAAAGGGATGATCCGGAAGCTGGAATATGAAAAAAGTCAGCCGTATGGGGTAAGACCCAGAAATGCAGGGCAGTATTTTCTGCAGGAGGCATTGATGCAGCCGGCAGAGACTGCACCTCTTGTAATTGTAAAAGGTATGGCAGGCACAGCCAAGACGTTTTATGCACTGGCGGTAGGACTGGAGAAAATGATCAACCGCCCGACGGATGAATACAGAAGGATTCTGGTGTGCAGACCGAATTCACAGTTTGATGACGACATTGGTTTTCTGCCCGGTAACGAACAGGAAAAAATATCGCCGTTAATGCGCCCTGTTATTGATAATCTGGAGCAACTGATTGATTCCAATGAAGAAGAACGATATCAGGATGAGGGAGAACTGACCGATAAGACAACTGAAATTTTTGAGCGCGGAATCATTCAGGCAGAGGCACTGAATTTTATCAGAGGACGATCCATCCTCAAAACATATCTGATTATTGATGAAGCGCAGAATATGACACCGGCACAGGCAAAAGGAATCATTACCCGTGCCGGGAAAAATACCAAAATCATTCTGCTGGGAGATTCCAATCAGATCGACAGACCTTTTCTGGATGAAAGAACCAACGGATTATCCTATGCATCAGAACACATGAAAGGGAGTCCCTTATGCTGGCAGATCAGTCTGACAACGCAGGAATGTGAGAGATCTCACCTTGCAATGGATGCAATAGAGCGGTTGCAGGACAAATCCCGAGAATGCTGAAAAATTTTGTATTGTAACAAATGCAACATATCAGACGCTGCTTTTGTGTTAAATTCTGTTCAGATGTAGACAGAATAAACACAGGAGGGTGACCCAGATGAGCAAATTACTTGATCTGAATAAGAATGTGCAGGAACTTTGCACGCAGTATCCGGAACTGGTCGGTATTATGGCAGATCTTGGATTCAAAGATATCACCAGACCGATTACACTTGCGACAATCGGAAAAGTCATGACGATTCCCAAGGGTGCAGCGATCAAAAAAATAGCGATGCAGGATATTGTACAGATACTCAGGCAGCATGGTTTTGAAATTGCAGATGCGCAGACAGAACGGAAATTACTGTTGAAAAGTTATGTGTCGAGGCTGACGCAGGGAGAAGCACTTGAAAAGGTACGGGAAGATTTTGTACAGAATTTTTCTGATGTTTCAGCAATTGAAATTGCGCAGGCAGAGCAGGAACTGATTAAAGAAGGAACTCCGGTGAGTGATGTGCAGAATTTATGTGATGTACATTCTGCACTGTTCCATGGGGCAACGCAGGCGGAAAAAATTGAAAATGCGGAGGAAGCAGTCCGCATGTCCAAAATGGAACAGGATACAGAACGGATACAATCTGTTAAAAAAGCAAAGCTTGTGAAAAAAACGGTACATCCGGATAAGCTGTCAGGGCTTCATGATCCGGCAGGCTTTTCCTCTCCGGTCATGCGTGACATGATGCGTATGATGAATGAAACGGGGCATCCGCTCTGGATCCTGCACCAGGAAAATCTTGCAATCGAAAATCTGATCAGACAGATTGAAACCGGGCAGCAATCGGCAGCGGATAAAGTGAATGCGCTGCTGCAGCTTAGAGCGGTAGCAAGTCACTATGGGAAAAAAGATGAGCTTTTTTTCCCGCTTCTGAAAAGAAAATATGATATAGCAGGGCCTTCTGATGTGATGTGGGGTGTTGATGATGAAATCAGAAATGAACTGAAACTGGTTTCCGCAGAACCGGAAAAAATGCAGGAACGCCTGCAGGCAGTTCTGAAGCGGATGCGTGAGATGATATACAAGGAAGAAAACATTCTTTTTCCGCTTGGCGCTGAATATTTTACAGATGCAGAATGGTTCATTATCCGGCGCGATATTCCGGAATTTGGATATTGTCTGATTGCAGAAGTTCCCGAATGGGAAAAGATGCAGAAAGCAGAAAGTGAATTTCAGGAGGAAAGAAATTCCCAAGATGCAGAAATACAGAAAGGCGTAATAAAACTTCCTACCGGTCAAATGTCGGAAGCACAGCTTCGCGCAGTTCTGAATACAATGCCTTATGAAATTACCTTTATAGACGAACAGAATATGACACGCTATTTCAATGAAGGAGAAAAACTGTTTCCAAGACCGATATCAGCACTTGGAACGGAGGTTTTCGACTGTCATCCGCCGAAAGCAAAACCGATTGTAAAACAGCTGATCAAAGACCTGCAGGAGGGAAAGCGTGAATCCATGGAAGTCTGGATGCCCAAAAACGGGGAACTTACACTGGTGCGATACATTGCTGTCAGGGATGAAAACAGAAAATATATGGGCGTACTGGAAGTGGTGCAGAAGATGGGAACGATTGCAGCACATTTTGGAAAATAAAACAAATGGTATTGGCAGAAAGAATGATGTATGCCTCTTTTACCGGATATCAACGGTAAAGGAGGTTTTTTGGTCTGTGTTTCCGGTATTATAGCAGATATGCTTACTATAACAGGGAAAAGCAGGTAGAAAAACTTGTACTGTAAGCAGGACCTGTGGTATCGTAAAGGCGCCATGGAATTTTCCGATCATGTTTATTCTTTTGTGCGCAGAGATGCATTTTCAGAAGGAAATGCTGAATCGCTTCTGCAATACATGCAGGACAAATAAAGTGTATGGATTTAGAAAAGAGAATTTGAAAAGGAGTATATGAAATGAGTCGGATTTTACTGTTGGAAGATGATCTGGGGCTGATTGACGGGCTTATCTTTGCACTTGAGAAAAACGGGTTTGAAGTTGCAGTGGTCCGTACGATAACAGAGGCTGCGACAGTGGTGTCGGAACAGAAATTTGATATTTTACTGCTGGATCTGACACTTCCGGATGGGAGCGGGTTCGAAATATGTAAAAAGGTCAGAAAAACGTCTAATGTCCCGATCATTTTTCTGACCGCTTCAGATGAGGAAGTAAATATAGTAATGGGTCTTGATATCGGCGGAGACGATTATATTACAAAACCATTCAGGCTGAATGAGCTGATTTCAAGGATCAATGCATTACTGCGTCGTTCCAATATAATGAACAGATCAGGATGTGAACTTGTATGATGGGATAAGGAGCAGAATGCAAATGGAGCACATGGATATTCAGGCAGTAATCTTTGATATGGATGGTGTGATTTTTGATTCCGAACGGCTGTATCTGGAATATGAAAAAAAGGTTGCGCAGGCGCATCAGTTTTTCAACGAAGAGGAAGTTGCAAAAAAATGTATCGGTGTAACGGAGGAAGAAACCAGACGGATTCATATGGAAGCGCATGGCCCCGGATTTTCATATGATGTTTTTCGAAGTGAGATCATGGCGGAATTTGAGAAACGGGCAGATAAGAGTATTCCTTTGAAACCGGGCGTTTTTGAACTGCTGCATTTTCTGCAGCAGAAAAAGCTTCCGATTGCAATCGCATCTTCTACACAGACGATACAGGTACGTGCAGAACTTACGGATGCAGAAATCATCTCTTTTTTTCAGCATATTGTAGGAGGCGATCAGGTGGGCAGAAGTAAACCTGCACCGGATATTTTTTTGAGAGCAGCACAAAAACTTGAAAAAGAGCCGCAGAAATGCCTGGTTATTGAAGATTCCCATAATGGTATCCGTGCCGCGCATGCAGCCAAAATGATTCCGATCATGGTACCGGATCTTCTGGAACCGACGAAAGAGATGCACATGCTTGCCACACAGATTCTTCCGTCTCTGACAGCGGTCAGAGATTATCTGGATCAGGCGCTTGCCTGGTGAGAGTTGAACGGAGATTACAGCTGATTTGATCAAAAAGGAGCGGTATGGAAAAAGAAAAACTGATTTTTCATATTGATGTTAATTCTGCATTTCTATCCTGGTCAGCTGTAAAAAGACTGCAGGAAGATCCGGATGCAACTGATCTGCGAACGATACCCTCCGCAGTGGGAGGCGACAGGGAAACCAGGCATGGTATTATTACGGCCAAATCCATCCCGGCCAAAAAATATGGTGTGACAACGGGAGAGCCCGTTGTAAAGGCTTTGCAGAAGTGTCCGAATCTGGTGCTGATCAAACCTGATTTTGAGACCTATCACAGTTTTTCCTGCTCATTTATCAGCATTCTGCATCAATATGCACCTGTTGTGGAACAGGTATCCATTGATGAAGCATTTCTGGATATGACAGGAACGGAACAACTGTATGCGCATCTGGTGACCTCCGGACATCCTTTTCCGATCTGTCTTGCAGAAAAAATAAAGGGTGAAATCCGTGATACACTTGGCTTTACAGTAAATGTCGGAATTTCCGTCAATAAACTGCTTGCCAAAATGGCAAGTGATTTCACCAAACCCGATAAAGTTCATACACTTTTTCCGGAAGAAATAGCAGAAAAAATGTGGCCGCTTGATATCGGAGAACTGTACGGATGCGGGAAGGCAACAGCGCAGCGTCTGCGCGGACTCGGGGTGCGGACAATCGGTGATGCGGCGCATATGAAGGAAGAGACATTGCAGGCCGTCCTTGGAGAAAAAGGCGGCGAATATATCTATAGAAGTGCAAACGGGATAAGCGATTCACTGGTAGAGGAAGCTGCAGAAGAGGCAAAAGGTTATTCGAACGAGACCACTACTTCGCAGGATATTACGGCGGATAATTATATTGCGCAGGCAACGCCCATTTTACGGTGGTTATCTGAAAAAGTGGCAGAAAGATTGCGTAGAGATGGTGTATTTGCGCTTACGATCGGTGTCAGTGTCAAGACAGATGATTTTAAAAGACACTCCAGACAGACGACGCTGCCGGAATCTGTGAATCAGACGGATACGATTTTCAGAACAGCAGTAGATCTTCTGAATCAGCTCATGTTGGGAAAAGGAGGACTTTTTCAGAAAGGCAGTTGTGTTCGTCTGATCGGGGTATCCGCAACCAATCTGGATCATGGCATGTACCGGCAGCTGAATCTATTTGAACTGAACGGGATACAAAGCGGAGTTTCGAAAGAAAAAAAGATGCCGCCGCAAGCGGATGGTAAACAGGTAAGGTCACCGGAGAAAGAACGGAAACTGGATGAAATGACAGACAGAATCCGTGGAGAATTCGGGAAAAGTGCTTTGATCAGAGCAAGTGAGCTGGAAAAAAAGAACAGGAAAGAGAAGGACAAAGACTGACAGAAAAAAACTGCCGGTCTTTTTTTATGCTGCAAATTACTTTTGAAAAGGCTTCTTTATAAATCATATTGAAACATACGTTCGAATTGTGTATAATAAGAACATACATTCGATATATGCTTTTGATTTATTCATAAAACGAGGAAAAATAATGATTATTGGTGAGAATCTGACATTGGAGCAGAAACTTGAAATTCTGGGAGATGCTGCAAAATATGACGTGGCGTGTACGTCAAGCGGAGTTGACCGCAAGGGTAACGGTCAGGGAATCGGAAATGCAGTAAAGGGAGGAATCTGTCATGCTTTTGCAGCAGACGGCAGATGCGTTTCTCTTTTGAAAATTCTGATGACAAATGAATGTGCTTACAATTGTAAATATTGCATCAACCGTTCGCAGAACGATGTTGTCCGTGCAACTTTTACCCCTGAAGAGGTTGCCAGACTGACCATTGAATTTTACAGACGTAATTATATCGAGGGTCTTTTTCTGAGCTCAGGAATCTATCCCAATCCGGAAGAAACGGTAAAGAGGATGCTGGAAGCGATTCGGCTGCTTCGTGTGCAATACCGTTTCAATGGCTATATTCATGTCAAGACAATTCCGGGAGCTTCCATGGAACTGACGCAGGAAGTAGGATGGCTGGCGGATCGCATGAGTGTGAATCTGGAACTGCCGACGGCAGAAGGCCTGCAGAAACTTGCCCCGAACAAGAACAGGACCAATATCCTCAAACCCATGCGAATGATCCAGAATGGGATCGTGCTTGATAAAAGTGTACAGCAGGAGAAACTTGGCAGAATTGGAATCACAAATAATGGAATGAATACAAAAGCAGAGCCTGTGCTGCAGATACCGGATGACCGGTTCAGCGTTCACAGAATGCTTCCGCAGGAAAGTACAGAGCGTTTTTTTCTGCAGACAAGACCGGAAGGCAGTACAGGCAGATTTGTGCCTGCAGGACAGTCTACACAGATGATCATTGGGGCAACAGGAGAAAATGATTACCAGATCATGTCAGTAACACAGGAACTGTATCACAAATTTGATTTGAAAAGGGTATTTTATTCGTCTTTTATCAATGTAAACAATGATGCCGATATGCCGCAGTGGACGGGACGCACCATTCTGGACAGAGAGCACCGGCTTTATCAGGCTGATTTTTTGCTTCGTTTTTACGGGTTTGACGTTAAAGATCTGCTTACACCCGACAGACCCAATTTCAATATGCTGCTTGATCCGAAATGTGATTATGCACTCAGGCATCTGGACAAATTTCCGATAGAAGTTAACAGGGCATCTTACCATATGCTGTTGCAGGTTCCGGGAATCGGGGTTACCAGTGCCCGGAGAATTGTTGCAGCAAGACGCGGCGGACAGCTTGATTTTAAGGATTTGAGCAGAATGGGTGTTGTAATGAAAAGGGCAGTATATTTTGTGACCTGTGCCGGTAAAATGATGTATCACATTAATATGAATGAAAATGCGCTCATGAGTTATCTGGTGGATGACAGCAAACGGTTTATACTGACCAATGAAGGAGTCCAGTATGAACAACTTTCACTATTTGATTTCGGGATTGGCAAAGAGACAAATCAGCCAATTATCAGTGCATAAACAGGGAGAAATGTAATGAAACATATTTTGTATTGTGAAGATACACCGGAAGGAATTTTTTCGGCAGTGCACAGGGCTTATCGAAGCAGATGGGGACATTCCAATATAGAAATTCGAGCCAGAAACGGGAAAGAACAGGAACTGGAGTTCTTTACAGAAACAGAAGAAGTTCTGACAGACAGGCAGCATGCGGAAAGTGTCAGAAACGCACTGATCAGGCAGATTGGTTCGCAGGCATATGATATGATAATGGATACAGCACTTTCGGATGCAGCAGATAAAGCAGATGTGATCTATCATTTTCTGGTAAGGGGATTTGAAAATGGGGAACGTACAATCGGGTGTTATACAGATCATTATGTAGCGCGTTTAAATGAAATTGATCGTCGTGTGAGCAGGGAGGCGGGACACTGGAATGAATTTCTGCGTTTTCATGAACATTTAGCGGTGAGAAACAGCGAACAGGACACGGAAGCAGCATTGATGCAAAAAAACACAAAAAGTTTAATGACGGCAAGAATTACGCCGCAGGCCAGAGTAACGGTACTGATCATGCCTCATTTTGCAGATCGTTTTCCGGAAGAAAATTTTCTGATATATGATGCCGTACATGATGAAGCGGGAATTCATACAGCAGGAGCGGCATGGTATCTGACTCAGGAAATCGGGCAACAGTACCCTGAACTGGTTCAGATCATCAGAAAGCCGGAGGAAACGGAGGAAGAAATCGAGCGTCTCTGGAAAGTCTTTTTTGATACGATTGAGGTCAAACCAAGGCATAATGAAAAATTGCAGCAGAGTCTGATGCCTCTCCGATTCAGAGAATAAATGAAAAAACACCGATAAAAGAATTGTAAACAGGATATTTTGGAGTATGCGGGAGTGTGGTATACTACAAATAGATGCAGGCGGATCGTCGCCTGTATCTATACGAGATTGCTGTGCAATCTCGGCGAAAAAGACATGCAGGCAGGGTTTGGACTGTAAAAAAAGTGGAACGGTGTGGATCAGGGTATGGCAACGAGAAAGTTAATATATAGTGTAACCGAAAAAGACAGCGGCTGTATCGTACGCAGTATTTTACAACAACAGTTACAGCTTTCCGGCAGAGAAATCAGCCATGCTAAAATGTATGCGGATGGAATTATGATTGCCGGACAACAGGTAACGGTGAGGCATGCGGTAAGACCTGGTGACATTCTGGAAATTACCCTTCATGAGAATATGGAACAGGCATCAGAAATTATTCCGCAGGAGGGGGCGCTTGATATCCTTTATGAGGATGAAGATCTGATCTGTCTGAATAAACCGGCAGATATGGTGGTACATCCCTCTCATGGGCATCTTACGGATTCTCTGTGTAATCGATTGGCATGGCATTATCTGCAAAACGGAGAAAAACATGTGATGCGGGCAGTAGGGCGCCTTGACAGAGAAACGTCCGGAATTATTCTGTTTGGAAAGAACAGACTTGCTACGGCAGTCCTGTCCAGACAGGGGCAGGAAGGGAACCGTTTAAAAGAATACCTTGCTTTGTGTTCAGGGGAAATGGAACAGGCAGACGGCACAATTGATCTCCCGATCGGGGATACGCCCGGAGTTAAGATGATCAGGCAGGTGTGTGCTGACGGGAACCGTGCGGTGACGCATTTCCATGTTGAAAAACAGTTTGAAGGATATGCATTGGTACGCCTTCGTCTTGAAACAGGCAGGACACATCAGATACGGGTACATATGGCGGCCATAGGGCATCCGCTTTTGGGGGATCATTTATATGGAGCTTTTTTGCAGGAATGGCATGGTATGAACAGGACGGCGCTTCATTCTGCGCATGCGGAACTGATACATCCGGTTTCCGGTAGAAAACTTGAATTTACGGCTGCACTTCCGGCTGATATGGAAGCATTGCTGTAAGGGGTGAAGATATGAAAGAACGGTTTGGTTCTTTGATCAGATATGTACTGATTGGCATCTGCGCGGCAGTGGCAATTTATGAAGGTGTACAGATTTATCTGGATCAGAAAGAATATCGTGTTGCAGATAAAGAATATGAGGATCTTGCAAGGCAGCTGGTTGAGATTCCGGCTGCAGCGGATACGGAAGTACAGGATACGGCAAAAAAGGCGGACGAAGATGCGCCGCCTGCTTTCAAAGTAGATTATGCTGCGCTGGAAAAGATTAATCCGGATTTCATCGGATGGCTTTATTTTGAAGCGCTTGATATCAGTTATCCGGTGGTCAGGGAACAAAAAGAAAATCAATATATTCACCTTACGTTTGATGGGAAAACGAACAAATCCGGCTGCATTTTTATGGATACATTAAGCAGTGCAGATTTTTCAGGGAAAAGTGATTTTATTTTTGGACATAATATGCGAAACCTCTCCATGTTTGGTTCGTTGAAACTTCTGTATAAAAAAGGAAATGAAAATCTGCTTCAAAAGCATCCGTATGTATATGTTTATACGAAAAAGGGAACCTGTCAGTATAAGGTATTTGCTTACGAAACAACGCATACAGGCAGCAGTGTGTATGATGAAATCAAGACGGATGACGGGTATGATCAGTATGTGGCAGGTGTTATGAAACGATCGATCTATTCAGGTGCAGAGGAACCGGATTTTTCGGAAAGACCGGAGATTTTGAACCTGTCTACCTGTTCAGGAGAGGCTGGTGGAACAAAAAGATTTGTGGTTCATACTGTAAAAATCAAGACCTGGCCAAATTAATGGGATATCGGGATATAATCGGGTGCAAATATGATAAAAGGGCGAAAGAAGAATTTATCCGGTTCGGAAATTTTACTTGACGTATTGTCTTTTTACATGGTAACGTTGTGGCAGATATTAGGGAGTAGTTCATATCTGTTCAGGTCAGATATTGCATTTTTCGTCATCCCGTTTGAAAAAACCGGAAAATGCACTGCGAAAGGAATGAGACTTTTATCGTACTTTGTTTGTGTACGATGAAAGCCTTTTTTTGTACATATGCAAAGACCGGCAAAATTTAATTAACCAAACAGAAAAAAGAAATGAGGCGAATACTTTGAGTGAGAAAGATATGAAAGAAAATGAGAAAAGAGCTTGGGAAGAATCTACTGAAAAAATGCTGGAAAAGGCAGGTGTAACAGAAGCCGGGTTAACAGAGGAACAGGCAGAGCTGATTCGTAAAGAAAAAGGAGAGAATGTTTTAAGCGAAGGAAAGAAAAAAGGTATTATACAGATATTCCTGTCACAATTTCTTGATCTTTTGGTGATCATTCTGATTATTGCAGCCATTGTTTCCATGCTTTCAGGAAGTGTAGAGAGTACATTTGTCATCTTTGCGGTTCTGATTCTGAATGCTTTTTTGGGAACGGTGCAGCATGTGAAGGCAGAAAAATCATTGAGCAGCTTGAAACAGTTGTCATCGCCAAGTGCCAAAGTCATGCGTGGCGGAATTAAAACAGAAGTTTTATCAAAGGATCTTGTGCCCGGAGATATTGTTCTGCTGGAAGCAGGTGATATGGTGGTGGCGGATGGCAGAGTAATTCACAGCTATTCTTTGCAGGTGAATGAAAGCTCCCTTACAGGAGAATCCACGAATGTTGAAAAGGCGAGTGAAGTGTTACCTGAACAGACACCCCTTGCCGATCAGTCCAATATGGTTCATGCGGGAAGCCTGGTAGTTTATGGTCGTGCTATGGTTCTGATAACCGAAACGGGGATGGGAACAGAACTTGGCAAAATTGCGGGACTGATGAATGCGGCAAAGGAAAGGAAAACCCCTCTTCAGAAAAAACTGGATGATTTCAGCCAGAAGCTTGCAATTATGATCATGGTAATCTGCGTGATTGTTTTTGCACTTTGTATTTACCGGAAAATGACGATTCTGGATTCCATGATGTTTGCAGTTGCACTTGCGGTTGCCGCGATACCGGAAGCACTCAGCTCAATTGTTACAATTGTGCAGGCTATGGGAACACAGAAAATGGCGCGTGAAAATGCCATTATCAAAGAACTGAAGGCAGTGGAAAGTCTCGGCTGTGTATCTGTAATTTGTTCAGACAAAACAGGAACATTGACCCAGAACAAAATGACGGTTCAGAAAGTTTATCTGAATGGAACGGAAATGAATCCGTTTAAACTGGATATACGGGATCATTTATCAAGATATCTTTTGTATGATGCGATATTGACCAATGACTCAAGTATTGTGGAAGGAAAGGGAATCGGAGATCCGACAGAATACGCACTGCTTGAAATGTTCCGTAAAATTGAAGTGCAGGACAATGTGCTCTTCAGAGAAGAAGGAATGAATGAAGAAGATGTCCGTCAGGTTATCCTGCGTGACGAGGAAGTGCCTTTTGACTCTGACCGTAAACTGATGAGCACGAAATGTAAGCTCCATGGAATTGAGACGGTTCTGACAAAAGGTGCTGTAGATGTATTGATCGACCGTTGCATCAGTCTGGAAGATCAGAATGGTGTCCGGCCTCTGACAGAAGCAGATAAGGAAGCAATTAAACTGCAGAATCAGAAATTTTCAGAGGATGGACTCAGGGTACTTGCATTTGCATACAAGGAGACAGCAGAAAAACTTTCTGTTGAAACGGAATACAATTATATTTTCCTGGGACTGATTGCAATGATGGATCCTCCGAGACAGGAGTCCGCAGAAGCAGTAAAACAGGCAAGAGAAGCCGGTATCAGAACAATAATGATTACAGGGGATCACAAAATTACAGCTACGGCAATTGCCAGGCAGATCGGAATATTCGGAGATGGAGATATTGCAGTAACGGGTGCTGAACTTGATGCAATGTCAGAGCAGGAACTTATGGAAAAAATAACGCACATTTCTGTTTATGCCCGTGTTTCTCCCGAGAACAAAATCAGAATTGTTGATGCGTGGCAAAAGTGCGGGAAAATTGTATCAATGACCGGAGATGGTGTAAATGATGCTCCTGCTCTGAAGAAGGCAGATATTGGCGTTGCAATGGGAATAACAGGTACGGAAGTTTCAAAAGACGCTGCGGCAATGATCTTATCGGATGATAATTTTGCAACGATTATCAAGGCAGTTCTGAATGGAAGAAATGTTTACAGAAATATTAAAAATGCGATTCTGTTTTTATTGTCCGGCAATATGGCGGGAATTATGTCCGTGCTTTATACATCAATCATCGGTTTACCTGTGCCCTTTGCTCCGGTACATCTTCTCTTCATCAACTTGCTGACAGATTCACTGCCTGCTATTGCAATAGGAATGGAACCTTCTGATCCGGCACTTCTGAAGGAATCACCCAGAGATCCTGCGGAAGGTATTCTGACCGGAAAACTGATGTGGAAAATCATAGGACAGGGTGCATTGATTGCTGTTGCAACTATGACAGCATTTTATATTGGACTGCAGACCAATGCTGCGGTTGCTTCCACAATGGCATTTGCTACCCTGACGCTGGCAAGACTGTTTCATGGGTTTAACTGCCGTGGTACGAAAAATATCTTTCAGCTCGGGTTTTCTTCAAATCCATATAGTCTGGCAGCGTTTGCAGGTGGTGTAGTGCTTCTTTCAATTGTGATTTTCGTTCCGTTCATGCATGGACTTTTCAGTGTCGCAGATATTACTGGAACAGCAGTTTTGCAGATTGCAGGGCTTGCATTTTTGCCTACAGTAGTGATACAGCTTTTGAAGACCATATGGACGAAACGTTGAAACAATGTCGATATTGCATTTTCATCCATTTTGATATATGCTGAATGTGTAATAGTGGTTGCAATATGCACGGAAACGGAGTGGCCTATGAAGAATAAAATATCAAGAATTCTTTCAACATTGGCACTTGTTATCATTACAGGAACCTGTGCGGCATGCGGAGCTTCTCAACAGGCAAGCCTTGACCCGGCAGCTGCAGTCAGAGGCAAGGGTGTTGGTGCAGGCGAGACTTATATTGATGATCAGGCGATTGCACTTGCAGGAGAGACACCTTCAAGCAGTGATATTACAAGTGCTGCTGCTTCAGCGCTTGCACTTGTAAATGTACAAAGGACAAATGCAGGACTTGCGGCGCTTCAGTGGAGCGATGGCCTTGCAGAGGCTGCAATGGTAAGAGCACAGGAAATCGTTGGTACCTTTTCACATACAAGGCCCAATGGAAGCGATTGGTGGACAGTTAACAGTAATCTGCAATATGGTGAAAATCTTGCGAAATTGTATGGATCGGCAGACAGCGTGGTAGCAGCGTGGATGGCCTCTCCGACACATAAAGCCAATATTCTGGATTCGGGATATAAAACTTGTGGAATCAGTATTTATAAGACTGGGGACGGACAGTGGTATTGGGCACAGGAATTTGGTTATTAAGAAAATATTTTGTGATTGACATTTTATGATTGTTCGCTTTATAATGATAACAATTTAAATCGATGAAGAAGAGTAGTACATATTATATATTCCGATCAAGAGAGCTGCGGATGGTGGAAACGTGGCAGGCAAGATAATATGGAATGGACTTCCGAGAGCAATCCGAATAACAGTAGGTGAGCCGGAGTATCGTCTCCGTTAATAAAACAGCATCTGTGCTAGCAGATGATGAGAGGATAGACTGGAAAACAATCTATCAAGCAGGGTGGCACCGCAGGTAAATTATAACCTGTCCCGGCAGATAACAAACGTTATTTGCCCGGACAGGTTTTTTGCGTGCATAAGCAGAGCCATGTGGAAGGCTGTAGCCATCGTGCTTGCACGAAGGGATGCAGAAATCCATATGGCGAGCAACACGACCGAGGAACCAGGGGTTCCGAAGGTGGTGACTGCTTATGCACACAAAAGAAAACAGCAGAGCCATGTGGAAGGCTGCAGCCATCGTGCTTGCACGAAAGGATGCAGAAATCCATATGGCGAGCAAAGAGGCCGAGGAACCAGAGGTTCCGAAGGGCAAACATTCAGAGGGAGGATTTTATTATGAAAAGAAAATTTTTAACGGTAGTAATGGCAGCATCCATGATAGTAATGACACTTTCCGCATGCGGAGACAATCGTAAGCCGGGGGCGGAAGCTTCTGACAGCAGTGCTACGGTGCAAAGTACATCCCCTACAGCACAGGCTTCTGTTGCAGGAAGTTCGGATACAGCCGCAGATACTGCATCGGTTACCCTTGCAGATGGGAAGTATACAATTGGGATATCACAATTTGCAGAACACGGCTCTCTGGATAATTGTAGAAATGGTTTTTTGCAGGGACTTGCTGAAAGCGGATTTGTAGAAGGACAGAATCTGACAGTAGATTATCAGAATGCACAGACAGATACCGGCACGGCCAGTACCATTTCAGACAAATTTGTATCTGATAAGGTAAGTCTGATCTGCGCTATAGCGACACCAAGTGCCATGAGTGCTTACAATTCCGCAAAAGATACGGAAATTCCGGTAATTTATACAGCAGTTTCAGATCCGGTAGGCGCAGGACTGGCTTCCGCAGATGGTACCCCTGCGGGTAATATTACAGGAACTTCCGATGCGCTTGCAGTTACAAAGCAATTGGAAATGATCAGATCAATATTGCCTGATGCTAAGAAAATCGGTATCATATATACAACAAGTGAAGCCAATTCTGTCAGTACCATTGCAGAATATAAAGCATGCGCAGCAGATTATGGTTTTGAAATTGTGGATAAGGGAATCAGTGCAATCGGAGATATCGATATGGCGGCATCCGATCTGGTGACAAAAGTGGATTGTATTAATAATCTGACCGACAATACAGTTGTTTCTGGGCTTCAGACTGTTATCAATGCCGCAAACGGAGCAGGAATTCCGGTGTTTGGTTCAGAGGTGGAGCAGGTAAAGGCAGGATGTGTTGCAGCAATGGGACTCGACTATACACAACTCGGAATTCAGACAGGTGAAATGGCAGCAAAGGTTCTTAAAGGCGAAGCAAAAGCTTCAGATTTAAAATTTGAAGTAATTGATCAGCCAAGTCTTTATGTTAATACTGCAGCAGCACAGAAGATCAAACTGACAATTCCGGACAATATGACTTCATCTGCAGCACAGAGTTTTGATACGATCAGCAACCAGTCATGAAAGTGACGGCAATGAAGTAGAGGATAACCGCGGTCAGTATAGCGGTAAATTTTTCTAAGGAAGGTATTATCATCGTGGCATTAATTATCAGTATACTTGAACAGGGGCTCATCTATTCCATTATGGCTCTTGGTATGTACATAACCTATAAAATTCTTGATTTCCCGGATATGACGGTGGATGGTGGATTTCCCTTTGGCGTTGTTCTGGCGGTTGTTATGATACGGGCAGGAGTCCCCCCGATTCTGACGCTTCCGATTTGTTTTGCTGCAGGATGCGGAATCGGAACGCTGACGGGTCTGATTAATGTAAAGTGTAAAGTGAGAGATCTTCTGGCGGGAATCATCATGATGACGGCATTATATTCCGTTAATCTGAAAATTGCCGGAAGAGCGAATCTTCCAATGTATGATTATTACACGATTTTTGATAATACTATTGTAAACGGTATTTTTCCGGTTTTTCTGCAGCCATTTAAAACAGTAATTATTCTGATTGTGATTATGTTTATCGTGAAATGGATTCTGGACTGGTATATGAATACAAAATCAGGATTTATGCTCAGAGCGGTTGGAGACAATGATGTGCTGGTAACCTCTATGGGAGTTGATAAGGGTTATGTCAGGATTGTAGGACTGGCAATTGCCAATGGGCTTGTATCTCTGAGCGGTTGTATTTACGCGCAGCAACAGTGCTATTTTGATGTTTCAATGGGAACCGGTACTGCTGTGATCGGACTTGCCAGTGTTATTATTGGAACAAATCTGTTTAAAAAAGTAACGGCAATGCGTGTAACAACAAGTGTTGTGATCGGAGCTGTTATTTATAAAGCGTGTGTTGCAACGGCAATTAAATGCGGTATTGATTCAACCTATATGAAGCTGATTTCGGCTGTACTGTTCCTGGTGATTCTGGTATTTTCCATGGACAGGAAGAAAAAAGCAAAAATAGCAGAAGAAAGAAAAGCAGAATAGAGGGACAGGAAAATGCTGGAACTGAAAAATATTCATAAATATTATAATCCCGGTTCAGTTAATGAAATGTGTCTGTTTCATGATTTTAATCTGACGGTTCCGGATGAACAGTTTGTTGCTGTAGTGGGAAGCAATGGTTCCGGAAAGACATCTATGCTGAATCTGATCTGCGGAAGCCTGGAAGCAGATCAGGGACAGATTCTGATCAATGGCAAAAACATTGCGGGGGAAAAGGAATACCAGAGACATCAGAAAATCGGACGTGTTTTTCAGGATCCGTCTAAGGGGACCTGTCCCAGTATGACGATTCTGGAGAATATGTCGATTGCAGATAACAAAGGCAGGAAATATGGATTGGGACATTGTGTGAACAAGGCAAGGATTGACTTCTATCGTGAGCAGCTGACAACGATTGGCCTTGGACTGGAAGATAAAATGGATACACTGGTCGGTTCCTTGTCCGGTGGTCAACGGCAGTCACTTGCGCTTTTAATGTCCACGATGACACCGATTAATTTCCTGATTCTGGATGAGCATACAGCAGCACTGGATCCCAAAACCGCAGATGTCATTATGAAACTGACAGATAAGATTGTGCACGAGAAAAAAGTCACAACGATTATGGTAACGCATAATCTCAGATATGCCGTTGAATATGGAGACAGATTAATTATGATGCATGAGGGGAGAATTATTCTCAATCAGACAGGGGAAGAGAAAAAGAAAACTGATCCGGAAAAGATCATGCGTATATTTAATGAAATCAGTGTGGAATGCGGAAACTAAAACACAGTGTATAAAAGAAAAACTGTTCGGAAACATGCTTTTTTAGAAAAATGGAGGCATGATTCCGAACAGCTTTTTTGTTTCTGAATAAAGTCAGCAGATAAAATCTGCGTCATTGTCTGTATATTTCTCATCACAGTATTTGCAGCGATATATTTCATTTGCTTCGTCAGCAAGATAGAAGATATGCGGCAATTCCTGCTCAATTGATGAGATGCAGCGCGGGTTATGACAACGGATAACACCGCGGATTTCCCCTGGCAGGATCAGAGCCCGTTTCTCAACAATTTTGCCATCTTTTATCACATTGACTGTAATATTATGATCAATGAAGGCAAGTACATCGAGATTCAATGTATCAATATCACATTCTACCTTCAGGATATCCTTTGTTCCCATTTTGCCGCTTCTGGCATTCTTGATAATGGCAACGGTACAATCCAGTTTATCAAGGCCAAGATGGTGATAAATCGCCATACTTTTTCCTGCCTGAATATGATCCAGAACAAAACCTTCTTCAATTTTTCCAACATTCAACATGGTAATCCTCATTTCTGCGCAGCTGTGCGCACTAAGATTTTTATCACAAGCAGATTCAGAATATTTTGCATGAAACACGGGATTCAGTATTTTTTCAGCAGTCCGTCATTTATATGCGCATCGGTCATATCAAGAAGTGTCAGGATCAAAGCCATGCGTACATAAAGCCCATACTGTACCTGACGGAAATAGGCGGCACGGGGATCATTATCAATATCCACAGATATTTCATTCACTCTGGGAAGCGGATGAAGGACATACATACTTTTCTTTGCAAGTTGCATTTTTGCTCTGTCAAGAACATAAAATCCTTTCAGACGGACATAATCTTCCTCATTAAAGAAACGTTCTTTCTGTACACGGGTCATATATAGAAGATCAAGGCGGGACATGACATCTTCCAGGCGGATAACTTCTTCATAGCTGATACCTTTTGCGGACAGCATTTCCGTAATGTAGTCAGGGACACGCAGTTCCTGCGGAGATATGAAGACAAAATGAATGCCCTCATAGCGTGAAAGTGCATTGATCAGAGAATGTACGGTCCGGCCAAATTTCAGGTCACCACATAAGCCAATGGTAAAACCGGAAAGAGAACCATATAATGATCTGATGGTAAGAAGATCTGTCAGGGTCTGGGTGGGATGCTGATGACCGCCATCGCCCGCATTGATAACAGGAATAGCAGACTGCTCAGCAGCAACCATAGGCGCACCTTCTTTGGGATGGCGCATGGCGCAGATATCCGCAAAACAGGAAATAACACGGATTGTATCCGATACACTTTCTCCTTTGGATGCGGAGGAATTGGAAGCATCAGCAAAACCGATTGTCTGACCGCCCAGTCGCAGCATGGCAGTTTCAAAACTGAGTCTGGTTCTTGTACTGGGTTCATAAAAGCAGGTTGCCATGATCTTACCGTCGCAGGCATGGGAATAGGCATGCATGTTGCGCTCAATATCTCCTGCTACATTAAACAGTTGATCAAGTTCCTGCGTGCTGAAGTCAAGTGGACTCATCATGTGTCTTAATTTACTCATCATATTCTCCTTTTGCGCATGATCCTGCGCATATCAATTTTGTGTCTGCACAAGTATGTAGAAAGTAAGGTACCATTTTCATATTTCTTTGTTACAAAAATGGCATAAAAAAATCGAAGAGAAAATGAAAATCCCTTCGACTGCGTTATTGAAAAAGAAAAGAATATAAGAAATGAAAAAAGTGAACACGTGGCTGCATGCGTACAAACATATATTTTGGATTGTTTATATTAAAAGCCATGGTTTCCTCCTGATTCTTTCATTTCAATTCTTCTTATGATAACATGATTAAAAGAGCGAATCAACCTGTTTTTGTTTGTCAGCATATAAAGCAGATAGCAGTTCAGAACAGGAGCAGACACAGCAAGGGGGCAGATATATTTTGGGAATTACGAAGAAACAGGAAATAGATATGACGAAGGGGAATCCTTCTGTGTTGATTCTGAAATTTATGACACCGCTTATTATCGGAAATATTTTTCAGCAATTTTATAATATGGCAGATACGATTATTGTGGGAAGATTTGTCGGAGTTACGGCACTTGCAGCAGTTGGTGCGACAGGAACCGTTATGTTCCTGATTCTCGGGTTTCTGATGGGACTGTTACAGGGTTTTACGGTTATTACAGCACAAAGATTCGGAGCAGGAGATTATGACGGTGTGAAGCAAAGTGTCGCAAATGCATGTATCCTTTCCGCCGGCATAACAGTAATCGTTACATTTGTAAGCGTTCATTATATGGATGCTCTTTTGCGGATCATGAATACCTCCGAAGATATGTTTGCGATGGCAAAAACATATATCACCGTGATATGTCTCGGTACCGTTTTCAATATGCTGTATAACCTGCTTGCCAGTTTTCTGAGAGCGGTAGGAAACAGTAAGGCACCCTTATATTTTTTGATGATTTCAGCGTTATTGAATATTTTTCTGGATCTTTTTCTGATTGTAGTTATTCCAATGGGCGTAGCGGGTGCTGCGCTCGCTACCATTCTGTCTCAGGGCATATCAGGAATACTGTGTCTGATCTATATGTTGCGAAAGGTTCCGGTACTCATACCGAGAAAGACAGACTGGCACCTGGATGCACAGTGTACCTACAATCAGTTGATGATCGGTTTTCCAATGGCATTGCAGTTTTCCATTACAGCGATTGGAACGATTCTGGTTCAGTCATCTCTGAATTTACTTGGATCGGTTGCGGTGGCTGCATATACGGTAGCCTGCAAGGTAGAGCAGCTCTTTACCCAGGTATTTTCTTCCATAGGAATGACAGATGCGACCTATGCGGCACAGAATATGGGAGTTGGAAATGTGAAGCGGATCAAAAAAGGAGCGGTATTATCAAATGCATATTCTGCAATATATGCGGTGGTGATTTACGCAGCGCTCTTTTATTCCTGTCCCTTTTTTACAAGAATTTTTATCAGCGGAAGTGTTACAGGTGATCTGACGCTGATTATCGGATATGTGGAAACCTATATTCATTTATGTGGTCTCTTCTTTATTCCCCTCGGAATGATTTTTATATTCAGAAATATCATGCAGGGATGCGGATACTCATTCTGGCCTATGATGGGTGGGGTGACAGAACTTGTGTGCAGGGCAGTAGTAGCAGTTCTTGCGGCAAAAGCAGGAAGCTTTGCCGGAATCTGCTGGGCAAATGCAAGTGCCTGGTTGATTACCGGAATTTTCCTCTGGATCTGTTATCTTTTTGTGATCAGAAAGATAGAAAAGCGTTTCAAAAATTTTACTCCGGATTGAAGGGTACCGGAGCAGAAGAACCATCAATGGGCATATGATAGGTTGTGATATCATCACCATATCGCATGAAATATACATATTTGGATGTCAGGTTGATGCTGTTATAGACACCACGTAGAATAACCTTGTTATCTGAACCATCCAGGCGCATTCTTTTCAGTGAAGGGTTACTCTCTGAAGAGTATGCGTAATAGATATAGGTATCATTCAGGTTGAAAAAGTCGATCCGGTCGTTTGTCAGTATATCAAAAGAGCCGTTTGCAAGATTAAAACGGCATAGTCGGTAGTTATTTGATACATCCATATAATAGATATAGTTATCATGGAAAACCGGATTATAGAAATAGCCGTTGAGAACAACGGAGGAGGAATCACCCTGCAGCGTATTTATCCTGTGCAGATTCTGCTCTTTTTCGACTCCGCTGTAATAAATCATCCCGTTTGCGTAGCAGGCCGGATTGATCATTTCCTTTGTGACGATTGAATGTTTTGCCTTGTCAATTCGGATTTTCTCCAGAAAGCCATTGTTTGACTGCGGAACCTGATAATAAACATAACTTCCGCAGACCTGCATGACTTTTGTAAAATCACGAACCATGCAGGTCATATTTTTGCCATTCGTATGGCTGCGATAGATACCATATTCATTTGCAAAATGTCCCAGACCGGTAGCCTGCTCTGAAGCACTGGAATCCATATAGAAATACAGAAAATCGCCGACACTTGATATATACTTGACATTCAGGGAAGTGAGCTGCTTTACATCTGTTTCATCTGAATTCATGGAATAAAGACAATGATTTTTGTTTGAATTGGAAAAATATACCTTACCGTTGTTTTCACAGAAATAGCCGTTGTTGTTGATATTGCCTGCTGTATTTCCGATGGCATTATCCGGATTGAGTGGAACTCTCTGCCTGAGAAAGGCAAGTACACTGAATGAAGCAAGTGCAACAAAAAACAGTACCATAATTATGACGATTTTAACATTTTTATACATATTTTCCTCCACTCAAATAGAGTGATATTAATCTCTTTTCTGTGCTATTATCTGATACTATTATTATAGTGGAGTTAAACCTTGCTATCAAGCCGCATTTGTTCTAAAATGCCAGTAAGAGTCCATAGAATCACAGAAAGATAAGGAAAAATATATGGAATTGACAGAACTTCGTAAGCAGATAGATGAGATTGACGAGCAGATAGTTGCATTATATGAAAAAAGAATGGATATTTCATCACAGGTTGCAGACTATAAGATTGCAACCGGAAAAAAAGTTTTTGATAAAGCAAGAGAAAATGAGAAAATCAGCAATGTAAAGAGTCTTGCGCATAATGAATTTAACAGTATCGGAATAGAAGAACTGTTTGAACAGATCATGTCTATGAGCCGCAAATTCCAATATCAGAAGCTTGCGGAACAGGGCGCGGCAGGAAGGCTTCCTTTTATCGGAGTGGATGATCTGGATAAAACACATGCAAGGGTAGTGTTTCCCGGTGCAGAAGGCGCATATTCACAGATGGCGATGCAGCTCTTCTTCGGAGAAAATGTGCATAGTTTCCACGTGGATACTTTTCGGGATGTTATGAGTGCAATTGAAGAGGGAAGTGCAGATTATGCGGTTCTTCCCATAGAAAATTCCACTGCGGGAATTGTCAGCGAGATATATGATCTGCTGAGCGAATATGAGAATTATATTGTCGGAGAGCAGATTCTGAAGATTGAGCATTGCCTGATCGTCAGACCTGGTACCAGGATAGAGGATATTAAAACGGTATACTCGCATCCCCAGTCTTTGATGCAAAGTGCCAGATTTCTCGGAAATCATCCGGAATGGCAGCAGGTAAGTATGAAAAACAATGCTTTTGCGGTGCAGAAAATTGCCCGGGAGGCAGATCCTTCACAGGCGGCTATAGCAAGTGAATATGCGGCGAGATACTATGGAATGGAAATTCTGCAAAAAGAGATTAATCAGTCAGATACGAATTCTACCCGTTTTATTGTTGTAACCAATCAGAAGATTTTCCTGAAAAATGCGAACAAAATCAGTATATGTCTGGAAGTTCGGCATGAAGCGGGATCATTGTATCATATGTTGTCTCATTTTATATATAATAATCTGAACATGACCAAGATCGAGAGCAGACCGATTGAGGGACGCAACTGGGAATATCGTTTTTTTATTGATTTTGAAGGAAATCTTTCTGACAGTGCAGTAAAAAATGCACTGCGCGGCCTTCGTGAAGAAACCGTAGAACTCAGAATTCTGGGGAATTATTGATATGAGTTTCACAGGTTGATAAGTAGGCAAAATTCTATAAAGTCATAAAAGAGGAGAAGGATCATGCGGGAAGATGAGCTGATTGTCTATAAAAAATTTGATAACGGAGATATTCTGGATAAAATGTCCAGACTGTTTGAGCATAGCGCTGCAGAAAAAATTGATGTGACAGGTGATCGGGAATGTCTTTATGAATGTATGAACGGACTGACAGAAATTGCAGGCAGAAGTGGATTTTACGGTAATCTCTGGCACTGTTATCTGACCACGCTCCTGGTTAATGATGAGAACAGTTACAGTATGGCAACCGAGATACGTGGAAACGTTGAAGGAACGATCAATCAGCTGGCACTTCATGATATTGCTATATTCAAAGAATTTTTTGATTATGATTTTACCAATTTACTGCAGCAGCTTTCTGTGCCGGAATTTGATATGCTTTTTGATTATCACCCCTGTTCAGTGGAGAGCAAGATGTATAATCACAGAATCAGAGACCGGATATGTGTTCTGGCCAGGGCACTTGCAGAAAGCCGGAATGCAAATGAAATGAAGGATATTCTGACACAGTTCTATCAGGAATATGGGGTTGGAAAATTTGGACTGCATAAGGCATTTCGAATTTCCCATACGGATGACGGGGTGCAGATTATACCAATTAAGAATATCCGTCATGTTAATCTGGAAGACCTGGTAGGTTATGAAATTGCAAAGAAAAAACTGATTGATAATACAGAGGCATTTGTAGAAGGAAGAATGGCCAATAATTGCCTCCTGTACGGAGATGCAGGAACAGGGAAATCATCCAGTATCAAAGCAATTGCGAATACGTACTTTGACCAGGGACTTCGCATCATTGAGGTTTATAAGCATCAGTTTCAGGATCTGAACGATGTAATTGATCAGATAAAGAGCAGAAATTATCGCTTTATTATATATATGGATGATCTCAGTTTTGAAGAATTTGAAATAGAATATAAGTATCTGAAGGCTGTAATTGAAGGCGGACTGGAGAAAAAACCGGAAAATGTTTTGATATATGCAACATCCAACAGGCGGCATCTGATCAGGGAGAGCTTTAAAGATAAACCGACTCTGGAGGATGATGATATTCATCGCAATGATACGGTACAGGAGAAATTGTCACTGGTTGACCGGTTTGGTGTGACGATCTATTTCGGTGCGCCGGATCAGAAGGAGTTTCATTGTATCGTAAAGGAACTTGCAGAAAGAAACCAGATTAATATTTCTGAAGACGAGCTGTATCTCAAAGCCAACAGGTGGGAAATGTCACATGGCGGCTTATCCGGCAGGACTGCGCAGCAGTTTATTGATTATCTGGTTGGTACGGAACGCATGGCCTGATACAGGCAGACAGGGAGTATGAGAATATATGGCGGGTGAGATTTTTGCGGCGATCGATGTAGGTTCATATGAACTTTCCATGAAGATATTTGAAATTTCTTCCAAGAAAGGTGTTAGAGAGCTGGATTATATCAGACATCGGATCGACCTTGGAACCGAAACCTATGCAACAGGAAGAATCAGTACGGAGCATGTACATGAAATGACCCGGGTTCTGTTGGATTACGATAATATTATGGAAACCTATGGGGTAACGCATTATCAGGCATACGGAACCAGCGCCATGCGTGAAACACATAATATCAGGGTTGTTTTGGAACAATTGGAACAAAGAACAGGTGTTCATATTGATGTACTGAGCAATTCGGAGCAACGTTTTCTGGATTATAAATCCATTGCTCTGCGCAGTGGTGAATTCTCAGAAATTATTGTCAAACCGACTGCGATTGTGGATATTGGTGGAGGAAGTATTCAGATTTCTCTTTTTGACAATGATAAGCTTGTTACAACACAGAATATGAAGCTTGGGGTACTTCGTTTACATCAGACACTGGATATGCTTGGTTCAGGAACCAGAAAATACAGGGAAATGATAACGGAACTGGTTGAGTCTCAGTTGTCTGTGTTCGAAAAACTGTATCTGAAGGACAGGAAGTTTAAAAATCTGATTATAATTGACGATTATCTTTCACCTGTGATACAGAAAGTAATATTCGGAGATTGCCCAAAAGGATATGTGGATGCGTGCGGATTTGAGAATTTTATCAGTAATACGGGAGAGAAATCGAAGCAGGCGCTTGCAAAAGAACTGAATATACCGGATGAGAACATACCGCTTTTGTACATTTCAGGTTTGCTGGTCAGAAACATTGCGAAAGCAATGGGAACAGAACTTCTGTGGGCGCCCGGAATGACTCTTTGTGATGGAATTGCATATGAATATGCAGAACGTAAGAAAATGATCCGGACGACACATGTTTTTGAACAGGATATCATTGCCTGTGCACAGAATATATCCAAAAGATATATGGGCAGTAAAATGCGTGCCGAGACCCTGCAGGCAATTGCGCTTCCGATTTTCGATCACATGAAAAAAATTCACGGACTTGGAAAAAGGGAGCGTCTTCTGCTACAGATTGCGACGATTCTGCATGATTGTGGAAAATATATCAGTCTTGTGAATCTGGGAGAATGTTCCTACAATATTATCATGTCTACGGAAATCATCGGACTGTCACATAAGGAACGTGAGATTGTTGCGAATGTTGTTCTGTTTAATCATGAACCATTTGTATATTATAATGATCACAGTGAGCGATATTCCAAAATTGATCAGAATGCATATCTGATAATTGCAAAACTGACTGCAATCCTGAGAATAGCGAACGGACTGGACCGTACGCACAGACAGAAATTTAAAGATGTGCATGTTATGTTAAAAGAGAATGAACTTATAATCAATGTGGACACAATGAATGATATAACGGTTGAACAGGGGCTGTTTAAGAACAGAGCATGTTTTTTTGAAGAAATTTTCGGAGTTCGCCCGGTAATCAGGCAGAAACGGACAATTTAATCTCAGAGGAGTACGGATGGCAGGTAAAGAAATCGATTTTCTGAATACAAAATATTATACAAATCGGGAATTGAGCTGGTTACAGTTTAATGAAAGGTGTCTTTCTGAAGCAAGAGATCACTCCAATCCTCTTTTTGAACGATTGAAGTTTTTGAGTATTACCGCAAGTAATCTGGATGAGTTTTTTATGGTCAGAGTGGCATCTCTAAAGGATATGGTTAATGCGGATTATAAAAAGCCTGATATTGCCGGCATGACAGCGCAGGAACAGTTAAACGCTGTTGGGGAAGCAGTACACAGATTCGTGGATATGCAATATTCGACCTATAACAGATCTCTTTTGCCGCAACTGGAACAGAATGGGCTTGTAATTGTGAGAAATCATGAGGAACTGACGCAGGAGGAGGGAAAATATTCAGACCGGTATTTCAATGAATTCGTGTATCCGGTGCTAACTCCTATGGCAGTGGATTCTTCAAGACCGTTCCCTCTGATCAGGAACAAAACGCTGAATATCGGGGCGCTTGTCCGCAAAAAGGGGGGAGATGAAGATCTTGATTTTGCAACAGTTCAGGTTCCGGATGTTATTCCAAGAATATTGGAGCTCCCGGTAGAAGAAGGACAGCCAAGAAAACTGATTCTTCTGGAAGAGATTATTGTTCGTAATATGTCAAAGCTTTTTCTGAACTATGATATTATTTGCTGTAATCCATTTCGGGTAGGTAGAAATGCGGATCTTTCCATTGATGAGGATGAAGCGGAAGATTTACTCAAAGAGATTGAGAAGCAGCTGAAAAAAAGACAGTGGGGTCAGGCAATCAGGCTTGAAGTTGAAAATAGTGTTGACAAAAGGCTCTTGAAAGTAATTGCACAGGAGCTGTGTGTTGATGAGACGGAAATATACAGGATAGATGGACCACTGGATCTGACTTTTCTGATGAAACTTTATAAGCTCGAAGGCTTTGACCGCCTGAAAGAGCATGCTTACAGTTCGCCCCAGTCGGTTCCGGAACTTCCTGCAGATTGTGATATATTTGAAGAAATCAGAAAAGGCGATATTCTGATGCATCATCCCTACCAGACGTTTGATCCGGTAGTACGGTTTGTGTCCTCTGCTGCGGCAGATCCTTCTGTCCTTGCAATCAAACAGACACTTTATCGAGTGAGCGGAAACTCTCCTATTATTGCGGCTCTTGCAAAAGCGGCGGATAATGGCAAGCAGGTGACTGTACTGGTAGAACTGAAAGCACGGTTTGACGAAGAAAATAATATTGTCTGGGCAAAAATGCTGGAAAAAGCAGGATGCCATGTTATATATGGACTGGTAGGACTGAAAACACATTGTAAAATTACTCTTGTTGTGAGAAGAGAGGATGACGGAATTCGCAGATATGTTCATCTTGCAACCGGTAATTATAATGATTCTACAGCAAGACAATATACAGATGTGGGAATGTTTACCTGCAGGGAAGCATATGGAGAAGATGCGACAGCAGTATTCAATATGCTGTCAGGATATTCGGAGCCGCTTGCATGGAATCGCCTGAGCCTGGCACCGCTTTGGCTTAAGGACAGGATTTTGTATTTGATTCAAAGAGAGACGGAGAACGCCAGAAAAGGGGAATCTGCACATATCATTGCCAAGATGAATTCAATCTGTCATCAGGAGGTCATTGCGGCACTTTATGAAGCAAGTGCTGCCGGTGTCAGGATTGATCTGATCGTCAGAGGTATCTGCAGTTTAAAGACAGGGATTCCCAGAGTAAGCGATAATATAACGGTTCGCTCAATTGTCGGAAATTATCTGGAACATAGTCGGATATTTTATTTTGAAAATGCCGGAAAACCGGAGTATTACTGTAGCAGTGCAGACTGGATGCCCAGAAATCTGGAACGACGTGTTGAAATTATGTTTCCGGTGGAAAATACCGGGCTGCGTGCAAAAATCATGCATATTCTGGAAACCGAACTGCATGATACGGAAAAGGCACATATTCTGAATCCGGATGGGATATATATAAAGGTTGACCGCAGAGGCAAGATGCCTTTGAATTCACAGAAACTGTTTGGAGAAGAAGCAAAAGAGGCAGCAAAAAGCAATGAGATCCAAAACAGCAGAATATTTGAGCCTGAAACGAAAGGACCGGAAGGATGAGTAAAATAGTACTGGCTTCGGCATCCCCAAGGAGAAAAGAATTGTTGGAGCAGGCAGGAATATCCTTTTGTGTTATGCCTGCGACGGGAGAAGAAATCATTACAAAGGTAATTCCTTCAGAAGTTGTCGAAAATCTTTCAGAACAAAAAGCAAATGAAGTATGGGGAAAGATTTTGGATGGAAGAACCTCTGCAAAAAAAAATCTCCAGAATCGTGAAACGATAGTTGTCATAGGGGCAGATACCGTTGTATCATATAAGAATAAGATACTTGGAAAACCGAAAGACCATGAAGATGCAGTACGCATGATCGGGATGCTGCAGGGGGAGATACACCAGGTTTATACCGGTGTAACCCTTCTCTGGAGCAGAACGGATGGTGATTGTGGTAGAGTGGTTTTTCATGAATGTACACAGGTTGAAGTTTATCCCATGTCACAGGAGGAGATAGCGGCCTATGTTCAAACGGGAGAACCGGATGACAAAGCAGGCAGTTATGGAATTCAGGGAAAATTTGCAGTGTATGTAAAGGAAATTCATGGTGATTACAACAATGTTGTAGGATTGCCGGTTGCCAGGGTCTGTCAGGAGATGAAAATACATCACCTGATGTAATTCATGTAGGAGGGATGATTATATGCATGAATACGATGACGCAGTATTGAGATGCTTTCTGGAAAATCAGGGTCAGCTTTTTCCGGAAGATGTGGCTTCCACGCCGGAAGAGGCAGAAGCATTTCTTGAAGACTGTATGGCTGTTGTCGTGGATTCTGCAGAAGAAGTTGAGGAATATCTGGAAGAAGAAGGTCTTGATTCCGGAGAAGATGATGTCCTTGAAGCTGCAGAAGTATTCGATGTTGGCGATGGAAGATATCTGATTGTAGAAGGATAATCTTTTTTATGCCAGGTACAGTTTTTACTGCTGTACGAAATGATCTGATACAGATATATTATCACTGTATCAGATTCTTAATTGATTTTATGGATTTGAGCAAAAAAATGACTGCAAAAGCAGTCATTTTTTAATGAAAAGAGATATTTAGGCAAGCAGAAAGGGAACAAGACCATCGTGATCGTTATCTGCGGTTGTGATAAAGTCAGCGGATAGCTTGACATCAGCTGTTGCATTTAACATTGCAATTCCTGTACCGGCTGTCTCAAGCATGGAAATATCATTTTGTTCATCTCCTGCGGCAAGCGTGTTTTGAATCGGAATCTGCAGATAATCGCAGAGTCTTGTAACAGCAGACCCTTTTCCTGCTTCAGCAGGAAAAATCTCAAGGTAGTAAGGATTGGAATACATAACATGCAGTGTGTTACCGACAAGCGGAAGCAACGCTTTGCGGAACTGTTCCATCTTCTGATGATCATGCAGTTCTATGGCGATACATTTACAGGGATCCACAGTCAGAACAGAAGATATGTCAGAGGATAACAGGAGCGGAGAAGGAATAAAATGCCTGTAATATTTCGTGCATTCATCATCAGATGTTGTGATAATGTGTGTATCGGAATATGTTTGCATATGAATTCCATGTTCAGCTGCAAGGTCAAAAATCCGGCGGACAAGTTCAACACAGATACCGGTACGGTAGATGGTTTTTTCTTTGTCACAATCGTAAATCTGTGCGCCATTGAAGGCTGCCAGAAAAGTACCGGGATAAAAAAGGGAAAGTTTCTTTTGAAGCTGCAAAATGCTGTCCATCGCACGTCCTGTACAGATCACAAAATGGTTACCGGAATCTGTAAAGGTTTTCAATGCTTCTTTTGTAGCAGGAGAAACGATTTTCTGACTGTTCAAAAGGGTACCATCCAGATCGAAAAAAAATATTTTTTTGTCCATGTGTAAGCCTTCCTTTTGACGATAGAATGGTTTGATCATTTCATAAAATTTCACGGGGGATAGATTTGTAGGCAGTGATAGAGTGCGGTATACTTTGATTAGAATTTACTATAGCACAAAAAAGCACAAATATGGAATGGAGAAAAAATGAAAGCAGTTGATTTACATACACATTCAACAAAATCAGATGGAAGTTTCTCACCATCAGAGCTGATAGATTATGCTGTACAGAAAGACCTTGCAGCAATTGCACTGACGGATCATGATACCACGGCAGGACTTGATGAAGCAATTTTACATGCAGCAGAAACTGCCCCTGAACTGGAGGTAGTACCCGGAATTGAATTTTCTACCGAGTATGAGGGCAGAGATATTCATATTGTCGGATTATATATTGATTATCACAATACTTTTTTTGAAAATGAACTGCAGGAATTTGTAGATTCCAGAATACAACGGAATGTCAGAATGTGTGAAAAACTGACACTTACAGGAATACCGGTCACATATGAACAATTGCAGCAGGAATTCCCGGATGCGGTGATCACAAGAGCGCATTATGCAAAACATTTGTTGAATGGCGGGTATGTGAAGAGTATCAAAGAAGGGTTTGAACGATATATAGGAGATCGTGCACCCTGTTTTGTTCCAAGAGAAAAGGTAACGCCGGGGCAGGCTGTACAACTGATTCTGAAAGCGGGAGGCATTCCGGTTCTGGCTCATCCCGTATTGTACCGGATGAGTGATGCCAGACTCAGGAAACTGGTAAAGGAACTGAAAGAAGACGGATTAGTCGGAATAGAGGCTATTTACAGTACCTACGCATCATCAGAGGAACGGGATATCCGTAGAATCGCCGCAGATTATAATCTGTGCATCAGCGGTGGGTCTGATTTTCACGGTACCAATAAACCCGGACTTGATTTGGGAACCGGCTATGGTCATCTGTTCGTGCCGGAAGAGGTACTGGGGCTGTTAAAGGAACATAGAAACAAAGAAACAGGATGAAAAGCAGAGCGTTTAAAATAACATCTGAAATCGAAAAAACGACCGAATTGTAAAACATCGGATCAAATTATAAAATCCCTGATAAACAGACTTTGAAAATAAGAAGTCTGCCTGTCAGGGATTCAATTTTATACCGGAAAAAGAATAATCAGCAATAAATCAATCATCTGCCTCGTCATCTTCATTGGTACTGTATACCGTACGTTTTCTTGCCATTTCATCACTGTCAAGATATTCATCATAGGTACTTCTCTTATCAATCAGAGAACCGTCCGGAAGAATTTCCATAATTCGGTTTGCGGTTGTTTCAACGACCTGGTGATCTCTGCAGGCAAAAAACTCAACACCCGGAAAACGGATCATACCTTCATTCAAAGCGGTAATGGATTCCATATCCAGATGGTTGGTAGGCTCATCCAGAATCAGGCAATTGGCACCGCTGATCATCATTTTGGAAAGCATACAACGAACTTTTTCTCCACCGGAAAGAACCCGTACCTTCTTAACACCGTCTTCTCCGGCAAACAGCATACGTCCCAGAAATCCACGGACATAGGTGACATCCTTAACGGGAGAGTAGCCGGTCAACCAATCGGAAATGGTCAGATCATTGTCAAATTCTTTTGTATTGTCTTTTGGAAAATATGCCTGTGATGTTGTAACCCCCCATTTGAAACTACCGGAATCAGGCTCCATCTCACCGATCAGAATCTGAAACAGAACAGTCTTGGCAAGTTCATTACCGCCGACAAAAGCGATTTTATCATCGTGCTGTGCAACAAAAGAAATATTATTCAGAATCTTTTCCCCATTAATGGTCTTGGTAATACCGTCAACGGACAAAACTTCATTACCGATTTCGCGGTCAGGGCGAAAATCAATATAAGGATACTTTCGACTGGAAGGACGCATACTATCCAGTTCAATTTTTTCAAGCGCGCGTTTTCTGGAAGTGGCCTGTTTTGATTTTGAAGCATTTGCGGAGAAACGGGAGATGAATTCCTTCAACTCCTTAATCTTTTCTTCTTTCTTTTTATTTGCTTCTTTCATTTGACGAATAATCAGCTGACTGGATTCATACCAGAAATCATAATTGCCGGCATATAGTGTGATCTTGCCGTAATCAATATCGCCAATGTGTGTACATACTTTATTCAGAAAGTAACGGTCATGGGATACAACAATAACAGTATTTTCGAAGTTGATCAGAAATTCTTCCAGCCATCCGATCGCATCCAGATCCAGATGGTTGGTCGGCTCATCCAGAAGCAGAATATCAGGGCTGCCGAAAAGTGCTCTTGCAAGGAGTACTTTTACCTTTTCTGCACCGGTCAGCTCCCCCATCAGTTTATGATGCAGTTCGGTTGCAATACCCAAACCGTTCAGAAGGCTTTCTGCGTCAGATTCAGCTTCCCAACCGTTCATCTCGGCAAATTCACCTTCCAGTTCGCTGGCACGGATGCCGTCTGCATCAGAAAAATCAGCTTTTGCATAAATAGCATCTTTTTCCTTCATGATCTCATACAGACGGGAATTTCCCATAATAACAGTATCCAGAACAACAGATGCATCATATTTGAAATGATCCTGTTCCAGGAAAGAGAGACGCTGTCCGGGAGTGATAACAATTTCACCGGTTGTTGTCTCAAGCTGACCGGAAAGAATTTTGAGGAAGGTTGATTTGCCTGCACCGTTTGCACCGATGATGCCATAGCAGTTTCCTTCCGTGAATTTGATATTTACATCTTCGAAGAGGGCTTTTTTACCTACACGAAGCGTTACATTATTTGCACTGATCATATTACAGAACCAAGCCTTTCTTTTATTAATGGCGTTAAAAGGTACTTATAGAATTATATAGGAATAAACCTGTTTTGCAAGTCCTATTTATAAAATTGAAAACGTATTTTCGAAAATTTATTTATACATTATTTTACAAGACCTTTATTGAGTCATTTATCATAACGATATATAATGATTACCTGGGGATTACATATTTATAAAAAAAGGACAACAAAAGGGGATTAGCATTTATGAAACTGAATTATCGACGTACGATTCTTGTAGGACTTGCATTTCTTTCCATCTGTGTATTCTGGCAGTTTTATGACAACGAAATACCCAAGATCCTGAAAAATACATTTCATCTTGGAGAAGCCTGGACAGGAGTCGTTATGGCACTCGATAATGTTCTGGCACTGTTTTTGCTTCCTTTTTTTGGGACGATTTCCGATAAAACCAATTCAAAGATCGGGAAACGAATGCCCTATATTCTGGCAGGTACTGTTTTGTCGGTTGTTTTTCTGCTTCTGCTGATCGGAGTAGCAAACAGTCCCGGACGATTGGCTCTTTTTATTGTGATATTGTTGTTACTGCTCATATCGATGGGTATCTATCGTTCTCCGGCAGTATCACTGATGCCTGACCTTACGCCATCGCCACTTCGCAGTAAAGCAAATGCGGTGATTAATCTGATGGGAACCGTTGGTGCCATTTATACACTTATTATGATAAAGGTATTGCTGAAAGAGCCTGCAGATGGTTCACTTACCAATTATATACCACTTGTACTGAGCATTGTATTATGTATGGTTGTTACGGTAGCTGTTTTATATCTGACGATTTCCGAAAAAAAACTGGGTGAAAAAGTTCTGGAGGAAAATGCTTCTTTCGGAATCAATCAGGAACCGGAAGAAGCAGATATGGAAAAAAAGCAGAGCGCAGATGCTACCGCAATGCCGGCACCTGTGAAAAAAAGCATGATTTTTCTTTTGCTGTCAGTTTTTTTATGGTTTACGGCTTATAACGCTGTTACAACAGCATTTTCCAGGTATGTGGAACAGGTATGGGATCTTCATAACGGTGCGTATGCAGACTGTCTGATGGTTGCTACAATTGCGGCAGTATTGAGTTATATTCCGATCGGACAGATTTCCAGTCATATCGGACGTAAAAAAACAATTTTAATCGGAGTGGCACTGATGAGTATATGTTATCTGATTGGCGGTTTTATGGGACATTATTCATTTGGTGTCAATATTCTGTTTGCGCTGATCGGTTTCGGATGGGCATCCATAAATGTGAATTCCTATCCGATGGTGGTCGAGATGAGTCGTGCAGGAGATATTGGCAAATTCACAGGAACCTATTATACTTTTTCCATGGGAGCGCAGGTCTTTACACCCATTTTTTCAGGATTTCTGCTTGAATATGTCTCGTACAGGACACTTTTTCCTTATGCGTTTGTATTTTCAACTCTGGCTTTTCTGACCATGCTGATGGTACATCATGGTGACAGCAGACCGATCCCGGCAAAGAGCAAACTGGAAAATTTTGATGTGGATGACTAAAGACATAGAAAAAGGGTTGCCATAAGAAAAAACGTGTATTAAAATAAGCAAGGATGTTCCGCAAAGGTAACATCAGAAAGTGTCAGTATAAAAATGTTTTCAGGTAAAATGATTCTCGTTGTAATTGTAATCCTGGCGGTATTGGCCGCTCTGTATTTTCTGGCTATTATGCCGCGTTTGTTTCGAAAACCGGAGAGAGCGCCATTTCTGGGAAGACTCTATGCGCACAGGGGATTACATGATAACAGGAGTGATGCCCCTGAAAATTCAATGAAAGCGTTTCGACTTGCGCTTGAAGCAGGGTATGGTATTGAACTGGATGTCCAACTGAGTAAAGATGGAGTTCCGGTTGTTTTTCATGATTTTGCACTTGCGCGTGTGGCGCGCTATCCGAAAGGAACAGAACCGCAGGATGCAGTTCACAACGCAGACGGAAGTCTTGGTGTAAAAGGAAAGGTGTGTGATTACACTTTTGCTGAACTTCAGAAATTTCATCTGATGGATTCGAAAGAACAGATTCCGACATTTGAAAGTTTTCTGAAACTGGTAAATGGTAAAGTGCCTTTGGTCATTGAACTGAAGATTGAATTTACAGATCTGTCTGTTTGCGGAAAGGCAGACGGACTTCTCAGAGAATACCATGGTGCATATTGCATAGAATCTTTTAATCCGCTTGGACTTTTCTGGTATCGTAGAAATCACAGTGAGATCATGAGAGGACAGCTGTCGGATGCTTTTCACAAAGAGGACCCGGTGGCTTTTCGCGGTCCGATTTATTTTGCATTGACAAATCTGTTGTTTAATTTTATGACAAAGCCTGATTTTGTGGCATATAATTATCGATACGCACGTAATCTTTCAAGACGTTTATGCAGAGGCCTTTATCATAATACAGCGGCGGCATGGACAATCAGAGATCAGAAGGCATTGGAAGAAAGCCGTAAGAACTTTGATATCTTCATATTTGACAGTTTTATTCCGAAAGAAGAAACGTCGGAAAGAGCAGACGCTTGAGTGTTCTGCAAATGTATGGGTGTTAATTCTCCATATTTACTACAGAATATGGATTATTATATAAATGATGTAACATGATGAAAGGGTTTACCGATGCGAAAGTCGGTAAGAAAGGGAAGAAAATGGCTAATAAGTGGGTTTATTTGTTCACTGAAGGAAATGCCGGTATGCGTAATCTCCTTGGTGGTAAGGGTGCGAACCTGGCAGAAATGACTAATTTGGGACTTCCGGTACCGCAGGGATTTACAATTACTACGGATGCTTGTACACAGTACTATGAAGATGGAGAAAAGATCAACGAAGAGATCCAGGCTCAGATCAATGAGAACATAGTTAAGATGGAAGAAATTACAGGTAAGAAGTTCGGTGATATCAAAAATCCGCTTCTTGTTTCTGTTCGTTCCGGTGCCAGAGCTTCTATGCCGGGTATGATGGATACCATTCTTAACCTTGGATTGAACGAAACAGTTGTTAATACAATTGCAGCTCAGACTGGTAATGAGAGATGGGCTTGGGACTGTTATAGAAGATTTATTCAGATGTATTCTGATGTTGTTATGGAAGTTGGTAAGAAATTCTTTGAAGAGCTGATCGACAAGATGAAGGCTGACAGAGGCGTTTCTCAGGATATTGAATTGACAGCTGCAGATCTGAAGGAACTGGCAGGTCAGTTTAAGGATGAATACAAGCTGAAGATCGGCAACGAGTTCCCGGATGATCCGAAGGAACAGCTTATGGGTGCTATCAAGGCAGTATTCCGTTCATGGGATAACCCGCGTGCAAATGTATATCGTCGTGATAATGATATCCCGTATTCATGGGGAACAGCTGTTAATGTACAGATGATGGCATTTGGTAACTGGTCTGATCAGTCCGGCACCGGTGTTGCATTTACAAGAGATCCTGCGACAGGTGAAAAGAAGCTCATGGGTGAGTTCCTGATCAATGCACAGGGTGAAGACGTTGTTGCAGGTGTTCGTACACCTCAGCCGATCGCTGCTCTTGGTGAAATCATGCCTGAGGTATATGAGCAGTTTCAGAAAGTTTGTTCAACTCTTGAGAATCATTACAGAGATATGCAGGATATGGAGTTCACAATCGAAGAGAGAAAGCTTTACATGCTGCAGACCAGAAATGGTAAGAGAACAGCACAGGCTGCTCTGAAGATCGCATGTGATCTGGTTGATGAGGGCATGAGAACAGAAGAAGAGGCTGTTGCAATGGTTGAGCCCCGTAATCTGGATACACTGCTGCATCCGCAGTTTGATGCAAAGGCTCTGAAAGCTGCAACACCTCTTGGAAAAGGCCTTGGCGCTTCACCGGGAGCTGCATGTGGTAAGATTGTATTTACAGCTGAAGACGCAGTTGAATGGGCAGACAGAGGCGAAAAGGTCGTTCTTGTTCGTCTTGAGACATCTCCGGAAGATATTACCGGTATGAAATCCGCACAGGGAATTCTGACAGTTCGTGGCGGTATGACAAGCCATGCTGCTGTAGTTGCCCGTGGTATGGGTGAGTGCTGCGTATCCGGTTGTGGTGAGATTGCCATGGATGAGGCTAACAAGCAGTTCACACTGGCAGGCAAAACATTCCATGAAGGAGATTTCATCTCTATCGATGGTACAACAGGTAATATCTATGAAGGAATTATCGCTACAGTAGATGCAACGATCGTTGGTGAGTTCGGCCGTATCATGTCTTGGGCTGACAAGTTCAGAAGACTTAAGGTTCGTACAAATGCTGATACCCCTCGTGATGCTATGAAGGCTCGTGAGCTTGGTGCAGAAGGTATCGGACTTTGCCGTACAGAGCATATGTTCTTTGATGAAGACAGAATTGCAGCATTTCGTGAGATGATCTGCTCTGATACAGCTGAGCAGAGAGAAGAAGCGCTTGAGAAAATCCTGCCTTATCAGCAGAACGATTTCGAACAGCTCTATGAAGCACTGGAAGGATGCCCGGTTACCATTCGTTTCCTGGATCCGCCGCTGCATGAATTTGTTCCTACAGAAGAGGAAGATATCAAGAAGCTTGCAGATGCACAGGGTAAGACTGTTCAGCAGATCAAGGATATCATTGCTTCTTTGCATGAATTCAATCCGATGATGGGTCACAGAGGATGCCGTCTTGCAGTTACCTATCCTGAAATTGCAAGAATGCAGACAAAGGCTGTTATCCGTGCAGCAATCAATATTCAGAAGAAGCATTCTGACTGGAATGTTGCTCCTGAAATCATGATTCCGCTTGTATGTGATATCAAAGAGCTGAAGTATGTTAAGAAAACAGTTGTTGAGACTGCTGATGCAGAAATTGCAGCTGCAGGTGTTGATCTGAAGTATGCAGTTGGTACAATGATCGAAATTCCGAGAGCTGCACTGACAGCTGATGAGATTGCTACAGAAGCAGATTTCTTCTGCTTTGGTACAAACGATCTGACACAGATGACGTATGGCTTCTCCAGAGATGATGCCGGTAAATTCCTTGGTGCTTACTATGACAGCAAGATCTTTGAGAGTGATCCGTTTGCAAGACTGGATCAGACTGGTGTAGGCAAGCTGATGGAAATGGCAATCAAGCTTGGCAAGCCTGTTAATCCGAAGCTTCACGTAGGTATCTGCGGTGAGCATGGCGGAGATCCGACATCTGTTGAATTCTGCAATACAATCGGTCTTGATTATGTATCCTGTTCTCCTTTCCGTGTGCCGATCGCAAGACTTGCTGCAGCACAGGCAGAGATCAAGAGAAACAAGAAATAAATTTTCACAGTAATGTGATGAATACTCCCCCGGAGAAGAAATTCCCCGGGGGTTTTCTTTACAGGCTTATCTGGGGAGCTCATATATATGGACATTGCAGTATTAAGTGATATACATGGTAATCATTCAGCGTTTCAGGCATGTTTTGATTATGCAGTGGGAAAAGGCATTACCAATTTTGTATTACTTGGTGACTACATAACAGATGGTCCTTATCCACAAAAAACGATGGAACTGATTTATGTGATTCGGAGATATTTTAATTGTTGGATGGTGCGTGGCAACAGGGAAGAATACCTGCTGAATTATGTGAAAAACGGGAGACGGGGATGGCATAAAGGATCTGCGAGCGGATCACTTCTTTATACCAGTGAAAATCTGACACAGAGAGATTATGAACTTTTTGAAACACTTTCAATATACCAGATCTGGAATCAGAAAGGTTTTCCTAAATTCGAAATGTGCCATGGATCTCCGGAATCATCCCAGGAACTTCTTTTTAAAGATAAGAGAAATACCAGAAAAACATTGTCTCATCTGAAAACAGATATGCTGTTGCATGGGCACAATCATGTCCAGGAATCATATGACTACAGAGGTAAGAAATCCGTGAACCCCGGATCTGTTGGAATCCCCTGGTACTTTGGCGGAAAAGCGCAGTTTTCAATTTTACATGGAAACGGGCGTGTGTGGGAGGAAGAAAATCTACAGTTGGAGTATGACAGAAATGAGATTCTGAAAGAATTCTCATCCAGTGGGCTAATGGAGATTGCACCGGCTTGGGCTGCTCTTACCATGCATACAATCCGAACGGGTAAAGATCTGAATGAAACGGTACTTCTTCGTGCAATGCGGTTATGTGAAGAAGAACGAGGAGAAGCACGCTGGCCGGATATTCCGGAAAAATACTGGGCTATTGCACTCAAAGAAAACTACATTGATCTGTCAGGAAAAGAAATACCGCATAAGGCAGAGACAATACGTCAAATGTAAAAAAAAAATTAAAAAAAGTAAACAAAACAGATATTTTTTGGAGAAAACGGTTGGAAAGCTTGATTTTCGGCACTTTTCTAAAAGAGGCAGGGCATTGGACTTAATTTACAGTGCGCATTTAAGAGAAAAAAAGAGGAAAAAAGAGAAAAAGCAAGAAAAGATGAAATAGTACAGCGCATTTCCGGTTGCAATCAAATGCTTATCTCTTTAATATATCTTTTTAGAAGTTAGCACTCAACAAATATGAGTGCTAACAAAAATAGCAGATCATAAAATTGCATGTATAAAGGAGGCTTTACAATGAAATTAGTACCATTAGCAGACAGAGTTGTATTAAAACAGCTTGAGGCAGAGGAGACCACAAAATCCGGTATTGTTCTTCCTGGTAAGGAGAAAGAAAAGCCACAGCAGGCAGAAGTGATTGCTGTAGGACCTGGCGGAATGGTTGATGGCAAAGAAGTAAAGATGGAAGTTTTAAAGGGAGATACGGTTATCTATTCAAAATATGCAGGAACAGAAGTTGAAATGGAAGATACAAAATACATTATCGTAAAACAGAGCGACATTCTTGCAGTTGTAAAGTAAATTCAATATGAAAATAATCAGAGACAATAAACAGGAGGTCATTTGAAATGGCAAAGACAATTAAGCATGGTGCAGAAGCACGTCTTGCAATGGTAGAAGGCGTAAATAAACTTGCTGATACAGTAGGTATGACAATTGGACCGAAGGGAAGAAATGTAGTTCTGGATAAGTCCTATGGTGCTCCGACGATAACCAACGATGGTGTTACAATCGCAAAAGAGATCGAACTGGAAGATCCATATGAGAACATGGGAGCACAGCTTGTTAAGGAAGTTGCTACAAAGACAAATGATGTAGCAGGTGATGGAACAACAACGGCTACCGTGCTGGCGCAGGCTATGATCAATGAAGGAATGAAGAATCTTGCTGCAGGTGCAAATCCGATCGTTCTGCGTAAGGGAATGAAGAAAGCTACCGAGACTGCAGTTGCAAGCATAGGCAAGATGGCAACAAAAGTTAAGGGCAAAGAGCAGATCATGAGAGTTGCTGCAGTTTCTTCAGGAGATGAAGAAGTGGGCAAGATGATCGCTGATGCAATGGAAAAGGTTTCAAATGACGGCGTTATCACAATCGAAGAATCCAAGACCATGCAGACAGAACTTGATCTGGTAGAAGGTATGCAGTTTGACAGAGGCTACATTTCAGCATATATGGCAACGGATATGGATAAGATGGAAGCAGCATTGGATGATCCGTTTATTTTGATTACCGATAAGAAGATTTCCAGTATCAATGATATTCTTCCGTTACTGGAGCAGATCGTAAAGACCGGTTCAAAGCTGTTGATCATTGCAGAGGATGTTGATGGAGAAGCACTTACAACTTTGATTGTAAATAAGCTGCGTGGAACATTTAATGTAGTTGCGGTCAAGGCACCTGGTTATGGTGACAGAAGAAAGGCCATGCTGGAAGATATCGCTATTCTGACAGGTGGTAAGGTAATCAGCTCTGATCTGGGTCTTGAACTCAAAGATACAACAATGGAAGATCTTGGACGTGCCAAGAGCGTTAAGATTGAGAAAGAAAAAACAACCATTGTTGATGGTGACGGTGATAAGAAGGAAATACAGGCAAGAATCAATCAGATCAAAAAGCAGATTGAAGATACAACTTCTGATTTTGATAAGGAAAAATTGCAGGAACGTCTTGCAAAGCTTGCAGGCGGCGTAGCAGTTGTACGTGTCGGAGCAGCTACAGAGACAGAAATGAAAGAAGCAAAATACAGAATGGAAGATGCCCTGAATGCAACCAGAGCTGCAGTTGAAGAGGGTATTATTTTCGGCGGTGGCAGTGCATACATTCATGCATCCAAAGATGTTGAGAAACTTGCCGAGAGTCTGGAAGGCGATGAGAAGACAGGTGCAAAAATCGTATTGAAGGCACTGGAAGCTCCGTTATATCACATTGCAGTAAATGCAGGGCTGGACGGATCTGTTATTGTCAATAAGGTAAAAGAAAGTAAGACAGGTATAGGTTTCAATGCATACACAGAACAGTATGTTGATATGGTAACAGACGGAATTCTGGATCCTGCTAAAGTTACCAGAAGCGCACTTCAGAATGCAACAAGTGTTGCAAGCAGCTTCCTGACAACAGAAGCAGCTGTAGCAACGATTAAAGAACCAATTCCGGCTGCACCGGCAGGAAATCCTGGAATGGGAATGATGTAATTACATAATTTACCGGATGGATGATAGTTACTGATTCCCCGGTCAAAGTCGGATTCAGTAAATGAAAGACGCCCTGCAGATGTATTTGCAGAGGCGTCTTTCATTTCTGATTGTTTAAGTAGCTATTTATACATATGCCAAAAGTGAAAAGAATGTAACAATACAAAAGCAATACCCTATGCAAAAACACAGGGGAGCATACAATAACTGCCTCTTGTAACTCATAACCCAATTTGATAGAATAGTCCGGTAAGTTTGTGCAGAAATAAAGGGGAAAAGGCTTTTTGGAGGGGATACAGGATGCCATGACATATATTGTGCTGATTGCAATAGCGCCGTCGCTGCTGCTTATTTTATACATATACAATCTGGATAAAATTGAGCGTGAACCTGTCAGGCTGCTGACCAGATTGTTTTTTTGGGGAGGCCTTTCAACAGTCAGTGCGATGCTTCTGGAGATTGTTGGTGAGAAGCTTTTGCAAAGTATGGTACCTGATTCTACAGCTGTGCGTTATATGATACTGGAGAATTTTCTGGTCGTTGCATTGATAGAAGAAGGTGGAAAGTATCTTGCAGTTCGTTTCAGTACATGGAAGAACAAAGCTTTTAATTTCCGTTTTGATGGAGTAGTATACTGTGCCACTGCATCTCTTGGGTTTGCAGCTTTTGAGAATATTCTTTATGTAATCAGTTACGGAACATCTATTGCGCCGACACGTGCGGTTACAGCTATTCCACTGCACTGTATTGCGGGAGTATTTATGGGACATTACTATGGGCAGGCCAAGCTGATGGAAGACAAAGGCCGACATAATATGTCAGTTATATATACAGTATGCAGTCTTCTGGTCCCGATATTGATTCATGGGTGTTATGATTTTCTTGCAACAGCAGAAAATGAGTTCTGTTCCTATATTTTTCTTGCATATATCATCGTGCTTGATCTTGTAGCATTTCGGAAGATCCGCAGATATTCCAGAGAAGATAAAGCAGTATAGGTGATTATAAAATAAAAGGATTAAGCGTAAGTTACTTACGGGAGGAAAAAATGAAAGAATTAAAAGATTATGTACGAACGATACCGGATTTTCCTGAAAAAGGGATCATGTTCAGAGATATTACAAGCGTACTGCAGGATGGCGACGGACTTCATCTTGCAATTGATACCATGCAAGATAAGGTGAAGGACCTTGACTTTGATGTTGTTGTCGGAGCAGAATCCAGAGGATTTATATTTGGAACTCCAATTGCATATAATCTTCATAAACCTTTTGTACTGATTCGTAAAAAAGGGAAGCTTCCCTGTGAAACAGTAGAAGTAAGTTACGACCTGGAATATGGTCAGGCAACACTGGAAATGCATAAGGATTCTATTAAAAAAGGGCAGAAAGTGTTGATTGTGGATGACCTGATTGCAACAGGTGGTACGACCGAGGCAATGATCAAACTCATAGAGTCACTTGGTGGAGAAGTTGCAGGTGTCCTGGTTATGATGGAACTTGCAGGTCTGAAGGGACGCGAAAAAATCAGTGGATACCGTCTTGATTCAGCAATTGTATACGAAGGAAAATAATCGTTCGTCCGAGGCAGAGCAAAAGTATGGCAGAAGAGAATTTTGATGATGGAAAAATAGAAGAAATAAAAGAACATCAGTCACCTGAAAAACTATATCAGGGCTTGATTGAGCGCGTCCGGAAATATCACCCGTCTGATGATATTACGCTGATTGACAAAGCGTACCATACTGCAGCAGAAGCTCATAAAGAACAGCAGCGTAAATCAGGAGAGCCATATATCATACATCCGCTTTGTGTTGCCATTATTCTGGCAGATCTGGAAATGGACAAAGAGACAATTGCGGCAGGGCTTCTGCATGACGTTGTGGAAGACACCATTCTGACCAAAGAAGAGATTGAAAAAGAATTTGGGGCGGATGTTGCACTTCTGGTCGACGGCGTGACCAAACTGCAAAGCTTACAATTGTCTACGGATTATAAGGATAAAACACCGGATCAGCTTGAAATGCAGGCACAGAATTTGCGTAAGATGTTTCTTGCTATGGCAAAGGACATCAGAGTAATACTGATCAAACTTGCAGACCGGCTGCACAACATGAGAACGCTGAATTATATGCCGCCCGAGAAACAGCACCGGATCGCGCAGGAGACGCTTGATATATATTCTCCGATTGCAGGAAGGCTTGGTATATCCAAGATTAAGGTCGAACTGGACGATTTATCGCTGAAATATCTCAGACCGGAAGTTTATTTTGATCTGGTTGAAAAAGTAAAGGAAAGAAAAAGTGAAAGAGAACAGTATGTGGAAGACATTGTAAAAGATGTTGAGACACATATTGAAGCGGCAGGGATTAAAGGAGAAGTGAATGGCCGTGTAAAGCATTTTTTCAGTATTTACAAGAAAATGCGTAATCAGGGGAAAACACTGGATCAGATTTATGACCTGTTCGCGGTAAGAATTATAGTGGATACGGTAAAGGACTGCTATGCAGCGCTTGGCGTGATTCATGAGATGTACAAACCGATTCCGGGCAGGTTTAAGGACTATATTGCAATGCCCAAGCCCAACATGTATCAGTCACTTCATACGACGCTGATCGGACCGACAGGGCAGCCTTTTGAGATTCAGATTCGAACCTATGATATGCATCGTGCGGCTGAGTATGGTATTGCAGCACACTGGAAATATAAAGAAGCTTCAGATGGAAAGAAAGTTCGGACGCAGGAAGAAGAAAAACTTGTATGGCTGCGTCAGATTCTGGAATGGCAACGCGATATGTCTGACAATCAGGAGTTCATGAATTTATTAAAGAGCGACCTGAATCTTTTTTCAGAGGATGTATATTGCTTTACGCCGCAGGGGGAAGTAAAAAATCTTCCGGCAGGTTCCACGCCAATTGACTTTGCGTACAGTGTGCACAGTGCGGTCGGTAATAAGATGATCGGTGCCAAAGTAAATGGCAAACTTGTTCCCATTGATTATAAAATACAGAACGGGGATCGGATTGAGGTCATTACCAGTCAGAATTCCAGAGGCCCCAGCAGAGACTGGCTCAGCATTGCCAAAAGTACATCGACGAAGAACAAAATCAATCAATGGTTCCGAAATGAACTGAAGGATGAGAATATCGCAAGAGGCAAGGAAATGCTTGCGGCATACTGCAAGACCAAGGGCATTGAATATTCGGATCTGTCCAAGAACGAATATATGGATATTATTATCAGAAAGTACGGATTTCATGACTGGGATGCCGTTTTGGCTGCAGTAGGACATGGTGGACTCAAAGAGGGACAGATCATCAATAAGATGGAAGAACTCTATGAGAAAAACCATAAGAAAAACATTACGGATGAAGAAGTTCTTGCTGCTGTTGCAGAAAGTAATACCGCACCCAAAATATCCGGAAAAACAAATGCAATTATTGTAAAGGGTGTTCATGATGTTGCAGTCCGATTTTCCAAATGCTGTAACCCGGTTCCGGGTGATGATATTGTTGGTTTTGTGACAAGAGGAAGAGGTGTCTCGATTCATCGGGCTGACTGTATCAACGTGATGAAGATGGCACAGGATGATCGCAGCAGATTGATTGATGCCAAATGGGAGAATGAGACCTCTACAGGCGGAGAAAAATATACTGCGGATATTAAAATTTTTGCGAATGACAGAAATGGTCTGCTTGCGGATATATCCAGAGTTCTGGCTGAGAATAACATTGATATCATGTCCATGAATACGAGAACCAGTAAGCAGGGACTTGCCACAATGGAGACTTCTTTTCAGGTGACCAGCAGAGAAGAATTAAAACGTGTGATAGACAAAATAAGAACGATTGACAGCATTATTGATATAGAAAGGGCGACGGGCTGATGGCAGATGCGCAGATCAGGATTAAGTCCATGATTCTCGGAATGGTTCGTACAAATTGTTATATTGTCTACCGTGAGGATGAAAAACCACGTTGCATCGTGATTGATCCGGGTGATCGGGGAGATTATATTTATGAAACACTTTCTGAAAATAATTTTTCTATTGATCTGATTTTATTGACGCATGCGCATTTTGATCATATTGGAGGCGCAAATACGCTCAGAAAGCTTTCCGGTGCACCGATTTACTGTTATAGTGCAGAAAAGGCTCTGTGCGAGGATGCTGCTGTGAACTGCTCGTCAGAATACGGGGAGCCTGTTACGGTCGTGCCGGATGCATATCTCGATGACCTGCAAATGATTGAAAAGGCAGGAATGAAGTGTCAGCTTTTGGCAACTCCCGGGCATACGGCAGGAAGCTGCTGTTACTATTTTGAGGAAGGGCATATTCTGTTCAGCGGAGATACTCTTTTTGAGGATTCGGTCGGCAGAACCGATATGCCTACAGGTTCTATGAGTGCACTTGTACATTCTGTGAATGAGAAACTGATGGTATTGCCGGATGATACAAATGTATATCCGGGACATGGGGGAATGACGACAATCGGGCATGAACGTGCCTGCAATGTGTTCCTGTGAAAGACTGGAAAAGTAAATGCTTGCTGTTTTTTTGAATAAAGATAAATATAAATATGATATTCATTCTCTTGTTAAGGCATTCTACCCTGATCAGGATGTTAAAATGTTTCTGCCACAGGAATCCGAAGGGATGCATTCAGATGAGGGAACTATTTCAATTACACTGTATATGTGTGAAGAGCAGGGATATATTGAACTGGTACTCACACATCCGGACGGAACTTCTATGCGGAAAAAGATTGCCTGCAGTATGGGGGATCATGGGCACAATACAGTTCCGGCAGACTATGCAACAAATGGTTCAAAAGAGTCTTTGCAGACACCTAAAAATGCTTTGAAACAAATTATATACGAAGCTCTTTCTGCGGAAAAAAAGGCAGTTTTACCTTGGGGAACCTTAACAGGGATCCGCCCGGTGAAAATTCCGATGATGCTGTTAGAGGAAGGCCGGAGCAGACAGGAAATTCATGATTACATGAAATCTGTTTTTTATGCAAGTGAAGAAAAAACGGAGCTTAGCATTGATATTGCAGAACGGGAGCATCGTCTTCTGCAGGGAATAGATTACAAAAAGGGATACAGTCTTTATATCGGGATACCTTTTTGCCCGACAACCTGCCTTTATTGTTCCTTTACTTCGTATCCGATCGGAGCATGGGAAAAAGAAGTGGATGATTATGTAACATGTCTGGAAAAGGAAATTGATTATGTTGCGCAGTCATTTGCGGATAAGCAGCTGGATACAATCTATATTGGCGGTGGTACACCAACCACACTGCTACCGGAACAGATGGACAGACTGCTTGGAAAACTGGAATCCGTACTGGATTACAGCCACCTGCGGGAACTGACCGTTGAATCCGGACGTCCGGATTCTATTACGCCTGCAAAACTTGCAGTGATGAAAAAACATCATGTCAGCCGCATTTCTGTAAATCCCCAGACAATGCATGATAAAACACTGAAAATGATCGGAAGACAGCATACGGTTCAGCAGACAATCGATGCATATTATATGGCGCGGGAACAAGGATTTGATAATATTAATATGGATATCATTCTGGGACTTCCAGGGGAAACAGAAGATGATGTCAGAACTACAATGGAGGAAATCCGGAAACTCCGGCCGGATGATCTGACCGTTCATTCACTTGCGATCAAACGTGCATCCAGATTGCAGGAATGGATCAGGGAAAATGGTATCAAAACCATCAATAATACCGATGATATGATGAGAATTGCTGCAGAAGGTGCTGATAGAATGGGACTTAAGCCATATTATCTTTACCGGCAGAAGAATATGGCGGGTAATTTTGAAAATACCGGATATGCAGTTGAAGGCAAGGCAGGTATTTATAATATTCTGATCATGGAAGAGAAAGAGTCTATTATAGCACTTGGTGCAGGAAGTGTTTCAAAGGCGGTATATGACGGCGGACGAATAGAACGCTGCGATAATGTCAGAGACGTTAAGCTTTATATGGAAAAAATTGAAGAAATGATTGCAAGAAAGCACAGACTTTTCGGAAACTAGAAGAGGGCTGTGCCTTTTTTTGTTGCAACATTTAAAAAATTAGTGTATATTTCGGTATTGTGAACATGATCACTTAGAAAGAGAGATGTGCAAATGGCAAAAAAGTATTTATTGATTGTGGAGTCACCCACCAAAGTGAAAGCAATAAAGAAATTTCTGGGAACCGGATATGAAGTTGCAGCAAGCAACGGACATGTTCGTGATCTTCCGAAAAGCCAGATGGGAATCGATGTGGAGCATGATTATGAACCCAGGTATATTACCATACGTGGTAAAGGCGATGTCCTAGCCAATCTTCGAAAGATGGTCAAAAAATCAGATCATATATATCTCGCAACGGATCCGGATCGTGAGGGAGAAGCAATTTCCTGGCATCTGAAATCGGCACTAAAGCTTGAGGATGCAGCGGACAAGGTATCCAGGATCACATTTAACGAAATTACCAAAAATGCTGTTAAGGAAGCACTGAAGCACCCAAGAAACATTGATATGAATCTGGTTGATGCCCAGCAGGCAAGACGTGTGCTTGACAGAATGGTTGGTTACAGAATATCTCCTCTTTTATGGTCGAAGATCAAGAGAGGCCTTAGCGCAGGAAGGGTACAGTCTGTTGCACTCAGAATCATCTGTGACAGAGAGGATGAAATTAATTCCTTTATTCCGCAGGAGTACTGGACACTTGATTGTGCACTGAACATACAGGGAGAAAAAAAACCGCTTGTTGCACACTATTATGGAGACAGCAAAGGGAAAAAAGAGATTCACTCCAAAGAAGAACTGGATCAGATATGTGCATCTCTCAAAGGTGCAAAATATCTGGTAACAGAGGTTAAAAAAACCGAAAAAAGTAAAAAGTCACCATTTCCTTTTACCACTTCCACGTTACAGCAGGAGGCTTCAAAAGCACTTAATTTTTCAACTCAGAAAACAATGCGGCTGGCACAACAGCTGTATGAAGGAATTGATATAAAAGGAACCGGCACGGTGGGGCTTATCACTTATCTGAGAACGGATTCAACACGTATTTCAGATGAAGCGGCAGCGGCAGCGGCAGATTATATTAAAAACGCATTTGGAACTGAATATATCGCAGAACAGACGAATGAAAAAAAGAATAATGTCAAAATTCAGGATGCACATGAAGCAATCAGACCAACGGATATAACACGCACACCCGTTATGGTCAAGGAGTCTCTTAATCGGGATCAGTTCCGCCTGTATCAGCTGATCTGGAGAAGATTTATGGCCAGTCGTATGGCTGCAGCAAGATATGAAACGACCTCCATAAAGATTGCAGCAGGAGAAAGCCGATTTACGGTTGCAGCATCCAAAACTGTTTTTGATGGGTTTATGAATGTCTACACAGATGAAGAAGATCAGATTGAAAAGAACACGCTGATAAAGGGAATTGATGAGAAAACCAGGCTGAAATTTGATTCTTTTGATCCCAAACAGCATTTTACACAGCCGCAGCCGCATTATACAGAAGCTTCTCTTGTTCATGATCTGGAAGCACTCGGAATCGGCAGACCAAGTACTTATGCACCCACGATTACAACGATTCTGGCAAGACATTATATTACCAAAGAAAGCAGAAATCTGTATGTAACTGAGCTGGGAGAAGTGGTTAATAAAATGATGAAAGAATCATTTTCATCTATTGTTGACGTAAACTTTACAGCCAATATGGAGACATTACTGGATGGGGTTGCAGAAGGAAGTGTCAAATGGAAGACGATTGTTGAAAACTTCTATCCGGATTTGAATGAGGCTGTAAATAAGGCTGAAGCTGAACTAGAGAAAGTACAGATTGCAGATGAAGAAACCGATATTGTGTGTGAACTCTGCGGCAGACATATGGTTATAAAATACGGACCGCATGGTAAATTCCTGGCCTGTCCGGGATTCCCTGCCTGTCATAATACCAAACCTTATTTTGAAAAAATCGGTGTGGCATGTCCGAAGTGTGGTAAAGATATTGTGATTAAAAAGACACGCAAAGGCAGAAAATATTATGGCTGTATCGATAATCCGGAGTGTGATTTTATGGTCTGGCAAAAACCCTCGACAGTCAGATGCGAAAAATGCGGCGGATTGATGCTTGAAAAAGGTAACAAACTTGTATGTGCAGATCAGGAATGCGGATTTGTTTGTGATAAGCCGAGCAGGGAAGAAGAATAAACCGATAAATAATGAGTTTATCTGAATATTTACAAAATTTGATAAGTATATATATATAAACTGAATTTTCAAAAAAATGCCTTATTTTCCAATTGATGTAAAACTCCTTTTGTGCTACTATAACAATAGTTGTATCACTTCCACATATTTATTGTACAAATTGTAAAGGAGACAAGTCATGAGCAGTGTGCAGTTGCTGGATAAGACACGTAAAATTGGTAAACTTTTACATAACAGTAATTCAGGCAAAGTGGTTTTTAATGACATCTGCAAGGTATTATGTGATATTCTGTCTTCCAATATGCTTGTGATCAGCAGAAAAGGTAAGGTTCTGGGGATCGGAGAAATGCCGGTTGTAGATTCACTTGGAGAATTACTGGTAGATCATGTCGGAAGCTTTATTGATCCGATGTTGAATGAACGTTTGCTTACAATTCTTTCTACCAAAGAAAATGTTAACCTTGAAACGCTTGGCTTTGAAAATATCGATACACAAAAATATCAGGCGATCATTACGCCGATTGAGATTGCAGGAGAACGTCTGGGAACACTGTTTATCTACAAATGTAATGAACCGTATGATATTGATGATATTATTTTGTGTGAGTATGGAACAACGGTTGTAGGGCTTGAGATGCTTCGTGCGGTAAATGAAGAGAGTGCAGAAGAAACAAGGAAACTTGCAGTTGTTAAATCGGCAATCAGCACCCTTTCTTTTTCTGAAATGGAAGCAATTGTTCATATTTTTGATGAACTCAATGGCATGGAAGGAGTCCTTGTTGCCAGCAAAATTGCAGATCGTGTCGGTATAACGAGAAGTGTGATTGTAAATGCGCTTCGTAAATTTGAAAGCGCAGGGGTAATAGAATCAAGATCTTCCGGAATGAAAGGAACTTATATTAAGGTCCTGAATGATGTGGTTTTTGATGAGATCAAGAAACTTAAACAGCAGATATAGAGCCGTCAGTAAACATAAAGGATTATGAGAAAAGGATGAAGGGATTTATCGCTGACAAGACGATAGATTCCTTTATCTTTTTTAGAGCGGCAATATCTTGTATTGCCAAATATGTTCAATACAAGATAAAGCGCTCTTTTTATATGAAATTACTTGTATTTTTCAATGAAAAATCATAATATAGATAAAGGTAGTTTATCGTATGATATGGTTATTGTGCCACCGGAAGGAGGAACGATTATGATTAATTCTAACGCATATGATTACATTAATGTCCTGGATAAGGCAGCAGATGCGGCATGGATCAGGAATGATGCAATTGCGAACAATATTGCAAATGTAGATACACCCGGTTATAAAAGGCAGGATGTTGATTTTGAGGGAGAACTGCAGAGGGCACTTGGAAATTCCAAATACACTTCTATGGACGAGAAAGTTTCAGCCTTGAAGACAAGAGATCTTACACCCAGGACTTATACGGATTCTGCAAATTTCTCATATCGACTGGATGGAAACAATGTTGATATTGATACAGAAAATGTTACGCTGGCATCAAATGAATTGAAATATAATGGTATTATGGGTGCGGTACAGACAGAGTTTGCAAATCTGAAAACAGCAATGTCAGGTTCATAAAAAAATGAAAAGAAAGGAATATTCATATGGGAATATTTGACTCTTTTAATATTAATGCATCAGGGCTTACAGCACAGCGCTATCGTATGGACATTATTTCCCAGAATCTTGCCAATGCAAATACAACACGGACAGAAGACGGGACACCATATGTACGTAAGGTGGTTACTTTTTCAGAAAAGGATTCACAGACGCCTTTTTCAAAAGTTCTGAATTCGGCAACCGACAGATATTCCGGTAACGGGGTTAAAGTATCTTCGGTTCAGGATGATACCTGGACACCGATGAATTCTGTATATGAACCATCTAATCCGGATGCAGATGCAAACGGGTATGTGACATACCCGAATGTGAATACGGTAACAGAAATGACAAATCTGATCGATGCAAGCAATTCCTATCAGGCGAATGCAACAGCTTTTACGGCAAGCAAAGCGATGGCAACCAAAGGACTTCAAATGGGACAGGCATGACAATATAAAAGCTGACCGGTAAGGTCCCCTGATCAGAAACGAGGATTAATATGGCTGATATTTCTACAATTACAAATATATCTTCAAATGCGATTAAGGCTGCAGAAAAAACAAATAGTAATGTGCTCAATCCGGTGGGGACTTCCGATGGAGAAGGGGACAGTTTTTCAAATATTTTTTCAAAAGCCGTTGATAATCTGAATACGACAAATTCATATCTGTCGGATGCAGAGAATGAAGAAGTTAAGTGGTCTCTCGGAGAGACGGATAACACGCATGATCTGACAATTGCACTACAGAAAGCATCGACAGCACTGCAATATACCGTTGCAGTAAGAGACAGGGCATTGACAGCCTATCGGGAATTGATGCAGATGCAGTTCTGATTTCTGATTGAAGTAAGGGGAGCATAGAAAGGGGATTTTGGTATGCCTGAAAAACTGAATGGCCTACTGCAGAGGGGAAAAGACTGGTGGAATAAATTCACGACCAGGCAAAAGACGCTGATCATTGTTGGGGCGTCTGTGGCTGTACTGACAGTAGTGATTCTGGTTTCCGTGCTGACCAGACCGACGTACGTGCTTTTGATGAGTGCAGAGAATGCGACTGAAGCTTCTCAGGTTAAGTCATTGCTGGATGATAACAGTATCACTTATACGATGTCCAATGATGGATTGCAGTTCAGAGTATTGGAGTCTCAGGAAGCAGACGCTAATATTCTGCTTGGCGCGAATAATATTCAGGCGGAAGATTATTCGATTGATAATGTTACAAACGGGAGTTTTTCAACCACAGAGTCTGATAAACAAAAAAAGTATGTAGCATATCTGGAAACAAAGCTTGCATCAGATTTTGCCACGATGGAAGATATTGAGAGCGCAAAGGTAAATTTGTCCATACCTGAGGATGACGGTACGCTTCTTGCAGGACAGCAGCAGGCTTCAGCGAGTATCCTTTTAAAACTGAAGGATCCGGATGGGTTTACAGAGGATAATGCTGCCTATATTGCAAAAGCAACTGCAGCAGCGGTTGGAAATAAGACTACTGATAATATTGTTGTTCTGGATACAGAAGGCAACATGCTTTTTTCAGGTGAGGACAGCAGTTCTACGACCGGAACGGCGAACAGTCAGTTATCACTTAAGAATAAAGCCGAACAGTCTATTAAAAGTGAAGTGAAATCTGTTCTGCTGGGAACGGATTTATATGATAATGTAGAAGTTGCAAGCAATCTGGTAATGGATTTTTCCAACAAAGAGGAGACAACCCATAATTATACACCGGTATCCGGAGGAACACAGGGGGTTTTGAGTCATGAGGATACCTATAATTCAACGGGAACAAATGGAACCGCCGGCGTACCTGGAACAGATTCCAATAACCAGACTACTTATGTAACGCAGGATAATAATAATTCAACATCTTCTGTGGAGGAAGAGTCAAAAGATTATCTTCCCAATGAGCAGATTACTACCACAACGACTCCGGCAGGGGTAATTGACTATACCAATTCATCCATTTCTGTAACTGCGATTAATTATGTGGTTATGAATCAAAGCGATTATGATTCTGCGGCAAACGGTGGATTAACCTGGGCACAGTATAAGGCGGCCAATACCAGTCCGGTAGATGTTACAGATAAAGTGGATGCGACGACAAAGCAAAGATTGGTAGATGTTGTAGCGCATGCAACGGGAATTACCAGTGGAAACATTACATTGGCTCTGTATGATGAAAATGTTTATTTTGATAATACGGGAGCCAATATCAGTCTTACGGATATTCTTCAGATCATTTTGATTATTGTAATTCTGGGACTCCTGGCTTTCGTAATTCTCAGGAGTTTGCGTACGGAAAAAGCACCGGAGACACAGGAACAGCCAGAGGAATTATCTGTGGAACAGCTTCTGGAATCGCAACCGACGTCAGAATCACTTGAGAATATTGCAGTAGATGAAGGATCAGAAACAAAGCATCTGATTGAAAAGTTTGTGGATGAAAATCCGGAAGCAGCGGCCAATTTGCTACGTAACTGGCTGAATGAAGACTATACATAACAAATAGTAATTGTTTGTTATGTCCAAAAATGTTCAAAATATGAGAAACGGGGAGCAGACATAAGATGCCATCTGCCAGTAATAGTAAGGACAAGGAACTGATAAGTAATTTGACCGGTACACAGAAAGCAGCAGTTCTGCTGATTGCACTCGGACCGGAAAAATCATCGACAATCTTTAAACATCTCAAGGAAGAAGAAATTGAGGAACTCACTCTGGAAATTGCAAATACCAGAAGTGTTACGCCTCAGATTAAGGAAGCGGTGATTAACGAGTTCTATGGTATCTGTCTTGCGCAGCAGTATATTGCAGAGGGTGGAATCACATATGCCAAAGAGCTTCTTGAGAAAGCACTGGGAGAAGACAAGGCAATGGATGTCATCAGTAGACTGACAGCGTCGTTGCAGGTTAAACCTTTTGAATTTATCAGAAAGACGGATCCTTCTCAGATATTGACTTTTATTCAGGATGAGCATCCACAGACAATTGCGCTGATCCTGTCTTATATGTCGGCACAGCAGAGTTCAATGATACTGTCTTCTCTCCCGCCAGACAGACAGGCAGACGTTGCAAGGAGAATCGCCAAAATGGATCGTACCAGCCCGGACACAATAAAAGATGTTGAAAAAGTTTTGGAATCAAAACTTTCTTCGCTGGTCAATCAGGACTATACCATTATTGGTGGTGTCGATGCTGTTGTTGAAATTCTCAATACGGTTGATCGTGCTACCGAAAAACATATTATGGAAACACTTGAGATTGAAGAACCAGAACTTGCTGATGAAATCAGAAAGAAAATGTTTGTATTTGAAGATATTCTTATGCTGGATGACAGATCAATTCAGCGCGTACTTCGTGATGTTGATAATAATGATCTTGCAATGGCGTGCAAAAGCGCAAATGAACAGGTGCAGAATGCTATCTTTAACAACCTTTCCAAGCGTCTGGCTGTTATGATACGGGAAGATATGGACTTTATGGGACCTGTCCGCATGAAGGATGTCGAAGAAGCACAACAGAAGATTGTAAACATCATTCGTAAACTGGAAGACTCGGGAGAAATTGTAATTTCCAGAGGCGGAGGTGATGAAATCGTTGTCTAATCTGTATAAAGCCGGTTGGGTCACTCTGGATCAGGGTGATAAACGTATTATTGATAATAATGAGCTGATTGACCAGAAAATCCTTCGATTCCGTGAAGAAGAGAAAAAGCGGCAGAGTGCTTTACAGAACGATGCTGCAAAAAACAGCGGAGAAGACAATTTCTCAGAAGGACTGGATGCAGAACAGCTGGATCAGTTGACGGAAGATCAGGATGTACTTTCCGATGCTGAAATATTGAATCAGGAAGCTGCACAGGAACTGATAAACAGCCAACTTGCCGATGCGCAGGAACAGGCTGACAGAATCCTTGAGGAAGCAAGCGCCAAAGCACAGGAGATTCAGACGAATGCCATGGAAGAAGGCAGGGCACAGGGTTATGATGATGCTTATCAGCAAGGTGCAAAAGAGGCTGAAGCTTTGAAGGAAGATCTGCTGCATCAGAAAGAACAGCTGGAAGCGGATTACAAAAAAATGGTAGATACTTTGGAACCGGAAATGGTCGATGCACTTACACAAATATATGAACATGTATTTGCGGTTGATCTTCGGAACGATAAAAACATTATTCTTCATTTGCTTCAAACAGCGCTTAGTCGGCTGGAACCAGGAAATGATTTTATTGTTCATGTCTCACCGGATGATTATGATATGATCGTAGATGAAAAGAAACGACTTCGTGAGAATATCACATCTCCAAATGCTACGATGGAAATTATTGAAGACCCCATGCTAAAGGAAAATGAATGCATAATAGAAACGGATGGCGGGGTGTTTGACTGTAGTATCGGAGTTGAGCTTGAGGAACTTTCCAGAAAATTGAAACTTTTGTCGTTTGAAAGAAAACGCATTTAGGGTATAGGGAGAGTTTTTAATCCAGGAGGTTCTGATTGAGCAGTCTGATAGATTTTGATAAATATAAAAAAATGGAATCACAGACCTACTATCGCACGCGTGGTAAGGTTGTTAATATTATTGGATTGACAATAGAATCTGCAGGTCCGGATGCGAAACTGGGAGATATCTGTTTGATTTATCCAAAGAATAAAAATGAAAATTCACCTGTTCAGATGACAGGGAATCCCACTATGGCAGAAGTAGTAGGGTTTAAGGATGATCATGTGCAGCTTATGCCCTATGAAAGCACAAATGGCATTGGATGTGGAAGTATTGTAGAAAATACGGAAGCACCACTTCGGGTAAATGTCGGAGATGGGTTGCTTGGCAAAACACTGGACGGACTTGGCAGAATTGATGGAACAAATTATGGGAAAGGAATGCAACTGGAAGATGGTATTTCCTATTCTGTTGAAAATCAGCCGCCTGATCCGATGTCAAGAGATCCGATTTCTGATGTACTCCCGCTTGGCGTAAAGGCTGTTGATGGACTTTTGACGGTTGGAAAGGGTCAGAGAATCGGAATATTCGCGGGGTCAGGTGTTGGCAAATCAACTTTACTCGGTATGTTTGCACGAAATACAAAAGCAGATATCAACGTGATTGCACTGATCGGAGAACGTGGCAGAGAAGTCAGAGAATTTATAGAAAGAGACCTTGGACCGGAAGGAATGAGCCGCTCTGTAGTTGTGATTGCAACATCTGATAAACCGGCACTGGAACGTGTCAAGGCAGCAAAGACAGCAACCTCTGTTGCTGAATATTTTAGAGATCAGGGAAAAGATGTGCTTTTGATGATGGATTCATTAACCCGTTTTTCGATGGCACAAAGAGAAATTGGTCTTGCGAGCGGAGAGCCTCCTGTATCAAGAGGGTACCCACCGAGTGTGTATGCGGAGATGCCGAAGCTTCTGGAGCGTGCGGGAAGATCTCAAAAAGGTTCGATTACAGGCTTATATACAGTATTGGTAGATGGAGACGATTTTAATGAACCGATTACTGATACGGCAAGAAGCATTCTGGACGGTCATATTGTTTTGAATCGTAAACTTGCGCAAAAAAATCATTATCCGGCGATTGATGTTTTACAAAGTATTTCAAGGTGCATGAGTGCAATTGCAAGTCCGGAGCAGAAAAAGGCATCCGGAAAACTGAAGAGTGTTCTTGCAACCTATAGTGATGCAGAGGATCTGATTAATATTGGCGCATACAAGAGTGGTGCAAATAAAAATATCGATTATGCGATTGAAAAAATCGATCAGGTAAATGCTTTTCTGATGCAAAACACTGAGGATCGATATACATTTGAAGAGATTGTTGATCAGCTGGAAACAATATTTGCAGTGAATGAACAAAATGACAGCTTATAAATATGGATGCATCTTTATAAACATATAGCAGAAATAAGAGGGCTGTAAATAAATGGCCAGATTTATTTATCGGATGCAAAGCATTCTGAATATTAAACTTAAGACGGAAGATCAGGCAAAAATGGAGTTTGGGGCTGCCAGACACAAACTGGATTTGGAAAATGACCGTCTGGGGATTCTGCAGGGAAGACGACAGCAATATCTGGAAGAAGGAAGAGATCTGCAGAAAGATCGGCTTAGCGTCAGAGAAATTATAGATAACAGAGAATATGTTAAGAGAATGGATGAACAGATTCAGCAACAAAAGCAAAATATTGAATTTGCAGAAAAAGCACTCGAACAGGCCAGAATAAAATTACGAGCGGTCATGCAGGAGAGAAAAATGCATGAGAAGCTTCGTGAGAAAGCTTTTGAAGAATTTGTCATGGAAGAAAAGGAAGCAGAATCCAAGGAAACAGATCAGAGAACGAGTTATACATATGGTCAGAGAATTCAAAATGCTGACCGTTCAAACTGAAAAAATGTCAGGAGCAGGATATGCCCAATAAAGCAGTAGAATCATATGAAAAACCAAGCGAAAATTTAAATGAAGAACTACAGCTGGATGATAATCCGGAAACAGCAAAGGCACAGCTGAAAGAAGAAAAGAAACGGCTGAAAGAAGAAAAAAAGCAGCAAAAGAAGGATGCAAAAAGACGAGAAAGAGAAATTGCAGATAAGGAAGCTGAAGTTGGTGGAGATGACAGCGGTGGTTTTGCAACTTTTTTAATTTTTATACTGATTATTTTTATGTGGCTGATTATTATGGCATTGCTGGTTAAACTGGATGTCGGCGGATTTGGATCAACGGTACTGTCACCTATTTTGAAGAATGTTCCCTATATCAACAGAATATTACCGGATACAAAGACAGAAAATGCAGGCACGGCACAAAGTGGAGGAGCAGTAAGCGACAACAGTGCGCAGAATAAGATAGATACCGCATATGTTCAGAAACTGGAGTTACAGCTTCAGGAAGCACAAAGTAAGAACAGTTCTTATGAATCGAGCGTTTCACAGCTTCAGGCTGAGGTAGAGCGACTGAAGCCATTTGAAGATGAACAGAGCAAGCTTGAAACGGAACGCAAACAATTTTATCAGGATATCGTTTACAACAACAATGCCCCTGATGCTGCAGAATATGCTTCTTATTATGCTATGATCGAACCGGATATTGCTGCTTCAATTTATCAGGGAGTGATAGCAAGTCAGCAAAATGATGCGGAAGTTACCAAATATGCCGCAACCTACTCAGCAATGAAACCCAAGCAGGCAGCAGCAATTTTTAATAAGATGAACGATCTGACGCTTGCAGCAAGAATTTTAAATCAGATGAGTTCAGATGATCGTGGTGCGATTCTTGGTGCAATGGATGCGACTGTTGCGGATGAAGTGACTAAACTGATGGAACCTGCCGGATTACCTGAGCTTTCTAACAGCAGTAGTACCGGAAGCGGTAAGTGAATGGTATTTTGTGTAAAAAGATAAAATATATCGGTCGTACAGGTTAATTTATTGATTTGTACGGCCGATATATTATCTGAAAAAGACTGGTCTCGTTCTATGTATTTTTATAGATTGGTCTGTACCTTGAAAACAAAACAGGATAAGCGAAAAACGCGGAAAGGAGGAAAAATGTCAGCTACAATGTTACAAAACATCGGTCTGCAGAATATGACAAATGTATCATCAGGACAGACACAGAATACCCAGCAGTCGACAGAAGGAAATAGCGGATTCAGTAATATTCTGGATGCTGCAAAAAACAGTACACAGACAGCGGGACAATCCGGCAGTCAGAACGTGAAAGCACAGGTTCAAAACAAAATCAGTCAATCTGCTAAATCAGAAACCGGTACGGATAAGACAGACAAAGCAGATAAAACGGTGTCGAAAGATCAGTCTCCCAAAACCAGTCAGTCAAATCAAGCGGACCAGACTGATAAGACTGAAAAAATCGATCAACCTGGACAGGAAAGCCCTGATAAAGTTACGGATGATACTGTAGCAGATACTGGAAATGTATCTGATGCGGATGCCGCTACCGATATCAGAGAAGCAATTACAGAAGCAGGAAAACAACTTGTAAAAGATATAGCCAAAGAACTTAATCTGAGTGATGTGGACGTCCAGAATGCAATGCAAGTATTGGGACTTACGGTTGCAGATCTGCTGAATCCACAAAATCTGACACAGTTAGTAACTACTTTAACCGGAGAAACAGATTCCATAGGGATACTTACGGATGGAAAACTGTATCAGAGCCTTCAGGATCTTTTGCAGACAGCAGATGAACTCAAAAATGATATTACAGAAACATTTCAGTTAAGTGAGGAACAACTTCAGACAGTAATTGATTCCGTTTCGAAACAGGGAGAAAACCCCGAACCTGCAGTTGTTTCTGATTTTACCGATAACAGTGCAGAACAGGTAACGGATGATAAAACACATGAACCGCAAAAACTGCAACAGTTCAATGTTCTGAAAACAGCACAAAACGGAGAGATAACCCAGGTAAAAATAACAGTGGATGATCAGTCCGGATCCAGAATAGAGGGTGATCCTGAAGTTGTAACGCTGAGTGAACAACTGAACCCGGAAACCAAAGGTGATACTTCTGAAAACAACCTCACAGAAGATACAACCGGCAGGAACATAATGGATCAGATTGTGAACAGTCTTGGAAAAGCCGATAATTCCGTTTCAGCGTCAACAGGAACTTTTCAGGAGGCAATGGCTCAGGGTACAAGACAGACCTCATCCGATATGCAATCCATTGTAAATCAGATTACTGAATATTTGAAAGTGCAGATGAAACCGGATATGACATCCATGGAACTGCAGCTTCACCCCCAAAGCCTTGGAACAGTTAATGTAATTGTTTCAGTCGCCAGAGATGGGAGTATGGTGGCACAGTTCACTGCACAGAACGAAACCGTAAAAGCAGCAATTGAAAGCCAGGTGGCGCAGCTACAGCAAAGATTCGACGAACAGGGAATCAAGGTGAATGCAGTTGAGGTTACTGTTCAGAGTCATCAGTTTGAACAAAACCTGGAACAGGGTGCCCAGCAGCAGGAAAATACCGGAAATACCCGCACCAGAAGCGGCAGAGCAATCCGTAGAATCAATCTTGGAGAGCCGGTTTCACAAGACAATGATATGGAGCAAATGGACGATGCCAGCAGGATAACGGCACAGATGATGGCAGCAAACGGGAATACCGTAGATTATACTGCCTGAGGAAAGGACAAATATGAGTGTAAGTGCAGTAGTAAATGATGGAGTGATAACCAATGGATCTTCAAAAACAAGTTCATCAAGTTCTACCTCCGGAACAACAAATTCCATTGCGGCACAAAAAGATCAGTTTATGCAGCTTTTGGTTGCACAGATGAAATATCAGGATCCGCTTGAACCGACTTCCAATACGGAATATATACAGCAGTATGCAACTTTTTCCGAACTGGAACAAATGCAGAACATGAGTCAGAATATCTCACTTTCCAGAGCGTCTGATCTTGTTGGAAAAACAGTAATTGTCAATACAAAGGATTCAAGTGGTAATACAGTACAGGTGGAAGGTAAAGTTGATTATGTGACCTACAGTTCAGGCGAGGCATATGTAAATATCAGTGGAGACAGCTACAGTGCAGACGATGTATATGCGGTTGTGGACAGCACCTATAAGGATCAGATAGACGCGGCACAGGCAATCGTAGATGAGATTGATAAACTGGGAAGTTTACAGGAGATCACGCTCAAGGATGCAGATTCCATTACCAATATCAATACTGTATATAATGCGTTGACTTCTGATACAAAAGCATATATCCCGAGTAAGTATGTAACGGCGTTGGAACAATATGTTGCAAGAATAGCCGAGTTGAAGGCAGAAGCGGCTGCAGCAAGTTCCTCTTCTTCAACGTCAACAGGAACATCTACAGGATCAACGACTGACACCACTACAAATACTGCAACAACTTCGACAACAGAAACCTGAGTGATCGCCTGACAGGATAAACAATCTCATGGAGGAGACGAATATGACAATACAAAATGGTCAGTTCCTTTCCATCGGGCAGGTACAGGATCAGTACCTTGGCAGTTCAGTACAGAGTAAAAAAGCGCAGACAGGAGAAAATACATCATTTCAAAAGATACTGGATCATATCAGTAGCGAACAGGAATCGGTGAAATTTTCCAAACATGCAGCGAATCGTCTGAATGACAGAAATATTGAGCTTACACAGGATCAGATGGACAGACTGAATCAGGCAGCAGCCCAGGCTAGTGAAAAGGGTATCAATGAATCACTTATTCTGGTCGATCAGCTGGCATTTATTGTAAATGTACCTAATAATACGGTCGTTACAGCAATGGATCAGAAAGATAAAAGCAATCAGATATTTACGAACATCGACGGAGCAGTAATCGCGTGACCGGACCAAAATCGGCAGAAGCTGATCAGGAGGCCATGGAATTCCCGACTGACAGAAGGAATTCTACAATATACGAAATCCGTCCTCATATGAATGAGTTATTTACAATAAGGAGGACAAACTTATGTTAAGATCAATGTATGCAGGTGTTGCCGGACTCAAGACACATCAGACCAAAATGGACGTTATCGGTAATAATATTGCCAACGTTAATACAACTTCCTATAAGGCACAGTCAATTTCATTCAGTGACCTGATGTATCAGACAACACAGAGCGCTTCTGGTGCTACGGCGACAACAGGCGGTACTAACGCAAGACAGATCGGTCTTGGTGTACAGTCCGCTGCAATTTCAACGGCAATAGACACACAGGGTGCCACGCAAACAACCAATAACCCGTTTGATCTGATGATTACGGGAAAATCTTTTTTCGTAGTTAACAATGGAACATCGAATCTGTATACGCGGGACGGATCATGCTATGTAGATGGCTCAGGAAACCTTGCCATGCAGTCAAACGGATATTATGTATACGGATGGACAGCACAGACAGATGCTGCTACCGGTGTAACCAGCATCAATCAGAACAGTGGCCTTGGTAAATTACAGGTCATGAGTAAAGAAAACCTGACATATCCTCCGGAAGGTACAACAGCAGCAGTAATCAGCGGAAATATTGATGCAAAGGACACGAATGTAACCTCAACAGCCGGAAAAACTATGACATTGGAATTTTATGATAATCTGGGATATCTGTATACAGGCGAGTTCACACTGAAAGATACAGGAACGGACCATCAGTATTCCATGCAATTGACAGATATTCTGGATTCCAAGGGAACATCGGTGGGAGCAGAACAGATGTCAAAAGTCAAGTTTGGCGGTGCTACAGTAAACTCATCTAAAAATAATGTGTTACAGGATGGCTATTATATGAAGAATTATGATGCCAGCGGTGCAAAAACAGATATATATGATGGAGCAGGCAGCGTGGAAACTGCTGTTCCGACATCCGGGACAATCACAAGTTTGACCGCATTATCTGGTTATGCGACAATTAAAAGTGCCTATAATCTGACATATGCGGCAAATATAACAGATGCAACTACATACAGTATTGCAGCAGATGGCACATTGACAATCGGATCTACGTCCTATCCCAGAAATACGATTGATCTTACTTATGATGCTGCAACCGGAGCAATTAAAACTCCTTCCGGTACAGTTGCGCTTGATTTTGCGAATGATATAAACGGTGGCGGTGGATTTACTGACATTAGCGTCGATCTCTCCAATACAACGAATGTAAACTCATCCGGAACTTCCACGATTAAAGCATCCAAGGGAGATCTGAAAAATAATAATACCGGACGTAAACTTGGAACCATGACGGGTATAACAGTTGAAACGAATGGTAAGATCAATGCAACATATAGTAATGGACAGACCAGGCTGCTCGGGCAGATTGCAGTAGCAGAATTTTCCAATGCATCCGGACTTGAAAAGGAAGGCGATAATTTATACAGTTCGACATTGAATTCAGGTGATCCTACGGTTATGGATGTATCAGAAGACAGCGGCAAGATCAGTACTGGCGTTCTGGAAATGAGTAATGTGGATCTTTCCAATGAGTTTACCAATATGATCACTGCACAGAGAGGTTTCCAGGCAAACAGTCGTATTATTACAGTATCAGATACGCTTCTGGAAGAACTGACTAACTTAAAGAGGTAATAGTTCTGTATAGTCTATTTAATTACAGAGTAAGGTTCAGAATAGTGTTTAGATGTGGTGGGCCATACAACAGTTTTTGTGCTGTATGACCCACATTTTGTTTTGTAACGAGGGGAATGCAAGTCGGAGAAAAAAACATATAATTTGAATAATTTGAAAAATATCATAAAAAAGTACAGATAAAAAACTTTTTGAGAAAATATACAGAACAAACGCAATTCTTTTGAAAAAAGCAACAGACAAACAGGATGAAAAGTGATAAAATATGATTTGAGGATATTCCTGCAACAATTGTGTGAGGATACATATGATTGAAGTAACCAGAATGGATGGCAAGAAAATTTTACTGAATCCGAATCTCATGGAAACGGTTGAAGAAACCCCGGACACGGTTATTACTCTGACGACCGGGCGCAAGTTGATTGTGAAAGAGAGTAGACAGGACATTCAGAACTTAGTAAAATCTTTTTTAAGAGATTGAAAAAGTTCTGAATTTTTGTATGATATTTTAAGCGTGAAGGAGAGAATATTGTGGATTTAGCATCGATTATCGAACTGGTCGGTGGTATTATGGTCATGCTGATCGGTATAGCAACCAGCGGCGGTTTACAAACTATTTCAAACTTTCTGGACATTCCTTCCGTTTCGATTACTTTTGGCGGCGCATTTCTCTGTGTCCTTGGTATGAATACATTGGAAGAATATGTTGCCGGGCTGAAAACATTCAAATTGATACTGAAGATTCCCCAGAATAATGTCGGAGTTATTGTCAAACAGATTGTTGATTTATCTAACACAGCTCGTAAAGAAGGCCTTCTTGCACTGGAGGAATCAGCAGAGCAGATAGAGGATGTCTTTCTGAAAAAGGGACTTTTGCTGATTGTAGACGGCACGGAGCCTGAACTTGTAAAAAGCATTCTGGAAGCAGAGATTGATTCCATTGACTCCAGACATAAGAGCAGAATAAAAGTCTGGGAAGACATCGGAAGTCAGGGCCCTGCATGGGGAATGATCGGAACACTGATCGGACTGGTAAATATGCTTAAAAATATGAGTGATGCTGCTTCAATCGGACCGTCTATGGCGACAGCCCTTATTACTACTTTTTATGGTTCTGTTCTGGCGAATTATCTGTGTGCGCCTGTTGCAAATAAACTGAAAGTACGTAATAACGATGAGTTTATGATGAAGAGTATTATGATAGAAGGCATCTTATCAATTCAGGCAGGAGAGAATCCGCGTGTAACAGAAGAAAAATTGAAATCATTTATGTCACCTAATGATAAGAAGGCATATGAAGTCGCAAATGCGGAGCCGGATACAGGTGAAGGTGGTGAAGGCTGATGGGAAAACAGAAAGAGGATGCACCTGCTCCGGGCGCACCTGCGTGGACAGCGACCTTTGGGGATTTGATGAATCTGTTACTGTGCTTTTTTGTTTTGCTGTTTGCAATGTCTTCCGTAGATGCTGCAAAATTTGAACAGATCGCAGCATCTTTCAGTACAGCCTTTGGTATTTTTAACGGTGGATCCAGTTCCTTCGGAACAGGGGCATTGATAGGCAATGGAGTATCTCAGCTTACCGAAATTGCAGATTATGTGAATTCGATGGGACTATCCTCAGAAGGAGATACCAGCAGTGATACGACTTCTGTCACGGCAGCACAGGAAGTTGAATCGGAACAGATGAAAACCTCCGAAGAACTGGCCGAAAATATTCAAAAGGCTGTTTCAGAAGCAAAAATTGATCATGATATTGAACTGAATTATACCAGTCAATATGTTCAAATGACGATTCAAGGGGCGATATTGTTTGATTCGGGGAGTGTTTCGATAAAGAAAGATGCACTTCCGATCCTGGACAAAGTTGGATTAATATTAGAAACCTATGCAGGCGGAACAATTGAAATTGAAGGACATACGGATAATGTGCCAATGTCTGGTGCAAAATATTCAAATAATAATGAACTCAGTTCCGGGCGGGCATTGTCAATTTTTGATTATTTAATTGCACATACCACACTTGATCCGGCGAAGATCATGCACACCGGACGAGGTGAATACGTACCGGTTGCAGATAATGCAACACCGGAAGGACGTGCAAAAAACAGGCGTGTTGAGATTAGAATATACAATCCGCTCAGCGCGCAATACTGATGGAGGTAGTGGGGGATGAAAAGAAATATGCTGTCCATTTTGATTCTGGCACTTTTGGTAGTCAATCTGGTAATGAATGCGGTGATGCTGCTATCTGTTATGTCGACGAACAGCAAAACGGCAAAGATTATTTCAGATGTTGCTACAGCGCTTCAATTGGAAAATGGTGATTTGAAAAGCGATAATGCTGCAACAGGCCGTGAAAGTGGAGATATTCCGGTATCAGAATCTGCATATTTTGAACTTTCAGGAGATGATGAAATGACCATCGCACTGAAAATCGGAGCAGATGGAAAACAACATTATGCACTTGTAGATATCGTCCTTTCTATGGATACCAAAAATGAAGATTATGCGACATACGGAACAAGTAATAGTCTGACTACTCTGAAAGGAAAGATAAAATCAGTGGTACAGAATGTAGTAGGTGGATATACAATGGATAACGCAAATAATAATGAGGAAACAATTAAGAAAGAAATTTTGAAGCAACTTCAGCAAATGTATGGTTCAGAATTCATCTATGATGTTTCGTTCAGCAAATTCTTATGTCAGTAAGTGAGGTGATCCTTCTTGAGTGAGGTACTGTCTCAGAATGAGATTGATAATCTGCTAGCAGCCCTCAGTACTGGCGAGCTGGACGTGGAGCAGATGCAAAGTTCAGATGAGAAAAAGGTTAAGGACTATGATTTCAGGCGTCCTGCTAAATTTTCGAAAGAACATCTGCGTACACTGGAAATAATATATGAACATTATGGGCGGATTTTATCTACAACATTACCCCTTTATCTGAGAAAGAATGTTTCGATCTCAGTAGCGAATTCAGAAACAGTTACTTATTCTGAGTTTAGCAATGCACTTTCCAATCCGGTTATTCTCGGCATTGTGAATTTCCAACCTCTGCAGGGTCAGATTATTCTGGAATTGCAGGCCAATATTGGATTTTCCTTTATAGACAGAATGCTTGGAGGAGAAGGCGGGACGCTCGACAGACCGAGACCTTTTACAGACATTGAGATGCCGTTGATTGAGAAGCTGATAGGAATCTGTGTCCAGCAAATGGTAGAACCCTGGCAGAATGTTCTTGCAATTGATCCCCTGTTGGAAAGGATAGAAACCAATCCACAGTTTGCACAGGTCATATCACCAACAGATATGATTGCAATTATAACACTGAACATTAAAATTGGTGATATAGAAGGTCTGATGAATATCTGTCTTCCATATTTCACGCTGGAAAGTGTTATGGATAAACTGAATACAAAATACTGGTTTTCAACAATGCAAAAGCATAACGATGAAAATTATGAAGAGCATCTGGAATCTTTGATTAAAAGAGTGGACGTTCCGGTTAAAGCAGTTCTTGGAAACTGTCATGTGTCTGTAAATGATTTTCTGCATTTACAGCAGGGTGATATTATAAGACTTGATAATCGTGTAAATACCGAAATGCATATTTATGTTGGTAATATCGATAAGTTTACGGCAATGCCGGGAACATCAAAAAACAAGTACGCCGTCAGAATTACGTCGGTGAATAGAGAGGAGGAATAAGGGGCATGGATGGAATGCTATCACAGGATGAAATAAACGCGCTCCTGAACGGTATGGATACAACCGGAACTCCGGCCGATGGAGGTTCTGCAGCGCAGGGGGGAAGTGCAGACGGAAATATACAGATGCCTTCAGAAAAGGATTCCATAGATGAGTCACTTTTGACAGATGTAGAAAAAGATGCGATTGGTGAAGTTGCCAATATCAGTATGGGATCTTCTGCGACAACACTTTATTCGCTTGTTAATCAGAAAGTAAGTATTACGACACCGGTTGTTGAACTGGCAAACTGGGAAACAACGACAAATAACTATGCAAGGCCCTGTGTTTTTATTCAAATCAAGTATACAATGGGGTTAGACGGGACCAATATCCTTATTCTGAAAGAACATGATGTAATGGTAATCACGGATCTGATGATGGGTGGGGATGGAACAAATGTAGATGGAGAGATCGGAGATCTGCAGTTATCTGCAATATCGGAAGCGATGAATCAGATGATGGGAGCTTCCGCAACTTCTTTATCTACGATGATAGGTAAGAAAATAGATATCAGTCCGCCACAGGCATCTCTTTTGAACATGGTAACACAGAATCCGTCTGAAGTTGCAGACTTTCTGATGGGAACTTTTGTGAAAATCACATTTAAAATGCAGATAGCGGATCTGGTTGATTCAGTGCTTATGCAACTCTATCCGATTGACTTTGCAATGAGTTTGTATGATACTTTTATTACAAGCACAAAAGAGGATAAAATGGCTGTACCGCCAAAAGCACCTGCAATGACACAGCAGCAGACAGCTTCACAGCCACAGATGATGGCTCAACCGCAGATGATGGCACAACCGCAAATGATGATGCAACCACAGATGATGGCGCAGCCACAGATGATGCAGGGCATGAATGTGCAACCGGCACAGTTTCAAACCTTCAATGCAGATATGTCTAATCTGGTAGGCGGTGAGAATATCGGACTGATTAAAGATGTTCCATTGGAAGTTACGGTAGAACTTGGCAGAACGGCCAAACCAATCTCAGATATTTTGGATTTTGCGCCGGGAACAATTATTGAACTCGACAAGGTAGCAGGGGAACCTGTTGATGTACTTGTAAATGGTAAGTTTGTTGCTAAAGGTGAAGTTGTTGTAATTGAGGAAAGCTTTGGTGTACGGGTAACCGAAATTATAAAATAAGAATGGAGAGAAAACAATGGCAAGAAATGTTTTGGTTTGTGATGATGCAGCATTTATGAGAATGATGATTAAGGACATTCTGACCAAGAACGGCTACAATATCGCAGGTGAAGCAGAAAACGGAGTGAAGGCAATAGAGAAATATAATGAGCTGAAACCCGATCTTGTTCTGATGGATATTACGATGCCGGAAATGGATGGTATTCAGGCTCTGAAAAAAATCAAAGAGGCAGATGCAAAAGCTACTGTTATCATGTGCTCAGCAATGGGACAGCAGGCTATGGTTATTGAGTCTATTCAGGCAGGAGCAAGAGACTTCATCGTAAAACCTTTTCAGGCGGATCGTGTTCTGGAAGCAGTAAAAAAGGTTATCGGGTAATGTCAGCGGATGCATTTGCACAGTTCTGCACAGTAGTCTTCCTGTTTTTGCTGGTTCTGCTTCTGACCTATTTTGTTACGAAATGGATTGCAGGATATCAGAAAAGCAAGACTGTGGGAACAAATATCGAAATTGTTGAAACATACAGAATATCCGGAACGAAGTATGTACAGATACTTCGTATTGGAGAACGGTATGTTGCTGTTGCTGTGTGCAAAGACACAGTTACCAAACTTACCGACATGGCTGCGGATGAAATTCACAGTCAGGGGCATTTGGAAAAGAGCAACAAGAGTTTTCAGGAAGTCCTGGATCTCATAAAAAAGAAAAAAACAGACGGGACTGGCGATCAGCTATGAGATGGATGATTGGAAAAGACAACATAAATGTGCTGAAAAAAAAAGTGGCTGTTACTGGCTTTTTGACAGTACTGATGTTGTCTTTTCTTTTTGTGATTTTTCCGGTGAAGACATATGCAACGGAAAATGGTACTTATTCAACTGATCGTACAGGAACAACAAATCCGGCGACAGGGATTTCATCCAATCTGACCGGATCATCTGAAAACAGAACGAATGTAACCAAGCCCGGAGCTTCCGATTCCGCCGATGATCTTAAGAAACTGAATATAGCCAATTCGGTTACCGTAACCTATGATAATGGTAATGGATCACTTAATGGTGCTCTTCGGATCATGATTACGCTGACGCTGATCGCACTGGCTCCGACGCTGATCATGATGATGACTTCTTTTACCAGAATCATCATAGTACTTCATTTTACACGAACAGCACTCAATACACAGACGGTACCACCAAATCAGGTAATGATAGGACTTGCACTTTTTCTGACGTTTTTCATCATGCAGCCGACAATGACGGCAGTCTACAATCAGGCTGTTGTTCCTTTTGAAGCAGGACAGATCGATCAGCAGGAGGCATATGAAACTGCAATGAAGCCGATTCGTGCATTTATGTATCCGCAGACACAGAAAAAAGATGTTGTTCTATTTATGGAAATCAGCGGGAAATCATGGGATGGAAAGCTTGACAGTATTCCGAATATGGTTCTTGTGCCAAGCTTTATTGTAAGTGAACTCAGAACTGCCTTTATCATAGGCTTTTTGATTTATATACCGTTTATTGTAATTGATATGGTAGTAGCATCTGTATTGATGAGTATGGGTATGATGATGCTGCCGCCAACAACAATTTCCATGCCGTTTAAGATTCTGCTGTTTATTCTGGCAGATGGATGGAATCTGATTATAGGAAGTCTTGTAAAAACTTTTTACTGATGAAAGAGGTGCTACATGTCAATCGGGGAAGTTACACAGATTACGTCGGATGCATTGTATCTGGTCATTAAGGTTTCAGCTCCGATTTTGCTGATCTCACTTACAGTTGGACTTATTGTTTCCATTTTTCAAACAGTTACTTCCATTCAGGAGCAGACACTGACTTTTGTTCCCAAGGTAATTCTTACGTTTCTTGGAATTATTATACTAGGAAACTGGATGGCAACCAGCATTACGGAATATATGACGAAGTTGTGGTCTGACTTCAGTCTGTATATTCGATAATCCGATATGATTAATTATACGTTTACTTATGGTAATCTTGAATACTTTCTCCTGATTCTCATCAGGGTCACATGCTTTGTTTATGTGGCCCCTTTTTTCAGTACAAAAGGCGTTCCGAACAGAGTGAAAGTAGGATTCAGTATTTGCCTGGCGGCTATTTTATATGGAGGCGTTGCAAAAGCACCGCTTTCCTATAACACGGTTCTGGGCTATACGATTATTGTATTGAAAGAGGCTGCAACAGGACTTTTGATCGGGTATGGGGCAATGATCTGCACGACGATTACATCATTTGCAGGTCAGATTGTTGATATGCAGACCGGATTGTCCATGGTTACAATTTTTGATCCAAATTCAAATGATAATGTTACTATTTCCGGCGTTCTATATCAATATGTACTGATGACCATGCTGATTGTAAGCGGTATGTATCGTTTTATCCTTCGTGCATTGGCAGATTCGTTTCAGTTGATACCGGTAAACGGTGCCGTTTTTCATACGGATAAGTTGTTGAACGCGATGCTTACATTTATGTCGGATTATCTTGTAATCGGATTCCGAATCTGCCTGCCGGTATTTGTTGTAACATTTGTACTGAATATGGTGCTTGGCATTCTTGCAAAGGTTTCACCGCAACTGAATATGTTTGCAATTGGAATTGAACTTAAGATTCTTGTTGGACTGAGTGTCATGTATCTTACCTGCAGTATGCTTTCCGGAGCATCCGATTTTATTTTTCAGAATATGAAAAAGCTGATGCAGGCATTTGCAGAGGGAATGGTGTGACAGAAGAAAAACAATTCATAATCACATATGATCTGCAGTTTTTTGCAAAGGAAGGGCCTGGAGGAGAAAAAACAGAGGAACCGACCGGAAAAAAGATCTCAGATGCCAGAAAAAAAGGGCAGGTAGCGAAGAGTCGTGAAATATCAATTGCGGTTGAACTGTTGGCTTTTTTTATTATGCTGCGAATTTATGTAGATAATATCGGGTTTCGGTTTGAACGATTTTTTCAGAACGTATATGGACAAATTCCTGAGATTATTAAAATGTATAACGGAGAAGTTCCGGTTTCTGCAATACAGACGATGGTGAATGGTATGATTCTTCAAGTACTTACAATCATGATGCCTTTTTTGATTGCAGGTGTTGCGATTGCTTTTGTTTGTAATCTTTTGCAGGTTGGATTTAAGGTTACAACGGAACCGCTTAAACCCAATTTCGGAAAAATGAATCCGCTTTCCGGTATGCAGAAACTTTTTTCAGTGCAATCACTTTTTGAACTGGGGAAATCCATTGCCAAGATTGTTCTGATTGCATATGTTGTATATTCCTATCTGAAGGGCGAACAAACATCGATTTTTTTGCTATATGATATGTCATTACAGCAGGGAATTGCTTTGATGGGTAATCTGACGATCAATATGGGTATCAGAGTATCTATTGTATATATGACTATTGCTGCGGTTGATTTTATATATCAGAAAAGAAAATTTCATACCGATATGAAGATGACAAAACAGGAAGTTAAGGACGAAATGAAAGAGTCGGAAGGTGATCCGCAGGTAAAGTCGAAGCAGAGACAGCGTATGAGGGAAGCTTCCCAGCGGAGAATGATGCATGAGCTTCCAAAGGCTGATGTTGTTATTACAAATCCGACCCATTACGCAGTGGCGATTCAATATGATCAGGAAAAGAATACTGCACCGATCGTACTGGCCAAAGGAGCGGATTATCTAGCAAGAAAGATAAAAGAAACTGCGAAAGAAAATAAAATTGAAATTGTTGAAAACAAGCCTTTGGCCAGAATGCTGTATGCAAATGTAGAAGTCGGGGCGGAGATTCCACCGGAACTTTATAAAGCAGTGGCGGAAGTTCTGGCATTTGTTTATCATTTAAAAGGAAAAGTATAGGATGAAAGTAATGTGATTTTCTGTTATGATGGTAATATGAGTTTGTATTATGCTAAATTAGTAATTTTGTGCAGAGAGGAGGATAAATGGTATGAACAGAAAAAAAATAGTCAATCGGATTTATGATTATGGTGTTGCATTATATCTTGTTTCTGCAATTGTTATGCTGATCATTCCGGTTCCGGCTGTTCTCATGGACATACTGCTTTCCTTCGACATGGCACTTTCTTTTGCCATTCTTTTTACGGCAATGTATGTGACAGAAGTTCTTGAAATGTCTTTTTTTCCATCTATATTGCTGTTTACAACAATTTTCAAAATTGCTTTGAACGTTTCATCTACGAGATTGATTCTGACAACAGGAAATCCCGGACAGGTTATTGAAACCTTTGGTAATTTTGTCGGCGGCGGAGATCTGATTGTCGGAATTATCATTTATATCATAATAATTATTGTTCAGTTCGTAGTTATCAACAAAGGTTCAGAACGAGTTGCCGAGGTAACAGCCAGATTTACACTGGATGCGATGCCCGGTAAACAGATGGCAATAGATGCAGATCTGAATACCGGAGCGATTGATGATAAGGAAGCAAGAAGAAGACGTGAAAAGATTCAGGAAGAAGCAAGTTTCTTTGGATCAATGGATGGTGCATCCAAATACGTCAAGGGAGATGCTGCAGCAGGACTGATTATTACCGGTATCAATATTGTTGGTGGTATTGCTATGGGTATGCTGCGTCAGGGACTGGATATCAATGCGGCATTGAACAAGTATACGATTCTGACAATTGGTGATGGTCTTGTCAGTTCCATTCCATCTTTGCTGATATCTCTTGCAACAGGTATTCTGGTAACCAAGGGTTCTAAAGAATCAGATTTCGGACATGTATTGATCAGTCAGCTTTTCGGACTTCCGAAGGTTTTATATCTTGTAGGAACAGTAATTGCAGTACTTGGTATAGCAACACCTTTGCCGGATATTATTTATGTCGGGATTGGAATTTGTTTTATTGTAGGGGCGCGTGTAACACAGGGAACGATTGAAACGACAAAGATACAGGAAGCAGCTTCTACAGAAGAAACAAAAGCAGGAGAAATACGGCAGCCGGAAAATGTAAACAGTTTGTTACAGGTGGATCCGATCGAGTTGGAATTTGGATATGGAATCATTCCACTTGCAGATGTAAATCAGGGAGGAGATCTTCTGGATCGTGTTGTTATGATCAGAAGACAGATTGCGCTTGAACTCGGAACCGTTGTACCGATTATTAGATTACGGGACAATATACAGCTGAATCCGAATCAGTATATTATCAAAATCAAGGGAATACAGATCAGTGAAGGTGAGATTCTGTTTGATCACTATATGGCGATGAATCCCGGGCATGTGGAAGATGAAATTACCGGTATTCCGACATTTGAACCATCTTTTCATCTGCCGGCGATCTGGATTACGGAAAGCCAGAGAGAACGGGCCGAAAGTTTTGGATATACAGTGGTTGATCCGCCATCCATTATTGCTACGCATTTGACAGAAGTTATAAGAGAACATATCGCCGAGCTTCTTACAAGACAGGATGTTCAGAATCTGGTAAATAATCTGAAAGACAATAACCAGGCGCTTGTAGAGGAACTGGTACCGAAGCTTATGAGTCTTGGTGAAATAGAAAAGGTTCTTCAGAATCTGCTGAAAGAAGGAATTTCAATCAGAGATCTGGTTACTATTTTTGAGACACTTGCAGATTATGCACCAACTACACATGATACGGATATTCTGACAGAATACGTCCGGCAGAGTCTGAAAAGAGCGATTTCGGGTAAATATTTTTCTGCCGGAGAAACGACAAGTGTTGTGACGCTTGATCCCAAACTGGAACAGGATATCATGGGAAGCGTAAAGCAAACGGAAACAGGGGCATATCTGACACTGGATCCGGACAGAACAAAAGCAATCCTCAAATCAGTTGGTTCAGAAACAAAAAAATTGGAAGATGCAGGGAAAAATCCCATTATTATGACATCGCCAATTGTGAGAATGTATTTTAAGCGGATGACGGAAGATTATTTCAGAGATTTGATTGTGATTTCTTATAATGAGGTGGAATCCAATATAGAACTACAGTCAGTCGGGATGGTGACAGCATAATATGATAATTAAAAAGTTTACGGGGAAAACAGAAGAAGACGCGACAGCCACTGCTCAGAAGGAACTGGGTGGCAATATTGTGATCATGAATGTCAGACCGCTTAAAAGAACCGGTTTTCTGTCTTTTTTGAAACCCAAAAGGACAGAAGTAACGGTTGCGTTGGAAGAAGAAAAGGAAAAAGAACATCAGACAGTTTCTGGACAGGCAGGTTTTCCGGTGGTCAGGCCTGTAATTTCTGCTCAGGAAGAGAAAGATACACCTGCGGGGGAGCAGCTTGCAAAAGCTTCAGCGGAGGGAGTAATTCCTCCATTAAAAGTTGGCGGTGCGGAACAGCGTGAAATAGTCAAAACAGTTTCCAAAACGGATGAAAACAGTGTAATCGAAGAAAAACTGGACAATCTGCATAACCTTCTGGAACAAAATATGCTGCGTCCGGAGAATCAGAAAACAGCAGCGCAGGAGACAGGGAAGACAACATCACAAAGAGATGTTGTAAAAACAGAAAAAGAGAAAGTTTCAGAAGAAATTCTTTCTTTTATCAAGTTATTATATAATACACTTCTGGAAAATGAAGTGGATGAAATATACGCGAATGAACTTACGGATGAGATTGAGAAAATCAGTAAACCCAATATGCCTTTTGAATATGCGCTTTCAAATGTTTATCAGAAAATGGTTTTGAAATTCGGAAAACCGGAGACGATACAGCCTGCGAAGGAAGGACTTAAGGCAGAGATCTTCATAGGACCGACGGGTGTCGGAAAGACAACAACAATTGCAAAACTGGCTTCCATGCTGTATGTTACAGAAAAAAAGAAAGTGGCACTTTTGACAATGGATACCTATCGTATTGCTGCAGCTGAGCAGTTGCGTACTTATGCATCCATTCTGGAAATTCCGTTTCGCGTGATATATTCTATCGAAGAGATGAAGCAGGCAGAAGAAGATTTCAGGGATTATGATTATCTGATGGTTGATACAGCCGGCCACTCTTTTCACAATGAAGAACAAAAGAACAATATCTCAGAATTTATCCATGTTCTGACAGATAATATGGAAAGTGATATTTTTCTTGTACTGAGTGCAACAACGAAATACAGAGATCTTCTTGAAATTGCAGATTCCTATTCAGAGCTTTTGAAATATAAGCTTATTTTTACGAAAATGGATGAAACAGGCGCAGCAGGAAATCTGTACAACCTCAGGATGCATACAGGAGCGTCTATGTCTTACATTACGGACGGACAGAATGTTCCCGATGATATTGCGGTGTTTGATGCACAGAGAATAGTAAAGGGACTTCTAGGCGGAAAAAAATAAGCTGGAAGAAAAATACCTTTATATGTCTATATGTTGAGGAAGTGAAACAGTATGGATCAGGCAGAGCAGCTTAGAAATATCATTAAAAAAGAGAATACTCCGCAGAGACCCAAAGCCCGGGTCATTACAATTACCAGTGGAAAAGGCGGAGTTGGTAAGTCAAATGTGGCGATTAATCTTGCTGTCCAGCTTAGAAAACTGGGACAGAAGGTTATTATTCTGGATGCTGATTTTGGACTTGCCAATATTGAAATTATGTTTGGGACAGTCCCCAAGCACAATCTCTGTGACCTGATATACCAGGGAAAGAATATCAAGGAAATCATTACCTGGGGGCCTATGGGTGTAGGCTTTATTTCCGGAGGATCCGGAATATCGGGTATGTACAATCTCAGCAGGGATTATCTGGTATATATCATTGTAAATCTTGCGGAACTGGATGCGATTGCCGATACAGTTATTATTGATACAGGAGCAGGAATTTCAAATGCTGTAATGGAGTTTCTGGTAGCAAGCGGAGAAGTAATACTTGTAGCAACTCCTGAACCGACTTCAATTACAGATTCCTATTCGTTACTGAAGGCATTGAATCAGTATCCACGTTTTTCGATGGAAAACACATTGATTGAAGTAGTATCAAATAAGGTAGCGTCCGCTGAAGAAGGAGAACAGCTGTTTCATAAATTGAATGCCGTTGTTGCCAGATACCTGAAATTGCCGCTTACTTACCTTGGTGCGGTTCCACAGGATCAGATGCTCGCCCAGAGTGTAATGCAGCAGTCTCCGGTTTCATTGCAGTATCCCGGAGCAAAATCTGTGCATGCATTTGAAGAAATCGCAGCGCTTCTTACAGGACAGGATGGAATATCGGAAGCTACACCTCGCGGAATGGCCGCTTTTTTCTCTCATATTATTGCAGGTAGAAAACTTGAAAAAACGCCACAATTATAAGGAGTTTAGATGTTGACAGATTATATTTTACCGGGGACGCGCATCGAATTGAAACCCAGTGGAGATTCATGGACGTATCAGGAAGAAGAAAAAAAGATACATATCAGTGAAGTATATGATGTGGTTTCTGAAGATCGGATTGATGTTATGATGCCGCTTGAACATGGGAAACTTGTTTTATTACCCATCAATTCCGAATATAACATTGCTTTTTATTCACCAAAAGGCTTGTTTCAGTGTGAAGCACAGGTAGCGGACAGATATAAATCAAATAACATGTATGTTCTGTCAATGAACCTGACTTCAAGCCTGCAGAAGCTGCAGAGAAGAGAATATTATAGATTCAGTTGTGCGATTGAAGCAGAAACAAGAATTCTTTCAGAATATGAAACAATGGCAACCCGCAGTAATCCTCATTTTGAGACAAATCAAAATGAAGAGATGCAGAAAGCCGTGATTGTTGATATCAGTGGAGGAGGTATGCGCTTTGTTTCAGAGGCCAGATATGAAGAGGGAGCAGGGGTTTTTTGCAAGTACACGCTTTTTCAGAATGATGTACAGAAATCGTATCAGGTTACAGCCAAGATTCTTAGGGTGAAGGAACTGGATAACAGACCTGACCTGATTGAATATCGAATTAAGTATACCAATATCAGTAGGGCTGACAGAGAAGATATTATTCATTATATTTTTGAAGAAGAACGTAGGATCAGGAGAAAGTAGAGGACAGCTGTTTCTGATTTGCCAGAAAGAAATGGAGAAAAAATGAAAAAAATTTTACTGGTTGATGATTCTGCACTTATGAGAAGCGTACTTAGTGATATTATTAATGCAGATTCTAGATTCCATGTAGAAGATAGAGCAGCAGATGGAATGGAAGCACTGGAAATTCTGAAACGAAAAACATATGATGCGGTTGTACTGGATGTAAACATGCCTCGTATGGATGGAATACAGTTGCTTCGTGAACTTCAGAAAAATCAAATTGCTGTAAAGATTATGATGGCCAGTACAGATACGGTAGAAGGTGCCAAGGTTACACTGGATGCATTGGAGCTTGGTGCAATTGATTTCATCCATAAACCGGACAGAGCAAATGCATGCAGGAGTGAAGATTTTTCAAAGGAATTTATTGAGACGCTTGCAGCAGTTTGTGCAGGTCAGATTCCAAAACTTACAAAGGCGGTTTCTATCAGTGAAATGCAGACTTCGCAGAAAATAAATCGCATTGTGGAAAGACATTCCTACCAGGTAACTGGAAATAGAGTTGTGGCAATTGCAAGTTCAACAGGTGGACCAAGAGCCTTGCAGTCACTTATTCCCAAACTTCCACAGAATCTGAAAGCACCGGTTGTTCTGGTGCAGCATATGCCGGTTGGCTTTACAGCATCTCTTGCAGAACGCCTTGATTCTCTGAGTGCAATTCATGTCAAGGAAGCGGCGGAAGGGGATATTTTACAGGCAGGAACGGTCTACATTGCAAGAGGCGGAGTACATATGTATATTCGTTATTCGGGTGGAAAACATATCATCCATCTGGAAGACGGCCCGAACAGAGAGGGCGTTAAACCCTGTGCGAATTATATGTATGAATCACTTGAAGACAGCGGATTTGATGAGGTAGTGTGCGTTGTTCTTACCGGGATGGGATCTGACGGAACAGAAGGAATCAAGAATCTGAAAGCGCGGAAACGAGTGCATGTTATTTCACAGGACGAAGGTTCCTGTACTGTGTACGGAATGCCGCGTGCAGTTGCACAGGCGGGATTGTCGGATCAGACAGTAAGGCTGGATGACATAGCCCAGGAAATCATTATGAACGTTGGTATCCGATAAAGGATGCAGCAAATAGTGGAGGTAAAAGAATATGGATGTTTCTCAATATCTTGGTGTCTTTCTGGATGAAGCAAAGGAACATATTCAAAGTCTGAATGATAATATTATGACGCTTGAACAGGATCCTACAAATGAAGATTGTATTAATGAAATCTTCAGAGCAGCACATTCCATGAAAGGAATGGCTGGCACGATGGGATATAAGCGGATGCAGCAGCTGACACACGATATGGAGGATGTTTTCTCAGATGTCCGTGGTGGCGTGCTGAAAGTTGACAGCAATATGACAGATACATTATTCCAGTGTCTGGATGCAGTACAGGCATATGTTGACAAGATTACAGAAACACAGGATGAGGGCACAGAAGATAATGCAAATCTGATTAAGGCACTTGCTGATATTCGTGCAGGCAAAGGCGGCAGTACAGCAACCAGGACAGATGCGGCGCCCAAAGCAGAAAGTGTTTCGAAAGATGCAAATGATGTAGAAATGTCAGGTGCATCCTGGCAGACAATTCAACTTGAACCTTCTGCGAAATCAACATTGGAAACTGCGATGGAAGATGGTAAAAGAGTATACGGAATGACCGTTCATATTCAGGAAACCTGCATTTTGAAGGCAGCAAGGGCATTCCTTGTATTCAAGGGATTGGAAGAAGTTGCTGAAATCGCTGTTTCAGAGCCTTCCGCACAGGATATTGAGGATGAGAAATTTGAATTTACGTTCAGTCTGATCCTTATTTCGGATGCAGATATGGATAAGGTTGCGGATGTTGCCAGAAATGTTTCTGAGATTGAGTCAGTGGAAATAGGAGAATTTGACGTTTACAATGCTAAATCAACGGAAGACAGAGATGTACCTGCGATGTCTTCGGAACCGTCTTTTTCGAAACAGGATCAAAAAGAAACAGCAGAAGTTTCGACACCTTCAGTTGCAGCGGCACCTGCGGCATCGGGGAATAAAAAACCGGTTGGTAAGCCGGTTGTAAATCGTACGGTTCGTGTTGATATTGAAAAACTGGATATTCTTATGAATCTGGTAAGCGAGCTTATTATTGCCAAAAATTCATTGATATCGTCAGCCAATTCATCAGGCGTAACAAACAGTGCTGTTGATGAGCAGATTGAATATCTGGAAAGTGTTACCACCAATCTTCACGAATCAGTTATGAAGGTCAGAATGGTTCCCATTGAAAGTGTTCTCCAGAAATTCCCAAGAATGATCCGGGATTTGAATAAGAGTCTTGGCAAAAAAATGGAACTGACAATGACCGGTGAAGACACGGAAATGGATCGTACCGTAGTAGATGAAATCGGTGATCCGCTGATGCATTTGCTCAGAAACAGTGCAGATCATGGAATTGAAACTTCTGAAGTTCGTGCGCAAAGGGGTAAGCCGGCGGTTGGTCAGATATTCCTGCATGCATATCAGGACGGTAACAGTGTTGTAATTGAAGTCGGAGATGATGGTAACGGTATAGATGCAAAGGTTGTTAAGCAAAAAGCAATTGAAAAGGGCATTGTTACACGCGAACAGGCAGAATCATTGACTGAGAAACAGTGTGTAGAGTTACTGTTCCATCCGGGATTCTCGACAGCGCAGCAGGTATCAGAAATATCAGGACGTGGAGTAGGTCTTGATGTTGTCAGATCCAAAGTTGAGTCGCTCAGTGGCGAAGTTGATGTTAAGACAAAGCTTGGAGTCGGTTCTACATGGACGATCCGTTTGCCGCTTACACTTGCAATCATTCAGGCATTGATGGTTGTAATCGGTGGAGAAAAATATGCGATTCCGCTGGATTCTATTCAGAGCATTGAAAACATTCTGCCTACAGATATTAAACTGGTGTCAAACAAAGAAGTGATCAATCTTCGTGGCAGCGTTACAAGACTTGTGCGGATGAATCATGTTCTTGATATAGAGAGTAAAAAATTACCGGAAGAAGATCTGGTTGTGGTAATTGTCAAAAAGGGAGAACAGTTGGTCGGACTGGTCATTGATGAACTCATGGGACAGCAGGAAATTGTTATCAAACCGCTGGGCAAATACATCAACAAATGTAAATTCATCAGTGGCGCGACAATTCTGGGAGATGGAGAAATTGCCTTAATTCTTGATACGAATGCACTGGTATGAAGCTGCTGACCGGATGCATGATGATTACTTTGAAGAAAGGGTGAACGGATATGGATGAGCTTAGGAAAAAAGAGGATGTCGGAGAACTGATTCAGTATATCGTAATAAAACTTGGTGAAGAGCAGTATGGCATAGATATAAAGTTTATAGACAACATTGTCAGAATGCAGCAGATTACAAGAGTACCAAAGGTAGAGCATTTCCTTAAGGGTGTTATCAACATTCGGGGTGAAATTGTTCCTGTTATGAGTATCAGACTGAAAATGGGAATTGAAGAAGACAATATTACATCAAAGAGCCGGATTATAATTTTGAGACTGGAAAGCGGCGATTTAATCGGTATTATTGTTGATCAGGTCAATCAGGTTCTTACCCTTAGTACTTCTGATGTCGAGAAGGTACGCTATGACGACAAAAATCAGAAAAACGGCAACAGTTTTATCAGTGGAGTAGGAAAATATGAGGGCGGTCTGGTTTCTATTCTGGATCTTTCCACACTTGAGCTGGACACCAAGGATAAAAAGGACAAGAAAGACTGAAGTATCTTCTTCTGCGACCGTCAATGATGAAGGAGGGAAAATTGTGAGTGCAATGAATCTGGATGATTTGTCAAAACAATATTTTGATGTTTTGAAAGAGTTGGGGAATATAGGAGCAGGTAATGCAACAACAGCATTGGCACAGATGCTGAACTGCAAGGTCGATATGTCTGTTCCGCAGGTAAAACTTCTTGATTTTAAGGATGTGGGCGATATGATGGGAGGCGCCGACCAGATTATGGCCGGCATCTACCTGAGTGTAGAGGGAGACATTGATGGGAGCATCATGTTTCTGGTTGGCTTACAGGAAGCAAGACATCTTGTAAACCGGCTTATGATGCAAAACAGTACCAGTCAGGAGTTTTCTGAAATAGAACTTTCTGCATTAAAGGAAGTAGGGAATATTATTACAGGTTCATATTTGAATTCTCTTTCTACTATGACAAATCTGAAAATGATTCCCTCTATTCCATATGTGACAGTCGATATGGCAGGCGCAATCCTGAGTGTACCGGCAATTGAGTTTGGTATGATGGGAGATAAAATTCTCATGATAGAAACTCAATTTTTTGATGAAATAAAGTTAAGTGGATATTTTATTTTATTACCTGATCTGGAAGGATATAAAAAGATACTTGCATCACTTGGTATAAGTGGAGTATGAAAAAGTTGACAATAGGAGCCGAAAAGCATGGGACAGATCATTAAGGTTGGCATGGCTGATCTGAATATTTGCGTAAGTCCTGATGGAATTACCACTTTGGGACTTGGTTCCTGCGTTGGCATAGCAATTCGCGATCCGAATACCAAAATCGGAGGACTTGCTCATATAATGTTGCCGGATTCGCATGAGATCAGGAACAGTTCCAACATCCCTAAGTTTGCGGATACTGGAATAACAGAACTTGTTCGGCTTATTGTGGCAAAAGGAGCGTCACGCGACAGACTTGTAGCCAAAATTGCAGGTGGAGCGCAGATGTTTGCGTTTCAAAATACAAATCAGGCGATGCGGGTAGGCGATCGAAATGTAGAATCTACTCTGAAAGTACTGAAAGAAATGAATATTCGGGTCTTAGCACAGGATACCGGAAATTCTTACGGTAGAACGGTTATTTTTTATCCAGAGACCGGAGACTTCGTAATCAGAGCGGTCGGAAAGCCGGAAAAAGTCATATGAGTGCTAAAGGGAAGAAGCCTGTTAAACAAAATGTTAAAAAAAGCGTTAAAAACGGAGTCAGCGCGAAAAGCAGATTGATTGCTCCTACGATTATGCTTTCAGCAACTGCTGTAGTTGCAATATATACTTATCTGCAGAGATATCCAATTGCCAGATGGCTTGTGATTGTGCTTGGAACAATGGTGCTGTTTCTGATTATTGGATTGATTCTTGAAAAAATGATCGAGCATTTTGAAAAGGTTAATTTTGAAAAAGAACTTCAGAAAAAAGAGCAGGAAAAACAAGATGAATTGAATACAATGCAGGATGCACAGGATCAGAATCAGACCGGGACTGAACCCGGAAATAATCAGTCTGCGACTCATGGATGAGTGGTGGGATGAGTCTGGAGATAACCTGTTATGGATGAAACAGCCAGAAATAAATTATGGAAAGAATATGAAAAAGAAAAATCCGTACCAATAAGAGAAAAACTGATATTGGAATATGCGCCGCTTGTGAAGTTGGTAGCCGGAAGACTCAGCATGTATCTTGGCTTTAATGTAGAATATGATGACCTTGTCGGATATGGAATTTTTGGATTGATTGATGCAATAGATAAATTTGATACCATGAAGGATGTTAAGTTTGAAACTTATGCAAGTCTCAGAATCCGTGGCTCCATTCTTGATCAGATACGTAAGATGGACTGGATTCCGCGGACCGTACGTGACAGACAGAAAAAGATCGATGCCGCAATAAGAGAAATTGAGGCCGAAAGCGGGCATGTGGCAACAGATACGGAAATTGCGGCCAGAATGAATATTTCCGAAGATGAATATTTAAACTGGCAAGGGCAGATGAAGGTAACAAATATTGTATCTCTGAATGAGTTTATGGAGCAGGGAAGCGATATTCCTGAAGATTCATCCGGAAATGCACATTTTGAAAGACCGGAAGAAGTTATTGAGAAGCAGGAATTGAAAAAAAAGCTGGAAGAGGCTTTGCAGCTTCTGACAGAAAAGGAAAGAAAAGTTATTTTGTTATATTACTATGAAGAACTTACTTTAAAAGAAATCAGCAATGTGATGGAAGTTTCGGAATCACGAATATCACAGCTTCATACAAGAGCATTGCAGAAAATGAAACAGAAAATTGGGAAATATATGGGAATCCTGACAGACAGAGAGTAAATCTGCCAGGATTTTTTAGAATACTATATTAGGCGGGAGAAAAAAGAATGAATGGGTATTTTCAGCTTGTGACAACACAGCAGGGAACCGGAATTAAGGTGTATCCACCGGAAGACGGGGGAACAGCAGTAAGACTTGATATTGTTATGGAATATCTTAATTTGCATAAGATTCAATATGATGCAATAGCATTGGCAAATGCATTTAAAAATGCCGGTGCTGAAATAAGCTTTTTTACAACCAACCAGATCAGTCCCGAGAGAGAATCTTATAAACTGGATATTTCTGCTGATCGTATGAGTGCGGTAGCTTTTTTTTATCCACCTACAGAAGGTGGAGATTTAATGACAGAAGACGAATTTGTCAGGGATCTGATTTTCAAAAAAGTTAAATTCGGAATTTGTCAGGATAATATAAAAGCTTTTTTTCAAAAACGGCAGTATTGTACAGAAATCACAGTTGCACAGGGGAAAGCACCAAGAAATGGAAGTGATGCTTCTATTGAGTATGCATTTACAACGGATCTGCGAGCCAGACCGACAATGAAAGAAGATGGAAGTGTTGATTATTTTCATTTAAATCTGATCAATAACTGTCGCAAAGGGGATCTGCTGGCGACACTAATTCCTGCTGATCCGGGTGAACCGGGACAGAATGTATATGGTGAGCCGATCGGAGCCAGAACGGTAAAGGTTTTGAATCTGCATTATGGCAGAAATGTCATTGCAAGTGAAGATAAGCTTAAAATATATGCGGATGCGGATGGACATGTCCTTCTGCAGGACGAGAAAGTTGTTGTTTCCAATATAATTTCATTGAAAAATGTGGATGTATCTACAGGAAATGTAGACTTTGAGGGAAGCGTAGAAGTAAGTGGTGATGTTGCTGCAAACTTCTCTATCAGGGCAGGCGGAAACATTCAGGTCAAGGGGAATGTAGAGGGAGCACAGTTGGAAGCCGGGGCTGACATTATTCTGGAACGTGGTATTAATGGTATGGGGAGAGGAATTGTCAATGCAGGCGGAAATGTTGTTACAAAATATATTGAAAATGCATTTGTAACAGCAGGCGGTAATATAAATGCAGAATCAATCATTCATTCTGAAGTTTCATCTGGAAAAGAAATATGTGTGGAAGGTAAAAGAGGCTTTATTGCCGGTGGGCATGTAGTTGCTGCAGAGAAAATAACGGCAAGAACATTTGGCTCTGAAATGGGAGTCAGTACGCAGATTGATGTGGGGGTTGATCCGCAGGTTAAACTCAAACTGCGTAATCTGCAGAATGATATTGTCAATGCAAAAAAAACGCTTGAAACGATAAAACCTACAATTGACGGAATAAAACAGAAACTCAAAAATGGTGCGAAACTGTCACCTGAACAGATAAAATATGCACAACAGCTGATCGAACTGAATAAAAGTCTGGTTCTGGAAATTAGCGAAAAGATGGAAAAAGTCACAGTACTGCAGAATCGGATTTCCGATAGTCATAGAGCGGAAGTGGTTGTAATGGAAAATGCATATCCGGGAACAGTCATATCCATAGGTGAACTATCCATGGTAATAAAAAATACAGTGAAATACAGTCGTTTTGTGATCGCGGATGGTGAAGTTAAAATTACATCAGTATAATAATCAGGCAATATATATCATTTATAGTAGGAATGCATGCTGCAGCGAGGTTCCTGCTTATTGACTGTATATTTTTGTTTCAGCAGCATGAGGTTTGCTTTATGTCGATCAACAGAATTGATGTGCAGGGTGCAATTGCCCGAACCGCAGATTTTTCTACAATTAAACAGAATGAGGATAATAAGGGTCAGGTTGATCAGACTAATTTCCAGGCTCAATTTTCCAAGGAAATTGATCAGAAAGGTTCAACAGTGACTGAAACAAAACATACACAGGAACAGCAGTTTAAATTTGATGCCAAGGAAAAAGGGAATAACGAATACAGTGGGAATGGCGGACAATCGGGTAAAAAAAACCATCAGGAGTCTAAAGAAGCTGTGTTGTTCGGATCGGATGGAAAGCGGATCAGTGCAGAGGGCGATTCGAGTTTTGACTGCAAGATCTGACCGATGGCTATGTGGAAAGCATGAGGAACAACATGAATATTACTGAAATCTTATTGATATTTGCCGGAGTTATCGTAATAGTGGCAGGATATCTGATACCTGTCGGCAGGGGAACAAATGATCAGGATAAAGCCTTTGCGGAAAAAGATGTGCATGATATGGTGAGGCGCAGTATTGAGGATGCACAGGAAGAAATTCAAAGCAGGGTTGATGATACGGTCGAAGAGTCTCTTGTCAAGACCGAGAGAGGACTGGATCGGATTACAAATGAGAAGATCAATGCAATCAGTGAATATGCAGAAACAGTGTTAAACGATATTCATAAAAATCATGATGAAGTAGTATTTATGTATGATATGCTCAATGATAAACATAAAAGCCTTACAAGCACAGTGACAGAAGCTGCAAAAAAGGCGGAAGAAGTGAAAAGAACAGTACATGATGCAGAAATTGCAGCAAATGAAGTCAGGGGTGTCAAGGAAACAATAGAATCCAAAGAAGCTAAGGAAACAGATCTAAAGCATAAAAACGCGGGATTTGAACCGCTTATTTCTGAAACGGCAGTAAGGCACCCGGATGTAGAAAAACATGTTATTAGGAATCTGCCGTCCGAAAGTGAAAAAAGAGCAGAAAAGGAAAAAGAAATTCCGTCCTCCGAATTGCAGCAGAATTTGAATGAAAAAAGTGTACAGCCTGTAAAAAATGAGGAAGCAGATAAAGTTACGGAGACAGCTTCACAAAACACGCAGATATTGGAAATGCATAAGGCAGGAAAATCCAATATGGTCATAGCAAGAGAACTGGGACTTGGGATAGGAGAAGTCAGTCTTGTCATCGAACTATCTCAAAAACACAAAAAAGTCAGATAAATGAGGCAATGAATGAAATTGAAATTTTATCTTCAAGGTCTGGGAGTTGGACTTATCGTAGCTACGATTATAGTGGGATTGCATTCTGGGCAGAAAACGACAGAAATGAATGATGCACAGATCAGATCCAGAGCATTGGAACTTGGAATGATCGACGGATCGGTATTAACTGATCGCTCAGATGGGGGTGCTGAAAGTGAATCGGAAAAAGATAACGCTTCATCCGGTCAGACAATGGATCAAGCTGGAACGGAAATATCTCAGGAAATCAACGAAGGGAAGTCTGCATCAACTGCATCTGTTTCAGCAATGGTTGCACAGACGCAGGCGACAGCAGAAACGAGTAAAAATGATTCGGCAGTTTCTGCATCTTCCACAGCAGATGTGCAGGTCGCAGCAACTGCTGCAACAGGTACGCAGATTGAATCAAAATCTGTTCAGGAAGGGAGTACAGTAATTGTGATTCCAAAAGGTGCAGATTCTGATGTCATCAGCACAATACTAGAAAATGCCGGATTGATCGACTCCGCAGATTCTTTTAACAGATATTTGATAGACAGAGGACTGGACAGACGGATAAGGGCAGGTAATAAATCTATCCCGGGTGGTGCATCTTATGAGAAAATTGCGTCTATTATTACGCGCTAGAAAAAGCTTTGGCTTATAGTGTAAAATCCGAGATGGCGGTGTAAAAATACTTGCCATCTTATATATTATGTGATAATATTGTAAAGCTGTGGTAAGACTGCAGCCCGCTGAAACAGCGGAACAAAAGAAAACACGTATGTTCTATTCCGTTTCCGGTGTCATGCTGAAACATGATCAAAACGGAGCTTACTGCAGCGGTAACGTTCTTCTGCAGAAACATGAGTCAGGGATGTACGGAAGAAAAACCAAATGGAGGTAATATCATGAACGTTGTTAGTATGAAGCAGTTATTGGAAGCAGGTGTACATTTCGGACATCAGACAAGAAGATGGAATCCTAAAATGGCTCCTTATATCTTCACAGAGAGAAATGGTATTCATATCATTGATCTGCAGAAATCTGTTGTTAAGGTTGATGAGGCTTACAAGGCAGTTTTTGAAATCGCTGAGCAGGGCGGAACAATCCTTTTTGTTGGAACAAAGAAGCAGGCGCAGGATGCTGTTAAGTCCGAAGCTGAGCGCTGCGGTATGTATTTTGTAAATGAAAGATGGCTTGGCGGTATGCTGACCAACTTCAGAACCATCCAGAGCAGAATCGACAGACTGAAGAAGATTGAGAAAATGCAGGAAGATGGAACTTTTGATGTTCTGCCCAAGAAAGAAGTTGCAGGACTGAAGAAAGAATATGAGAAACTGGATAAAAATCTTGGCGGTATCAGAGATATGAAGAGAATTCCGGATGCGATTTTTGTTGTAGATCCCAAGAAGGAAAGAATCTGCGTACAGGAAGCTCAGACACTTGGAATCACATTAATTGGTATTGGTGATACAAACTGTGATCCTGAAGAACTTGACTATATCATTCCTGGTAATGATGATGCAATCAGAGCGGTAAAGCTGATTGTCGGCAAGATGGCAGATGCTGTAATCGAAGCAAAGCAGGGTGCAGAGGCTGTAACAGAAGCAGTTGCTGAAGAAGCAGCTGAAGCAGTTGAAAATAACTGATTGAATATTATTTTGATATAGAGAGGGACAAATATAATGGCTATCACAGCAGCAATGGTAAAAGAATTACGTGAGTCAACCGGTGCAGGCATGATGGAATGCAAGAAGGCACTCAGTGAGACAGATGGCAATATGGAAGAAGCAGTTGAGTTCCTGAGAAAGAACGGTCAGGCAAAAGCTGAGAAAAAAGCAAATAGAATTGCTGCAGAGGGTCTTACAAGAATTGCAGTTAAAGATGATCAGACAGCTGCAGTTGTTGAAGTGAATTCCGAGACTGACTTTGTTGCACAGAATGAGAAGTTTCAGGCATTTGTTGAAGCCGTTGCAGAGCAGGCAGTTAACAGCAGTGCAGTTGATATGGATGCTTTCATGGCAGAAAAATGGGTAAAGAATCCTGAAGAAACCGTTCAGGAAGCTCTTGTTGAAATTACATCTGTTATCAGTGAGAAACTCAGCATTCGTCGTTTTGAAAAGGTAACAGCTGAGAATGGTATTGTTGTTCCGTATCTGCATGGTGCAGGAAGAATTGCAGTTCTTGTAGAAGCAGCTACAGATGTTGTAAACGATGATATCAAAGAAGCACTCAAAAATATTGCTATGCAGGTTGCAGCGCTGGCTCCGAAGTATGTTGATATGAATGACGTATCGGAAGAATACAGAAATCATGAGAAGGAAATTCTTCTTGCGCAGGCACTCAATGAAAATGAAGAGTTGCCGGAAGATAAGAGAAAGCCGCAGCAGATCATTGAGAAGATGCTGATCGGAAGACTTAGCAAGGAATTAAAAGAAATCTGTCTGAATGAGCAGGTATATGTTAAGGCAGAAGATGGCAAACAGACTGTTGCTCAGTATGTTGCACAGGTTGCAAAACAGAATCATGCAAATCTTTCCATTACCAGATTTGTTCGTTTTGAGACCGGTGAAGGCATCGAAAAGAAGAATGAGAACTTTGCGGAAGAAGTTGCAAAACAGGCTGGTATGACAAAGTAATTGTTATACAAAGCAAAACTCTTTTTCGGAGAAAAGAACTTAAGGAGGTCTCGGTTTTTATTCCGGGGCCTCTTTCTTTTATGAATCAAATGATATAAGATAAGGGAGTATGATTTTCAGACTGTATGATCGGGAGTGTTGCTTAATATGGAATCTGTAATGATTAAGGGTGTCAGATCCGGAATTATTTTGGCTTTGGATGCAAAACAGCCCTATGAACAGCTTCAGGAAGAAATTGCACATAAGTTTGATGAAGCATCGGCATTTCTTGGAAAAGCGCGAATGGGACTGATGATACGAGGAAAGGAACTGACGCAGGAACAGGAAGCGGATGTCCTGAAGATTATAGCAGAGCATACGGATCTTGATATTGTATGTGTGATACAGGAAAACGGAAGTCTGGATGAGACTTTTGAGAAATATATCAATCAGAAAAAAAATTCCGATACAGCCAAAACTGTTCCGGCACCTGAAAAAGTACCGGATAAAAGCCGGGCAGTTGCAATGGGAAGTCCATCTACCGGAAATGCATTTATATATAAGGGAAATGTCAGATCGGGACAATCTCTTAGATCTGAACACAGCCTTATTATTTTGGGAGATGTAAACCCAGGCGGAAGTATTATTGCAGATGGGAGTATTTTTGTGATAGGTTCGCTTATGGGCAATGCATTTGCAGGAGCAACGGGTAATCAGAATGCATTCATCATGTCAAATGATTTTCATCCTTTACAGGTTCGAATAGCAGATGCAATTGCTGTTTCTCCAAATGAGGAAGGTGGCAGAAGCGGTAAATTTCTTGGACGTCATAACAGGAATATGATTAAAGGACCTGAGGTTGCATTCATATCTATGGGTCAGATTATCAGAAGTACTTTTACGGAACAGTTTATTAAAGACAGTCGGTTTTTCTAATAAGATACAAATACCATAATTGGAGGATATCAGAATGGGTGAAGTCATTGTAATAACATCTGGAAAGGGCGGTGTAGGTAAGACAACAACTACAGCCAATGTAGGTACAGGCCTTTCAATGCTGAACAAGAAAGTCATACTTGTTGATACAGATATAGGTCTTAGAAATCTGGATGTCGTTTTGGGACTTGAGAATCGAATCGTGTACAATCTCGTGGATATTGTTGAAGGTAATTGTAAGCTGAAGCAGGCAATGATCAAGAACAAGGATAATGATAATCTGTATTTGATTGCAGCAGCGCAGCAACGGGATAAGACAAGCGTGACACCTGAACAGATGAAGACATTGACGCAGGAACTGAAGCAGGAGTTTGATTATGTAATCATTGATTGTCCGGCTGGAATCGAGCAGGGATTCAAGAATGCAATTGCAGGTGCAGACAGAGCAATTATAGTAACGACTCCGGAAGTCTCTGCAGTAAGAGATGCAGATCGAATTATCGGGCTGCTTGAAGCAGAAGAAATGAAACAGACACAGCTGATTGTGAACAGACTTCGTCCTGATATGGTAAAACGTGGTGATATGATGTCAGCGGATGATGTAGTTGATGTGCTGCGGGTTGAACTTCTGGGGGTTGTTCCGGATGATGAAGATGTTGTTGTGGCCACCAATCGTGGAGAGCCGCTTGTTGGGGACAGCAAGTCACTTGCAGGGCAGGCCTATATGAATGTGTGTCGCAGGATTACCGGTGAACAGGTGCCGTTTCTTGATCTGGATGCAAAAAAAGGTTTATTTGGTGCAATTGCAGGTGTATTTAAAAAGAAATAAAAGGGAGATACAGGATGAAGCTGTCAGATTTTTTTAAAAAGAAAAATTCAGGTGATGTTGCCAAAGATCGTCTGAAAATGGTTCTGGTATCTGATCGGTCCACATGTTCTCCTGAAATTATGGACCGGATCAAAAATGATATTCTTGAAGTTCTTTCCAAATATGTTGAAGTGGATCAGGATGGTCTTGACATCAAAATTACAGAGATGGAAACGGATGATAATGGCACAAAAACAGTGCCTGCTTTATATGCGAATATTCCGATCCGGAATATGAACCATACTGCCAAAAAAACAGAACAATAATATTGCGTCAAAGTATAGCAGGCTGTGTACACGGCCTGCTATCTCTTTTATGTTTTGTAACCGCGATTGAAATTTTTATGAACCGAATTGTTTTTATGATTGACTTCATTCTATAAAAAGTGATTTGTGACATAAGAACAGCGATGCGCGTGCTGAAAGCACAGAAATGAGGACTAAAATGACAGGATTAACTTCGGAACAGGCGCATGAAGCACTCAGACAGGGATATGGTAATATCCAGATTGATAATACACAGAAAACAACGAAAGATATTTTAAAAGAAAATATTTTAACTTATTTCAATCTTATTTTTCTGATTCTTGCAATTCTTCTGATTGTAGCAGGATCTATCAGCAGTCTTACCTTTTTACCGGTAATTATTGCAAATACGCTGATCGGAATATTTCAGGAACTGCGTGCAAAAAAGATTCTGGATCGCTTATCAGTACTCAATGAACCTACGGTCTGTGTAATGCGTGATGGAGAAGAACGGATTGTCAGAACACAGGAAGTCGTCCTGGGAGATATCATTGTTCTTCGTACAGGTAATCAGATCTGTGCCGATGCAGTCGTAATGGAGGGAGAAATAGCAGTAAATGAGGCTCTTCTGACAGGAGAAGCGGATGAAATTACCAAAGCGGAAAATGCGGAACTGATGTCGGGAAGTTTTGTTGTTTCGGGAGAATGTTATGCAAAGCTGATCCGTGTCGGAGCTGACTCCTATATTTCCAGGTTGATGATAAAAGCAAAAAAAATGTCAAGTGTTGAACAGTCTGAAATGATCCGGTCAATCAATCGCCTGGTTATTGCTGCAGGTATTGCAATTATACCAATTGGTATTACCCTGTTTGTACAGGGGATGCTGCATGGAAATTCTTTCAGCGAAAGTGTTGTTTCAATGGTAGCGGCTGTTATCGGAATGATCCCGGAAGGTTTGTATCTTCTGGTCAGCATTGCGCTTGTAATGAGTGCGACAAGACTTGCAATGAACAAGATTATGCTGCACGATATGAAGAGCATTGAAACACTGGCAAGAGTCGATGTACTGTGTGTAGATAAGACGGGTACGATAACCGATAACAGCATGCTGGTAGCAGATGCGGTTCCGGCTCAGGAGGTTACAGCGCAGGAATTTGCAGAAATGAAAAAACTGGTAGGAGATTATATCAATATTCTTCCGGATGATAATATTACAATGAAAGCACTGGAAGAATATTTTCAGACATACAGTCAGAAAAGATGCCTGTCCTATCTGCCATTTTCATCCAGATATAAGTACAGCAGTGTTCAGTTCGAGCATGCCACCTATTTAATGGGTGCGCCGGAAATAATCCTGCACGGGCAGTATGACAGATGGAGAGAACGTGTAAATGAGTTTGCAGGAAAAGGACTGCGTGTTCTTGTTTTTGCACAATATCAGGAAACATTTCTTCCGGAGGGACAAAGAAGCGATGAATCAGTACCTGTTCCCAAAAACGGGTTGGAAAATGGAATCACAAAACCGCTTATGTTCATATTACTGGAAAATCCGATCCGGCAAAATGCACCTGAGACTTTTGCATATTTTGTGAAACAGGGAGTAGAGGTGAAGGTTATATCAGGAGATAATCCTGTTACAGTATCCGAAGTTGCAAAAAAAGCAGGGATATTGAATGCCGACAGATATGTGGATGCATCAGTACTGGAAAGTGACGGGGATATTCGTGACGCAGTTCGTGAATGCACTGTATTTGGAAGAGTAACACCGGAGCAGAAGCAGAAGATTGTAAAAGCACTTAAAAGAGAAGGCAAAACCGTTGCGATGACCGGTGATGGTGTAAACGATATTCTGGCTATGAAAGATGCAGATTGTTCAATTGCAATGGCCGCAGGATCGGATGCAGCAGTACAGGCAGCGCAGGTAGTACTTTTGGATTCGGATTTTTCTCATATGCCACAGATTGTGTCAGAAGGCAGACGCATTATTAATAATATCGAACGTTCTGCTACACTTTTTCTGGTAAAAAATATTTTTTCATTTTTATTATCGATTTTTGCAATAATAAATGTGTGGAGTTATCCGCTGCAACCTTCGCAGATTTCACTGATCAGTATGTTCAATATTGGGATTCCGGCATTTTTCCTTGCAATGGAACCCAATACCAGAAAAATTTCAGGACGTTTTATGCTGAAAGTTCTGCTTAAAGCGATGCCTGCAGCATTGACAGATTTCTTTGCAATTGCAGCACTTGTTATATTTGGTAATATTTTTGGCGTTTCGCAGGCAGATGTTTCTGTTGCATCAACATTCCTGCTTGCAATTGTCGGTTTCATGATTTTGGCAAAAATCTGTGTCCCGCTTAATAAATACAGGAATAGCGTTATCATTGGATGCATCATTGGAATTGCATTTACTGCACGATTTTTCAGTGATCTGTTTGCAATTACCTTTGTATCCAGAGAGTGTATTATGCTGTTCGTATTATTTGCAATTGCAACAGAGCCCTGCATGAGATATCTGACAGTATTGTTTGAGGTAATCGAACAGAAAGCGCAGGAATATTTCCTGAGGAAAAGTAAACAGAAGAGAAAGTAAAGGATAATTTTCAGGCATGAAGGAAAAAAGAAAAAAAGTAAAATATGCAACAGGAGTTGTAATGACAGTCTTCTTTCTGCTCCTTATACCCGAATATTATAGTATTCTGCAGGTCGATGCTGCAGCACAGACAGACAAAGCAACGAAACAGGACATCGAGATTACGCTTGGGTTTGCAGGAGATATGAACCTGGATGAAAACTGGGCTACTACAAAATATCTGGATCAGCAGCCCAATGGTATAACAGATTGCCTTTCACCCAACTTGATGCAGCAGATGCAGGCATTTGATATTTTCATGCTGAATAATGAATTTACATACAGTAAACGTGGAAAAGCACTCAAAAATAAACAGTATACTTTTCGTGCGGATCCGGCAAGAGTCAGCAATCTTCAGACGATGGGAGTGGATATTGTTTTACTGGCTAACAATCATGTATATGATTATGGAAAGGATGCGTTTACAGATACACTTGAGACGTTGCAGAATGCAGGAATCCATTATGTCGGGGCGGGTAAAAACATATCAGAAGCTTCTGAACCGTATTATTTTTCCTGTAAGGGAAAGAAAATAGCATATGTTGCAGCTTCTGAGGCTGAAAAACTTAAAATGACACCACAGGCAACAAAAACGATGCCAGGAATACTCAGATGTTATGATACATCCATGTTTCTTGCAGAGATTGCAGAGGCAGATGCACAGGCCGACTATGTGATTGCAAATGTACATTGGGGAACGGAGTACGATAATATGGCTTCCAAAGAACAGCGGGCATTTGCCAGAGAGATGATTGATGCAGGGGCGGATGCAGTGATCGGAACACATCCGCATGTGCTGCAGGGAATGGAATTTTATCAGGGGAAACCGATTATATACAGTCTTGGAAACTTCTGGTTCAATGACAAAGATCTTTATTCCGGTATGCTTGCACTCACACTCCTTGTGCCGGGAGATGGAAGCGGCATATCGCTGAAAGAGACAAAGTTCATCCCGTGCCTGCAATATGATCTGATAGCAACAGAGCCGACAGATAATACGCAAAGGCAGAAAATCATTGATTTTGAACAAAAGATATCTTACGGTGTGGTAATTGATGCAGACGGAATTGTAACGGAATAGGAATTTGAACTGGTATCCGAATTTGTTTTACACACAGGAATTTCGCAAGAACAGAAATCTGTTGTTGACTATGAGAGTTTATGGAAATATAATAATCCGTGGTACTTGGATCTGCTGATTCAGGTACCAGTTTCACGTAAAGAATAATTCCTGATGTTTAATGCCACCATTTGTGATATAATTAACAAATGGATTTATTACATAGGAGAGGCTGAATGAAACAGGAAAAGAGACACGAACATAACGAAGAACATGATCATGGATCAGGTCATGGCAGCGTAGAAAATGGACACATGCATTTCCATAAAGATGCGCAGGGAAATGTCTGTCTGCATCATCATGATCCGGAGGATATGAAATCAATTGTAAATCGTCTTGCAAGGGCAATCGGACACCTGGAATCCGTAAAAAGAATGGTGGAAGACGACCGTGACTGTACAGAAGTATTGGTACAACTCGCAGCAGTTCGATCTGCAATTAATAATTGCGGTAAGGAGATCCTGAAAGAACACATCAGTCACTGCATCGTAGATGCAGTTCAGCAGGGCGATGAAAAGTCGATCAGTGAATTGAATGATGCAATTGATAAATTTATGAAGGCCTGAGTGCCTGAAAGGGGTGTGTAACTTGCCTATCATTAGTGTTGTGGAATTTCTAATCGTATTCCCGTTTATCATGGCCGTAATTGTCGGTTTCATGAAAAAGGCAAATCATGCAAGAAGTGCGGTGGTGACCGGCGGCGGTTTCATTATTATGGCTGCGTCAGTTTATGTTGCGGTCAAAGCCCTGCTGAATGGAAACAGCGGTTATCAGTTTCTTGCAGAGACAGAAGGGGCAGATATCGTCATCATGTGTGGCGAAGCATTTTTACTCTGTCTGGTCATTTATTTAAGTATTAAGTATAAGAAGTATTACTGTATTCTGCTTTCTGCTGCAGGAACACTTCCCATTCTGTGGATGGATCTGTCCGGAAACGGGATTGCGGGACAGATGCATATCAGAGTTGATGCAATGACAGCTCTCATGTATCTGATCGTTGGTGTCGTAGGTATTTTGATCTGTATCTATGCATGCGGATATATGAAGGATTATCATCATCATCATACAGATGTACAGAATAGATCCAGTTATTTCCTTGCCATGCTGTTCGTATTTATCGGCGCAATGTTTGGTCTGATTTCTTCAGATAACCTGTCATGGATTTTCTTTTTCTGGGAAATCACAAGTGTAGTTTCTTTCCTGCTGATCGGATATACCAGAACACAGGAAGCGGTAGACAACTCCTTCCGTGCATTGTGGATGAACCTTATGGGTGGCGCTGCATTTGCAGGTGGTATTCTGTTCTGTACTTTCGGACTTGGAATCTGCAATCTGAGTCAGCTTACTGCAATGGATTCAAAGAGTGTTCCGCTTGTGCTTGCACCGGTAACATTGTTTGCATTTGCTGCACTTGTCAAGAGTGCACAGATGCCGTTTTCCAGATGGCTCCTTGGCGCCATGGTGGCACCGACACCCAGCAGTGCTTTGCTGCATTCAGCTACAATGGTTAAAGTCGGCGTATATATGTTGCTGCGTCTTTCTCCTCTTATGTTTGGAAATATTACAGGAGTTATGGTTACGGTTATCGGCGGATTCACTTTCTTTGCAGCTTCACTGCTTGCAATTTCACAGAGCGATGGCAAAAAGGTACTGGCATATTCCACCATTTCCAATCTGGGTCTGATCACAGCCTGCGCGGGTGTAGGTCAGCCTGAAGCTGTATGGGCAGGACTGATGCTGATGATGTTCCATGCAGTATCCAAGTCTTTGTTGTTCCAGACAGTCGGTGATATTGAGAATTGTATGGGAAGCCGTGATATTGAAGATATGCACGGACTGATCATCAAACTTCCCCGTCTTGCGTTTGTTATGATCATCGGAATCTGTGGTATGTTTATGGCTCCGTTCGGAATGCTTGTCGCAAAATGGGCAGCACTGAAATCATTTGTCGATACAGACAGTATATGGCTTGTCCTTTTCCTTGTATACGGAAGCGGCAGCACTCTGTTTTACTGGGCAAAATGGCTTGGTAAAATGTGTACAGTCATTCATCAGTCCAATAAGATCAAGGATATTACACATAAGAGTGAGTATATTTCCATTATTCCTTTGACTTCTATGATTGTAATTATGTGTTTTGCATTTCCATGGATGTCCAATCATATGATTGATCCGGTTCTGGCACAGACCTTTGTGAATATGCAGATTGCCAATGTCATCGGGGGATCTGATGTTGTGATCATGCTGATTATGCTGGCAATGCTCTTCATTGTTCCGATTGGAAGCAGAATTCTGGCAATTGGTAAGAAAGACAAAATGACAATGGGCTATTCTGCCGGAGTCAACACTGGTGATGACCGTCATTTTTATGATTCTTTTGGTCAGCCCAGAGCCATATATATGGCTAACTGGTATATGCAGGATTATTTCGGAGAGAAGAAGCTGCTGTGGCCCAGCATCTGGCTTGCTGCAGCAATCATTGTAATGATGCTGATTCTCGGTATCGGAGGTGCAATATGATTACAATGAATAATATTCTCTTTGCAGTACTTTTTGTAGTGCTGGCACCGTTCATTGGAGGATTTCTGGATGGTGTGGATCGTGTTTTCACTGCCAGAATGCAGGGAAGACAGGGGCCGCCGGTTCTGCAGCCGTTTTATGATGTATATAAGCTGCTGAACAAGCAGACAACAGTTGTAAACAGTATTCAGATTCTGTTTATCATCAGTTTTCTTATTTTTACAGTATTTACCGGTGCTGTATTTTTCATCGGAGGGGATCTGCTGTTGGTATTCTTTGCACTTTCCATGGCAGAGATTATGCTGATTCTGGCAGCCTTTTCAACAAATGCGCCATACAGCTATATGGGTACGCAGCGTGAACTTGTTCAGATGATGTCATATGAACCGATGACTTTGCTTCTTGCAATTGGATTTTACCTTGCAACCGGCAGCTTTAAGGTTGAGCAGATCATTACCGCAGATCGTCCGGCTATTTATCAGCTTCCCGGCATGTTCGTTGCATTTATGTTCATACTGATCATTAAACTCAGAAAGTCTCCGTTTGATATCAGTACATCCCATCATGCACATCAGGAAATGGTAAAAGGTATCACAACCGATATTTCAGGACAGAATCTTGCTCTTACAGAAATCACAGAATGGTATGACAATGTTCTGATGCTGGGATTTGTAGCATTGTTCTTTATTACCAAGAATCCTGTCAGCTATATTTGGGCTGTGATTGCATGTATTGTTGTCTATTTCCTTGAGACACTGATTGATAATGTTTTTCCACGTGTAAAGTATATGACGATGCTGGTATCCGCATGGGTTGTAACACTGGTATTCGCCGGCGTGAACATGCTGATTCTGTCACTGATTAAATAATGAGAAGAGAGGTACAGGCGAAGCCATGAAAATTTCTAAATCCCCATGGGTGCTCCATTATGATGGATCCAGCTGTAACGGCTGTGATATTGAAGTACTGGCAGCGATGACACCTTTATATGATGTTGAACGTTTTGGTATTGTTAATACAGGTAATCCGAAGCATGCAGATATTCTGCTGCTGACGGGTGGTGTGAATGCACAGACGGCTCCGGTTGTCAGACAGTTATATAAGCAGATGCCGGATCCAAAGGTCGTAATTGCCTGTGGAATCTGCGCCTGCGATGGCGGTATTTTTAAGGAATGTTATAATATTCTCGGCGGATCCGATAAGGTCGTACCGGTAGATGTTTATGTACCGGGATGTGCTGTTAGACCGGAAGCACTGATTGAAGGTGTGGTCAAAGCAGTCGGTATTCTGGATGAGAAGAGAGAAAAGATGAAGCAGTCCATGAAGCAGGGCTACTGCACAGTTGATTACCATAAAGTGGCTGTTCACACAACAGAAGAAGATTATGATCCGGAAACACAGTATGATGCGGTTCTGACTGAAGAAGCACTTCGGCAACAGGCAGAGGAGAAGATTCGTGCAACTGCAAAACCTGCACCAAAGCCGCCGGTTCAGAATGCAGCACCTGCAGCAGAGACGCCAAAAGGAGGACAGGCCTGATGAATACAGAATATAAGGTAATTGAGGCTGGTCAGGTACTTGAGGAAATGCAGAAACTGCAGTTTGATGGATATCATCTGATACAGCAGTGTGCAACAAGAATTGATCACGGATATGAACTGATTTATAGTTTTGGTAAGGAACTGGAGATTCTCAATCTGAAAATCATTCTGGATGAAGATTCATCAATCTCAAGTATCACCAGCATTTTCCCATGTGCGTTTGTATATGAGAATGAAATGCATGATTTATTCGGCGTTGATATTAAAATGATCAATCTTGACTACCACGGGAACCTGTACCGTACGGCAGTTGAGACACCATTTAAATAAGCTGTAAATTCGCAAATACGTATGCTACTGGGAAGGAGTATATATGTCTAAAAGAAGTGTAATTCCGTTTGGGCCTCAGCATCCTGTGCTCCCGGAACCAATACATTTGGATCTGGTTATGGAGGATGAAAAGGTCGTTGAAGCAATCCCTTCCATCGGCTTTATTCACAGAGGCCTTGAGAAGCTTGTTGATAAAAAAGATTTTGTTGAAATGGTATATGTTGCAGAGCGTATCTGCGGAATCTGTTCACTTGGCCATGGCCTTGGGTACAGTGAAGCAGTGGAACATGTAATGGATATCGAAGTTCCGTCACGTGCAAAATATATTCGTACGATCCTTTCAGAAATGAGCCGTATTCATTCACATATTCTGTGGCTTGGACTGCTTGCTGACGGATTTGGATTTGAAAGTCTTTATATGGAGAGCTGGAGACTGCGTGAGCAGGTGCTTGATATGTTTGAGGAAGCAACCGGCGGACGTGTCATTTTTTCTATTATGAAGATCGGTGGTATCCGTAAGGATATTCCGAATGAAATGCTGGCTGATTTCCAGAAGAGATTTGATAAAATGGAAGAAGAACTGAAGAGTCTTTCCAAGCCGTTTCTGGATGATATTGCAGTGCAGTCCAGACTTAGAGATGTTGGTTTCCTGACCGCACAGCAGGCAGAAGATCTCGGATGTTGCGGACCGTTCCTTCGTGCCAGCGGTGTGAAGAGAGATATTCGTTCAACCGGTTACGAAGCATACGGCGAACTTGATTTTGAGCCTTGCTACAGTGAAATCGGAGACAGTTATGCACGTACGGAAGTTCGTATCAAAGAGATTTTCCAGGCATTTGATCTGATTCGTCAGGCAATTGAGAAGATCCCGGCAGGAGAGATTGATGTTCCGGTAAAGGGCTTCCCGAACGGAGAATATCTCACCAGAATCGAGCAGCCTCGTGGTGAAGCAATTTATTATGTAAAAGCAAACGGGACGAAGTTCATTGATCGTTTCAGAGTTCGCACTCCTACCTTTGCAAATCTGTCAGGACTTACAGAAACACTCAAAGGCTGTGATCTTGCAGATGTGCCGATGCTGGTTCTTACAATTGATCCATGTATCAGCTGTACGGAAAGATAAGATGCTGTACTGACATTAAGATTTCTAAGTAAGCGGTTTATTTCCGCGATAAAAGGACAAATTATGGCGATTATAAATTTTAATAAAACAGTACTTCATAATCTGGTATCCAAACCGGCAACAAGATTATATCCTTTTGAGGAGCGTGTATATCCGGAAAGAACCAGAGGACATATAGAAAATGATATGGACGTCTGCGTATTGTGCGGACTGTGTTCAATCAAATGTCCGACACATGCAATCACAGTTGATAAAGCGGCTAAGACATGGGCAATTCGTCCGATGAGCTGTATCCAGTGCAGATGCTGTGTAGACAGTTGTCCCAAGAAGTGTCTGTCAATGGCACAGAAGTTTCAGGAACCGGGTCCGGAGAAGGTAACTAAAACCTTCCACCAGACCGAAAAAGCAATTGCAGCGCAGGAAGCATTGATGCAGGCGGCAAAAGAAAGAGCAGCGGCAGCGGCGGCAGCAAAAGCAGCAGCACCCGCAGCGGAGCAGAAACCTGCAGAGTAAAAAGGATATGTGAGGTGGCATGACTGCTGAGATAACAGTAACTGGGGCGGTACAGGGAATCGGATACCGTCCGTATGTCGCAGAACTTGCAACTGAATATGGATTACAGGGAAATGTACGCAACAGTGGCGGAATCGTACGTATTCTGGTAAGGGGTGAGGAATCGGTTATCCGTTTATTCGTGGATCATCTGAAGAATCATTTTCCGGCAGGTGCGATCATTATCAGTGTTACGTGCAAAACCTGCAGAGATGACAGGATAAAGTCAGATGCGTTTGCATCTGGCTTTATTATTATTGAAAGTGAGCAGGGAGCTCTTTCAAAGGAGTTGCCTGTTTTTCCTCCGGATATCGGTATCTGTGATAATTGTATGGAAGAAATGCGAAGTGCAGCTGATCGCAGATTTCATTATCCGCTGATCAGCTGTGCATCATGTGGTCCGCGGTTCAGCATTCTCAAGAAACTGCCATATGATCGACCGGTTACGACGATGGATCGTTTTCCCATGTGTCCGGAATGTCAAACGGAGTATGGACGGGGGAGGCGTCGGTATGCGCAGACGATTTCCTGTCATGATTGCGGTCCGCAGATGATATTTGACAGGCTGCAGGATGGCAAGATCGTCAGAACAGAAAAAGATGAAGCAATGCATCAGGCTGCTGATATCCTTTCTTTGGGCGGAATAATCGGAATGAAGGGAATCGGAGGATATCAGCTTCTTACTTCAGCATTTGCGGACGCATCCGTTTTAAGACTGCGCAGTATAAAGGGAAGAGAAAAAAAACCGTTTGCCATTATGTTCACAGAAATGAAAGAGCTGAAAAAATGGTGTGTTGTCAATGAGAAAGAAGAAGCACTGCTGCAATCACCAGCCCGTCCGATTGTTTTGCTGGAAAAACGTGATCATATAAAATGGAAACCTTTTTCAGATGAAACGAGTAAAGAAAGCAGATATATCGGTGCATTTCTGCCGGCAACCGGTGCACATCGATTATTGCTGGAACAGACAGATCCTTTGATTGTGACAAGTGCAAATCTTTCAGGAGAACCGATGATCACAGATGATCAGATGTTCCGTGACCAATATCTGCAGGATGTTGATGGAATGCTGTATCATGAAAGAGAGATTCTCAGACCACTGGATGATTCTGTTGCCTATTGTCTGAGTCAGGCTGATGGCACCATTTCAGAACATTTGATCAGGCGTGCCAGAGGATATGTGCCGCTTCCCGTTTTTCTGAAAAATGAGGAGGGTTCCGGGCAGCATACGATTATGGCTTTTGGAGGTGATCTGAAGGGTGCGTTTGCTTTTTATAAAGGGAAACGCGTCATACTCAGTCAGTATCTTGGAGATATTGCAAATCCAGCTGTACAGCAGAATTTTGAACGTGAGAGCGCACGAATGGAAGAGATATTTCAGGCACATCCGGATCGGATCGTCTGTGATATGCATCCCGGATATTTTTCTACTGCGATGGCATTCAGATATGCAGCTATGCTGAAACTGGATCAACCGATTCAGGTACAACATCACCATGCACATATCGCATCTGTCATGGCGGAGCATGGACTGCAGAACTGTATCGGCGTCGCTTATGACGGGACAGGATATGGAACGGACGGAAAACTGTGGGGAGGAGAATTCCTTTATTGCAGGGATGATCATATGCAGCGTATGGGACATCTTTCCAATGTTCTTTTGTGCGGTGGTGATAGAGTATCTACGGATGCGGCACTTGCAGCGGCCTGTTATCTGGCATCGGACAGTGTCAAAATGGATGCGTATGAGCCGGACCGGACCAGAAAACAGATGATTCATGCAGCACTTGCAAATCATATCAATACGATTGACAGTTCCAGCATGGGAAGACTATTTGATGCAGCAGCCTGTATTATGGGTATTCGAGCGAAAAACTCCTATGAGGGAGAATGTGCCATCGCACTTGAGAATGCAGCCGCAGAATATATGGATATGCATCCCGGAGTTCTGGAAAAACGTATGGAAGATGATACAGCGCTTCATATACCGGTTCAGGAAGACAGTGCCGGTAATCTGCTGGCGGATCAAAAAGCGTTCGTAAATCAGATCGCTGAGGATATGCTGCAGACAGGAGAACTGTCTTTGGAAGAGCAGGAGCATTTTCGGCAGGCAGAGGCGTTACAGTTTCATGCTGCAGTCATTCGCATGACGGTTGAAATATGTGAGAAAATAAGAAGCAAAACAGGAGAAAACACAGTTGCCCTCAGTGGCGGCGTTTTTGCCAACAGAATCCTGCTGCGCGGTTGCATCGGTTACTTACGAAAGTCGGGTTTTATGATATACTGGAATAAAACTGTTCCGGCCAATGATGGCGGAATCAGTCTGGGACAGGCATTTCTGGCAGGTATGCGGAAATGAAACAGTGATAAGAGAAAGGCAGGATATTACATATGTGTGTTGCATTACCGGGAAAGGTAATTCGTGTAGATGGACATAAAGCTGAAGTTGATTTCAGCGGAAATATTGTTACGGCAGAGGCAGGACTTGTAAAGGTGGAAACAGGAGACAGAGTGCTGGTACATGCTGGATGTATCATTCAGACAATGACCGAGCAGGATGCGGATGAACTGGAAGAACTGTTCCGGGAGGTTGAGGATATTAATGTCTGATTTTGATAAAATTGTTGCATATCTCAGAGATTATGACGGTCCGGATATCCGACTGATGGAAGTGTGCGGAACACATACCGGCGCAATTGCCCGGAACGGCATTCCTTCTATGTTGTCACCCAGGATCCATCTGATCTCGGGACCCGGCTGCCCTGTATGCGTAACAGTTACGGCAGTGATTGACCGACTGGTTGAGCTTTCCATGCGGGCAGATACAGTTGTTCTGACATTTGGAGATCTGATCCGCGTAAACGGGACGACCATGAGCCTTGCGGATGCAAAAGCAAGCGGTGGACATGTTGAGATGGTCTATTCTCCTATGGATACGGTGAGAATGGCACAGCAGGATCCATCCAAAGAATATATTTTTGCTGCAATTGGTTTTGAAACGACTACGCCCGTGTATGCGATGGTGTTGCAGGAAGCGATTGAAAAAGGAATTCATAACCTGAAACTTCTGACTTCACTTAAGACAATGCCGGAGGTAATCCGCTGGGTATGTGAGAACAGTGGAAATGTAGATGGATTTATTGCTCCGGGACATGTATCGGTCATAACGGGCAGCAGAATATATGAGGCATTGTCAGAAAAATTTCAGATTCCGTTTGTTGTTGCAGGATTTGAAGGACCACAGCTTTTGGCGACGATCTATGCACTGACCAAAATGCGCGGCCATGCGGGAGTGAAAAATCTATACCATGACGCAGTCACTGAACAGGGAAATGTTGCAGCACAGGAAGTGGTAGACCGTTTCTTTGAACCTTCGGATGCATCCTGGAGAGGAATGGGTAAAATCCCGGGTTCGGGTATGATACTTCGTCAGGAATATGCACAGTATGATGCCGGAAGTTTTGGACTGGATGAAGATCATATGCCGCCCGGCTGCAGTTGTGCATCGGTTCTGACAGGAGCCATGTCTCCGGTACAGTGTCCGCTTTTCGGCAAAAAATGCACCCCGGATAATGCACACGGGGCATGTATGGTTTCTACGGAAGGCAGTTGTTACAATTACTATATTTCCGGACGAAAGGATTGACAGATGAAAATAACAATGGCACATGGAAGCGGCGGAGAATCCACTTCCGAATTGATCAGACAGATATTTGCAAAACATTTTCACAATGAAGTACTGGATCGAATGGAGGATTCTGCGATTGTTCCGGGAAGTGAGAAAATAGCAGTGACAACCGACAGTTTTGTTGTTACACCCTATTTTTTTCCGGGAGGAGATATCGGAAGACTCAGTGTCTGCGGAACGGTAAATGATCTGCTGATGAGCGGTTCTATTCCCAAATATCTGACCTGTGGATGCATTCTGGAAGAAGGAATGGATATGGATGATCTTGACCGTATTATTGCTTCTATGGCAGATACGGCAGAAGAAGCAGGCGTTAAGATTATTACAGGTGATACAAAGGTTGTGGATGCAAAAGGTGCAGAGGGCGGTTTGATGATTAATACTGCAGGTGTCGGTTTTGCACGCGGAAATGTTAACTGTGAACCGTCACTGTGTCAGGATGAAGATATGGTCATTCTGTCCGGAACACTTGGAGAACATCATGCTGCAATTCTTGGCAGCCGAATGGGAATTCATAATAATATCGTGTCGGATGCGGCACCGCTTACAGAGATGGTTGGCAGCCTGATTGAACACGGGATACAGATTCACGCCATGCGGGATGTCACAAGAGGCGGACTTGGAACGGTACTGAATGAGTTTGCAGCAGCTTCGCACTGTTGTATGAATCTGCAGGAGAAGGCACTGCCTGTTTCAGAACAGGTCAGGGATTTCTGCGGTATTCTGGGTCTTGATCCGATGTATATGGGCAATGAAGGCAAGATGGTTGCAATCATTCCGGCTGCGCAGGCGCAGGAAGCGGTAGGAATCATCCGCGCATGCAGATACGGAGAACATGCGGCTATAATCGGACAGATTGAAAAAGCTGAAACAACAGAGCCTGCAGTCATTCTACATACAGGAATTGGCGGAAGAAGGGTAATCGGACTGATGTATGGAGAAGGTCTGCCAAGAATCTGCTGATGTTTGAAAAGGTAAATATGAAATCAGAAACGATCTCTGCACAAGCGGGGAGATTCATGTTATAATAGCAGTTGCAACAGAACCGGTACAATTGTTCTGTGCAAAGAGGAGTCAGGGTAGGAAAGAGGTAGTTGTCAGGAATGAAGGAAGTTGAACTGTACCGAACGGATGATATGAAGAAAAAGGAACATCTTCTGAATATGCTGATTCGTGAGCGGATATCTTATCTTGAGAAGCAGGAGAAGATACCGATTTTAAAAAGAAAAGAGTATAATGGCAATCAGATCATGTATATTATCTGTGTTGATGAGATGCAGAAAGATGCTGCAGATGTTATTTTGAAGGGATTTGATATTGCATGAAGTTTATCAGAGTAAATAAGGATACGGTTAATTGTATCATTACAGAGGATGATCTGGATGAACAGGGAATCCGGCTGGAAGATTTATTTGAACGTAAAAAGGAAGCAATGGATTTTCTGCATGAAGTGGTAGAACGTGCGACGCAGGAAGTGGATTATAAGCCGTCGGGTTCCTATACACCAATGCAGATATCTATCCTGCCGGATCATACGATCAGCCTGACTTTGTCAGAAAATGCAGAGGGCGCATTTGAAGAAATCATGCGCAATCTGACGGACAAGCTCGGTCTGCGTTTCCCACAGTCATTTCTGGAAGAACTGGGAGATGCTCCGGAACAGGATAGAATACCCAAGCTGCAGGAATATCTTTCGAATTTAAAGCAGTTTGCGGGTTATATCAAGGATATGACGGGGACTGTCGGCAAAACATCTGCCGAACCGGCACAGCAACAGCCCGCAGAAGCCGATCAGACTCAAAAGGTACGTAAAAAAGCACTGGAACGGCTGAAATTTGAAGGATTTGTTTTTGCTTTTGACAATATCGGCGCAGTCATTTCATTTTGCGGACATCTCACAGGACAGGTCAAGGTGCAGAGCAGACTGTACAAAGATGTTGAAAAGAACAGATTCTTTCTGCATTTCCAGAGAGGGAGAGAGAGCATGATTCATTTTGCTGCACTCTTTACAATGGCATATGAGTTTGGTGAGTTTGCGACAACCAGTCCGGTCACCATCGCACATATGGAGGAGTCCATGGAGTGCCTGATTGCAGAAAGAGCAGTCAACAGACTCAGAAAGATTTCAGGTACTGTGTAAACGGTATAATACAATACAATGGAACACGAAAAGGTGAAAGAACGGTTTTATACATGACCGTTCTTTTTTCGAAAGATGACAACAGGAACGGCATGGTGAGAGACCATATGGATGAAAAACAAAACGGAAAGAGACTGAATCAGTATATTGCATCCTGCGGAGTATGTTCCAGGAGAGAAGCAGACAGATATGTAGAAGATGGACGCGTTACCGTAAATGATGCACCGGCGCAGACCGGGATGCGGATACGGGAAGGCGATCAGGTATGTGTGGATGGAGAAAGAATACAGCCTGATCAGGAAAAGGTAGTTCTGGCCTATTATAAGCCCTGCGGAGTAGTATGTACGGAACGCGACACCCATGCGGAGCAAACCATCATCGAGGCACTGCATTATCCGATTCGGGTAACCTATGCAGGACGACTGGATCAGGATTCAGACGGACTGATGATCATGACCAATGATGGAATGCTGATCAATGCCATGATGAAAGGTGCCAATCTGCATGAAAAAGAATATCTGGTGCAGGTGGATCGTACGGTAACACATCAGTTTATGGAACGTATGGCAGCCGGAGTATGGCTGGAGGAACTGGAAGTCAGGACAAGACCCTGCAAAGTGATACCTGTCGGGAAAGATACCTTTCGGATCATCCTCACGCAGGGACTCAACAGGCAGATTCGCCGAATGTGTCAGGAAAACGGGTATGAGGTCATAAATCTTACAAGAACACGTATCATGAACATCAGGCTGGATGGATTAAGTGTCGGAGAGTACCGGAAAATAGAGGGACAGGAACTGGCTCAGTTGTACAGAGACTGTCAGATGGAAGCGGAAGGAAGCAGGATAAATGGGAACAAATGATGACCGGACACGGGAATATCAGGATCTGATCGAGCAGATCCGTTATCATATGGACCGATATTATAATCAGGATGCGCCCGAAGTATCCGATTATGAATACGATCAGTTGATGATCAGACTGCGTAATATGGAAAAAGATCATCCGGAACTGACAGCGGCTGATTCCCCGACACAGATTATCGGCGGAACCGCTAAAAGAAAGGCAGGCGTGATCGTGGCACATGATGTGCCGATGCTTTCCATACAGGATGTTTTTTCAAAAGAAGAAGTACTGGAGTGGGTACATGAAGTTCGTGCAATGCACCCGGATGTCAGATTTGATGTGGAACAGAAAATCGATGGACTGTCCATGAGCATTCGTTATGAAGACGGGGAACTGAAAATGGCAGAAACACGCGGAGATGGATTTCAGGGAGAAGATGTTACAACAAATGCGCTTGTCATTCCGGATGTTGTGAGGAAACTTTCAGGTATGTACCGGAATCTGGAAGTCAGAGGGGAAGTCTATATGAGTCACGCAGACTTTGACAGAACCAATGAACGGCAGGAAATAGCAGGAAAAAATGTTTTTGCCAATCCCAGAAACTGTGCCGCAGGAACGTTGAGACAGCTGGATAGTGCGATGGTGCGTGAACGTGGTCTGTCGATGTTCATATTCAACATTCAGCGTGCAGATCAGGAACTGATGCAGTCGCATCATGCAGGACTGCTTTATTTGCAGGATAAAGAGAAGATGGCAACCGTCCCTTCCGTATTATGCCAGACGGATGAAGAAATTCTGGCACAGATCGATGCAATCGGAGATCTGCGGGGAGATCTGCAGTATGACATTGATGGTGCAGTGATCAAGATCGATCAGATAGCCTATCGAAATGATTTTCCTGCAGGATCCAAATACAGTGCAGGGCACATTGCATATAAGTATCCACCGGAAGAGAAGGAAGCAGTTATCACAGATATTGAGCTCTCGGTCGGGATGACAGGAAGAGTGAATCCGACAGCGGTGTTCACACCGGTCCGCCTGTGCGGAACAACTGTTTCAAGAGCAACGCTGCATAATCAGGACTTCATTGATAAGCTCGGGATCGGAATAGGCGAAACGGTTCTGGTCTATAAGTCGGGAGAGATTATTCCAAAGATAAAGGCAGTCGTATCGCAAAAACATCCTGCAGATGCTGTGGTATACCAGATTCCGGATCGTTGTCCGGTATGCGGAGCGCCTGTTGTAAGGGAAGAGGATACCGCAGATATGCGCTGTACCAATGATGACTGCCCGGCCAAACTGGAGCGCAGGATCATTAACTTCGTCGGGCGGGATGCCATGGATATCAAGGGATTTGGTGAAGAATATATCAGGATACTCATACAGGAAGGCTATCTGAATAATATTGCCGACATATATGAACTGAAGAAATACCGGGATGAACTGATTACAAAAGGTCTGATCGGAAAAGAAACCAATACCGATAAGATTCTGAAGGCCATTGATGATTCCAGGCAAAATGAGCCATACAGGCTGCTCACCGGTTTTGCAATCCCGAACGTTGGAAAGGCTTCCGCCAAAACATTAATGAAGCATTTTGATTCGATTGATACCCTTATGCATGCCAGAATGGATGAACTGCAGGAAGTACCGGATATCGGAGAAACAACTGCACTTGCGCTGCATGATTTTTTCCATAAGGAAAGTAACTGTAAATTGATCGGAAGACTGCAGGATCTTGGCATGAATATGACCGCAGTGCAGTCAGCCGAAGGAGATGCGCTTGCAGGGAAGGTCTTTGTAATTACCGGAGATCTGAGTCATTTTGCGAACAGAGACGAGATGATCGCTTATATCGAGCAGCGTGGCGCCAAGGTTACGGGAAGCGTATCCAAAAAGACGACAGCACTGATCAATAACGATGCTGCATCAAATTCCTCCAAAAATAAAAAGGCAAGGGAACTGGGAATCCGAATCATGACAGAAGAAGCGTTCATAAAGGAGACTGAAAATGCCGATTAAAATACAAAATGATCTACCGGTCAGAGAAATTCTTGAAAAAGAAAATATTTTTGTAGTAGAAGAAAACAGGGCGCTCCATCAGGATATCCGTCCTCTGCAGATCTGCATTCTGAACCTGATGCCGCTCAAAGAAGATACCGAGCTGCAGCTGCTACGAGCCTTATCCAATACACCGTTGCAGATCGATGTATCCTTTATGCGGGTCAGTTCTCACCAGGCGCTCAACACCTCGCCAAATCATCTGAACAGATTCTATAATACATGGGATGAACTCAGGGATAATACATATGATGGAATGATCATCACAGGTGCGCCTGTGGAACAGCTGCAGTTCGAAGAAGTGGACTACTGGAAGGAACTGTGTAACATCTTTGAGTGGACGAAGACAAATGTAACCTCAACCTTTCATATCTGTTGGGGCGCGCAGGCAGGTCTTTATTATCACTATGGACTCAAAAAAATCATGCTGGAGGAGAAATTGTTCGGAATATACAGACATAAGGTCCTGCAGCGAAAGGTGCCGCTTGTCAGGGGATTTGATGATATTTTCCTGATGCCGCACAGCCGTTATACGGCAGTTCCCGCAAGAGCAATTCATGAATGCAAAGATCTTGTTGTACTCGCAGAATCCGATGAAGCAGGTGTTATGCTGTGTATGTCAAGGGATGGCAGGCAGATCTTCAGTATGGGGCATGCCGAGTATGATCGCCAGACACTGGACAAAGAGTACAGGAGAGATGTGGCAAAAGATCTGGCAATTGATGTTCCCAAAAATTATTATCCTGATAATGATCCCAATAACAAACCGCTCCTGGAATGGCGTTCCCATTGTGACATGCTCTATTCCAACTGGCTCAATTATTACGTCTATCAGAATACTCCGTATATGTGGGGTCAGATACTCGATGAAGGCAACCGCAGAAAGGCTTCCCACGTGCTGACGGAGCGCACTTCTGACATCGATATGACAGGCAAGTGAAGTATGGAAAAGTGCGGAAAAACCGCTATTTTGTAAAATTGACGTAAAAAAATGGGGTATGAAAATGGGAAACTACTTTCCCAATAAAATTGAATGAAGAGATAAAAGAAGAGATTGACACTATTGTCAGTCTCTTCTTTTATACGTGAAATTTATAATGACAGTCATGATCATAGTCAGGAAAAATACGATCCATATGATAGTTTCAAGATTTTTTCGCAAAAACGAGAGTGTGAATTCCTTTCTGTAAATTGATCTTCTATGATGTGATTTTGAAGGCTTATAATGGTTCAGTTGTAAAGACAAAAATATAAGCTTTTTATAATGAACTGATATGGTAAATAAGTAACGTAATATCTGGGTAGTGTGATGAAGCCCATATCATTTATATCTTAAGCTATATATGACAGGAGCATTGCCGGATAGTAGCATGCTGCTGGGGTTTGATAATTAAGTGCTACGAGGTTTACACATAATAAATTACACTCGGGGGTGCGGACGTTATCTTGGATTAGCTACTTAGCTGGTCCAAGATAACGTTCGCACCCCCGTCTCAAGAAAGACTTCAATCAATATTGAAATATGAAATACTCAGTCTCTTTTGAGAATTCTTTAAATTACACCAGATTGATTACATACGAATTAAATCATACTCGTGCTTTTTTTCATTATATGCGATGCCGAGATCGTAATTAGTCTGCAAATTAATCCAAAATTCAGGTCCGGTTTTAAAATACGTTCCAAGGCGTATTGCTGTGTCTACGGTAATTGCTCTTCGTTCATTGACAATTTCACCCACGCGCGTTGCCGGAACGCCAATTGCCAGTGCAAGCCTGTTCTGAGATATCTTCATTGGAATCATAAATTCTTCTCGTAAAATTTCACCTGGATGTATAAGGTTAGTTTTTCTCATAATTTTCTCCTGTTAAGTTTTGTAAAGTCTTAGTGATAATCAACTATTTCCACATTTTTTGCACATTTAGTACCATTATCCCATACAAAACATATTCGGTATTGATCATTTATTCGTATGCTATATTGCCCGATACGATCACCATTAAGAGGTTCAAGTCTGTTATTTGGTGGTACTTTTAATGCTTCAAGCGTTACCGATGCGTTTAACATGTCAAGTTTTCTGAGCGCTACATGCTCTATGGATTTATATTTTTTGCTATGTCCGGTCTGGTATAGTTTTTCGGTTTCTTTATCATTAAAACCAATTATCATTTTATTCCCCTGGAATATTCACGCATGTGTTTAATATGTATACTGTATTTTACTTTATCATATAACGCGTGACGTTATATGTCAAACGTTATATATATATTTGATAAGTACAGAAAAGGAATCCTTATTTTTTGAATGAGCTTTCAAAAGTTCCAGAATCAAAGTCTTTTACCCTTCCGGTTGATTGCGCCGGTTGAGGGCATATTATATCATTAGTTGAATACGAATATTTTTATGTCAAAACATTATGTGCTTTATTGAGGAAGGATCAGGTGGGAATGGGAGTAGAAGAAGGTAATATGCAGGAAACTTTGCATGAGGTACTGAAAAAGGTATTTGAGCAGGAGATTACAGTACTGAGTTGTGAGACAAGGCAGCTGAAAGGCGGAACAGTGGGGGAGGTAACATTTGTATCCGGCATGGTAGCGACAGGAAAAGGGGAGAGGTTGCCATATAAGGTTGTCTGCAAAAAACAGAAAAAATGGGAGCGTTACGGGGACCCGGATTCCTGGAGAAGGGAATATGATCTGTATGGAGAAAACCTTGATATGGCGTTTTCCGATTCCTTTTGCTGGCCCAAATGCTATGCTGCGGAGATTTTCGAGGATGAGACACAGATCTGGATGGAATACATGGATGGTGTTTCGGGATCTGATCTGACAGGTGAGATGTATGAACAGAGTGCACTGGAACTTGGGAGATTTCAGAGCAGACTCCATGCAGATAAGCCGGAGGGACTGGAGCAGATTTCCAATCTGAGCGGAAAGAACTATTGCAAAAATTTCTATTATCACTATCGGTCATGGAACGAAGTATATGACTATATTCGTGCAAAGGACTGCGAGATACCGAAGCATTTGTGTGAAATGCTCATTGATCTGGATGAGCGTGCAGAAGAAATCTGGAATGAGATTGAGCAGCTACCGATAGTACTGTGTCACAGAGATTTCTGGGTGGCAAATATTTTTTGCTCAGATCAGAAGATACGCGTAATTGATTGGGATACTGCAGGCTGGGGATATGCGGGAGAAGATATTGCGAGTCTGCTCGCAGATGAAGCGGATGTTACACATATGGCTGAAAATTACAGGCGTTGTGTGAAGGCATATTACAGGGGCTTTGCGGAATATACGGACGTATCACATATCAGATATTCCCATATCAAAGAATTCATTCTTTTTCTATTCGGATACAGACTGGTAGAAGGAATCAAATTTGCAGAAACGCAGGAAGAAAAGAGACTGCAGCTGGATACACTTCAGAAAATATATGAGATAGAGGATGAATTTGAGGGCGAAAATGAAAATAGAACAGATAAAAGATGATGAAAAAAAGAAAGAAATAACCAGAGCGGTATTGGAGGCACTTCCGGAATGGTTTGGAATTCCGGAAGCGAGGGAAGAATATATTGAAAAAAGTGCAGGCAGACTATTCTGGTGTGCATATGAAGACGGTCAGGCTGTCGGATTTCTATATTTGAATGAAACGGGGAAAGCCACGGCCGAACTATATGTCATGGGAATATTGAAGGCATACCATCGGAAGGGAATCGGACGATTATTGTTTGATACGGCAAAAGAAACGGCGCGGGAACAGGGATATTCTTTTATTCAGGTTAAAACGGTTCAGATGGGAAAATATGAGGAGTATGATTGCACCAATCGGTTCTATCTTTCTCTTGGATTTAAGGAGTTTGAAGTATTCCCGACGTTGTGGGATGAATGGAATCCCTGTCAGATATATGTCATGGCATTAGACTGAAAAAATTTTACTTTTGATGCGATATGATATATGGTTTGATCTATAGAGCAGAAATAGACGGAGGAAAACCATGCATTACAACTGCCTGATTGTAGATGATGAAACCGAGCTGGCCAATATGTCCAGAGAATATTTTGAAATGTTCGATGTGAGCTGTGCCTGCGCACAGAGCGGGAGCGAATGCCGTGCATTTCTAAAGGATAATCGGGTGGATCTGATCCTGATGGATATCAATATGGAAGACGCTACGGGTTTTCAACTGTGCAAAGAGATAAGGGAAACGCAGGATCTGCCGATTCTGTTCATCAGCGCAAGACAGAGTGATGATGACATTCTGATGGCACTGAATATCGGAGGGGATGATTATATCAAAAAACCTTATTCGCTCAGTGTCCTGCTGGCCAAAGTGAAGGTGACGCTAAAGCGGCTGGCTGCAAAAGATGAAATGCTTCCGAAGGAAAAAGATGAAAAAAACGGACTGACACTGAATGATGAGCGCATGAGTGTGTACCGGGATGGCAGGGAAATAGCGCTCAAGGCAAGAGAATACAAGCTACTGGCATATCTGTATGCGCACAGAAATGTGATTGTTACCAAAGAAGAGCTGTTTGATAATGTATGGGGCAACGAATTTTTTTCAGATGGTACGCTGAATGTGCATATCAGAAGACTGCGGGAGAAACTGGAGGATAATCCCAATGACCCGGGGCTTATCAAAACAATCTGGGGAACAGGATATATGATGGAATTATGAGAATAAGGAATATAGGTATCTTTTTTACAATCATGATGTGTATGATCCTGGGGCTGACGATCTTCCTGTTTTCAAAAAGTAGTACAGACAGGCGGAATATGGTTGATTACAGTGAGCGGATGGACACGGTCATAAGCGCTTTGCAGGATAGCAGCGATACAGATGCGATTCAGGCAAAATATGACTGTGTGATCATATTCCGTGATGACGCAATGTATGAAAGCCGATTGATGTCAGCGATTGCAGCGGATGATGTTGTAATGGATTATGAAAGAGACGGGATGCCGGTTGCCAAAGTTGCTTTTCCGGGAAAGGCAGACCATTATGAAGCGCTCAGACATGCAACGATGCTGGTGATATGGGGGATTATCGCAGGAGTGCTGGCAGCAGGCTATATTGTTTTGATACTTTTATATAACCAGTATGAACGTCCGTTTCACAAGCTGCAGAATTTTGCACAAAACGTGGCAAGAGGTAATCTGGATATCCCGCTGAAAATGGAGAAGAATAATTACTTCGGTGCGTTTACTGAGAGCTTTGACCTTATGCGGACAGAACTGAAGGCGGCAAAAGAGAGTGAATATCGGGCAAATGCCAGCAAAAAGGAACTGATGGCAGAGCTTTCTCATGATATGAAAACGCCGATTGCTACAATAAAGGCATCCAGTGAGGTGATGTATACAACTCTGGCATGCGGCAGGAGCAGGGAACCGCAATATTATCTGGATAAACTGTCTGTTGTCATCAAAAAAGCAGACATGATGAATCAGCTCATTGATAATATGTTTCATGCAACGCTGGAAGAACTGCAGACACTCAAAGTGAATGCGACGGAGCAGTCTTCTGCAGTTGTCAGTCAGATTCTGAAGGATCAGCAGGATTATATCGGTATTCATTTTGAACATGAGGTTCCGGAGATGCTTGTTTACATTGATACCCTGCGTTTTGGGCAGGTCGTGGACAATATTGTCAATAATGCCTGTAAATATGCGGGTACGGATCTGTTTGCAGATTATATGGAGAAGGACAAGGGGCTTCTGGTTAAGCTATATGATAAAGGTCCCGGTGCAGACGAGGAAGAGCTTGCACTTTTAACACAGAAGTTCTATAAAGGCAGAAACGGGAAAAGCCAAAATGGTGCAGGGCTCGGACTGTATCTGGCAGATTATTTTATGCAGCAGATGGGTGGATCGTTCAGCTGTTATAACGAGAATGGATTTGTTACAGAACTTTTCCTGCGTAAGGTCTGAGGAATGCGGTTAAGAATCAGGTAAGGATTACACAAGGTTCATGTTAAGACTTGTAATGCAGTTCCGTTTATAGTTGGTATTGCAAAGACAAGGAGGAATGATATATGGAAACATTACTGGAAGCAAAAAACCTGTGTAAGACATTTTCAAATGAAAGTGCACAGCAGCATGTTCTGAAAAATCTGAATATAACAGTCAACAAAGGTGATTTCGTAGTTATAATGGGCAACTCCGGATCCGGGAAAAGCACGCTTTTATATGCGTTATCCGGGATGGATCGTCCTACACTCGGGAGTGTTAATGTCAATGGTCATGAGATAGCAGGTTACTCCAATGATAAACTGGCACTTTTTAGAAGAAGTAACTGCGGCTTTATTTTTCAGCAGAATTATCTGAACGATACGATGAATGTACTGGATAATATTCTTGTAAGTGGTCTTTTGCTCAGTCGTGATCGCAGAAAGATTAGTGAAAGAGCAAAAAAACTGCTGCTTCAGACAGGACTGACAGAGGAATCTTTTCATAAATATCCGTCGCAGCTCTCTGGCGGTGAAGCACAGAGAGTGGCACTGGTACGCGGTATCATCAACGATCCGGCGATTCTTTTTGCAGATGAGCCGACAGGAGCACTGAACTCGCAGAATACCAAAAACGTACTGGATATTATGTCTGAGATCAATGCGCGGGGACAGACACTTTTGATGGTTACACACGGGGTAAGTGCAGCCAGAAGAGGAAACCGGATATTATATCTGAAGGACGGCGTTATTATCAGCGAATGCAATCTGGGAAAATATGTTTCCGGAGACCAGAAGCGGCATGATAAACTGCTTCATTTCCTGACGGAAATGGGGTGGTAAGGTGGGAATCTGGCTTATTGCATGCAACAATATCAAAAAGAAAAAAGGCAATGCGATTCTTCTTTTTCTCATGATCGCGTTTGCTGTAATGATGTTATATGTGGGCATATCCGTGCTGACCAATTTGTACAAAAACATTGATAATCGAAATGCGCTGATGAACGGAGCCGATATTACACTGATTTCTTCAAGTGGCAGTTCCGATCAGATTCTGAATAAAATCAAAACTGCAAAAGAAGTTACATATGCAGAAGCAGAAAAGGCTTTGTATCATCCGGATGTAACTTTCTATAATAAGAAGACCGGCGCAGAAAAAACACAGAATAAAATCTCCTATATTTTTCAGAAAAGGGATAATGCACGTAAACTTTCGGTTATTAATATCATTGATGAAGGAAAAGAATGGACAAAGGATTCCATTATCCTTCCCTACTATTTAAAGGCTGGTCTGGGTTATAAAACGGGCGACGTGATTGCATTTGAAATAGATGATAATGTGTATCATTTTATTATCTACGGTTTTACGGATGATATTATGTTTTCCACACCGACCAATGTATCTTTTGAGAGAGCTTTTGTTGATGATAGCATGTACGAAAAGCTGGCAGAGCATTGCAAAGCGGAAGTTACCATATACAGGACTTTATTAAAAGCGGGAACGGATCAGGAAGGCTTTCAGAACAGCATGGTAGATCAGTTGAAAGCAGACATTCCGGGATATACGGATGCTATGAATGTAGCACTGAATTATGCAACGATGAGAGTCGGAACCAGTATATCTGCAATGATCTTTATGGGAGTTCTTACTGTTTTTGCCTTTTTGCTGATCATGATTGCCATGATTATTATCAATTTTAATATCAATAATTCAATTGAAGTAAATATCAAAAATATTGGTATTTTGCAGGCAAGCGGATATACAGCAGGACAGCTGATGATGACCACCATTCTTGAAGTTCTGATAGTTGGTGTGCTTGGTATGACGGCGGGGCTTCTTCTTGCAGGAACTGCAGCAAGTATGATCGGCGGAATTATTTCAGCTTCGATTGGTATGTTCTGGAGCATCCGTTTTGATGCGGTAAGTGGTGTATACAGCATTTTGATTACACTCATTATGATCTTTACTGCAGCATTTGTCGGAGCACTCAAATATAAAAAAATCAATATCCTGGATGCACTGCGAAGCGGAATCAGAACGCACAATTTCAAAAGGAATAATGTCAATCTGGATAGAACGCCACTGCCTCTGAATATAGCACTTGGCATAAAGAATGTTTTTTCTGCAAAAATGAAGAATGTGATTATTATTCTGATTATAGCAGTTCTTACTTTTTGCTGCGATGCAGCACTTAGTATGTATCAGAATTTTGTTCAGGATAAAACAAATTTGCTGAACATAACAGGATTTGAAGTGCCAACAGTTGGAATCACCTTTGATCAGAGTGCGGGATATTCTGATCAGAAAATTGCGGAGATGGAAAACCGTATTGGTACATTAAAAGGGATAAAAGAGATTAAGCAATATACATCTTATGATATGACCTGTGTAAGCACAGGCGGATCAGAAGCTCTTAACTGTGATGTGTATGATAATACAGAGCTGTATGTTGACAATATTGTAGAAGGAAAAAACCCACAGACCGATAATGAAATCATGCTCTCAACCGTAATGGCGGATCGGCTTGGAGTCGGTACCGGAGATGTTGTGTATCTTGAAATGAACGGAAAGAGGCAGTCCTATATTGTAAGCGGTTTATCGCAGGGGATTAATCATCTTGGGAAAAAGGCATTGATAAATCTGGATGGAGTTCGGAGACTGGATAAAACAGTTATGCCATCCATGCTGTATATTTACAGTACAGGTGAAGTTTCTGCAGAAGAGCTCATCCGTGATATCAAAGAAGTATTATCAGATGATACGATAACAATTACCAATTTTGAAGACTACATTGCAATATCCATCGACTCGATTATTTCAATCATGAAGATATTCAGTTATGTACTGATACTGGCTGTTGGTTTTGTTGTAGCACTTGTAATGATTTTTCTGGTTAAAACGCAGCTTGTAAGGGACAGCAGGCAATACGGTATCTATAAGGCGCTTGGTTATACGACAGGTCAGCTGCTGCTGCAGACCTCCATGAACTACCTTCCGATCGTAATGATCGGTACGCTGACAGGCTGTATTTTTTCAGGATTATTCATGAATTCGCTTTTTGTAATCTGTCTTTCCATGTTTGGAATCAGGAAATGCAGCATGGATCTCGGAGCCGGTTATATGCTGCTGGTACTGGTGGTGATCATCATCTGGTCGCAGCTGATTATTATCGCAAACGCAATCAGGATAAGGAAAATCGTACCATGTGGTATGATACAGGAAATATAGATGGACACAGGCCTGACTGGTTGCCAGGTACTGTAAAAATGAGAAAATACAGTAGGAGAACAGGATGGGGGAACTGATTGGTTATGATGATCTGCCGGAGAATATTTTGCGCCAGATAGACCATGTAGTGATGATATGGAAAAAATATACTGCAGAAGATCTGGTCGGTGTATATCTGCACGGATCAATCGTACTGAATGCATTTTGCCCGAAATCCGGTGACATTGATATTCTGATTGTTGTCAATAAATCATTGGATGTTGCAACGAAACTGGCAATTGCAAAGGAAATCATTGCGATTGACAAAGACCCCCGTCCACTTGAAATGTCTGCAATTCTGAAAAAGGATGCAAAAGAATGGAAAACGCTGGGCAACTGCGTGTTCCATTACAGCGATGCCTGGACAGAAAAATATCAGGAGAAACTGATGGATCAGGATGCAGCGTGCTATGTAGCAGATCAGGAATTTCCGGATGCAGATGTGACCGGCTATATCAAACTGATCAGGCAAAGCGGAATCGTTTTGTACGGGACAGAAATAGAAAAGGTATTTGGCGATATTTCCGACGCGGATTTCTGGTCGGCAATCAGTGCAGATATTGACGATTATGATTTTCACGATTATGCACCCGGATATTTTGCCAGTAACATTTTGATTCTGGGCAGAATATTGTCATTTAAGAAGGAAAAGAAAATCTTATCAAAATATGATGCCGGTTTATGGATGATGAGGCAGGTACCTGAACATTTGAGATATCTGCCTGAACTGGCAATGAAAATGTGGTTTGAAGAAGAACAGCGTGAACTGCCGGAAACGGATCTGGAACAGTTACGGATTTTTTTAATTGATGAAATAAAGAAATAAAGAATAAAAAAATGAATATTGATTTGAACAAGTATTTCGAAAAACAAAAGAGATTCAGCGGAACTGTGCTGGTAGCAAAAGAAAATAAAGTCCTGTTTCATGAATCGTATGGATATGCAGACAAGGAAAACGGAATAAAAAATGCACCTTGGACAAAATTCCCGATTGGTTCTATGACGAAGCCGGTTACGGCAATCTGTATCATGCAGCTGTCAGAGAAAATATTTTAAATGGAACATGGAATGTATTGCAGCACATTCATATTTGAGCGGAGGCGGGAAATGGATCATCAGCGGCGTAAATGATTGTTATATCAGTGGTATCATTGTGCGGAGAAATCATTTTTTATATAATATGGATGTACTTGCAATAGGTTGAAAGGTAAAAATCTTTCAGCCGGCATTTTGTACAGCATAAGCATATCAGGTTATGGAAAGTGCATATTTGTTATGAAAAAAAGTAAAAAGCGAAAAGCTGGATTTCCCAAAATCAATTCAATAGATTATGGTGGGAAATGGATCATGGCCGGTCTGCTGGCAGGTGTAGTTCTACCGGTGACGGTTTGGTTTATTTTCCATATTTTTGTAGGGGAAATGTGCATAATCGGTGGTGGAGTCATAGTAGCCTTTATACTTTTGTTCATAATCGAGATGCATCAGGATAATGGACGGATACCCTATTATGAAAAAAAGCTGAAAGAAAAGTTTCCCTTTGATAAAGAAACGCAGTACGCGGTAATGCATGTTTCTATCTGTACAGGGGAGAAGGTAGCCGGCTTCAAAAATCTTTCCGATTCACATTTTACAGAAGTGATGGTCATAAAAACGGAAGAAGATCTGAAACGATTTAAGAAAATATATGATTTGGAAGATCTGAAGAAAGAATATTAGAGGAGATAAAGACGGGAATGATACATTTGGAAGAAATTACAAACAAAAACATCTGGAAAGTATGCACACTGGAAGTAATGGAGCAACAGAAAAATTTTGTTGCTGAAAATGTACAGAGTCTTGCGGAAGCATATGCAACGCGTAATGAAGGAAATCATGCATTGCCGCTTGCAGTATACAATGATGAGGATCTGATCGGGTTTGTCATGATTGGAAAAGGGACGGTCGGCAATGAGAATGAAAGTGAACTGATCCGGAATGACTACAGTTTATGGCGACTCATGATAGATCAGAAATACCAGGGGAAAGGACTTGGAAAAATGACATTGGAAGTTGTTATAAATTTCATCAAAACATATCCTTTCGGTCCGGCAGCGCAGGTATGGCTTTCCTATGAACCGGAAAATACGCATGCAATAGAGCTTTATCACAAATTCGGATTTGTTGAAAACGGAGAGATGTGTGGAAGTGAGACCGTTGCAGTATATCATTTGTGATGATTGTTATTCTGTATCACAGTATCGATAATTTTGTAATGGCTGTATGTTTTAATAATTTTATGAGTGAATTCAACAGTTATTCAATTGTTTCATGGATACTGAGAATCATCGTGCTGGTGTATATCGTCATTGATCTGCTGAGACATCCGGTGAAACAATTGAATTAGCACTGAAAAGGTCACAATTTTTTTTTATTCAAAAAAAGTAAGTATGCTTCCATCAACAGTAGTAACAGAACAAGTTTTACTTCCCCAGGGCTGAATGGCGATATCCGAAATCTCATTCCAGCCCTGTTTTTTTACATGATCATGCAGTTGTTCGATTCCCTGAACAAGCATAAAACTAACCATTGTTTTCATAGGCTCTCCGTAAAACAAATGGATGCCTGTAAATGGTGCAATGTGCAGGGCTTCAATTTCCATCGGAATATTATTGACACATCCATAGGTACCCTCACTTTGATCATTTCGGGCTTCAATCTGGCCATACCATCCCAGAATTTCCTTAAACCACTTTAAGGTGCTGTCCATATCTTTTGTGTAATATACTGCTCCGGTTTCTTTTACAATGTAGCCTCTTTCGCCTAAATTTCCCAACATAATGTTTCCTCCTGTTAAATTTTTTAGTAGCGAGATTCGTGCAAATGCTTTCAGATTGGATTTGTTTTTTCTGGCAGCCATTGGCGTGATGCCATGAAATCTTGTGAATGCTTTTGAGAAACCTTCAGCGGAATCGTAACAGTACTGCACGGCGATATCCAGAATTGACTGCGGGGTATCAATGATGTCATATCCTGCCATGGTTAAACGTCTGTTTCGGATATAGTCTCCAACGGTACAACCGCAGAGTGCCGAAAACATTTTCTGAAAATAAAAGGAAGAGACAAATTGATGCTCTGCAAGTAAATCCGCATCTACGTTTTCGCACAGGTTCAGTTCGATTTCGTCAATTGCATTTTGTATGATACGTATCCAATCCATTGTGCTTTCACCTCGCTTGAGTAAATAATAACAGCCGGTTCGTTTATCTTCCCGAATAAACTTGCACGGAAATGTCTGTTGATAATAACAGGTTATTCGATCTGCTTATTATATTTTATATTGGTTTTATTAAAAAGCGAAAAGATGATTTTTATGGATATTGAATTGATGTTGACAGTATTATGAAAAAAACATAATATAAAATTGAACAGCGTTCAATTTTGGAGATAAAACGATGAAGTCAGATGATACGAAAGAAAAAATCATTCTTGAAACTATAGAACTGATTCAGGAAATGAACGGAGAGACAGATCAGGTTACCATTCGTAAAATCGCTGAAAAGGCAAAGGTTGGAACGGGACTGATCAATCACTATTTTGAATCAAAGGATAATCTGATCCGTGTTTGTGTAAAGCGTATTATTGAGCAGGTCGTATGCACTTTTAAAGTGAAAGAGTCAGATGAAAGAGGGCCGGCTGATATTACGAAGGCAGTAGCATGTCAGGTCATGGATTTTCTGATGGAAAATGTGCAGATAGCCAGAATATCCATATTGGGAGATTTGTCCGGACCGCAGGAAAACGATAATTCCATGCGAACCGCACTTGGGTTTGCAAGATGTATGGCAGGTGACGTTCCTGTAAGGCAGTATATGAAAAAAGCTTTCTTTCTGGTTTCGATCCTGCAGGAATCTTTTTTACGCAGAGAAGAAATACCTGAGATTACAGGAACGGATTTTTATGATAAGCAGCAACGAGATGTGTATATAGAGAAAATTGTTAGTATGGTTATGGTTATGGGATCAAAAATGTGAAAGATTTTTTTGATAAAAGTATTTCATGAAGAAAGCTTCGGCAAGGAGAACAGATATGAGATATGTCATGATAAACGGGAGTCCGCATAGAGGCAATACATGGAAACTGGCAGAACTTGTCAGGGAAGATTAATTTGAACTGGATACCGATTGTGAGATCGCAGAAATCCATCTGGCAGAACTGGAGATACCATTTTGTACCGGCTGCAGTAACTGCTTTCGCCTGGGACATGAGAAATGCCCGCATTATTCCAAAATGAAAGTAATCATTGATGCGATGGAACAGGCGGACGGCGTGATTTTTGTTTCATCGACCTTCAATATGCTGCCTACTGCGCTGCTTAAAAATCTGTTTGATCATTTATGCTTTTATATGCATAGGCCGCACTTTTTCAAAGGAAAGGCACTGATTCTGACAACAACAGGAGGCGTTGGAGGGAGAAAGGCTGCCAAAGAAATAGCGGCTACATTGTATGGGATCGGATTTAACCGGTGCTATTTGTTCAGTCAGGCTTCTTACAGCTGGAATAATTACAAAATAGCAGAGCAGGTAAGAAGAAAGTTACGCAATGAGACAAATCGGTTTTATCGTGATGTAGAATCCCAAAGACTGCATGCACCTTCCTGCGCACTGCTGATTCCCTACAACATGTTCAGGGGAATGTCACTGGCTTATACGAAGGGATCAGAATATCCTACAGCGGATGGGGAATATTGGACACAAAAGTGCCGAATCAGGGGATTTTATGATAAAACAGTACCTGTTCCATTTTATGAAAAGCCAATCGGATACTTTTTCTATTATATAGGCAAATATATGGGAAAGAAGATTCTGGTCACATACAGGAAAGAATCAGATAGATAAACAATGTTTTAACGTGCATGATTTGCAGGGAAACGAGCTGAAGAAAAACAGCAGCTCTTTGTTTTGTAATGCATTCCGGTATTGATATATTAATAATTTGAAAGTCAAAGGTTGTATATTTTGCCAGGATCAAAATGTATAGAGGAGCGCGTGCGATATGATACGGACATTTGAAACACACAAAGTAAGAGTACAAAAGGAATTAACCGGGAGATTATGGGATTTTTCACCCTGTATGGGAGAAAATGCAGGGAAAAAATATAAGGTGGCAACGCCTTGCTGCTGGGAAAATCATCCTGATTTTACAGACTATAGAGGCGAAGCGGAATACACAACAGATTTTGTGGCAAAGGGAAATATTCGTCTGGAATTTAAGGGAGTCAGTCATACAGCCACAGTTTTTCTGGATGGAGCGGAAATCGCGCGCCATTATAATGCGTATACGAGTTTTCAGGCAATTGTTAAAAATCTGGATGAAGGCGTGCATACATTAACCATTCGGGCAGATAACAGATTCAGTGAAAAAAGTGCACTTCATATTCCCAATGATTATATGTCGTACGGAGGAGTAAGCAGACCGGTTCTCTTTGAAAATATCGGTGATGCGTATATAAAATGGATCCATATTACTCCTTCAATGATTGATGGGGGATGGACAGCAAAGATAGAAATAAATGTGGAAAATATATCAGATGTAGATATTCAATATGATGTTGCGGTAGAAATAGATAAACAGATCATACATTGGGAAAATGTGTGTTTGAATAAAAATGCGGAAACAATTGTCTGCAAAACGGCTCAGTTTGATGATGTATCACCATGGACAGCAGAAAGTCCCAGCCTTTATGATGCGGTTGCATCACTTGTAAAAAATGGGGAAATAAGGGACGACTATATTGACCGGTTCGGATTCAGGCAGATATCGGTATCAGGGAAAACCATGCTGCTCAATGGAGAAAAGATCAGGATAAAGGGTCTTTGCCGCCATGAGGATCACCCGCAGTTCGGTTGTGCACTGCCTTTTGCTGCAATGGCAGCAGATCTTGAAATAATAAAAGATCTCGGGGCAAATTCGATCAGAACGGCGCATTATCCAAATGATGAGATCTTCCTGGATTTGTGTGATGAACAGGGAATCCTGGTGTGGGAAGAAAATCATGCAAGAGGACTGAGCGAAAGCGATATGCGTAATCCGAATTTTGAGTCGCAGGCTGAAAAGGTGATTCGTGAAATGATTACAGCGCACTATAATCATCCGGCAATCTATATCTGGGGGATATTGAACGAGTGTGCCAGCGAAACCGGATATGGAAGAGAATGCTACCAAAGACAATTGGAAATCATAAAGGAAATGGATACAACGCGTCCGGTTTCCTTTGCAAGCTGCAAGTTCAAAACGGATATATGTTTGGATCTGCCGGATGTCGTATCCTACAATATTTATCCGTTATGGTATCATGATACACCTGTGGAAGAATATCTGGATGATCTGTATCAGTGGGTACAGAATGAAACGGAAGGTGCAGGCAAACCATTTTTGATTACGGAGATTGGTGCAGGCGGAATATATGGATATAGAAATGCATATCATTCCAAATGGACCGAAGAGTATCAGGCGGCGGCACTGGAAAAGCAATTGGAAGCAGTCCTTGGATATGCAGATTGTACAGGTGTATATATATGGCAGTTCTGTGATGTGCGGGTCAGTGAGGAGTGGTTTGCTGCCAGACCGCGAACAATGAATAATAAGGGAATCGTTGATGAGTACAGAAGACGGAAACTGGCATATGATGTGGTAAAACGGATTTTCAATGAAAATTAATGCAAAACAGTTCACACTTTCCGGTAGTTTCACTATACCTCTCCATGGAGAAGCTCCAGAAAAGCTTTTGCGCTTGCAGTCAGATACTTATCTTTATGATGAACCGCGTAATAGGTTCGCTGCAGCGATTCCCCTTTTATCGGACGCGTACAGATTTTCCCTTCCTGCAGTGCATTTTCGACAAGCCGTTCCGGAAGGATGGAGATACCGATGCCAACGGCGACTGCCCGGATGAGTGCGTTGGTGCTTCGGCTTTCCCATATTGGATCAAGAATCAGATGATGCGCAGCGAAGACGCTTTCAACATAGTTTCTTCCTGCGCTTCCTTTTTCACGCATCAGAAGCGGATATGCTGCAATATCCTGCAGCATGATTTCGGAATGCATCAGAAGCGGATGCATCGGAGGTGTGATCAGAATCAGGTGATCCGTTGCAAAGGCAGATGAGACGAGATGACTGCGCTGGATGGTATCTTCAATCAGGGCAAGGTCTAACATGTTCTCTGAAAGGGCATTCTGGAGTGTTTCAGAGTTGGATATGGTGACTTTTAGTTCTGCAGATGGGTATGTTTTCTGGAACTGCATCGCAAGAGAAGGAAGCAGAAAGTTTCCGATCGTGATACTGGCGCCGACCCGCAGGAGACCGCAATCATTTCCATTCTGGAAGGATTGTTCCAGAGAATCGAAAGAGGCAATCATCTGAAGAGACTGTTCGTACAGTTTTGCGCCGTAGGTTGTGGGAACAAGTCTGCGGTGCAGCCGCTCAAAGAGGCATAGTGAGAACTCATGCTCCAGTTCGTGTATGGCTCTGGAAACAGCGGGCTGTGCCATATGAAGCTGTTCTGCAGCTTTTGTCACAGAACCGCAGCGACAGACTGCAGTAAATATTCTAAGATTCTGAATGGTCATTCTGATACTCCCGGATTGGTTTGTGAAATGAATACATTCTATAATATAACATATTTGATATGAAAATCATAAAATATTAGTATTTTATTTATCCTTTAGATTGCGCTATGCTGATAGCAAAAGAAAATATGAAAGCATAGTGATTTGCAAAAGGCAGGCTGGATGCTGCATACAGGTTTAATATATGACCATTTTGCAGGATGAGAATCACAATATAAGGTGATGAGATGGAAAACAGAAAAATGGAAAAGGAAAATGAAAAGAAAACAGTTGTATCCGATACGGAACAAAATGCATTGCAGGATAAGACCTTATCACAACGCCTGAGAAAGTTGTTTTTCTCAACGCTTTATTTAAGTACTTTTACGTTTGGCGGCGGATATGTAATTGTAACGCTTTTGAAAAAAAAGTTTGTGGATGAGCTGCACTGGATTAGTGAAGAAGAGATGCTGGATCTGGTAGCGATCGCACAGTCCTCTCCCGGTGCAATTGCAGTAAATGGTGCAATTGTGGTCGGTTACAGGGTAGCGGGTATTCCCGGCATTATCTGTGCAACGATAGGAGCAGTGATACCGCCTTTTGTGATCATAACACTTGTTTCCTTTTTTTATAATGCGTTTAAAAGTAATTTTGTGATTCAGGCACTTTTATACGGAATGAAGGCCGGAGTTAGTGCAGTGATTGTATCTGTGACATGGGATATGGGGACCGGCATAATAAAGGAGAGAGATCTGATATTGGTTACTGTTATGATTGTCTCTTTTGTCGCCAATTATTTTCTGAATGTGGGTGTTGTATGGATTATTCTTGCAACGGCTGTATTCGGGATGATTCGCACAATTTTGCATGATCACAGAAAGGAGGCAGCAAAATGATATATTTAAATTTATTTTTTGCCTTTTTGCAGATTGGAGCATTCAGTTTTGGCGGAGGATATGCCGCCATGCCACTGATACAGGAACAGGTCATCGATAAGTATCACTGGATGGGCATGAGTGATTTCACAGATCTTGTGACAATCTCGCAAATGACACCCGGACCGATTGCAATAAATGCAGCGACTTTTGTCGGAGAGAAGGTCGGCGGAATTCTCGGTGCACTGGTAGCCACACTGGGATGTATTCTTCCGGCGTGCCTGTTTGTATCATTTTTGGCATATATTTATACAAAATACAGAAAATTGTCATTGATGCAGGGAATTTTGACATCCCTGCGTCCGGCAGTGGTTTCCATGATTTTTGCGGCAGGTCTTCTGATTCTGATACCGGCACTTTTTTCCAGTGGTATGATTTCTTTTGCAGCGGGAAATTTTCAGAAACGTATTTTCCTGTATTTTATCGGAGCATTGATTCTTTTGAGAAAGTGTAAACTGGATCCGGTACTGGTTATGCTACTGACAGGAGTTGCAGAGCTGGTGGCAAGGCTTGTGCTGCGCATGGCATAAAACAAACAGGATTGCAGGAGAAATATGGTATATCACCCCAAATTGTGCGTTTGATGGAAAGGGAGTGCTACGCAGTGACTGATTTTTAGTCACTGCGCAGCACTCCCTTTTTGCATAGAAGATCAGTACAACGAGCTCTAATTGCATTTACCTTCCAGAAAATCATTTATGCATAATATCAATGAAAATCTGTGGTCTTTCCGTAGAAAATTTTGTATCTGAGATAAACAATTTCCTGTGAGGCGTCCGGATTTTCCATTCGATAAAGAAGCTGATGAACAAGCCTTTTACCAAGTCCGGAGGTATCAATCTGTACGGTTGTCAGATCTGCACTGATATTCCCGTATTCATTGTTTCCGTCATATCCGGAAACGGCAAGATCATTCGGAATACAGATATCATGTTCCTGCGCATACTGTATAACCAGATTGGCGACAAAATCACTGACACATACGAATGCATCGGGAAAATCTGTCAGATTGTCGAGAAAATGATATATTTCCTCTTTGTATGTATTGATACCGATGTCACCGGTCAGACAGCTGGCGGGTGAAAAAGGCAAATGATAATTGTTCATGGCTGTTTCATAACCGTGGTAACGTTCCAGGTTGGTTCTTGCATAATTGGTCGCACCGATAAATCCGATGTTGGTGCGGCCTTTTTCTATGAGAAAAGAGGTTATTTCATAAATACTGTCCCGACCTTCCAGAAGCACGAGATCACCGCTCAGGTTTTGGTCAGAGATACCTGGAATACTGTCCAGGAAGACTTTTGGAATGGAGAGCTGATTCAGCATACGGAATAATACGGGATCATAAACATTCAGCATAATAATGCTTTGTACCATACGACCGGTCAGTGTATCAGGGAGCTGGTAACCGGGTGTGTAACAATCGGGAAGATAGGTATAGATCAGGCTGATATCATGCTGCGCAAGTTCCTTTGCAATCTGATGAATAATATTTGTCCAGAAAATAGAAGTATCAGGACGTGAAACAACAACAGAAACCACGATTCCATTTCCGCCGGAGGCCAAAGAGTGGCTGTTTTGCGTGCAGGCAGCATCAGATCCGGTAGAATACCCGAGTTCTTCTGCTTTTGATAAAATTTTATTTTTCAGTGAACTGGAAACACCGGGGTATTCGTGAAAGACTTTCCAGACAGATACACGAGATATGGATAATGCATCAGCAATATCCTGCATGGTTACTTTTCCCATAATAATTTCCTCTTTTGTTTACAGAATGAATTACATATAGCTTAGCATAACATTCGAATTTATATTTATCAATCATAAACGTGAAAATGTTAAAAAATGATAATTTAGTATTAAAAATGTACTTACAAAAGATGATAATGGATTACTCTAATAGTATGACAAAATAACCAATTTTATTTATACAACAGAAAATATGATAGAAAAAACAACGAACGAATTTGATATTTTAACATTGAAATTATACAAAACATCATATAACATGATAAATAAAGTATAAAAATGATAAATATATTTGAAATAAATGTTAAAAATGTTAAAAACGATTCAGGAGGAATAATATGGAAAAAAAACAAGCATGGAATAAGCATAATCTGCTTAAGGCAATAAAGCGCGATTATATTTTGTGGCTTTTTGTTTTGCCGGGACTGATTCTTACGTTTATATTCAGTTATGTTCCATTATATGGTGTACAGATTGCATTTCGAAATTACAATGCAAAACTGGGCTTTTTTGGAAGCCACTGGGTAGGAATGAAATATTTTATACGATATTTTAATTCACCCTATTTCATTTCAACATTACGCAATACATTCATTCTGAGCATCTATTCAATTGTGGCAGGGTTTCCGATTCCCATCATTTCGGCACTGATGCTCAATTCATTCAGGCATAAAAAATATGCAAAAGTGATACAGACCATTACATATGCTCCCAATTTCATATCAACAGTTGTTATGTGCGGAATGCTGGTACTGTTTCTGTCTCCAAGCGTAGGAATTGTTAACCATATTATCGAGAGCTTTGGCGGGCAGGCAATCAATTTCATGGCGGAAAAAAGCCTGTGGCGACACATTTATGTATGGTCAGGCGTCTGGCAGACCATGGGATGGAATTCAGTCATCTTTTTTGCAGCACTTGCAGGAGTTAATCCGGAGTTGCAGGAAGCAGCAGTTATGGATGGTGCGAGCAAGTTTCAGATAATCCGGTATATTGATTTTCCAAGCATCCTTCCTACTGCAACTATTTTGCTGATCATGAGCTGCGGAAGTGTTCTTTCCGTCGGATTTGAAAAAGTGTTCCTGTTACAAAATGACCTGAACCTCAGTGTGTCTCAGGTAATATCGACCTATGTTTATCAGGTGGGACTAATTGATAACAATGTTTCCTATTCTACGGCAATCGGACTTTTTAATTCACTTGTTAATGCAATACTTTTAATCATAGTGAACAAGGTTTCAGATAAAATGTCAGGAATCAGTTTATGGTAAGGAAAAGGAGTAGTGACATGTTGAAAAAGAAAGCAGGAGTGAACGGAAAAGTAAAGCACATGAAACGCTCACGGACAGATGTGATTTATGATGGCATCATTTTTATTTTTCTTACACTGATTTTTTTGGTTGCTGCCTATCCGCTTTATTTTATTGTCATCTCATCTATCAGTAATCCGGAGGCGGTTGCAGGCGGTAAAGTAGTATTTTTCCCGGTGGGAATCAATTTTAAAGGATACATAGAAGTATTTAAGAACAGTGAGGTTTTGAGAGGCTTTTTCAATTCTGTTCTATATGCGGTAATCGGAACAGTTCTAAACCTCGTTGTTACGCTTCCGACGGCATATGCAATATCAAGAAACAGCTTTGGAGGGAAAAAATTTGTGACCTTTTTTTTATCTGATTACGATGTTTGTCAGTGGTGGTATGATACCGACCTATCTGGTAGTTAAAAACATGCATATGCTTGATACAATGTGGTCACTCATTTTACCAAGTGCAGTTGGCGTATACAACCTGATTGTGTGCAGAACCTTTTTTAAAAGTAATATTTCAGAAGAATTATATGATGCGGCAGCAATTGACGGATGCAGTCAGGCGAGATTCTTTTTCAGTATTGCACTGCCGCTTTCGGGAGCAATCATAGCAATTATGGTCCTGTACTATGGGGTGGGGCATTGGAACGAATATTTCAATTCTCTTTTATATATGAAAACGGATACAAAATTCCCGCTTCAGTTGGTATTGCGATCGATCCTGGTTCAGAATCAGTCACAGTCATCGCAGACAGTTACCTCTGTGGCACAGCAAAAATCGGTAGAAGAAAAAAGACAGCTTGTAGAACTTATGAAATATTCATTGATCATTGTATCCAGCATTCCGGTTCTGGTAATTTATCCGCTGGTGCAGAAACATTTTGTAAAAGGCGTGATGATTGGATCAGTCAAAGGCTGATGATTCATAAAAAACAAGTAAAGGGGAAAAAGAATGAAAAGAAAGAGAATCATGTCAGTGATACTGACAGCGGCACTTCTGACAGTTACAGGATGTGGCGCACAGGAAGCAGCAGATCAGAGTAAGGCGGAGACGGGGACGTCTGCGGGTGCATCAGCAAGCAAGGCAGCAGGTACGGATACAGGAGAATTCTCATTGTTTGTGGATGATTCCAGTCAGACAGGTGATTATGTTATGATGCCGATTCTGGAAAAAGAAACAGGAATAAAAGTAAATATCGAAAATTATGCATATGATATTGCAAAAGAAAAATATTCTCTGGCTCTTAGTTCAGGGGATTATGCAGATTGTATCGGTGGCTGGTGCCTGAGCGATACGGACATTCTGAAGTATGGAGTAGGCATGGGAACATTTGTCCCGCTGGAAGACTATTTTAAGAAGGATTGTCCCAATATTGAGGCAATTCTGGATCTGGAAGGTGTGCGTGATGCAATGACGGCACCGGACGGACATATTTATTCGATTCCCTATGTGTGTGAAGCACCCAAGGTTGATTTCAATCCCTATATCAATACAAAATGGCTTAAAAATCTGGGACTGGAAATGCCAAAGACAACAGATGAACTCCATGATGTTCTGGTAGCCTTTAAAGAAAAGGATGCAAACGGTAACGGGGATCCGAATGATGAGATTCCGCTTTCTTTTGATCCGGACAATAAACACATTGGATATCTCTGTGGCTATTTTGGGATGCCTGTAGATATTTATGGATTTACAATGCAGGGCGATAAGCTTGTATTTGGAGCCAATACAGATGAATATAAGAAAGGAATTGAATGGCTACACAGCCTTTATGCAGAAGGGTTGATTGATCCGGAAACATTTACGCAGGATAAGGCAACCTGGAAGGCGAAAGGCGGACAAAATGTTTATGGTGTGGCAATGATGTTCTCAAGTGCGGATATTATGCCATATCCTGCAGGAACAGAACCTGACTGGAGTCCGCTTCCGGTTCTGTCAAGCCCGGACTGTCAGAATCCGATCTGGCTTAAGAGTTCATATGGAACGACAGTATATAAAAATCAGGTTGTAGTTACTGATAATGCAAAAGATCCGGCAATGATCTGTAAATGGTGGGATAATGTTTTTGGACTGGAAAATTCTTTGCAGACACAAAAGGGTCCTTTGGATGTTACACTGTTTAAGGATGGAGATAAATACAAGGCAATTGATATAACTACTTTATCAGAAGCAGATCAGACAAAGTACAGCTGGGGAAATCTCTGACCGCAGTCTTTGCCGAAATATGTTCCGGCAGGATTCAAATTTGAGGAAGAGAATCCGATCTATGATGAAAAACCGGTTGTAGATAAAGAATATGCAAATCAGCTTACAGAATCCATTATTCCTCCTTATTGGGCATCAGAAGATGATGCGGAGACAATTGCGGACCTGCAGGCTCCGATCAAAGACTATATTGATCAGAAGGCAGCAGAATGGATTTCCGGACAATCCGATATTGAAACAGATTGGGATAGTTATTGTCAGCAACTGAATAATCTTGGTTTGCAGAAATATGTTGAGATCAGACAAAAATCACTTTCTGCAGAATAAGCAGAACTGAATTTCCGAATTAAATATGTAAGAACAGAATGACTGATGGAGAAAAACAATGGCAGAAGAAAGCGTAGTAAACGGTAAGCATAATTACAGTGCAGAAGATGAATATGTCTGGCCTGAGGATAAGAAAGTCCTGGAAAAACTGGAATGGTTCCGTGATCAGAAACTGGCACTTATGATGCACTGGGGACCATATTCACAGCTTGGTATTGTAGAATCGTGGGCACTGAGTGATAAAGATGCAGACTGGTCACGAGACTGCATTGACTGGAATGTGACAGGAGAAGAATTCAAAAGAGAGTATTTTGCGCTGAATAAGACCTTCAATCCTGTCCGTTTTGAACCGGATAAGTGGGCAGAATGTGCAAAAGAAGCTGGAATGAAATATGTGATTTTTACAACAAAACATCATGATGGCTTCTGCATGTTTGACAGTCAGTTTTCTGATTATAAAATCACGGCAAATGATTGCCCTTACCATGATGCACGCTATGCCGACATCAGTCATTATCTGTTTGACGCATTCAGAGCAAAAGATATAGGAATTGCGGCATATTTTTCCAAAGCGGACTGGCATGTGGACAGTTACTGGCATAATAATTCTGATTGCACTATCATGCAGAGCAGAGGGCCGTCCTATGTACCAAAAGATGATCCGGCAGAGTGGGAACGCTTTGTTTCCTTTACACAGAATCAGATCATGGAACTGGGCACCAAATACGGTCCGCTTGATATTATGTGGTTTGATGCCGGCTGGGTATGCGCTGAAAACGGTCAGGACATCAGACTGGGAGAAGTAATTGATAAAGTCCGCGAATTTCAGCCGGGCATGCTTTGCTGTGATCGTACAATTGGCGGAGAATATGAGAATTATGTTACACCGGAGCAATGTGTTCCGGAGGAGCCCATGAATATTCCGTGGGAAAGCTGTATTACACTTGGAACTTCTTTCTCTTTTAAATATGAAGACCGGTATAAAACGCCTAAGGAAGTGATTAAACTTTTGACGGATATTGTCTGCAAAGGTGGTAATCTGGCAATCAATGTCGGACCACAACCGGATGGAAGATTACCGGAGGGCGCAATCCGTTCCATGCAGGGATTTGGAAAATGGCTGCAGGAATATGGAGAAGCGATATATGGAACAAGACCGGTGAGTCCCTATAAGAAGGATGGAATTGCATTTACACAGAAAGCGGAAAATATTTATGCAATAAAAATATTCGATGAAATGTGTGATGACCAGAAAACATTGTTTATTCCGATGACGGAAGAAATAGAAGAAATTACAGCACTTTCCGATCCGGATAAAAACAAAATCAGAATGGACAGAACAGAAAACGGATACATGTTATATGATATCGAGCCTGCAGATAATGAGATCGGTGAGGTATTTGTTCTGAGAAGAAAAAATTCATAATAATAGGGAGAAGCTAAATGTATATACTGCCTGTACCACAGAAAACAGAAAATCAGGAAGGGGAGTTCCGGCTGGACTATCAGACACAGATTTGTACCTGCGTGCCGACAATGACCGAGATGCTGTATCAGGCGATTGAAGACCTGAAGCAGGAAATTTTCCTGCAGACCGGGATGCGGCCGCAAAGAACCAGCGGATTAGTAAAGGAAAACTGTATTTATATCTGCCGGACCACAGAGCTGCAAAATGGAACTGATCCGGAAAGCTATCTGCTGGAAGCAGGCAGGCATGCGATTGTCATAAAATCTCCCGCAGAACAGGGATTATTATACGGAATTCAGACACTTCGCCAGATCATCAGGCAAAGCGGCTGTGTGATCGCATGTACCAAAATAGAAGATTATCCTGAAATTGCAAACAGAGGCTTTTTCCATGATGTGACAAGAGGTCGTATCCCGAAACTGGAAACGCTGAAAAAGCTTGCAGACAAAATGTGTTTTTATAAATTAAATCAACTTCAGCTATATGTAGAGCATACCTTCATGTTCCAGGCAGAAAGTGAAGTGTGGCGGGATGATACACCGCTTCAGGCAGCAGATATCATAGAGCTGGATCATTACTGCAAAGTCAGAGGAATTGATCTGGTACCTTCAATTGCTTCTTTTGGACATTTATATAAGGTGCTGCGCACAAAGACATTCGATTCGTTGTGTGAGTGCCCGGAACCGGAAGGTACGCAGTTTTCCTTTATTGACAGAATGAATCATCATACGCTGAATGCTGCTGATCCGAAAGCATTACAGTATGCAAAAGAGCGAATTGCAGAATATGCGTCACTTTTTTCTTCTTCCTATTTTAATATTGGTGCAGACGAAACCTTTGATCTTGGAAAAGGGAGAAGCAGTGTGCGTGCAGGGGAGATCGGCACAGATGAATTGTATATGGAATTTGTGGAAGAATTATGCAATTATGTCATCAGCATTGGCAAAAAACCGATGTTCTGGGGGGATGTTATTAATAAATTCCCGGATAAAATCAAACAGCTTCCAAAAGAAACGATTTGTCTGAACTGGGGATATGCTGCAAAGCAGACAGATGAAATCGTTGTAAAAATGCAAAAGGCCGGTGCAAAACAGTATGTTTGTCCGGGAGTCTGCGGCTGGAATGAATGGATAAATCTCCTGCCTGAATCTTATTCCAATATCAGCAGAATGTGCAGTTATGCACATCGGTGCGAAGCAGAGGGAATATTGAATACAGACTGGGGAGATTACGGCCATATCAATCAACCGGATTTTTCTACAGCGGGGATGATATATGGAGCAGCTTTTTCATGGAACAGCAGGCAGTTACCGGAAAAAGAGATTAATCAGATGATATCGGTCATAGAATATGGCGATTCGGAAGGCCTTTTCATAGAAAAAGTAGCAGAGATAGGACAGTACGAATTGTTTGACTGGCATACGGCAGTATATTACAAGGAAAAAAATGAGCTGTTGACGGAAGAAATAACAAAGGAAAAGTTAGAGCAGGCAAATACAGAAATACTCCGGATAAGGGAAGAACTGCAGTATAGAATTATGAAACTGGAGGAAACGCAAAGATATAGAATAAGGGCATATCTGATAGCCATTGATGCGATATGTATCTGGAATGATATCGGAAAGGTGATTCTGTCTGGTAATGAGAAAGCGGATCCTGATGGTGCGCTGCTTGCAGAGAAACTCGAAAAATGGTTCCAGTACTATTGCGGTATCTGGAGAGAAGTGAGCAGAGAATCTGAACTCTGGCGTGTACGTGAGGTTGTGGATTGGTATGCGGATTTTTTACGAAAAAAATAGTATCAGAATATAGATAGAGGGGCATAAAAAGGAATATGAGTAAAATAATCGGAACAGCCCTGCCCAATATACCATGGCAGGACAAAGAAAAAAATGACAACGGGCCGGTGTGGCGTTATCAAAATAACCCTATTATCGGAAGGCATGCAACAAATATATCGAACAGTGTTTTTAACAGTGCTGTTGTACCTTTTCAGGGAGGATTTGCAGGAATCTTTCGCTGTGATTCCGTTTCTATCAGTATGGATCTTTTTGCGGGTTTTTCAAAGGATGGAATCAATTGGGAGATCAGTGATATCCCAATCGAGTTTACAGGCAGTGATCCGGAATTTATCAGAAAAGAATATCGATACGACCCGCGTGTCTGCTGTATGGACGGAAAATACTATATTATCTGGTGCAACGGCTATCATGGACCAACAATCGGTTTGGGTTACACAGAAGATTTTGAAAATTTTGTCGAGCTTGAGAATGCGTTTTTGCCATATAACCGTAATGGGGTCCTTTTTCCAAGAAAAATCAATGGTATGTATATGATGCTGAGCAGACCCAGCGATACAGGACATACTGCGTTTGGAGATATTTTCCTGAGTCAGAGTAAGGATCTTGAGTTTTGGGGAAAACATCGTTTTGTAATGGGTACTGTCAGCGGAAATGCTTCGGCATGGCAGGCTACTAAAATCGGTCCGGGACCTATTCCGATTGAAACAGATGAGGGATGGCTGCTGATTTATCATGGTGTACTGATGACCTGCAATGGTTTTGTATATCGCATGGGGTGCGCACTTCTGGATATTGATGAGCCCTGGAAAGTAATCATGCGCAGTAAGAACTATATACTGGCCCCCAATGAGCCATATGAATGTGTGGGTGATGTCCCTAATGTAACATTCCCCTGTGCAACGCTGGCTGATGCACAGACAGGGAGAATCGCCATCTACTATGGCTGCGCAGATACCGTAACAGGGCTCGCGTTTACAACAGTGGATACACTGCTTGAACATATGAAAAAGAATCCATTATAAATGAGATAAAAAACCGGCTGCCGAATATTGGCAGCTGGTTTTTTGCACCCGGTTGGTGCACATTTCAACAGGTATAAGACCTGAATTCATTCGGTAGAGGTAAGAATATAGCCAATGGCAGGGTTCAGTGCAGTGATTGTCACAGTTTTGCAGCAGGTCTTCTGATTCTGATACCGGCACTTTTTCAAGTGGTATGATTTCTTTTGCAGCGGGAAATTTTCAGATACGTATTTTCCTGTATTTTATCGGAGCAATGGATATCAATTTTTTTACTGCAAAACATTCGAAAAACAGATATAGCATGCAGGTTGGGAGGAGATGAATCTATCAACTCTGTTGAAGATATGGTAAAAAGAGCAGATTCAGCTATGTATCAGTCAAAAAAACTTGGCGGAAATCAATATTCGATATTCGGCGAATGAATTTTTTCACAGCCAATCGAGGAAAGCAGTTATTGTTATCGTAAAAGTACTATGATATATTGTAGGTGCTAACAAATTAATTCAAATAAATGGAGGATATCAGTATGTTGGTAAATGCAGTAGAAATGTTACAGAAAGCAAAGGCAGGTCACTATGCAGTGGCACAGATCAATATTAATAATCTGGAATGGACCAAAGCAGTTCTCATGACCGCTCAGGAACTGAATAGCCCTGTCATCCTTGGTGTATCAGGTGGTGCCGGCAAATATATGACAGGTTATACAACCGTAACAGAAATGGTAAAAGCGATGGACAAGGCAATGGGAATCACTGTTCCGGTTGCACTTCATCTTGATCATGGAACATATGATGATGCTAAAAAGTGCGTTGAAGCAGGATTTACCAGTATCATGTTCGATGGAAGTCATTTCGGAATTGAAGAAAATATTGAAAAGACCAAGGAACTGGTTGCACTTGCTCACAAGAACGGAATGTCCATTGAAGCTGAAGTAGGAAGCATAGGCGGCGAAGAAGACGGCGTAATCGGTATGGGTGAAGTTGCAGATGCCGGGGAATGCAAGAAGATCGCTTCTCTTGGTATTGATTTCCTTGCAGCAGGCATCGGTAACATTCACGGTGTATATCCTGCTAACTGGAAAGGCCTTGATTTCGATGCACTGGATCGAATCCACAACTGCACAGATGGTATTCCGCTGGTACTGCACGGTGGTACAGGTATTCCGGCTGATATGATCAGAAAAGCAATCAGCCTTGGCGTTTGCAAAATCAATGTAAATACGGAATGTCAGCTTGCTTTTGCAGCAGCAACCCGTAAATATATTGAAGAAGGCGGAGATCAGAAGGGCAAGGGCTTTGATCCTCGTAAGCTGCTGGCTCCTGGTTTTGAAGCAATTAAAGCTACCTGCAAAGAAAAATTTGAATTGTTTGGTTCAGTAGGCAAAGCATAATTTAAAAAAATTTTTTGTCTTTATATCAAAAAATCCGGACTGTCAATCGGCAGCCCGGATTTTTGTTGGAATAATGCAAAAAAAGATGCCAGGGTGTATGCTTGAAGTAGAACATTGCTGCAGTTCCTGAAACTGATTGAAGCGCTCCGAAAAGGGAGGAATTAGTTATGATGACACAAGAACGCAAGGAAGCAGTCCCGGCGATTGAGACCAGAAAACTGACCAAGTATTATGGTAAGAGCAGAGGTATCATTGATGTGGATCTGAGAGTTGAGCAGGGAGAAATTTTTGGATTCATTGGTCCCAACGGGGCAGGCAAATCCACTACGATCAGGACACTTCTGACGCTTATTCACAAAACCCGCGGAGAGGCGAGAATCTTTGGCCTTGACTGCGAGCAGGATCGGGAGAAGATTCTGGCTCAGGTAGGATATCTTCCGGGAGAAGTTTTCTATTATGATCATATGCGTGCAGGGGACCTGCTTCGTTATTCGGCGAGCTTCTATCAGGGAGACTTCTCACAGCGGATTCGTGCGCTTTCCGAGGTAATGGAACTGGATCTGAACCAGAAGATCGAGGATATGAGCCTTGGCAATAAAAAGAAAGTCGGCATTGTGCAGGGACTTCTTCATAGTCCGAAACTCATTATTCTCGATGAACCCACGAGTGGATTGGATCCCCTGATTCAGAAAAAGTTTTTCAATCTCATTCGGAGAGAAAATGAAAATGGTGCCACAGTCCTGTTTTCATCACATATTCTCACTGAGGTGCAGAAGATATGTGACCGTGCAGCCATCATCCGGGAAGGCAGGATCGTTACGGTTGAGAATATCGCGCAGCTTCGGGCAAACGCCTACAAGAAGGTGGAGTTTACCACGCAGGAAGAACTTGGAGAGATAAGTCTTCCGGGCATGGCACAGGTAGAAAAAGAAAACAGTCATATTTCCTTCTTATATAAGGGAAATCTGAATGAACTGCTGTCGATGATCGGACAGTATAAACTCGAGAACGTGAATATCTCTGAGCCGGGTCTGGAAGAAATATTCCTGCATTATTATGAATAAGGAGGCGCTTTTATGAATATGATTGTTTTTGAAATAAAGCGCCGCCTGGTGCCGGTTCTTATCTGGGCGGTGGCGATCTGCCTGGCGCTTTGGGGCTTTGTTGCAGGGGCATATCCCTATTATGAAAGGAGCACAGCTGCAATCAGGAAGGTGATGGAAGGATTTCCCAAAGGGTTTGATGCTTTCTTTGGGGTAGATATCCAGATTCTTTTTTCATTTGGCGGATTCTATAATTTTGTTTATACCTATATCAGCCTTTTGGCGGCGATTTTTATGCTGTACCTTGGCATTTCACTTTTTTCAGAGGAAAAAAAAGCTGGTTGTACCGATTTTCTTATGACGAAGCCGCTGTCCAGGGAAATGACTTTCGCAAACAAGACCGCAGCGGGCCTGCTGATGCTTATACTCGTAAGTATCCTGTACGGCGCAGTGAATCTGGCCTTGTATGTGAAATTTTCAAATGAAATCGGCGTAACGGTGAGCCATCTTCTCCTTGGTTCGTTGTCTATGGGGATGACGGGGCTTGTTTTTTACGGGATCGGGATAATGTATGCAACGGTGGTCAATCGGGTTCGCAGTGTGGGAGGAACGGCAACGCTTCTTGGGTTTGCATTTTTTATTTTAAGTGCTGTCATAGAGCTTCTGGATCAGAAGGTTCTGAATTATTTTGCCCTGCTGCGTTATTTTGCACCTTATACAGTATTCAGTGGCGGTACATATCAGGCGGATCGGATTGCAGCAGGAGCAGTAGTGCTGTTCATCTGCCTTGTCATATCCTGCAATATATATGTGCGCAGGGATGTGAAAGCGATGTGAAAGGAGAAGCGTTATGCATGTAATGTTAAGAGAGCTGAAAGCTGGTTGGAAACCTTTTCTTTTCTGGGTAACGGGACTCTTTTTTGTGATTTTTGCAGGCATCGCCAAATTTGAAGGACTTAAGGAAGGCGGGGAAGCTGTGAAGGTTATGATGGAATCATTTCCGCGAATCCTAAAGGCAATGTTCGGGATGGTGGGACTAAATCCAATCTCTCTGGAAGGCTACTATGGGATACTCATGTATTATGTTCTCATCTGTGCAGCCGTTTTCGGGATGAATCTCGGGAGTGGAGCAATCGGGAGGGAAGTGGAAGATCATACGGCAGAGTTTCTCTTCAGCAAACCGATGAAGCGGGACAAAATCCTGCGGGATAAGCTTCTGGCGGATGGGATATATCTTATTATTTTCTGCTTACTGAATGTCGCATTTTCCTTGGCAGCATTACTGACACTGGGAAAAAAAGAAACTATTTATGGAGAAATCCTTGCATATACGACCGCTGTTTTTCTTGTCGGACTGTGGTTCTTTACACTTAACGTGATGTTATCAGTGACAGCAAGAACAGCGAAAGGCGGCTCGACAGCCGGGATGATTGTGCTGTTGATTGCTTTTATCAGTTCGGTTCTGTATGATATGTTTCAAAAAGCAGATGTAATGCGCTTTTTTACCCCGTTCCGATGGTTCCTTCCGCAACAACTCGCGGAGGGGAGGGTGAATATAGGTATAACACTTACTGTGACGGCGATGTGTATTCTTTTTCTTGTGATTGCAACAAAAGAGATAGGCAGGAAGGATATTGTATGAGTAGAATTATTTCATGATGAAAATAGGCAGATAGAATTACTTCACTTTCAATACGCATAGAAAATATACACTTTTTAGCAGATATGAAAGGCTGGCAAACATGCATATATATTTTGAAGCGTCCAATCTGCTCATACGCCAGTATACGATGCAGGAAGTGAAAACTTAACATTATCCAATTTTGAATGGAATAGAGAGACCCGGATCATGTTATACGGGCAGGTTGATTTTCCATAGGGAGAAATTCTGCAGAAACCGGATATGCAATACGGTAATCCGACCAGACTTTATACTTTTAATGAGATAAAAGGAATTATGCAGGACAGAGGAATGGATGTTGTTGCGGCATATCAGGACTATGAGGGAAGAAAAGCAGGTGCGGATGGTATTCAGCTTATGGTCAGCAGTATCCGAAAAAAAAATGAGAATAGATGTCAGTGAAATTTTATTAATCATACGGACCAATTATTTATAGGTGTATTTATCATTATGACTGCATATTTTGTAAATATGCAGTCATAATGCGATAAAGTAAAAATACCGTGATGGATATATGACTATGCGGTTGCGTATAATGGAAGATATATTTTTTATACATCAGAATGCATATTTATGAAAAAACGCCTGAAACATACCGGATAAGTTGCTAATTTTGTGAAAATGTAATAAAATATATAGTGAAGTGATTGTCGGTTTCTAAAGAAGGAGAGACAATATGGGTCTTGAACTGGAAAACGAAGAGACAGCAGAAACTGCAACAAAAAAGAAAACGAAGAAGACGAGAGAAATGCTGGAAGAATGTGACAGAAAGATGCAGGAACTGCAAAAGCAACGTGCGGACTGTGTGACCTCATTGGCTGAACTGATGAGTGAAAATGAAGAGCTTGGGGAGCGTTCTGCGCTTAATTTAGAGGTGGAACACCATAAATTCGGTAAGGGTGAGATTATTCATCAGGATGGAAAATATGTTGACGTGCAGTTTGATACTGTCGTTAAGAAATTTGTTTTACCCGCCGCAATTGCTGAGAAATTTCTGATATTGGAAGACGAAGAGATACTGAATTACTACCTTCGGAGTGATGAAATTCATAATAAAATTCTGAAAGTGCAGTTACAGATTCGTTCTATTGATTTTGCTGTGGAACGATTGAATGACAGTATTGAAAAGCTTGGCCATAGAGCATAACAGACCAGGATTTAGCCGACTAAAAAAGAGTGTCACGAGAGTGACACTCTTTTTTCTTAAGCCCTTTTTCTTAAGCTTCTTTTTCTTAAACTTCTTTTTCTGATGAATTTTCTGAACGGGTAATGTTTTTTTCCGCAGTAGAGAGCATCAGTTTGATTCGGTTCAGCTGATTGACTTCACTTGCTCCGGGATCATAATCGATTGCAACGATATTGGAACCCGGATACAAATGCCGCAGCTTTTTAATAACACCTTTTCCGACAACGTGATTTGGCAGACATCCAAAGGGCTGTGTACATACAATATTTGCAACGCCGCTCTTGATCAGTTCGACCATCTCTCCGGTCAGGAACCATCCTTCACCGGTTTCATTTCCGATCGAAACAATCGGTTTCGCATAATCTACGAGTTTATAAATGCTGGTAGGTGCATCAAAATGCTGACTCTTTTTGAAAGCAGCAACAGCACCGCCGCGCAGTTTTTCAATTCCCCAGATACCGAGACGGCATACCGCAGCAGCTTTTTTACTGGTACCGAGTTCCTGTGCTTTATAGATCTGATTGTAGAAGCAGTAGAGCATGAAATCCATCAAATCAGGAACAATCGCCTCCGCGCCTTCACTTTCCAGAAGGTCTACCAGATGATTATTGGCAGCAGGAGCAAATTTTACGAGAATTTCTCCGACGACACCGACCTTTGGCTTTACTTCATCTGTAATCTCGATTCGGTCAAAGTCCTCCACAATTTCACGGCACATTTTCTGAAAGGTGAAGAAATTCATATGCCTGGAGGAGACAAAGTCCTGGCTCTTTTTCAGCCATTTCTGATGTACTTCTTCCACAGATCCTTTTACTTTTTCATATGGGCGCATGCGATAAACACAGCGCATGAAGATGTCTCCGAATACGGCGCCATAGGCAGCTCGGGTGAGCATTTCCAGATTGATATGGAAGCCGGGATTACTTTCCAGCTTGGACAGATTGATGGAAACAACAGGAATCTGTTCCCAACCTGCCTTTTCCAAAGCTCTGCGGATAAATCCGACATAATTGGTCGCACGGCATCCGCCACCGGTTTGAGACATCAAAATGGCAACCCGGTTCAGGTCATATTGTCCGGAAGCCAGCGTATCCATAATCTGTCCGACGACCCAGAGAGAAGGATAGCATGCATCATTATTTACATATTTAAGTCCCATATCGATGGCATTCTTATTGTCATTCTGCATGACAACAAAATTGTAACCGCAGGCGCGCATTGCGCTTTCCAGTACATCGAAATGAATCGGTGACATTTGCGGACACAAAATGGTATATCCATCCTGACGCATTTCTTCTGTAAAAAGAACCCGCTGCAGAGCAGCAGAATGAATCTTGCGTTCATGACTGTTCTGTTCACGTACCCGGATAGCGGCAAGCAGAGAGCGTACACGAATTCTGGCACTTCCCAGACTGTTTACTTCATCAATTTTCAGGCAGGTATATATTTTGTCTGAGCCGGATAAAATGTCATTTACCTGATCTGTGGTAACGGCGTCCAGGCCGCATCCGAAGGAATTTAGCTGAATCAGGTCAAGGTCATCGCGGGTTCGGATATAGCTTGCTGCAGCATATAATCTGGAATGATACATCCACTGATCGGAAACGATCAGGGGGCGTTCCGGTTTTCCCAGGTGAGAGATAGAATCCTCAGTCAGAACAGCAACACCATAGGAACAGATCATATCAGGAATGCCGTGATTGATTTCCGGGTCAATATGATAGGGGCGTCCGGCCAGAACGATACCATGTTTGTGATTTTCTTTCAGCCAGCGCAGTGTTTCTTCTCCCTTTTGTTCAATATCAAGGCGGGCAGCGGACATTTCATCCCAACCGGCGGAAGCGGCATGCATGATCTCAGATGCCGGAATTTCTGTAAATTCCTTCACGAGCGCCTGCGTCGCCGTTTGCAGATTGGTAAAAGCCATAAACGGATTACGGAACTTTATTTTTCCGCTTGTAATGGCATCCACATTGTTACGGATATTTTCGGAATAGGAAGTTACGATAGGGCAGTTATAGTGATTTGTAGCACCAGGTACCTCATCCCGTTCATAGAAAAGAGCAGGATAGAAGATAAAGTCAACACCCTGCCGGATCAGCCATTCAATATGTCCATGTGAAAGCTTGGCAGGATAGCATTCTGACTCACTCGGAATACTGTCGATTCCCATTTCATAGAGCTGATGTGTGGAACGTGGAGATAATACCACACGGTATCCCAGCTTTGTAAAGAAAGTATACCAGAACGGATAGTTTTCATAAAAGTTCAGAACTCTTGGGATACCGACTGTACCGCGGACTGCTTTATCTTCAGACAAAGGTTCATATCCAAAGAGTCTTTTATATTTGTAATCAAACAGATTTGGAACATTATCCGCATTCTTAACTTTACCAAGACCGCGTTCACAACGGTTTCCGGAGATATGTTGACGACCTCCGGTGAATTTGCTGACAGTAAGGCGGCAATGGTTCGTACAGCCCTGGCAGATTGCCATGCTGGTGCTGTATTCCAGATGATTGATCTGGTCGATACTGAGCATACTGGTCTGATAGGACTTGTTTTCCATAAAACGGTCCCGTGCAATCAGGGCAGCACCAAATGCTCCCATGATACCGGCGATGTCGGGACGGATTACTTCAACGCCTGCAATCTGTTCAAAGCTTCTGAGAACGGCATCATTATAGAAAGTGCCACCCTGCACAACAATGTTTTTGCCTAGTTCTTTTGCATCGGAAACTTTTATGACCTTGAAAAGTGCATTCTTAATAACAGAATAGGCAAGGCCTGCAGAAATATCGGCAACTTCGGCACCTTCTTTCTGTGCCTGTTTTACTTTTGAGTTCATGAATACAGTACAGCGTGTTCCCAGATCAATCGGATGCTTGGCAAATAAAGCGGCCTTTGCAAAATCCTGCACACTGAAATTGAGAGATTTGGCAAAAGTTTCAATAAAGGAACCGCATCCTGAGGAGCAGGCTTCATTGAGTTGTACGCTGTCAACGGCATTGTTGCGGATACGGATGCATTTCATATCCTGACCGCCAATATCCAGGATGCAATCTACCTGTGGGTCAAAAAAGGCTGCAGCATTATAATGCGCAATGGTTTCAACTTCCCCGTCATCCAGCATTAAAGCGGATTTCAGAAGCGCTTCTCCATAACCGGTTGAACATGCTCTTGCAATATGGACATCCTGCGGCATCAGGGAAAAAATTTCCTGCAGTGAATGAATTGCCGTTTTAAGGGGGCTTCCGTTGTTACTGGAATAAAAAGAATACAGAAGATCACCGTTTTCGCTGACAAGAGCGCATTTGGTCGTGGTACTTCCGGCATCGATTCCCAGGAAAGCATTGCCATGATACGTATTCAAAAGTGCTGTTTTTACCTTATACTGATCCTGACGGCCACGGAAAGCTTCATAGTCCTCTTTGGTCGGGAAAAGCGGATCCATTCGTGCAACTTCAAATTCCATATGGATTTTATGAGACAGTTTTTCAACCATTTCATCCATTGTATAGTGAATGTCTTCTTTGGCATTCATGGCAGAACCCATAGCTGCAAATAAATGCGAATTCTCGGTATTGATTGTGTGTTCCTCATCCAGTTTAAGTGTTCGGATGAATGCAACTTCCAGTTCTGAAAGAAAGTGAAGCGGACCACCCAGAAAGGCAACATGTCCGCGAATCGGTTTACCGCAGGCAAGACCGCTGATGGTCTGATTGACTACAGCCTGAAAAATAGAGGCTGCAAGATCTTCCTTTGTGGCGCCTTCATTGATCAGCGGTTGAATATCGGATTTTGCAAATACACCGCAGCGCGCGGCAATGGTATATAAGGAGTGATAATTTTTGGCATACGCATTCAGACCGGAAGCATCTGTCTGCAGAAGGGATGCCATCTGGTCGATAAAAGAACCGGTTCCGCCTGCGCAGATACCGTTCATACGCTGTTCTACGTTTCCGTCTTCAAAATAAATAATTTTGGCATCTTCACCGCCAAGCTCTATCGCAACGTCTGTCTGCGGAGCCCGTTCTTTGAGTGCAGTTGATACAGCAATTACTTCCTGTTCAAACGGAACAGCAAGATGTTTGGCAAGCGTCAGACCGCCCGATCCTGTAATGACAGGGTGCAGGATAATATTTCCTGTCTTCGCCTGTGCCTCAACGAGCAGATCGGAAAGTGTTTCACGGATGTTGGCAAAATGACGCCTGTAATCAGCAAAAATGATCTGGTGCTGTGCGTCAAGAAGTACAATTTTAACAGTGGTGGAACCAATATCAATACCCAGTGTATAATCTTTGGAAATCATAAATTTAACCTCATTCTTTACATAAAAGCAGGAATCTTTCTTATTAAAAGAAAACATCTGTTTGGCATACCGGATTATTATAAAGCAAGGGTGGGCAAATTGCAACGGACATCATTTGCAATCCGGGGTACAAAGTGGTAGAGGTGTATCCGCCACATGAATAGATGTAAAATCCTGCTTATGAATGCAGGCATTCAGCGCATGATTTTACTTAATTCGCGTAAGTCTGACAATAGGCCACGAGCCATGCAGGTTCGGAATTTGCATGGCAAATCCCTCACTGTGGCGTATCCGCCACATGAATAGATATAAAATCATGCTTATGAATGCAGGCATTCAGCGCATGATTTTACGTAATTCGCGTAAGTCTGATAATAGGCCACGAGCCATGCAGGTTCGGAATTTGCATGGCAAATCCCTCACTGTGGCGTATCCGCCACATGAATAGATGTAAAATCNTGCTTATGAATGCAGGCATTCAGCGCATGATTTTACTTAATTCGCGTAAGTCTGATAATAGGCCACGAGCCATGCATGTTCGGAATTTGCATGGCAAATCCCTCACTGTGGCGTATCCGCCACATGAATAGATGTAAAATCATGCTTATGAATGCAGGCATTCAATGCATGATTTTACATCTATTCGCATGGCTCTGAATCATAAACACTTTCTTAAATCCTTGTGAAAAAAGGTGACTCTGGTTTACAAGCGCTTTGCCGAATGTTAGAATTACACAGTAAAGATAAAGAAAGACATCAAAGGTAAACAATATGCTGAATAAATTGGAACGTAAATTTGGTAAATATGCAATTTCAAATCTCACACTTAAGCTTTTGATTCTGTATGCGATCGGTTATGTACTGCGCTATGTGGCGGGAAACAGTTCGATATATACTGCAATTCTTTTGTCACCGGCACATGTGATCCATCAGTTTCAGATCTGGCGTCTTTTTTCGTGGGTGCTTGTTTCTCCCAATATGACGCTGGTATCCTTTTTGATCACGGCAGTTTTTTTCTATTATCCGATTGGGAGAAAGATGGAATCGGTATGGGGAGATTTCCGTTATAATCTGTATTTGTTTTCAGGCCTTTTATTCACCCTGATCGGTGCATTTCTTCTGTATGGATTCTATGCAGTCACAGATCCTGCCAATCTTGCATATTATAATCTGACGATTGCGGCTAACTTTACACCGTATTATGTTACAATGTCCATATTTTTTGCATATGCTGCAACCTTCCCGGAAGATATGGTTCTTCTGATGTTCATTGTACCGCTTAAGATGAAATATCTGGGAATCATATACGGAGCGTTTCTTGCATATGAGTTCTTTATGGGAACGACGGTTACGAAGGTTGTTATTATTGTATCTGTTCTGAACTTCATTTTGTACTGGATCATAGCGGATCGCACCAATATCTGGCGTATGAGACCCAAAGAGGTCAAGCGCAGAAAGACTTATCAGAAAGCAGTACAGATAACCCCACCCGGAATGCCCAGGCACAGATGTACCATATGTGGAAGAACAGAGTTGGATGATCCCAATCTGGAATTCCGGTATTGCTCGAAATGTTCGGGAAGTCATGAGTATTGTCAGGATCATCTTTTTACCCATGTACATATTAAGTAGTGTATGTCGGTGTTAATTTTACACAGAAACAATATTGCAGGAAAGAACTGAGGATAGCAGATTGGACAATAAGGAAAAAGAATTTGCGCAGAATCTTGAGAAAGTGACCCGTCTCGCGCGTGAACAGAAAAATGTGATTTCAAAGCAGCAGGTAGATGATGCTTTTGCAGAACTTGAGTTGAACGAGACGCAGATGCAGCAGATATTTGACTATCTCAAGAAACATAACATCGGAATAGATGAACAGGTTGATCCACAGGAGTATCTGACAAGAGAAGAAAACGATTATCTGAATGAATATATCGAAAGCCTGAAGGAATTGCCGGGAGCTACTGATGCAGAAAAAGAAGGAATAACCATTTCAGCAATGTCAGGGGATAAAAGTGCACAGAACCGTCTGATCGAAATTTATCTTCCGATGGTAACCGATATTGCCAAAATCTATGCGGAACAGGGCGTTTATCTCGAAGATCTGATCGGAGAAGGGAATGAGGCGCTGACAAGAGGCGTAAGGTTGCTCAATGCGATGGAAAGTCCTTCTGAAGCAGATGCTTTTCTCAGTAAGATGATGATGGATGCAATGGAAGAAGCAATTGCAGAGAATCTGGATGAGGATGCAAGAGGCGATAAGATAATAAAAAAAGTCCAGGAGGTCGCAGATCGCGCAGGTGAAATGGCACTTGAAATGCGCCGTAAGGTTACCGTTGCGGAATTGATGGAAGAGACAGGCTGGAAAAAGGAAAAGATCATGGAAGCGATTAAGCTCAGCGGAAATGCAATTGAAGATATTGATTTATCAGAAAACGGACCGTTGTAAAATGAAGAAGTCAACAGCGAGGTAAAATTTTTTTTTGAAATGATTGTATGAATAAAGTGACTGCCTGCAGATGTTTTTTATCTGCAGGCAGTTTTTCTGATTAAAGAAGTTTTAACTAAAAAAACCAATGTAATTCAATTGCAAAAAAAGTAAAGTAAAATTATACTGAATAAAGTTACTGCAGAAAAGAGATATGGTTTGAACCATATAAATTAATCGGAGGCTTTATGAATATTTCTTATCTTGAAAAGTACAGGATTTTTAAACTTGATACGCCCCACTGCAGCTATTGCATGGCAGTTACGGATGACGAAAAATTTCTGACACATGTTTATTTTGGAAGCAAAATCAGCGAAGATGATCTGACCTATCTGCTCAGAACAGATGAGATGCCATTTGTCCCATCCCAAAACGGCAGAGACAGAGGAGCATTTCTGGACTCCTGCCCGATGGAATATCCTGGAAATGGCGTTGGAGATTATCGTGAAAGTGCAGTCTGTGTAGCAGATAAAAATGGAAACAGTGCAGTACAGTTTTATTATACGGGACATAGAATTCTGAAAGGTAAAAAGAAACTGGAAGGACTTCCGGCAACTTTTGCAGATGATAACGGCAGTATGACACTTGAAATTGATGTGGAAGATCCGGTATTGCATCTTAAAGCGGTTCTTTCCTATTCAGTTTTTGAAGAACTGGATGTGGTAACGAGATCTGTACAGATCATCAATGAAGCTTCTGAACCGATTTTTTTGACCAAGATCATGTCATTGTCGTTGGATATGGATCAGACTGATTATCAGCTTCTGACTTTGCATGGTGCATGGGGCAGAGAACGTCAGATGGATTATCGGCAGATTGGATATGGACGGACAAATGTGGGATCTGTCCGTGGAGAGACTTCTCATCAGGAACATCCCTTTATCGGACTTGTTTCAGAGAAGGCATCACAGGAAAGCGGCGCAGTATATGGCTTCCATTTTGTTTATTCCGGTAATTTCCTGGCACAGGTGGAGAGAAGTCAGTTTGACAGTCTCAGAGTCAGTATGGGAATTCATCCGGATCAGTTCCGCTATTGTCTGGAAAGCGGAGCAGTTTTTCAGGCACCGGAGGTGGTCTGTGTTTATTCCGGGCAGGGACTTGGCGGTATGACACGTACATTCCATGATTTGTACAGAAATCATCTGATCCGCAGTCCATACAAAGACAGAAAGCGTCCGATTCTGATCAATAACTGGGAAGCAACCTATTTTGATTTTGATACGGATAAGCTGATTGCAATTGCAAAAGAAGCACAAAAAGACGGTATTGAAATGCTGGTCATGGATGACGGCTGGTTTGGGCGCAGAAATGATGATAATGTCAGTCTCGGAGACTGGCAGGTAAATGAAGACAAGTTGAAGGGCGGATTAAAACATCTGGTAGACGAGGTTAACAAAATCGGATTGAAATTCGGTATCTGGTTCGAGCCGGAAATGATATCACCTGATTCGGATCTTTACAGAAAACATCCGGACTGGGCAATTGCAGTTCCTGAGCGTACACCCTGCCGTATGAGAAATCAGTATGTACTGGATCTGTCCAGACAGGAAGTCAGAGAATATGTGTATGAATCTGTTGCAGTCATTCTGCGCAGTACCAATATCGCCTATGTCAAATGGGATATGAACAGGCAGCTGTCTGATCTGGGAAGTGCTTTTCTTGGCAAGCAGAATCAGGGAGAACTTTGCCACAGATATATGCTTGGTGTATATGAACTGCAGGAGAGACTGATCACGGAGTTCCCGGAACTACTGCTTGAGAACTGTTCAGGCGGAGGTGCGCGGTTTGATCCCGGAATGCTTTATTACAGTCCCCAGATCTGGTGCTCAGATGATGCGGATGCGATTGAAAGACTTTCCATTCAGGAAGGAACTTCTTTACTGTTTCCGCTTTCAACCATGGGAGCGCATGTTTCGGATTGTCCCAATCATACCGTGGGGCGTGTTACCCCATTTGCGACAAGAGGGAATGTTGCACTTGCCGGAACCTTCGGGTATGAACTGGATATTACCAGAATCGCACAGACAGATCGTCAGCAGATTCCGGGACAGGTTGCACTTTATCACAAATACAATGATCTGGTTCGTTCGGGTGATTATTACCGGATTGCGTCCTATCGGGACAATCACCTCTATGACTGCTACAGCATAGTTGCAAAAGATCAATCCGAAGCACTGGTTACCTTTGTGCAGGTGCTTGGCAGACCGAATATGCACAGCAGAAGAGTCAGTATACCCGGACTGGATTTGCAGAAGAAGTACAGAATAGAGGGAACAGATATTGTTTTGCACGGAGATACACTCCTACATGCAGGACTGCAGATTCCGAATATGTGGGGAGATTATCAGTCGGCGTTGTTTCATCTTGTTGCGGAAAAGTAATATTGATCGTGGGGGGAGAAGACTGCTGCTGCGCACAGTCGGAAAAAACAGTGATTCAAAAATAACAGTCGCAGCATGAGGTGGATAATGGCAAAAGCAGTAAGACTATCCGATATTGCCAAAAAAATGAATGTAAGTACCGTAACCGTTTCGAAAGCACTTTCCGGTCAGAAAGGTGTAAGTGAGGAAGTACGGGAACAAATCAAAAAAACGGCGGATGCAATGGGATATGTTCCGCTTATGGCGAGAAAAGTCAGAGAAAGTAAGAAAAGTTACAATATTGGGGTATTGATTTCCGAGCGTTTTCTTGATAAATATTCTTCTTTTTATGCACAGATGCATCAAAAAGTGGCGGCGGAAACAATTCTCAGTGAAAGTTTTACCATTTTCGAAGAAATCACAATGGAAATGGAAGAATCCATGACCATGCCCAGAATACTGGCGGAGAAAAAGGCTGATGGATATATTGTGATCGGAAGACTCAGCGATGCGTATCTCAAGACATTACAGAATGCAGGACGGGTTCCGTCCATGTACCTTGATTTTACCGTTGACAAAAGAGATTCGGACTGTGTTATTTCTGATAGTTATTATGGGGCATATTCACTGACGAATTATCTCTTTGAAAAAGGACATCGCAGTATTGCCTTTGTCGGAACCGTTCTGTCCACAGGCTCCATTACAGACCGCTATCTCGGGTATACAAAAGCCATGCTGGAACATAACATTCCGATTCGAAAGGAATGGATCATTGCAGACAGAGATCTGGAAAGAGGAGAAATGGACCCGGAGAAATTTTTTGTTCTGCCGCAGGAACTTCCGACCGCTTTTGTCTGCAACTCGGATCTTACAGCCAGCGTGCTGATTCGCAAGCTGGAGGAAAGAGGTTTGCGGGTTCCGCAGGATGTTTCTGTGACCGGATATGATAATTTTCTGTATCCTGGTTTATGTGATGTAGATATTACGACCTATGAAGTGGATATGCGTGAAATGGCCAAAAAGGCGGTACGAAACCTGATACACAAAATTAATGGAGAGAATTACCGCAAAGGAGTTCTGATTGTGGAAGGGCATCTGGTAGAAAAAGGAAGTGTCAGCCAGAGAGAATAATGCATTATGCTGTTAAGATGTCTTATTTCACATTACAGGAAGGGTGACAATAAAACAGGCTCCTGTTCGGGAGTAGAACCTACTGATATGACAGCCTGATGCAAATCGAGAAATTTCTTTACCATGGTAAGTCCATTGTCTTCACAGGTTTGGGAAGAATCATCCTGGTAGAATTCATTAAAATTGTGCAGTTGTGTTTCTGCATCTATTCCGAAACCATGATCCATACTTCGGATAAAAACCAATGGTTACCCATAAAAATCACAATCTGAAAGCTCTGCGTAAAAGCAGAGCTTTTTTTCTGCTATTTTTTATCTGTTAGGGGAAATTGTGAATGAAATCTTTACGTAACAGTTCGGTACTGCAATATATGGTTTTTCTGAAAGTATTTTATCAGGAAAATCTATACATTACTTTTTTAAGTAATTAATTCACAAAAACAGAAATATTAATCTGTTAAAAAGAACTAAAATGTATATTTTTATTAAACTAATTAGCTAAAAAACATTGACTTTAACTATAAAATAAATATACTTAAAAATAGCTCAAAAAAAGAAATATGTTAATTAAATTAACTAAAACAGGAGGGTAACAATGAAAAAGAAAAAGGTACTTGCAGTATTACTGTCAACCGTAATGGTTGCCAGCATGACAGCGTGTGGTTCTTCTTCAAAATCAGATACCACAGCATCTGCGAATGCATCATCAGAGGAAACGGCACAGGCAGAAGTAAGTGCAACAGATGCGTCTGCAGAAGCTGCAGAATCAGAAAGTACAGATGGTCTGAGCTATGCAGGAATCAAATTGGGTCAGGACTATACGGATCTGAAAGCTACCATTACAATGTTTAATCACAGAACAGATATGGATTCTGATGATTACGGCGGAAAGAACTGGAAGTCATATCTTGCTGATTTTAATAAAGAGTACCCAAACATTACAGTCAAGATCACAACAGATACAAATTATGCTGACGACGCACTGACACATCTGCAGTCCGGTAATTATGAAACGATCACAATGATTCCCGCTGTAGACAAGGCTGATCTTTCCACTTATTTTCTTTCCTATGGTGATCTGGAGACAATGAAGACACAGATCAATTATGCGACAACATGGGAGTATGATGATCAGGTATATGGTGTACCCTCTACTGCAACTACACAGGGAATCGTATACAACAAGAAAGTATTTCAGGATGCCGGAATTACGGAACTTCCCAAGACTCCGGAAGATTTTATTGCAGACCTGCAGTTAATTAAAGATAAGACAGATGCAATCCCGATGTATACAAACTATGCAGCAGGCTGGACAATGGGTGCATGGGATGCTTATATCGGAAATAATGCTACAGGTGACAATACATACATGAATCAGAAACTGGTTCATACAAAAGATCCGTTCCAGAATTATAACGATGATACACATGCCTATGCAGTATATAAGACACTGTATGACGCTGTGAACAAGGGGCTGACAGAAGATGACTACACAACAACCGACTGGGAAGGCTGCAAAGCGATGCTCAACAGTGGAAAAATCGGATGTATGGCACTTGGTTCATGGGCTTATCCGCAAATGGAAGCAGCTGGTAAAAATGCATCAGATGTTGCTTATATGCCATTTCCAATCACAGTAAACGGAAAGCAGTATGCAAGCGCAGGTGCCGATTATTCATATGGTATCAATGTGAATGCAACAGATGATGAAAAAGCGGCAGCAATGGTATTTGTAAAGTGGATGACTGAGGAATCAGGATTCTCCTACAACGAAGATGGTCTTCCGGTTAAAGCAGGAGATACCAAGACAAAACTTGCATTTGACGGTGTTACGTTCCTGACAGATGAACCGGCAAAAGATGGAGAAGAAGATTATCTGAATGAAATGAATTCAGAATCTGAACTGAACATCAATGCAGGTGGAAACGAGAAAGTTCAAAAGATCATTGAACATGCAGCAAATAAGGATGAATCGTTTGATGACATTATGGGTGAATGGAATAAAGCCTGGGATGATGCACAACAGACAAATAATATTTCTGTAGATTACTGATCAAAAGAGATTTGCAGGCAAAAGGCTATGGCGGGCCGGGGCGAAGTCATCCCCGGCCCGATTTATGAGTAAGCGTATAAATGTTTTTGGCTTCAGTACAAGGCAAAACCGGAGGAACCAGATATGGCAGAGATAGTCCAGCAAAAAGAAAATCAGAAAAGAACAGCCTTTGGAAAATGGATCAAAAGCAGACAGGGGCAGCAGCTTCTGATTATTGTTGCTTTTATGATCATACCGATTGCGCTGCTGATAATATTTACCTACTTTCCATTTGGAGAGATGGTGAAATTCAGTTTTTATAAAATGAAATATACGACGCCGGTAGATAAGAGAAAATTTGTCGGTTTACAGAACTATATTGATGTATTCAGAAGAGATGACTGTTTTGGAGCGTTGAAACTGAGTCTGTATTATATGGTCGGAGCAGTGATACAGTTGGTACTTGCTTTATATATGGCAACGATTTTGAGTTTTAAAGTAAAGGGTGGAAATTTCTTTAAAGGATTGATGTTCTTTCCCTTTCTGATTAATGGTATTGCAATTGGATTTATTTTTAAATTTTTCTATACCAGAGGATTTGTTTTTGATTCGATTCTGACATGGTGTGGATTTAATCCGGAAAATCTTCCGTACTGGCTCAAAGATCAGGCGGTTAATAACTGGGCGCTTGTCGCAACAAGTGTCTGGCGCTATTTTGGACAGAATATGGTCCTGTTTGTAGGGGCAATCATGTCGGTAGATGCTGAACTGTATGAAGCAGCAGAACTGGACGGCGCAAATAAATGGCAGATATTCAAAGCGATTATTCTGCCAAGTATCAAAACAATCGTGACATTAAATGTGATCTTGTCCATTACAGGATCGTTAAGTGCATTTGAGCAGCCTTATGTCATAACCAGTGGTGCGAACGGAACCGGAACCTATTTTGTAATCATGAATGATATTGCACATACGAGCCAGAAAGTCGGACTTGCATGCGCGATGGCGGTTGTATTATTGCTGATTATATTTGCATGTACGATTCTGCAGAAATTGTTTTTTAAATATATTTTCCGCGATGCAGAATCTGAGGATGAATCGTATCGGGCAAAGCATGCAAGGCTAAAAGCGCAGAAGGAAGCATTAAAACTGGAAAAGAAAGGAACTTTGAAAATATGAGTACAGTACAGAAGGTCAAACTCAGAAAGCCTCAACAGAAGTATACACCGCTGGGAATTTTATGGCTGTTCGTTGAATATGCATCTCTTCTTTTCTTTGGTTTCTGGGCGGTTATTCCTGTAATATCCTGTTTCATTACGGCATTCAAGACATCTGAGGAATATCAGCAGACCAGTGTGATGTCTCTTCCGCAGAACTGGCTGAATTTCAGTAATTTTGCAAAAGCTTATACAACTGCTAATATGGGGCGTGCCTTTTTGAATTCCTTTATCGTTATGATCTGCGTGCTTACGGTATCTGTCATCGTTGGTACACAGCTGGCATATGTTCTGACCAGATTTAAATTCCCGGGAAATCAGCTGATCCGTAACCTATATTTACTGGCGTCCCTTCTTCCGAGTGTTGCCATGCAGGTAACTGTTTATAAGATTATGTCAGGTTTTCACTTTGTGAATCATCTATATGGATATATTATAATGAGTTGTGGAACGGACGTTATTTCGATATATATTTTCATTCAGTTTATGGAAAATATTTCCACATCTCTGGATGAATCTGCTATTATAGATGGTGCAGGTTATTGGCAGATTTACTGGAAAATTCTGCTCCCGCTTTTAAAGCCTGCAGTGGTTACCGCCTGCATATTAAAAGGTGTTGGAGTTTATAATGAATACTATTGTGCCAATCTGTATTTGCAGAATAAAAATCTTCACACGATTGCAACGTCTCTTTATACATTTGTGGGACCTATGGGAAGTCAGTACAATCTGATCTGTGCAGGTGTGATCATTTCATTTCTTCCTGCACTGATTGTATTTCTGCTTTGCCAGAAACAGATTTACAGCGGTATTACACAGGGGGCAGTAAAGGGATAAGGAGAACGTGTTTTGGATAAAATACAAATGAAACAGGAAATCAAAGAACATCTTACAGAAAAACTGATTCCATTCTGGGAGAATCTGCGGGATGATACATACGGCGGATATTATGGCTGGCTGTCCTATGATCTGCAGCTGGATCGCAAGGCTGAAAAAGGATGCATCCTGAATAGCAGAATAACCTGGTTTTTTGCAAATGCATATACATTTCTGCAGGACCCGCAGCTTCTGGCAGAAGCAGAGCATGGTTATACCTTTTTAAAGGAACACTGCATAGACCTGAAAAATGGCGGTATATTCTGGTCTTTAAATTATGATGGGACACCGGCTGATACAACAAAACATACTTACAATCAGGCATTTTGTATCTATGCACTTGCATCCTATTATGAAGCATCAAAGGATCACGAGGCACTGGAACTTGCTGAACAGCTGTTTCATCTGATAGAGGACAAATGCCGGGATGAAGCAGGATATCTGGAAGCTTTTACCATTGATTTCAAACCGCAGTCGAATGAAAAACTTTCTGAAAACGGCGTCATTGCAGATAAGACGATGAATACGTTACTACATGTTTTTGAGGCATATACGGAATTGTATCGTGTTTCACACAATCCGGAAGTTGGAGAAAAGCTTGCATGGATCCTGGATCTTTTTGCAGATCAGATATACAATCCTTCACTTCACAGACAGGAAGTATTTTTTGACAGTAAGTATCATTCCATTCTGGATCTGCATTCTTATGGACATGATATCGAAACGAGCTGGCTGATCGACCGGGGAACAGAAATTCTGGGAGAAGAAAAATATAAAAACAAAATGGCACCCGTTACGATGGATCTGGCAAAGGAAATCCTGAAAGTGGCTTTTGACGGGCATTCTCTTGCAAATGAAAATGATCGCGGCAGGGTAAATAAAAATCGTATATGGTGGGTACAGGCAGAAACGGTGATCGGATTTCTGAATGCATGGCAGAAAGAACCTGAGCGCGATGAATTTTTAAATGCCAGCATTGCAACCTGGGAATTTATCAAAAAAAGTATGATAGACAAAAGAGAAGGATCCGAGTGGTTCTGGGAGGTCAACCCCGATGGAACACCGATTGCTGGCCGGCCGATTGTGGAACCCTGGAAATGTCCTTATCATAATGGCAGAATGTGTATAGAAGTCATAAAGAGACTTTCCTGATACAGTTGTGAAAATCAAAAAGAAAAAATAAGAAAAAATAAAAAAATAATATGAATAGAAAGGTGGCCATATGGTACATCCCAAGTATTATGAACGATGTGAAGAACAGAACAAACTGCTGGTACGAAAAAATGAAAAGACAGATTTTTATAACGGAATTTATGACCGGTATACATACCCGGTATTGACAAGGGAGCATATTCCGCTGACATGGAGATTTGATTTGGACAGTGAAACGAACCCGCATTTCATGGAACGACTTGGCGTGAACTGTGTGTTTAATTCCGGCGCAATCTATTTAAACGGGAAATATTATCTGGTGGCCAGAATAGAAGGAAATGACCGCAAATCATTTTTTGGTGTGGCAGAGAGTGAGAATGGCATAGATGGCTTTCATTTCTGGGATAAACCGATTCTCTTTGCAGATACCTGTCCGGAAGAGACCAATGTATATGATATGCGTCTGACACAGCACGAAGACGGATATATTTATGGCATTTTCTGCTCCGAAAGTAAAGACAGAACGAATGCGGATCTGTCAGCAGCAGTTGCAGCGGCCGGGATCGTACGTACGAAGGATCTGATTCACTGGGAGAGACTTGAGAATCTGAAAACACTGCATTCTCCGCAACAGCGCAATGTGGTTCTTCACCCTGAATTTGTGGATGGAAAATACGCTTTCTATACAAGACCTATGGATGATTTTATTGAGACAGGATCAGGCAGCGGGATTGGATTTGGACTTTGTGAGGATATCACACATGCAGTAATTGATGAAGAGAAGATGACCAGTCTTCGGAAGTATCATACAATTACAGAGGCCAAGAACGGAGCCGGTGCGGTACCGATCAAAACGGATCGCGGCTGGATTCATGTGGCACATGGCGTACGTAACACAGCAGCAGGTCTTCGTTATGTCCTGTACTGTTTTGCAACGGATCTGGCAGACCCGACAAAAGTGATCGCACAGCCCTCCGGAATGTTTCTTGGGCCAAGAGGGGATGAGCGTGTGGGGGATGTCAGCAATGTCGTGTTTACAAACGGCGCCATTGTAAATGAAAGAAATGAAGTCTATATCTACTATGCATCTTCCGATACGCGGCTTCATGTTGCGACAACGACAGTTGAAAAACTGACGGATTATGTATTTCATACACCGCAGGATCCGGGAAGATCAGTGGAGTGTGTTGCACAAAGATGTGACCTGATCGATCATAATCTTGCGCTTCTGGCAAAAGAAAAGAACAGATAAGAAATTTTTTTCATATTAATATTTCACGGGGAGAAAATGTATGAGCAAATATAAAATGATCAGTCCTGCAGTACCGAATATGCCATGGCAGGAACAGCCGGAAAATTTATCCGGTGCACCGATCTGGAGATACAATGATAATCCGATCATCGGAAGGAATCCGATTCCGGGAGTTGCACGGATATTCAACAGCGCGGTTATACCATATGAAGGCAAATTTATCGGTGTATTTCGTGGTGAACAGACAAACGGCATACCATATATTTATATGGGCAGAAGTGAAGATGCGATTCATTGGGAATTTGATCAGAATAAGATTCCGTTTGTGGATGAAGACGGACAGCCGTTTATGCCAAGATACGCATATGATCCGCGTCTTGTAAAAGTGGAGGATGCCTATTATATTATCTGGTGCCAGGATTTTTATGGTGCATCCATCGGAATGGCCAGAACAACAGATTTCAAAAAATTTGTCAGACTCGAGAATCCTTTTATACCCTATAACAGGAATGCAGTTCTTTTCCCCCGTAAAATCGGTGGAAATTATGTAATGATGTCAAGACCTTCCGACAGCGGACATACACCTTTTGGAGATATCTTTATTTCGGAAAGTCCGGATATGGTTTACTGGGGCAAACACCGTCATCTGATGGGAAAAGGAAATGAATGGTGGGAGTCTGTGAAGATCGGAGGAGGTGCAGCACCGATTGAGACATCTGAAGGATGGCTGCTGTTCTATCATGGAGTGAGCAGTACCTGTAATGGCTTTGTTTATTCAATCGGCGGTGCAATCCTTGATATTGATCAGCCAAGTGTTGTAAAATACAGATGTGAGAACTTTCTTCTGACGCCTGAGCAGTGGTATGAAGAGCGAGGATTTGTTCCGAATGTATGCTTCCCATGTGCTACGATACATGACTCTGAAAGTGGCAGAATTGCCGTTTATTACGGAGCGGCAGACAGTTATGTGGGACTTGCATTTACGACAGTCGATCAGGTCATTGATTATATCAGGGAGCACAGTGTTACCTGTGAAATGGATACGGAGATCGGAAAGCGCTGATCTGCCGGATGGAGTGTCAGACTGGAATAAAAAAGAAACGGTTTATATCAGGCTTTGTGTCATACGGCATGAAGCCTGTATTTATTAGAACGGATAGCATTTTTTAGTGATGATACAAGACAAAATACGGAGAAAAGAAATCATGGAATATCAGATCAGTTATGAACATGCGGTCAGTAACCGTGGTAATCTGGAGAGAATGAAAAAACTGATGCAGAGGGCGGCGGCAGGAGAGAGCCTGACAATCGGGTTCCTTGGAGGTTCCATTACACAGGGCTCACTTGCAAGTACTGCAAGGTTATGCTATGCATATCATGTATATGAATGGTGGTGCAGGGCGTTTCCAAAGGCGCAGTTTACCTATCTCAATGCCGGAATCGGGGCAACGGATTCGCAGTTTGGATGTGCACGCGTACAGGAGGATTTGCTGGCCTTGCATCCGGATTTTGTTATTGTAGAGTTCTCTGTCAATGATGAACCGAGTGAACATTATATGGAAACTTATGAAGGACTGATCCGGAATATCCTTTCAGATGAAAAGAAACCTGCTTTGATGCTGGTACATAATGTTTTCTATGACAGCGGCAAAAATGCACAGCTTTATCACAGCAGAATCGGCAGATATTATGATTTGCCTTCTGTCAGTATGCAGAGTACAATTTATCCGGAAGTTTTATCAGGGAGAATCCCTAACAGGGATATCACACCGGACGATCTGCATCCAAATGATGCCGGGCATATACTGGTTGCTTCGGTAATCACATTTTATCTTGCACAGATACAGGAACAGATGATGCAGCAGGAAGATCCTGAGCAGAAATTGCCGGTGCCGCTTACGCAGAACGGATATGAAGATTCTGTCAGATATCGTAATATGGATTTAGGTTGTCAGCCGATACTACATGGATTTCTTCCGGATATGATTAAACAGACCGAAATAACAGACATATTCCGAAACGGATGGACGGCAGCCGCACAGGGTGATTCCATTCACTTTGCAATCAGGGCGTCTTCCATTGCAGTGCAGTACCGCAAAACAATTGCACTTCCGGCGCCTGTGGCAGAGCTGATTCTTGATCAGGATGAGCAGCATCCGTTTGTTCTGGATGCAAATTTTGATGAAGCATGGGGAGATAAACTGCAGATGGATACGATTCTTGACCATGGAGAAAATTGTCTGCATACAATTGACATCAGAATCAGTCAGACACATGTAAATGATCAGAAACCGTTTTATCTTGTTTCTGTCATCGCATCAGGAAATAAAGAGTACAAATTTTCCTGATCACAGATAAGGAATTTCGTGCGCAGTTTTCACATCATGCGCTTTTGTCAGAAATCAGGTATGGAGGGAAAAATGTTCAAAGATGATTTTATATGGGGCGTAGCCTGCAGTGCATACCAATACGAAGGAAGAGATCCGCAGGATGGAGCAGGCGAATGCATGTGGGATACCTTCTGTAAAAGCGGTAGGGTATATGAGCAGCAGAATGCAGAAGTTACCTGTGACGGAATTCACAGATATCCGGAAGATTTCAGGCTGATGGGACTTTTGGGAATTAAGGCATATCGTTTTTCCATCAGTTGGAGCAGAATTCTTCCAAATGGTACGGGAGAAGTGAACCCGAAAGGAATCGCACTGTACCGGGATATGCTAAAAGAGCTGCGTCAGAATGGTATCCGGCCATATATTACGTTATATCACTGGGAAATGCCGCAGGCGCTTTCTGTTCAGGGCGGCTGGATGAATCCGGAAAGCCCCCGCTGGTTTGGAGAATATGCGCGGATCGTAGCAGAGAATTTTGCTGATCTGTGCGATGATTTTATTACCATAAATGAGCCGCAGTGTTCCATTAATCTGGGATATCTGCGTGGGGTGCATGCACCCGGAATAAAGGTCAGTTTGTCAGAAACATTTCTGGCTGCGCATCATATTATGATGGCACATGGAATGGCTGTCATTGCACTGCGAAGGTATGCAGGCAGACCGATTCGTGTCGGATACAGTCCTACCTGCGGCGTGGCATATCCGGAAACAGATTCGGCTGCAGATGTGGATGCTGCCAAAAAAGTATATTTTGGATTTGATCAACCGATGGATAACTGGGCATGGAATGTTGCCTGGTTTTCGGATCCGGTCGTGTTGGGCAGATATCCGGAAGAAGGATTGCAGAAATTTGCAGAATTTCTGCCGGATATTACAGAGCAGGACATGGAACTGATCCATCAGCCAATTGATTTTCTGGGACAGAATATTTATAACGGATATGGGATCAGGGCAGGACTGGATGGTAAACCACAGTATGTGGACAGAGAAGTCGGCAGTTCACATACGGATACAGGCTGGCCGGTAACGCCGCAGTGCCTGTACTGGGCGGCCAGATTTTTGTATGAGCGTTATAAACTTCCGATTTATATTACGGAAAACGGAATGGCAGCAGCCGATGTGGTATCAGCGGACGGCAAAGTACATGATCCGGAACGAATCAATTTCCTGGACAGATATCTTGGTGAACTGCAAAAAGCAGCGGATGAGGGAATAGAACTTTGCGGCTATTTTCTGTGGAGCTTCCTGGATAATTTTGAATGGGATCAGGGATATTCCAAACGATTCGGAATCGTATACAATGATTATGTGACACAGAAACGGACAGTGAAAGATTCTGCATTCTGGTATCGCAAAATAATAGAAACAAATGGAGGACTTTTGAGTGTGAATACAAAACCGAGACAGGTTCTGTTTCTGCAGCCTGTTTTTACACATAATATCTGGGGCGGAACAAAGCTTAGAACGGAATTTGGATACGATATTGCAGGAAATGACATTGGTGAATGCTGGGGAATCGCAGCACATCCAAACGGAGATGTTACGGTAAAAAGCGGCGATTATCAGGGTATGCATTTGTCGGAAGTATGGGAAAACTATCCGGAACTGTTTGGAGCAGGAAAGGGAGAGCAGTTCCCGCTTCTGATCAAGATCATTGATGCAAAGGATGATCTGAGTATTCAGGTACATCCGGATGACAGCTATGCAGCACAGCATGAAAACGGTTCGCTTGGCAAAATGGAATGCTGGTATGTACTGGAATGTGAAGAAGGTTCCTCACTGGTGGTTGGCCATAATGCAGGAAACAGGCAGCAGCTTTGCGATATGATAGACGAGGGCAGATGGCAGGAACTGATCCGTGAAATTCCGATTCGCAAAGGGGATTTTGTACAGATAGATCCGGGAACCGTGCATGCAATCAAGGGTGGAATTTTGCTGTTGGAGACACAGCAGAGCAGTGATATCACTTACAGGCTTTATGATTATGATCGCCTGCAAAATGGCAAACCACGCCAGCTTCATCTGCAGCAGAGCAAAGATGTGATCACAGTTCCGGCACCTTCGGCAGAAGAAAGTGTCTTACATGATACGGTTACACTGGAACAGACACATTCGACGCCGGAACGAATCACCGACAGTGTCAGAAAACTGGAAAATTGTCAGTATTACAGTGTCTATCGGATCAATGTGAACGGAAGAATTTCGTTCATGCAGGATGCACCTTTTATCCTGATGACAGTTTCAGAAGGAAGCGGATTAGTAAACGGATCTGTATTAAAGAAAGGCGATTTCTTTATTTTACCGGCAGGGCTTGGGCAGGTTGAAATAGAGGGAAAATTGCAGCTCATTGCATCTTCTGTTCAGCCGATCGGTGCCTTCGCAGGATAAAGGTCTGTACGATACAAACAGTGAAATTGATGAAAAGATTTGAGAAGCCATCCTGAATTTGTGATTGAGGATGGCTTCTTTATAGAAAAATTTTATAAATGAAATCAGAATTATGATATGGATAGACTGGACAAATCATATTGAATCGTGGACAATAACATAGAATATGACAAACAGAAAATTGAGACGGACAGGAACAGGAGAACAATATGCTGATCAATCACGAGGAAGATTTCAAATATTGCATGCAGGATATGGAAAGAGATTATTTCGGTGCAAGATATACGTATCAGGAACTCATGCAGAACGAACTGGTACCCTTTAAATTCAAAACCATTATTGAAAGATATCTGGTCAGGGATATTGACCGTGACACCTCTCTGGAAAGTCATTTTTATCATATGACAAAGGAAAATCCCGAATATCGTGTATACAGGCAGCTGAAAGCCCGTGTACGTGTAACGCAGATAAAAAACAGAAAATCCAGTCAAACGGAATATACGGAAAAAGTATACACACTGGAGCAATTGACGGCTCTTTCTCAGGAGGAAAAGATGAAAAAAGGAATAGCGATACGGGAAATTATTCTGTCCAAACTGGCACTCTTTGCTTTTGCTGTCTGATTCCATGAACCGGAACGCACATGAATGTTCCGGATGAATTTAGTCAGGAGATTCCGATTCGGGACAATACATTGTCATTGATGAAAAAACATACTTGCTTTTCGGCTATCTCCATGATATATTGGCAGAGCGCACATTTTCTGTGCATTCAGCTTTGCAATCCGGCGATTCTGCCAAAAATTTCAGAGCAAAACAAAATACTTAATTGACAAACGGGGGCATTTGTTTTACTATAGATAAGAACAAATGTTCTACCGGAAGGGGAAAACAATGGAACGAGAAGAAAAACAAAAAGCATTGGATGCTGCTCTTGGGCAGATCGAAAAACAGTTTGGTAAGGGAGCTGTAATGAAGCTTGGTGACCCATCAAACGCAATGAGTGTTGAAACAATTCCGACCGGTTCTCTGAGCTTGGATATTGCACTTGGGCTTGGCGGGATTCCAAAAGGTCGAATCGTTGAAATATACGGACCGGAATCCAGCGGTAAAACGACCGTGACGCTTCATATGATTGCGGAAGTGCAGAAAAGAGGCGGTATTGCCGGATTTATTGATGCAGAACATGCACTTGACCCGGTATACGCAAAGAACATTGGTGTAGATATTGATAATCTGTATATTTCTCAACCGGACAGCGGAGAACAGGCACTTGAAATCACAGAGACCATGGTTCGTTCCGGTGCAATTGATATTGTTGTAGTCGATTCGGTTGCAGCACTTGTTCCCAAAGCCGAAATCGATGGTGAAATGGGTGATTCGCATGTAGGACTTCAGGCACGTCTGATGTCTCAGGCGCTTCGTAAACTGACAGCGGTCATCAGTAAGTCCAACTGTACGGTTGTCTTTATTAATCAGCTGCGTGAGAAGGTCGGAGTGATGTTTGGCAGTCCGGAAACAACAACAGGCGGTCGTGCACTCAAATTCTATTCTTCCGTACGACTGGATGTTCGCAGAATTGAACAGATCAAACAGAGCGGAGAAGTAATCGGAAACAGAACAAGAGTCAAAGTTGTAAAGAATAAGATTGCTCCGCCATTTAAGGAAGCAGAGTTTGATATTATGTTCGGTAAAGGAATCTCTTATACTGGTGATGTTCTTGATCTGGCAGCAAATTGCGATATTATTAATAAAAGCGGTGCATGGTATCAGTATGAAGGAGAGAAAATCGGACAGGGACGCGAGAATGCCAAGCAGTATCTGGAAGCGAATCAGGGGATTCTTGCTGAAGTAGATGAAAAGGTGCGTGAACACTATGCACTTCCGGAAGATGCTTATACGGCTCAGAAGGCTGCAGAAGCAAAGAAACAGGCAGGAGCAGCTGCAAAAGCAGCAGAGAAAGCTGAAAAAGCGGCAGAAAAGGCTACAAATGCTGCAGATGAAAAAATAAAGACTAAATAATATAAAATGCAAGTGATAGATAAAAGATGATCCATAAGTAAGAAAACAGGAAAGAGGGCTTATGGCCCTCTTTTCTGTTACATGACATTTATATATAAATTGTAGTCTGATATAAATTACCAAAGCAAAAGGCAGAGGCGGGTGACATATGATTGTATCAGAAATCGTTCCCTTTGATAAAAAAAGGAGCAAAATTTACCTGGATGAAGAGTATGCATTTCTTCTCTACAAGGGAGAAATCAGACAGTATTGCATGGAGCAGGGATCAGAGCTGTCAGAAGATGTCTATGAGGAAATCCTTTATACAGTCCTTCCCAAGAGAGCAAAACTGCGGGTCATGAATTTGTTACAGAAACAGGATTATACCGAGAAAAAACTGCGGGATAAACTGCACGATGGATGTTATCCGGAGAGATGTATCGATGAAGCGATTGAATATGTTAAATCTTATCATTATATTGATGACAGACGTTATGCAACTGATTATGTGCAATATTATATGAGCCTGCGCAGTCGGAATCGTATTGAAATGGATTTAATGAGAAAAGGGATCACGCGGGAACTGATTTCAGATGTAATGGCAGCGTGTTATGAATTTGCAGATCCCCAAATTGAGATAAGACAGGCAACAGAACTTTTGCATAAAAAGCATTACGATTCAAAAACAGCTGATATGAAAGAAAAGCAGAGAATCATGGGCTTTCTGTATCGCAAAGGGTTCTCTCAGGACGTGATTCACAAGGTTCTTTCTCTTGACATAACAATGGATTAAGCGTAAGATTGAATTGTTGTAAAATTGTATAAGAGGAAGACTGAAAAAGCCGTTCTATACAAAATATTGTACAATGAAAACTGAATAAGGAGGTGCTCCTGTAATGATTACTGTGATTGCAGTAGTAGCAACTCTTGTCATTTCTGTTCTGATATCGGTTACTGCAACAAATACTTACCATAAAAAAGTTGCGGATCAGAAGATCGGTAGTGCGGAAGAAAGGGCAAGAAAGATTATCGATGAAGCACTCAAATCTGTGGAAGACACCAAACGTGAAAAACTTCTGGAAGTGAAGGAAGAATCATTAAGAGCAAGAAACGACCTTGATAAAGAAGTACGTGAGCGCAGAGCGGAAGTACAGCGCTCTGAACGTAGGGTTCAGCAGAAAGAGGAAAATGTCGAGAAGAGATCTGATGCGATTGAAAAGAGAGAAACCGGGTTAAATGCACGTGAAGAGGCGCTTGCTAAGAAAAGTGCCGAGGTTGCGAAACTTAATGAACAGAGGTTACAGGAACTGGAAAAGATCTCAGGCTTAACCTCCGAACAGGCAAAGGAATATCTTTTAAAAATTGTTGAAGATGATGTGAAGCATGAATCAGCTCTTATGATCAAGAATATGGAGTCTGAGGCAAAAGAAGAAGCGGATAAGAGAGCAAAGGAAATTGTGGTAAATGCAATTCAGAGATGTTCTGCAGACCATGTGTCCGAGACAACCATATCCGTGGTACAGCTTCCAAATGATGAAATGAAAGGCAGAATTATCGGTAGAGAGGGAAGAAATATCAGAACTCTTGAAACGATGACCGGAGTTGATCTGATCATTGATGATACACCTGAAGCAGTTGTTATTTCAGGATTTGATCCGATCAGAAGAGAAGTTGCACGTATCGCTCTTGAAAAGCTGATTGTAGATGGACGAATCCATCCGGCCAGAATTGAAGAAATGGTTGAAAAAGCTCAGAAGGAAGTTGCGGCAAAGATCAAGGAAGAAGGAGAAAACGCTGCTATTGAAGCAGGCGTTCATGGACTTCATCCTGAAATTATTAAACTTCTTGGTAAGATGAAATTCAGAACAAGCTATGGACAGAATGCGCTTAAGCATTCCGTTGAAGTTGCACAGTTATGTGGACTGATGGCATCTGAACTGGGACTTGACGTGCGTGTTGCAAAACGTGCAGGCTTATTACATGATATTGGAAAATCTGTGGATCATGAGATGGAAGGTTCTCATATTCAGTTAGGTGTTGATATCTGTAAGAAGTATAAGGAATCTGCTGTAATAATTAATGCAGTTGAAGCACATCATGGTGATGTAGAGCCGACATCTTTGATTGCAGTTCTGGTACAGGCTGCCGATACAATTTCCGCAGCAAGACCTGGCGCAAGAAGAGAGACACTGGAGACTTATACAACAAGACTGAAACAGTTAGAAGATATTACGAACAGCTTTAAGGGAGTAGATCATTCCTTTGCAATCCAGGCGGGGCGTGAGGTCAGAGTAATGGTGGTTCCTGATCAAATCAGTGATGCGGACATGGTTATAATAGCACATGATATTTCCAAGAAAATTGAAGCGGAGATGGAATATCCGGGACAAATCAAGGTAAATGTTATTCGTGAAAGCAGAGCAACTGATTACGCAAAGTAATATGAAATCTGTTATAGGATAACGGACATGAGAGAAATAAGCGATTCAGAATTTGAAAACAATATGTTTTCGGTTCTGAATCGCTTTTTTTATTATAGAATCAGAATTTGAAAATATACAAATTGAGAAATAATTGCTTTGATCCTTTCACATGTTGTATTTGACAATTATGTTAGCAAATGCTAACATAATAATTACAGAGGGAATACAAGATAAGAAAACGAGGTTTATATGTCAAATATTGTTATTATTATAGTGATAGGTATAATTGCTCTTTTTGCAATAAAGGGAAGCGTGAGACATCTGAAAGGAGAAGGTTGCTGTGGTGGAAATTCTGATATGGAAGAGAATAAAAAGCTTGAAGAACCGGAAATTGGTAAAATGGTACTCAGAATTACAGGAATGAAATGTGAGCAATGCAAAAGGCGGATCGAACATGCAATCAATAGCCTGGATGGGGTTGCTGCAAAAGTGAATTTGCATAAAGAACAGGTAATTGTAAGGTACAGCAGACCTGTTACATTGCAGGAAATTAAAGAAAGAGTGGAACAGGTTGGATATGGTGTTAATGACTATATCTGAAAAAAAGTTTATCTATCTGAAAAAGTGCTTTTCTCATATAAAATTTCTAAATGTAACATTGGATACTTGATTTTTAAAGAAGTAGGCATAAAGTAAAATATGGAGTATGAACAGACATACGCAAAGGAAAGGGGTTGGATGATATGAACTATCTGGAAATTGAAAAAGTAACCGGACGTGAGATTCTTGATTCAAGAGGAAATCCTACAGTAGAAGCAGAAGTTACCCTTGTGGATGGTACAGTTGGCAGAGCATCGGCACCAAGTGGAGCGTCTACCGGAGAATTTGAGGCGCTTGAACTTCGGGATGGTGATAAAAACAGATATCTTGGTAAAGGAGTTACAAAGGCAGTTGCGAATATTAATATGGTCATCCGAAAGGCATTGATCGGAATGGATGCTTCTGACATTTATGCAGTTGACCGTGCCATGTTGGAGGCTGACGGAACAAAAGAGAAAACAAAACTTGGAGCAAATGCAATTCTTGCCGTATCAATTGCAGCTTGCAGGGCTGCAGCGCTTTCTCTGGATATTCCTCTTTATCGTTTCCTTGGTGGAACTGCAGGCAATCGTCTTCCTGTACCGATGATGAATATTGTAAACGGGGGTGTACATGCACCTTCATCAGGATTGGATGTACAGGAATTTATGATCATGCCGGTTGGTGCGCCCAGCTTCAAAGAAGCTTTGAGATGGTGTGCTGAGGTCTTCCATACACTGGCAGGAATCTTGAAAGAAAAGGGCCTTGCAACTTCTGTGGGAGATGAAGGTGGTTTTGCTCCTGCACTTGCTTCAGATGAAGAGGCAATTGAGACAATTCTGGAAGCGGTCAGAAAAGCAGGGTATCAACCCGGAAAAGACTTTATGATTGCTGTTGATGCGGCATCTTCCGAGTGGAAGACAGGGAAAAAAGGGGAATATAAACTTCCCAAGGCAGGAACGATATATACAGCAGATGATTTGATTGCACATTGGAAAAAGCTTGTAGAGAGATTCCCTATTATATCTTTAGAGGATGCTTTGGATGAAGAGGACTGGGAAGGATGGGAGAAACTTACAGCAGAATTGGGAGATAAAGTACAACTGGTAGGTGATGATCTGTTTGTAACCAATACAATTCGACTTGCAAAAGGAATATCGCTTGGATGTGGAAATTCCATTTTGATTAAACTGAATCAGATCGGATCCGTATCAGAAACGCTGGAGGCAATTAAAATGGCACATGAAGCAGGATATACAGCTATTGTGTCGCATCGTTCAGGTGAAACGGAAGATACAACAATTGCTGATCTTGCAGTTGCTATGAATACCTGTCAGATCAAGACCGGTGCTCCATCCCGTTCAGAGCGTGTTGCCAAGTATAATCAGCTCCTTCGGATAGAAGAGGAACTTGGAGATACTGCAGTGTATCCCGGCATGAAGGCTTTTCATGTAAGCAGATAAACATATGAAATAAAGATATCGGAAGAAATAAAAGAATTGATTTACAGAGTAGAAAAAAGGATGCACATCCGGTTTGTCAGATATTAACCGGATGTGCATCCTTTTGGTTTTGAAAAACAGCAGATGATAGATACGAAATATGTTTTCCGTTACAGTTTGCATTTTTGAGAGTGAAAATGTAATGATCGAATCACAGCATACTGATAAACAGACCGATATTAAGTGCAGTAACAATCAGAGCTACGATCCAGAGCACAATTTTAAGAACAGAAGAATTGGCGTATTTACCCATAACCTTTTTGGAGGAAGTAAGATAGATCTGTGTGAAGATCGTAATGGGTAATTGAATGCCAAGCAGCATCTGTGAATAAACAAGCCCGTCAAAGGGTGATTTGATCAGTAAAATAATAAGTGCAGCAGGGATCATGGTTATAAGAATTCCTGCTTTTGTATGGATGTCCTTGATATCATAAGGCTCGGAAAATATGCCGGCAAAAATACTTCCACCGGCCATACCTGCCGTAATACTGGATGAAATACCGGCAAAAAGAAGAGCAATAGCAAAGATAACAGATGCACCGCTTCCCAGAAGGGGTTTCAGCATCGAACCTGCTACTGCAAGATCATCTACTTTTTCACCTGCAGCAAAAAAAGTTGAGGCTGCCATCAGGATCATTGCACTGTTGATTGCCCACCCGATCAGCATGGAAAAAAGCGTATCAAGAAATTCAAAACTGAGTTGTTTCTTAATAACAGCCTCATCCTCCAGATTCCATTGACGACTTTGTATGATCTCGGAGTGAAGGAAGAGATTATGCGGCATGACAACGGCACCCAGAACGCTCATGATGACAGGCATGGAACCGGAGGGAAAAGAGGGAGTAACCCACCCTATTGCAGCAGAAGTCCAACTGATTTTGGCGACACAGATTTCAAAAAGAAAAGACAATCCGATTAAAGAAACAAAAGCAATAATAATTTTTTCGATTTTTTTGTATCCGTTTGAGAACTGACAAAGCAACACTACAAACAGGATGATCATGGATGCAAATTTAATCGGAATATGAAACAACATTTCAAGTGCAATGGCACCACCAAGGATTTCAGCAAGCGCAGTAGAAATGGATGCTCCCACTGCAGTTGCGAGAACTATATTTTTGATATGTTTATTCATATAGCGACTGGCCGCTTCTGACAGGCACAGTCCGGTTGCAATTCCCAAATGTGCGGCATTATGCTGCAGAATGATCAGCATGATAGTAGAAAGTGTTACCATCCAGAGAAGTGCGTAGCCATAATCAGAACCGGCAGCAATATTGGAGGCCCAGTTACCGGGATCGATGAATCCAACAGTAACCAAAAGCCCTGGACCAAGATATCTCAAAAATTTGAGTGCTTCCGATCTGCCGGAATGGTTGTCACTAAAAAAATTTTTCATAACAAATCTCCCTGTTTATTTAATTAATTCAAAGATGAATGTAACAGTAGTTATGGGAATATAGGCGTATACGGGCAAAAAAGACAATCTGAAAATATTTGAAATATCAGTTACAGATTCACATTAGCATTCCATACTATTTCATTGTATCGCACAAAAATATATAAAACAATATTTTTTGAGAACCATTTTCAAAATATAATCAAATAATATTGACAATCATTATCAATAATGTAATAATGCCTTTGGTTGTCAAAACCACACAATAATCATGGAAGGAGCTGAATGTGATGCCGCTTACAATGGTAAATCCAGGGGATATGGTTCAGGTTAAAAGAGTTGGTGGACTGGAGGAAACAAAAAGATTCTTGATAAATCTTGGTTTCACAGAGGGGGCAGATGTTACTGTTGTTAATGCAATCGATGGAAATATGATTGTAAAAGTACGCGACAGTCGTGTTGCAATCGGCCAGGATATGGCAAAAAAAATCATGGTTTAAACCGGTTTATATTGAAAACGGAAGGTTTGCTATTGCAAAAGTTGAAAACAGGAGAGATGCAGATATGAGAACACTCAAAGATGTGAAAATAGGGGAGTCCGTAACGGTTAAAAAGTTATCCGGAAACGACGGTGCACTCAAACGCAGAGTCATGGATATGGGGATTACAAAAGGCAGCACGGTATATATCAGAAAAGTGGCACCGCTTGGAGACCCGGTAGAAATTACAGTAAGAGGATATGAACTATCACTTCGTAAAGCAGATGCGCAGATCGTGGAAGTTGAGTAAGAAGCTGAACAGTAAATTGCGTGCAGTCATAGAGCGATAAACCCGCGACTGCTTTTTTATGAAGCAAATATTAGCAATAACTAACAAAAATAGATTAAAGAGGAGAATGAAAATGGCAGTAAGAATTGCACTTGCAGGAAATCCAAACTGCGGAAAAACCACAATGTTCAATGCACTTACAGGTACCAATCAGTATGTTGGTAACTGGCCTGGTGTAACAGTAGAAAAAAAAGAAGGAAAATGCAAAGGGAAGAAGGATGTCATAATAACAGATCTTCCGGGCGTTTATTCTCTTTCACCATATACACTGGAAGAGGTTGTCAGTAGGAATTATCTGCTCAGAGAGCGGCCGGAGGCAATTATCAACCTGGTGGATGGTACCAATATTGAACGAAATCTCTATCTGACTACTCAAATCCTTGAGCTTGGTATCCCGGTAGTAATTGCACTTAATATGATCGATGTGGTCAGAAGGAACGGAGATCAGATCAACACTTTGGAACTTGCCGGGAGAATGGGATGTGAGGTGGTTGAAACATCTGCACTCAAAGGAACGGGGCTTGATGAGGTTACTGACAAAGCAATCAAACTTGCTGCTAAAAAAAAGAACGCAGAAACCGCAGTCCGTTTTGCAGATGATATTGAAAAAGCCATTACTACTGTACAGCAGCTTATTCCGGAGCAGTTTTGCCGATCGGAACAGCGCAGATGGTATGCAATCAAATTAATTGAAAAAGATGAAAAAGTTCTGGAGCAGGTTAAATTTTCTCCTCAGGAAAGGGACACACTTCTTGCGATTCGCAGTCAATTGGAAAAAGAAAATGATGATGATGCGGAAAGCATTATTACTAACGCAAGATATGACTTTATCGCAACAGTAGTTGCAGCAGCAATAAAGAAATCTCCGCGAAAAACGTCAACTTCAGATAAAATAGACAGGATCATTACAAACAGAATTCTTGCACTTCCTATTTTTGCAGCAATTATGACCGCCGTATACTATTTTTCCATTACGACAATCGGGACAATGGGAACAGATTGGGCAAATGATGTTCTTTTTGGAACATGGGTATTACCGGGAGTTCAAAAATTTCTGGAAAGCATCGGGGTTGGAAGCGTTCTGATCGATCTGGTTGTGAATGGTATATTGGGCGGAGTAGGAACGGTTTTAGGGTTTGTTCCGCAGATGGCATGTGTGTTCCTGTGTCTTTCCATTTTGGAAGATGTCGGGTATATGGCCAGAGTTGCCTTTATAATGGATCGCATTTTCAGAAAATTCGGTTTGTCCGGCAAATCTTTCATACCGCTTCTGGTGTCGAGCGGGTGTGGTGTACCGGGGATTATGTCCACGAAAACCATTGAAAATGATAATGACAGACGGCTGACGATCATGACTGCAACATTTGTACCGTGCGGAGCAAAGCTTCCCGTTATTGCATTGATTGCAGGAGTAATGATGGGTGGAGCATGGTGGATGGCTCCGCTGATTTATTTCATCGGAATAGCAGCTGTGCTTGTTGCGGCAATTATACTCAAAAAGACTAGAATCTTTGCAGGCGAGGCAGCTCCATTTGTTATGGAACTTCCGGCATATCATTTACCGGCAGTCAAAACAGTTCTGCTTCACGTGTGGGAAAGATTATGGGGATATATTAAAAAGGCCGGTACGATCATTTTCCTGTGCTGTGCGGTGATGTGGTTCCTGTCTTCATATGGGGTAGAAGCCGGTGCATTCGGACTGGTTGATGATCAGGCACATTCTCTTCTGGCTTATGTCGGCAGCGCAATTGCATGGATTTTCATTCCGCTTGGATTTGGCAACTGGCAGGCAGTTGCATCTATTATTTCCGGATTTGTAGCAAAAGAGTCGATTGTATCCACCATATCAATTTTGGGAGCAGGACAGGAGCTGGGAGAAGATTCTACAGCATTATGGTCCAGTCTGCAAAACGGTATGCTTCCTACTGCAGTTGCAGCATTTTCATTTCTGATCTTCAATATGCTGGATTCACCCTGTCTTGCAGCAGTTGGAACGATGGCAAAAGAAATGAATTCCAAAAAATGGACATGGATTACAATATTGTTCCAGAACGTATTTGCATATCTTGTTACATTGATGATATATCAGTTCGGGGTACTGCTTGCATATGGAACATTTACGACAGGAACAATCGCAGCAATTATTGTGCTGATAGGTATGTTGTATGCACTTTTCAGACGAGATATATACAAAAATCAGAATATTGTGGCAAAGCGTTCTGTTGCATGAAAGCTCATATCATGTTCTATTTTACAGGAGTTTTTTTAACAATTTCCCTTTTTGGATATAAATCCTGACTTGACAGTGATCTGGAAGTTCGGTAATATAAGAATGTCAAAAGATAACACTGTTATGCAGAAAGAATATGCAAATGAAAGATGAAAAGGAAACCAGAAAAAAACTGCTGATCTGTGCAAGAACAGAATTTATCCAAAAAGGGTATATGCAGGCTTCACTTCGCAGTATATGCAAAAATGCAGGCGTGACAACAGGAGCACTTTATTTTTTCTATAAAGATAAAGAGGATCTTTTTGCTTCTGTTGTGGAAGCACCTCTGCAGAAGATATATGTGGAAATGGCGGAACATTATGCAGAAGAAAAGCAACAGATTGCATCAGAAGATCCAATGCATATGGATTTTTCGGATGATATGAAGCGGGCAATTGCAATCGTCCACATGATGTACCAGTATCGGGATGAACTGCAGCTGGTATTGACAAAAGCACAGGGATCAAAATATGAACATATTACAGATACGTTTATTGCAGCAACACAAAAACATTATCGACTGATTGCGGACATGATGTGTGAAACGGCCGGCATAAAGCCTTTTGATGACTATTTCATCCACTGGACAGCACATATGCAGATTGATATTTTCATTCATATGATTACGCATGAACCGGAAGAAGACAAGGCAGTCGAACATATGAAGGATATTGTTTCCTACCTTGTAGCGGGATGGATCGGGATGCTGCAGAAGAAATAAAAAAGTTCTAAAACATAGCTATGTTCTTTCTTTAGAACATAGCTAAAAAAATACATAAAACATAACACTGTTACGTAAAATGGGAGAAGAAAAAATGTATTTGCAGATAACAGATTTAAAAAAGAGTTATGGAGAAAATGAAAGTTACACACAGGTATTAAAAGGGATTTCAACCGGTGTGGAAAAAGGAGAGATGTGTGTAATTCAGGGAGCAAGCGGATCGGGAAAGTCGACATTGTTGAACTGCATCGGAGGACTTGATTATCCGGAATCCGGTTCCATACAGGTTGCAGGTAAGGAAATAGTAGGGCTGAGTCAATCCGAACTGTCATTTTATCGCAGAGAAAATCTGGGATTCATTTTTCAGTTTTATAATCTGGTACCAAATCTGACAGTCAGAGAAAATATAGAAGTATGTAAATTCCTGACAGATCAGCCACTTGATATGGATGAACTTCTTATTATATTGGGACTGACGGAACAGCAGAATAAGTATCCGTCACAGTTATCAGGAGGTCAGCAGCAAAGATGTGCAATTGCAAGGGCACTGATCAAAAATCCCAGATTACTGTTGTGCGATGAGCCAACGGGGGCATTGGATTCCAAAACAGCAGGAGAAATACTGATTCTGATGGAAAAAGTCAATCAGAATTATGGAACAACAATGCTGATTGTCACGCACAATGATGCAATCAAAAATATGGTGCATAAGGTCATTCTGATCAAAGACGGTCAGATCAGTAAAGATTATGAAAATGAAAAGCGGATATCTGCAAGAGCGCTTTCAGGTTTGCAGGAATCATATCTTTGGGAAAGGTATCAAAAATAGTTATGCGTCAAAGCGGCGCGGAAACGGGGACTGGAATGCATAAAGTTCTGGGCAAAAGAGTATTTCGTGATTTTAAAAAGAATATTTTATCCTATCTGGCGTTGATGCTGCTGATCATCCTGGGAATGTATATGATCACAGGTATGGTTGGGGCTGCAGAAACGATTATACATGGAACAAAGCTTACGGCAAAAGAGCATTTTCTGGAAGACGGAGAATTTCAGGTATTTGTTCCGCTTAAAAGCGGTGAAATACAGGCGCTTACAAAACGCAACATAACGCTTGAAAAGATGTTTTATCTGGATTTTACTGTCGCAAATGCAGGAACACTGCGTGTTTATCAAAACAGAGAAAAGATAAATCTGTTTCAGCTTGAAGAAGGCAGTATTCCGGATCAGAACAATCAGATTGCATTGGAAAAAAGATACTGTGAGGAACATGGTTTTCATGTTGGAGACACCATAAAAATAGGAGACATGGCTTACCAGATTGTCGGGATCGGAACCTTGCCGGATTATGAAGCTCCTTATCGGAAAGTGGGGGATATGGCAGTTGACAGCAGTCTTTTCGGAGTCGGGATTGTATGTAAAGCCTCCTATCAGAGGTTGGAACACAATCTGAATATGGAACAGAAAGAGCAATATACCTACGCATATCTTTTGAATAATGCAATGACCGATGCAGAACTGAAGGAGGAACTGAAAAAAGATGTAGTTACCGCTGATCAGGTACAGGATCAGAATTTTCAGGAATATTGGAAAAAAACCGGTGGTGTGAAAGATATGTACTTAAATGCAGCTGAAAGCATACGGGATGGAGGAAACAGGTTATCAGATACGCTGACCTGTATAGATGGCAGCAGCAGTGCATTACAGCAGGGTGCGGAACAGATATTGAGGCAATACCTCAAAGAAGCAAATGCAGGCATAGTAAAATATGGAGTGAGAGAGGAGCTGACCGAAAACAACTACAACGAGATCCTTTCCAAAATCAGAAAACAATCAGATGATAAATATATAAATGACAAACTGTCTTCTTTACAGGAGACAATTGGAGATCTGAAGCAGTACAGGGACAGTGTATCTGCATATACAAAGGCAGTGGGGCAGGTACAGAAAGGGAGCAGTCAGTTAGCAGACGGATTACAGAAATTTGATCAAAAGACAAATGATATGGCAGAAAAATACTGGAATGTGAAACTGAACAATATGACAGCGTTTATGCCGCGGGGAGAAAATCCCAGAATCGGAGCAGCGGCGGATGATCAACGGATCAATAAGATGTGTGGTCTTGCAGCAGGTGTGATTGTAATGATCCTTTTTACATATGTAATATCAGTGTTTGTAATACATGGAATTGAGAAGGAAAGCAGTGTCATAGGTGCTCTATATGCACTGGGAGTGCAACAGAAAGATTTAATATTACATTATTTGATGCTCCCGGTTCTGGTAACACTGATTGCAGCTGCACTTGGAAGCATACTTGGATTGAGCAGATATGGGATCATGTTTCAGATGCAGGACTGCTATGCATATTATTCGATCCCAACTTTGGCATTTTTCTACCCCAAATATCTGATCCTGTATGGATTTGTTATGCCACCTGCCATTGCAGCTGCAGTCAATTTCACAGTCATTCGAAAATATCTGGCAGGGACACCGCTCAGTCTGATGCGAAAAGAACAAAGGCAAGTAAAAATAAGAAAATTGAAACTGGGAAATATGGGGTTTATCAGAAAATTTCAAATTGCAAATATGATAAAAGAGCTCCGAACAGGCATTACTGTTTTTTTCGGAATGTTTATCTCACTGTTGATTGTTATGCTTTCGCTTAACTGTTATCTGATGTGCAGGCATGTTGCACAGGAAAGTGAACGGGATACCGGATTTGAATATCTTTATCTCTACAAATATCCTGATAAAACAGTACCGGAGAGCGGGGAAGCGGCATTTGCGAAAACAATGCACAAAAAAGCAATGGGTTATAATATGGACATTACACTTCTTGGAATCCGTTCCGGTAATCCATATTTTAATGTGAAAACAGAAAAAAGTGAAAGTAAGGCAGTGATTGCTTCAGCTTTTGCGCAGAAGTTCAGACTGAAAAAGGGAGATACTTTTTATATTACAGATGAGGAGGAAGATAGAAATTATGCATTCACAGTGTCAGATATAACGCAGTATGGAACCGGAATGTATGTCTTTATGAATATCGACAGTATGAGAGATTTATTTGATGAAAGTGATTCATATTTTAATGCGGTATTTTCAGACAAAGAACTTGCAATTGATCCCGGGAAACTGTACAGTACGGTAACAAAGGCGGAAATTGTAAAATCATCTGCGATCTTTACTGATATGATGCGTCCGATGATTCTCATGCTGGCAGGCGTTTCAGCACTGATTTTTGCAGTTGTTCTGTATTTGATGATGAACGTGATGATTGCGCGCTCGGCTCTGAATATTTCAATGTTCAAGATGTTTGGATATCATAAGAAAGAACTGCAGAAACTGTATCTGAATGGTAATATGGATACAGTAGCTGCAGGCGCACTGATATGTATACCGGCAGCAAAAATTTTAATGAATCGAATTTATCCTTATATGATATCCAATGTTGCGGCAGGCATGAATGTAAAAGCGCAGTGGTGGATGTATGCGGGGATTTATGCGATGATTCTGGTATTGTATGGTGTCATCAATATGCTGCAGGTCAGAAAGATCGACCAGATTACCCCTGCCGAAATACTCAGGAACAGAGAATAAAAAATAAAAATAAAATTCCCGTATCCCGGTGTGAGCGGAATACGGGAATTTTACAAAATGTCCGGCAGGATATTATGCAGGGTATTATTTTGCAGAATCAATCGGTTCATATCGGTTAAAGATTTTTTCACTGCTGCATACATGTTTGGTAAGGTCATCATCTATGATGAGGTAGTCGCCTTCACAGATAAAAGTGCGGCCTCTTCGATGATTGATATACGGACATACGACCAGACCATTCTCACGGGTCACTTTTATCAGATTATCCGTGATGAACCAGCCTTTGGTAATAATGTCAGCATAGGATTCAAAACCATCTTCCAGACCTTTGTTCAGTTCATAGGGAACAATGGTTGCTTCAATCGGGGTTCTTCTTGCACGCATTTCAGTCCTCCTTTTTGCATGGAATTTTGTTTTCTTACATTTATTTTAACACGATAATTTGTTAATAACAAATAGAGAAATATAAAATCTTTTTTTTGTGATATTATAATAAAAAACGCAGTAAGAATAATACGTGTCAGAACAGAATACGGATGATTCTGAAAGGAGCCTGATGGAGCAGGAGTTGTTGCAGAAAAGGGATGCAAAGTATGCTGAATTTCAGCGTAAGCTCATTCCGACAGCTATTCCGGAGAGTATTATCGGAATACGGACACCGGATTTGAAAAAATATGCAAAAAAGCTTTTAAAGGAACAGAGAGCAGAAAAATTTATAGAGGAACTGCCGCACAGATATTTTGAGGAGAATCAGATACATGCTTTTGTGATCTCAGAAGAAAAAGATTTCGATCAGTGTATCTGTGATCTGGAAAAATTTCTTCCATACGTGGACAATTGGGCAACCTCCGATCAGATGTCGCCAAAGATTTTTATAAAAAACAAAGATCTTCTTTTGCCATATATTGAAAAGTGGATTATATCGGATCAAACCTATACGGTGCGTTTTGCAGTCGGAATACTGATGCAGCTTTTTCTGGATGATGATTATGATACGAAGTATCCGGAGATGGTTTCCCATATCCGATCGGGAGAATATTATATCAATATGATGGTGGCGTGGTACTTTGCAACGGCGCTTGCAAAGCAATATGAAACCATCATTCCGTATATTGAACAGAACCGACTGGACGTCTGGACACACAATAAGGTAATTCAGAAGGCAAGAGAAAGCTATCGTATCACACCTGAGCAAAAGGAATATCTGAATACATATAAGAGAAAGAAGCAGGTCTGAGTATGGGAGAAAAGGATACTGAAAAGATGGAGAACGATCAGCAGATGCAAGAGAATGCATCGTCGGGGGAAAAGCGCCTGGCAGGATATTGTAAGGGTGCTGGAATCGGACTGCTATATATTATGTTCTTTCTGGTCCTGCAGATAATCGGAACCTTTGTTTGTGTGATTGGTTATATGATCATGGGCATAGCCAAAGGCGTGGCAGACCCGGGGCAGGCGATAACAGAACTGGCAGGCAAGGTACAGACACCTGAGATCATGACGAATATCACTTTTATCAGTATTCTGATAGAAGGATTTGTCATTTATCTGATTTTCCGCGTGAAGTGCAGACCGGACAGCAGTATATCGAAGGAACAGCGGATCCAAAAAAGAAGGCAGCTGATCCGTTCTTTGCTGAATGTGAGAACGGTCCTTTTGCTCGTGGCAGCAACAGTGGCAGTATATGGAATGGCACTGTTGATATCATTTGCGGTTTCCGCAGCATTTCCGAAAGCAGAGAAAGATTTTGAAAGTATGATGGGCAGTGCAACAGGAGGAAATCCGGTAATTGCATTTCTTACTGTGGTTATTCTGGCTCCTGTCGCAGAAGAAATGGCAATTCGTGGAATTGTAATGAAGTCATTGTCAAAATATATACCGGTAACAGGTGTAATCATTATTCAGGCTGTTCTTTTCGGAATTTATCATATGAATCTTATGCAGGCTTTCTATGTATTACCGCTGGCATTACTTTTGGGATATACAGCCTACCATTTTGATTCAATCATTCCATGTATCTGCATCCATATGCTCAATAATCTGATGCCATACTTTTTTGCGCTGATATACAGTAAGGAAGTGGGCATTATGGTTCCGGTTATGATTCTTGCGGTGGCTGCTGCGGTACTTTTTCTTACATGGAAATTCATTCCAAAGCAGGACAAGGCAGAGGTGTAGCAAAATGAAAAGGAGAACAGACCGATTTTTTGCGGTCAGATATGGTGTCTGCTATGCATGAAATCAGAGCAAAGGCGATTTTATCCGCGCAAAACGGAATGAATATATACAGAGGCTGCCAACACGGCTGCATATATTGTGATGCCAGAAGTACCTGTTATCAGATGGATCATGCTTTTGAAGATATTGCAGTTAAAATGAATGCACCGCAGCTCCTGGAACAGGCACTGCTGCATAAAAGAAAGCGCTGTATGATCGGAACCGGTTCCATGAGTGATCCGTATATTCCACTGGAAAAGGAACTTGGTCTGACCAGAAAATGTCTGGAACTGATTCTGCAATACGGTTATGGTCTTGCGATACAGACAAAGTCGGATCTGATCCTGCGGGATCTGGACCTGCTGCGGCAGATCAATCGTAACACCAAATGCGTGGTACAGATGACGATGACCACTTATGATGAGGAATTGTGCAAAATTCTGGAACCAGGTGTTTGCACGACAAAAAGGCGTTTTGAAGTACTCGATATCCTGAGACAGGAGGGAATACCAACGATCTGCTGGATGACTCCGATTTTGCCGTTTATCAATGATACCAGAGAAAATGTAGAGGGACTTCTGGATTACTGTGTTCGGGCAAAGGTATATGGCATAATGGAATTTGGAATTGGTGTGACACTGCGGGATGGTGACCGGCAGTATTTTTATGCACAGCTGGACCGGCACTTTCCCGGGATGAAAGAACGCTATCAGTGCGCATACGGTAATCAGTATGAGCTGCCTTCAAAAGAACAGGAAGAGCTGTTGCAGATGATCCGTGATACCTGTACACAAAACGGTATTGTAAATGGTGCTGAAAATCTGTTTTCTTATATGCATACGTTTGAGGACAAGGCAGCGGGAGAGCAGATCAGCTTTTTGAATCAGATTACGGGGCAGGACAGATTTTGACACAAAATGACAGGACAACGGAAAAGGTAACTGATAAGATATTCTTACCTGCAGGAGGGTGGACAGATGGAGTGGATTATCAGTATTCGTGAATCGGTAGATTATGTGGAACATAATTTACTTACCGTAAGCGGACCGGAAGAAGTAGCACGGGAAGTTCATATTTCTTCATTTTATTTGCAGAAAGGGTTTGCTGTTATGACAGGGTATTCGATCGCGGAATATATCAGGGACCGAAGACTGTATCTGGCGGCTCTTGATGTGATTACAGGACAGGAAAAAGTGATTTCCATTGCTATGAAATATGGTTATGATACGCCGGAAAGCTTTACAAAAGCATTTTCCAGATTTCATGGAGTATCGCCAACTATGCTTCGAAACAATCCTGGTAAGATACATGTATTTCTGCCGCTCAAAATAACAATTCAAATTCAGGGAGGCAATGATATGGATTTTACAGTAGAAAAGATGAATGGATTTAAGGTAATTGGTTTTGAAAGAGATTTTTCCAATGAGGATTCCTATCAGAAGATTCCGAAATTCTGGGAAGAATATGCAGAGAAGTATATGAATAAAATGCTATGCAGCGGTGCAGATCCGCAGAATCAGACAGAACAGGCAATCTGCGACAATAAGATCGGTGAATATGGCGTATGTGTGGATGACATCGGAAAAGATAATAAATTTCGTTATTTTATTGCAGGAAAATATCAGGGAGGGGAAGTGCCGGAAGGTATGACCTTGTATGAATTTCCGGATATGGAATGGGCGAAATTTCGTTGTGTCGGACCACTTCCGGGTGCACTGCAGGCTGTAAATACCAAAATTTTCAAAGAATGGCTGCCGGGTAATCCGGATTATGAAATCGCTGTAGGAGCCAATATCGAGTGGTACTCCATGGCGGATGGCAGCAGTTCCGATTATGAAAGCGGGATATGGATTCCTGTCAGACACAAGTGAGAGAACAGGCAGTATAAGACCGGCATTTGTCGGTCTTTTTTGCGTAGGAATCGTGCCGTCTGTGCGCACGGCTATAAGAAAATATTAAAAAATATTTTTTTCATAAAAAACTTGACCTGGAGTTACTCCAGAGATTTATACTGAATCTGTAACATGATTTGTCAAACGGGACAGATCAATATAATGTTCTGCTGAGGTGGTCAGAGAAATGGAGTGTACAATGACGGAAAATCTTGGAAAAGAAATACCCAAATTGGGGTTTGGGTTTATGCGGCTTCCCAGAAAAAAAGAGGATCAGTCAGTGATTGATATGGATCAGGTCAAGACCATGGTAGATCACTTTATGAACGCCGGGCTGTATTATTTTGATACTGCATATGTATATGATAACGGGAAATCAGAAGAAGCAATTAAAGAAGCTTTGGTAGACCGATACCCGAGAGATCAGTTCAGACTTGCGACTAAACTGAATGCATGGATGGGCTGTTCAGATGAAGAAACAGCAAAACAGCAGTTCTATACCAGTTTGGAACGGACAGGAGCAGGATATTTTGACTTCTATCTTTTGCATGCTTTGCAAAAAGGAAATTATGAAAAATATGACCAGTATCACCTGTGGGATTTTGTAAAGGAACAGAAAGCGAAAGGTCTGATCAAACACTGGGGATTTTCTTTTCATGCAGATCCGGTGCTTTTGGAGGAACTTCTGACCAGACACCCGGATGTGGATTTCATACAATTGCAGATTAATTATGCAGATTGGGATAACCCAAGCGTAGAATCCCGTGCAAATTATGAAGTTGCAAGGAAACATCAGGTTCCGGTTGTAATCATGGAACCGGTTAAAGGCGGAACGCTTGCGAATCCGCCGGAGGCTGTCAGGGAAATTTTCCATAAACAGGATCCGGATGCGTCCGCAGCGTCATGGGCGATTCGTTTCGCTGCTTCCCTGGATGGCATTATAACTGTCCTGAGCGGAATGTCCACACTGGAACAGCTGGAAGATAATATATCCTATATGAAAGATTTCAAACCGCTTGATGATTCAGAAATGAAGACGGTTCATCAGGTACAGGAAGTATTGCAGTCAATTGATGCTATTCCCTGTACAGGCTGTCACTATTGCACGGAAGGTTGTCCAATGCATATCGACATTCCCGGAATATTTACAGCAATGAATCTGAATATGGTTTTTGAACGACTGGAAGATGCCAAAAGAGAATATAACTGGCGTACCGGAAAAGGCGGAAAAGCTTCTGATTGTATTGCCTGCGGGCAGTGTGAGAAAGCCTGTCCGCAACAGATCAAGGTGATCACAAGACTGAAAGAATGTGCACAGATACTGGAAAATTAGTCTGATGCAGTAATCTCGTCGGATTTGGATTGGAAAATGCAGACCTGATCAGAAAAAAGTGAAACATATCAAAGCTCTTTGTACGGATTATCTGAAAAAGAATCCTGCAAAGAGCTTTATTATGTTTTCATGTTGAGCGTATGAAAAAAATGATATAAAATTAAAATGATAACGTAATGAAATAAGGTCTAATTATATCTGTCCATTTTAATAATCCGTAAAACTGCAAGAATTATCCGATGAGGTGAACTGATGGGGGAAGCAGATGATAACCGGCTATGGAATCAGCTTTTGGAGCTGATTCCGACCGGAGTAGGGGTTTTTGACTTTGCAGATCAGAAAATATGTATGGAATATTTAAATGACGGTTATTATCAAATGATTCATGCTACAAGAAAGCAGCGCGCAGTTTTTTGGGGAACCGGCGTAATTGATGCGATTTATCAGGACGATGTGAAAGGGCTCATGGAAGAAGTCCGTGCAGCCATTGCAGAAGAAAGAATGCTGCAATATCGTTTCCGTTTGCTGACAGGTATGGGGAATTATATGTGGGTGGCCATTCGTGCCAACCACATCAAAAAAGATGACGGTGATGTCAGATTTTTTGTAGCTTATTATGATATGGATGAAGTAATTCACATGCAGGAGAAAATGCAGGATTGTGAAATTCTGCAGAGGGAGTTTGTCAGGTATTCGGAAGCGTTGTATTTTTCCTATTATCCGGGAGAGCATCGTTATGCGGTAATTTTCAGACCGGAGAGCCAGAAGAGTGCACCGGTTTCATTGAATGATTATCCGGAATCGTTTATTCGAAAAATGAAGCCTGACAGAGAAAATGCAGAAAAATATAGAGAAATGATCCGCAAAATAGATAACGGCGCGCAGGAAGCGGAATGTACATTCTGTATTCCGGCAGGAGAAAAAAAGCGTTGGATCAGAGTTCATATGTGGGGACTTCCCGGCAGGGGAGAAGACCCGGTACGTGCAATCGGCAGTCAGATTGATGTGACCGGTTATGTGAAAGCAGAACAGGCATTTAATGATGAACAAAAAAAGATGCAGTCACTGCAGGGGAAAATTCTGGCAGTATCCTGTTTCAATGTAAGCAAGGATATGGGGATAGATTTAAGTGATGATTATAACCTGGGATACAACAGAATTGATAAAGATACGTTGTATCAGGAAGCATTGGAAAGTGATCCGCAAATTGTACTTCAGAATCGGGAGACGCTGGATATTCTGCTCAAAGTTGTGGAACAGGTTCCGGATAGAGAAGAACGGATTAATTTTATCAGAACATATTCAAACAGTGGATTACTCAGAAAATATGCGGATGGCGAGCGTGAAAGCAAACTGACGTACCGGAGATGGACCAAACGTGGAATATTATGGGTTGAAACGAGGGTAGTACTGCTTCGTAATCCCGATACAGGTGATATTGTAGCCTTTTTCTATTCTTCGGATGTGAATGACAGGATGATTTATAATAAGCTCACCACACAGCTTCTGATGCAGGATTATAAGTCTTTTTCCTATTATGATGTTTCTTCCGGAAAATTTTTTGTAAATCCGGATCCGTCTGAAAAAGGAACTGAGTTTACAGAATATCCATATGAAGATGCAGTATTGGATGAAATTGATCGCTGCGTAATTCCTTCTGAAAAAATCGAAGTACAAAAAAAATATGTAATTGAAAATATTCTTTCGAAATTAACTTCAGTTAAAATTTATGAGATCTATTATACCTGTAATGAAAGAGACCGGAGTGTATCCGGATACCCGCACAGAAAAATGAAATGTGATATTTTTTATCTGGATGCAGGCAGGGATATTATTATTTTTGCTTATTCCGATGTTACCGGAGTATGTGAACAGGAACGCAAAAAACGTGAGAAAATGACCAGAGAAATGCAGGCGCTTGCGGTAGCGGGAAACGCCAAGACAGAATTTGTGGCAAGAATCAGCCATGATATCAGAACGCCGATCAGTATTATCAGCAATATGACAGATTTTGCGTATGAAGATATACATGATGAAGAGAAGCTTTGTTATGATCTGGACAGAATAAAGGCGGCCAATCATTTCCTGCTGAATCTGATTAATGATGTATTGGATATTTCACAGATTGACAGCGGTAAGATCAGATTGAATCCGGAACCATACACATATGAAGAGCATGCAGCTTACGTCAGAAATGTTCTGGAACCTCTTTGCGAAAAAAAAGAACTGAAATGTTTCATCAGTCAAAGAACGAACAAAGGAATTATTGTTGCTGATAAGATCAGAATCAATCAGATTATTCTGAATCTGATCTCCAATGCGGTAAAATATACGCCGAAAGGAGGCATGGTTTCTTATATTTCGCACAGTGAAGATCTTCCGGATGATAAAATCAGGTACAGTTTTGAAATCAAAGACACGGGAATCGGAATGAGCCGTGATTTTCAAAAGCATATGTTTGATTCTTTTGTCCAGGAATATGATAATCCCGCAAGGGCAAAAAACATTCAGGGAACAGGGATTGGATTGTCCATTGTGAAAAAAATGCTGGATTTGATGGATGGAACGATAACAGTAAAGAGTGAGATTGGAAAGGGAACTTCGATCAGCTGCAGCATTGTTTTTCCGGATGCACTGCGAGATCCGAAATATCGGAAAAAAGTAAAATTAATGCAAAAAAGCAATGCAGAGTATGATAAACTCACCGGACGGATATTACTTGCAGAGGACAACCTGATCAACACGGAAATTGCTGTCCGGATTCTCGAAAAACTCGGGCTAACAGTCGAGTGTGTACAAAATGGAGAAGAAGCAGTTAAACTGTTTGAGAAGAAACCGGACGGATATTATCGTGCAGTTTTAATGGATATCCAGATGCAGATAATGAACGGATATGAGGCAACAAGAAAGATAAGAGCCATGAAAAAGGCGGATGCCGCTACGATTCCAATCATTGCAATGACAGCGGATGCCTTCTCAGATGCGGTTCAGAAAGGGCGCGATTGCGGAATGTCCGAGTATCTGATCAAACCGATTGATCCGGCAGGTCTTTACGGCGTATTACAAAAAGCATTTGGCAGATCAGATTCAATATCATAGATATCGTCAAAAGAAATTCTGGTGTTCACAATCTGAAGCAACCGGCTTGTCTCGTCAATTCTGGCGACCATACCGGTTGCTTTTATGTACTGACCTTTTTGAAAAAATATGATACATACAATATGACCGCATTTGAGCTGATGCATTTTGTAGTCAAGTTCATCCGCCATTTCGGGAGAAAGTTCTGCTTTTGGAATGACAATGCGCTCCTTTGCAGAAAGCGCTTCGGAAAGCCCTTTTACTGCGGAAAAGGGCATAAACTGCTTTGCTCTGTCTGTAACAGGCATTTTGCTCCGCTGACTGGGATTAAACACCACTTTTATGACCTCCGATCTGATGATTGCGTGTTGGGGTCATGGCACCTTCCTGCAGATTCATACCTTTCAGAATGGCATTTTTACCCCATTTGCTGCGGATATCTATAACGGCTTCCTGAATTTTGTGATCTTTTTCGAGCAGAACGGGATCGGTAAAAAAACTGTATTGATGATATTCTTCCGGAATAACATTATTACAGGAAAGATTGACTCTTCGAATCGAAAAAGCGGGATTTACAATACGTTCATATAGTTTTGCAACGGCCGGCACTATAACTTTGTCGGCACTGGTTTCCGAGTCAAAACTAACAGTACCGTGTGCAGCGGGCATGTTTAAATGATTGGAGTAGCCCACCATCAATGTAACAGATTTTGTAAAAAGCCCTTTTTCCACAAGATCGAGGCAAAGCAGATCCGTCATTTCCTTGACAATTAATTCCCCTTTGTCATAAGGATAATCTTCCATCAGCACCTGTCCGTTTGTGAGGCTGTGTGTAGAAGGCCTGTATGATTTGATATCCGGCAGGGTAACAGGTTCACGTCCCCAGGCATGATCGATCAGAAGTTCTGCGTCAATTCCGAAGAGGCGGTAAAGAAGGTTTTCATCAGCAAGCGTGATTTCCCGCATGGTACGAATACCATATCTGTTTAGCCGCTCTGCACTGCCGGCTCCAATACGCCAGAAATCGGTGATCGGACGATGATCCCAAAGTGTTTTCCGGTAGCTTTCTTCATTCAGTTCGCCGATGAAATCAGCAGCATGTTTGGCGGTAATATCCAGTGCTACTTTGGTCAGATAAAGGTTGGAGCCGATTCCGCAGGTGGCACGGATCCCGAGCTGGGCATAAATATCTGCAATGATAAACTGTCCCAGTTCTCTGGCTGTCATATGATACAGCAGGAGATAATCAGTTACATCCATAAAAGCTTCATCAACGGAATATACATAGATATCTTCTCTGGAAATATATTTCAGGTATATGGCATATACTTCCGCGGCATAGTCAATATATAACTGCATTCGGGGAACTGCCATAATATAGTCAATTCCTTTGGGAATCTCAAATACTCGGCAGCGGTTATGGATACCGAGCCGTTTCATGGCAGGTGTGATAGCCAGGCATATGGTTTTGTCGGAACGTTCCGGGTCGGCAACGACCAGATTCGTGGTCATCGGATCAAGTCCGCGTTCCACACATTCAACCGAAGCATAAAAGGATTTGAGATCAATACAGAGATAGACACGTTGTTTCATGCAGCGGACACCTGACTCCTTTCCAAGTTGGCAGATATTACATTCATATTATACAGAACATACATTCGAATAGCAATAATAAAATAAGATCATGAATGATTTTCTGATATAACAAAAAAGTGTGCAGAACAGAATGAATAACAAAAAAACAGCGCATCTACGGAATTTTCAGTAGATACGCTGTTTTAAAATTAATGCCGGTGATGGGACTTGAACCCATTGAAAAACAATAAAAAACAGCGTATTTACGTTGGTTTATTAAAAACGTGGTGCATTTCGTGGTGCACATTACAAATTATTATCCTTGCAGAATTTCTCAAAATTAATCCGATTTTCTTTTGAATCCTCTTTCCCAAAAAGAGATAACCAGTTTTTATATTTTTCTGAAACATAAAATTCATTGCTCCCTATGACATTCTCATTGAAGTAATTATCTACTTTTGTATCAACAGCTTTTCTCTCTGCTGAAAAAGTTTCCTGATACACACTTTTCAAAATATGTTCACTTTTCCATCCGCCACGATCCTGTGCATATTTATCTGGTATCTTCAAAACAACCATAAGAGATGCATTAACATGACGTAAATCGTGAAATGTAATATGTTTTATCCCTTTTTTATCTATAGCCTTTGAGAAGCGGGAGAGAACAGTTTTTTCCGTTTCCGGTACAAGAACGTCACCGTCCACTTTGTCAATCAATGATTTTATATATTCAGGGATCAACTGCGCACGATTCCTTTTTGGATTCTTGGCCTGTTCCCGGTATATATGCTTACCATTCACAGTAAGCTTAACGCCTTTTATAAGTATAAAATTTCCATCGGTAGATATAGAATTCGACTTTGTTAATCCCCTGACCTCTGACATAGTAAATGACAGCCACATCGCCAGCATAACAGGAAGCTCCACATTTGTACCTTTTACAGCGTTGAAAATATCCTCTGGAGAAGGAAGATCACGGAATTTGACCTTTTTTTGCGGGAGTTTTACCGATGTATTTATTTCTTTTGCATAAAAGTGAATGGCAGCTTCTATAAGTCCATATTCATTTATAAGGGTTTTTACGGAAATCGTCTTTGACGGTTGGCTTTCCTTAGGGCGATTTATCTCACGTCCAACAGCTTCTTTCAAAAGTATATTATCAATATCAGATAGCTTTGTATCCATAATATCCTGAAAGCCATATTTTGTATTTACTTCATATCCGGCTATTGTTGAAGGAGATAAAACAGATCTGGATGTTTCAATATATGACCTAACCGCTTCACGCAGCGTCATGTTACGATTAGATATTGGTTTCTTACCCGATTTTATTTTTCCTGCTTCAATTTGTGCCAGCTTTTGGTTTGCAGCAGTAATGGAAATATATATTCTTTTTTTCTTTTGCTTTCCGGTCTTTTCATCTATTACGGGTATCCCTTTTTCATCAAATATCAATTCTGAATGATCATACACTCTTTTCCTGATATTCCCAGAAGGGAGTTCCCCTTTTTTCTTATATGACATATTACCTCATTTCAGGGCATAAAAATACCCGATACTATTGTTCATACCGGGCAGAAGCAGTATAATAATTCTTGTAGAAATCGGGTTCTGCTCGGTTTACAGCATCCTTTGGCATTCGCAGTGCCAGGGGATGTTTTTTTATTCTATAAAAAGTTTGGAATATTTATCTGGTATTTTTCCGACTTTATCCATCTCAATAGAATCCATTATTAATTTGTTGTTATTAATTTGTATATCATCTATTTTTTTTGACAAATCGTATTTCGACAAGTCAATTTTATTATAAAAATTATCATATCCAACAGCTTTTCCATTTTCCAACAAAATTGTGTATTTTTGTTTTCCAATGGAAGTCATTCCATATCTGCCTACCTGAGGATCATAACATACGGGCGGTATAATATAATTCCATTTATACATCTTAAATGGATAATCTATTTTAATGAAATAGACTGGCATTGTTTTATCTGTTGAACCATTAAAATTGTTAAAAATATATTCTGTCATTATTGGATTAGATTTATCGGAAGAATCAAATTTTATATATACGTCCGAAAAGGTATCATTATCTGTTTTTTCTCTTGCATGGTATACCGATGATGGTGTTTCCCATGAAGTTACAAAATATGCAAAATAAAACCATACTACAAGAATAAAAATAATAATAGGACTTATTTTTTTGATATTCATGGTTCGCCTCCATTACAACATTAATCATTTGAAATTTTATCAACATTTTTTTGCAAAATATCTATGTATTCTTCTGAATTATATTGATTATTAATGTCAATATCATCCAAACGAGTAAATATGTCTGTAAAGTTTACATAGTCTCTGTTTTTGTCGTATGTATAATCATCTATATCCGACAGCATTTCTTTTTTTAAATGTAGTTCATTTTTCGTTCCAATTGAATTTTCGTATGCACAGATTGAATCGTAGACATCTTCTGGTACAATATACCCAACTTTATCATCGGATGACATTATGTCGAAACGATCTTCATCAGTACATAAATAAAGATTCTGCACTTTTTCATTTATATCATATAAGTTATCAATTTGATTTTGCTGGTCAGAAACAGATTCAGATATTTCATTACGATAATTGTAGTATTTACTTTCACCATAACTTTTTCCAAACAAAAAAGAAAGTGATAACATAAAAATAATAATTACTGCTTTAGCATTAAAATCATTACTATTTTCACCCATATAATTCTCCTAGATTGTATTTTACGCCATTTTATTATGTGCTGTTCTTTCTATATCCTGAACATTTTTACCCTTTTCAAAATCACAGTTACATATATGAGTCAATGCGTGAATGTATGCTTTTTGTTTGTATTCCCGTGAAAGAGAATCACTAATAAAAACAGTGTAACTCCCATCTTCATTTTTTGTAACAGCTTCATCTACTGAGATATCCATCATTACAACGTTAATCTGCTCCATCTTTCTTTTCTTTCTTTTTTAGTGCCATAAGTATGTTGTATGTTGCTTCCAAGTCTTCGGGAGAAGCATCTCTTGCAGCGGAGAAAAGTAGTTTTAACTGACTGTTATCATGCATTTCCTGTGCGATCTTTGCAGTTTCTTTATTAAAATAATAATCTTCTTTTTTATCTTCCAGTAAATCAGATTTTTCTATTCCGAAATAATCCGCAAGCATTTGTATTGTTCCCATCCTAGGAAGTTTCAAACCTGTACACCAGTTTGAAACTGTGGAAGAGCTCAATCCAAGATCACGAATCAAATCAGATTGATTTTTTCTATTTTGTACAAGATAATAATTTATTTTTTGCGCAAATATTTTTTTGTATTCTTCATCAGACATTTTGTTACCTTCCTGTTATGTGATTTTTTTCTCGTTAAATTAATGCTATCACATTTAGCGAGAAAATCAACTAGAAAAAACAAAAAAACTCGCTTTTAGTATTGACAATCCCCTCAAAGCGAGATAATATTATCAGTATACAGAACAGAAAGGAGGTTTCAAAAGATTGGGAAAGATCAAATTAAGTCTTGCTGCAGCTAGAAAAAACGCAAATTTTTCACGTGATGAAGTGGCTGAAAAGCTGAATGTAAGCGCAAGAACGATACAGGCATGGGAAATCGGAGAATCCGAACCGAAAGTTTCACAAGCATATGAACTTTCTTTTATTTACGGTCTTCCGATAGATGTTATTTTTTTGCCTAAGAATCTCGCAAATAGCGAGAAAGGAGACACATGAAGGGATTAACAGATGCAGAAGTAGAAAAAGAGATAGCAAGGCTCCGCGATTCCGAGTACGTGAAACTTGCAAAGAAGAAAATACGGAACGATTACAGGCGCAGGCAGAGGCTATACAGTCTTCGTGATCTGGAAAAGAAAGGCAAGAAACTGGCAGAAGCAGGAATCACAATGGAAATGTTGCAAAACGAATCATTTGATGATGAAGAGAATTGAGAGAAAAGGAGAATAAGAATATGAACGAATTAAAAAGAATGATTGAAAGCAGGAGACTTCTCCATGAACAATCCGAGCGTATCGCAAAGCTCACGGAGAAGACAACGTTCCCGCCTGAAGTTGGTCAGTATACAGAAATCATGACCAACGTTTACAGGGAATTAGCACGGCCATACAGAGACGTCCTGTTCCTTTTCGTAATTGTACATCTTTGCTTCTACGTCTTTGTAAAACTTAAAGAAATCTTCCGGAGATAAATTTGACGTATCGGCTTTTTGCACGTAAAGCTTTGCTGCAATTTTTACATCAGAATTTGCATCAAGAGAATTTATCATTTTGGAACCTCCTTCCAATTTTACTCGTCTTTGTCGGAAGCCTGTAAACAATATTTTATCACAAAAAAATCCGCCCAGTGCGGGAACACCGAGCGGAAACAACAATTTTTTATAGTCGCTGTAATTATACAGCAGAAAGAGAGATTTATCAATGGAAAATGATGTTCGTATTTTTAATAGTCCCGAATTTGGTCAGGTAAGAACAGTGATTGTCAACAATGAAGTCTGGTTCGTAGGGAAAGACCTTGCGGATTCTCTTGGATATTCAAACACGAGGGATGCAGTAAGCAAACACGTGGATGATGAAGATAAGCTGGTGTCGCAATTCGCGACGTCAGGTCAAATCAGAAACATGACAGTGGTTAATGAATCCGGTCTTTACAGCCTCGTACTTGACAGCAAACTTCCGTCAGCAAAGAAGTTCAGAAGATGGATCACATCTGAAGTACTTCCGCAGATTCGCCAGACTGGTTCTTATGTAGTACCGCAGACAACTGCAGGTCAGATTGTACTTTTGGCGCAGGGGCATGTTGAACTTGAACAGAAAATAGATGCTGTAAATGAAGATTTCCAGACTTTCAAAACAGACCTTCCCATGCTCCCGGCTGAAATTGAAGAGGTGACAAGAGCAGCAAAGAGAAGAGGACTCAAGGTACTTGGCGGTAAATTATCAGTTGCTTATTCTGACAGGTCCCTTGTTACAAAGGTATACAAAGACATTTATGAGCAAATACACAGACAGTTCGGTGTTGAGAGTTTCAAGGCAATTAAGCGCAGAGAAAAGGAAGCAGTAATAAAGATTATTAACAGTTATGAACTCCCTCTGGTACTTAAAGAAGAAATTGAAAGTAAGAACATATAAAAAATAAGGAAGGTATTTACCATGCCAAAAATCATAACTGATGAAACAGAAAACATAATCAGGGCAGCAATAGCAAGAAGTGGAAAGACATCCATACAGATCTGCAAACAGACCGGTATGAACGTGTCAACACTGAATCATCACATTCGCAATCCGGAAATGCTGAGATTGGATGAAATAAGGACTTTGATACGCACCTGCAGTTTCTCGGAAGAGGACAAAAAGTATTTGATGGAGGGAAAGAAATGATTCAAATGGATAAAGGGCGTTTGATCGCAGTTGGAGAAGCAAAAACCGTGATTTCGGAAAGCTGTGCTATTACAGAAAGAATATTGGTAGATCAGCCAAAACCGGTACAAATCTCAGTAATATGCACTATTTTTGACAGACTTGGAATCACAGAGGAAGACATGAAGGAAATATCTGCTGCACGTAAAGAAAACAAAAAGAGGGAGGAAAAGAATGAATAAATTTCAGGTAGGAGATCATGTAAAGGGAAATAAGGGATACGCATATGAAAATTTGATCGATGCGGAAGTGTCAGTAATTGTCGATGAAGATCGCATGTGGATTAAATTATTGCGATTTTTAGATGGAGATACTAAACAGGTAGGAACAGAAGCCTGCGTTTATACAAAATACTTTGAACTTGTAAACAAAAACCAGCAGGAACCGAAGGAAAATAAACACAACGATTTTTTAGATTCATTCCGGTATGGAGTTCATTTTTATGCTGAACCTGTTTGCAGGAGGAGTATTGATAGTTCTGTTCTTTACAGACCTTTTACAGTAGCTTCATTTGTAATTAACGGTGAGGAATACACCAACGAACAGTATGTAAAAGATGCAGCAAGATTCGTGGAAGATTTTCCGAATGACAAACACATTGAACTGTCACACGCAATCGAATATGTTCTGATCGTTCATCAGTATGCGAAGGATAACCCTACGAACCTTGAACACTACGCTGCTGAATTGGGATGGGATAAAGAACAGTCTGATTTTGTTTATTTTGGTGTTTGTCCAATTCCTTATACCAATTATGAAACTTGTCCAAAGAGAATTTCAGGAGGGGAATTTACGTGTAAAAAATGCCGTAAATGGTGGGATCAGACATGGAAAGGAGCGGAATGTACTATTCGGTGACAATACCAGACGAAAAGGAACTGAATGCATTTCGCCAGGCAGTAAAGATTCGGATGATCAAAAAGGGAATAGACAGGAAAGGCCTTGCAAAATTAACCGGATACAGCGTGGGAAGTATCAATCAACTTTTCGCGGACAACGGAGTATATCACAAGAGAAACTTTAAGGCATCAAAGCCTTTGGTAGCTGCGATATGCAACGAACTCAAAATGGAAAGGAAGGACTGGAATCCATGAAAACAAAAATTGCAGTTGTAATCGGAATCATTATTGCAGGAATAAGTTGTTTTGGAGCAGGGCAGTCACAGGGTTACAGACCGGAGAAACGTGTTTTACCGGAACCGATTGTGATGCAGGTGGAAGCGGCGGAACTGGAAAGTCCGTCAATCGGATTTGTAACAGCCACAGGGGATAATCCGTTTTCGGATGTGAGAGTAAATGCTAACGGATCATCACCGTACACAGACGATTACTACCAGATGATCCACCATCCGGTATCGATTGCAGCTAAAAAAGAGTCCACTGTACAGCAGGATATGACCGCGAATCAGATCCAATACGCTGCACAGCAGACACTCAAAAATTACAAAGTCAGTATACCACAAAATATCAGGGAATATTGTACCGATGCAGGAAATAAATATGGAATTTGTCCGGAACTGCTTATGGCAATGTGCTGGAAGGAATCAAGTTGCAACCCTGATGCGGTAAATGGAGATTGCATTGGTGTCATGCAGGTGTCGGTTACATGGCACACGGACCGCATGGCAGACATTGGAGCAACCAGTCTGACAGATCCAAAAGATTGTATCAATGTAGCTGCGGATTATCTGGCAGATCTGATAACTGAATATCCTGATGTACCGAGTTGTTTGGAAATTTACAACGGAGATAGCAAGGTAGGGGATGGTTACATCAGTGATTATGCAAACGATGTGTTGACAGTAGCTTACGCACTGGAGCGTGCGGATAACAAATAGGAGGTGACTGAATGAACGCAGAAGATTATATCCAAATTACGCAGGAAGAATATAAAGAACTTCTGAAAGCTAAGTTTGCAGTTGAAAAGGTCAACGATTACATCCGTGAACGTGATCTTAAGGAATCTGAAAAATACGGAGTGCTATCGTTATCGGAAAGCACAACATTAAGGCTTCTGACCGGATATGAGGTCGGAAAAGACGTAATGGACGCAATTGAGAAGTATCAGAAAAACCATAACACAGAAGATGGGGAGAAAAATAAATGAACATTACAAAAATCAAGATCAGAAATCTTTTTGGAATAAAGGAATACGAGCAGGATGGAAGCAGCATTGAGTTGTCCGGGAAGAATGGAATTGGTAAAACATCTGTCATTGATGCAATCCGGTACGCACTCACAAATAAGAGTACCCGCAAATATGTGGTGCATAAAGGCGAGACAGAGGGCGAAATCATCGTTGAGACTGACAACGGAATCACAATCGACCGTAAGGCACGGACAAATGCTGCAGATTACAAATCCATAAAGCGCAACGGTCTGGAAGTCAACGGACCCGAAGCATTTTTAAAAGATATTTTCACACCGCTGCAGCTTAATCCGGTCGAGTTTATGTCAATGAGTGAGAAAGAGCAGAACTCTATCATTCTGGACATGATCGAATACAAATGGGATATGACCAATATTAACGAATGGTTCGGCGAAATTCCTGCGTGGGTATCATACGATCAGAATATCCTTGCTGTACTCAATGACATCCAGTCGGAGAGCGGAGAGTATTACCAGAACCGCCGGAATATTGATCGGGATATCCGCAATAAGAAAGCTTTTGTTGAAGAGATCGTTGCTACTATCCCGGATGGGTATGACGTGGAGAAATGGGAAAAGGAACAGGCAGGGGAAGTATATAAGCAGATCGAACGCCAACTGAAAGAAAATCAGCAGATCGAAAAGGCGAAATCTCTTATTGAAAACCGTGACAATAAGGTCCGTAAGTTTGAAGCGGACAGGGAAATTTCAGTTGCTGCATTGGAACGTGAGATCAATACAAGATCAGGGCAGATTGATAAAGATATCGCATCCCTGAAGGAACAGATCAGGGCATTGGAAGTTGAAAAGGATGGTCTTGCATCCAAGAAAATCGACAAGATGGCAGTCATTGACAGCGATTACAAGGCAAGCATGGCTAAATTCGATGCAGAGGTTGATGAGTACAAAGACCTTGCGGATAAAGAGCCAAATGACGTTACAGAACTGCAATCACAGGCAAAGACAATCGAGGATATGCAGAGTCATATAAACGAATATAAGAGAATGATGCGTATGCAGGAAGAAATCTCAGAAATGGGATTAAAGTCTCAGGGACTTACGGACAAGATCGAAAAGGCTCGTTCTCTTCCGGGCGAGATTTTGGCAGAATGCACAATCCCAATTGAAGGTCTGACAGTCGAAAATGGTGTTCCGCTGATAAACGGACTTCCGGTAAGCAACCTGTCGGATGGAGAAAAGCTTGATCTGTGCATCGATGTTGCAATCCAGAATCCAAACGGACTTAGCATCATCCTGATTGACGGAGCAGAGAAACTGTCCACAGGATTGCGCGAGAAGCTATATGCGAAGTGCAAAGAAAAAGGCCTGCAGTTTATAAGCACAAGAACAACAGACGCAGATTGCATGGAAGTTATTGAACTATAAGGGGGATTTGATCAATGGAAAACGAATTATCAGAAGTAGTGCAGCAGCCTATATCTACAATCGGGTCATTTGCAACATTGGATGCCTTTAAGGAACTTTATGACATAGGGAAGATGTTTGCATCATCTTCTTTGGTACCTGACACATATCAGGGTAAATCAATGGATTGCACGATAGCTGTCGATATGGCTAATCGCATGGGAGTATCCCCTATGTTTGTCATGCAGAACCTTTACATCGTCAAGGGTAAACCGTCATGGAGCGGTCAGTCCTGCATGAGTATGGTAAAAGCTGCGCCTGAGTTCACAGGTGTATCTTACGAATGGTCCGGTAATGAAAAAGCAGATGATTGGGGATGCCGCGTTGTGGCTACAAGAAAAGCTACAGGGGAAATTATTAAAGGAACTGAGATCACTATCCAGATGGCAAAAGATGAAGGATGGTATGGCAAGAATACAAAGTGGAAGAATATGCCACAGCAGATGCTTATGTATCGTGCAGCAGCCTTTTTTGCAAGAGCATACATACCGAATGCTTTGATGGGTTGCACGGTGGAAGGGGAAGCAGAGGACAGCGCAAAGACTGTTCTCCCTGCTGCACCGAATCCTCTTGGGGTAACAGAAAAAGTCATGAAAGAAGCGGAGGAACAGTTTAAATGATATTGACAGCAGAGAATTATTTCAGCCGCGAAGCAGATGAAGCGTTCCTATCAGTTTCTCAGTACAAAGATTTTTGCGGAACATATGGCAAGCCGGGATGCGAAGAACATGCCCTTGCTAAGCTGCATGGAGAGTGGATTGAGAACATGGAAGATTCAGTTGCGCTGATGGTTGGTTCTTACGTTGATGCACACTTTGAAGGAACACTGGATCTGTTCAAGGCAAAGCATACATCAATTTTCAAGAAAGATGGATCGCTGTATTCGCAATATAACAAAGCCAATATTATGATCAACCGCTGCGAACGTGACGAATTGTTTATGTCGTATATGTCAGGGCAGAAGCAGGTAATCATGACTGCCGAAATGTTCGGCACACTTTGGAAAGTAAAGATAGACAGTTATCATCCGGGAAAAGCCATTGTTGATCTGAAGACCTGCCAGAGTATCACAAAGACGTTTTGGCATGGTGATGCGGGTTATATGAACTTCCTTGCAGAGTGGGGTTACTACATTCAGGGGGCGGTATATCAGAAAGTTGTTGAGATAAACACAGGAGAAAAGCTTCCATTTTTCATTGCAGCTGTCAGCAAAGAGGATGAACCGGACATACAGGTAATTGCAGTGGAACAGACGTTGCTCGATGAAGCACTGGCAGAGGTTGAAAAGAACACACCGTCAATCCTTGCATTAAAGGCCGGAGAAGTACCGCCGATCAGATGCGAACTATGTTCATATTGCCGACATACAAGGATTCTGCAGCAGCCGAAATGGTCGTCTGAACTGATTGGAGAAGCATGAAAGATTCAATCGTAATTAACATGAAATATGCTGACTACGACCTGATAGATGGGACACCGAACATAGAGAGACACCACTTGTTCGGTGGTCCCAATAGGGATAAGTCAGATGCGGATGGACTATGGATTCCGCTGACAAAGGAACACCACACAGGCAAGCAAAGCGTGCACATGAACCATGAAATGAATGTCATGAGTCACATTATAGGACAGCTTGCATGGGAAAAACACGCGGTATCTGGCGGGATGTCAGAGGATGATGCGAGAGAAGCTTTTCGCAAAAGATACGGAAAAAGTTATTTGTGAAGGGAGTGCTATGCAATATAAATTTGTTATCCCTGGCAGATTAGAGGGATTGAATGAATATACTGCTGCTAATCGGCGAAATCCGTATGCGGGCGGTAAAGTGAAAAAAGACTGCGAGACCCTTATTATTTTGACGATACGGCAACAGTTGGGACGCTTGAGGATAAGTAAACCGGTATTGATCTATTATCACTTCTTTGAGCCAAATAGGCGGCGTGATAATGATAATATTCTGTCCTGTACCTCGAAATTTGTGCAGGACTCACTTGTAAAGACGCAGGTGCTTGCCGAGGACAACCAGAAATGTATACACCGGTTTTATTTTGACACCGATGTTGACCCGAAGAATCCGAGAATAGAGGTCACGATAACAGAACTCACACCGGAGCAACAGAAAATGAATCTCGCTGATATTTTAAGGCAGTTGGGAGGATGAAATGGCAGATAGAAGGATGTTTTCAAAAAGGGTTACTGACAGTGATGCATTTATCGAAATGCCATCTGCAACACAGGCTTTGTATTTTCATCTGAATCAGGCTGCTGATGATGATGGATTCAATAATCAAATTCAAGTAGCAATGATGAAAGCACATGCCAGTGCTGATGATTTGAAGATATTACTCATGAAGCGATTTATCATCCGATTTGAAAGTGGAGTAATAGTTATTAAACACTGGAGAATGCACAATACTTTGAGAAAAGATAGGTATACTCCCACCTCATTTCAGGAAGAGTTTTCCCAACTGGGAATTAAAGAAAATCAATCTTATTCATTGCTTCCCGATTCTGATGGTTGCCATGTGGTTGCCAATCCGGTACCACAGGTAAGTATAGGTAAGTTAAGTAAAGTAAAGGAAAGTAAAGAGAAGAATAAAGATACTTGTTCTCAGCAATCAGAAGATTGCACCGAACTCACAGCAGATGTTGAAGCAGTTATTCTGAATACTGGTCAAGAATGGAGACCTAACATAGAACAGTATCAGGAATTTAAGCGACTATATCCAAATGTTGACATAGATGTAGAGTTTCGCAATATGAGAGCATGGTGCATAGCAAATCCGTCAAAGCGTAAGACTGTAAAGGGAGTTATGAGATTCGTGAATGCATGGTTGTCAAGAGATCAGGATAGGCCAAAGAAAGGCATTGAGCAAAATACGCAGCTTGATCAATGGGCGAACGCATGACAAAAGAAGAAATGCAAAAAATTCATATGACGATAAGTGTTTTTTTTCCAAATTATCATCCTGAAAATAAAACACAAGTAATCGAATCGTGGATGGAAATGTTATCTGATTACAGCTACCACGACATATTTAATGCTTTGAAAACGTATGTGGCAATAGATCATACCGGATTTGCTCCGACAATAGGTCAATTGTTACATTGCCTGTCAATTGCTGATGAAGATCTCGGAGAACTGGAAGCATGGTCAATGGTGCGGAAAGCAATCCAGAACGGAATATACAACAGTGTTGCCGAATATGAAAAGCTGCCACCTGTCATCCAAAAAGCAATCGGTACAGCAGACAACATCAGGGAAATGGCGCAGATGGATACTGATGCACTGGAATCCGTGGAACAGTCGCAGTTTGTAAAAAACTATCGTGTGCAGCTGCAGAGGGATAAACAGATCAGAAACCTTCCACTGAAGCTGCAGGATGCAATCGGGATATCGCTGAAAGAAGTACCGTTTTTGACTGAAAAGGAAAAGGAAGAACTGCCAGATCAGGAACCGGCATCAACTGGAAATTTTGATTATGAATCAAAGATCGAAGAACTGAAAAGGAAGTGGAACCCATGAGTGGAAGAGTTGGAAAACACAATGAAGAAATTATTGCGCTGTATAACAGTGGAGAAGGAATTGGAGATATTACAGCAGCGTTGGGTCTTCAGTGGAGCAATGTGTATGCGATTTTGAAGAATCACAATCTGCTGTCTGACAGGAAAGATTTGAGGATACCGGAGATACAGAAACTGTTAAAGAAAGGTATGGAGCCGGAAGAAATCAGAAAAAAGTATCATCTGGATCGTTGGAAAGTCAAAAAAGCAGTGCTGAGGGAAAACGGAAAGGAATATGAACCGGAAGAAATCAAAGAAACGGAAGCAAAACAGGAACAGGAAAAAATTGACGATTCGCTACTGGAATACAGCATCGACAAACGAAAGATCAGGCACATGCAGTACGGTGGAAAAAAGTACATTGATCAAACAGATTATTACAGCGAGACAGGGGGTGCGGGATGGTAATTGTGATAGCGGTAGTAATTGTAACAGTACTTGTTATATGGGGCGCGCACAGGCTGGTTGAAAAGGTCAACGCAGAGATTGACCACATAAACGGATCGAGGTGATCAAAATGGCATATGCGGAGAAAACCACAGTATCGGTATCAAAAAGCAGGGCAGATATCGAGGACTTGATACGCAAACACGGCGCAGGACAGTTTATATCAGGATATTTTGGCAGCAAAGTTTTAATTGGATTCACAATGCAGAACCGGCAGATCAGGTTTGTGATTGAAACAGAAAACGGGAAAACAGACAAGCAGACAGAACAGATTGAACGGCAGAGGTATAGGGCGTTGCTTCTGGTGATCAAGGCAAAATTCGAAGCAATTGAGTCAGGAGTAAGCTGCTTTGAAGAAGAGTTTCTTGCACATATTGTACTTTCATCCGGACAGACAGCTGGAGAATGGATGCAACCACAGATAGAAAGTGCATATGCAGATTGTAAAATGCCGGAACTACTTCCGGATCTCAATAGGGGGTGATTGAATGATTAAGTAAAAGAATAACCGTAACTGAAAACTATTCGTATTTGGCTGCTACATCATATCACGGGCGCACCGGACGGCTAGCCACCCAATCCGGTGCAAGGAAAGGAAAACATGACAAGACGCGAGATAAGAAATAAATATAAGCTCTCTATGATAGAAAACCCTCTTATTGCTGATAGAGAACTAAGTGCTGATGAAGCTATAGAGTACGAAAGGCTTGTAAGGTGTCTTGTTAATGATTTTAATAAATCGTTCAAAAATCGCGAAAACGATGATGGACTGGAAAAAATTTGAATAAATAACACGAAAGGGGTAAGAGGTTTGCCGGCCGGCATAAAGACGTCTTTACTCCAATGAAATGAAATGACATATCAGGAATTTTTGAAAAGCAAACAATTAAAAGTTAAAGATAGTGGATTCGATATCGAGAGAAGCGCCTTAAATCCAATGCTTTTTGAGTACCAAAAGGACATTGTTCAGTGGTCATTGAAAAAAGGAAAATCGGCAGTTTTTAGCGATTGCGGAACTGGAAAAACAATTATGCAACTTGAATTCGCTGCAAAAGTACATGATTCTACAGGTGGAATGGTGTTGATAGTTGCGCCCCTGAATGTTGTAAAACAGACAGCAAATACAGAAGCAAAAAAATTTGGATATAAAGTAAAAGCATGTAGAAATCAAAATGATGCCGAGCCCGGAATAAACATTACGAACTATGAAATGCTTGACCATTTTGACGCAACTAAGTTTATCGGAGTTGTTCTTGATGAAAGTTCAATCTTAAAATCGTTTACCGGGAAATACAAAAAAATGATAATTGATAAGTTTTTCGAAACGGAATATAAGCTTGCTTGCACCGCAACTCCATCTCCAAATGACTTTATGGAACTTGGAAACCATTGTGAGTTTTTGGGAGTAATGAACAGAACTGAAATGCTCGCCGAATATTTTATACATGATGGCGGAGATACTGCAAAATGGAGATTAAAAGGTCATGCAGAAAAGGAATACTGGAAGTGGGTTGCAACATGGGCGGTATGTGTAAGAAAACCGTCAGATTTAGGATACGAGGACAGTGGTTACACACTCCCCAAACTTATATTTACGCCAAGGATACTTGATGCAAAAATACATGATTTTGAACTTGTACCTACAGCTGCGGAAACCTTGCAGGAAAGAAGAGAAGCGAGAAAAGAGGGACTTGCAGATAGAGTAAAGGCAACCGCAGAACTGGTAAATAATTCTGATGAGCAGTGGATTGTCTGGTGCGATTACAACGATGAATCAGAAGCATTAAGAAAATCAATACCGGATGGAACGGAAGTAAAAGGATCTGATGAAGTTGAATACAAGGAAAACGCTGCACTGGGATTTACTAATGGTGAAGTAAGATGCCTAATCAGTAAACCATCAATATTTGGATTCGGTTCAAACTGGCAGAATTGTCACAACGTTATATTTTGCGGATTGTCAGACAGCTATGAAAAGTTTTATCAGGCAGTAAGAAGATGTTGGAGATACGGTCAAAAAAACGATGTAAACGTGTACATTTTCATTTCACAGAGAGAAATAAATGTTCTTGATAACATCAAGCGCAAGCAGGATCAAATGGACGAAATGATTTCAAAGATGGTAGAGAACATGAAAGACATGACACTTGAGCAGATTAAGCACACAACAAGAATACGGACTGAATATGAACCATCAAAAGAGTTTCAGATTCCGTCATTTTTAGGAAAGGACGCATGATGGAAGTTTTAGATGTGAGGGATGGTAAGAACTGGACATTATATAACGGAGACAGCTGCGAAATTATGCAGGGAATACCGGACAACAGCATTCATTTTTCGGTTTTCAGTCCGCCGTTTTCAAGTCTTTATACGTATTCGAACAGTGACAGAGATTTGGGAAACAGCAAAAATGATGATGAATTTTTCAAACACTTTGATTTCATTGTAAAGGAATTGTACAGAATACTAATTCCGGGGAGAAATGTATCAATTCACTGTATGAATCTTCCAACATCAAAAGAACGTGATGGATATATCGGAATCAAGGATTTCAGAGGAGACATTATTAGAGAATTTCAAAAAAACGGTTTTATTTACCATTCAGAGGTTACTATTTGGAAAGATCCGGTAATTGCCATGCAGAGAACAAAGGCTCTGGGGCTTTTGCATAAACAGATCAAGAAAGATAGTTGCATGAGCAGAATGGGTATCCCTGATTATGTCGTGACTATGAGAAAACCGGGAGAAAACCCGGAAAGAGTTACACACACGAATGATACATTTCCGGTAAGTGAGTGGCAGCAGATTGCAAGCCCTATTTGGGATGAACTTAACAGTCCGGTATGGTGGGATATAAACCCATCAGACACACTTAACGGAGCAAATTGCAAAGAGGATGAAGATGAGCGCCATATCTGTCCTTTACAGCTGCCAGTAATTGAGCGATGCATAAAAATGTGGACTAATGAAAATGATGTTGTATTTACACCGTTTGCAGGTATTGGAAGTGAACTATATCAGGCGGTCAAAATGAACAGAAAAGCAGTAGGAATTGAACTAAAAAAATCATATTTTGATCAGGCAGTAAGAAACTGTGAGTCTATTGAAAATGAAATGAGTCAGCCTACATTGTTTGATTTTATGAATTGATGAGATCTAGCTTGTTTCCGGTGTGGTTTGAAAATTGCATGAACCCACCGGAGATAGAATGCCAATCAGAGGTAGAACATGACAGAGTACAAAATAACCCGAAAAATAGACGGAATAACCCACACAAGCAGGATAAAAACTGAGGATAAAGCAAAAGCGGTTGAAACAATTTTAAAGCAGGATACACAGAATTATCCGGGTAAACGGTGGGATTCGGTGGATGCCGAGGAAAGGGTGGAATAAGCACAATGCTTTGCAAAGATTGTAATTGCTGTAAAACAAAAAAAGTAGGGTTTTCAAGTTCGAGATCGTGGTGCTTGGCTTTACCCAAAGAAATCAGAGGATTAGACATCACGAAACGCACGATAAATCACAATTGCCCATTGAAAGAAAATAGAGAAAGAGTGGAGAAATGAAAGAAATTAAGTTCAGAGCATGGGACAAAAGCTTAGAGGAAAAATAATGAAAGACACCGAGATAAAAGATAAAACATTGAAATGGATATGTGAGCATGATGCGATAATTGACGATCACCCGGAAGTATTCCCTTGCACTTGGATATCAAAAGATATACATGAAAGCGTATACAAAGTAAGAAAGTGCATGAAAGAACTTGAATTGGATGGATATGTTAAAAAAGCAAGAGAAGGTGGAATTGATGACTATTCTTGCGAAATATATTGTATTCATGGTTATGCGCTTACGAAAAAAGGGTATGAGCATAAATATTATAAAGATGCCCTGAAAAAAGAGGTTGAATGGTGGGAGGAACATATACATGAAAATGAAAGTGAGGTTAAGTGATGGAAAGACTGACACAGATAGAAAATGGTATGGCATATTTTCCTGAATGCTTTAAGGAACCTTGTTGTGGAGTTGGTTGTGCAAAAGAAAACTGCGATTTTATAAACAAGAAAGTATGCGAAGCATTGGCTGCCTATGAAAAATTAGGTTTGACACCTGCGCAAATTGCGGGAGTTGATAATCTGTACGCAGCAAAATGCAGAGAAGTGGCAAATCTGCAAAGACAACTTGAAAACAGCGTGAAGCTGCCGAATGGAATTTTAAACATTGATTACATCATGGAAAATCTGAATGATTTAAAAATAAACTACGAAGAATGTGAGAGCGAAGATGATATATGGTGGGAAGGAGAATACGGAAAAGATCTTGTGTATGGAATTGGTTGTCAGGTTGGAATGAAATGTCTAAATGAGGAATGCGGAATAGGATACAAGGAAACTGGATGGGAAGATAATTGCAGAGAATGCAAAGCCAAATGGCTGATGCAGGAATATGAGTGAGGTAAAAGAATGAGCAAATATATTGATGTTGAACCAATGAGAGACGATTGGCTGAATGAAGTAAATGAAAACATATTTTGCCCCAATGATGTTTTGTACAGTATAGACAATCAGCCGACCGGAGATGTTGAACCGGTAAGACACGCACACTGGAACGGAATAGAATATGACAGTTACGCTGATGGTTATCCAGTATACGATAGATGGGAGTGCTCGAAATGCGGAAACGAAATCAGCACAGAAGACCCACCGACATATTGCTGTGATTGTGGTGCGAAAATGGATGAAAGCGTGGAAGAATGAACAGACAGCAGCGCCGTAATCAGGCGAAAACAATGCGCAAGGCAGAAAACATAAGCAGTAAATTGCACAGTAAGTATCAGCAGGAGCTTATCGCAGAGCGCATGAGGGATCAGAAGGAAATAGAAGAGTACCGAAAACAGACAATCACGGAAGACTGGCACTGGTTTTATGGAATCTTGGGTATTACTCTTTCAGAAGATTATCACTGGAACAGTGACAAGATCATGAGCCTGTTTACAAAATGTGACAAAACAGTCGATCAGGCAATTGCAAACAGCCAGGGGCGGGATGATATCGCAAAGAAGCTGGATGAATTGACCGGTATCATATTGGCGCTGAAATAGGGGGACAGAATGGAATATAAGGATAAAATATCGTACCTCGAAAGCTACTACGAAATACTGGACACAGAAACGGATCTGTACGATCAAATCGAAACATTAGAGGGTACTGCAACAATCCATGCCATGCAGATAACAGATGGGATACACAGCAATGATGTACACTCGGCAGTCGAACTGGCATCTATAAGGATCACGGATTTGCAGGACCGGTACAACAAAACGGTTGCAGAGCGCAAATTAATCCGTAATCGCATAGAGTCTGCAGCATATGCCATGAAAAATAAACGGCTGGCGGCTCTGATCCTTAACAAATATATCAACTTATGGTCTGATCAGGCGTTGCGCAGGTGGATGCAGGTAAGCCGGACAGGATACAATTCTTGTTTAAAAAACGCAGTACAGATTATAGATCTGTAGTATCGACAATCACAAGAAGCAGATATATCATATATATGTCGCACCACTACTGGAAACAGTAGCGCCGTAGGATTGAAACACTAATATTTATTTTATTCACCGCAAGGTGTATGTCGCATCGGAGAGATCCAGTGCGTGGATTGAAAAAAAGTTTTACGAATTTTTACACAGAAAAAGCCATTGGAATAAAATCCGGTGGCTTTTTTATTTTACAACAGACCAATTTAGTTAGGTAAATTATGAACATTGCCCGGTTAACTCAATTTTTATGAAGGCCAAGGTCTTTTAGGTATTTTGCTACGCTTTTTCCGGAGATTTTGGCATTTTTTTTGATTTCCGCTTTTTCTTCTGGAGTCATACGGATTAAAACAGTAGTAAACTTTGACAAATATCTATTGTTACAAGCCTTTTTGGTTTCGTTATACATACAAAATTTCCTTTCTTTTTTACAACAGACCAATTTGGTTAGGCAAATAATGAACATTGCCCGGTTAACTCAATTTTTTTGATTGTGTGACCGCCTGATAACGGTTGCACGTGGGAAATAGCGCTTATATGGATTATTCAATATTTCCAATCGCCACTAGACGATTGCTCCCAATTCGGCGAGTCATGACGACTTCGTCTGTTGTTGGATTCATTGGCTGTTTACCTTTTTATGCTGTTTTAATGGTTTCTTGTTCATGTTTTTCTATTACTATAATCTTGCTTGCTACTCCTGTCATTTCAAAAGTTCCACTTTTTAAATCTTCCGTGAAATATGTTTCATTTTCTAACCATTCACGGAACTCGACTGATTGTTTATCATTTGTAAATGTCCAATGTGGAGATGATATCGCAACCAGTATTCCATCATTTTTTAATAAATCATAAGCGTGTTTAATATGGTTCTGTTCATCCGAAAATGGCGGATTCATAATAATAGCATCATATTTTTGATCCGTGTTATACTCCAGAAAATCATTACCAACTACGTTATAACCTTTCAATTTTAACAATTCGGAAAAGTGATACATCTGTTCGCACACATCAATATTATTTGTATACTGTTTAATCTGATCCGCTATATTTCCAATACCTGCCGATGGTTCTAATACTCTGCTATTACTATCAATTTTAGCGTATTGTATAAGCTGTTCCGCGACTTCTGAAGGTGTAAAGTTTATATCTCCTTTTTGTTGCATCTTATATTCACGCTCTAGCTGTTTGATTTTCTTTTCCTTGTGATTAACTGGTTTGTTGATTAAATCATAAATGATTTTGTATTCCTCAACCGCTTTCAATAAATCACTGGTATTATATATATTTGCTTTTTGTAACCGTTTTTGATGTGTTGGCACTTCTTTATTCCACCATCCGTCTAAAGGAATGTTATAATTGATTTTAGGGAATTCAATAGGTGTTAAAGCTGTTCCCCTGTTTGGCTTGTTATATGCTTCATTACGTTTATAGTATACGTCTATTTCATTCCTGAATGATGAAATGATTAGATTTTCCTCGAGTGGCGTCAAGGCTCTGTTTTCCAGTGTGTCAATAAGATACTGTAATATATTTATATCTTGCTGATAGCCTTCTATTTTTGAATCTCTGCTTGCTTGTTCATTCATACGTTTCCAAGTGTTTGTTTTATACTCACCGCTTAAAGCATCAATTTTCTTTTGTGTGCTTTCAATCTGTTTATTAATCTTGTCAGTTAATTGCTGCCGTTTAGCTTGCTTCTGTTCATGTTCTGCTTGTGCATCCTGTTTAATATCACCATTCAGTAATTCACTAGGATCATTTTTGAATATAAACCCATGCTTGAATTTACTGTAGTAACCACCTATTGATTTCATGTTGTTATTTACTTTGATATATTCGTCACGGTCTAATTTTTCGATTACCTTTACAACAAATATTTTGCTGTTGTCTCTGGTGTCTGTATCTTGTTTAATATCATAAGTATAATTATTTTCTACACTTTCAATTGTTTTACTTTCTGGTTCTTGTGTTTCAGCTTGATTTTTAATTCTTGCAACTTTTTCTACAACTTTGAAATCATAGTCAGGTTTGCAATCAAAATAATAAAAATCTACGTGAAAATAATCTGTCATTCCGTCGCAATCTTCAAAGTTGTAGGAATTAACGAATGTATCAACGTCTTTCAACATTTCTGATATATCATCACGATAAACCTTATAAGATGTACCGCATTTATTCCATATTCTTTCTATTTCTGTTTTCGCTTCTTCTGGATACCAACTTTTCAAAGTCCATTCAAAACTATGATTTGCTTTGCGAATTATTCCGTTTATATCTTCTTCAGTTAGCTGATCCAGTGTTTTGTAAAGTTCAAAAGGTGCTTCTTTTAATGATATATGCAATTCTTGACACATAGAAGCATAAGAAGTTCTAATACTAAATTTGAATGTTGGATATTTTTCTTTTACATAACTTCTAACAATAGCAGCGATTTCTTTTAAGGTTCTATTCCAATCGTGATTATTTCCTTCCCATCCGTTTTGCGAATAGAATTTTGTTCTTGTACTGTCTGCTGTTTCTGTTGATTGTTGATCTGCTGTTACAATTGCATTATAACGGGTTTTCCAGATAGAGAATAATACATCATATTCTGCATTTATTTCTTTCATAATTTCAGCGTTTCCGCCTGCATCTGGATGGTTGACTCTTGCTAACTTTTTAAATTGTTCTTTTAAATCCTCAAATGATTGTATGTTTTTTAAATGCTTCATGTTGTTACCTCCATTCACGCCGGATTGATTATTGATTTGTGGCGTGTCTCGTTTGTTGTTGAGTACATCGTAGCATTGTACATGATATCATGCAATATGCAAAATAACCAAACATCGAGCAAGATTTTTGTGCAAGTTTGCATGCTATCATGCAATACAATTAAATAAGTTTAATTAAGTTTAACAAAACTTATCGTTTTTAGTCAAAAATCTGTGATATAATGTAATATATACAAATAGGCAAAAGAGACAGGCATCTACTATAACAGTAGGTGCTTTTTTTATGCGCAAAATGCGCGGGAGGTATGTGTATGCCGCTTAAAAAGGGATCATCTGCAAAAACAATATCAAAAAACATTGCAACAGAGGTTAAGGCAGGCAAACCGGTAAAGCAGGCTGCAGCAATTGCATATAGTAAGGCCGGCAAGATGGACAAATCAGACAAAGGCGGTAAGTCAGGCAAAGGACATAAGGGTAAGTAATATGATCAAGACCCTGGCACTGATCGGAGTATTGACACTGGTCACAATTGCAATAGTAATGATTGCCGGTGTCGCATGTATGGTAATAGATTTGATCCACAAAATCAAAAGGAGAGACAAATGACACTTGGTGATACAGCAAGCATGATGCAGAGCAATGATTACGAGGATAGATTTGCGGCAGAGCATGCTCAGACTAAGATACGTAGAGATAAGTTGGCAAATATGTTGCATGACTGGGACAATGGCACGCTTGGGTTTGATCCGGCATGCCCGAGGAGCATCTACAATCTACAGATCAGAGCAATGAACGATTATATAACAGTATTAGAGGCAAGGGCAGCGATAGAGGGAGTTGACTTATTAGTATAAGCATGATAGGAGGTTGCCAACTATGGCAGATATAATTAAGACCAGCACACAGGCTGGCAACGAGCAACAGACATCAACAGACAATAGAGATCAGACAGTAGACACGCAGGAAGAACAGAAGCCTATCAATATTGATGACTATCCGGTAGACGATAAAGGAAATCATATAGTACCGGATGAAATATTCTTTGAGAGATACAGAGAGCTTCCAACCAACACCAGAAATGAGACGATGAAGTACAGAGTATTTAATCATGGATATGTAAGATGCTTAAATAACTCAGAGGATGCCAGAGAGATCCAGAGGATGGGAGCAGAAGCAAGCAACGCAAAGCAGGCGCATAGACGGACCATGAGAGAGTCTCTTGACTATATCCTTGCAAAACAGGTGGAAAATCCCGAAGAGATGATAGGAGCAAACGCAGACAAGCTGCCAAAGGATTGTACACTGGGTGATCTGCTCACAATGTCCATGGTTAACGCAGCGGTGCTGTTTGGAGATACCAAAGCAGCCACGTTTGTGCGTGATACAGCCGGGGAAAAGCCTGTAGATCAGCAGGAGATCAGCGCCAATGTAATGACAGACGCAGATAGAGCGCTGCTTGCAAAGGTCAGTAAGAGAGTAGATACAGAGGATTAAGAGTGTATACACTGCATAGTGTTTACACAACCAAAACAGGCGCGATGCCAGTAAGCAATAGTGTGTACACCTGTTTTTTTCTTGATGTAATTTAAGATTTTGGGGTTTTAGAACAGAAAGAACATGACGGTAAAACACTGAAAGCATTGCAAACACTGGGGTTGATGGCAATAATGATAACCATTCAACTATTCACTAAACAAGACTTTTGCGAATAGTTGGTGCGATCAGGTCACTGCTTCCTATGCAATGGGCGCATATAATCCCTGTGATTTTTTTATGTGTTGCTGCATATTATCGCAGAGTGGTGGGGGTAGCAAAGGCAGTGTTTTGGAGCAGTCACACGCGCCGCCCCCCGCCCCCCCGCGCGCCGCGCCGCGCCCCCGCCCATACCCGCTCCGCAAAATTTTATAAAAAAATGAAAAGGTGTATACACCAACCATAAAGCAGACAGCAAAAAAAGTGGGATAAACCCGCATGGTTGATAGTGTATACACTTTTTTATAAAAAAATCGTGAAAAACCATGAAAATTCAGTATTGGTGCATGTATACACCGGATTGGAAAACATGAGTACAAAAAAGACAAGACCTGTGTCGGTAAGATTGGACACCAAAACATTAAGCATTATTGAAAAGAGTGGTAAGACAGTTACGGAATATCTGAAAGACCTTATAGCAGGTTTGGATTCCGCGCAAAATGCAGCGCTTACTGAAGATCAGGTACATAGACTTGAACGGCTGAAAAAAACGTGTCAATGCGAAACCGTGTCAGGAGTTATTGACAGGCTGCTGGATGATATAGAATCGAGGTTGTGATGAAAGTCATGATAGAATCTGGATGTCTACAACCATATACTGAGAATGCTGCGAACGGTCATGAATTTTTGCAAAACAGGTTTGAGAAAATATCATGAGCGCCGTTGATTCAATAAGGGAAAGGGAAATTGAATATTGCGCAAAAAATCTGATTTACTTCGTGTTGACATACGGACACATTGAGGACAGAGATAAGCCAGAAGTCATACAGCCGTTTGAATTATGGACAGAGCAAAAGCAGGCGCTGAAAGATATACAGAATCATAAATGGACAATAATCCTGAAAGCCAGACAGCTTGGTATTACATGGTTGGTACTGCATTATGCTGTGTGGCTTATGTTATGTCATGCGGGTAGAAATGTAATCGGTCTATCAAAATCTGAAACAGAAGCAATGGAACTGGTAAGGCGTGCAGCAGTAATCCTTAGAAATATTCCAGAACTTGTTGCAGAAAAAGGGAATATACCGGCTGGGTGGAAAGGACCGTGGTTTGAAAACACAGCTTTGATATTAAAGATACATTTTCCCGGTAAGCCTGATTCAGTTATGCAATGTTTTGCTTCATCCGAAAATGCTGCAAGATCATTTACGGCAGATCTTTTGATATTTGATGAATGGGGATTTCAGCAGTTCGACAGAAGTATATGGACTGCAGCATTCCCGACAATCAATCGTGCGAACAGTGGTCAGGTTGTCGGACTTTCTACAATAGAACGTGGTTCGTTGTTTGAAGAACTGTTCACTGGGGAAAACAAGTTTTTTAAGATATTTATTCCTTGGAACGCAGATCCTTCAAGGGATGAAAAGTGGTACAAAGAAACAAAGTCAATTCTTGGCGATGGGATGCAGGCAGAATATCCCGCAACGATTGAGGAAGCATTAACAGTACCAGGCGGCGCGTTCTTCCCAGAAGTCAAGGACGATTCCATTCTTACAGACACACCATTGAAAGGAAAGGTGGTCACATATTTTGTTATGGACTATGGTCTTGATATGTTGGCTGCCTACTGGATAAACAGGGATTCATTCGGAAATGCACAGATCGTAAAAGAACACTGCGAATCCAATTTGACAATTGGTGCAGCGGCGCAAACGGTACTTGATCTGTCAAGAGATTATAAAGTGGTTCAATGGCTTGCGCCCCCTGATCTGTGGAACCGGTCGCAGGAAACAGGAAAATCAAGGGCAGTGATATTTTACGAAAACGGTTTGAATCTTACAAAGGTAAATAACGATGTTGCTGCAGGGTGTTCCGCAATGAAGGAATATTTTAGTCATGGGGATGCAGGGAAAAGCAGACTTACAATTTTAGATAACTGCGCTCCGGTGCTTCTGAACAGTTTGAAAAAAATACAACATGATAAAAAGAAAGCAAACATATATGCGAATGATCCTCACGACTTGACACATAGTCCTGATGCCATTCGCTATTTTTGTATCTACTGGACATTGCCGGCAGAAGCATTGCAGGAAAGCAACCGGAAAAAATGGACGGAAGATATGTACGAAGATTATGAAAATGCCAATTTGGAAACGAAACAGTATTTGAAAGCAAAATGGGGTGATCCTGAATGAACCTTTTTCGGAAAGCGAGACATGGCATGAAGAAATTAACAGAAAGTACAACGTTAAAAGAGTGGCAGTCAAAGCTTGAAACTGCAAAAACACAGTATTCAACTGATAGAAATAACATGAACATGTATCAGGAGTACTACAAAGGCAGGAGAGAGGTGCAGGCTGATCCAAACTCCGGTAAATCTCCAACAAAAGTATCGAACAATGTCAGAAATATTATGTTCGAACTGATCGAAAGCCAGGTTGATTCTTCTATTCCGATGCCAAAAGTCAGAGCGATACATCCTGATGATGATGATCTGGCAAAGAAAATGGAAAAAATGCTGGAAAATAAAGTAAAAACTTGTAATCTCACTATTTTGAACGATTTTATGGAGCGCACAACTCCGGTTCAGGGTGGAGATTATTTTTTTGTTCAATGGGATGTTAATGCCGGACTGCATAATCAGGTAGGAGATCTGAAAGTAACTGAACTACATCCAAAAAAGGTTGTCCCGCAGCCGGGAGTTACCAGTTTTGACAACATGGATTATTTTTTTATACAGGAACTGCTTACAAAAAAGACTGTAAAGAGAATTTACGGAGTGGATGTTGAAGATACCGAAAATGATCAGCCCGAAGCGAAAGAGGGAATAAGTGGGGCAGATGTAAATACTGATCTTGTGACCGTGAATACAGCATATTACAGAAATGATCACAATGGAATCGGAGTTTATATCTGGTGCGACACGGTAGAACTGCTATCCATGGAAGATTATCAGGCAAGACACCTTGATCGTTGCAAAAAATGCGGCGCTGTAATGGAAAATGGAGTGTGTCCTGAGTGCGGAAGCAAAGAATCTGTAAAATCGAACGAGGATTATGAAGACCTTATAGACACAATTACGGTAAAGGTAGACGGTTCGAAAAGTCCTGAACAGATAAATCCTGACATTGAAAAGCAAACTCCTGTCACAGACGAAAACGGACAACCGGTACTGGACGAAACCGGTCAGCCAATGATTACCACGGAACATGAAAAGAAAAAGGTTCCGTATTATAAACCAAATGTTTATCCGGTAGTTTTAAGAAAGAATATTTCAGAGCAGGACAGGCTTTTGGGCGGTTCGGATGTACCGGTAATCATTGATCAGCAGGATACAATCAAAAAACTTGGTTCAAAAATCAATGAGAAGCTACTGAAAGGCGGGTCATACCTGACACTCCCACGTGGGAAAGACGTTGAAAAGAGTGACAAGGAACTTAAAATAATCAGGATCGATAATGCAGCAGAAGCAAACTTGATACAGGTGCTTAATATTCAGCCCAACGTACAGAGTGATGAAAATTATCTGGAAGAAAATTACACCTGGGCGAAATCAGCGCTTGGTATTACGGATTCTTATCAGGGAAAATATGATGCTTCTGCGGATTCCGGTGTAGCAAAGCAATATTCAATCAATCAGGCCGCCGGTCGGTTGGAATCAAAGCGTACCATGAAAAATGCTGCTTATGCAAAGCTATACGAGATCATGTTTAAGTTCTGGCTTGCCTATGCGGATGAAGACACTGAGATTACTTCCGTAGGAGCAGGGGGAGCGATTGAACATGACATCATAAATCGTAAAGACTTTTTGAAAATTGATGCATCGGGAGAATTTTACTGGGATGATGAATTTATTTTCGATACAGACCCGACATCTACCCTGATGGCAAATCGTGAAGCTATGTGGAATCAGACAGACCTTAAATTGCAATCACAGGCATTCGGACCGTTGGGAGATTTGCAGACACTGCGTACTTACTGGACGTTCATGAAAGCAAACGGATATCCGAATGCAGGAATGGCACTCGATATAGTGGAGCAGAGAATACAGAAGCAACAGGAGCAGACAGCTCAGTTGCAGGCAATGACTAGCGGAACAGGGGGTGATCAGAATGCAGTGCCCGATATGTCATACGGAAATGCGGATACAGTCCAATGATCTTGTGAAAAAGACAGATGGAACACTTGCATATAAGATGGAACTTAAATGCAGGAGCAAGGAATGTACGAATTATGACAAAGTGGTAAGTACCATTTACACACCGGTAGAAATCAAACAGGAGTGACAGGAAGTTCTTTACAGGACTTCCTTTTTTATTGCTCAAATTCGCAAAGGAAAAGCGCAAAAATCCAAAAACGAAAGGAATTTTATGAAAAAAAACTTACTCGATATGAATTTGCAGTTTTTTGCAGATGAAGGCGCAGAAGATCCGGGAGTCGCCGAACCGGAAGAGAGTACCGGAGAAGAGCCGGAAGAGGAACCGCAGGAAGAGGGAGAACCCGAAGAAAATTCGGATGGTGGCGAAGATACTGAACCTGCTGAACCCGCCCCACAGCAGGCCCCTGATCAGAATGCAGTTTATGCAAACATTCGCAGACAGGCAGAAGCGGATGCGCAAAAAAAGTTTCAGGCACAGCAGCAACAGATTGATCGGCAGTATGAACAGATGTTTTCGGGATTCACAAATCCGATAACAGGCGAACCAATCAAAAGCGCGGCAGATTATGCGGCAGCTATGGCAGCACAGGAACGCTTGCAGATGCAGGAACAATTGCAGCAGGCAGGGCTTGACCCGACAGTAATTGACCGTGCTATTGCCAATAGTCCGCTTATGCAGCAGGCACAGCAGGCTATTGAGAGAAACAACGATATCGAAGCAACAAATATGTTGAATGAGGACATGGCAAATGTTCTTTCTTTGGATACATCGATGCACAGCGTGGAAGACATCAAGAACTCTGACACTTTTATCGATGTTGTGAAGTACTGCAACGAACATCCGGGAATGAGATTTGCGGATGCCTACAAAATAGTCAACTTTGATCGGTTGACCAGTACAAAAATTCAGGCCGCAAAACAGGGAGCAATCAACTCTGTTAAAGGCAAGACACATCTTAGCACTGCATCAGGGGTTGCGGGAAATGATAACGAAGTAGACATTCCGGTATCAGAAATATCGAAATGGAAAGATTTTTTCCCGGATGCTACTCCAAAAGAACTGCGTGCTAAGTACAACCATATGTTAAAAACGCAGAAATGAGAGGATAAAATACTATGGCAGTAACAATTTCAAAGAGTTCAGCACTGAACGATGATTTATGGAACCAGTGGGCTCCGCAGCTTATTGCAATCATGCAGGATACCGATAACGAAAAGAACCAGTATGAAGAGACGTTGAAGAAAATCTTCAATGTTAAAAATTCAAAGAAATTCGGAGAAAAAGCAGCATCCATGACAGAGTTTGCCGACATGGAAATCGTTGCCGAGGGTTCTGACGGTATTCAGGACGACTTCAGCGAAGCTTATGCAAAACTGATCGAACACTTCCAGCTGATCAAGACAATGACGCTCACTGCTGAAATGGCAGAAGATTCAGAAGTTGACATGATGAAGACAAAGGCAGCAAATTTCATTCGGTCTTATAAGAGATCTCAGCTGTCTTATGCAACTGCAATGCTGACAGGTGCAACAGGAACCACTTTCAATTACGGTTCAAAGACTGGAATTTCAAATGTAGGTGGCGATGGCGTTGCCGTTTTCTCAACAGTTCATCCGTGCTTCAAGTACAGTTCTGATACAGCAAAGAAACAGTCAAATGTATTTTCGAACGCATTTGGTTCTGATTCCGTCATGCTGAACAGACTTGCGAACATCGGACGTAATTTCAAAAACAACAGCTGGGAACCGCAGGGATATACTTTTGACACCATTGTTATTCCGAGTAACGTTCCGGCACTGGAAGATCTGATCAAGAAGATCATCGGATCAGACGGAGAGGTTGGCAGCAACAAGAATGATATCAATACGCAGCGTGGTAAATGGACTCTGGTAGTGAATCCTCTTTGGCAGTTTACACCGGATGAAACTCACGTAAATGCTCCGTACATGATCATGAGTTCTGCGGCCAACAAGGAACTTATGGGAAATGTATTCTGGAATCGTACAGATTTTGTTGTAAAAGATGAAATTCTTGTACCGTCCAGCAATTACCGTGCATCTGGCCGTGCAAGATGGTCTGCAGGTTGCTACGATTGGAGACACATTATTCTCGGTGGTATTCCGACAGGTACAACACTGACCTGATACTTATTGTTATGGGGCGGAACTTTACCGCCCCTTTTCATTTTGAGGAAAAATTATGAAGGTGGGAGATATTGTCGAAAGGGACGGAACAAAACGTCTGGTTACAAATGTTTATACACTTTGCGGGGGTATCGCGTATGACAGCGTTCCGGCAGAAGATGCAAAAGTGAAAAAAACCGGTAGAAAATCGGTTGACAATGTTCCGGCAGATGAAACGGTAATTCCTGAAAATACACCTGCAGAGTAAAGGAGAAGAAATGAGTACAACGTGGAAATCAATTAAGCTTGCAACGTTACAAAAAATGTTTGCGTCAAATGGAACATCCATACAGGCAGATTCCAGCACGACAGAATATATCAACGCAATGCCGCAGGCTGCAAATGAAGCACTTCAAAGACTTTCCACGGCTGGAAAATTCATTGTAAAAGAACTTCATATCGTTCTATTTCCGGTAGAAAATCTGATACCGGATTCAGAAGGTATGCAGAACCATACTCTTATAGGAGATTCGTTATCATACACTGCCCCTGCTGCAAAATCGTATTATTTTAAAGCTGCGGGAGCATTCACAGCAGTAATAAAAGTGGGAAGTACTACTTTTAAATCAATTACAGGTTCAGGATCTACCTTTTCAGTCTATAAAGGACTGATTACAAACAATGCGGGGGAAGATGTAACAATAACTTTCACGGCAACATATCCGTTGAATGTGAAAAATATCGCTTTGTATGCTGCCACATTTGCATCAGATGATGATGTGGCAGTTTACGAAGAATATATCAAGTACAGGTTATCCGATATCTGTACGGATTTTTATCAACTCGATTCAGGGCAGATTTATTATGCAAGCAATTCGGATCCTGAGTATATTGCAGCAGACAATTACTATCAGGAAGCTGATAAAACTCTTGTACTGAGAAGAGACATGCCGGGAGAGTATACAGTCTATTACAAAGCATACCCTACGCAGATTACTTTATCTACTCCTGACACTTACGAAATGGAACTTGATCCAGAAGTTGCGGCACTGGTTCCCCTGTATATGGCATCGCAGATCTACAAAGACGATGATAATTCAATCGCGACAGTGTACAGAAATGAGTTTGAAATTGCGCTTCAGTCATTGAGTCAAAGTGCAAATGTACCTCGCAACGAAGAATTTGTATCTGAAAGTGGGTGGTGTTCATAATGGCTGGAATATCATTTAAAGTGCCATCAAGTCCAGAAGTACAGGTTTATGAAAATGACAGATTTCTCGGCGCGGATTTTACTTCTGATTCTGCAAATGTGGATGATACGAAATCCCCGAACAACGAGAACATGATCCGATCTGTGCCTGGGAAGGTCAGAAAAAGAATGGGGTACAGTTTGTACCAGACCTATTCCGGGAATATATACGGTGTGCATTTTTTAAAAGTAACAAATGAACGTCTGGTTCATGCAGGAACCAATCTTTATAAAATGGGAACACCTGGGACGGCAATTTATACCGGAATGGCAGAAAACAGAAGCGTATCTTTTCAGCTTAATCAGAAATTGATCATACTGGACGGAAAAAAAGCACTTATATATGACGGAACAACAGTAAAATCATTGTCCGACAATGCTTATATCCCTACGCTTACCATTGCAAAAGAACCATCAGGCGGTGGAACGGATTACGAAGCATTAAATTTGCTGCAGCCGGCTTTTATCGAACAGTTTTGTGTAAAATCGACCACGGCAACCGAAAAGAATTTTCAACTTACTTTTGGAGGACTTGATGCAACTACGGTAAAGGCATGGTTGCTCAATTCATCAGGAGACTGGATTGAAAAAACTGAAACAACCGATTTTACAGTAAACAGAACTACTGGAAAAGTTACTTTTGTAACGGCTCCGGGTGAAAGTCCTGTAACTGGCGAAGATAACGTGAAGATTCAGGCATATAGAACCGTAAGTGGATATTCGGACAGGATAAACCACTGTACAATCGGTGCAATGTTTGGAATAAACGGTGCAAATGACAGGCTTTTTATTTCAGGCAACACGGATTCCGGAACCGGTACTGATGGAAAACTATATTCATACATCAATTATGACTGGTTTTCACAACAGTATGATCCGACTTATTTTGCAGATACATGGTACTCAAAGCTTGGGTCTGACAGTTCCGCAATTATGGGGTATTCGATTATCAACAATTATCTGGCCGCACATAAGGATTCAAACGAACTTACACAGTCAATTCTTTTGCGTGAAGGCGATCTGGTAGACGATAAACCCACATTTAAGCTTATAAACACGCTGCAGGGAGCCGGTGCAATATCGAAATATTGTTTCTGCTATTTGGAAACGGAACCGCTATTCCTCACAAAGCTTGGAATATATGCGGTAACCGCGCAGGATATCACAGGAGAAAAATATGCGCAGGACAGATCCTATTATATAGATGGAAAACTTCTCAACGAAGAATCATTGAAAGATGCATTCGCCTATACATTTGAAGATCTGTATCTGTTGTGTGTAAATAGCCACGTGTATGTACTTGATGGATTGCAGCCTATGCAGACTGATAAATCAAAGCCATATGCCACAAGACAGTATGCAGGGTTTTACTGGACCAACATACCGGCGAAATGCATGTTTGAAATTGATGATGAACTTTACTTTGGTTCATCTGATGGAAAAATATTCAAGTTTTACACTGATGATTCTGACATAGGTTCTTACAACGATAATGGAGTGGCAATTACGTCATTATGGGAAACTGCTGACATATCCGGTAAATTGTTCTACAAAAACAAAACGTTCCGGTATTTGGCGATCAGGTGCACGCCTGCGGTATCGTCCAGTGTGAAAATATATGCACAGAGATATGGACTTTGGGAAATGATCAAAGAAGAGGCTGCGAAAATGAAATATTTTTCGTTTTCTCATTTGGTATTCTCAAAGCTTTCTTTTTCCTGCGATAACACGCAAAAAGTCATATCTACAAAGTGCAGGCTTAAAAAACTGGATAAAGTCAGGTTCAGATTCATGAACGATTCTCTTAACGAACCATTTGGACTGAACAACTTTGCCTTGGAATATACGCAAAATGGAAATCACAAATAAGGGGGTAAAACATGGCATTCACAAGCATTACGGATGATGATCTAACTGGTAAAGGTACCGTAGGAATGGCAGACACGCCGAACCTTACAGCACCAGAAATGCAGGCAAAATTTGATGAACTTCCCAATCTTGTAATCAACAAGTTTAAAACACATATAACAGAAGAATCATTAAATACTGCAGCTTCAAATACCGGAGCAGTTGATCCCACAACAGGCGGAGAAGCCACAAACATTCAGGGAGTGCTTGACAATCTGCAAACCAAAAAGCAGGAAAAAGAAACCGGAAAAGGGTTGTCTGCAAATGATTTTACAGATACGTACAGGCAGGAACTTGACACGGCATTTGAAAACACTCATACCCATACAAATAAAGGTGTACTTGATCTGATTACTTCTGCCGTGAAAACTGCATATGACAGACTGGTAACGCTATTTACGAATATTACAAGCATTACAACAACAGTAAACGGATCAGATACAGCGCTTCCCACAGCCGGGGCAATATCAAGATATGTTCAGCAGATGGGCGGTGGCGATATGGTTAAATCCATATATGACACCGACAACGATGGAATTGTAGATCATGCAGAAGTGGCAGACGCATTGCAGAACCCAATTGCGGCAACAGCGGTAACATATGACCATACAACATCGGAACTTGCCGCAGAAAATGCTCAGGCAGCTATTGATGAAGTGCACAACGAAGCAAAAAACAGTGTTCAGACATCAGCAATAGAAAATGATTTGCTGGGAACTGATGCAACAAAGGTATTAGCGGCTCCACAGGGGAAGACTTTAAATGTAAAAATTGGCGGAGTAAGACCCGGTGTTGTAACAAACTTTTCTGTTTCAACCGGAAATGCTAGCGTAAAAATTAAATTTACCGAACCTACCAACACCGAAGTAAACGGAGCAGTATTATGCAGGGTAAAAGGATGCAAGATAGTTATGAAACAGGGACAAGATCCCACAGATGAAAATGACGGAATCGTTGTATTATCAACAGAAGATGGTACTGACAGACCTCTTGGATACTACAGTAATACAGAAGGAGAAGTAAGTGGATTAACAAATGATATTGCATATCACTTTAAAGCGTTTCCCTATTCATATGATGATATATATTACAGAAATGATACAAATATAATAATTTCTATTCCTAAAGCATATGTACTTTATGGATTCTGCATTGATCCAACAAATTCCGACCCTGAATCTTCAGTAACGTATGAAGATATGGCAGTAGGAATGACTCCGGGCAAAATGAACTTCACGACCGGACTATACGAAGAAGGATCATGGGCAAACCAGATTTTCTTCCTGCAAAACAATCATGTATATATGGTCAAATCGAACGGAACACTGGATTATCAGTTAAACGATAATGACTATACACAAAAAGCAGACGGATCCGGATCTTCGGCAGTATCAGATACGAGTTACGACGGAAACGCAATGGTTAGATTTGATACGGTATGGATGTACCAATATACTGATACTTCGGGGAAATTTCACTGTAAGATCTGTAATATCAAATTAGACAACAATTATCACGCATATGCACATCAGCGCGCAGACGGATCAATCATGAACTACATTCTTCTGGCAGCATTTAAAGGATCGTTAACATCATCAAAGATTAGGTCACTAAAAGGGCAGTCTTTAATGAATACACAAACCGGAGCAAATGAAATTACATATGCAACAAATAATGGGTCATTATGGTACACCAGGACACACGCACAAAGGAACCTGATCAATATGCTGTTGATTCTGGTAGGAAAATCCCTTTCATGCGAAACAGTATTCGGACAGGGGCATACAGGTGGCGGAACGGCCGCATCAAGTATGCTAACAACAGGAATATTGTCAAATAAAGGAAGGTTTTTCGGAACCAATACGAACGCAGCAGTAAAAGTATTTCATTTAGAAAATTGGTGGGGCGATCAGTGGGAAAGGATAGCCGGATTTGTGACAAATGGATCAATACATCCATGTGTGAAGATGGAAAAACCGTATAACACAGCAGGAACCGGATACACAGATCTTGGGTATGCACTTGGTGTAACATCAGGTGGATATATAAGCGCAGCGACAATGAACGAATATGGCGGTATGGTTCCGAAAACAGCAGCAGGATCAACATCAACATATTATTGTGATGGATTATCGTTTGCAGCATCTTGTTATGCGCGTGTCGGGGGCGACTGCTACGGTGGTCTGATCTGCGGGCCTTTCGCGTTGGATCTGGGCAGTGCGGTTTCGGGTTCGGGTTGGAACGTTGGTGCGGCCCTTTCTTGTGAACAGCCTGCATGACGCAAGTTATTATAAAAAAAGGAGAACGAAAAAGATGAAATTCGAATGGAAAAAGGCAGAAAGCACAGTATCACCGGAACTCATAGACAACAAGTCAGCGCCGGGAAAGACGTATATCAGGAAGAACATTGAATCGTACCAGAACGCGGACAATGTGACGATGTATAAGTATGACGAACTTCTTTTGACTCCAGAAGAGTATTTTAAATATGAAGAACAGTCAAAAATAGAATCACTTGGAATGCAAATTGCTAATTTGGAATTGATTGTTCTATCAACAAAATAAGGAGATATAATATGCATTCAATAGACTATGAAAGGTTATATATGAATTATCATTATCACTTTGTTACAAAAGAACAGCTTAAACAATATGTTTTGATTCATGATAGATTTCCCAATTATGGAATAACAATGGAAGAGTATATGGAAATAACAAGTGAACCGTATGCGTAAGCATCCGAAAAATCGGGTGCTTATTTTAGTTTACAAATGCAGCCATGCAAAACTGGCAGAAAGGAATATATGGAAAAAATCAAGTTTAAGAACGGAACCACGCTTGACATTACACAGGCATCAAGTACCAGATGAAAAACTACAACAATGAAACGCTGAAACCGTTTGTTGTGAAAGGTTACATTACCGCGGAACAGTACAAGGAAATCACAGGGATTGATTACGTTGCAGATTGAGGTCTGAGAAAGAGGAAAGTATGAATGGAATAAAAGAAATGTTATGTACAGTAGTAGGAATAATTGGAAGTTTCATTGCGGGACTTCTGGGGGGATGGGACACTGCATTGATAACTCTTATTACATTTATGGCGATTGATTACATTACCGGACTTGTTGTTGCAGGAATCTTTAAGAAGTCGCCAAAATCAGCAAACGGTGCACTGGAATCCAGGGCAGGCTTCAAGGGATTATGCCGAAAATGCATGATTATATTATTTGTGCTTATTGCATATCGGATGGATATCATGATCGGTACTGATTATATCCGAAACGCTGTAATCATTGCTTTTATTACAAATGAGGTTATCAGCATTATTGAAAACGCAGGTCTTATGGGTGTTCCGGTACCTGATGTAATCAAGAAGGGAATTGATATCTTACAAAAGAAAGGGGATTCAGTTGAAAAAAGTAATTGATCTGTCAAAGCATAATGTAATCACATCATGGGCGGGAGTAAAAGCCGCCTGTGATATGGTTGTGCTACGAATTGGCTATAGAGGATATACAAATGGCAAGATTGCTATGGACCAGAAATTTAAAGAGAATCTTGCGGCAGCACAGAAGATCGGTATTCCGGTAGGGTTTTATTTTTTCCCTTGTAGCATTACGGATCAGGAAGCAATTGAGGAAGCTGACTTTTGCGCAGAAGCAGTCAAGGGATTACCGATTGTACTTCCGTTGTTTGCGGATTCCGAGGTATCTGATGCGGTGCATCATGCCGGTAGATCAGATCATTTATCGGTTCAGCAAAGGACTCACTTGTTAAAAGTTTTTTGTGACCGTCTTCAATCGAAAGGTATTCCGGCAGGAATCTATGCATCTACATCGTGGCTCAATACCAAACTGGATATGTCCCAGTTGCCATATACCGTATGGGTAGCACAGTATGCTCCTACCTGTAAATATACCGGAAAATATCTTCTATGGCAGTTCACATCAAGAGCGAACGTTGCAGGAGTGTTAAAACCATGCGATATGTCATATGTAATTGATGCAGCAGAAAAGAATCCATACAGAGAACCGGTCACAACAGTTAGAAAGGGGGATTCCGGCGCAATAGTAAAATGGGTTCAATGGTATGTGAGGGCAAAAGAAGATGGTGTTTTTGGTGGAAATACCGAATCTGCGGTCATTGCATATCAGAAAAAAGCATTCCCTGATGATAAATCAGAATGGGATGGAGAAGTGGGACCACATACCAAAGCAGCATTTAAGAAAAATGGGAGAGCGTAAGAAATTACGTTCTCTTTTTTGTAGAAAGGAGACAGCAAAATGGCACTTGGGTTTATGACATCGGCAGGAACAAATCCGTGGGCGAACGTGCGTGTAAATACCAATGGATCAGCACCGTATTCAAATAATTACTATACTGCAACTCATACTCCAAAAGTAACTTCAACACCCGCAAAAAAAAGTAGCAGTGGAAGCACAAAAAAATCATCCAGTACAAAAGCAACCGGCGGAACAAAAGCGACCGGCGGAACAAACGTTGTGAATCCCGGAGAAATGGGTAATGCCGGAAATAATCAGGATACATCATCTTCTGGTTCATATGATGCAAATTCAGAATTAAATGATTACTACGCACAGATGCAGGCTGCGGCACAGGATGCATACAATCGCAACTTATCAAGAATTGCCGATACATACAATTCTTCACTTGGCACTTTGAAAAACAATTATGACTCCACAATTGGGTCGTTGGGGTCAAGCTATACAAAAAGCAGAAATGATGTTACGCAGGATTCCGAAAAGTCATTACAGCAGGCCTACATAAATAAAATGCTACAGGGGAGAAACTTGCAGCAGTCATTGTCTGCGCAGGGGCTTAATGGCGGAGCATCAGAAACCACGCAGGCATCCCTTGCAAACAATTACGGTAACAGCCGTAACAACATCAATACGACAACCAACAGCAATATTGCAAATCTGAATGATACATATCAGCAGAATCTTGCATCTGCAAATCAGCAGTATAACAGCAGCGTAAGTGATTTGAACAATCAGCGTATGCAGGCAGAACAGGCGGCAGAAAGTGCTTACTCAAATATGCAATCTGGATACATGTCAAACTTTGCACCATCCGCGTCTGCATATTTAGAAGCAATGAATGCGTTGCAAGCAAGTCAGAACCAATGGGCGCTCACTCAATCAGAAGCTACGAATCCATATACCGCAGCAAGTACGCAACAGGCTTCACAATCATCTGGAACAAATTATGCTAAGTATTTGAAACTGGCAGCAAGCAAATTGGCTAGTGGTCAAAGTACTACATCTGATGTCAAAAACGACCTTATGGTACTTACTTCAAAGGGCGCACTTACAGCAAATGAACTTACACAGATCTACGATACGTTGGGAATCCGTGTATAAACATGTGGGCGGGGTTAATTCCTCGCCCTTTTAAGGAGAAAATAAATGGCGAACTATTACGACAAACAGGTAAGTAGTGAGATAAGCCAGTTAAATAAGGCACAGGCACAACGTGCAAAGTATGACAGTATTATTGCAGGATCAAAAGCGATACCTGGATTAAATAGTACTGACAAGATCATCAAGACTATGAAAAGAAGAGGATATGACGTAAGTAAACTGTCTTCTAAAGATAGCAAATCTACAACCACAACCGCTGCTGCGTCAAATACAAAGCAGACCATTCCATCCCTTAAGAATCCTATTCAGCAGGATCAGAATGCCCTTGCAAGTCAAATGCAGCAGGATAGTCAGTCAGATACATCCAAATGGCTGAATGACTGGCACAATACCGGACATGCGGCAGTACAGAACGATGCAAAGTCTGTTTCTGCTGCTCTGGAACAATTCAAGGCAACGCAAAAGGCTGCGCCAAAAGGAAATTCCGCAACCGCATCGACTGCGCAGCCAAATACCCAGCCGGCATCTGCGGATGAATCTGACTACAGAAACAATCTTGCTATGGCATCACAGAAACTTGCAACTGGTGGAACTGCAGCGGATGTTAAAAGTTACTTATATCAGCAGAACCGTGACGGAAAGATTACCGGTGGCAATGTAACCAGAATCATGAATCGTCTTGGAATTGACGCAGGTGGAGCGCAAAAAACAAATGCTACGCAGGACGCTGCATATTCGACTGGGGATACTCAGAAAGACAAGTCCTATTCTGACACACAGAAATTCGTAGGGGATTACAACTCAACCGGACATCAGGCAGTAAGCAATAACCTGAACACTGTGCAGTCGGATTATTTGAATTGGCTCAAAAGCAATCCAGTTCAGCAGAAAACTGAAAGCAAAAAGATTCCATCACTAAAAGATTCTCAAAAATCCATACGTCAGAACACGCAGGAAGCCAAAAAAGTAACTTCTGGACCCGTATATGACAAATCCGTCCTGAAAGCAAAAGAAATGCCTAAAAAAGGCACAGACAACTATTATTACTGGGTTGCAAACAGAAATATAGATGCATCCAAAATGACAGATACACAGTTGGCACAAAGGGCAGATCGTGTTAAGCAGGCCATGACCGGAGAGAAGACTACAGGGAAAACCACTTCGGTTTCACAGCAACAGGATTTGAATATGCAGCGGCAGGAACAGGCGAAATCAAGCAACCTTGACAGCAAAATAAAAAGCAAACAGAAGCAGGTGGATTTACAGAATTCTCAGTTATCAGGATCAGGTTCTACACAAAGAGTTTCTCAAAATGCTGTAGTTCATGGTGGTTCATCTGGAAATGCTGATCCAGAAAAAAACCTAAATACATGGCTTAACCCAAATTATAAAATGACTGCAAATGATAAGTCTAATGCAAAACAATATATTGATATGTTTAAAAAAGAAAATCCTCTTTACAATGCGGTTTATTCGGGAGAGGGTGGAAGAGCAATAAAAGCGGAGAGCAATCTTTCAGAAACTCAGAATCAGGAATTTGCAAAAATGAAATTGCTCGAAACGAAAATGAGTCGTATGTCAGCTTTATCTTCTGGATTTGGAAGCGGGATAATACCTTCATTGCAAGAAGCCGGAAAATCAGTTGCAGATGTTGGATCGGATGTTTTTTCAAATTTATCTTATTTAAAGGATTTAAAATGGGGAGAAAGCAATCAAAACTCTAATGCATATGAAGATTCTGTAAAAAGAAAAAATGCTCAGTTACATAAAAACATACAAGATACAGTAGATTCAGCAGACAGAAGTAGAATCACTCAAGAACAACAGACACAAATTCAAAATCCATTTTCATATGGATTTGGAAAACTTGCTGGTACAGCGGCAGAATATGCTCTTGCGAATAAAATAGGTGCTGCAACAGGAATAACAGGAGCAATAGAAAACGCTCTTCCAGCTGCAAATACGGTTGCGAATCCTATAGGGCAGAAAGTATTATCAGCACTTCCAAACATTGTAACTGGTCAGGCAGCTGATACAGTAGTTGATACCATACCCTCACTTGTGAGAAATTACGCAAACGGTAAGTATACCGGATCGAATAATCAGGTGAATTATGGTCAGATCGCAAAAGACGCTGCTATAAATCAGGGCACAAATCTGGCTTATAATATCGGCGGGGAAGCAATCGGTCAGGGGATAAAAGCGCTGGGTAACTGGAATTCTGCAAAAAAAGCAGCTCAGCAAGAGTATATTCAATCTATTGCTGATGCGCTTAATGGAAAAACAACACTGAATAATGCTTCTGATATTGCAAAACAAACATATGACACTACCAAAAAAGTTTATCAGGATACAAAAGGAGTTGAATATGACAACCTTGGTAATGTTTTAAATCAGAACAATTTGAAAGAAAGTATTCCGCAGTTAAAGAAGAATATACCTTCTGAAAATCCTGAATCTATTTTATTCGGAAACACAGTCGGTAACGGTTCAGCAACCCAACCCAACAAAACGATGGCAGAATCTACCGGACTTACACCTGATACTATTCCAAAGCTTAACAGCAAACCGGATACACTTACTTTTAATACAAACGTATCTAAATTCAGAAGCAACACTATGCAGAATTCTGGTATTTCCAATCCGGAGGAACTTGCAAAAAGTTACGCACCAGAAACTTATGAGTATGTAACTAAGCCAGAAAAGGAGACAATGGCAACCGCGGCAAGTACACTTGCAAATAATTACGATGGTACCTTAAACAGGTTTACATCTGACACAGCAGGATCAAAAGGTGCATACAGTTCTACAGATGTCGATACGGCAATGATGTTGTATCAGGATCTGAATAAGCGCGCAAGACAGTCAATGGAATCAGGGGATACCGCAACCGCAACACAGTTATATACTCAGGCTCGAAATGTCACAAAGAATCTACAAAAGGGTATCACGAACAATGCTCAGTCCATGCAAGCGTTACAGAAATGGACACGTACTGCTGATGGAGCAATCGGAACAGCGGAAGGTATAGTCGGAAAGAATGTGGATGATGCATTAAAAGAAAATCCAAAGCTTGCAACCGATGTATCAGACGTTGTGAATGATATTACGAACCAGATTCAGCAGAACAGATTGTGGGACCAACTATCAAACGCAGAACCGAATCAGGTAGATACCGTTCGCAAGCAGGTGGAAAACATCGTCACACAGGCAGTCAGAGCGAAAGACCGTCTGAAAAACATTGACGATAACGGTATCAAGCAGATCACGGATGAAATTATGTCCGGGAATCAGACAGCGGATATCAACAATACCATGGAAATGCTTTCTACCGGATTCTCTGACATATCTGCGGAAGACATGAAAAAGGTACAGGATATATTTGATCAGGCGCAGGATCTTCCATATAACAGCAAGGCACGAGTAGAGCAGGAACAGCAGGCGTATGCAATTTTGGCTAATGGTATGGGAGTAGGTCGCTCTTTTGGCGATAAAATAAATACATGGCGTTATTTAGCTATGCTTGGGAATCCGCGTACTCATATTAAAAACATGGTTGGAAATACCATGTTTAAAGGTTTAAATAATGTAAGTGATGCGGTGTCAACAGTTGGAGAAGCGCTTTTAAACAAAGTTTCAGGCGGAAATATTGATCGCACAAAATCGTTTATGAGTGGCTTTTCAAAGTCTGATAAAGACTTGATGGATGGAGCCGGTGAAGATATGATGAACAATGCATATCGGGATCTGACAGGAAATAAGTACTATAATGCCGGAACTGAGATCATGAACAGTGGGAAAGCTTTTACAAGTAAAAACAAAACACTGAATACACTTATGAAACCAGTTCAGAAACTTGCGGATATAAATACAAAGCTTTTAGATTCAGAAGATGTCATTGCAATGAAAGGAACTTTTAAAAAGGCAGAAGCTGGATTTTTAAAGGCGAACGGTGCTGATGCTTCTATATTTAAGTCAACCGATCCTGCGGATATTGCATTATTAGAAAAGGCCAGAGCATACGCGGTTGACAAAGCAAAGTATGCTGCATTTCATGAAGACAGCAAAATTGCAAATGCTTTATCACAATTTAGCAATAATATGAAAGAATCAGGAATTGCAGGAAAAGCATTGCATGTAGGAATAGAAGCCACACTTCCATTTAAAAAGACTCCGCTTAACATCCTAAAATCAGGTATAGATTATAGTCCCATTGGACTTACAAAGGGAGCGATTCATACAATAAGCGCAATACGTACAGGGAAATATACCGCATCAGAAGCTATTGATGAAATTTCAAAAGGTCTTACTGGAACTGCAATGATGGGATTGGGATTTGAACTTGGGAAAATGGGTATTATACAGGCTTCAGACAGCAGTGATGATAGAACCAAATATTACAATCAAATGCTTGGGAAACAGGATTATTCAATAAATTTTACAGGACCTGATGGTAAGGAGTATTCCTATACTATAAGTGATTTTTCCCCTGCATCACTTCCATTACTGGTGGGAGCTCAGATAAGCAATATGGATGGAAACAATGATATAATTGACGCTGTTCTTCAATTAGGAACACCAATAATTGATACTACAATGTTGTCAGGATTATCTGATGTACTTTCATCTATTTCCAGCGCTTCAATGTCTGGTGAGAATCAACTTGTAGCAGGTGTACAGTCAGCTGCTATAAATTATGCCGGTCAGTTCGTTCCAACACTATTAGGTCAAGTTGCACGTACTGTTGATCCGTTACGCAGAAGCACCTATACAGGAACCACAGGAAGACAAAAGGTTCTTGATAAATTCGAAGTAAAGACTGAGAACAAAATGCCGGGATTGTCAAACCAGAATTATGCGTATATTGATCAATGGGGAAGGGAGCAGTACAATACCGGCGGTAGCAATATGGCAATGAGGGCAGTTCAGAATTTTGTATCTCCGGGATATCTACAACAGAAAAATCCGACAGAATTAGATAAGTCACTTATGGCGTTATATGATAAGACAAAAGATTCTCATGTATATCCTGAATCCTCCAATGGAAAACTGGGCGATATCAGAATGAACGCGCAGGAATATAATCATTTTTCGAAGCTATCCGGTCAGACAAAATATACTCTTGCGAGTAATTTAATGAAAAAAGATTTTTACAACAATCTTTCAAATGATGATAAAGTAAAGATTATTGGAGAAATCTATAATGTTTCAAATGCATACGCAGGCGTAAAAACTGTAAAGGGATATATCAACGACAGCAAGGCTCTTGAAATATATAGTTCAACAGGGGAAAGCGGACTGATGAACTATATGGAACAGAAATATGCGGCAAAAGCTGCAGGCCTGTCACTTACGGATAAGACGCAGGAGATTTATAACCAGTCTGGTGCGGAAGGGCTGAAAAATTATGCAGAAAGTAAAGCTGCAGCAAAGCAATCAGATGTTAAGTTAACTGATAAGTCTCAGACGATATATAACGAAAAAGGCCAGTCAGGACTTGATACTTACAAAAAGATACAGCAGGCAGCTGATCCAAATGGAGACGGAGAAATAAGCAATAAAAGAGCAGTACAGGCTGTTTCTAATATGCCGGCGCAAGATCAAGCTTACTATTTAAAAAAATTGATCAAAAAAGAATCAAAGGGGGCTCAGTCTGCTCAAGAAAAATACGGAGATATGGGACTTGTTAGATATTATCAGTATTCAGTTGGAGCAGATACTAATAATAATGGAAAAAACTCAAAGGCGGAAGCAGTAAAGTATCTAAATGCCCAAAAAGGAATGAGAAATGCAGACCGCAAAGCATGGTTCAAGCTTTTATGCCCGCATGTAAGCGACAAGAATAATCCATATTGATAAAAGAGGGTGGAGCATTTTGCTCTGCCCTTTTTTTCGTGGTGCATTTCGTGGTGCATATTGACTTATTTAATATGATTTTCAACCAAATATAGATTTTTATTTCAAGTATGTGTAAACAACAAAACAGCGTATCTACGGCACTTTGAGATCATTTACCGTAAATACGCTGTTTTTAAATTAATGCCGATGATGGGACTTGAACCCATACACCCTTGCGGATAACAGATTTTGAGTCTGTCTCGTCTGCCAATTCCGACACACCGGCATGTTTTGCAACTGTTATATATTATCATAAGGTTTTCATATAATCAAGAATCAGAATGAAAAAAATATAATTTATCAGTTAAAACCGCATTTCCCTTTTTAAACATGAAAAAGCATTCTCTTGGCAAAAGCGTTCCGATACTCACTGGGGGTAAGACCGGTAAGCTTTTTGTAGGCTCTTGCAAAATTGTGCACATCGGAAAAACCAAGCTGCGCGGCAATTTCAGTCACGGCCTTATCACCATCTGAAAGCATGAAATTGGCAGCATCCATTTTCTGACTCAGAATAAACTGTTTCAGCGGGATCCCACGTATTTCTGCAAAAAGATGTGAGAGATATTTTGGATTGTAGCCAAAGGCATCTGCAATTTCCGATATTTTTATGTTGCGGTATATATTCGTCTGAATATAGTCAATGATATCGAGATAGATCTGTTTACGGTCAGCGGGATCCATAAAGGATGAAGCGGAGAGCATGAGTTCACCGTAAAGCTCTGTCATAATACTGGTGACCATGGCATCCAGTGATACCTTTGGATAATTGCTTTTTACAATATCCTGCAGTTGTTTCATTTGTATGACCATTTTTTCAGGACGCGGAATGACACCTTTTTCAGGAAGTATCAGTGCCTTCTCCCGATAGGCATCATGCGGGCCATGCAGAACAGCAGGGAGCCCGGAACTGAAATCGGCAGAAAAGTGCATCCAGTAAAAGGAACAGTAGGCCTCTTTAAAACCTTCACGAAACGAATTGCTTGGAGCAAGCAGCAGATACTCGCCTTTATTGACAGTGAAGTTTTCTTCCTGATAGCGCAGGAAAAGAGTTCCTTCAGTCATGACTACCAGCTCATAATCTCCCAGTGGAAAGCGTTCATGTTTCCAGGTGGAAGAAAGCGCTTTGAATTTGCCTGTCAGCTTATAATGAAAAATCTGTTCGGAAGGTAAAAGTAATGTTTGCATAAAAATTCCTTTCTGACACATAATCAAAATTATTGACACATTGAATACAACTTAAAAAATTAAACAGGATAAAAATAAAGCATACTGCACAAAAACTAATCAAAATAGCTTTCGTATATTTGTAAATTATACAACAATATATAAAATAAAACCATATTATCACTCAAAACAGGTGTTCAAAAGAAAGATATAAAAAAAAGACACCTAATCAATCTATGTGATATTTACGGAAATGAGGTGAAATGATAATCTTATCATTAAAGTTGCACATAGATATTATCTGTTAAAAGATTATATTTGTGCAATATGTTAAAGCTATGCTTTCATTATAAACATCGTGCACGTTGTTGGGGAAGCAAAAAACGGATTTATCAGGAGGGTATTAATGAAAAAGAAAATGTTGTCGATTATTTTGACAGCTGCCATGCTTGCAGGAACACTTGCAGGATGCTGCAGGGGTTGATGTGGAATGGGAAGTAATCAGAGCAGACTGGGATACCGTAAAGTCAACCAGATTTGCATCCGGTGATATTCCGGATCTTGTTTTCAATGGTACCATTGATTCTGATTATACACAGTATAATGGATTATTTGCAGATCTGACACAATACATCAATGCTACGGATACGCCTAATATTCAGGCAATGTTTGGTGAGCAGCCGGACACGAAGATTCTGGCTACGACACCGGAAGGCCAGATATACGGACTTCCAAAGTTCCAGGGTAAATGGCCGGCAACCAATACGGTTATGTTCATCAATAAGACATGGCTGGATAATCTGGGATTACAGGTTCCGACAACATACACGGAACTGGAAAATGTTCTGGAACAGTTCAAGGAAAAGGATGCGAACGGAAATGGTGATCCCAACGATGAAATCCCGCTGGATTACAATGCATATGGCGGAAATGATGCCTTCTTTAACAGTGCATATTCACTTACCAATCTGATCGGTTCACTTGGAATTCAGACAACCGACTGGGGAACAGATGCATACTTTGCAGAAGATGGCAAGGTAAAGAATTATGCGGTGGATGAAAGATACAAACTGTTTATGAAATATATTGCAGAGCTTTATTCCAAAGGACTGATCAATCAGAATGCTCTGACAAATGATTACTCCGCATTCCAGTCTCTTTCAAGAGGAGATGAGAGTGGCAATGCAGTGGTAGGATGTGTATTTGGATGGGAAGAAACTGATAAATTCGGTAATAAGCTTGCAAGTCAGTATGTTCCGGTACCGGCACTTACCTATGATGTTGACGGCAAGGCAGGAACTTATGATACCAGATGGAGAAACGATTACACAGGTCTTAATATGTCAGGCAACAGAGTATGTATCAGTGCAAAATGCAAGAATATCCCTGCTGCTATGAAATTCCTGGATCAGTTCTATGACGCATCCAACAGTGTTCAGGTTCTGTTTGGCGGCATTCCGGATGGTTGTGTTGAAAAGACCGGAGATAACAGCTTCAAGGTATGTGATCCGCTGGATTCCTCTGTTGATGCAGGTACATGGAAGTGGACCAATGCTTTTGCAGATAACGGACCGATGTATATCAGAAAAGACACAGAGATTGCCATGGCTCCGGATATGACAAATGCACTCAAAGAACGTGAAACATATGCAGACACACTGGCAAAGGCAACACAGAGCGATACCTATCCGCAGATGTTTATGAAGTATTCGGCTGATGATCTGAATACAATGGCTGTGACACAGGCTAATATTACGAGCATTATTGACAATCAGTGGTCACTGTGGATGACAGGAGAACAGGATATTGATTCTACCTGGGATGCTTATGTACAGAGTGTGAAGGATGCAGGTCTTGATCAGATTCTTCAGATTCGTCAGAAGGCATTTGACAGCTATCTCAGTACCATGCAGGGAAGTACAGCGGCAGCATCTGACAGTGCCAGTACAGCAGCTTCCAATTGATGATAAGGCTGTTAAAAGATAGCGTGTCAGAATAATTGTGGCGGAGAGTTTTGGCGGAAGTTAATTTTGAGACATTCGCTTTTACTCTCCGCTTTTTGCAAAAGTACTTATAAATCTGAGAGGATTCTGTATGAAAAAAAATAGCAGTGCATCCGTAATGGAAACAGAAAGTGGATCGGCCCTGACAACAGGAGAAAAAGTGATGAGATATTGGGCACATAACTGGCAGCTGTGGCTGATGCTTTTACCCGGTATCATTTATATTTTTGTTTTTTGTTATGTTCCAATGTATGGTGTTCAGCTGGCGTTTCGCGACTACAGCTTTGCATCCGGAATTACAGGCGGAAAGTGGGAGGGTTTTAAATATTTTAAACAATATTTTGAAAGTCCCATGTTTTTCCCGACACTTCGAAATACTTTTGTAATTGCATTAACAAGCATCATAGTGGGATTTCCCGCACCGATTATCCTGGCAATGATTATTAACCAGATCCGCAATACCAAATGGAAAAAAGTAGTACAGACCACCGTGTATATTCCTTATTTCATTTCGGTTGTAGTTCTGGTTTCGATGATTAATATTCTTTTCGCAAACGACAGCGGCGTAGTAGGTAATTTTTTGAAGGCAATTCATCTGGTGGGTTCCAATATCAATATTCTTGGTAAGGAATCTGCTTTTGTTCCTCTTTATGTACTGACAGGTGTCTGGCAGACAATGGGATGGAACAGCATCATTTTTATAGCCGCGTTATCTTCTGTGGATACACAGCTTTATGATGCCTGCAAGATTGATGGAGCGAACCGCTGGCAGACAATGTGGAACATTGATTTTCCGGCGATCCTTCCGACGATCATGATCCTGCTGATACTGAATATGGGAAATATATTGAATGTAGGATTTGATAAGGTGTTTTTGATGCAGAACAGTCTGAATCTGGGCGCATCCCAGGTTATTTCGACTTATGTATATACGGTCGGAATCAAGTCTTCACAGTTTTCTTTTGGTGCAGCAGTAGGCCTGTTCAATACACTTATTAATTTTGTATTTCTTCTGATCACGAATTTCCTGTCCAAAAAGGCAACCGGAACAGGACTTATGTAAATCAGTATACATTCAGGAAGGATGTGGAAATTCTTATGACGAATACAGCAGTAAAAGACAAGGCAATCAAAACAAACTGGTCAGATCAGATTTTTGGCGCAGTGGTTATTATTTTAAGTGTTCTTATTTTTGTGATCATAGCCTATCCGCTTTGGTTTGTTATGATCGCATCGATCAGTAACAGTAATCTGGTCAATCTCGGAAAAGTCACCTTCTGGCCAAGAGATATCCGCTTTTACGGATATGAGCAGATTCTGCAGGATGCAAGAATCTGGAAGGGTTATGCGAATACAATTTTGTATGTGGTTGCAGGAACTGCACTTAACATGCTTGTTACCATGCCGGCCGCATATGCGTTGTCCAGAAAGGATTTCAAGGCGCGCAACGCAGTAATGTTCTATTTTGTATTTACCATGTTTTTCAGCGGCGGACTGGTTCCGACTTATATGACAGTCAGCGGGCTGCACCTGATCTCAACCAAAACCATTCTGATTGTTTTTGTTGCGATCAATACCTATAATCTGATCATTGCCAGAACCTTTATTCAGAACTCCATTCCGGATGACCTTTATGAGGCTGCTATTCTGGACGGATGTTCACACTTCACCTATTTTACAAAAGTAGTACTGCCCTTGTCCAAAGCAGTGATTTCGGTTTTGATTCTTTATTATGCAGTTTTTCACTGGAACGACTATTTCAATGCACTCATTTATAACAGCAAGGAAAGCAATGCACCGCTTCAGATCGTACTTCGTGATATTCTGCTTTTGAATCAGGCATTTGCAAGCGGAAACGGAGGAGTACAGGGAGGCTATGGTCAGTCCAGTGCGGATCAGGTCAAGTATGCGGTGATCATTGTTTCTACGTTACCGATTCTATGTGTGTATCCGTTTATTCAAAAATATTTTGAAAAAGGTGTTATGATCGGCGCCGTGAAGGGATAATGCTGAAAATGAATCTGTTGGAGAATTTTGGCTACAAAAATGTAACCCTGAAAAAAGGACATTGGGAAGTACAGAGAAAAAAATTAATTGAAACTTATCTGAAGATTGATAATGACGATCTGCTGCATTATTTTCGGAGTCTTGCAGGAATATCCGATCATTCAAACGGTCTGTGCGGATGGTATGGAGATAATGCCAGTACATTTGGACAGAAACTGGGTGCGTTTGCAAAACTCTATCTCGCAACAGGAGACGAAAGACTGAAAGAAAAGGCAATTCTGCTTGCTGATGGCTGGGGAAAATGCGCACAAAAAGAGAAAACGGTTCTGGATGTCAACAGTACCTATGTCTATGATAAGTTAATGGGCGGATTTCTTGATTTGTATGAATATCTGCAATATGAACCTGCACTTGCGTATGCAAAACTTCTGACTGAAAATGCTGCCGGCAGATTCAACAGAGAAGTGAATCGCGATGGACTGCAGATCATGGAACCATGGATGATCGAGTGGTATACACTTCCGGAGCAGCTGTATCGGGCATATGAATTTACCCGGGAAAAAATATATCTGGATTTTGCAAAAGAGTGGGACTACACATATTTTTGGGACAAACTTACGGCGCATGATTTCAAAATCGGTCCGCGCCATGCCTACAGTCACGTGAATGCGCTCTCCAGTGCAGCACGTGCGTATATGCTGACGAAAGATAAGAAGTATCTGGATGTAATAGAAATCGCTTATCATGAAATACTCGAGCATCATACATTTGCTACAGGAGGATATGGACCTGCAGAATGTCTTTTTGCGGATGAGGAAAGTTATCTTGGAGATTCGATAAAAGCAAATTGGGACACAGACAAACAACACAAAACATATCGTAATTTTGCTGATACAATGGTAGACCGTGATGATCAGTGGGGAAGCAGTGAAATTTCCTGCTGCAGCTGGGCGGTATTTAAGATCTGTAATTATCTGTTGACACTGACAGGAAAAGCGGAATATGGAGACTGGGCGGAGAAACTTCTGATCAACGGAACAGGGGGACAGCTTCCGATCACACAGGATGGTAATGTCATGTACTATGCCGACTATTTTATTAATGGCGGGATGAAGACAACAGAAGACGGAAGACTGCAGTGGAATGGCGCTTCCTTCGAATGGCAGTGCTGTACAGGGACTTTTCCGCAGGACGTGGCAGAATATAACAATATGTTGTATTACCATGGTAAAGACGGGCTGTACATCAGTCAGTATCTTCCATCCGAAGTCAGCTTTGCAGTTTCGGGAGTATCTGTAAAGCTGGAGAATACAAGCTTTTATCCCAAGGAAAAGGAAATACATTTTGTAGTACATATGTCGGAAATGAAATCTGTTACAGCAAGTTTGCATTTCCGCGTTCCATCCTGGGCAAAAGGGCAAAACAGTGTATACATTAATGGCATAGAATCTGATCTCAAAGCGCAGCCTGATCAGTGGCTGACAATAGAACGGGAATGGAAAAACAATGATACGGTTACACTGGAATATGAATTCCTGCTGCGTTTTGAAAAAGTCGATGAATATGCAACGGATGTTGCGGCGCTTTGCTATGGGCCGGTTACGCTTGTCTGCAATAAAATGACTTTGTTCGAAGGAGATCCGGAGCATCCCCAGGATTGGATCGAACCGGTACAGATTGATGGATATTCCTTTGGATTTCGGACAAAAAAGGGTCATGTAAAGCCCTATGCGCATCTGACCCGAACTTTTTACCCGTATTATGAAGTACCCGAAAAAGAATGGTATTATATGTATAACAGATTTGTCCAGGAATAATTCCGGAAAGGCGAAAAACATGAATTTTTTTACAAAAGAAGATACCAGTCTTGTTTTCAGAGAAAATGGTGAAACGGTTATGATTACACCCTGGGGAAAGGATTCCTTTCGTGTGAGAGCAACTTTTCTGGGCGAAATCAGTGATGAAAGTGCGGCGCTTCTTGCACCAGGTCAAACGGATGCGCAGATTACCGTCTCGGAAGATGGGATGAGCAGTACGATTCAGAACGGTATGTTATGTGCCGGATTGACAGTACAGCCATGGGGAAAAGCACTTCAGATATCTTTTACCGATCAGGAAGGAAAAGTCATACTGCAGGAGATTTCAAACGGCGGAGCGCTGACACTGCGTGCACGGGATTTCAGACCGCTGACGGGTGGTGATTTTCAGCTCAAGGCAAGCTTTCTGTCTGATCCGCAGGAAAAGATATATGGAATGGGACAGTATCAGCAGGAACGGATGAATCTGAAAGGCTGCAATCTGGAACTGGCACATCGTAATTCGCAGGCAAGTGTTCCCTTTTATATTTCCAGCCTTGGATACGGATTTTTGTGGAACAATCCGGCTATCGGAGATGTTCATTTCGGACTCAATACAACGGAATGGACAAGCGAGTGTACCAGACAGCTCGATTACTGGATCACGATCGGTCAGACTCCTGCCCGGATTGAACAGAACTATGCAGATGCAACCGGAAAGACGCCCATGATGCCGGAATACGGTCTTGGATTCTGGCAGTGCAAGCTCAGATACTATAACCAGGAAAGTGTACTGGAAGTAGCAAGAGAATATCAGAAACGGGGGATCCCGATTGATGTTCTGGTGGTTGATTATTTCCACTGGCCAAGGTGCGGAGACTGGAGATTCGATGAACGGTTCTTCCCGGATCCGGAGAAAATGGTTCGTGAACTGCATGATATGGGAATAGAGACAATGGTTTCCGTCTGGCCGCAGGTGGACGTCAAGAGTGAAAATTATGAGGAGATGCGGCAGCAGGGGCTGCTCGTAAAGTCCAATTCCGGTGTTGATGTACAGATGCTGTTCCATGGAAACAATGTATTTATGGATGCCACCAATCCCAGAACAAGACAGTACGTATGGGAAAAATGCCGCAAAAATTATGCCGCGCTTGGGATTAAAACTTTCTGGCTGGATGAAGCAGAACCGGAATATAACGGATATGATTATGAGAATTACAGATATCATGCAGGACCTGTAACAGAAACCGGGAACATATATCCGCGTGAATATGCAAGACTTTTCTATGAAGGGCAGCAGGCGGATGGACAGAAAGATATTGTGAATCTGATCCGTTGCGCATGGGCCGGGAGTCAGAAATATGCAGCGCTTGTGTGGTCAGGCGATATTATGTCTACTTATGAGGATTTTCGGAAACAGATCTGCGCCGGCATTCATATGGGACTTTCCGGAATCCCGTGGTGGACAACGGATATCGGGGGATTTCATGGCGGACAGCCGGAAGATGCCGGTTTCAGGGAACTCCTGATCCGTTGGTTCGAATTTGGAACTTTCTGCCCGGTTATGCGGATTCATGGCTGCAGACAGCCTTATGAACAGGTGGAATACAATGATGACCTGGAGCATGAGGGAACGGGCGCACCAAATGAAGTCTGGAGCTATGGAGAAGAAGCCTGCGGGATTATGACAAAATATATATTCCTGCGCGAGAAAATGCGGGATTATACCAGAAATATCATGCGTGAGGCTCATGAAACAGGAAGTCCTGTCATCCGGGCGGTGTTCTATGAATTCCCACAGGATCCTGCAGCATGGGATCTGACAGATGAATACTGCTATGGACCGGATCTGCTTATCGCACCGGTATGTCATGCGGGTGAGACCAGTCGTATGGTGTATCTTCCGGCAGGTGCAGAGTGGACATCCGCAATGGATGGAAAAGTCTATAAAGGCGGCGCGGAATATCAGATCGAAGCACCTGTTGAGAAAATTCCGGTATTTGTAAGGGATGGAAGACAGAGCTGGATCATCGGAGAGATATAAAACGGGCATATATTTGTCAGAAAAAATAATATGAATAAAAGAACACCAGACTTTCAATTTATGATAGAAGGTTCTGGTGTTTTTTGCTGCAGATGTTATACGGAATATATTTTATGATTTAAATAATACTTTCCCAACCGATGAGACTATATAACAGCCTATATGAAGCCTGCTTTTTCGGTTGATCACTATATTTTCGCTTCTGGTTGGCCCGTTTCAGCCAGATATTGTGCCGAAAATCCCTCTTTTTGACACTAAATACCTTGAATCCTGTCGACATTTCAGGCATGTTTATCTTGAAATATAGTCTAATATATGTTATTATTAGACTATACAAAAGGAGGCCTGCTATGCCGATCCCACGTGAAATTTTGGATGTCCCGCGTCCAAAGAATACAGTTGTCATTGCTTATGGCAGCGACAAAAAGCTATACGCTGTCCGCCAGCGTGTCGGCTGCAGAAACGTAGGTGGCCGTCATCTTCCGGTGAACGGTCCTACGATTGGTCACATCGTTGATGGTTCCTATGTTCCAATCGCAAAGAGTGCTCCGCAGGATGTTTCTTTTTCACCGATTGATCTGAAGGATTGGGCCAGTGTCGTCCTCTGCGACCAATTGTTTAAAAGTATCCAGAACGAACTGTTTGCCGTATACAGCCAGCGTGACGCAATGAAGATCTACTGCATCTCTCTGCTGAGAGTCTGTGACAAAGGCATCCGCGACTTTGAGCTTAAGGAGGCATATGAAACTAGCTTTTTGTCAGAACTGTATCCTGACGTATCCTTATCGAAAAACACGGTATCGACCTTTCTGAATGATCTTGGAAAGACGATGTCACGCATCGTTACCTTTATGAGAAACCGGACAGCCTCTGTCTCTCTGGATCACCATTTGTTAGTTGATGGAACGCTCAAGTCGGATGAATCCAAAGTGAATTCTCTCTCTGATTTTTCCAGGAAGGCCCGGATCAAGGGGACAAGAGATATCTCTGTTCTCTTCGCGTTCGATCTGGAAGCGATGGAGCCGGTCTGCTCCAAGTGCTTTCCTGGAAATATGCTGGATGCCACTTCCTATGAAGCCTTCATCAAGGAGAACCGGATCACCAAAGGAATCATCGTCGGTGATAAAGGCTTCCCGGAATCTGCAGCGCACAAGGAGTTTGAAAGCCATCCGGATCTGCATTACCTTAATCCGATAAAGCGCAACTCCAAGCTGATTGCGCGGCACTCCATGCTGGACTTCACGGCGATTCTGCCCGGCTTCGAAGGCATCACTTGCCGCAAGGAGAAGTGTGTCGGTATCGATAAATGGCTCTATTCCTACCGGAGCAGTGCCAAGGCTGCCAAAGAAGAAAGTGACTGGCTGCGCCGGGCAAAGAAGGAAAAGACCTATAGCCTTGAAAAACTCAGGGAGAAACAGAAGACTTTCGGCACGATCGTGCTTGAGTGTGATCTGGATCTTCCTCCGGAGATCGCCTACAAAGCTTATGCCAACCGCTGGGAGATCGAGCTCGTCATGCGGTATTACAAATCCGCCTGTGAATTCGATGAGACCCGCGTGCAAGACGATTACTCTGTGATCGGTAGTGAGTTTTGCGATTTCCTTTCAACGCTCCTGACCTTTCGCCTGATCAATGCCTTTGACAAAGCAGGTCTTCTCGAGGATTACACCTACAGAAAGATTCTCTCCGTGCTAATCCGAGCGAAGAAAGCACGTGTCGGAAGCGAAAACTGGCAGCTTGTACGGATGAATCCATCTCACCTGGTGGTCCTCCAAAAGCTGGATCTCATTCCGAAGCCGGAAGAACCGCCCAAAAAGAAACCAGGCAGGCCCAGAGGAAGCAAGAATCGTCCGAAGGCTAAGGCACCATCCGATCAGACGGAGCAGCTGGTAAAGCGTAAACGCGGTAGACCGGTGGGCAGCAAAAACAAACCGAAGGCAGCTCCGCCAGAACCATCAATGTGACCAACAGGTCACTGAAGAAAACATCCATCTGAGGCTATGTCATTGTCGATATAGTCTCACTGGTTGGGAAACTACTATTTAAATTGTGCCTGCATTCTGGTACTCTGATTTGCCCGATTTTCTGAGATAACCATAAGAAACTTGCAATCGGCTGCGTTGAAAGTTAGAATCAGACTCAGAAATCAATCTGGAAAAGTGGTTTGTTTAAAAGGAGATAAGGTCATGGAATGTATGGAAAATGAGTATTTGAAAGTGGAAATCAGTCAGCACGGGGCAGAACTGTCGCGCATTTATGATAAGAAAAAACAGCATGAGGTAATCTGGAGTGCCGATCCGGCTTACTGGAACAGACATGCGCCGGTCCTTTTTCCGTTTGTAGGGAAGGTGACGAACGGAGCATATCGATATCAGGGAAAAAGTTATCCGATGGGACAGCACGGATTTGCAAGAGATATGGAGTTTACACTGCAGGAAAGGGGGAATGACTTCATAATATTTGTTCTGCAGGCGAATGAAAAGACCAGAAAAGTGTATCCTTTTGATTTCAAACTTTTTGTTACACACAGACTGAAGGAGAACAGTGTCACGGTGGAATGGAAGGTCATGAATGAATCCCAAACAGATCCGATGTATTTTTCCATTGGCGGACATCCTGCCTTTAATTGTCCGGCAGATAAAGATGCTCTGAAAACAGATTATTATATTGTTTTTGAGAACCGGACGGATCTGCAATACGTTCTGATTGATCCGGCAGCAGAACTGGTTGACCGGGAAACAGAATATACACTTTCTACTGAAAAGGGATTTGTGAAAATCAGTGAAACGCTCTTTACACACGATGCTTTGATTTTTGATAACGGACAAGTGCAGAAGGTATCCATTTACTATCCGGATAAAACGCCCTATGTAACACTTACCTGTACGGGCTTTCCTTCCTTTGGTCTCTGGAGCAAGCCAAATGCAAATGCTCCTTATGTATGCCTGGAACCATGGATCGGCAGATGTGATAATAAGGGATTTACAGGAGAACTGCCGGATAAATTTGAGGAGCAGAAGCTGGAAGCCGGAAGTGCGTTCCAAACTTCCTATCAGATCACGGTGCAATGATATTAAAAAAAACAAGTCGAATTGTCTGTTTTTTGTAAGATAATATGGCAATAATCTTTACAATTTTTTACTTTATCATGATATCTGTCCAAAAAACCTCTTGCTAAGATAAAACTGTTGATGAAAGACAAAAACAGGAAAGAGGAGATAAGAGGATGAAGAAAAGATTATTTGCGGCAGTATGTATGGGACTTGCAGTTGCAGCCTGTGTTCCGGCGGTTAATGCGTATGCTTCAACCGATCATTATGCAAATGCCAGTACGCTCAAATCCAGAGAAGGATGGGACAGCTGGGTAAAGGACTGGAACAGTATTGCGAAGGATGATACCAAGGTATCCATGGCTCCTGGTGCAGACGAGACACAATTGAATTTTGCATGGTACAGTAAGGTCGTAAGCGGACAGAAAGATACTCCGATTGTTCTGATCGGTACAGATAAGAGTAAATTAAAAAAATTCACAGGAAAGATCAATCCGGTTGATAAGACTCTGACAGGAGGTGTTTCCTATGTATCAAATAAGGTAACGGTTACCGGACTGAAACCGGGAACAAAATATTATTATACAGTAGAGAAGAATGGTGTACAAAGCGAAGTGCGTGCTTACACGCTAAGTGATACAGCGGATACAAAGATTCTGGTGGTAGGGGATCCGCAGATCGGTGCGTCCAAAGGACAGGTACAGGGAACGGAGCAGCTTGTCGCAGCAGATGGCGTTGCGAACACTGCGGCCCATAATGACAGCTACAACTGGGACAGAACGCTTACCATTGCGGCTTCCATAAACAAAGATCTTGATTTCATCATATCTGCCGGCGATCAGATCAATAAGACGGGCAAGCCCAAAGAAGAAGAGTATGCGGGATTTCTGAGTGCAAATGAACTGCAGTATCTGCCGTTGGCATCTACAATCGGAAATCACGATTCACTCAATGAAGATTACGGTGATCATTTCAACACACCCAATCAGACAGGCTACGGAGAAACGAAAGCAGGCGGAGACTATTACTATTCTTACGGAAACGGGTTATTCATTGTTCTGAACACCAATAATTACAATGTTGCAGAACATGAGAAAACACTGCAGAAAGCGATTGCTTCTGATCCGAATGCAGAATGGAGAATTGTTACCATTCATCAGGATATCTATGGTTCAGGGCTGGATCACTCCGATACAGACGGTATGATTCTGCGGACACAGCTGACACCGCTTTTTGATCAGTATAATGTGGATGTGGTTTTGCAGGGACATGACCATACCTACAGTCGTTCCAAGATTCTTTACGGAGACGGACAGACACATGACAATTATAAGTTCCAGCTGATGCCGGATGGCTCCGATTATGACTGGGCACATGCCTTTGATGTGACAACACAGGCACAGATAACGCTTGAACCGGAAAAAAGCGACCAGAGCGGACAGAAGGCACTTGAAAATTTCCAGAATGATAACAAGTGCTATACAATTGAAAGCACACAGGGAGATACGGTGACCAATCCGAAAGGAACGCTGTATATGACTGCCAACTCTGCATCGGGCTCCAAATATTATGAGCTGATTTCCGCACAGCAGGATTATATTGCAAAGCGTTCACAGAACTGGCTGCCCAGCTATTCCGTTATTGATATGACAAAAGATCATTTTGCCATTACAACCTATCAGATCACCGAAGATAATCAGGTGGTACCGATTGATGATACCTTTACAATCAATAAGACAAATCAGTAAAGCTGGAAGGTGTAGAAGTGGCAATTAAAAGAAATATTCTAAGTGCGGTTCTGATAATCGGGTTTGTTATTTTTGTTATTCAGCTGAATCGGATCGATAAGATTCAGCTGATTTCCAGGCAGGGACAGACGTTTGAAAAAGCACAGGTAATCAGGATCCTTTCGGACAATATGCAGGAAGACGGCACACGTGTCGGGCAGCAGAGCGTTATGGTACGGATGCTGTCCGGTTCACACAAAGGCGAGGAAATACAGACGACCAGTTCGGCGGGATTTTTGTTTGGCGCAGCCTGCAGACCCGGAATGCATGTGATCGTTATGCAGTCGGTTTCGGGAGATGCGGTGGTTACAAGTGTGTATGCACAGGATCGCAGTATGGCAATATACTTTTTTGCACTTCTGTATCTGGGTGTACTGTGTCTGGTGGGTGGTAAAAAAGGCCTGAAAGGTGCAATCGGACTGGTATTTACCTTTTTTACCGTAATTTTTCTGGATCTTCCGCTGATATACAGAGGCTTCTCACCCTTTCTGTCTGCTGTACTTGCCTGCTGTATCACAACGGTAGTGACAATGTACCTGATTGGAGGCGCATCGAGGAAGACAATTGTGGCAACTGTCGGAACAATATCGGGCGTTATTATTGCCGGAATTGCAGCAAGAATATATGGTTATGCAACAGGACTCTCCGGATGGAATGTTTCTGATATTGAAAACCTTCTGACATTATGGGAAACCAGTGATATTCAGGTGGGAGGATTGTTATTTGCAGGACTTCTGATTGCAAGTCTGGGTGCTACCATGGATGTTGCAATGTCGATTGCAAGCGCGATGCAGGAGATTGTGGTACAAAATCCGCTGATCAGCAGGAAAGAACTCTGGACCAGCGGGATGCGGGTAGGACGGGATATGATGGGTACAGATTCCAATACGCTTATCCTGGCATTTGCAGGAACCAGTATCAGCACTCTGGTGCTTGACTATGCCTACGATCTGCCATATCTGCAGGTGATCAATTCCAATAATATCGGATTGCAGATCATGCAGGGTCTTTCAGGAAGCTTTGGAATCGTACTGAGTGTACCTGTGACTGTATTTGTGGGTGTGCTGTTATATTGCAGAGAGAATAAAGCAGAACAGGAAGTTGTAACTGACAAAGCGCTGCAAACTGCGTTTTTGCAGGCAAAAGAACTGGAATAAAGACTTTCGTAAGTAAAACAGATATGTTAAAATGGGAACTGCGCTATGTGCGTTCCCATTTTTTGACGTTATCTATATGCATAAATGGGGAAGCGGGCTATAAAAGTTTTTGGAGGAATAAATGGGAGAAGTAAAGAAAAGAGCAAGTTTTTCAGGGAAAGTCGGATTTGTACTGGCAGCAGCATCTTCTGCAGTCGGTCTGGGCAATATCTGGCGGTTTCCTTATCTGGCAGCAAAATACGGGGGAGGAACATTTTTACTGATTTATCTGATTCTTGCGGTTACATTCGGATTTTCAGTGATGATCACGGAAATTGCAATTGGCAGAAAAACAGGTCTGAGTGCAATAGGCGCTTTTGGTGCACTCAATCGGAAATTTGCTTTTTGCGGTGTTCTCGGTGCAATTATCCCGATTATCATTACCCCATACTATTCAGTGATTGGCGGATGGGTAACGAAATATATTGCTGTTTATGTAACAGGACAGGGACATGCTGCAGCGCAGGGGAATTATTTTTCCGGTTACATTACAGAAACGGTACAGCCGATTGTATGGTTCGTTGTATTTATCATATTAACAGCAGTTGTTGTTGCACTGGGCGTTGAAAAAGGAATAGAAAAAGCAAGCGTTATCATGATGCCGATTTTGATTGTACTTTCACTTCTGATTGCAATCTATTCAATCACAAGACCGGGAGCGGGTGCAGGAATTGTCTATTATCTGAAACCGGATATTCACAAAATTACAGGCAAGACGATTCTGGCAGCACTTGGACAGCTTTTTTATTCCATGTCACTTGCAATGGGAATTATGATCACTTATGGCTCCTATATGAAGAAAACGGATAATCTGGAGTCTTCCGTCAGACAGATCGAATTTTTTGATACCCTGGTAGCTTTTCTGGCAGGGCTGATGATCATTCCGGCGGTATATGTGTTTTCCGGTGGAGACGAATCTGCTATGGGAGCAGGCCCCGGACTGATGTTCATTACGCTTCCGAAGGTATTTGATACCATGACAGGCGGACACATAATCGGCGGTGCTTTTTTTATTCTGGTATTTTTTGCAGCACTGACCAGCTCCATTTCTCTGATGGAAACGATTGTTTCTATTCTGATGGACAAATTCAAATGGAAAAGACGTAAAACAACTGTTATTGTAACAATATATTGTATTGCAATCGGGATTCCCTCTTCACTTGGTTTCGGAATATGGAGTGGAATTACTCCGCTTGGAATGGATATTCTGGATTTCTTTGATTTTATCAGTAACAGTGTACTGATGCCTGTCATGGCATTTCTGACCTGCATATTTGCGGGATATATCTTAAAACCGCAGGCAATTTGTGAAGAAGTGGAGCAGGAAGGTGTAAAGTTCAGATTCAGGAAATTCTATTCTGTTATGATCCGTTTTGTTGCACCAATTGGCATCATCGGAATTCTGATCAGTTCCGTTGCGGCCAGCCTCGGAATTTTTAAGTGGTGAAATGATGAAAAGAAATGTGAGAATGAAAGATATTTCAGATGGCAGGTTTTACGGACCGGATGATATGGTTCGTGCAGGCTGCGATGATTGCGCAGGTTGTTCCAAATGCTGCCATCTGGTAGGAGATACGATCAAGCTTGATCCGTTTGATGTGAACAGACTGATGAGCGGACTGCATTGCAGTTTTGAAGAACTCATGCAGAACAGAATTGAGCTTCATGTTGTGGATGGGATTATCAGGCCGAATCTGAAAATGGATCAGGGCAGGAATGCATGCAGTTTTCTGGATGATTACGGCAGATGCAGTATCCATGGATTTCGCCCCGGGTTTTGCAGGATTTTTCCACTTGGCAGATATTTTGAAAATGGCAGTTTCCGATACTTTCTGCAGATTCACGAATGTTACCGCGAGATGCGTAAACTGGTAAAGGTCAGAAAGTTTATCGATACACCTGATCTGGAGAAAAACACAGCATATATCAATCACTGGCATGATTTCCTGAATACACTGGAAGAAAAACTGACAGAATTGACAACAGAAGAAAACAATCAGTTAAATCTCTATCTTCTGAAGACATTTTATATAACCCCATATGATGAAACAAAAGATTTTTATACGGAATTTGAGCAGCGGCTTGCTGCGGCTGGAAAGGATCTGGCACTTTAAATGAATTCGTCTTCAAATCTGATGACAGAGGGATCGGTATGGAAGAAAATTGTATTCTTTGCGATCCCTGTTTTTATTGGAAATACATTTCAACAATTGTATAATACGGCAGATTCTCTGATTGTAGGAAATTTTCTGGGCAGCAATGCCCTTGCAGTTGTAAGTTCAGCGGGAAATCTGATTTTTTTGCTGATTGGCTTTTTCAGTGGACTGGCACTGGGAGCAGGCGTCGTGATAGCCAGATACATTGGCGCCAGAGACCGTGTCAATACTGAAATTGCAGTTCATACGACGGTGGCAATGGGACTTGTTGCAAGCTTGATTATGACAATGATCGGGATGGGGCTTGCACCGGTCATTTTGAAGCTGATGAATACACCGGAGCAGGTACTTCCTGCATCCATCGCATATTTCCGGATATATTTTGCAGGGGCAACAGGATTTGTCATGTATAATACGTTTGCCGGTATCATGCAGGCAGGAGGAGACAGCAGACATCCGCTGCTGTACCTGATCATCTCATCAGTCATTAACATTGTTCTGGATCTGATACTGATCGCAGGTTTTCATATGGGTGTCGGGGCAACAGCTTTTGCTACGGCATTTTCACAGATGATCAGTGCTGTCCTTTGTATGATTCGTCTGATTCGAACGAAGGAAGATTATCATCTGGAAGTGCGTAAAATACGTTTTCAGGGTTCGATGCTTGGCAGAATCATTCGATTTGGACTTCCATCCGGATTTCAGAATTCCATCATCGGATTTGCAAATGTTGTAGTACAGTCCTATATTAACTATTTTGGGGAAATGGCTATGGCAGGTGCGGGAGCATATTCTAAAATTGAAGGATTTGCGTTTTTGCCGATTACGAGTTTTACGATGGCACTTACGACTTTTGTAGGACAGAATCTCGGAGCCGGAGATTATGAAAGGACACAGAAAGGGGCAAGATTCGGTACGATCTGCTCACTGATCATTGCTGAACTGATTGGCGTGATTATCTATATTTTTGCACCACAACTGATTGCGGCATTTGACCATACACCGGAGGTGATTACATTTGGTGCAGGAAGAGCAAGAGCCTGTGCTCTTTTTTACTGTCTGCTGGCTTTTTCTCATGCGATTGCAGCAATTTTGCGCGGAGCAGGGAAAGCAATTGTGCCAATGCTGATCATGCTGGCTTTCTGGTGTATCATCCGGGTTTCCATTCTGGCAGTTTCCAGTATGTTCTGCAGAACAATTGCAACAGTTAACTGGGTCTATCCGATCACATGGTCACTTAGTTCGATTGCTTTTTTGATTTATTATAAAAGATTTGATTTTACAAATATGGGAAGATGAAAAATGGCAGTAATGTATGGAAAATGCGCAAAACAGTAGAAAGTGAAATTTTTTTGAAAAAATCTTTCACGCAGCAAAATGCTTCGGCATGGAGATGAAATATGAATTATTATCTGGCACCGATGGAAGGAATTACCGGCTATGTATATCGAAATGTTCACCATCTCTTTTTCCCGGAAGGAATGGAGCGTTACTATACACCGTTTCTGAACACAAATCATTTAACGTTTACCAACAAGGAAAAAAAGGATACCATGCCGGAGAATAACAAAGGTATCCATGTTGTTCCACAGATTCTGACCAGAAAAGCAGGAGATTTTGTATGGGCGGTTCATACACTTGCAGCTTTGGGATATGAAGAAGTGAATCTGAATCTGGGATGCCCTGCACCGACAGTTGTAAAAAAGGGGAAAGGTGCAGGACTTCTGGCTGATCCGGATGAACTGGATGCATTTCTGAATGAAATTTTTGAAAAGCTGGCAGGAGAAAAGAGCAGAGTTTCACTCAAAACACGTATTGGAATGCACGATCCGGAAGAAATGAATGAATTGATGAAAGTGTATAACAGATATCCGATTTGTGAATTGACAATTCATTCCCGTGTCAGAGATGATTTTTATCGGAATCATGCAGATCTGGAAGCTTTTGGAAAAGCTTTTGCGGGTAGTCAGATACCAATCTGCTACAATGGTGATATCACAACAGCAGTTGAAAATCAGGTTATTTTGTCACGTTTTCCGGATCTGGAGGCTGTGATGCTGGGGCGCGGACTGATTGCAAATCCGGCGCTTGTCCGTGAAATCACGCAGAACAAAGCACTTACACAGGCAGAACTGAAACACTTTCTGCAGGCGTTATGGGATGCTTATGAAGATGCAATGGAAAGTGAGCTGAATGTAATCTGTAAGATGAAAGAATTATGGGTATACATGGGAACCATGTTCAGCGATAGTGAAAGATATGTCAGGAAAATACAGAAAGCGCAGACAAAAACGGAATACAGGACAGCCGTAAATAATCTTATGGGAGCCTGCGAATTTCGAAAGGAAATGCATGTTGGACTGTAAAAACTTATGTGTTCAATGATATAAAGCAGATCGAATTGCAGTAAACAGCTTATTATCATAAAAGGGGCTGTCGGAAAATATATCCGGCAGCTCCTTTTTGCATGATATTTTGATGCATGCCCAACAAAATCATCCTATCCGATTGCAGTACGCCCTTCTGCGAAACCATATTGAATAAAATGCCGGAAAAGTTTTTGCGGATCATACCCGATTGCTTTTTGCAGATCAGGATAATGATTATAGTAATATTCCGGATTAAACACAGAACCGAAATCAAGACCATTGTAGACAAAAGTTCCCGCAGGATAAGTTTTTTCGGGAAGAGAAGCACCGGAAACTGTTGCAGAAGCTGTCTGAACTGCACTCGCGGCATCTATTGCAGCAATATAATTTGTAATCAGAGTACGCACATAATTGTAGGTTTGCGGTTCACTTTGCTGAAGGATTTGTGGAGATTCTGTATATTTTTTGAATGCATCTGCAAAGAATTCAGTGGAAGTGGATGTGATATAACGGTCACCTCCGACAGATTCCGTTTGATAGACACTGACAAAGTCAGGAGCGGTAGAGGGCTGCGAGCCGCTTAATGTATAAAGCAGGTAATCAAAATAGTGTCCCATTTCATGATTGATAGCCTGTGTACTATAGTTCGAAGCACTGTTGAGGCATATTTTTTTGGTTTTGACAATTGTAATGCCGGCAAGACTATAACCGCTTGGACCGATTGGAATGCCGCCGATATCACGATAAATCTCCTGCAGCGGTTCAATTTCAATTGTCCAGCCTCCATTTTCAAAAGTGGTACGTATTTCATCAGGAAGAAGATTATAGTAACCACATACGGAATCAGACTGCGCCTGACTGGCAGAGACTGTGATCGGGCATGCTGCATTGACAGTAACAGGGGTCAGTATGATGATTGTTGATAGAAGGAAAGCAGCAAAATTTCGAATGAAATGTTTTTTTAGATACCCCGTCATAATAAAATCTCCTTTTTGAAAAAACAGAATACAATACAGGATTTGTTTTATTATAACTAATTTTTTCTTGTTTGTATAATGGCATTTTTTCCTGCTTATCGGAGAAAAGAAAGAAATTCCGGGTCACATTTTGGCATGTAAAAAAGCAGACATTAAGAAATGTCTGCTTTCGTAGAATGACTGTATCGGATAGCGGGATTGACATAAATTACTTCATATGGATCATCGGGATGCTGTATCCGCATGCTGAGCTGCCTTGCCAGACGCTTTCCGAGTGCGGCAGTGTCAACGATTGCGGTGGTAAGGATATCGGAGACATTATCGTATTCTGTTGTTCCGTCATAACCAACCAGCATGAACTGATCAGGAATCGTAATATGATGGTCTTCTATATATGTCCAGACGAAATGTGCGACGTAGTCACTTGCACAGATAATGGCATCCGGCAGATCTGCATCAAAATGATCCAGAAACTGAAATATTTCATCATGGTAAGTATTGATACCAAGGGTTCCGGTTAAACAGTCATCCGCTTTTACCGGAAGCTGATGCAGACTCATTGCACGCAGATATCCCTGGTATCTGTCATAATTTGTTTTTGCATATTGGATATCTCCGATAAAACCAATCCGCTTACAGCCCTGTTCAATAACATGTTCGGTCAATTTGCAGATTGTGTTCATACCTTCCAACAGAATTACATCGCCCGTAAGTGAGAAGGGCTTAATATCGGAAACAGTATCAAGAAAGACTTTAGGAAGAGAAAGCTGATTTATCATTTGTAAAAGCTTCTCATCATAAATATTGATGATAATGATACCGCTTACCATGCCGCTTGTAAGAACGCTTGGAAGCGTATAATCATCGCGGTAAATACTTGGTGCATAGTTATAAAGTAAATTAACATTATTTCCGGCAAATTCTTTGGCAATGTCATGAATGATATTGGTCCAGAACATTGCAGAATCAGGACGTGATACGATGACGGAGACCGTTTTTTCTTCTTCGGCAGTTGTTGGAAGTGCAGTGCTGATCTTTGCATATCCAAGTGTTCTTGCCATATCAAATATCTGCGTCCTGAGTTCATCAGAAACACCATTCTGTTTATTAAAAACCTTCCATACCGTAATTCTGGAGATTCCCAGTGCGTCCGCTATATCCTGCATGGTAACTTTACTCATGACAGGTACCTCGCTTTCATTTTTCGTTATTTTTAATGAAACAGGCATATTATCGAGGCTAATATGCTGCTATTCATTGTAAACATTGTAGCATGCGAAAAAGTAAAACACAACATAAAGTTAACAAATATTAACAAAGTAACAAAAAGAATATTGAAAATGCAAAAAGTGGAAAAGTTTTTAGAAGGAATATATTCGTCAATGTGCACATAAATATTATTTTTATGAGCAGAAAAGTTTAATTTTAGCATTTGTATCAGAAAAATATTGCACAAAAATATACAAAAGATGACATAAATGTAAATTGAAAAGTTGACTTTCTGTAAAATGAATGTTAACATCTGTTCATAAAAAGAAATAAATATAAAAAGTAAAATATGCAGTCAGTAAAGAGATATGGAAACAGAAAATGGAGAACTGAGATGAAAAAAGAAAAAAAGAAGAAAAAGCGAGAGGAAAGACAAGCATGGGAAAACAACGTAAGCGCCATTGGACAAAGGATGATACAGAACTGACACTTTTAGGTCTACCGACAGCAATATGGTTTATATTGTTCAGTTATCTTCCAATGTTTGGTCTTCTGATTGCCTTCAAAAAATACAAGATTTCTACCGGGCATGATGATACAACACATAAAGTTGTAAGCACACTCGAGACAGATGAAATCATGGATGAACTTAAGACACTGCATCAGTGGTATCAGAGTGGTATCATCAATTCAGATGCTGCCACACTTGCTGAGACGCCTGCATACAGAACCTGTTTTACTGCACAGGGATGGAGCGGTGCTGCCAAGACTACATGGGGTCCGCAGATGGGTGTTGATGCAGATGCCGTTCAGTGGGGCGATACAATTATGAGCAATGATACCGTTCGCGGATCACTTAACTGTATTTCATCGAGCTGTAAGAATCCTGATAAAGCATTGGAACTTCTACAGTTGGTAAACACGGATTCTTATGTCAGAGACAGCCTTTATTATGGTCTTGAAGGTGATAACTGGGATTATACTTCCGATAAGAAGGTTCATAAGAATAATACGGACTGGACAATGGCAGGGTATACACAGGGTACTTTCTTTAATGTAACACAGACAGATGACACAGACTTCAATCAGTGGGATGAAGTAAAAGATCTTAACAGCAAGGCAAAAGCATCCGTTATGCTGGGCTTTACACTTGATACTTCCGAGTTTGCGGATGAGCTTGCAAACTGTCTGGAAATCTACAACCGTTATAAGAGCGAACTTTTAACCGGAACATCTGATCCGGAAGAAGCAGTGCCTGCTATGATGAAGGAAATGAGAGCAGCCGGATTTGATGATATTCAGAAAAAGACACAGGCGCAGGTAGATGCTTTTTTTAATAAATGATTTTGATTTGAAATGATGAAAATGATGAGCAGGAGGCTTATTGAACTGTCTCCTGCTCAATTTGTGTGAAAGGTGTTAAAATACAATATGAGTAAAATAATTGGCTGTTCTCTGCCGAATATGCCATGGCAGGCAAAAAGGGAAGATGAGGCGGGACCGGTATGGCGCTATACAGAAAATCCGATTATTGGAAGACAAGGAAACAGCATATCAAACAGTGTTTTTAATAGTGCGGTCGTTCCGTTTGAAAATGGCTATGCAGGTGTTTTCCGTTGTGATTCTGTTTCTATCAGTATGGATATTTTTACAGGATTTTCAGAAGATGGAATTCATTGGAAGATCAGTAATGAACCGATTGTTTTTGCAGGAGCAGATGCAGAAATATTAAAGAAAGAGTACCGGTATGATCCAAGGGTATGTCTCATTGACGGGAAATATTATATTTCCTGGTGCAACGGGTATCACGGACCAACAATCGGACTTGCATATACAGAAGATTTTAAGTCATTTACGCAGCTTGAAAATGTTTTTCTGCCTTTTAATAGAAATGGTGTTCTGTTTCCGAGGAAAATAAACGGAATGTATATGATGCTCAGCAGACCGAGTGATAATGGGCATACTCCGTTTGGCGATATTTTTATCAGCCAGAGTTCTGATCTGGAGTTTTGGGGGAGACATCGATATGTTATGGGGACTGTAAAAGGAAATGATTCAGCCTGGCAGTCAACCAAGGTGGGTCCCGGACCTGTTCCGATAGAAACAGAAGAAGGCTGGCTGCTCATATATCATGGTGTTATTACAACCTGTAATGGATTTGTATATAGGATGGGCTGCGCACTTTTGGATATTGATGAACCATGGAAAGTAAAATACAGAAGTAAAGATTATATATTGGCACCAAATGAGTTATATGAGTGCGTGGGAGATGTGCCAAATGTGACATTTCCATGTGCAACACTTGCTGACGCAGATACAGGCCGTATTGCAATATATTATGGCTGTGCGGATACGGTAACCGGATTGGCATTCACAACGGTTGATACACTACTGGATCATATAAAAAAGAATTCGCTGTAAAGCAATTATGGAAGAAAGGTTTGGACAAGAATGATGGAATTCCTGGACGAAAAGATTAAGGTCATTTGTAATGAACTGAAGAAATTGACGATAAAGCAGTCAATCCCACTGACAGAATGGGTATATAAGGAGGGTGATTTTATTCATCCGGAAGATGCGGCAAAGGATAGTGCCCCCTGGACGAAATTTGATTGCCAGAAGGATCACTGGTACGGACTTGACAGACATTACTGGTTCAAGGCAGAGTGTACTGTTCCCAAGGAAATTGATGGGAAAGAGATGTGGCTGCATGTCTGTACGCAGATCGACGAATGGGATGATGGAAAAAATCCGCAGTTTCTTCTCTTTGTGAACGGAGAGGCAATTCAGGGAATCGATATGAACCACAGAGATGTTCTGCTGCAAAATAAAGCTGTTGCAGGACAGAAAATGACACTTGAGCTTCAGTCTTACACAGGAATTCTGCATAAGGAATTCAACCTGATTGTTTATTTACAGGAAGCAGATCCGCAGATAAGGGCGTTATATTACGATATGGTGGTACCGCTTGAATCTTTTGACCGTAAAAATCCGGAAGATATGGATCGTATGGCGCTTACAAAAGCGCTTGATCATACAGCAAACATGCTGGATCTTCGAACACCGTATTCTGATGATTTCTACAAATCACTTCAGAAGGCGCAGGAATACATTACAAAGACTGTTTATCAGGATATGGCCGGGCATAATGAGATTATTGCGAGCTGTATCGGACATACACACATTGATGTGGCATGGTGGTGGACGGTTGCGCAGACAAAAGAAAAAGTCGGCAGAAGTTTTGCAACTGTTCTGAAACTGATGGATGAATATCCGGAATACAAATTCATGTCCAGTCAGCCACAGCTGTATGTATTTCTGAAAGCACGATATCCGGAGTTATATGCCAAAATCAAAGAGAGAGTAAAGGAAAAGAGATGGGAACCGGAAGGTGGTATGTGGGTCGAGGCAGACTGCAATTTGACCAGCGGAGAATCTCTTGTCAGACAGTTCCTTTTCGGTAAACATTTTTTCAAAGAAGAGTTTGGTATCGACAATCGTATTTTATGGCTGCCGGATGTATTCGGATATTCAGGCGCACTTCCTCAGATCATGAAAAAGTGCGGAATAGATTATTTCCAGACAACAAAAATTGCATGGAATCAGTACAATAAATTTCCATATGATACGTTGATGTGGCGTGGAATTGACGGAACAGAGATTCTGACTCATATGTGTACAACAGTCAGCATCGGACAAAGCGGAAAAGATACCTTTACTACTTATAATGGCATGTTGCATCCGGATTCTATTATTGGAGGCTGGGAAAGATATCAGCAGAAGGATTTGAATAACGATATTCTTGTTTCCTATGGTTATGGAGATGGCGGCGGCGGTCCGACAAGAGATATGCTGGAAACCTCTATGCGTATGGAAAAAGGGATTCGCGGTATTCCGAAGGTTCGACAGGTATTTGCAGGAGATTATTTCACGGAACTGGAGGAGAGAGTCAGGGATAATCCGGAACTGCCTGTCTGGGAAGGGGAGCTTTACTTTGAATTTCACAGAGGTGTATATACTTCTATGGCAAGGAATAAGCGTTCTAACCGTAAGGCAGAGTACATGATGATGGATCTGGAACTGTTATCCGTATTATGCGGTATAATGGGAAAAGCCTATCCAAAAGAAGAGCTTGATCAGATGTGGAAGACAATCCTGATCAATCAGTTCCACGACATACTTCCCGGATCTGCAATTCATGAAGTATATGAAGTAACCAAAGAAGAATATGCACAGCTTGACGAACAGGGACATCAGATGATCAATGCTTGTCTGAAGCAGTTGTACAGTGATTCCGGTGAAGCGGAGAAAAAGAATATAACTGTGGTTAATCAGTTGGGATTTGCCAGAGATACGGTTATAACGATTCCTGCGGATGATCTGATCGCAGTAGAAGATGAAAGAGCTTCCGGTCTTGCCCTTCAGGATGCGGACGGAAACTGCTATGCTGTACAAAAGTCAGCCGACTCAGCTGATGCAACAGCATTTGTCAGAAATATTCCTTCAAAGGGAAGTAAGACTTTTGAACTCGTACAGATTAAAAAAGCAGAAGCTTCTGAAACGGGTACTGCATTTAAAATTGATTATGCTGATGCAGAAAAAGAACAGATAGCGGCATTGGAAACACCTTTTTATAATATCTGCTTTGATGAAGCAGGAATGTTCACATCTCTTTTTGACAAAGATAACGACCGTGAAGTGATTCAAAAAGGTATGCGTGGAAATCTTTTACGTATGTATGAAGACAAACCGATTTATTATGATGACTGGAATATTGACCGCTTTTATCAAGAAAAATTCTGGGATGTGACGGATGTTTCCGATATGAAAGTGACGGAAAACGGCCCGGTAAGATGTACCATTCAGATTGAGCGGAGAATCAGTAACTCTCTGATCAGACAGAAAATACATTTTTATGCAAAAAACAGACGAATTGATTTTGAGACCATGGTTGACTGGAAAGATCATCAGCATCTTTTGAAAGTTCATTTCCCGGTAGATGTTCATACAGATGAAGCATCTTTTGATATTCAATTTGGAAATCTGACCAGAAAAGTGCATTATAATACCAGCTGGGATGTAGCACGCTTTGAATCCTGCGGACAGAAGTGGATTGATCTTTCGGAAGGTCATTATGGCGTCAGTATTCTGAATGACTGTAAGTACGGCTATTCTGTAAAAGATGGAAATATGTCACTTTCTCTGATTAAATCCGGAATTGAACCGAATCAGACCTGCGATCAGGAAGAGCATTTCTTTACATATTCACTGTATCCGCATGCAGAGAATCTGCGTGAGGGCGGAACGATCCGGCAGGCGGCAGATCTGAATCAGCCCTGTATGGTAGTTCATGGCGGAATCAGCGGAAAAGAAAGTTCATTTGCCGGTGTAGATCATAGAAATGTATATCTGGAGACAATCAAGGCTGCGGAAGATGGAAATGGATTCATTATACGTATGTATGAGGATGAGAATGCCAGAACAAAGTTCCATGTATCACTTCCCGGATCAGATATTGCGCATGTGGAAGAGTGTAATTGTATCGAAGAAAAGGTGAGGGATATGGAGATATGTACGGATGGATTTACAGATGTGATCAAACCATTTGAAATCAAATCATATCGCGTGATCCTGAAATAAAAGGTATAGAAAATCATGTGGAAAAATCATGACGCTGCAGTAATGCAGGCAGATGAACTACTGAAGAAGATGACACTTCAGGAGAAAGCAGGACAGATTTGTCAAAAACTGTATGGCTTTTGTTCCTATGAAGTGGTTCCGGATTCTTCAGAAATCAGTTTAACTAAGGATTTCACATCGGAATTTGATAAGTATGGCAGCATGGGGGTTCTGTACGGGTTATATCGTGCAGATCCCTGGTCAGAGCGCACATTTGAAAACGGACTCTATGGAGATCGTGCCCGTGCTGCCTATAATCTGATTCAACAATATGCCATGGAGCACGCAAGACTTCACATTCCGATTATGATCAGTACGGAATGTCCACATGGACAACAATCGCCGGATGGCTACCTGTTGCCGGTCAATCTTGCCATGGGAGCGGGTTTTGATCCGGATGCGGTTTATAAGGCATATCAGGAATGCGGAAAACAGATGCATGATATGGGTGTTCACGTGGCACTTGTATCAATGCTGGATATTTTGCGTGATCCCAGATGGGGACGAAGTGAAGAATGTTATGGCGAGGATCCTTACCTTGCAGCACGCCTTGCAGAGGCGGCAATCCGAGGCATTCAGGATACCGGTGTCGCAGTTTGTGCCAAACATTTCTGCGCACAGGGGCAGACAACCGGTGGCGTAAATGCCAGTGCAGCAACCATTGGGGAGCGGGAACTTCGTGAGATTCATTTTCCGGTCATGCAGGCAGCTGTGAATGCAGGCGTAAAATGTGTAATGGCTTCCTACAATGAGATTGATGGTATTCCGTGCCATGCAAACAGTTGGCTTTTGCAGGATGTTCTGCGTAACGAAATGGGATTTGACGGAATTATTATGGCAGATGGTCTTGCGATTGATAATCTGAAGATTCTGGGCGGAGGAGAAGTGCAGGCATGTGCCAGAGCTTTACGTGCAGGCATTGAAGTTGGTCTGTGGGATCAGTCGTTTGAAAGAATCGAAGAAGCCTGTGAACTCTATCCGGAACTTCTGACAAATGTAGATAAGGCAGTGCACAGAATCCTGACACTCAAATATGAACTGGGAATTTTTGACCATCCATATTTGGATCCGAATGCGGAAACTGTCAGTCCTGACGAAACTGCAGGACTTCGACTTGCTGAAACGTCTGTTGTTCTTCTGAAAAATGAAGCTGAAATATTACCGCTTAATATATGTAGAGAAACAAAAAAACAGGACGATATTTCGCAAAGTATTGATAAAAACGTTCCAAAGAAAAAAATTTCGAAAATCGCTGTAATTGGTCCGGATCTTCATGATATATATCGTCAGCTCGGAGATTATACGCCGCCGCTTCGCAAAGGAGAGGGTAAGACGGTTCTGGAAGCAATTGTGCAGGAAAATGCAGTTCAACAGAATAATGTAGAGATAAGTGATTATTCTGTTACACTTCCGGTACAGGATCTTGATCTTCAGAATGTGTCTGCGACAGTTGAAAACGCGGATGCCGTGATTCTGGTTCTGAGTGGATCATCGAGTCGATATGGGGCCTGGCGGGAATGCAAAAGTCTGTTTGATGCAAATGGAGCGATCCGAATCGATGAGCAGGAAAATAGTTCTGAAATACAGATGGATTGTGGAGAGGGAATCGACAGTGCAGAATTGCAGCTTCCGGGAAAACAGATTGAACTACTGCGTTATCTGTATACAGAAAATGTCCCGATTATAACAGTTCTGATTGCAGGACGCCCTTATGCAGTGCAGGAAATTGCAGAATACAGCAATGCACTTTTATATTCATTTTACCCGGGACCACAGGGGGGCACTGCGATTGCAGGTATTCTGTCCGGCAGATACTCACCGTCCGGAAGGCTTCCGGCATCGCTTCCACGGAGTGCAGGGCAGTTGCCGGTGTACTATAACTATAGAAAATCCTATCAGGCGATGCATTATTCTGACCTGAAGGATGGTCCGGTATATACATTTGGTGAAGGAATATCCTTTTCCGGATTTCAACTGGAACAATATGAACTGCAGAAAATCAGCAGTGACTGCTTTCATTTAAAGGCAGTTGTGGCAAATATTGGTAAAATGGATGCATATGAAGTTCTGCAGTTATATATACAGCGTACAGGAGGCAGTATTGTGCCTCGTATCCGTGAACTGGCCGGATTCCAAAAAGTCTTTATTCCAAGAGGCAAATCCTGTGAAGTGGTATTTGAGATTGGATTTGATCAGCTGAGTGTCTGGAACAGACAAATGCATCGTGTGATTGAAGCGGAACAGATTCGTTTCCTGCTTTGTGATGGTGTAAATGAATGGCAGACAGGCAGTACAGTCTGAAAGGAAATTTTTCTGACAAAATGTATCATGTAAAGCCATGCTATCCATCAGCAGCATGATTTCAATTTCTTATTGTATTACGGTTAAATGAAAGGAAATTCACGATGGGCTTTAAAGATTCAGTTATAACATTTGGAGCAGTTCCAAATTCCCTGTCAGTTCAAACAGAAGCTTTTCAAAAAACATTGGACGTCTGCCGGAATGCCGGTGGAGGAGAAGTGATAATACCATCAGGCAGGTACATCATAGGAAGTATAAGACTTTATAGTAATACGGTCCTTCATCTGATGGACGATGTTTCATTGATCGGTTCTACGGATGTAAACGATTATACTGATTTTGGCGAGAAAACAACATTAGGCTATGTATACAATGCAGAAAATATTAATTTGTGGCATCTGCCGCCATATTATGTTCATGCATTGATCAGCGCAGTGAATGCTGAAAATATCAGTATCATCGGTGAAAATAATTCCGGTTTTAACGGCTCAAATATCGTTGATCCAAATGGTGAAGAAGAATTCCGCGGTCCAATGGGAATTCGGTTTTGCAAATGCAAAAATGTAAAATTATCCAATTATACGTTTGTTGATTCATCAAATTGGGCGCATCAGATAGATTCCTGTTCCAATGTTGATATCAGCCGCCTTAAAATTTATGCCGGTCATGACGGAGTGGATGTTCATCATTGCTCCAATATATCCATATATGATTGTGATATGCAAAGTGGTGATGACTGTATCGCCGGATATGATTCCTATAATCTGCATGTAGATAACTGCAAATTTAATACAGCCTGCAATTCTTTTCGAATCGGTTGTGTCAATATGCTGGTTGAAAACTGTACTTTCTATGGTCCGGCAGCCAATCCGCATAGAGTTTCCGGTCGTCATAATACGCTGTTTGCATTTGAATACTATTCAATCGGTACGGATAAAGTACAAGATAACAGCCGGAACTGGTTTATAAAGAATTGTACTTTTGACAATATTGATGGACTGATACATTATGAGTTCGGAGATAAAATACATCTGCAGGTAAGCACGCCGCTTGAAGATGTTACCTTTCAGAATGTTACTGTTAAAAATCTGCATTCCATTTCAACATTTAAAGGCAGTTGCGACACGCCGGCTAAATTAAAGTTTATTGATTCAGAGCTTGGACTTGCCGAAGATTACAGGAATAAGGCATATTTTGATACCAACGATTTTTCTGAAATATCTTTGATCCATTCAACAAATAATTCCGAGAATGTACCGCTTACAATATAATTCATATATATATTCATTAAACAGGCGTGCGTGAGCCATTTACCCCTGATGTGAATAAATCCGTAAAAAGTTCAGGACAGGTCTTCTATGATAAAGTTCAACTATCATAAGGGATCTGTTTTTTGACGTGCAATCTGAAAAACGGATGAAAAATGACGATATTTTATGTATACCAGAAGTTGATTGTACAGGGTGTTATCAGGTGCTATGATGAGAGTCCATTTGTCTGATGAGGTGCCGGAAGCCATATCAGTGCAATCGTTATAAGTTTGTCTATCACGATAAAAAGGAGCGGGATATGATTAATGTAGAGCACGTTTATAAGTCTTATCTGGTTGCAAAGCGGGATGCAGGTTTCAAAGAAGCCTGTATTTCGCTTTTTCACCGCGATAAGGAAAAAATTCAGGCGTTATCGGATATCAGTTTTACGATTCAAAGCGGAGAAATGGTAGGATATATTGGTCCAAACGGAGCAGGGAAAAGTTCTACGATAAAAATTCTGAGCGGAATATTGACCCCTGATAAAGGAAACTGTGTAATTGACGGTATGATTCCGTGGAAGAACAGGAAGGATTATGTTCGGAATATCGGTGTCGTATTTGGTCAGCGTTCGCAACTCTGGTGGGATATTCCTGTTATTGATTCCTTTGAACTGCTCAAAGAAATATACAGTGTTTCCGATGCAGCCTATCGTAATAAGCTGGAAGAACTGACACAGCTCCTGCAGCTGCAGGAAATACTGAAAACCCCGACCAGGCAGTTGTCTCTGGGGCAGCGAATGAGGTGTGAAATAGCAGCATCTCTTTTGCATGATCCGGGACTGCTGTTTCTGGATGAACCGACAATCGGACTGGATGCGGTATCCAAACTTGCCGTACGTGATTTTATCAGAAAACAAAATGAGGAGCATGCAACAACTGTCATTCTGACGACACATGATATGCAGGATATTGAAGCAATTACAGACCGTGTGATTCTGATCGGAAAAGGCAAGATCCTGCTGGATGGAACACTGGAGGATATGAAGCATGCGGCAATATTGGGAACGGATATAAGTTCTGATGCAGCATTGCTGGAAGCAGAAGAACAGATACAGCAGAATCTGGATCATATTGTGGCTGCCCTGTATCGCAAACTGGATATCATATAAGGGAGGATACAACGGACTATGAAGAAGTATTTTTCTTTTTTCAAAATGCGGTTTGCGGCAGGGGTGCAATACCGAATGGCGGCGGTTACCGCTTTAACAACGCAGCTGATCTGGGGACTTATGGAATGTCTTGCCTACAAGGCACTGATGGATTCCAACGCAGTTGCTTTTCCGATGCAATATTCTGCAGTCGTATCATACGTCTGGCTGAAAGAGGCATTCTTTGCACTGTTTAACACGTGGGCAACCGATAATGATATTTATGATATGATCATGAACGGCGGAATTGCATATGAAATGTGCCGGCCCGTTTCAATCTATGGAATGTGGTTTGCCAGAACACTTGGCGGACGTGTGGCAGAAGCGTCGCTTCGGTGTGTGCCGGTATTACTTGGTGCAATTCTGGTTCCCGCACCATACAGGATCAGTTTGCCGGCAAATATCCAGGCTTTCTTTTTCTTCCTTCTGACCATGCTGCTTGCAACGATCATTACTGTTTCATTTTGTATGGTCATTTATATCCTGTGTTTTTTTACAATCTCGCCGGATGGATGGCGGATGCTGTTTATGGGAGCAGTTGAATTTCTGGCGGGAAGTGTGATACCGCTTCCGTTCATGCCACAGCCATATCGTGGAATCATTGAACTGCTGCCGTTTGCTTCGATGCAGAATGTTCCGCTGCGGATTTACAGCGGCGATTTGGCAGGAAACGATATGATCAGCGCAATTTTGCTGCAGTTGTTTTGGGCCGTGATTCTCCTGGTATCAGGGAGTCTGCTCAGCAGAAGAGCACAGCAAAGAGTTGCCATACAGGGAGGCTGAAAATGATGCAGGAAGAGGAGGGAGAAGAGAGAAGATGAGAAAATCCATAAAACTTTACTTTTGTTATGTTTCTGTCATTTTGCGCAGTACCATGCAATATAAGCTTTCTTTTATTCTGATGCTGTTTGGACGATTCATTCTTGCATTCAACGGCTTTATTGCAATCTGGTTTTTGTTTTCCGGATTCACCCGGATCGGATCTTATTCATTCAGTGATGTTCTGTTATGTTTTTCTGTGATTCAGATGTCATTTTCTATAGCAGAATGTCTGGCAAGCGGCTTCAAATCCTTTTCGGGAATGATCAGGAAAGGAGAGTTTGACCGTATGCTGCTCAGACCCAGAAGCCCGATTCTGCAGGTACTTGGAACCCGTTTTGAATTGGGCAGGCTGGGGCCCATGATCACAGCAGTGATCACTTTGGTAATCGGAATCAGGAAGAGCAATCTGACATGGGATCCGGCAAGGATTATTACGCTTCTGATGATGGTTGCCGGAGGAAGCGTTCTGTTTATGGCGCTGTTTATGCTGGGAGCAAGTCTGTGTTTCTTTGCGGTAGAGGATGCGGGAATTATGAATGTGCTGACATACGGAGCAAGGGAACACGGAAAATATCCGATTGATATATATGGAAAGCGTATGATGGCGTTTTGCACCTATATCATTCCCTATACACTGATTCAATATTATCCGCTGCAGTTTCTGCTGGGCAAGACGCAGCATTGGCAGTATGCAATGTATCCGATGGGGAGTGTTTTGTTCTGTGCTTTATGTTATATGGTCTGGAGATGGGGACTGCGCAGTTACAAGTCCTGCGGGAACTGAATCTTTTATCTTTTCAGGACTGATATGGATTGAGAGGATATGCGATTCATCCTTTTTGATGAAGAATCATGAAAGCGGTTTACGCTTTCCGCTGAACGTTTCTGCGGTGAGTTTTAAAATGGTAACGGCATTTGCCTGTACTTCTGAGAAAGTTATATCGTCATGCACCTGCTGTTTCATGATGACGGAAAGTGCATGACACTTTTCACTGACATGATCAAGGACGGAGATTGTACCAGTTCCGATTACACTGGAAAAAAAGCAGCTGGATTTACATACGATTTCCTTATCATATACAATTTTTTCCGTTGGAAAGACACTGAAACCGGCGACTCCGTGTTTTCGAATCAGGTCAATTTTGCGTCCTTCTCTTGCACAGTGAAAATAGAAAACAGGTTTTCCATCTGTGATTTCGTATCCAAAAGATAATGGAAGAACATATGGAATCTGATTGTCTGCTTCATCTGTCTGCAAAGAGATCGTGCATACTGTGCACTGATCCAGGATACCGCAGATTTCTGACAGCTCTTTGACTTCACGATCTTTTCTTTTCATTTCATACATGACTTTTTTCTTTCTGCACGGCATAGGTGCGGAGCAGCTCACAGGTGAGATGCATTGTCTGTTTCAGTTGTATGACAGTGCTTTCCGGAAACAATAGGAGTGGGTTTCACCGACATATACCCCGTAGTTCTCACAGTGCTCATAGCCGTTTCGATTGTAAAAAGAAATGGCAGTCGTATTTTGAACGCGTGTTTCAAGAAGCAGCTTTTTATAATTCATTTCATGTGCCTTTTCTTCCAGAGTTTTTAAAATCCGGCTGCCGATACCAACCGAATTTGATCTGGCATAGACTCTTTTTACTTCTGCTGTATCATCGGAAAGTTCGCGCAGAGCACCACAGCCGTAAGGCACATCATTTACATAGGCAACCAGAAATACAGAACGGAGTGTCGTTACATCCTGACTTTTGAAATGAACCGTTCCGTCATCTCCGGTGATAACCGTCAGTTTTGCATTTAATTCTCCAAGCAGCTCTTTTGCATCCGCCGAATTGATATCGGTCTCACGGATTGAAATAATGCCGGTATCGGTGACATTGCTGCCGCGGATTGGAGCAGTCAGTCCAATGTGGTTTTCTTCCGAATCAATAAATGTTGTAACCAGGTCAAGTATTTTCTGGTCAATCAACTCCGTTTTTTGCATATCCTTTTTGTCTGTAAGACTATGGCCGACACCTTCGATCAGCAGACATGGAACGCTACGTTTATGACAGAAGTCTGTGACAGCAGGCGGTGCAATATAGGCATCCTCTGTGCCGACTGCCATTCCAAGGACCTGTGACTGAGCCGTAATGTTCTGCAGTGTCTGCGGAAGCGGAGTCAGATAAAACTGTGAGGGAAGCGTTGGCATTTGCTGCTCATACCAGCTTGCACAGGCAGTTCCGAGACTTTTTGAGAGGAAAAGTATATGACGATACTGACAAAAATCAACATTTGAAAGTGCTTCCGATACCTGCATACAGGCAGCATGATATGCGGTATCCAGATCATCCGGTCCATGAAATGGAATGGCAGAGAAATCAAGCGTTACGATCTGGTATCCCTGCGCACGGAAATGTTTGATGCATTTCTGCATAAGAGGTCGTTTGCAGGTGTAGCCGATGCCGGGGAAAAAAACAGCGATATCCTGAAAAGGTGTCTGTGTAATACGTTTAAACAGATGCGGCTGAATATCGGGATAGGTCCAGTTGTCCGGGAATTTGTCAAAAAATCTGATTTCTTCAATTTCCAGAGGGGGGAGAGGACCAAAGGCAAGGATCTCAGCATAGTAGAGCATGCCGTAATCCGTATATACAGCAGAATCAGATGCAGTACTGCAGGAATATGCGCCAATGGCAAACAGGCGATAGGAAAGCGCACCGGTTTCTTCAAAAAGTTCGCGTCTGGCAGCCTCTTCGATGGATTCTCCGGCTTCTCTGTGACCACCCGGGCATTCCCATGTGGTACGTGCTCTATGCCTGCAGAAAACCCATTTTCCACGATATTGTGATACAATGACGGCAAATTTCAGCAGACTGTCATCAACCTGTTCCGGAAATATTACCTGATGCATTTATATGATCTCCCTGTCTTTCATTTTTTGATTGAGCTTTGTATAAATATGTTCCCGAAACCATGGTTCGGCAGATGCGGTAACTGCCTGCTCAGGCGTAAACCAGGCAAGCGCACTGTTCTCATCATCTTTTTGAATAAGCGGGTCGTTATCATTTGCTTCGAGCAGATAGGTAATATTCAGATGAAGATGAGATGAAACATAAGCGCCATTTTTAAAATGACCATCTACCGTTAATGATTCCAGAGAAAAGATATCCGGACTGACAGGCCGGACATTTTGCAGTCCGCTTTCTTCCTGCACTTCACGAAGTGCTACTTTCAGAAGATTCCGTTTGCCATCGGCATGGCCGCCAAGCCAGGACCATGATTTGTAAATATTGTGGAAGCACATCAGAACTTTTGTATGGTTCTGATTTACGACCCAGGCGGAAGCGGTCATATGTGCCAAAGTGTTTTTTCTTGTAAAAATATGTTTTTCTTTTTTCAGGCAGGACAGAATCAGCTTTTTGTCACATATTTCCTGTTCATTACAGGGTTTATATTCTACAATCTGATCGTATAATTTCAAAATTTCAGTACCTCCTGTCTGCAAATCTAATCTGCTGTATCACACTCCTGCGGCGGCACAGGAGTTATCGCACAGTATGCTTATTCCAGTGAAAACAGTTCATAAAAGATCGGTTTGAATCCGGACTGAAAAGCAACTTTCTGGGATTTGATATGACTTTCTGCAGTAGCATAGGTTGGAACAATGCCACGTTTTAATACCTCTTCTTTTAACAGTATAGTAACATAGGTACCGATTCCTTTGCCGCGGCCTTCATTTGTGACATTCACGCCGATTTGCCATAACAGGGGACAGTCTCTTGTAACAGCTGCCATTCCCAGAATGGTATCACCGTCAACTGCGCATACAGCGAGCATATCAGGACATTTTGCATCAAAAAGAAGTGCTTCATTAAAGCGTTCATCACCGCGGAAGATTCCCAGCTGATCTTTTTCGTACCATTTTACATCAAATCCGGAAGGAATCAAGCTATGATTGGGAGAGGGAATGTAATGGTGATGGGTATCTGCAAGCCGCTGACCGTGTTCCTGTAATTTCTGATGGATGAGGATCAGACCTGCAGGTTCAGACAACCATGTGCCGGAACGTCCGGAAAAGGTTTCCTTGCACCAGTCCATCATGACGGGATCTGCCATTACCAGAAGTTTCTCACGATAAACTGCAATTTTCAAAAGGGAATTGGCATTGCCAATGGGACGGACATCTGCGTTTAATTTGAACGGACGAAAAATATTCTGCGAACTGTGTACTTCTTCTGGGGTGCAGTCGTAGTCTGTTGCAAGCTGTTTTTCGAGAATATCTATATATGGATTTTTCATGATGCCTCTGTTCCTGCGCTTTTGCGCATACTGAAAAATGATTTGTCTGATTCCTGTTTTGCCTGCTATGGAACCGCGCAGATGAATTTGGACAGGAACCGGATTGTTCTATTATAACTTTGCCGTGTTATGGTATAAAGTGTTTTTGTAGTATAGATATCGATGAATGAAAAAAGTTTTACCAGACCGTTTCTTTCAGATGTTAATTATGCTATTATATTGCATAAGAAGAATATATGCGTAATAATTGCATGTTATATAAAAATGCGTAATATTTGCATATGTTATCAGGATGTGGAAATTCTGCATCAAGAGGGAAATTTTATGGATTATATAGCGATTATCGGAGATATGAAAGCATCCAGAAAAATGGATGCACGAAGGGAAATGCAAGTGCGATTGAATGCAGTTTTAAATCAGATCAATGAGCAATATCAGGCGGATATCGCAGCAAAATTTATTATTACACTGGGAGATGAATTCCAGGGGCTGTTAAATACGGCTTCTCATTTGCTTGAGATGATCAAATTGATTCAGCGTGAAATGTATCCTGTAAAACTGCGTTTCGGCATCGGAATCGGAGAAATCAATACAGATGTCATTTCCATAGCAGCAATTGGCGCCGATGGACCTGCCTATTATGCAGCAAGAAAAGCAATTGAGGATATGCGCATACAGGAAAAAAAATTGAAAAAACAGGCTGCGGACATTGAAATTGCACGATATGAGGCAGAGCATTTTGAAATCACAGAGATCAATACCATGCTGAAGCTTTTGAAAATAATTGAGGAGAGTTGGACCGATAAGCAAAGATATACGATTTGGGATATGGAAGTAAAGGGCGGAAGTCAGGATGAATGTGCCAATCGGATGAAAACGTCACAATCTACCATTGCGAGAAGACTTGCAGACGGTAATTATATAACTTACGAAAGAGCAAAGGAAACACTTGCAGAAGCGTTAAAGAGAATGGGAGAGGGTAATGCAAATGATTAACTATCTGCTGCTTCTTGGTATAGGTCATTTTTTAGGAGATTTCTATTTTCGGAATGAAAAGGATGATAGTCATAAAAGCAGTGATGCAAAAAGCAGAAATACAGGATATGCAGAAGTGATTTTGCATTCGCTTAAATATGCGGCAGCAATGATACTGACGATAATTCCGGTATGGAGTGCAGATATGTTTCTGGCAGCAGTTTATGTGTTTCTGGCACACTTTGCAATTGATACAATAAAATACCTGGTTGTAGCAAAAAGAAAGATCAGGGAAAGTGGCAGAATATTCATTGCGGATCAGTTTATGCATATGTTCAGTATTTTTGCTATCGCATGCATCCTTTATACGTGGCATTTTACAATCGGTCACCGGGAATTCATTTCAGATATATTAAAAGCATTTGGTTATGCCCCGGTACAGGTTGGCAGATGGATACTGGCATGTCTGGTGATTCATGTTCCGGTCAATACCTTAATACAAAGATTCCTTGGTCCGTACAAACCAAAGGAAAAAGATGGTGTAATCAGATCAGATAATCGTGCCGGCAGAAAGATCGGAACGATAGAACGACTTATCATGCTGATCTTTCTGGCTCTGAATCAGTATGCTGCATTAGGACTGGTACTGACTGCCAAATCAATTGCCCGCTATGATAAAATTGCAAAGGACGAACAGTTTGCTGAATATTATTTACTGGGAACACTGCTCAGTACGCTTTGCGTGGTGTTATGCAAAGTGATTATTCTGGGATGATGCAGCAGTAAAAATATCCGGGTATTTATAAAAAGAAATTTGAAAACAAACAGGAGAGACCATGAACACGAGACGAATGACAGAAGGAAATCCTGCAAAACTGATTTTTTTATTCAGTATTCCATTGATGCTGGGAAATATGTTTCAGCAGCTGTATACCATTGTCGATACACTGATCGTATCACGCGCAGTCGGAGTAAATGCTCTTGCAGCGCTTGGCGTTGCTGACTGGTACAATTATCTGATGCTGAGCATCATACAGGCTGCAGCACAGGGATTTTGTATCCTGCTGGCACAGGATTTCGGGGCCAGGAACGATACGCATCTGAAAAAAACACTTGCACATGCAATCCGGTTAAGTGTCATCCTTACAATTATTTTGACGATTCTGGCACAGCTGTCTCTTCATCCGGTATTGGCACTTCTGCGCACACCGGAAGCAATCAGACCGATGGCGGCATTGTATCTGGGGATTATTTTTGCAGGAATACCGGCGCAGATGCTGTTCAATTTTACGGCATCGATGTTGCGTGCGCTTGGGGACAGTAAATCTCCCTTGTATGCAATGATTATTGCGTCCGCACTGAATGTCGGACTGGATCTGCTGTTCGTCATGGTATTTCATTATGGGATTGCAGGTGCTGCTGTCGCAACAATTTTGTCACAGCTGGTATCCGGACTCATTTGCCTGCAAATCTGCAGAAAAAACAGTTATCTGAAGATTTCACACGCGGATTTTGGAAGGGAAGAAGGATTGAACGCGAAACTGCTGCGACTGGGATATCCCATGATGCTGCAGAATATTATGATTTCTGTTGGTGGTATGATCGTAGAGTATGTGGTAAACGGACTCGGTGTAACTTTTGTGGCAGGTTTTACGGCGACGAATAAGCTGTACGGCGCACTTGAAATGGCGGCAGTCGCCTATGGGTTTGCGATGGTCACCTATATCGGACAGAATTATGGAGCGGGGCAGACACAACGGATTTATAAGGGATTCTGGTCAGGACTTGTGATCGCACTTGCAACGGGTGCAGTTATCGGAGCGTTTATGATTCTGCTGGGACATCATATTACGGGAGCCTTTCTGGCGGCAGATACACCGGAAGCGGTCGCGGCCAGGGCAATCGCATACCGGTATCTGCTGATCATAGGAGGAACACTTCCGGTTCTTTATTTACTCTACGTTATCCGTTCTACCCTGCAGGGGCTCGGAGATACCTTTATGCCTATGATTTCGGGCATTGCAGAGTTTATCATGCGAACCTTCATGGCACTTGTAATGACCGGTATAATTGGTGGAATAGCAGTTATGTATGGTGAAGTGGTCGCCTGGGTCGGTGCAGATCTGGTACTGATTTATGCACTGGTCAGGCAGTTTGCACGATGGGGGAAAAACAAAACGGATCATTGACCGGTTTTTTTGCGCTGCTGTCTGGAAACAAATTTCAGAAGTATGGCATCGGGAATCAGGTGCTGCATGGTTGTACAAAAACGCATCAGCGGAGATGGAACAATGATCGTACGGTGGTGTTTCATACCGGTAAACGCCTCTTTTACACAATAAGCAGGCGAAATGCCTTTGAGGGAGAATGTAACATCTGCTCTGTCATTAAATTCGGTATTAACAGGACCGGGGCAGAGGGCACATACATAGACTTTACTGTTTTCTTCACGCAGTTCTTCTGCAATTCCTTTGGTCAGACTGACAACATAAGCCTTAGATGCATAATAGGCAGCCATATAAGGGCCGGCAGGGAAAAGACCTGCAGAAGAAGCGACATTCAGGATCCGCCCATGACCCTGCGCTTTCATTTTGCGGAGCATTGTTTTAAGCAGAATGTGCATCGCCTGAATATTGACATGAATCATGGATACTTCTTTTGAAAGATCAGTTTCTGCAAAACTGCCACAGGTACCAAATCCCGCATTATTGATAAAAACGTCAACAGATTCATTTTCAAGCTGTCCGCAGAGCCGATAGCATTCCGATTCATCAGAAAGATCTGCCGCCAGAATGACACAGGGAACTTTCAGCTCTTCTGAGAGTTGTTCCAGAAGTTCTTTTCGTCTGGCTGTCAGAATCAGACGATAACCCATCTTTGCATAGCTGCGTGCAAATTCCATTCCGATTCCGGAACTGGCACCGGTAATGACAACTGTTTTCTGTCTTTTTTCCTGTTTCATGATCTGCCTCATTTCCGTGCTGCTTCGGCACTTTTATTGCTTTTGTCATTCGGATTCTGATTCATTATGATTCCAATATCATATTACACCTCATAAGAATAAAGAAACAGTCAGATTCACAGCAGACGGAAATTATTGTGTGAATGCATGAATCGCATTTCGAAGGGCAGGCAGATCTCTTGCCCGGTCGTCATAAAGTATGGTATGGATGCCCATCTGACCGGGAATGGTCAGATTCGAAGCAGTATTATCGATAAAAATGCATTCCGCAGGCAGACAGTTCAGCTGCCGAAGTGTATCCGCAAATATTTCAGGATGCGCTTTGCCGGAGTGAAACGTTGCAGAAACCGCAACAACATTAAAAAGTTCATTGAGGTGATAATGGGAGCAGATGGTGTTCATGCGATCAGCCTTATTGTCTGTGACCATGGCAAGCCGGTATTGCCCGTGCAGTTCAGCAGCGTAGGCAAGCATATCTGTGTCGATCGGTGTATGGATAAACGAATCGGTCAGGAGACTGAAATCAATCTCCATACCGATCTGTGCACAGAAACCGGCCCAGATATCTCTGTGTGTAAGCCGCCCGTCCAGCAAATCCGCATTATATTGGTAATAGGCATTCTCCAGCAGGGATAAGGAGATTCCTGTCTGCACGGACAGGTAGTTCAGAATGCTCAGGGAGCCTGCGGCATCCAGTGTCAGCACCCCATCAAAATCAAATAAAATACTGCGAATCATAAATGGTTGTCCTCCATGAAAATTGATTGACAGATTTTCAACTGATATTTTGTATACTGTACACAGAAAACGTTTAAACCTGAATCCGGGATGCAATCTGAGGATCAGATTGCAGGATCAGTAAAAGTTCGGCATGGGAGAGTCCGGATATGCACCGCACATATTCAGAACATAAGGCCATTTCCCGGTATCTGCAATCAGAAAACCATAGATGATGCCCATGTGTCTGTGCCAGTGCCGAAACTGACCAAGGATCAGGAGAAAAGCAGACATATCGCATCCGACCGGGGTTTCTGTCAGAACACGATCCTGCAGAGTATCTGTGTACTGCAGCAGTTTATCTCTGATACTTTCATAATATGCGGTAAGCATGGCACGGGTCAGCTGCTCAGAATCCGGAACAACATTCAGATCATTCAATCCGGCGGTGTGGAAGGATGGTGGCACATAATCCGGATCGGCAGGGTTAATGTACCACCTGTCCATGGAAAAAAGCATATGGTATAGATATTTCCACATGGGAATTTCATCATAGCGTTTCTCCCAGAGACTGTCCGGAATACAGGTTATCAGATTTTCGGTTTCCCACAGTGCTCTTTTGGTCAAAAAACGGATATCGTCTGTCAGCATTTTGTCTCCCTTATTCCAGTGCAAAATTATCCCAGAATTACTTTTCGAATCAGTTTATCGTCTGCGGATGGATAAAGCGCTTTAACCTGATGCAGGATGCTTTCTCCGGAAAGAGCAGGAGATTCGTCATAATGAGAACGGGTAAAGTCCTGTCCCCATAAGGCTTCCGGAGTCGTATAGATGGAAACGGACCAGCCATAGTCGACGCCCTGTTTGTTCTTTCGGTAGCGGAAATCCTTGATGGTAAGATAGCACTGCATTTGGAGCAGGGTCAGAATTCCATCAAAATTTTTCTCTCCTCCTTTACCAAAACCTGCATCAGATTTGAGGTCATAGCTTGCATATTCCGGACGATTTGCAAAACAGTCCATGATTTTCTTACAACGGATACTGGCAAGTTCATCATCCCAGCGGGAGTCAAAATCATAACCGCCGCGTCTGTAATTCACGAAATAGGGAAGCCATTTTCTGGAAATAAATCCGGCTTTATTATGAAAAAATTTTCCATACGCAATTTCGCCCGTTCTTGCAATCATACCGCGCCATTCCCACGGATCCTGTTCCTGGTTACCGCTCCACCAGTAATCTTTTGCAGCATGTTCTTCCACAGAAAATCCTTCGATCTCATTCCGGAAAAGAGGTAAAAAACCAATTTCATTAATCCGGTGCATCAGTTCCTGATAAGAGCGGATACGTTTTGGGTCATCCCATTCCACACCATGTATGATCCATTCACCATTTTCTACTGACATATCGGTTCTCCTTTTAATGTGAACTCTTCAAAAAAGTTACACTAACTAAGTTCTACTAGTAAAAAAACTGTTTGAATTCGCATAAATCATACTAATGTTCTCCTATTGAAAAGTCAGCTGAACTGTGATATATTTAGTGTAACGGTTACACTAAATAGGAGACCTCACATGTACTACGATTCAGCGATTCAGACTCCCATGGTGAAGGGTAAGATCATCACCAAGAAGAAAGGCTCTGCCGTTTATATCCTGTACCAATACGGCACTGATTATAACAGCGTGAAGCAATATTCCATACCAAAGAGAACCATTATCGGTAAGCAGGTTCCAACCGACCCGAGCAGGATGTACCCTAACGACAGGTATCAGGAATTCTTTCCTGATGCTGTCTTTCCTGAAGAACGTTCAGAGGCTGACAGAAGCTGCTGCATGAGAATCGGTTCATACATTGTCATCCGTTATGTACTTGAGGAATATCAGCTTCCAAAGATACTTTTCAAACGTCTTGGCACAAGTGCCAGGCTGTTCCTTGATCTTGTGGCATTTTCTATCATTGATCAGGACAATGCTGGTCAATACTACCCAGACTTTGCTTTCTGCCATCCGCTGTTTTCTGACCGGATGAAGATTTACAGTGATTCGGCTGTCAGCAGGCTGCTCTCATCGATTGGACGCGACCAGATCATCGGATTTCTTGATGACTGGAATACCGGAAGAGATAAGAAGCAGAGAATTTATGTTTCTTACGATTCCACTAACAAGAACTGCCAGGCTGGAGACATGGATCTTGTCGAATTCGGCAAAGCCAAGGATGACAAGGGTGTTCCAGTATTCAATGTTTCCATTGCCTTTGATAAGTCGAATCGTGTTCCTCTGTTTTATGAAGAATATCCGGGTTCTATCACTGATGTATCGCAGTTCAGATGCATGGTCGATAAGGCAATCGCGTATGGCTATAAGAAGATAGGTTTTATTCTTGACCGTGGCTATTTTAGCAAAGAGAACATCCGTTACATGGATGCCAACCATTACTCATTCATAATAATGGCTAAGGGCTGTAAGTCTCTTGTGTCTGCGATGGTTGACAGTGTACGTAATACATTTGAGACTGACCGTAGATGCGCGATCCGTGCCTATAAGGTTTATGGCATGACAATCACCTCCAGGTTATATGAGGATGATACCGATGACCGGTATTTCCATATATTTTACAAACCCTCAAAGCAGGCAGCTGAAAGGGAAAGATTAGAACAGAGCATCGACAGCATGCATCAGTTCCTTGAGAAGCATATCGGAACTGACACAAAATTCGGTCCTACATACAATCACTACTTTTCCCTGTATTACAAGGGAAAGAAGCTCATAGGTATACAGGAAAGACCCGATGTCATCCAGAAAGAGCTGGATCTTTGCGGATACTTCTGCATCATAACCTCAGAAAAAATGACTGCCTTTCAAGCTCTGATTCAGTATAAAGGCAGGGATATTTCTGAAAAGTTATTCCGCGCAGATAAGACTTTTCTCGGATGTCAGAGCATGCGTGTCCAGTCTGAAGAGGCACTGTCATCAAAGGTATTTATAGAGTTTGTTGCTCTTATTGTCAGGAATCGGATATACAACCTCCTGAAGGAGACCATGTTGAAGATTGAAAGCAGTCCGAACTATATGACTGTACCGGCGGCTCTCAGGGAACTTGAAAAGATTGAAATGGTCCGTCGGAACAATGGCAGCTATGCTTTGGATCATGCAGTGACCAAAAAGCAGAAAATTATTCTGTCGGCCTTCGGGCTTAATGAAGACAGCATCAGGACGGGAGTTGCAGAAATAAGCAATCTTTTGGCCAGCAATCAGCCACTCATGAATAAATCAAAGGAGGTCTGAGCAATGGCACGTGTAAGAACAATCGAATCCATAAATGCTGAGATTGCCAAAATTCAGGAGGAGTTAAATAATCTCCACCAGAAATATGATAAAACCGCAGCAAAACTCGAGGTTTTGCAGGAACAAAAGCAAAAGTATCAGACAAAGCTCGTCATGAAAGCCCTGCAAAGCAGCGGGAAAAGCTTTGATGAACTGATGACATTCCTTAAGCCATAAGACAGATGCCTTGGTAATGGATGCCGTTTAGTGTAACTTTTATGCAGAGGTCACATTTAAGGTATTGCGGGAATGAATATTTTTTTGCTTCTACTTTATTGTATTTTGTATTAGAAAAAGGTCCAGCAACTGATAAATCCAACTGTTCAGATCAGAAAAACGATAGCCGCAGGACTCGGCTTTATCGGTATTCAAAGTATAGGATTCTGCTCCGTTATAGGGAGCAGGAGTGCCATTTTGTGACAGAAGTGCTTTTTTTCCTGTTCTCTGTTCCAGATAATCCAGTATTTCTCCTACAGAGACTGTGCCATGTGAACATCCGTTTACAGGACCTGTAAGAGGAGCCTCTGTCAGATGAGCAAGGAAAGTGCCGGCTTCCGTTTCATGTATAAAGGCGAGGCGGCTGTCCGGATTATCAATGTACATGGGAACGTCATTGATGACATGATCCACATAGAATTCCAGGCGTTTTGTATAATCATTCGGTCCGATCACAAAAGGATAGCGTATTACGGTAGCATCGGACAGACTGCGGTATTGGAAGACCGCACATTCCATCTGCCGTTTACATTCATTATAGCTGTAATCAGAACGGTTGCACCAGATCAGTTTCGTCTGAAACGGATCAAAATCTGCTTCCATCGTATTGATATACAGCGGATCATAGACAGATGCGCTTGACATACATAAATAACGATCACAGGAAACAGCATCGAGCAGATAGCGGATATCATTGGAACAATAGGCGATTTTATCGATGATCACATCAAAATGCTGTCCGGATAAGGCATGATGAATCGTATCGGGGTTACTTCGATCTATTTGTATATGACGGACACGGTTGCCAAAAGGATCAGGGGTATTACCGCGTGTGGCAAGCGTAATTTCATGCCGGTTCTGCAGCAGTTTTTCTATCATGGGAATCCCGAAAAAGCGGGTGCCTCCGACAACAAGTATTTTCATAAAAACTCCTTTGGCAGTTCAGACTCTGTAATCCTTACGGATAAAGGGCTCCCGGATATCTAATTCAGTCAGAATATGATATTTGCCCGGATGGCGATACGCATTGCCATGTACTTCATGGCTGCGATAGGAACGGATTGCGTCAATCGGCATTGTTACAAGATAGATACCTTCTTTTTCTCCGGCATCCAAAAGGAGCGTATCACGTGAACCGGCAGAGTCAGGAGTATATGCAATACCATCGAAAGCAGTAGAATGACCATTGCAGTCAGGGTGACCGTCCGGATAATTTACGGTCACGATGCTCAGCATGTTTTCATAGGCACGCCCGCGCAGTTGTGAGATTCGATTGATTTCCATGGGACATGCATTGGGAACAAGAATTAATTCTGCGCCTTTGAGCATCAGAATCCTTGCACTTTCGGGAAATTCCCTGTCAAAGCAGATCATGGCACCTGTCTCAACATCCCCTTTTGCAGTATGCAGTGTTGTAACATAGAAATCATCACCGGCGCTGAGTCTTTTTTCATCTCCAAAATCACAGGTATGAACTTTGGAATAAGATAAAACCTTATGACCGAAACGGTCAAACAGGCACATTGTGTTGCGGGGGAGCGGGTCATGCTGTTCCAGAAAGGTTATTGCGATTGCCATATCCAGTTGGGCGGCCAGTCCGGAAAAAGAGTTTACAAATTCTCCGTCGGAAGGGACTGCAAGACTTTGCAGAAGCTTACGATCTTCCGGAATCTGATAGCCGTCACTCCACATTTCAGGGAAAAGAGCAATATCAGCTCCCATTTCTTTGGCTCTGCGGCAGGCTTCCATTCCTTTTTTTTGATTTTCTGCAGTGCTTTTTCCGGGTAGAAGCTGCAGCATGGCAATATTTATATTCATGTGGTCTCCTTTACAAATGAAGATAAGGTTTTGGTGGTATGATTTGGTTTTCGGAAAAAATCTGTCCCATCTGAATTTCATCCCGGTAGGTACCGTCTTTTAGTTTAAAGGCATGTCTGCTGATACCCCAGTCTTCAAAACCCAGATGACGATATAGTGCATGTGCTCTTGTATTATCTTCAAAAACACCGAGTTCCAGTTGTTCATAGCCCTGTCTTTTGGCAAAGGATATGGCTTCCGATAAGAGTGCTGTGCCTACACCATTATGCCAGTAAGCTTCTTTGATGGAAATACCCAGACAGGACCGGTGACGCATTTTGATATGGTTGCGTACAATATTGATTCCGGTATTACCTGCAAGTTCACCATCTACAAAAGCAGCGATCATAATATTATACGGATTGTCCAGAATGTCCTGCAGAGAGATTTCTTCTGATTCGATGCAGGCAGTTATTTCTTCCGGATAACGCACCATGAAATGTGTCTCTGCGGAAGTGCACTTCAAATATTCCAGCATTGCGGTAGCGTCCTTTTTTTCAGGGCTGCGCAGGATACATTTTCTGCTGTCTTTCAGTATAATTTCTTTTGGATTAAATTTCATGATTTTTCCTTTCTGTAAAAAGGGAGATTCAGGCATCTGAAGCACAGATCCGGTATTTGTGTACAAAAGTAAGGCAGCCCGGATCAGTGGTACATAAAGGTCCGGAACGACGCTTTTGACAGGCTCCTTTACGGAAAACAGACAGAAATAAAAAAGTAAATACAATGGATATTTTATAAGGATAGTGAATGGAATGCAATGCCGGTTCCGGTATAATTTTTTAATATATCAGCAGGATTATCGAATCATACGCTGACGGATATCTGTTATGGTACTATCTTCGCCATATTCATATAACAATGCATCGGTGGCAGTATCAGAAGAATTGATGACTGCATCAGAAATTCATATGCAGCCTACGACACGAAACGGACGAATAATTGCACAAAAAGTATTCAGGATTTATACTGAAAATATGATTGCTTCAGCTTGTGGCAAAGGTGGTTGAAGCGTTTCAATTATAAGAACAAGAGGTTCTTCAGGATGGACTTCCCCTTCAAAGTAAAAGTGAGGCAGTTGTATAATGAAAAAAAATATATTTGAAGAACTGAATCAGAAAGAGCTGCAAACAGAAAATGGCAGGATCGTATATTGGGTCAGCAGCTGCTGCGCGAATAAAAGGACACTGGTTTTGCTGCATGGTCTGACGGCTGATCATACATTATTTGAGCGGCAGATCAGATACTTTATTGGCAGATACAATATTTTGTGCTGGGATAATCCGGCACATGGCAGATCCAGACCTTACAGTGATTTTTCTTATTCCCGTGCAGCCGATCAGCTGCGGGATATTCTGGAAAGAGAACAGATCACAGAGGCTGTTTTTATCGGACAATCGATGGGTGGATATATCACACAGACTTTTATGAAAAAATATCCGCAGATGGTCACCGGTTTTGTCGGAATCGATACCTGCCCTTTCGGCGAACAGTATTATTCAAAATCAGATAAATGGTGGCTCCATCAGGTGGAATGGATGTCTCGGTGTTATCCGCATAAACTTCTGATAAGGGAAATGGCAAAGGCCTGCTCCTGTACAAAAGAGGGACGCAATAATATGTGCAGGTCACTTTCGGTTTATACAAAAAAGGAGTTGTGTCATTTGATGGGAATTGGATTTGCAGGGTTTCTGGAGGAAAACTGTAATCTCAGAATTACCTGTCCGGTGCTGATCCTTGTAGGAGAACATGACCATACAGGGAAAGTCATGCAATATTGCAGGCAGTGGAATAAGGAAACGGCATTTCCTTTTTATGTGATACCGGATGCGGCACATAATTCCAATTATGACAACAGTGATGAAGTAAATACAAGAATAGAAGCATTTCTTACAGATTCAGAACCTGACAGAGAAGGGCGTGTGAAACAGAATGATTCAATATGATGAATATGGAAATCCCGGGCAGAAGACGATTCTGCTCCTGCACGGAGCCGGAGCACTGGATACCTTTTGCCATCAGTATGAAGCGCTTGGAAATTATCATTTGGTTGTACCGCATCTGCATGGAGCAGGTGCATCTGCCGGCAGGGAATATGATCCGGATCAGATGCAGCAGGAGCTTCTTGAACTGATCGGCAGGATGGGACAGGACAAAATCGGAATGATAGGTCATTCTCTTGGGGCACAGATTGCGGTGTCGCTTGTAAGTGCACATCCTGAGCTGTTTTCATTTGCTGTTTTCTTAAGTGCATGGGTGAATCCGGTGCAGAAGACGGTAAAACAATATGAAAAACTGGCCGGGTTGTCAGCCAAACTGCTGCATTTGCAGTTCCTGACCAGACTGCAGGGTAAATATTGGGGATATACCGCTGAGCAGACAGCGAAGCTGACTGCCTATGCACAGGCCATCACGCCACAGGTATATCGATCCTTTTTTATACATACGTTTGAACTGAAGAACATCATACCTTCTTATTATGCGGTTACAGTTCCCATGCTGGCGGTTTGCGGAGATAAGGAGGTGCGGGATATGAAGACATCTCTGGAAATGCTTGGAAAGAATCCGCATTGTATGACCAGACAGTTATCGGATGCAAACCATGACTTTCCAATGCGCAATGCCGATAAGCTGAATCCGGTACTGGAAGATTTCATCAGTCATCATTTTTAATGACCTTTTTTCTTTTCTTTCTTTTTCTGCTGACGCATATCAAACAACATCAATTGTTTCATTTCCTTTTCCAGATGTGTTTTTTTCTGATGTGTATTTCTGTTCTCTTCATGCTGGAGCTTGAGTGCCTGTTGTGATTTTGTTCCGATACCGACATTTTGCAGACTTTTCCGAATTTCACGCTGCAGACGCTTGGGGTTCGTTGTATTTTCTTTGTGTGAGACTGGAACAGTAGGGCCGAAATGCAAAGAATAAAAATGCCGCAGAACAAAATCATATATTTCATAATCTTTTGGTTCTGCACCAAAGGTCATCTTGCATACTGCCATTTTTCCGGCGGAAGTGATTTCAAAAACACCGACCCAGAACGGATCTTCAAAAAACACAGTCAGATTGCAAAATTGTTTGTCCATAACAGATTCCTCCCTGTGATATTACATTGTTATGGACAAAGAACGGACGTCCCAAGGAGGGAGGGCTACTGACAGCAAATGCTGCGTCCGGACTACCTACCGGATCTGTGCAAAAGCACGTTTGTGTTTTTATCTTTGTCATTTTTTATAATAGATTCGAATTATATTATCCGCTGACGGAAGCGTTTGTCAATTCATCTGTCAGTTGAATCCGTGAAGAAATTTGCGCAGAATCAGGAATAAAATCACACACCAGAATAGCGCAATCGGTATGGCAAAGTACCATTTCCCGGGTTTCCCGTTGGCCCACAGGCCTTCCGCCTCTATCCGGCATCGTGCAAAGACAGCGGGCGGAATCAGACGTATGGTAAGTGCGACCATGGCGGGTAACAGGATCATATCGTCCAGATAGCCCAGTACAGGGATAAAATCCGGAATCAGATCAATTGGTGAGAGAGCGTAGGCCAGTGTCAGCCCTGCCAGTATTTTGGCTATTACAGGAGTCTCGCTGTCTTTCATGCACAGAAACAGCGCGGGGACATCAGTCTTTAATTTACGGGCACGTGCGGCAAGTTTCTGAAACATAGGTGTCTCCTTATTATGAGCAGCCGTGCAGAATGCGAGTCAGATTTTCCACTTCTTCATCTGTGGTTGCCCAGCTTGTTGCAAGACGGATTACGGTATGTGTGTCATCGTATTTTTCCCAGAAACCGTATTCTACCTGTTGACCCAAAGAACGAAGTCTTTCATTTTCCATTATAACAAAGATCTGATTGGTCGGGGTTTCAAAATACAGGGTGTAGCCACAGCTGCGCAGAACAAGGCGAATCTTTTCTGCGGCATCAATTGCGGGTTTTCCGATATGCAGATACAAATCATCTGTAAAGAGCGTATCGAACTGTATACCCAGAAGACGACCCTTTGCAAGTAGGGCACCATGCTGTTTGACTGTTGTAAAAAAGTGCGGAATAAAATCATGTCCGGGAATGACAACGGCCTCGCCGAAAAGTGTTCCGCATTTTGTGCCGCCGATATAAAATACATCTGTCAGTGCAGCAAGATCCTGCAGTGAAACATCATTTGCGGGACAGGACAGTGCATAAGCCAGTCTGGCGCCATCTACATAGAGAGCAAGGCTGTATCTGCAGCAGACTTCACGAATTTGTTTTAACTCCTCGCGTGTGTATAAAGTTCCATATTCCGTGGGCTGAGATAAGTAGACCATGCCCGGCATTACCATGTGTGCATGGTTGGCATCATTTTCAAAATCAGCCATAAATGCAGCAATCTGATCGGCACTGATCTTACCAAGCTTCTGGGGAAGTGTCAGTACTTTATGCCCGCCTAATTCAATTGCACCGGCCTCATGACCTTCAATATGACCGGTCTGTGCGGCAATTACGCCTTGATAAGAGCGCAGAACTGCGTCAATGACGGTTGCATTTGTCTGCGTACCGCCGGCAAGGAAAAAAATGTCAGCGGAAGGACAATTACAGGCAGTGCGGATTTTGTTTCTTGCAGAATCACAATAGGAATCGGTACCGTAACCGGGTGTTTTCACAAGGTTGGTTTCGACAAGACGCTGCATAATCCGGGGATGTGCGCCTTCCATATAATCCGAAGCAAAAAATAATTTTTCATTACAATCGTTTTTCATTGCGTACCTCGTCTTCTTCATAATATTTCTGTGTCTGATTTTACAGCCGGACAGATGTGTATACAAGTAAGCTTTTTTATAAATATTCATGTTTATACAAAATTTAATGCTAATTCGTTTGATAATGTGCTATTATTAATAATATAAATTGTATATGAATCAAAGAACGGTATAAGACATCATATAACAGGGGGTATGGATATGCGTGAATATACAAAAATTCTTTCTAAGCAGTTCCCAGACGTTATTTTGAAGGTTATTCCGGGACATTTTGTAACACCCAACTCTCATATTAATTATTATATTGATATGACGACCATGAAAACAAGGCAGAATGAGGCAATGGCAGTAGCAAAGGCACTGTCACAGGAATATGTGTCTTCCACGATTGTTGATTCAATCGTGTGCATGGACGGAACGGAAGTAATCGGTGCATATCTGGCTGAAGATCTGACAAAAGCAGGTTTTGTATCAATGAACCAGCATAAAACAATCTATGTCATGACACCGGAATATGACCATGCAGGACAGATGATCATACGGGATAATATGAGAATGATGGTTGAGAACAAGCATGTACTGTTGCTGCTGGCTTCCACCACAACAGGGAAGACGCTCAGCAGAGCAATTGAAGGAATTAAGTATTATGGCGGACGGATCAGCGGCGTATCGGCAATTTTTTCGACAGCACATACGGTAGCGGGATGCCCGATTCATTATCTTTTTTCAAAGACAGATCTGCCTGATTATGCGACCTATAGCGCAGAGCAGTGTAAAATGTGTGATGAGGGACAACCGATTGATGCAGTATGCAATGGCTTTGGATATTCAGAGGTCAGGCATTGATCAGAAATTATTTTAACAGATAGAGATACAAAATTGTGATTTATCTAAGATACTACCGTTATCGATTATGGAAAGGGGAGATGAAGATGGCTTTAAAGAAAACAGAAACTGCAGGAAAGGTAACAAAAAAGACAACAAAAGGGACAACAAAACAGACAGTAAAAAAAACAGAAAATTTTCAGACCAATGTAGAGATTCAATATGGTGAAAAATCAATTTCTTACGCCAAAATTGTGCAGGATGCAAAGAATGTATGGGTATATGATCTGCAAAAAGATGTTAAGGATATAAAAAACATAGATTTGTATGTTAAACCGGAGGAAGACCGGGTATATTATGTGATCAATGATAATGAGGCAGGAAGTTTCATGATCTGATATGTTTTCTGGTTCTTATGATCAAAGCATAAAGAAAAAAGTCCGCAGTACATGAATCAATGTGCTGCGGACTTTTTTGTATGCGCGGATATATATAAGAAAGGCAGTCTTAGACCAGACAGCACGGAAGAATCACATATGTTTTTTGAATATGCAGAGCAAAACAGGTTTGCAGAAAAATCTGCACAAAGAAAAAATAAAAGTTTGTAGAAAGGTTTTCTTGATGAAAAAAAAATAAAATGATAAAATGTAGGAAACTTAAAACATAAAATAAGTTTCCTACATTTAGGAGAGAACAAAATGACAAGACAGATTTTGCTCAATGAAGGTTGGAAGTTTTCAGATCAATTCAAATGGGAAATGTGCGACCCGGAATTTGATGATCGGATGATGCCGGATATCAGAATACCGCATACGGTTGCCATAACGCCGTACCATTATTTTGATGAATCGCAATACCGGAAGATCAGCTGTTACAGAAGAGTGCTTTTGATTGATTCGGAGTGGGCGGGCAAAAGACTGTTTCTGCATTTTGAAGGAATCGCTCATACGGCTGAAGTATATATCGATGGAAAACTGGTTCGTACGCATGAATGTGGTTATACGGCGTTTGAGGCTGAGATAACAGAGCTTGTCGGACAAAAGAAAGAAATTCTGATTGCAGTTCGTGTAGACAGTACAGAGCAGCAGAATGTCCCTCCGTTTGGAAATGTAGTTGATTATATGACCTATGGCGGAATATACCGTGAGGTATGGCTTGCAGTCAGAGAACAGATTTATCTGCAGGATGTTTTTGTTGAAGCAAATTTGCCAGACACGTTTGTTTTCGACAAAAATAATCCCGGGCTGCTGATCACACCGGCAGAACTGCAGATACAGATCAGCCTGCCTTTTTCCTTTATGGATTTTGCAGAAAAGGTTTTGGGACAAAATTATTTTATCCGGCAGACTCTGCAGCGCATTTCCCTGCAGGAGCAGGATGCCGCAGGGGACGCATATGAACAGAGTCAGCTCCTTGGAACGGCGCAGGTTCGGCAGGAAACAACGCGAACACTTTACAGGACACTGCCTGTAGCAATATGGGATGTAGAAAGACCTGCACTTTATAATCTTACGGTAGAACTTTTAAAAGGAGATATCATTCTGGATAGAAAAGTAACCCGGTTTGGATTCAGAAATGCGGTATTTCGCAGTGAAGGGTTTTATCTGAATGGAAGGAAATATACCATACGCGGATTGAACCGGCACCAGAGTTATCCTTATGTCGGCTATGCCATGCCTGCATCCATGCAGCGGCTGGATGCGGATATTCTGAAAAAGGAATTATGCGTGAATGCAGTCAGAACTTCCCATTATCCACAGTCCCATGACTTTATTGACAGGTGTGACGAACTGGGCCTTCTGGTACTGATGGAATTTCCGGGGTGGCAATATATCGGTAACGAAGAATGGAAAGACCAGGCCATTGTGAATCTGAAAGAAATGATTTTACAGTATCGGAATCATACTTCCATTGTTTTGTGGGGAGTCAGGATCAATGAATCTTCGGATGATGATGCGTTCTATCAGCAGACCAATCAGATTGCGCATCGACTCGATCCCGCAAGACAGACAGGAGGGGTAAGAGCAATCAAAAAGAGCAATCTGCTGGAAGATGTATATACTTATAATGACTTCAGCCATAATGGCAGGAATAATGGCTGTGAAGCCAGGAAACGGATAACATCTGAGCGAAATAAACCCTATCTGATTACAGAGTATAACGGGCATATGTTCCCGACCAAAGCGTTTGATCCGGAAAACAGGCGTATGGAGCATGCGATTCGCCATGCAAATGTCCTGGATGCAGTTGCCGGACAAAAGGGTATCTGTGGAAGCTTTGGATGGTGTATGTTTGATTACAATACACATAAAGATTTTGGAAGCGGTGACAGAATCTGTTATCATGGGGTCATGGATATGTTCCGTAATCCAAAACTTGCGGCGGCGGTCTACAGGAGTCAGGGAGACCATGATGCTGTGCTGGAGATCAGTTCCGGGATGGACATCGGAGAACATGCAGAATGCATTCGCGGTGCAGTTTGGATCTTCACCAATGCAGATGCTGTAAGAATGTACAGAAATGATAATCTGATCAAAGAATATACTGCTGCCGATTCACCATATCGTAATCTGGCACATGGACCGATTCTGATCGATGACTACATCGGAAATCAGCTCGTGGAAAAAGAACATTTTTCAAAAGCAAAATCGGAAAGAATCAAAGAACTGCTGAATGCAGCGGCAATGGAAGGGCTTGGAGATATTGCACTTTCCGTTAAAGCAAAAGCGCTCAAGGCGGCAGTCCGATACCATATGAAATGGGAAGATGCATTGCGGCTCTATAATAAATATATTGGTGACTGGGGAGGCAAATCAACGTCATTTCGGTTTGAAGCAGTCTGCGGTGGGAAAACGGTCAAAACAGTAATCAGGGAGACGATGCAGCAGATATTTTTGAGAGCAGAAGCCGATCATACGGATTTATGTGAGAAAAGAACCTATGATGTTGCACTGATCCGAATCAGAGCAACTGATGAAAATGGAAATGTGCTGCCTTTTTGCATGGAAACCGTACAACTGGAAACGGAGGGTGCGCTTGCGATAATCGGGCCACAGGCTGTACCGCTGCGAGGCGGTATGGCAGGTACGTATGTAAAAACGAAAAGGCAAAGTGGTGATGCCAGGCTGCATTTGAGCTGTGGCAGCCAGAAGATATCTATTCTGTTTCACATATCCTGTGAGGATACCGGGAATGTAATGTAAAAGGATTTCCGGTAGACGGAAGAATACGGCGAGCGAAGTTGAACCGGTGATGCCGTTTCCTTCAATCCGACAATTAAAATTAGAGGTGCTAAATGGACAGATCAAAAATGATTTTCGGAAATGCCATGACAAAGAGAACCTGTCAAAAGGCATGCAGCTCGAAAAAAAAATTCAGCAGGAAATTCGGAGACGATGCGCAGAAAAATTATAAAATTGCGATATCAGAAAACCCCTATATCGGAACTGCACTGGGGGTGCAGAATATTACACTGTCGGATGAAACAGGAGACAAAACGTTTGACACAGAAAAAGGAATTATTGTAGGAAATATCCGTATGGGATTTGGGCATTACAGAATTTCCATGGCAATGGCATCCTGTGCGAACCATCTCGGGTATACACCTTACTGGATGGATTTGAATTCTTATCCGCAGACAACCTGTACAAAGGTAATCAGTGCACAGAATGACCTGTATTCTCTGGGATCAAGGATGTCTGCAAATCAGGTCTTCAATAAACTGGTATGGGAGCCTGTCAATTATGAGGGTTTCAGAGCATTGTCCTATAATGCAATTGATCAGAAAAATGCAGAACTTATGGCACCTGTTTATCAGAACATTCCCAAAGATATTCCGGTTATTGCAACACATGTATGGCCTGCGCAGGCGGCTGTGCACGCAGGAATGAAGTATGTGGTCAATGCGATTCCCGATAACTGGCCCATGGCGCTTCATCTTTCAGAAGGAAGCATTCATACGGTACAGTGTCATAATGCCTATATGGGATATCGGATTCTGAACGGTATGAATAAAAAGAAAGTATGTAAACCCATTCCGCAAAAGGAACTTGTATATACCGGACATTATGTTGATCATGAACTGGTCAGCAATATTGAATCGGATTGTGAGAGAAGAGTACTGAGAAACAAGATGGGCGAACCGATGCGTTTCTTGCTGACAATTGGAGGAGCAGGAGCACAGAAAGAAATTTTTGCCGGAATCATCAGACATTTGCTTCCAATGATCAGGGAGAAAAAGGCTGCACTTTATGTGAACGTAGGAGATTATCGCAGTGTCTGGGATAGTCTGATACAGGAAATACCACAGATGAAAGACTTTTCCTCCGAGCATTTTGGTAACTGGCAGGATACAAAAGAATTTGCAGAATTTGCACTTGATCCCGCCGGAAGAGTGAGTGGAATTCATGGATTCTGGCATGAAAATATTTTTGAGGCAGTATATTGTACGAATCTCTTAATGCGAAGCTGTGATGTATTGGTTACCAAACCCAGTGAACTCGCGTTTTACCCTGTCCCCAAACTTTTTATCAGGCGTGTCGGCAAGCATGAAATGTGGGGAGCAATTCATTCAGCAGAAATAGGAGACGGTACGCTTGAATGCAGAGATCTTGGACATACGGTTCAGATGCTGGATCTGTTTATGCAGGACAGACAGTTACTTGCAGATATGTGTCATAATATTATGATCAATAAATCAATCGGCATCTATGATGGGGCATATCACGCTGTAAAACTGGCAATGGATATGAAGAAGTGACTCTTTTGAGGAAAATGAGCAAAACGGAATAATAAAAAAGGTTTACTGACCATAGTATATATGGCCGGTAAACCTTTTTGGTATTTACAGATCAGGAATAACGTATTATCTGCAAACGATTTCTTTGATTATCATGTCGTTTCCTTCCAGAATCTCCATGCTGTTGCTGCCGCATCTGGGACATGCCAGATCAGCGGAGACTGCATTGAATACTTCTCCGCAGTCTCTGCATTTTACCATACCGGGAATAACGATCAGCTCCAGTTCTGTATTCTCCATGAACGTTTTGTATCTTGCGGCAGGCCAGCATTCTTCAATGTAGTGTGGAACAATGCCCGACAATTCGCCGATTTCAATAACCAGTTTATCAACTTCAGTGATTCCCTGTTCATTTACAACATTCTGGATTGTGTGGATCATGGAATTCAGAATTCCCAGTTCATGCATGTCAGAACCTCATTACTTTCCAATATAAGTTATTTTTTTAAAGAAGCAGCAACAATCTTACCGGAACGTTTGATAGCGTTTGCAGCAATGCGGATCGGAAGCTTTTCATAAGCATCCGGTACGGTATTTCCGGTACGCTCCAGATGGATTGCATCAAATTTACACTTTGTTGTGCACATACCGCAGCCGATACACATGTAGGAATCTACCTGTACGGCACCGCATCCAAGACAGCGTTCTGTTTCTTTCTTCAGCTGTTCTTCTGTAAAGGTTTCACGATCGTCCTTAAAGGTTCCTTTTGCAGATTCATTATGAAGCGGACGCTGACGGGGAATATTATCATAACCGTCAAGCTGTACATTATCTTTATCAAAGGCATGATATTCACGTCTGTCACGGCCAAGCGTCAGAGACTGACCAGGCTGTACAAAACGATGAATGGAAATAGCACCTTCTTTACCTTCTGCAATGGCATTGATCGCAAATTTCGGACCGGTTGCACAGTCACCACCGACAAATACATCCGGCTGTGCTGTCTGCCAGGTGAGAGAATCTGCCTGTGCTGTGTTTCCACGGCCAAGAGAAACTTTGCTGCCATCCAGCATATTGCCCCATTCAATGGACTGTCCGATGGAAAGCAGAACAGTATCTGCAGGAACAATGATGGTTTCATTATCATCATATTTGGGTGAGAAACGATGCTGATCGTCAAATACACTTACGCAGCGGCGGAACTCAACTCCGGTTACCTTATCGTTTTCTGTGACGATTCTCTTCGGACCCCAACTGTTATTAAATACGACAGCATCATTTTGTGCTTCTTCGATCTCGTCATCCAGAGCAGGCATCTCAGCGCGGCTCTCCAGACAGAACAGATTGACACTTGCAGCACCCTGTCTGGTTGCTGTACGTGCAACGTCAATTGCAACGTTACCGCCGCCTACCACAACGACATTTCCTGTCAGATCAGCTTTGTTGCCAAGGTTAACGTTACGAAGGAATTCAACGCCGGAAATGACACCCTGTGCATCCTCACCTTCTACACCAAGAGCACGTCCGCCCTGTGCGCCAATTGCCAGATAGAATGCTTCAAAACCTTCGCTTCTGAGCTGGTCGAGTGTGATATCTTTACCAACTTCCACACCGGTCTTAAAGGTAACGCCCATTTCGCGCAGTACTTCAATTTCAACATCAATTACTTCTTTTTCAAGACGGAAGGAAGGAATACCAAGCGTGAGCATTCCGCCAAGTTTGGGCTGCTTTTCAAATACGGTGACAGCATATCCGTCGATTGCAAGATAGTAGGCACAGGCAAGACCTGCAGGACCTGCACCAACAATAGCAACTTTATTGCCCAGGTTATAACGCTTCTGCGGAATATAACGGATGGAGCCATCCAGTTCCTTATCAGCAATGAACTTCTTTATTTCATCGATTGCAACAGGTTCATCAATTTTGCCACGTGTACATTCATCTTCACACTTGTGCGGGCAGATACGACCGCAGACTGCAGGAAATGGGTTTTCCTTCTTGATCAGAGCAAGTGCATCTTCATATTTGCCCTGCGCAGCGAGTTTGATATATCCCTGAACAGCGATATGGGCAGGACACTGTGTCTTACAGGGGGAAGTTCCCTCAGGAGCAACATCCTGTCTGTTTTCACGATAATCGGTATTCCAGTTCTTTTCTGTCCAGCGGTGATCTCTTGCTGTAATGGATTCCTTTTTGACTGGTTCATCTTTGGCACACAGACGCTGTCCAAGTTTTAATGCATTGGAAGGACAGTTCTCTACACACTGTCCGCATGCTACGCACTTTTCAGGATCCGCGACAGCTGTAAAGTTGGAACGGATTGCATCAGGTGTATTGAAAAGCGTAGCAAGACGAAGGGAAAAGCAGGAGCAGGAGCAGCAGTTGCAGATGGCAAAAGATTCACCAAGTCCGTCTGTATGCGGCATTTCATGCATCAATCCGTTATCTTCGGCAAACTTGATGATTTCTTCTACCTCAGCCCTGCTGATTTGACGGCCACGCCCTGTCTTTGCATAGAATTCGGCACCCTCACCCATCTGAATACATACTTCGTGAGCGAGATGCCCGCATCCTTCACCTGCAACCTGACGGCACTGACGGCAGGAACAGTCGGATACGGTATAAATATCATATTTGTCAAGATAATAGGAAAGCTTTTCCCAGGGCTGTACACCCGGAAGATCCTTGATGGCACTTTCAACGGGAACAACACGCATCATGGCCATTCCTTCAGGGAAGAGTGCTGCCATGGGAGCAAGACGTCTTCTGGTATATTCTTCAAAAGCACGCCCGATTTCAGGATGTGCTGCAAGCTGTTCACGGTTATTGACCATCATTTCCAGAATGCCGGGTGCAAAGATATTCATAAAATAAACGTCCTTGCCTATTTTTTTGTCTTTCCAGGTCTTTAATACACCGGTATAGCAAAGCTGGTCAAGCAGTTTTTGGGTTTCTTCTTTGCTTTTGCCGCATTTTTCCTGAATGTATTCGAGTGTACGTTCCTGTCTAAGACCCAGGCAGAGAGCAACATCGGCCATCTCATCCGTTACAACACCGTCCAAAGCGTAATATTCAGGCATTGTCTTTTCGATTTTGTTCATTGCACCGGCAACACCGCCGATCATTTTAATCAGTTTTACGATTTTGGGTCTGAGTTCCTCAGCCATTTTTCATCCTCATTTCCGCGCTCTCTTTGGCGCTTAATTCTTCCAGTTCTTTACTTCCATGCGGAGCCAGTCTGCCCATTCTGCAATTCCTTCTCCGGTTTTTGCGCAGATTGGAATGATTTTTGCTTTGGGATTACGCATCAGAATATTTTTTTTACATTGTTCCATGTCGAAGTCAAAATAGGGCAGAACATCGATTTTATTGATCAGGACGACATCACAAACCTGAAAAATAAGCGGATACTTGAGCGGTTTGTCATCACCTTCCGGAACAGACAGAATCATGGCATTTTTTACCGCACCGGTATCAAATTCAGCGGGGCAGACAAGATTACCGACGTTTTCCAGAATCGCAAGTTCGATACCGGTTGTATCGAGACCTTCCAGTCCCTGTCTCGTCATTTCAGCATCCAGATGGCACATTCCGCCGGTATGAAGCTGAATGACTTTTGCACCGAACTTCTCAATTTCACGTGCATCCACATCGGAATCGATGTCAGCTTCCATAACGCCGATTTTCATTTCATCTCGCAGCGCCTCAATGGTACGGGAAAGTGTTGTGGTTTTTCCGGAACCCGGACTTGACATAAGATTTAACAGAAATACTTTTTTTTCTTTGAGCTTATTTCGCAGTTCATCAGCCTGGCGGTCATTATCTGCGAAAACACTCTGTTTGATTTCGAGCACTTTGAATTCTTCCATTTTACCTCGGATTTCCTCCTGATCATTTCGATCTATCAGTCATACGTTTCCACACTGGTATGTCCAGAAAAAATACAGCGTAGAATGAATACAAATGTATTATAAATATTCTATAGACTTTTTACAATAATGTGAATCAAAAAATGGCATTTTGCACATAAAATCACATTGATATCCGTGCAAAAACCTGATAAAATATACTCTGGATTGTGGTATAACCAACACCATGGAGACAAAGGAGAACGAAAATGCAGTTTCAAAAATTAAATGCACCGAGTTTAAAGGATATGTTTGTTACACAAATCAGAGAAAATATCTTATCCGGGCTTCTTCCGGTTGGATCAAAAATGCCGTCGGAACGCGAAATTGCAGATCAGATGCAGGTGAGTCGTGCAGTGATTAACAGCGGATTTGAACTTTTGGCCAGACAGGGGTTTCTGGAGATTGTTCCAAGGCAGGGAGTTTTTGTGACCGATTATTGCAAAAACGGTAATATCGATACACTGGTGGCAATTATGGAATACAGAGGAGAAATGATCAAACCGTCTGAAATCAGGTCGATTCTCGAATTCCGAAGAGCGGTTGAACATCTTGCAACAGATGCATTTATACAAAATGCAAAAGAAGAAGATTACGAAAAGGTTGCCGAACTTACTGAAAGAATCGGGACATCGAACGATGTGACACTTGCAGTAGAAGCTGCCTTTCAGTTCCAGCATGAGCTTGCAGCTGCCGGAGGAAACAGTATCTTACCATTAATCTATGTTTCTTTTAAACCGATCACAACAAAGCTGTGGATGCGCTTCTGCAGCAGATATGGTGTGATGCTGCTATATGAGAATTCGAAGGAATTGTATGAAATTCTTCTGAAAAGGGACTGTGAACTTGCACGTGACTGCACGGACAGACATATGGATGATATTATAGACGGAATGCACAAGTTATATTAGGAGGCATATAAAATGAGAATAGCGATCATTACAGGTGCATCGAGCGGACTGGGAAGTGAACTGGTCAAACAGCTGGATGCAAGAGATGAAATGGATGAATTCTGGATTATTGCCAGAAGAAAAGATCGTCTGGAAGCACTCAGCAAACGTATTATGAGTAAAACACGTATTTTTTCATATGATCTGACACAGACTGCTTCCTTTGATGAATTTGAAGAAGTACTGAAGCAGGAGCAGCCGAATGTTGTGCTGCTCATAAATGCAGCGGGTTCCGGTAAAATCGGAAGCTATGCGGATATTACGCGGGCGGAAATCGATGAGATGATCGCACTGAACTGCAGAGCAGCCGTAGATATGACGCAAATGGTCATTCCCTATATGAAAACGGGAAGTCATATTATGGAAGTGTGCTCTTCGGCTGCCTATCAACCGGTTCCATATATGAATGTTTATGCATCCGGCAAGGCTTTTCTGTTACATTACAGCAGAGCACTCCGGAGAGAACTGATTACGCGGGGAATATTTGTTACGGCAATCTGTCCATATTGGATCAGAGATACGGAATTTTTATACAAAGCACGGAATAAAACCCTGCAAAATGAAAAAAAACCTTTTATCCGCCATTTTCCCCTGGCAACGAATGTGCGTGATGTAGCCTGCTGCGCAATTCGTGATACCATGGCCGGACGTGCCGTTTCCACACCGGGTGTATTCAGTACCATGCAGCGACTGTTTGCAAGATTTTTTATGACAGATGCTCTGTTGGGAATATGGGAAATCATCAGAAGTGTATAATGATTCAGATTTGACTCTTTTATGAAAGGGTGATTTGGTGTATGCTGTAAATTGTCGGAACGTGGGTCTATGGACATGAAACAGCAGGCGTTACAGGTGGGGGAATCGGCAGATGGACTGTAAGGAAACAGAACGTATGATACCGCTTTTTCTCGAAGACAATCTTGACAATCAGGAGATGCAGGAATTTCTGATTCATGTCAATTCCTGTGAGGATTGCAGAGAAGAGCTGACCATACAGTTCCTCATAAGTGTGGGTCTGAAAAGACTGGAAGATGGAAATACGTTTAATCTGGCAGGTGAACTGGAACAGAAACTGCGGGATGCGGGACACAAAATGAAGGTTCGATCCTCCCTGCAATGGTCAGCGTTGGTGCTGCAGGTACTTGTGGTGATCGCACTGATCATTTTGATTGCTGTATTTCTGCTTCTGCGATAAGGCTTTTGCGTGAGTATATTATAAAGAAGAGAGAACTGATAAAATATGGCGGACAAACTGTTACTGATAGACGGATCAAGCATATTGAAAAAAGCTTTTTATGCGCTTCCGGATCATATTAATGAAGAGGGACGACATACCGGTGCCGTATACGGTTTTCTGAATCTGCTGCTGAAAATGCTGCAGGGATATGAACCGGTTGCTGCCACGGTATTATTTGAAACGGAAGAGGTGCAGAATCCTTCGGCGCAAATGCCGGAAGGGCTTGTGGAACAATTTGCGCTGATTCGGAATGTACTGGATGAATTGCAGATACACCGGTATGAGCAGGAAGATGTAAGTGCGGCCGACCTGATCGGGACTTTTGCACGGCAGGCGGCGCAAAGAGGGGCGGAAGCAGTCGTTTTGACCGGCAGACCGCATTTGCTGCAGCTGATATCGGACTCCTGCAGAGTTGTTCTGGTAAAAACAACAGGGGGAGCAGCAGACAGTCAGGTCTATACAGGAGAAAATGTTCTGGCGGAGTATCAGATGGAACCGGCAGATGTGATTCAGCTGCTGGCATTTGTACCGGACGAAGAGATGCCGTTATCTGCAAATAATCTGATCGGAACCGGAACCGCAGGAAAACTTCTGAAAGAATACGGCTCTGTAGCCGATATATATGGACATCTTGATAATGATATCGAAAGTATACAGCTGAAAGAATCGCTTCGCAGCAGCGAAGAAGCGGTATATAAAAGACTGGAAGCGCTAAAGATCCATACAGATGTTTCTACTGTAATAGATATAATGAAAACAGGAGTGTTGCAGGATATTACAGAGAAAATCCCGGAAATTCTTCATGATCTTGGATACAGGAAATCTGCAGGCAAAATGAAGAAAGTAACCTCCCAGAAAAAGGCACATGCAGAAGCAGCTATACATGAAACTTCTGACCTTGCGCAGGTAGAAGAGATTTTTGCAAATGCAGAGAAAATGACTGAAAAAGCTGAAAACAGTTTTATCGGATTTGCCATTATTGAAGATGGAAAAGATTCAAAAAATCTGATTGGACTTGCACTCGCATATGATGAAAAAGAGACATTCTTCATTCATGCAGAGGGGCTGATCACACCGGCATATCTGGGAAGCCGTCTGCAGGAAATTTCGAAGAGAGGGCGTCTTAGTACATTTAACATTAAGAATACCTACCATCTGTTTACACCTTATGAAATAGATCATCCGCAGGAAAAAGAAGCAGGAAATTTTGATACGCTTATTGCGGCGTATCTGCTTAATCCGCTGAAAAATGATTATACAATTGCGGATATTACGGCAGAGTATCTGGACCTGACCATCAGGAGCAGGGAACAACTGTTTGATAAAAAAAAGTTCAGCGAATGTGATACGGAACTTGTGGCAAATTATGCGGCAGAAGTGGCACGTGTCAATTATATGCTGGCTCCGGTTCTGGAACAGAAACTGCGCGAACAGGAAATGCTGCGACTGATGAATCAGATTGAAATGCCGCTGACGTATGTGCTGTATGATATGGAACGGGTCGGAATCATTGTCCGAAAAGACGAACTGAAAGAATATGGTGATAAGCTGATCGTCAGAATTCAGGAACTGGAGCAGCATATTCATCAGGAGGCAGGTTCGGATTTCAATATTAATTCTCCCAAACAGCTTGGCGAAGTGCTATTTGAACAGATGCAGATTCCGGGTGGCAGAAAAACCAAGTCAGGATATTCTACGGCGGCAGATGTTCTGGAGAAGCTGGCTCCCGATTATGCGTTTGTTGCGGATATTCTGGAATACAGAGGGCTGACCAAACTCAAATCTACCTACGCTGACGGGCTTGCTGATTACATTGGAGCGGATCAGAGAATTCATACAACCTATCATCAGACGATTACGGCAACCGGCAGAATCAGCTCTACAGATCCCAATCTGCAGAATATTCCCATGCGCACAGAGCTTGGGAGGCTGATCAGAAAAGTTTTTGTTCCGCAGGAGGGATATCTTTTTACAGATGCGGATTACTCACAGATCGAACTCAGAATCCTGGCACATATGTCAGAAGACAGGGAACTGATCTCAGCATATCAGGAAGGGCGTGATATTCACAGAATCACGGCATCCAAAGTTTTCCATACACCGTTTGATGAAGTCACTTCTCTCCAGAGACGCAATGCCAAAGCAGTCAATTTCGGTATCGTATACGGAATTTCTGCTTTTGGACTGAGTAATGACCTCAATATTTCAAGGACAGAGGCTAAGGAGTATATGGATCAGTATCTTGCAACTTATCCCGGAGTCAGAAAGTATCAGGATCAGGCAGTTGCAAAGGCAAAAGAGTGTGGATATGCAATTACGCTGTTTGGCAGACGCAGACCCATGCCGGAACTCAAAGCCGGGAATTTTATGCAGAGACAGTTCGGGGAAAGGGTCGCTATGAATGCACCGATCCAGGGAACGGCTGCTGATATTATGAAGATCGGGATGATCCGGGTATGGCGCAGAATACGAAGTGAACATCTGAAATCACGCCTGATCCTGCAGATTCATGATGAACTGGTAGTGGAGACTGCGCCGGAAGAGAAACAGATAATTGAAGATATTCTGGTACAGGAAATGACGCATGCAGCAGATCTTGCCGTGGTGCTTGACGTTGACTGTCACAGCGGCAGTGACTGGTTTGATGCAAAAGGCTGAAAAAACAGAGACAGAATGCAGGAGATATTGTATCATGATGGTAATTGGGGTGACAGGTGGAATCGGTGCAGGGAAAAGTGAACTTTTATCCTATATAAATGAACATTATCGCTGTCATATTATTCTTGCGGATGATGTGGCTAACCGGGTCAAAGAGAAGGGAACTGCCTGTTACGATGCAATTGTTGACCTTCTCGGAGACAGTGTTTTACAGCCGGATGGAGAAATAAACCGCAATAAAATGGCCGCAAGAATTTTTGCAGATAAAAAGCTTCTGGCAAAAGTAAATGATATTCTGCATCCGGCCGTAAATACCTTTATCAGGGACGCAATTGAGGAAGAAAAAGAAAAGGGTGAAAAAGATTTTCTTTTTATTGAGGCGGCGCTTCTGATAGAATCAGGGTACGAACATATCGTGAACCGGATGTGGTATATTTATGCATCCGAGGAAGTCCGAAGGCAGAGGCTGAAAGCGGGTCGTGGTTATTCGGATGAAAAGATTACACGAATTTTTGAGAAACAGCTGTCAGATGAACAGTTTAGAATACATTCCGACATTGTGATCGATAACAGCGGATCACTTTCGGATGCATATCTTCAGATTGACAGGGAATTGGAGGAATATATCGGTGGCGAGTCTGGAACAAAGTAAAGAAGGGGTTGTTTTCGGTCTGGATATCGGTACCCGAAGTGTAGTAGGAACCGTGGGCTATATGAAATCCGGCAAATTCCACGTTATCGCACAGAAGGTGCAGAAACACGAAACACGTGCGATGCTGGACGGACAGATTCATGATATCGGTAAGGTCGGAATGACCATACGAAACGTGACAGAGATGCTGGAGCGGGATACGGATATACATCTGACAGATGTATGTATTGCAGCTGCAGGTCGTGTACTGCATACCGTTCAGACAACTTACGAAGAAGAATATCCGGAAGGGCACGAGGTTACGGATGAAGATATCTATAATCTTGATTCCAAGGCGGTTCAGAAAGCATATGCGCAGTTTCTGGAGAGTAACACTTCGGATATGAAGTTCTATCTGGTCGGTTATTCTACGATGCATTACTATCTGAACGGATATCAGATTGCCAATCTGGAAGGACATAAAGCAGGAAAGGTTTCTGTAGATCTGATTGCAACGTTTCTGCCGGATGATGTAGTGGATGGTCTGTATAAGGCCTGTGAAAGAGCAGATCTCCAGGTTGTCAATCTGACACTGGAGCCAATTGCAGCCATCATGGTTGCAATTCCGGAGAAGTTCAGAATGCTGAATCTTGCGCTGATCGATGTAGGAGCAGGAACATCGGATATCTGTATTACGGATGACGGAACCATTACGGCGTATGGCATGATTCCGGTAGCAGGAGATCATCTGACTGAGATGATTGCACAGTACTGCCTGGTTGATTTTAATACGGCAGATCAGATCAAGATAGATGCCAGCCATATGGACAAAGTAGAATATACGGATATCATGGGGCTGACCAAAACCATTTCATCAAAAGATGTTCAGAAGATCATCAAACCACTGGTAGATTCCATGGCAGCACAGGTAACGGAACAGATCAAGAAGCTGAACGGCGACAAACCGGTCAGTGCAGTATTTGTAGTTGGTGGCGGCGGACGTATTCCCGGATACACCAAGGCAATTGCAAAAGATATGAACATATCGGAAGAACGTGTTGCACTCAGGGGCGAAGAAGTCATGAAAGATATTGTCTTTCTGCAGGAAGACGGAATTGAGAAAGATTCTCTCATGGTTACGCCGCTTGGTATCTGTATCAGCTTTTATGAAGAATGCAATAACTTTGTTTTCGTATCCTTTAACGGACAGCAGACCAAGATATATGATAATGGCAGACTTGCGATTGTAGATGCTGCCATGCAGGCTTCCTTCCCGAATGAAGATCTCTTCCCCAAGAGAGGGCAGGAACTGCTCTTTAACGTAAACGGGCAGGAACGGGTTGTTCGCGGAGAACCAGGTGAAGCAGCGGTGATTACACTCAACGGCAAACCGGCAGATATTCACACCAGAATCCGTGCAAATGATATGATAGAAGTGCAGCGTTCCACAGCAGGAGAACCTGCAAAGACACGCATTGAAATGCTTCCGGAATTCAAAACATCATTTAATGTAAATGTGAACGGCAAAAATGTGCAGGCTTCCAGATTTGCTACGGTAAACGGACAGCCGCAGACCGCTTTTTATGATATTCAGACAGGCGATGAAGTGCATGTGCTCGATTACGATACGGCAGCACAGATTGCCAAACTGATGGATATCGAACTGACACCGGACATCGTCATACGCGTGAACAATGAAAAGGCAGATGGAGACACGCCTGTATATGAGAATTTCAAGGTGGAGTTCCGTTCGAAGGAAGAGGATATCATGGAGTCCTATCGAGACTTCCCGGATGCAGATGAGATTGCTGTTGAAGAAGAGAATGCGGAAGCGTCGGAAGATGCAGAGGAAGCAATTCGTGCAGATGACCCGGATGCAGCACAGATGATGGATTCTCCGGTAAAAAGAATTCTTGCACGGGATCTGCATGTGACTGTAAATGATGATCCAATTGTGATGCATGGTAAAACAGAATACATTTTTGTTGATATATTTGACTATATTGATTTTGATCTGTCGCAGTCAAAGGGGCGGTCAATCGTGACGCAGCTCAATGGAAATACACCTGATTATATGCAGCAGCTTCGTGAAGGCGATCGGATTGAAGTGTACTGGAAAGAGAACAGATAAATGAGACTAGCAAGTATTGCCAGCGGAAGCAGCGGTAACTGTATTTATGTCGGATCAGAGTCAACACATATTCTGATCGATACAGGAACGAGTAAGAAAAAAATCGAAATGGGATTGCACGAACTGGGACTTACCTTCAGTGATATTGACGGCATTTTTGTCACGCATGAACATTCCGATCATATTGCAGGACTGCATACCATTCTGAAAAAGAATGATATTCCGGTATATGCAACACAGGGAACGATACAGGGAATCCATACCAGTGATAAAAAGCATGAAATGGAGGATTCTGAATTCTGTACGCTTTGTGCAGATGAAAAGATAACGTTAAAAGATCTGACCATTGTTCCGATGCGGATATCGCATGATGCGAATGAACCGGTTGCCTACCGGATCCGCTATGGTGAGAAGAGAGTCGGAATTGCAACTGATCTTGGCTGTTACAGCGACTATACTGTGGAATGCCTGAAGGATATGGATGCACTTTTACTGGAAGCGAACCATGATATTCGCATGCTGCAGGCAGGACCGTATCCTTATCAGCTGAAAAAACGTATTCTGGGAGACAGAGGACATTTGTCCAATGAAAAATCAGGTGAACTGCTGTGCAGACTGTTAAACGACCATCTCAAAGGGATTGTGCTTGGTCACTTAAGTGAACAGAACAATCTGCCCGAACTTGCCTATGAAACGGTTCGTGTTGAAATCGAAATGGGAGATAATCCGTATCATGCGGGGGATATTCCGCTTTTCGTAGCAGACAGAAAGAATCTATCGTCATTAGTTGAAATATAATTTCATATAGAAAAGAGGAGCATTATGAAGAAAGCGATTATCACCGTTGTAGGCAGAGATACTGTTGGTATCATTGCGAACATCTGTACTTATCTGGCAGAAAAGAAAATCAACATTCTTGACATTTCACAGACCATCGTTTCCGGCTACTTTAATATGATGATGATTGTTGATCTTTCCGGGTGCAGTGAGAATTTCGAGGTGATTTCCGGTGATCTGGAAAAAACCGGTAAAGATATCGGCGTTGTTGTAAAATGCCAGCGTGAAGACATCTTTGATTCCATGCACAGAATCTAAAACCGAGACGGAAGGCGAGGACAGGGAATGATTAACATCAGTGAAGTGGAAGAAACCAATGATATGATCGAAAAGGAAAATCTGGATGTAAGAACCATTACAATGGGGATCAGCCTTTTTTCCTGTATTGATTCGGATCTGGATCGTTTAAATGAGAACGTGTATCAGAAAATCACGACGGCAGCAAAGGATCTGGTAAAGACCGGAGAAGAAATTTCCAGGGAATACGGAATTCCCATTGTGAATAAAAGAATCTCTGTAACACCCATCGCTATGGTCGGAAGTGCCGCGTGTAAATGTCCGGAAGATTTTGTGACACTTGCACACACGATGGATCGGGCTGCCAAAGATGTAGGCGTTAATCTGATCGGTGGTTATTCTGCGCTGGTGTCAAAGGGAATGACTGCAGCAGATGAACTTCTGATCCGCTCCATTCCGCAGGCACTTGCTGAAACAGAACGTGTCTGCAGCAGCGTCAATGTCGGATCGACCAAAACAGGCATTAATATGGATGCGGTTCGCCTGATCGGACAGATCATTCTCGAAACAGCACAGAGAACAAGCGAACGGGATTCAGTCGGATGTATGAAATTCGTTGTGTTCTGCAATGCACCCGATGATAATCCGTTTATGGCCGGTGCTTTTCATGGCGTAACGGAAGCGGATCAGATCATCAATGTCGGTGTCAGTGGCCCCGGGGTTGTAAAGACCGCACTGGAAAAAGTGCGTGGTGAAAGTTTTGAAGTATTGTGTGAAACGATCAAAAAGACTGCATTTAAAGTAACACGTGTCGGCCAGCTGGTAGCCAAAGAAGCATCGCAGCGTCTGGGTGTTCCGTTTGGTATTGTGGATCTGTCGCTTGCACCGACACCTGCAATCGGTGATTCTGTTGCGGATATTCTATGCGAGATCGGATTGGAATATGCCGGTGCTCCCGGTACAACAGCGGCACTTGCATTGTTAAATGATCAGGTAAAAAAAGGTGGAATCATGGCCAGTTCCTATGTGGGAGGACTTTCAGGTGCATTCATTCCGGTCAGTGAAGATCAGGGAATGATCGATGCGGTGGAAGCCGGTGCACTGACGCTTGAAAAACTCGAGGCAATGACCTGCGTCTGCTCAGTAGGCCTTGATATGATTGCAATTCCGGGAGATACAAAGGCGACAACGATATCCGGTATTATTGCAGATGAAATGGCAATCGGTATGATCAATCAGAAGACTACGGCAGTCCGGCTGATTCCTGCAATCGGCAAAAAAGTCGGTGACAAGGTGGAATTTGGCGGGTTATTCGGTTATGCACCGATTATGCCTGTTAACCAGTTCTCCTGTGATGCATTTGTAAATCGTAAGGGAAGAATTCCGGCACCGGTACACAGCTTTAAAAACTAAATATATAGATTTTTGATATGCCCATGGACAGGTCGTGATACCTGACATGGGCATATTTTGTACAGGAACATAAAATATTTATCAGGCTGTGCAAATGTTGACAGTGTACTTTGATAATGCTATTCTATGTGTATTATTTGAACTAGTACACACAGTATACAAATGAAATCGGCAGATCCTTAATACCACGATGCTTCAGATAAAAAAATAAATAAAGAAATAAAAATAAACGGAAGGGAGGACCCGGCGGAAGTGATTTGACCGCATGGTATAAGTGAATGGAACTGATTGATTATCAGGATGCCAGACCGATCTATGAACAGATCGTTGAAAATTTCAAAATGCAGATATTAAAGGGTGTTCTCCAGCCGGATGAACAGATGCCCTCCGTCAGAAATCTTGCAATGGAACTGTCTACGAATCCCAACACAATACAGAAGGCATATACCGTGCTGGAAGGACAGGGATTCATTTATACAGTAAAAGGACGCGGGAATTTTGTCAGTGGAGATGAATCATTAAAAGAAGCCAAAAAAAGAGAATTGTCTGAAAGACTTGAAAAACTCTTTCTCGAAGCGGAGGAGATCGGGATCAGCCGTATGGAACTGATCAAAAACATTCCGCAGAAAGGAAAATCATGATAGAAGCTCTGAATGTTGAGAAATCATTTGATAAAGTAAAGGCAGTAAATGGTGTTACATTAAAAATACGGGACGGAGAAGTTTTCGGTCTCCTTGGAACAAACGGTGCAGGGAAGAGTACGCTTCTGCGGATGATAGCCGGAATATTGATTCCGGAACATGGGACAGTATGTGTGGATCAGATGCCCGTTTATGATAATCCGAAAATCAAAAAAAACATTTTCTTTATTTCAGATGAACCATATTTCTTCCCGAACAGTACAGCCGAAGAGATGATGACTTATTACAGCAATATATATGCGGGTTTTAATACCGATCGATTTACCAAGCTTTGTAAAGGGTTTGAACTGGATACGACAAGGAAAGTTGCTGATTATTCCAAGGGAATGAAGAAGCAGCTTGCCATACTGATCGGGATATGTGCGGAAACAAGATATCTTCTGTGCGATGAAACATTTGATGGACTGGACCCGGTAGTAAGGCAGGGAATTAAGAGCCTGATTGCAGGAGATATGGCGGACAGAACACTGACGCCGGTTATTGCATCACACAATCTCAGAGAACTGGAAGATATCTGTGATCATGTGGGTCTGCTTCATAAAGGCGGTGTTCTTTTATCTGAAAGTATTGAAAGCATGAAACTGAATCTGCAGAAAGTGCAGTGCGTGTTTGCTTCGGAAGAAGATATGAAGCAAGTGCAGGAACAGCTTGACATTATGGTGCATGATGTACGTGGCAGGTTGCATACATATACGATCCGGGGGGAACGCACCCAGATAGAAAAAATATTCCGCAGTGTAAACACTGTTTTCTTTGAAATTCTGGCACTTTCGCTGGAGGAAATTTTCATCAGTGAAACGGAGGTAGTTGGATATGATGTCCGCAAATTTATTCTCGACTGAAGGCAGAAAGCAGCAGAAGGAGCTGACACAGCGCAGAGCCTGGGCCATTGTGATTTCGGCACTTGTCCTGCTGATGTATTATCCGCTTGGCGTTTTCATACTGGTTACAAGGACGCATTCCTATGGATATATGAGTGCAGAGGAAAAGTATCTTGCCGCAGTTTCTGCAGTACGCGGCCAGATCGGTATACAGCAGTTCGGATTTGCAATTGTAATGGTACTGGCGGTACTTCTGGCATTGCAGGGATTCGATTTCCTTTTTCACAGAACACAGCTGGATTTTTATGAAAGTCAGCCTGTTTCACGTAAAGAGCGGTTCAGGAATGTATATCTGAATGGAATTCTGATTTTTGTGGCACTGTATGCAATAACAATGCTTGTAACATTGATTATTGCAGCAATATTGGGAACCGTAAATATAATATTGTTTTTGGAGATATTATATGAATTTGTACGTATCATAATCCTGTTTTTTGCTACCTACAGCGTCACGGTACTGGCAGTCATGATGACAGGAAATCTACCGATAGCACTGATGATGAGCGCATTCCTGCTTTCTATAGAATATCTCTATGCGTATGTGATTCAGTATTATGCCAGAATTTTTTACAAAACTTTTAATCAGACAAATTCATCCGTAACGGCGATCGGATCTCCGCTGTATCATGCAGTGAATGCCGTGGAGCGGGTATCCAAGATAACCGGAAGTACGGATGGAACGATTACGCAGGCACTGTTACGGCAGATGATCGGAATCTGTTTTCCGGGAGATATGATTACCCTGTTTGTTGCACTAACCGTGACAGTTGTTGCGTGGCTGTGCTATCGCAGAAGAAAGGCAGAATGGGCAGGGAAATCCATTGTATTCGGAACAATACGAACACTTGTAAAAATTCTGGTGGCAGTGCTTGCTGCGCTGATCTGCGGTATTCTGATCTATGAGTTCTACAGCAGAGGAACGATCAGTAAAAATATCACACGATATGCCATGCCCGTCGTAATTACAATAGCATCAGTTCTTGCATGTGGTACGTTTGAAGCGGTTCTGAGCTTTAATATCCGTGCCGTCTGCAGGAAAATATGGCATATTCCGGTTGTGATTGTGCTCTCACTCCTGATTTTTGGTATCTATAAGAATGATGTAACGGGTTATGACCGTTATGTACCTGCGGTGGACAGAGTCGGAAGCTGTGTCATGTATATAGATGGAAACAGTGTAAATTATTATGAGGATAATCTCAAAAATTCAGTCGAAGCCTATGACTACTATCAAAGACATATGTATCTGACCAATGTCCAGGCAGTAGAGGACATTGTACTCGAAAGCATGGATTACATGAAAACATGGGATGATTCACAGACGGATTATTATAATGCCATTGTCATGTACCGGATGAAGAACGGCAGACAGATCGTCAGACAGATCATGATTCCTGATTCGATCAGTACAGGACTCATGGATCGTGTTTTTGGAAGTGATGAATTCAAAAAAGGATATTTTCAGGTGTATAACGACAAGGCAATTGCCGCCTGTATGAAAAATGGCGGGCAGCTGACCTACCGAACCAGTTACGGATCTGAATATGCTTCCGGAAATCTTTATCAGGAGTTCAGAGAGAATTATCTCAAAGATATGGCACAGTTTGATTTTTCATTTGCCAGTTCAGAGCCTGCATGTGGAGAAGTCGAATTACAGAATTTCTCTGAACAGAACAATCTGTATACCGATTACTATGTTTATCCGCAATACAGCAATACGATCCGTTTCCTGCAAGAAAACGGACTGTATCTGGATGGTTCGTTCCCGCTGGATAAGATCCGTTCCGTGAAAGTAACAAATTATTATCCGGGACATGATCTGGACAAAGAAAAGGTTGCAGACCTGAACTACCAGAATTCCAAGGAAAAGGAATATACAAACAGTGAGCAGATCAGGGAAATCATGCAGAATGCAGTATGTTACGAATATGGAGATTGGCTTCCCAACAATTACCGTAATTCACAGTATACGATAGAAGTATATTCCGGTCAGCGTTACGATATTGTGTCATGTGCATTTCGAACAGGAGAGGTACCTGACTTTGTCAAAGAAGATACAAACTGAGGCGAAAAACGGATTTCATCCGGGAGAAAAACTGAATAGCATACTTCGTAAGAATGCAGCCGGAAAAAGACAGCTTACCAGATCACAAAAAAGTAAAATCGGCTCATGGATCTTCCTTTCACCCAGTATCACAGGGGTGCTGATTTTCTTTGGATTACCTTTTTGTGTCGTGATTTATTATGCGATGGTAAATAATCCGATCCAGCATGTTTTTGTGGGATTTCACAATTTTGTGAGGGTGTGGGAGAATGGCGCGTTCCGTCTTGCTGCCTATAATACGATTCGCTTTTCTGTCGTGGCAGTGCCGCTTGCAGTGGTATTATCAATGTTTCTGGCAGTTGTCATGGAGAGCAGGATTCCATTTAAGAGTCAGTTCAGAACATTCTTTTTGAGTCCGATGATGGTACCGGTTGCTTCTGTTGTATTGATTTGGCAGGTGTTGTTTCATTATAACGGGTTAGTGAATGAATGGATGATGGCGATCGGACAGAGCAAAATAGACTGGCTCAAATCAGACCATGCACAAATTGCGATTGTTTTGCTGTTTTTATGGAAGAATCTTGGTTATAACATGATTCTGTTTATGGCGGCACTTTCCAGTGTACCCAAAGATATTCTGGAAGTGGCAAGACTGGAAAGTGCAACTGAGATGCAGATATTCTGGAAGATCAAGCTTCGTTATCTGTCGTCAACGATATTGTTTGTGACAATCATGTCTTTGATCAATTCCTTCAAGGTATTTCGTGAAACCTATCTGCTGACAGGCGATTATCCATATGATTCGCTGTATATGCTGCAGCATTTTATGAACAATACGTTTCAGTCGCTGGATTATCAGAAGTTATCGGCGGCGGCAATTATCATGTCAATTGTGATTATCATTCTTGTCGGAATCATGTTTCTGACAGAAGACCGGTTCGGGCGTGATATTGAATCATGAGCTATCGGTAAGTAAAATCTGAAAGGTATGTTATGTGGAGAAATGGGCGCACTATAGGCGAATACCGCGAATGCATTGTTGAACGGGCGCCTGAGAACAAATGGCTGGATGAGCCGGGGGCGGGCAAACGAGGATATCCCGGGCATCGGAACAAAGAGCAGGGGATGGCGGAGACGGAGATCATACCTGCAGTGAGCGAGAAAACAGCGCGTGTCTACCGCAGACAGATCAGAAGTACATATCGCAGGCATCGGATCAGTAAAATACAGATTGGAATCGGAACAATTGTCTGTGCCTTTTTTGCAGTTTTATTTCTGCTCCCGATTATCCTGACCATAACAAATTCATTTATGTCATCTTCGGAAATCAGTGCCAATTATGGAGCAGTATTTCAGACAACGGATACCGGAGGGAAGATATTTATTTCCAGGAGTGTAACACTGAAATTCATACCGGATATTGTTTCCTTCAGTCAGTATATTACGGTATTGTTCAAGAGCCCGCAGTATCTGTTCAAATTCTGGAATTCTGTAATATATGTGGTTCCGATTGTCGGATTTCAACTGTTTGTTGCAGCACTTGCGTCCTACGGATTTGCCAGATACAGAGGCCGGGTCAAGGATATTATTTTCTTTATTTATATTATTGTTATGCTGATGCCATATCAGGTCACACTGGTCCCGAACTTTCTGGTGTCTTCCTGGCTGGGGATTCTGAATACCAGATGGGCGATCTGGCTGCCAGGTATCTTTTCTCCTTTTGCAGTTTTCCTGTTGACCAAATTTATCCGAAGAATTCCGGAATCGGTAATGGAAGCGGCACAGATTGACGGAGCAGGGGAATGGCAGATATTCTCACAGATCTGTATGCCGTTATGCAAAGGCGGCATTATATCCATTGCGATACTGATCTTTATTGATTACTGGAATATGGTAGAGCAGCCGCTTATTCTGCTGACAGATGAAGAACTTCATCCATTATCGGTATTTTTATCAAAGATCAATTCCGGTGAAATCAGTCTGGCATTTGCAGTTGCAGTTATATATATGATACCACCGTTACTGGTATTTCTGTATGGAGAAGAGTATCTGATAGAGGGTATCACATATCAGGGTGGTATCAAGGGATAAAAAGATAAGTTACGGAGGGTAAAAGAGTGGCTGAACTTGATATAAATGAAATAAAAGCAAATAAGAGAAAGGATACGATCAAGAATGTTGCGATCGCTTTTTTGTCGATCATGCTCGTTCTGACATTCTTTTCCAATACAATCCGAAATTATACATTGCCTACGGTTGCAACGCAGGCAGTGCAGCAGGGATCCATTTCACCGCAGATCAGAGGAACCGGTACGGTTGCGGCAGATGATCCGTATAATCTGACCGTTTCAGAAACACGCAAGATCGCAAGTGTAGCAGTCAAGGTAGGAGATATCGTTAAAAAAGGTGATGTCATTTACAGTCTGGAAGATCAGGAATCCAGTGAACTGACCGATGCACAGACTAAACTGGATGACCTGAATCTGGCGTATGAACAGGCACTCTTCAGTGGTGATGTTCCGGATGGCATCATATCAAAGGTTCGAAATGGCAAAACGGATACGATGGATGCCTATCAGGAAGAACTGAAGGAAGTGAATGACAGATTTGTTGCGGCAACCAAAGCGGATGCACAGGCGCAGGCGACCATTGATCTGCTGACTTATGAACAGACTTATGCAGCAGCGCTGATTGATAATAATCCGGAAACGAGTCAGGACTCCACACCGGATGCAACCTATGAACTGACCCGGATCAAGACCGGACAGACCAATACCGGTGCAACAATTACGGATCTGAATTCACAGATCAGTGCGTTGCAGGGGAAATTGAAGGATCTGGATGCACTTCGAACAGCAAGAAATACGGCTGAATCAGAAGTAGATACTGCGCAGACCACTTTAGATTCGTTTAATAATAATCCTTATAGTGATCCCCCTGAGACAGTAGATCAGATTAGGACACGATTAGAAAATGATTTAAGTACAGCCAAGCAAGCTGCATCTGATGCACAGGGCACATTTGAAAACGCCCTTGCCAGCAACAATGACTACAATGGTAAGATTTCCGACCTGAAGGCTCAGCTTGAAACAAACAAAGCCAATCTGTCAACGCTGAATTCAGAATCCGATGATCTGAATGATATATTGAATCAGCATACGAGAGACTCTGCAATCTTCAAGAATGATTATGAAAAGAAGCTTGCCGTTGCAAACGGAACCAAGGCACAGACCAAGTCGGCACTGGATCAGGTGACCAAGGACCGCACCGATCTGTTGACCAGTATCAAGACAGAACTTGGGCTTTCTTCCCAACAGAAACAGATCAAGGAAGCGCAGGCGAAAGTAGACAGGCTCCGGGCAAAGGCAATCGGTGCTTCCATCAAGTCTCCGGTCGACGGAACGATTTCTTCTCTGGCATATGCTGCAGGAGAATCTACAGCAGCGGATCAGTCTGCAGCTGTAATACAGGTGGCGGGTAAACCGATGACCACCAGCTTCTCCGTGACCAATGAACAGGCCAAAAAACTCAAAGTAGGAGATGAAGCGCAGCCGCAGAATGCCTGGTTCTATACACAGTTCAAGGCAACACTGAAATCCATCAAACCGGATACCACGGATCCGGCAGGCAAGAAAATGCTGACATTTCAGATCGTAAGTCCGGAAGTCACAACCGGGCAGAGTGTCAGTCTGGCGATCGGAGAAAGCGCACAGGACTATGATATGACGGTTCCGAACAGTGCCATGCGGGAAGATAACAACGGGAAATTCATTCTGGTCGTACAGAGTAAGGCAAGTCCGCTTGGAAACCGCTATATTGCACAGCGTGTGGATGTCAAGGTACAGGCCAGTGATGATACGACAACTGCGATAACGGCAAGTCTGAACGGTGATGAGTATGTTATTACAACCGTTTCAGCACCGGTCAAGGCAGGACAGCAGGTAAGACTTGCAAATACACAGATTCAGTAACGCGGAGAAATGTAGATGAAGATCACGAAAAGATTCAAACATCTGTCAAAACGGCAGATCATATGGACAGGTATCTGTCTGACATGTCTTCTGATCATTGGGATTCTCCAGCTATACAGAAATGGTGTCGTCTCCGGGCTTCTGGATCAGAATGAAGCAGGGAGATGGTCGCAGGATACAAATACGGCACAGGTCAGTATCTTTTTTGCCCCGGATGCGGATATCACACAGGATAACATCAGAGAATTTGAATATAATATAGCAAAAGCACTGACGGATAATTCCATTACAGAAACTTCACAGCAGACAGATGCCAGATTATGGGCGGATTGTTATAGTGCATATGGCAGCGTAGTACTGACAAATGGCAGTAAGAACATAACGACACAGGTGATGGGAGTCGGGGGCGATTTCTTCCTGTTCCATCCTGTGGAATTGATCGCAGGTTCCTATTTCAGCGGGAATGATCTGATGAAGGACAGCATCATAATAGATGAAGATATGGCATTTCAATTGTTCGGATCGGATAATATAATCGGACAGAGTGTTACGATCAGCGGGATTCCGCATTATGTTGTGGGAGTTGTAAAAAGGGAACGTGGAAAGTTTGCAGATGCTGCAGGGTTGTCACAATCCCTTGCCTATCTTTCTTATGAATCACTGCGAGCGTACGGATCTTTTTCTGATTCTGTTCCGTTGCAGACAGATCAGGCATCAGGCGGTGGTACGGGTTCAACAGGGACTGCAACCACTGGAAATACAGCAGGAACGGGAATTACATCACTTATGACAGGAGTGAGCGGTACCTCCGGAAAAGGAAAGAGTGCAGCCGGGACATCCGGTCAATCCCTGATCGGAAGCAGTACATCCAATGCTGCGGTGCAGACGGATCAGATTACCTGTTATGAGGCGGTTCTGCCGAATCCGGTACAGGGTTTTGCTGCTTCCCTTTTGCAGCAGAAGTTGTCATTATCGCCGGATCAGAGCAGGATCATTGATAATACGGCAAGGTTTGGAATTCCGGTTCTTGCGAAAACAATACTGAGCTTTGGAACACGCAGTATGCAGACAAATGCGCTCTGTTATCCGTATTGGGAGAATATCGCACGGGGATGGGAAGATGTTCTGGCATTTGTAATTCTGGTGCAGGGGATCAGCATATTCATCCTTCTGAGCATCGTTGTTGTTACTGTTGTGCAGGCATACAGACATAAGAAATGGACAGTTGCCGGAATATGGAAAACATTAATGGATAAAAAATATGATATGGAATCGAAAATTAAATATCATAATGAAAAATGGAAATATTTCTGATCCGCAAAGCGGAAAGAAAGGATTACGGGATGAAAAAAAGAACAAAACTTTTGAGTATCGGACTCAGTATGGTGATGGCAGTATCTGTGTCAGCATGCGGAAGTTCTGCAGGAGGAAATGCATCGGGGACAGCAGCTTCGGACAAAACCGGTGCAAAGAATTATGTATATAAAGAAGATGTAGTCAGTAATGGCAGTAAATATCAGGCAAGTGAAATAAACAGCATGTCCTTCTGCAAAGAACGCATTTATGATTTCGGTTATCATTATGCAGATGATGGTTCAGCAACTTTTTTTGCTGAAAATTACAAAGCAGATGGCAGTGATTATAAGTCATTCGAAATAAAGGGAGCTGAGAATGTCACATTTTCCTATCCGACGGTAGACACGGACGGAAATATCTATGTTGCAAGAATTACTTATGCGGCAGGAGATCAACCGGCGGTTCCGGCGGGTGCATTAGAAGATGCAGCGCCTGTAGTGGAAACGGATACGGCAGGGACAGACAGTGCGGTGGCAGAGGATACAGGAGCAGATGCTTCAGAGACCGCATCTACCGTAAGTTCCAGTACAGATATTGCTGTTTCAGAAGATACGGCTGCTACTGATGCAGGGGCTTCTGAAAGTACAGATGCAGCCACATCCGACCAGACAGAACTTGTGAAATACGACAGTACAGGCAAGGAAATCTGGAAAATACAGATGGGGAAGGGCGTACCTGCTGACAGTGGATATTATATCAATGGTATTTCCTTTTCGGAAAAATACGGTCTGTTCATATCAGATAGTGTGGCAGTCAATCTCTATAATCCAAAAGATGGTTCGCTTACCAAAAAGGTAATGGATGTGACAGATGGTTCTGCGCCATCCGTTTATGCAATACGCAGCGGGAAAGTTCTGATAGCAACCTACGAGTCGAACGGGATCTCATTTCGTGAACTTGATATGACGACAGGAAAAGAATCGGATCCTTTACCTATTTCCAAAGAGCTGAGTAATTACTCTTCTTATTATACCGGCCCGGATTATGATCTCTATCTGACAGGATCAGATGGTATCAGTGCACTTAATATCGGCGATACAAAAGTTACCAGGCTGGTTGATTTCGTTGATTCGGATATTGACGCATCTTATGTGGGAGCAGCCTGTATAGTCAGCAGTACACAGATAGCAGCGGTCATATCAGGAACCGATAACGATTATACACTTGCAGTATTAACCAAAGTTCCACCTAAGGATGTAGCAGATAAAAAAGTAATTACGATGGGCTGTACCTATATTGATTACAGAGTCAGGTCGGAAGTGATCAAGTTCAATAAGAGTAGCAATGAATACAGAATCAAGATACTGGATTATTCCCAGTATAATTCTGAAGATGATTATAATGCGGGACTGACCAAACTGAATACGGATATCGTATCCGGAAATACACCGGATCTGATGATTCTGGACAGCTCCATGCCGTCGGACAGCTACATTTCGAAAGGTGTTCTGAAGAATCTGGATGGATATTTTAAAAAAGATGAAGAATTGCAGAAGAACAAGTATCTGACCAATATACTGGAGGCCTTTCAGTCAAATGGAAAGATGTACACGGTTATGCCATCTTTTTCCATTTATACGGTGGCTGCCAAAACAAAGGATGTCGGGAATGTGTCAGGATGGACCATGGAAGATTTGGAGAAGCTGCGTAAAAAGAAAAATGCAGATTATGCTACTCTTTTCGGACCAACGTCACAGGACGCTATCATGAGTATGGCAATGATGCTTTCGGGAGAAGATTTCATAGACTGGGAAAAGCAGGATTGCAGCTACAATTCAGATGGATTTATCAGTCTGCTGAACTTTATCAGCAAGTTCCCCAAGAAAGATCCGACCGATGCCAATACAGATTATTCTGCTTACTGGAGAGAAGGGAAATCTCTTCTGAACTGGGCATATCTCGGAAGCTATAATGATTATAACAATCTGAAAAAAGGAACATTTGGTGATGATATTACACTGATCGGGTTCCCGACTGCCAGTAAAAAAGGTTCCGTTATTTTGCCGGACTTCAGTCTTGCAATGAGTGCAACGACCAAAAATGATGATGGCTGCTGGCAGTTCCTGCGGACATTTCTGACACAGGAATATCAGGATGCAATAACCGGATCTTTTCCTGTAAGTGAAACGACTCTTGAGAAACTCGGACAGGCGGCGATGAAGAATCCGACGACCACGGATGAAAACGGAAAGGTGACAGAAGAGAAGCAAACGTGGTATATTGGAGGGCAGGAAGTAGAGATATCTCCAATGACACAGGAAGAGGTTCAGACCATGACGGATTTCATTAAGAGTCTGTCTGTACCATATTCCTATAATCAGGATATTCAGAATATTATTACGGAGGAAACGGCTCCGTTCCTGCAGGGACAGAAGCAGGCGGCGGATGTGGCCAATATCATTCAATCCAAGGTACGAATTTATGTGAATGAAAACAGCTGATCCCTGGCCGTAAAAAATGGATGACAATCAGAGAGTATCTGCAAAACAGAAAGCTTTTGACAGATGGTGCATTTGGAACCTATTTTTCAGGGAAATACAATTCTGAGATGCTTCCCGAACTTGCCAACATGAAAGCACCGGATCAGGTAAGAACCATACACAGAGAGTACATTGCTGCAGGTGCGAGACTGATCCGGACCAATACATTTGCTTCAAATTGTACCAACCTTAACTGTGACCGGACAGCGCTGCGGGAAAATATTCTGGCGGCCTGTCTGATTGCACAGGAAACAGCACAGGAATGGAATCTTGCGCATGAAGATGATCCGGTCTTCGTAGCGGGAGATATCGGACCGGTTCCAATCAGTGATCCCCAGGACATTCATTCAGATGAAGATGAATATCGCTTTATCGTGAATGCAATGATTGAGGCAGGGATACATGTATTTGTCTTTGAGACTTTTTCTGAGATAACAGGAATTTTGTCTGCAGTGTCTTACTGTAAGACAAAGCTTCCTGCGCAGGAATCATTTGTGTTGGTGCAGATATGTGTGAACCAGCATGGCTATACCAATCGCGGACTGCACGCAAGGAAGCTGCTGCAACAGTTGTCTGAGCAGGCAGAGGTTGATGCGATGGGACTGAACTGCGGTATCGGACCCGGTGCCATGAAGAATGTCATGGACACAATTGATCTGCAGGTATATTCCGGAAGCGGTTTATCGGGTTCGTCAGGATACAAATACATTTCAGTGCTTCCCAATGCAAGTTTCCCGGGACGACAGGCAGATCGTATGATTTTCCAGAATAATGAGGCATATTTCACAGACAGAATCGGCAGTATTGCGGATGCCGGTGCGGATATTGTCGGCGGGTGCTGCGGAACCAATCCGCAGTATATCAGACGTATGGCACAGGAAATCAGCTGGAAACAGAGTGGTCACCATTTCCCATTACCGGATGATCAGCAGCAGGAACATGTCAGAACGAAGGACAGCAGTTTCTATGCAGGTAACAAAGCGAATAAACTGATCACAGTGGAACTGGCACCGCCGTTTATGGCAGATGACCAGAAACTGATGGATGCAGCAAACCAGCTTACAGGCATCCATGTAAATGCAATTACCTTACCGGATTCCCCTTCCGGCAGGACGCGGGCAGATTCCGTGCTGATGGGACTGAAAGTATTTGAAGAAACCGGAATCTGTACGATTCCGCACATCTGCTGCAGGGATAAGAATATCATTGCACTTCGTTCCTATCTGCTGGGCGCATATCTGAATGGTATCCGTAATTTCCTGGTAATCACGGGAGATCCCATTCCGACACTGATGCGTCAGGATGTGAAAAGTGTGTTTAACTTTGATTCGGTTGGCCTGATGCGCATTATTCAGGAACTGAATGAAGAGCAGTTCTATGCAGACCCGATCACCTATGGCGGGGCACTGAATTATACCAGAAAAAATCTGGATATCGAGATCAGACGGATGAAGCAGAAAATGGAAGCGGGTGCATCCTTTTTTATGACACAGCCGGTATTTTCCAAACAGGATGAGGAGCGTTTGCATATATTCAAGAATGCGATGCTGGAAACGGATCCTTCGGTGAAACTGTTCTGCGGCCTGATGCCTCTTGTAAGTCGGAAAAATGCGCTTTTTATCCAGAACGAAATGAGCGGCATCAACGTGACGGATGAGATCGTCGAACTGTATCGGGATGATATGAGCCGTGCAGAAGGAGAAGCAGTCGGAATCAAAATCGTAAATCAGGTTATAAAGGATACATCTGATTTTGCAGATGGGTATTATTTCTCAATTCCATTCAACCGGGTCTATATGCTGCAGGATATTTTAATGTGAAATCCAGTATTTACAAGGTAAAGACAGTATGCTACAATAACAAACGTTGCAAGACAATTGCAACCGTGCAGATGTAATTCATCGGTAGAATATCGGCTTCCCAAGCCGAATAGACGGGTTCGACTCCCGCCATCTGCTTCTTAAAAAAACCATGTGTAGGTTCTGTTCCTACACATGGTTTTTTGTCAATTCATGTGCTTAGAAATACAAGTCGATGAAATGAAATTCAATAGTAATTGCATCTTAAACGAACTATTTATAAATATATGTGAGAGGTATCTATGAAATTATTTTTGATAAGACATGGACAAACAGATTGGAATATAAAAGGGAAAATACAAGGAAGTTGTGATATTGAACTTAATGATACTGGTATCAAACAAGCAGAAGAATTGAGTTATAAGGTATTAGAAAATAAATATGAATTTTCAAAAATTTATTCAAGTCCTCAGAGAAGAGCGGTTAAAACAGCAGAGATTTTGAGTAAGGCTACTAATGTTGAATATATACTAACAGAAGGATTGGAAGAAATTAATCTTGGGGAGTGGGAAGGATTAACATGGGCTGAAGTCAAAGAAAAATATCCAACAGAATATGATGAATGGTTCACAAATCGAAGATACAGTAAACCTCCCAGAGGTGAGTCATATCAGGATATGGTAGATCGTGTTTTAACAGCGATACATAAAATTATTAATGAGAATTGTGGCGATGTTGCTATTGTAACGCATAGTGCTGTGATTATGTGTTTACAATGTTGTTTGTCCAATACTACTTTTGATGAAATGACAAAATTTAAAACAGATAATACATCAATCACAGAAATAGATTGTGATTTGTTAATGCAATTATAATAAACAATTTTTTGGATTCGTGGGTTTCTTTAATTGGGTTGCATTTCTGTTTTCAGTAACGTTGACCGACATTGGGATAACCTTATCAGCCTCAATACTAGAGGCGGGAACCACAAATTCCGGAGAAATTTGTACTGCTGAAAATGCTGAAATTAATCTCCTGAAAGGCAAGTTCTTCATGAAAAACCAGATCGACTTTTATGAAAAAGATTCAATTGAAATTCTTTTTGCTTTCAGTGATCATACTTTTCCATTACACAGTCATGCGTGTTTTTGTTTTGGAATAGTAGAAGAAGGCTGCGTAACATTTTCAATCAACGAAAACCGAAAGTTGCTTTGTCCCGGAATGGCTTATATTATTCCATCAAATACAGGTGTTACAATTCAGGCCGAAGGCAATTATCGCTATATTACCGTCTGTATAAAAAATAAGTGGAAAGAATGCCTGAAAAATCTGGAATTCAGTGACTATTTTCTGACGTTTTCATCGTCATCAGAAATCCATAAAATGTGCATGGACTACATAAATGGCAGTTCGGCTGAAGCGTTTATCCAATCGATTGTATCTCTTATGCAACCGATAATCGTGAAAGACCTGGCGAAGTGTGATAGAAAAGGAACCAGCGGTGTTGTAGAGCTGGCAGGTCAATATATCGACAGGCATGCGCAGGAAAAGTTCAGTCTGGATGCTCTTGCAAAAGCATCTCACTTATCCAAATATTATCTGGTCAGGTTGTTCAAAGAAGAAATGGGTGTTACACCGAATCAGTACTATATCCAGGCTAAAATACGGATGGCGAAGGAAAAAATCAGGAGCACACAAAAAGAAGTGGATGTGGCCATGGAACTGAATTTTAATGATCAAAGCCATTTGTGCAATCTCTTTAAAAAGCAGATGGGAATCAGCCTTCAGAATTATAAGAAGAGCTTTAGGGAATTGTAAAGAGTTAAACGGCTGAGTACATGCACGGCAATAAAAGACAATATTTTGCAAGAATACGAAAGCTTTTCATAGTACGATAGATTTACTGCAAAGTAAATAAATTATGGAAAGAGAGCGTGAAAAAATATGAAAGTACAGGCAGCATTTATTTTTGTCGCACCGGAGACGGATTGTAAGACACACAGAGCGGTTATTGAAACACCAGCCCTTACCTTGAACATTGTTGGTGTCAAGAATTATGCGGAAGGTGTTCAGGTCGCAAAGGAACTGGTTGATAATGGTGTAAAGGCACTGGAACTCTGCGCCGGATTTGGCAACGAAGGAATTGCAATGGTCAGCAAGGCAGTAAAGGGCAAAGCATCTGTCGGTGCCGTCCGCTTTGATCATCACCCCGGTTTCGGATTTCAGAGCGGAGATGAACTGTTTAATATCTGATTGGGGCAAAGAAAATATGATATTGATTGGCTTAGGACAGTCATTGTTTTATCAATATTGTTTGATATACTTATGCCATATGCTTTGCTGTTTACGAACTTTTGAAAAAGACGAAATATGTAGGGATGCTATTCGGAGTTTCAACAAACAGAGTTGCATCCAAATTATGCAAATGATATATTATTGGGATTTAAGGATTCAAACTTTCATGGTTTGAATCCTTTATTAATATATTCAATTCGGTTTATTTATAGAATCTATCGGTCAATAGAAGGGCTGTAAGGAGAAAATACTATGTTTGCAGTAAAAGCAGCAGAAGAAAAAGACCTAAACTTTATAAAAGATATGTACAGATTGCTGGATACTACCATGATGGATTTGCTTAAACAACTGGTAGATATAGAAGAGGATGGGGAAGATGAGCAGGAGGTACATTTGTAAGAGCTGCAAAATGTGACATTGCGCCTGCTTAGAGAGCAATTATCATTGGAGAGAAATATACAAAATATGCTTATAAACGCTTCAAATTGGTTTCAATGCGAAGTGGATTGTCTGAAAAGGAGATTTCTTTTATAAGATATATAATAATGAATCGACATCCTTCATATAAAACCGTGTACCCGAAATTCTGGTACATGGTTTTTTTGTTTTCTTCATAAAATCTACACTTCATTTTCATATGATCGTTTTGCAGGGTATTATGCTGACTGGAGATGAGCAATATGTAGCTGTGGTAATTCTCTTTTCGAATCAGGCTTTTTAAGAATGAAGATTCCGGTTACATTCGATGAAAGGGATAAAGTTATGGAAAATGATATAAGAGAAACTTTTTTTGTACAGGGGATGTCCTGCTCGGGTTGTGAAACAGTGATCGAGAAGATACTGATAGGAATTGACGGAATTAGGGATATCAAAGCCAGCTTTGCAAAAAATCAGGTTACTGTGAGATATGATCCAGGAAAGATTGGCTTTCGGAAAATGCGTGCAACGCTAAAAAACGCAGGCTATACAATTGAAAGAGCACAAAGCAGGATTGCAGATGAATCTGCCGGTGAGAAAGACAAATCTGTCTCAGGGATTCAGTTTATCAGCATTGTTATTATATTACTGGCACTTTATCTGATTATAAGCAACACGGTTGGGTTCAATTTCATACCGGAGGTCACTTCCTCGATGAATTACGGGGTTCTGTTTGTGGCAGGCCTTCTCACATCCTTACACTGCATCGCAATGTGCGGCGGCATTAACATGTCACAGTGTGTGAACGACGCTGCAACAGGGGAAAAATCAAAATTAAAACCAAGCCTCTTATATAATCTTGGGCGGGTGACCTCATATACCATTTTAGGAGGTATCATTGGTGCGCTTGGTCTGGTCATCCACTTTTCAGGGTGGGCGCGGGGGCTCGTGGCAATTTTGTCTGGAATATTTATGATCATTATAGGAATCAGTATGACAGGTCTTTTTCCCTGGATCAATAAAATTACACCGAGACTTCCGCGGATATTCCGTGTGAAAGCAGGCATGGCAGCTCGTGGCAGAGGACCATTTATTGTGGGACTTTTGAATGGACTCATGCCCTGTGGACCACTTCAGGCCATGCAGATATATGCGCTTGGTACGGGCAGCTTTATAAATGGTGCGTTGTCAATGTTCTTTTTCAGTCTTGGTACACTACCGTTAATGCTTGGATTGGGGGCGATTACTACTATGTTGGGAAATAGATTTACCAAAAAAATGATGAAATTGAGTGCGGTACTGGTTGCAGTGCTTGGAATAATCATGTTAGGCAGAGGGCTTGCACTTTCAGGTGCCGCACTGCCGTCATTGAACACTGAAACTGCTGCTTTGACTAGCGCGTCGACTAACGATTCGTCCGTTGCCGAAGATGGAGTCCAAAGTATCGTATCTACTTTGACGGGTCGAGGGTATCCGGATATTACAGTAAAAAAAGGTGTACCGGTGGTGTGGAATCTGCAAGCTGATGAAAACAATATAAACGGCTGCAACAGAACACTTGTCATCTCCGAATATAATATTCAGGCAGATCTGAAAGCGGGAGATAACATAATTGAATTTACACCGACTGAAAGCGGAAAGCTGATATATTCCTGCTGGATGGGGATGCAAACAGGAACGATTACGGTTACGGATTAAAATAGAAATGAGGAAAGCATATGGAAGAAAAAAACGATACAGTTAATTGCAATCCTGCTCAGTCTCACTGTCTTTACTCTGATGGGATGTGCCGCTACCGATGTGGTATTGAAATATAGTCCGGATTCATTTGAAAAAATTGTTAGTAGCTATCCCAATCTTGTTACCGACAACACAAAGACGGATCATTTTTATTATTTGACTGTCGATGGAGAAACAACGCTGAAAATCAGCAATGACTATAAACTGACCAGTTCTGATGATATAATAATACAAACGCCGCTGAAACCTTTTGTCGACGCCGGACTTGATGTGTCAAAGCTGGATGCGGGATATAAGGTTGTAGATAATATGCTTTATTTAACCACCGATTACGGAAACGGAACCGGAATGAAGGCGAATATTACGGATTCGCTTTTTGACAGTGTAAAATCTGACCGCAGCATGCTGACTTACCATCAGGCGCTCGATCATTACGGGATTAAACTTTCTGCAGGTAAATTTGAATGGGCCAAGGATTATACAAAGAATGACAAGGATATTGTTTTTGTCATAAAGGCGCAGCCACTCAAAGATATGGGAGTTGATGTCAATCATATAAGTGGTTGGACGCTTACAACGGTTCAGAATACAGATGGCAGTAAAACCGATGTGCTACTAAAGGCTTATGATCTGGATCGTAAATAATAGAACTGATAAAATATAAATCCGGGGAAGGAGAATTCAAATGGTTCGGGAGAATACAATTCTGATTGTGGATGATGAAGTAAAGATAACCGAAGTGATTAAGTCCTATCTGGAAAATTCGGGTTATCTGACTGCATGCGCCTATGACGGAAAAAATGCAATGAGCCTGTTTGAAAAATGCTCCCCTGTACTGATCATACTTGATCTTATGCTTCCGGATATGACGGGTGAAGATATATGCAGGGAAATCAGGAAGAAATCAAGAGTACCCATAATCATGCTGACGGCAAAAGTTGAGGATGCGGATATCATAAACGGCCTGGGAATCGGCGCCGATGATTATCTTACGAAACCGTTCAGTCCAAAGCAGCTGGTCGCAAGAGTTGAGGCGGTACTAAGGAGAGTATCTTCCGAGGCGATTCCCCTTACAAATGAGTTTTCATTTCATGACGGCGATCTGGTTATTGACGGACTTCGTCATGAGATAAGGAAAAATGGGCAGTTCGTTGCCCTGACTCCAAATGAATATAAAATACTGGTGACGATGTCAAAATATCCTTCCAAAGTGTTTACAAGAGAGGAACTGATAGAACTGGCACTTGGTGATGATTATGATGGTTTTGACAGAGTAATTGATACCCATATTAAAAATATCAGACAGAAGCTGGGCGACGATGGAAGAACACCGCGTTATATTCTGACTGTTCATGGAACAGGCTACAGGTTTGGGGGTGGCTGAGATGAAACACACGCTTAGGTTTAAACTGACGGCTTCCTTTCTGCTCATAACGCTGATTTCGTTTTCTCTGATTGGCATCCTGGCCAATGTTATTCTTGAAAAACAATTTGAACAATACGTTATCAGTAATCTGAATAAAAAAAATGACCAGATTGTCTCCACAATTGAGAGCCAATACAGTGCCTGGGGCAGTAAATGGAATGCGTCAGGTATTGAAAATATCGGAATGAGTGCGTTGGGGGATGGCCTAATCATAAGTGTAAGTACAGCAGATGGGGCAGTTGTCTGGGATGCGATGACACATAACAGCGGTATGTGCGCCGCGCTGCTTCAAAGTATGGCACAAAATATGAAAAGTCAAAATCCGGGGTTTAATGGAGGATACACCGAAAAAAAATATTCGCTGGTTGAAAAGGGAACAACGGTCGGACATGTTACAATCGGATTCTATGGGCCCTATTTCTATACAGACAATGACCTTCGCTTTCTGCATACACTCAACAAGTTACTTATATTGGCAGCAGCAATCGCAGGTATGCTTTCTTTTATGCTTGGGACATATATGGCAAAGCGCTTATCAAGTCCGATTTCAAGAGTAATCAGGACCGCCGAACAGATATCGGAAGGAAACTTTGACGACAGAGTAAAGGAAGTAACTGGCACACGTGAAATAATTGAACTTACAGGTGCAATCAACGCACTTGCGGAGAATCTGGGAAAGCAGGAAACGCTGAGAAAAAGACTGACCGCGGATGTGGCACATGAACTGAGGACTCCGCTTGCCAATCTGCAAAGTCATCTGGAAGCAATGATCGATGGAATATGGGAACCCGATATTGAAAGACTGGAAAGCTGCCATGATGAAGTAATCAGATTATCGAAGATTGTAAGCGATCTGGATACGCTTGCCCATTATGATGGCGAAAATATGGTATTGCATAAAGAGCGCTTTGATATATCAGAACTGATAAAAAAGACCTTATTAAACTTTGAAAAAGAATTCAGGAACAAAAATATAACGCTTACTACCGATATGCAAGCGCAGTATCTTGTAGCGGACAGGGATAAGATCGCGCAGATCATCGTGAATATCCTTTCAAACGCACTGAAATATACAAACGAAGGTGGTAGAATAGCGGTAACCGTGACCGGTGATGTCAAAGATATTTGTATTTCCATCAAAGACAATGGCAATGGTATTGCGCAGGAAAATTTACCCTTTATTTTTGAACGATTTTACCGGGCAGATAAATCTCGCAGTAGAACCACAGGAGGTTCAGGGATAGGATTGACCATTGTGAAATCCCTGGTGGAAGCACATGGCGGCACCATTTCAGTTGACAGCAAGCTGAATTCAGGTAGTGAATTTATCATTTCATTACCCAAATAGCAGGTATGAAATGATTCATATTTTTTCTTTGGTGGTAATTTTTTCGAAACAAGTCGTTATATAGAAAGCATATGGCAACATGATGGGTAAAGGCAAAAAATATGGGATCATATATCCCGGTATTTTGGTATTGTGTGCATATGATTGTATAAAAAAGAAGGTATGCCAATATGGTATATCTTCTTTTTCATGCATTCGAATATAAAATAATGGGGATTTTGTAGCAGGAAATTAATCAACATCAGAAAAAATTCGCCAGTTGTCTCTGATTTCCAGGCTAGTCATGTTTAATAAAGGTATGATTCTGCAGTTCAAAAAATGCAGTATTCAATTCTTCAGTTGTATTCATTACAATGGGACCGCCCCACGCAACCGGTTCATGCAGTGCTTTGCCGGAAAAGAAAATGAATCGCAGTTCAGATTCCGGATGTGCTGAAACACTGATATAATCACCGCTTCCGAACAGAACTGCCGATTTTGAGGGTATTGTCTGACCGTCAATGACGGCATCGCCTTCGATTAGAAAGATAAAAACAGTTTCGCCTGGTATTGTTGGGAGAGTAATGCTTTCACCACATGGAAGGGCAATGTCGAAAATGGTTGCAGGAATATGTGCCGGAGTTATCCCTGCAGCGTCTTCAAAGTGACCGGAAATGACCCTGATTTCAGCCTTTCGGCTGCCAATTACGGGGAGCAAATCTTGCGTAATACTGCAATAGGCAGGAGCTGTCATTTTCTCTTTGCGGGGGAGATTCAGCCATAACTGAAATCCCAGCATCCGATCTGACTTCTGTGGCATTTCCTGATGTAAAATGCCGCTGCCGGCTGTCATCCATTGACATTCACCCGAGTGAATGGTTCCTTTGTTCCCAAGCGAATCCTCATGATCGATTCTCCCGGAGATCAGGTACGTAACGGTTTCGATTCCCCTATGCGGATGCATGGGAAATCCGGCGAGATAATCAGAAGGATTGGTAGAATCAAATGAATCCAACATTAGAAATGGATCAAAGTCCTGAACATCACTGTTACTGAGTATGCGAACAAGATGAACGCCGGCACCATCTACAGCTTTCTGACCATAAATCTGTTTCATAATTTTTCGTTTGATCAAATCAGATACCTCCTGATAGAAAGTGATTAAAGTGAATGATGGGTTCCGTCACAAAAAGGTGGATTTTTGTTATAATTATAATATATTTTCTTTGTTCATGAAAATCAATCTTTTTATTCGAAAATTCGTTTATATTGTAGCCTGGAGTAAAATTTTCACAGAATGTTTATGAACTTGACTGCAGATGCAGAAAGTCTGTTTTGTATTTTGTGAAATATATGGAACATAAACAGAGATTTTTTCAGAATAAATAATCAGAGTGGTTTTCCATTTCATAAGTGAGGAGATTATCAGCAAATGAGCATACAGGATTTTGTAAAAGAGCACAGCGACCATATCTGGAATATGCTGATCAAAATGAACAGCTTCGGACCGCGTTATACCGGAAATGATGCGCATCAACAATATATACAGTTCATCAAAGAGCAGTTAAAAGAAATGAAACTGCCTGTTTATACAGATCAACATCAATTTGACAGATGGGAAGTCTTACAGGCAAGATTATCTGTTGATATGGAAGGAAAGCCGGTTCAAATTCCGGTGCTTTCTTACTACCCATATTCAGGCGTAACTCCCGAGGCGGGCGTGTCCGGTGAGCTTGTATTTTGTAAGAACAAAAGGCAGTTTAAAAAAGCAGCGGGTAAGATTGCGGTAATAAATGTCAATAATATCCTCCTACCGACCCGCCTGATTTTTCATCCGAGAAAAGCAACACATGTTCTCCCTGCTTTCATGAGACATTGTGTGGTTGGGAGTACCCTGCTGGGACCAAATCTGACTGATGCGGGGAATTTTGGCGTGATCGGTGTCATCTGTGTCTGGAAGCATTGCACGGATGCAGAAGCAAAGGGGCAGTATTTACCCTTTACAACGCCATTGCAGAATTGTCCGGCTTTATGGGTTGGAGAGAAAGCAGGCAAAGAACTAAAAAGAATGGCTAAGGAACATGGAAAAGCGAGAATCGTTCTGACTGCAAGAATTGAAAAAGAAGCAGTTTCTGAGACCATATATACCATGATACCGGGAAAGAACAGTGCAGAAACAATACTGATCAACACCCACACGGATGGCCCGAATGCCTGCGAAGAAAATGGCGGAATCGCCTTGCTTGCATTAGCGGACTATTATGCAGGCCTTCCGATTCAGGATCGAAACAAAACGCTCTGTTTCATTTTTGCGACAGGACACTTTCAGATTCCACAGTTTGGTATCGACGGAAAGCAGGCTACTTCAAGGTGGCTGCGCATGCATGAAGAACTTTGGGATGGCAGAAATGGAAATAAAAAAGCAATTGCAGGACTTACACTTGAACATCTCGGGTGTATGGCGGATACAGAAAAAGATAACGACAGTTCGAACACTGAGAGAAATCCTGAAATTGAATTTGTCTATACAGCAGATGAGCAGATGGAGAATATATATCAGGATGCTGTGACTGATAGAACAAAAATACGTTCTGTGACTTTGAAGCCCGGCAAATTCTATTTTGGGGAAGGGGAACCTCTTTATCAGGAAGGGATACCTACGATTTCACTTGTTCCCGCTCCGTGGTATTTATGTTCAGAAGTTCCAGGCGGGCATTTGGAAAAAATGGATCGTGACCTGATGCTTCAGCAGATCGGGACATTTGCCAATATAATTAATCATTTAGATTCCTGAATTAAAATCCTGCAGTAACATATTGCATTTTTAGATAACATTTGATGCGTTTGATTATTTTGTTCTGTGGAATGAAAACGCAAATTTTTATTGATTACCCATAGTGACATTTTTACAAAATACTTTCAAGTATTTCAACTGCGTCGCTGACATATTTTGGACACGTAGTTTGAAAAACGCCTGATTGCCTTGCAAGATTAAGTTGTGATTCATCGCTAAGATCAAAACGGATCAGTTCTGTGCAATTAACGGAACCATTACGTTTTTTGAACGCGGATATAAATTCCTGAGCAATTTTGTAATTTCGGACTTTCAGATCTTCATTTTCTGGATTTTCCGGTCCATATTTCAGGCCGATTGTGAGAAGAGCCCCGGATACAGCACCGCACACACCATCTGTATGCCCCAGTCCGCCGCCAAGGGGACAAGCTATTTTTGACCTGTTTTTTCTTCCAGCCCCAATTCTTTACAAAAAGCTGTAAATACAGCCTGTGCACAGTTGCAGCCACTGCAAAAACACTTAACCGCCTTTTCAGATCTGTTCATTTTTATGTCACGCTTTCTTTACTAATCAATACCTGTTGTACGGCTTCTTCTTTCCATCAGGACAGTGTTACGCCAACGGCCGCTGATATCACAACCTATTTTTTCGCGGTAGCCGACTGTTCGGAAGCCACATTTCTCATGCAGATGGATGCTTGCAGAATTATCCTCCATAATGCCTGACTGGAGCAACCAGATTCCGGCTTTCTCAGATTGAGTGGTCACATATTCGAGGAGTTTCTGACCGATGCCATTTTTTCGATTTCGTTCTGCTATGTAAACACTTACTTCTGCGACACCGCGGTATACACAGCGACTGCTTACTCCGGATAAGGCAATCCAGCCTGCAACTTCTTCATCTGCAACTGCTACATAACGGCAAATCGACAGGTGTGATGCATTCCAATCCTTATATTCCGGGATTTCCGACTGGAAAGTTGCTTTGCCGGTGGCGATTCCCTGTCGATAAATTTCCGCCACATCCGGCCAATCTTGTTCATTCATAGGGCGTATTATAAAATCCATTAAAAGTACTCCTTACCTTTCTTGATTTTTTGTCAGTGCTTCATTTAGTATCTGAAGACTTTCCAAAACCTGTTTCTGTTTGGATACGGGAATTGACTCATAGATTTTCTGAAAATGGGAATTCCGGTCAGATTCAATGGAATGAAAATGACTTTCACCCTTTGGTGTAAGGGATATGGTAATGTATCTCCGGTCTGCCGGGTCGATGTTTCTCTTTACAAGGTCATTTGCAACCAGTTTGTTGACCGTTCGGCTCATGGTACTGCTGTCAAGGTTGAGCTTATCGGACAGGTCATGCAGAGAAATCTTTTCTGCACGCCCGATTTCCACAAGCGCATGACATTGTGCCATAGAAATGCAGCCACAGCACGATTGCTGACTTTCCTGCAGAATGCCGAGTTTTCGTTCGAGCTGTCGTATCAGTTCCCGCAGTTCTATTCGTTTCAGTGTTTCAGACATAATATTTGCCTCCCGCAAACATTGTATCATGAAATAATTGCAATATACAAGTATTAATGTAAGTAAAACGGCTGACTTTTTTTCGAATGTCAGCCGCCTTAACTGCCTTATGTTATTTCATCATTCTATAATTTTGATTATTTATTTTGGTTTCAATTATCTATTAATTTATGCATACATGGTTTTGGACTAATTGCTTCTTTTTGATTTTGTTATTTTTATTGGAACACCTTCTGCATCGAAATATTTTTCCTTGAGGAAGAGCGCCAGCCGAACCAGCAGAATCATCACCGGAACTTCAATCAGTGGCCCGATGACGGCAGCAAATGCCTGACCGGAACCAATGCCAAATATAGCGACAGATACTGCAATTGCAAGCTCAAAATTGTTGCTGGCTGCTGTAAATGAAAGTGTTGCAGTCTGTTCATAATGAAAACCGCTTTTGTAGGAAATGAAAAAACTGATGGTAAACATCAGGATGAAATAAATAAGAAGCGGGATAGCAATCCGGACTACATCAAGCGGCAGCTGCACGATCAGCTCTCCTTTGATCATAAACATAATGACAATGGTATAGAGCAGCGCAATCAGTGCAAGCGGTGAAATTTTTGGAATAAAGATCTGATTGAGCCACGCCTTGCCCTTTAAGCGAATCACAGAAAAACGTGTGACAATACCAGCAAGGAAAGGAATCCCCAAATAGGTCAGTACGCTTTGCGCGACATCCATAATAGAGATATGAACTGCCTTACCGCCCCAGGACAGATGCAGCGCACCCGGCAGTACTGTGACAAAGAACCAGATATAGACCGAATAAAGCAGAATTTGAAAGACAGCGTTGAGCGCCACCAGTGCCGCGCAGTATTCATTGTCACCTTTTGCAAGCGTATTCCAGAGAATTACCATGGCAATGCAGCGTGCAAGGCCAATGATGATGATACCTGCTGCATATTCCGGTTTATCGGGTAAAAAGATGACGGCCAGAAGAAACATCAAAACGGGTCCGATTACCCAGTTCTGCAAAAGAGAAAATCCAAAAACCTTTTTATTGTCGGTTACTTTGCCGAGTTCTTCATATTTCACCTTGATCAGTGGCGGGTACATCATCAGAATCAGTCCGACTGCAATCGGCCATGAAATGGTTCCGGTGCTAAGATTGCTGATTGCGCCTGCAGCGGATGGGAAAAAGTTCCCCACTGTGATACCGACCGCCATAGCAAGAAATATCCATAGTGTCAGAAAGCGATCCAGAAAAGAAAGTTTGCCTCCAGCTTTTTCCATAGTATAATCCTCCAAATTTTTATTTATTAACTCAACTTTCCCAGCAGATATTTCCAAATAGAGCCTGAATAAATGAGGCTTGAGATACCATCCATTCATTCACTTTACTTTTTAACAAAGATGTGATGTCTGCTGATAAAGATGAAATATGTTCTACAAACAAAGCCATCAGGCTTTGTAGTGCACTACTCAAATCCATGTCCTGAATATCTTCACAGAACAGGAAAAACAATTCGCCATACGTTTTCTGGTCATTTTGGTTCCTACGAATCCATTCCAAAATGATATATCTGGTAAATACTATGGTTGTATGGCTTACCATTGCACCATAATTATGGCTCTGAAATTCAGTGCCCAACTTCAGGAAAGATTTAGATGCTTTGAAGAAACACTCAATAGACCATATATTTCCATAAATACGTACGATTTCTGCATCACTTAGTGATATATCGGTGCTTAAGATATATAAGCACTCACTTTTCTTATTACGGTTTCGTACAAATACAATCTTTACAGGAATTTCTGTTTTGGTTGTGACAACCAATGAACCA